>Ga0209317_1000031_pt1 | contig 204579 bp, 176 predicted proteins | sample RifGroB2_FD_183994 | JGI IMG/M metagenome (GOLD analysis project Ga0209317, IMG submission 183994) | Soil microbial communities from Rifle, Colorado, USA - Groundwater B2 (SPAdes) (version 2) | ecosystem: Environmental > Terrestrial > Soil > Unclassified | place: Rifle, Colorado | collected...
CCAGCATAATTAAACGAACAGGGGAAACCCTTCAGGCTCCGTATTGCCCAAAGGTTTAGTGGGCATAGATTATAACTAATTGAAATGCAGAAAAATAATTAATGAAAAATTTGGATTACAACATAGAAGGGGAAGCCTCCTGAATTCCTAAATTCAGGAACCAAACCCAATAATATAAAATTTAAAAACATATAAAAAACATAAATAGTTATGAGCGATAGATTATACATTTTCGACACCACATTGCGCGACGGCGAACAAGTCCCCGGGTGTCAGTTGAACACCGTTGAGAAAATTGAAGTTGCACGTGCTTTGGAGGAATTGGGCGTCGATGTGATCGAAGCCGGTTTCCCGATTTCAAGTCCGGGTGATTTCAATTCGGTAGTAGAAATATCAAAAGCGGTTACCTGGCCAACCATTTGTGCCCTCACCCGCGCAGTAGAAAAAGACATTGATGTTGCTGCCGAGGCTCTAAAGTTCGCCAAAAAAGGTCGTATACACACCGGTATCGGAACTTCATTTTACCACATTCATTACAAACTGAACTCGAATCAGGACGAAATTATTGAACGGGCCATTGCTGCCGTTAAATATGCCAAACGCTATGTGGAAGATGTCGAATTTTACGCTGAAGATGCAGGTCGTACTGAAAACGAGTACCTGGCCCGAGTTGTTGAGGCGGTTATTAAAGCTGGTGCTACTGTGGTCAATATTCCGGATACCACCGGTTATACCATGCCTCACGAATTTGGCGCCAAAATCAAATACCTGATCGACAATGTGCCTAATGTGCACAAAGCTATTTTATCAACACACTGCCACAACGATTTGGGAATGGCAACGGCCAATACTATTGCCGGAATTATGAACGGAGCCCGTCAGGCTGAAGTAACCATCAACGGAATTGGCGAACGCGCCGGAAACACTTCGCTCGAAGAAGTGGTGATGATCCTGAAAAGTCGGTATGCCATTTTGAATATAGACACCAATGTCAATACTAAAAATATATACAAAACCAGCCGTTTGGTATCGAACCTGATGAATATGCCGGTTCAGCCCAACAAGGCTATTGTTGGTCGAAATGCTTTTGCACACTCCTCCGGAATTCATCAGGATGGTGTGTTGAAGAACCGTGAAAACTACGAAATCATGGATCCTGCTGATGTGGGTATCAATGAATCGAGCATTGTGCTGACTGCCCGCAGTGGTCGTGCTGCCTTGAGACATCGTTTGGAAATCATGGGTTTTGAACTGGATAAGGAAAAACTGGACGACGTGTATGAAAAATTCCTGAAACTGGCCGACAAGAAAAAGGACGTCAAAGATGACGATGTTGCTGCTCTGTTAGGCGATGTGACTCAGAAGGAACGCCGCGTAAAGTTAGACTTCCTTCAGGTGGTTACCGGAAAAGGTTTGGTACCAATTGCCAATGTTCGTTTGAATATTGCCGGAGAAATTCTGGATGCCACTGCTTCAGGAAACGGTCCGGTTGATGCAGCGCTTAAAGCGGTTAAGAAAATTATTCACCGTAAAGTAATTCTGGAAGAATTCCTGATTCAGGCCATTGCACACGGAAGTGATGATTTAGGAAAAGTACACATGCAGGTTAAATTCGAAGAATCTATTTTCCATGGATTTGGAGCCAATACCGACATTATTACAGCTTCGGTAGAAGCCTTCCTGGATGCAATCAATAAAATTCCCGGAGGAACGAAAGCTAAAAGCGAATTGCAGTAGGAGACCGAAGTCAGAAGACGGGAGACCTAAGAAGCGAAGTGTAGGGTTGATCCTATGTGATCAACCGGCAATAACCAAAATTTAATACCCTGAAAGGGTTAAATATCAATAGCCCGGGGTAAAGTGAAGAAGGAACGGCACCCCGGGCAAACGGAATAAAACAAAAAAAAAACGTCTGCGAGATAATGTTCGCAAAAGCGGAAATCATTTTTCGGACGGAATGGAGAGACCCTTCAAAAGAGAAAATAAGTAAAAATCAATTTTAGCTTCACAAATAATGGTGAAGCTCTCAAATAGAAACAATGGAAGCAAAAACTTTATTCGACAAAATTTGGGATTCGCATGTGGTGAAAGAGGTTGAAGGCGGCCCAAGCGTATTATACATCGACCAGCATCTGATTCACGAAGTAACCAGCCCGGTTGCATTTCTGGGACTGGAAAAACGTGGAGCCAAGGTGCTTCGTCCGGAGAAAACGGTGGCAACACCCGACCACAATGTGCCAACTATTGATCAGCATCTGAGCATTAAAGATGAATTGTCGCGCAATCAGGTGGAGATGTTGAAGAAAAACTGTGCCACTCACGGCATCGTTTACCACGGATTGGGAAGCGAAGGTCATGGTGTTGTTCATATCATTGGTCCTGAAATGGGATTAACCAAACCGGGAATGACAATCGTTTGCGGCGATAGTCACACTTCAACGCACGGCGCTTTCGGAGCAATCGCTTTTGGAATTGGTACCAGCGAAGTGGAAATGGTATTGGCCAGCCAGTGCATCATGCAGCCGAAACCAAAAAAAATGCTGATTTCGGTAAATGGCAATTTGAACAAAGGCGTTACTGCAAAAGACATCGCTTTGTATGTAATCGCTCAGATTTCAACTTCAGGCGGAACAGGCCATTTTGTTGAGTTCGCCGGATCGGCCATCGAAAGTTTGAGCATGGAAGGTCGTATGACTTTGTGTAACATGAGCATTGAATGTGGTGCTCGCGGAGGCCTGATCGCTCCTGACCAAACGACTTTTGACTACGTGAAGGGACGTCAATTTGCTCCGAAAGGTGAAGATTGGGATAAAACGCTGGTTTACTGGAAAACCCTGAAATCGGATGCTGCTGCAGTTTTCGATAAAGTCTATGAATTCGATGCTGCCAGCATTGAACCGATGATCACTTTCGGGACAAACCCCGGAATGGGAATTGGCATTTCGAAGAATGTTCCAAACAGCAATAAATTGACAGGCTCAGATAAACTGACCTACGAAAAATCGCTGAAATACATGGGCTACACCGAAGGCGACAAAATGATCGGTAAACAAATCGACTATGTTTTCGTTGGAAGTTGCACCAATGGTCGCATTGAGGATTTCCGGGCTTTTGCCCAGTTTGTGAAAGGCAAAAAGAAAGCTGATAACGTTACTGCCTGGATTGTTCCCGGATCACGTGCTGTTGAAAAACAAATTATTGCCGAAGGGTTGGTTGAAATTCTGGAAGCTGCCGGTTTTGCACTGCGTCAGCCCGGATGTTCGGCTTGTTTGGCCATGAACGACGATAAAATTCCGGAAGGAAAATATTCGGTATCAACCTCGAACCGCAACTTCGAAGGCCGCCAGGGGCCGGGCGCACGCACATTGCTTGCCAGTCCGCTAACCGCCGCCGCTGCTGCTGTGACAGGAAAAATTACTGATCCGAGAGAGTTTTTGGATTGATGAATGATTCAACCCTTTCAGGGTTGTTAATTCTTTGCGCTCGTATACCGTGGGCTGCACCCACGGCTATTCAGATTTAACCCTTTCAGGGTTTTAAAAAAGTCCGAAGGACTTGAATATGAATAACCACCGGTGAAACCGGTGGCAAAACATAACCGAGATTTTAGAACCCCGAAGTGGGTTCAATATTAAAAGAATCACATTTTAATACTGAGATCATCAAAAATAGAAAAAATGGCTTACGATAAATTTACAACATTGACATCGACGGCAGTTCCGCTGCCCATCGAAAATATTGATACTGATCAGATTATTCCGGCCCGTTTTCTGAAGGCCGTTGAGCGCAAAGGTTTTGGCGACAACCTGTTCCGTGACTGGCGTTACGATAAAAGTAATCAGCCAATAGCTGATTTTCCACTGAACCAGTCAAAATATTCAGGCAAAATACTGGTTGGAGGTAAAAACTTCGGAAGCGGTTCGAGCCGCGAGCATGCAGCCTGGGCTATTTACGATTATGGATTTCGCGTAGTCGTTTCCAGTTTTTTTGCCGATATTTTTCAGGGAAACGCTTTGAACAATGGCATCCTTCCGGTGGTTGTATCACCTGAGTTTCTGGAAAAGATATTTTTGGCCATTGAAGCCGATCCGGATGCTCAGTTCGAGGTTGATCTTCAGAATCAGAAATTTACCATTAAAGCAAGTGGCGAATCGGCTGGTTTTACCATCAACCCATACAAAAAACATTGTTTGACCAATGGACTCGACGACATCGATTATCTGATCAGTATGAAAGAAGAGATTGCAGCTTTCGAAGCAAAATAAAACACAACGGACACAGAGCCTTGCACAAAGAGCACCAAGTTGACTTTTTCTTAGTGTTTTCTTTGTGCCCTTCGTGTTTAAATTAAATTTTTATGACAGGAAAAGTAGTACAGGTGGAAAATCAGGTGCTTAGTATCATGGATACCACGCTGAGGGATGGAGAACAAACTTCCGGAGTGTCGTTTACCGATATGGAAAAGCTGAGTGTTGCCCGGATTTTACTGGAAGATGTAAAAGTTGACCGGATCGAGATTGCTTCAGCCCGTGTTTCAGATGGTGAATTCCTTGCTGCTAAACGGGTAATGGAATGGGCAAAGGAAAAAGGTCATTTGCAAAAGGTTGAGATTTTAGGTTTTGTCGATGGAAAAATATCGCTCGACTGGATTAATTCCGCCGGAGGGAAATCGCTTAATTTGCTCTGCAAAGGTTCCTTTAAACATGTCACCCAACAACTCCGGAAAACTCCTGAACAACATGTTGAAGACATTAAAAGGTCGGTTGATTACGCCGATGAGCTGGGTATTAAAGTCAATGTTTACCTGGAAGACTGGTCGAATGGTATGCGTAATTCAAAGGATTACGTTCATTTTATGGTTTCCGAATTACTGAAATTGAACATCGATCGAATCATGTTGCCCGATACACTTGGAATTCTTGATCCGGACGAAACGTACGAGTTTTGCCGCGAAATGATTGAATCTTTTCCTGAAGCACGGTTCGATTTCCATGCTCACAACGATTACGATCTGGCCTGTGCAAATGTGTTTCATGCGATCAAGGCCGGAATTCGTACCGTGCACACAACGGTAAACGGACTGGGTGAACGGGCCGGAAATGCTCCTCTTTCGAGCGTAATTGCCACCGTGAAAGACCACCTGAAAATGGAAACACGGGTAAATGAATCGATGCTTAATAAAATTTCGAGACTGGTTGAATCCTTCTCCGGAATCCGCATTCCAACCAATAAACCATTGATTGGCGAATTCGTGTTTACACAATGCAGCGGAATACATGCCGACGGCGACAGCAAAAACAATTTGTATTTCAACGACCTTCTTCCGGAGCGTTTTGGACGCCATCGGGTATATGCACTTGGAAAAACTTCAGGAAAAGCGAACATCAAAAATAATCTGGAAGAACTGGGCATTGAACTCGATCCTGCTTCCCTGAAACTGGTTACCGACCGGATCATTGAACTGGGCGACCGCAAGGAAACGGTGACTATTCAGGATTTGCCCTATATTGTTGCTGACGTACTCAATTATGAGGATAGCGAATCGGCGATTAGTCTGGTAAATTATTCGTTATCGAGTGCCATGGGACTTAAGCCTACAGCAACTGTCAGTATTCTGATAAAGGGCGAAAGGTATGAAGCAACGGCTGCCGGAGACGGAATGTATGATGCTTTTATGAATGCTGTTCAATCCGTTTATAAGGGATTAAATAAACCTTTCCCGAAACTGCTGGATTATACCGTTACCATTCCTCCGGGAGGACAAACCGACGCCCTGGTTGAAACCATGATTATTTGGGAACTTGGACACGAATTTAAAACCCGGGGACTCGATTCCGACCAGACTGCAGCAGCCATCAAAGCTACCATGCGTATGTTGAATTTAATTGAAAAATAAAAAAGTTTCAAGTTCCATGTTTCAAGTTCCAAGTTTAGGACACAAATAGTGTGGATTTTTAACACCTGCTTAAAAAATAAAATAATAAAACCCTGCAAGGGTAAAATATTAATAACCATGGTTGTAACCCATGGAGAAACAAGCAACTTAATCCGGAACCCCGGAGGGGTTCAACGAATTAGAAATTAGAATAAAAACCATATCAATGAAGTTAAAATTAGCCATTCTTCCCGGTGACGGGATCGGACCTGAAATTATCGAGCAGGCCATGAAAGTTGTAAAGGCGGTTGCCACCAAATTTAACCATGAACTCGAGTACGAATATGCATTGACCGGTGCTTGTGCAATCGACGAATTGGGCGCTCCTTATCCCGATTCAACGCACGAATTGTGTATGCAGTCAGATGCTGTGCTTTTCGGTGCCATTGGCGACCCGAAATACGACAACAACCCAAAAGCAACGGTTCGTCCGGAACAGGGATTGCTGCTGATGCGCAAAAAGCTTGGTTTGTATGCTAATATTCGTCCGGTAGTGACTTTCCCATCGTTGCTTCATAAATCACCGCTTCGTCGCGAACTGATTGAAGGCGCCGACTTTGTCGCTATCCGCGAATTAACCGGAGGTATATACTTCGGAGAAAAAGGTCGTCTGGACAATGGAAACACTGCTTTCGACACCTGCACTTATACCCGTGCCGAAGTGGAACGTATCCTGAAACTGGGTTACGAATACGCGATGAAACGCAATAAAAAGCTTACTGTGGTTGATAAAGCCAATGTGTTGGAAAGTTCACGCTTGTGGAGAGAAATTGCCCAGGAAATGGCGCCGACTTATCCTGAAGTAACGACTGAGTACATGTTCGTTGACAATGCTGCGATGCAAATCATTCAATGGCCGAAAAATTTCGATGTGATGGTTACCGAAAACATGTTTGGCGATATTCTGACCGACGAAGCTTCAGTAATTACAGGTTCTCTGGGATTGTCTCCATCAGCTTCTATCGGAATTCATACTTCGGTGTTCGAACCTATTCACGGTTCGTATCCACAGGCTGCCGGAAAGAACATTGCCAACCCGGTTGCTACTATTTTGTCGGCCGCCATGATGTTTGAATACGCGTTTGATCTTCAGGCTGAAGGCGCTATTATCCGCAAAGCGGTTGACGCTTCGCTTGATGCGAAAGTAGTAACCGTTGATATCTCAACGGAAAAACCATTTTCAACTTCCGAAGTAGGCGATTGGATTGCTGATTGGGTTGTAAAAAACTAGAGGTGTTGCGGTTTGTAACCGCAAAAATAATGGCGATTAAAAATTGCCACACCTGATAAAAAGGCTCTTTGCGAAAGCAGGGAGCCTTGTTTGTTGTTTAATGATCCGATGACTGAAGTTTCATCGGATCATTAAACGGATAAATCCGTATTAAAGCATTTGTTTGGCTTGATCAACCGTTATTTCCAAAACCCGGGTCAGGAAAGAAAATTTCTCCTTCATCATGTCATATTCTTCACCCGAAGAAATGTATTTAGCAGTGCCGGTAACTAGAAACCCTGTTCCCGGATAGTCTTTGTAGCCTAATACTTCCCTGGTTCCCAACGTGAGTTTTACCTGATTGTTGACATCGACATTTTTCTCTGTTTTCCGGAATCCGTAGGCAGGAATCAGGATTCGCTCGTCTTCGGTTATAACCAGAAACGAATTCCAGGTATTTACCACATGAGTTTCTACTCCCCACGAAACAATGGATACAACTCCTTCGTGTTTCAATACTTCGTGAAATTTTTCGGATAGCTTTTTGTATTCGCTCATATTCTTTGTTTTTTATTCGTTACCAGATTGTTTGTGGTTACAAAACTATCCTGTCTGCACGTCAAAAAAATTAAGCTGGTTTAAGAAATGAAGACTACAGTTTCTTTTTCCGGAGTTCACTCACATATTGCGGGGTCAGGCCGAGATAGGAAGCAATCATGTATTGCGGAACGCGCTGAACAAATTCGGGGAAGGAAGTGCTGAAATGTTGGTAGAATTCCTCTTTTGACATCTCATACATGTATTTAAGGCGGAGTTGAAAGGCGGCCACGCCCCGTTGCATAATTATCCTGAAATAGCGCTCCAATTGCGGGAGTTCACGGAGCATCGCTTCATATGAAGATGCAGTAATTGCCAGAATCTCTGATTTTTCGACTGTTTGAATGAAGTAGGGTGACGGTTTGTTATCGATAAAGCTAAAATGATCAGCCATCCACCAATGTTCCAATGCAAACTGGGTGATCTGTTCGTTCAGTTTGTTGTCGACAAAATACATTCGCAGGCACCCTTTCTCTACAAAAAAAATGGATTGGCAGATTTGACCTTCCTTCAGTAAAAATTCCTTGCGTTTTAATTTCAGGGGCGTAATGTATTGATTTAAAAGCGCAATTGAAGCGTCATCAATTTCAATGTATTTGCGGATATGATTGATGAAATTCGGATACATTCAGGTATTTCTTAAGAATGAAAGGTATCAAATAATTCGGGAATTTATGTTGGAGAACTTTACTTTGAACCGTAGAATTCTTTAATTCTACCCCAATTCGATCATGGTAATTTCGGGCAATATACCCAGCCTGCCCTGGTAGCCGATAAAACCGAATCCACGATTGACATACAAATACTGGTTTTGCTCCTGATACAATCCGGCCCACTGTTTATAAACGTATTGCACCGGGCTCCATTTAAAGCCAGGAATATCAATTCCAAATTGCATTCCATGGGTATGGCCACTTAAGGTCAGTGAAATATCCGGATAGTCTTTGCGTACCTGTGCATCCCAATGCGAAGGGTCGTGACTCAGGAGAATTTTTGTCGGTATATTTGAATTTTCCAATCCGGCTACTGCCTTTACCATATCACCATATTTCGTAAACCCTCTTGCGCCCCAATTCTCTATACCAATCAGCGCCAATTGTTGATTATTTCGTTCCAGAATGACATGTTCATTTGTCAGCAAACGCCAGCCCATTGAGGTATGATGCAGTTTAAGTTGCTCAAGGTTTTGCTTTTTTGCCTCATCAGATGGCCATTGCACGTAATCGCCATAATCGTGGTTTCCCAAAACAGAGTACACGCCCAAAGGCGCTTTCAACACTTTAAAAACATCAATATATGGCTCAATCTCTTCGGCCTTGTTATTCACCAGGTCTCCGGTAAATAAAATCAGATCAGGCTTTTCGCTCATAATGGAAGCAACACCTTCCGATACCGCTTCCGGATCATCGAAACTACCTGAATGAATATCTGAAATCTGTGCAATTTTCAAGCCTTTAAATTCCTCCGGTAAATCTTTCAGGAGAATACGTATACGCCTTATCTTGTAACTATACCGGTTAGTCATTCCATAGGCCAGTCCTGTAGTAAGGGCAGCCCCAAGAAATAAGGCCGTTTGAGAGATAAAAGTAAACCGGCTGATAAAACGTGATCCATCAGGCGGAATTCCCGCGGGATGATTTTTAAACGAAAAGGAAAAACTGACCAAATTGGGAATAACCATGATTAGATCAGTCAGCAAGAGGATAGCAGCAATCAGAACTTTCCCCAGAAAAACGCCGATTAAAAAATTCACGATATATTTAATAGTGAGCGAAGGCCATGCGGTCCTGAACCAATTTGGCATGGCATAAAAACTCCATAGAACAGCAAGGGATAAAACTCCGTAAAGAATATACATTCCGAACTGAAACCCACCGTTTGTATTCCGAAGAACTGATCTCAAAGCTACAAATGAATAGTATTCCACAACCAGTACAAAGAGGATAAAAAATAAAAATTGTTTGCTCATTATGTTCTTGTTTTCATGCTGAATCTATACGAATTGCCAGGCAACAGATTATCTATTCTTGGTAAGACGGATGATCCGAAATTATATTTTAGTTATTAACAAGCAAATTGGCAGGATGGTTGTCGACAGCAACCATTAAACAGTTAAGTCATCTTCTGATCCGATGACTGAATAGTTATCCTGAACTTCCTGTCCGCTCGCATGGCAGGCGGGGTTTCAGCATCTGCTCACATTGAATAACAGACACCGAAATTATTTCGGAGTGACGAGGTTTTGAAATATTAAGTTTTTCAATCAATTCACTTCATGTGTCCCATCAGGAAGAAACCTGACTGTTGGTGGCACTTTCTTCTGGTTGAATAAATCGTAGCTTTTTTTGAGGTCGGCCCACAAGCTGATTTTATCCTTGTTTTTGCTGTATCCTTTGTTTAACCGGGCATAATTCGTATCGGTCAGTTGTGTGGGAAATATGGCAATGCTGATCTCCTTTTGGCCGCTGTTGTAGGCTTCAATGCAATAAACATACAGTTCTTTGATCTTTTCGTCGGAAATTGCTATACATCCTGATGATTCGCAGGCGCCGTGAATGTAGATGAGATTGCCCAAATGGCCACGAACACCCCTGATACTGTCAGATGCATTGGGGTAGTTGATCCGCATCGACAAATAGTACTTACTGTACGGATTCAGTTCGTTGATGTGGTAAAACCCTTCAGGAACCTGTAAATCATACGAACGCCTTTTGGGTCCGATGGCGCCCGATATTTCGCAGATGGGGAATTCCCTGACCAACTTAAATACTGAATCGCAAGTATTTTTAGCCCACACTTCAACCTTCTTTTCGGTTTTAAACGCCCGAAGATAAATTTGCAGGCTGTCGCGCGAAATACCATTTTCTGCAAGTGTTTTGGCAACCAACTTTTCCTTTGAAGAATAGGCTTCCCGTACCCGTGTGTAATTCATCTGCATCACACGGAATGAAACCGGAGTAGTTTCTGGTTTCATTAAAAATAAAGAAAAGAGGATGAATAAATATCTCATGCTTAATCTAAAATGTCGGGCAAAAATAATCTAAAACACTAAAAATGCAGTTTATACCTGATTTTTTCTTCCGATGTTGAAACTAGAAGCTTAATCCTTGAGGTTCAGAGACTCAAATTTGGAGCAAAAAAACGGCTTTTTGAGCCGTCTTCGTCATATCTATCAAAGATTTTCCCTACTTCTGCATCGGTTTTTCGTTGAAGCTGATCATCCAGTTGATGCCAAACTGATCGGTAAACATTCCAAAATAATCTCCCCAGAAAGTACTGGCCATGGGCATGGTTACTCTGCCACCAGCTGAGAGGCCGTTGAATAAGTGGTCGGCTGATTCTTTCGAGTCCGTATTTATAGAGAGGGAGAAGTTATTTCCTTGCGCGAAGCTCGAAGCCCATTCGCCACCAGTGTCGCTGCCCATCAACATGGTTTCCTGGCTGATTGGTAAAGATATGTGCATAATTTTATCAGCGTCTTCAGTCGCAACGGGTTTACCACCATCTGTAGGCATGTCTTTGTAGTAACCTACGTACGGAAATTCTCCGCCAAATACGGATTTGTAAAAGTTGAAGGCTTCGAGGCAATTGCCATTAAAAGTAAGATAAACGTTTACTGTTGTCATGGTTGTAATTTTAAATGTTAATAATTTGATTTTTGTAGAAAGCTTAACAGGCTTTAGTTCTTTTTGTTTTGAGGATTAACCAATTTGAGTAAACTTTTGGTTTAATCCAATTACAGGATACCAAAGGATACAAAACCTCACTGAAATTTGTTACTTTATTCCGAAATTCAAGAACTACTTTAAAACTAATATACAATGAACAATCAATCATTATTTGCCAACTATCCCGGCAAACAAGCTTTGCTTGATGAACTGAAAAAGAAGGGTGGACAGAAAGTGCTTCAGGTAAACGGACATTTTCATACACCGTTTTCGTTCAGTGCTTTCACCGAAATTGAGCAGCCATTCCGGATGGCCGAAGCCGAAGGTGTTCAGGTGCTCGGAATCAACGATTTTTACACCACCGATGGCTATGCCGAATTTGCTGAGTTAGCCTTGAAATATAAAATCTTCCCGCTGTTCAATATCGAATTCATGTCGTTGCAGAAAGACCTTCAGGAAGCCAATGTTCGGGTTAACGATCCTGCCAATCCGGGCCGCACCTATTTCTCCGGAAAAGGTTTGACCAGTCCGCTGATTTTGGGCGGCGAACAGTTGAGGCTGTTGGAACAGGTTCAGCACGAAAGCAATGTTCAGACTGCCGAAATGGTGAAAAAGCTGAATGAATTGCTGGCCGAATTGAAGGCTGGTTTCAGCTTCGATTTTGACGATCTGAAAGCCAAATATGCCAAAAACATGTTGCGTGAACGGCACATTGCCAAAGCTTTGCGCATTGCCATCGACGAAAAATTTAGTTATCCTGAAGAAAAGAAAGCATTCTATACGCAAGTTTTCTCCGGAAAAGAAGTGAAATCAAAACTGACAGATGTGGCCGGTTTGGAGAACGAAATTCGCGGTAATCTGCTGAAAGCCGGAGGTCGTGCGTTTGTTCCTGAAGATCCGAAGGCATTTTTAAGCCTCGAACAAGTGAAAGACATCATCATTACTTCTGGCGGAATTCCTTGCTATCCGGTTTTACTCGACGATGCCAAAGGGAACTTTACCGATTACGAAGGCGATTTCGTGAAGCTTTACGAAACACTCCGAAGCAAAGGCGTGTATAGTCTGGAGTTGATTCCCGGACGTAATACATTTGCTGTGCTGAAAGACTTTGTGACTTTCTTCCGTTCGAAAAACTTCCTGATTACGTTTGGAACTGAGCACAACACTCCTTTGCTCGATCCGATCAAAGTTTCGTGCAGTGGTGGCGTTGATCTGGACGAAGATCTGGAACGCATCGGATTCGAAGGAGCCTGCATCATCGCTGCTCACCAGTACCTGATTGCCAAAGGCGAACAAGGTTACCTGAATGCCGACGGCGATGCCAAAACAAAAGAATACGATTCGTTTGTCGAACTAGGACAGGCGGTAATCAACCATTTTATCAATTAAAAATCTAACCACAAAGATCACCAAGGTTGCCACAAAGGACACGAATTGAAAAAAATAAAAGGACTTAATTCTTTGTGTCCTTTGTGAAAAGCCCTAGTGTCCTTCGTGTTTAAAAACAAAATATATGAAAAAAGAAATTCAGGAATTAATCGAAATATCACAGTTCTACGGAAAGCAGAAAGATTTTGTCATTGCAGGTGGCGGCAACACGTCGTACAAAGATGAAAACCACATTTACATCAAGGCCAGCGGACACAGTCTGGCTACCATTGGCGAAGACGGTTTTGCTCAGCTCGACCGCAAAGGGCTTCAATTAATTGCCGGGAAAACTTATTCCGAAGATGTGATGGAACGCGAAAATCAGATCAAAAATGACCTATTGAATTCGCGTGTTCACCCCGAAAAAGGACAGCGCCCTTCGGTAGAAACTTCGCTGCACGACTTGATTGCTTTCCGCTTTGTGGTTCATACACACAGCACAAAGGTCAACGGACTGATGTGTAGCACGAATGCCGAACGGTTGACTACCGTATTGTTTGGCGACACCGTGGTTTACGTGCCCTATGTTGATCCGGGATACATTTTGTACAAGGAAGTAGAAACCCGTATCAATGCCTTCCGTGCCCGCACTGGTAAAGAGCCGAAAGTGATTTTGCTGCAGAACCATGGAATTTTTGTAGCTGCCGATACCACGGACGAAATCAGGGAAATTTATACTGAAGTGATTAGTTTGCTGGATGGTGCCATTGGCGAAGTTGAGCCTGTTGTCAGTTTGCCTGTTGATCCTGTGGCCGCCAAAATAGTTCCGGCGATTCGTATGATGCTCTCCGAAAATGGACTGAAAACGCTGAAAATTATTAATAACAATTATTACGAACGGTTCCTTTCTTCGGAAGTCGAATATCAGAAAATCGCTTTGCCATTTATTCCTGACGGAATCGTGTATTGCAATTCATCGTTCATTTATGCAGAATATTCTGGCGATGTGGATGCTTTGCTGAATGACCTTTCAGCAAAAATTAAAACTTACACCGAAACGCAGCCTAAAACTCCGAAGATCATTTGCATCAAAGGAATCGGCTGTATTCTGGCTAACGACAACGCACAAGCTGTTGCCACTTTGGAAGATGTGATGATGGACACTTGCCTGGTGAGCCTGTATTCCGAAAAATTTGGTGGACAAAGCCCGATGACTGCGGAGCAGGTTAATTTTATCGATACCTGGGAAGTGGAACAATACCGCAGCGCCATCGCAATGGGTGCTACCGCCGGACGTGTCGACCGCAAGATTGCTATTGTTACCGGAGGCGCACAGGGTTTCGGTGCCGGAATCGTTGAAAACCTGATGGGAAATGGTGCCAACGTAGTGATTGCCGATCTGAACGAAGAACTGGGTGTGAAATTTGCCGAATCGCTGAATGGCGGAAATGGCAAAAACAAAGCTTTTTTTGTGAAAGCTGATGTGTCGAATGCCGCTTCGGTTGAAAACCTGATTTTCCAAACCGTTTGCGAATTTGGCGGACTGGATATTTTCATCAGCAATGCCGGTATTTTACGTGCCGGTGGTCTGGACGAAATGACTCCTGAAATCTTCGAGCTGATGACCAAAGTGAACTATTCGGCCTATTTCCTGTGTGCCAAATATGCCTCTGCAGTGATGAAACTTCAGAACAAATTTAAAACCGATCATTTTACCGATATCATCCAGATCAATTCAAAATCGGGATTGAAAGGCAGCAACAAAAACTTTGCATATGCCGGTGGTAAATTTGGCGGAATTGGCCTCACTCAGTCGTTCGCGATGGAGCTGATGCCAGCCAAAATCAAGGTAAACTCAGTTTGTCCGGGTAATTTCTACGATGGGCCGCTATGGGCTGATCCGGAGAAAGGATTGTTTGTACAATACCTGAATGCCGGTAAGGTGCCGGGCGCCAAAACCATTGAAGATGTGAAACGTTTTTATGTGGCACAGGTTCCGGCAGGACGCGGCTGTACTCCGCTCGACGTCATGCGTGCCGTGTATTACATCATCGAACAGGAATACGAAACCGGTCAGGCAGTACCCGTCACCGGTGGTCAGAATATGTTGAATTAACAGCCCCTCCCAACCCTCCCCAAAAGAGAGGGCTTTAGAGAAATGCAAATTTGGAAATGTTTAGATTTTATGATTTTTAATAAAAAAATAAAATGAGCGATAATCACAAAAATACCAATTCCCAGAACCCGCCCCTTTGGGGAGGGCCGGGAGGGGCTCTCACCCGAGCAGTTCGTTTATACGGAAAAGAAGATTTGAGACTGGAAGAGTTTGAACTTCCGGCAATCAAAGCCGACGAAATTTTGGCAAAAGTTGTTTCCGACAGCATTTGCATGTCATCATACAAGGCAGCGAAACAGGCTACCGACCACAAACGCGTTCCAAATGATGTGGCCGAAAATCCAATCATTATTGGTCACGAGTTTAGCGGCGAGTTGGTCGAAATTGGCGACAACTGGAAACACAAGTTTAAAGCAGGACAGAAATTTTCGATTCAGCCGGCCATTTATTACGAAGACGGTCCGGTGGGCGTGTTGAGCGCTCCGGGTTATTCGTACCAATTTATCGGTGGTGATGCGACTTACGTGATCATTCCAAAAGATGTCCTGGTTCAGGATTGTTTGCTGGCTTACGATGGACCGGGCTTTTATCCCGCCTCGCTTGCCGAGCCGCTTTCGTGCGTCATTGGTGCCATGCATGCCAATTACCACACCACTCCGGGTTCGTACATTCACAATATGGAAATTGTGGCCGATGGCAAAATGGCAATCCTCGCAGGCGTTGGCCCGATGGGACTAGCAGCCATCAATTACGTGATCCATCGTGCCGACCGCAAACCTGCTTTGTGCGTGGTCACCGACATCGATCAAACCCGTCTGGATCGCGCCGCTTCGATTTATACCGTTGCTGAAGCTGCCAAACATGGCATTGAACTGATTTACCTGAATACTAAAATTGAAGATCCGGTGGCTGAACTGAAACGTCTTTCAGGAGATACCGGCTACGACGATGTTTTCGTGTTTGCTCCGGTTGGCCCGGTGATTGAGCAGGGTGATGCTATTCTCGCTTTCGACGGTTGTTTGAATTTCTTCGCCGGACCATCAGATCCGAATCTTCAGGCCAAAATGAATTTTTACAACGTGCATTATGCCTACACCCATATCGTTGGAACTTCAGGAGGAAACACCGACGACATGAAAGAAGCGTTGGATGTGATGACCAAAGGACTTGATCCTGCCGGATTGGTGACCCACATAGGCGGGCTGAATGCCGTGATTGAAACGACGCTTCATCTTCCGCAGATTCCGGGTGGAAAAAAACTGATTTATACACATCTGGAAATGCCTTTGACTGCCATTTCTGATTTTGCTGAACTGGGAAAAACAGACCCTTTGTTCGCGAAACTGGCCGAAATCTGCGACCGCCATCAGGGATTGTGGTCGGTTGAGGCTGAGACGTATTTGCTGGGAAACTAGAATTTTCTATGAGTTAGAGACGCACGGCTGTGCGTCTCTACAACTATCAAAATATTAAATTTATTACTATGATATACATGGCCGATACAGCTGATCTGGAGGAACTCCGAAGGCTGTACAAATTTTTTCCGTTGGAAGGTGTTACCACGAATCCAACTATTTTACTTCATTCCGGATATAAACTTTCTGTTGCTATTGAAGGTATTCAGGAATTGGTTGGAAACGGAATGGTGCATGTACAAATGATTTCAGCTGAATCGGATGATATGGTTCGCGAAGCAAAAAAATACCGTAGTTATTTCGATTTTGGAGATAATTTTTATGCCAAAATCCCGGTTACAGCCAATGGTTATCGTGCCATGCGAATTCTGAAAGATGCCGGAATTAATGTTACCGCTACAGCCATATTTACCCAGCAGCAGGCTTTGGTGGCCATGAAAGCCGGTGCCGATTTTGTGGCTCCATACGTAAGCCGTTTGGATAACATTTCGTCTCACGGAATTGAAGTAGTGGGCGATATTGTTGAGAACATTGCATTGTACGGTTTGAATGGAAAAGTTTTGGCAGCCAGTTTCAAAACGGTCGACCAGATTTATCGAACAAGTATGGCCGGAGCGCACTCGGCAACTATTAGTCCTGAATTGCTGTATCAACTTATTAAACATCCGATGACTGATATCGGCGTAAAACAGTTTGAAATTGACGCTGAAGGGCTTTACGATATCGAGTTTTAGATTCCTCGATACAGATTAGAAAGTGAAAGCCGTTATGCAGAAATTACTGTCTAACGGCTTTTATTATTTACGAATTGATGATTGTTTAGAATGTCCCGAATATAGAGTGTTTGGCCGAATTAAACCAGATCGTGGAGTAAATATGAAATCCTTCGCGGTTGGTATTCAGTTTGCGCTCGATGCTTAAGACAGGCTCACCAATCTTAAGACCCAGCAACTTACCAATAAGGAGATCCGCTTTGATCGCTTTCAGCTTTTGTTCTCCACCTTTCACTTCAATCTGATAATTTGTCCGCAAGGTTTCAAACAGCGATTTATTCTCTAACGAACGACTTGAAAATCGGGGTAAATTAATATTTGGAATGTGGTTGATGTCGTAAAAGACAGGCTGTTCGTCAACCAAACGCAGCCGTTCCATATAAATACAGCCCGATTCGCGTTCAATATTCGAAAGTTCAAACGGAAATTTCTCAGGCCAGGGTTTAATTTGCGGCTTTTGCAGAATTTGGGTTTGCAGGTATTGATTCCCAATGGCCGATGCCGTTCCTGAAATACTCAAAATACCAATATCCTGTGGTGGTTTTCGCACGATGCTTCCTTTGCCTTGTTTTTTCGAGATAAAACCATCATTCACCAAAGCTTCAAGCGCCTGGCGAACAGTAGGGCGTGTGATGTTATGCACAGCACACAATTCATTTTCGGAGGGCAGCATGCTACCTTCTTCATAAACTCCTGAAAGTATGTGTTTCCGGAGAATTTCATAGATCCTTTTGTGCTGCGGTACTTTGTTTTCTTCAGCCATTGCGGTATGAATTTGATTCAAAAGTAAATAATAAAAATCATTTTTCAAATTTAACTTGTAAATACAAGTATAAAAATATAGTTTTGCTGAATCAAACAATATTCATCTTTAACTATTGAATTGATAGTGCTTTGATGGAAAATACTGTTTGTAGTTGTGTTTACAAGTTGACTTAAGTTGTTAAAACAAATCAGATATGGCAATTCCAGTATTAATGCCTCGTCAGGGGCAATCGGTTGAGACCTGTATTTTAGGTGAATGGGTAAAGAAAAAGGGTGACGCTGTGAAGGTAGGCGACATCCTTTTTTCGTATGAAACAGACAAGGCGTCGTTCGAAGAAGATGCCAAAGCTGAAGGCATTTTGCTTGATGTGTTTTTTGCTGAAGGCGACGAAGTTCCGGTATTGGTGAACGTTGCCGTAATTGGCGCTGCAGGCGAATCGGTTGACGAATTTCGTCCGGGCGGGCAGGCTGCTGCTCCTATCGCCGAAACTGTTGCTGCCGTTGAGACGGCCGCTGAAAAGTTTGCTGCTCCGGAAGTTAAAACAATTGCTGAACCTTCAGGAAAAGTAAAAATTTCGCCTCGTGCGAAGAATCTGGCTGAAAAATCTGGCGTAGCTTACCAGCAATTACAGGGTTCTGGTCCTGAAGGTCGTATCATTGAGCGCGACATTGAAGCCGCGGCTCAGGTAATGCCAAAACTCACTCCGCTGGCTCAGGAAAAAGCCAAAGCGGAAGGCCTGAAAGCCGGAGAAACTGCCACCGGATTAGGCGGCAAAGCCGTTGCGAATGACCTGATTTCGTACAATCCGGTTTACAGCGACGATTTCGAAGTCAAAAAACTCACTAACATGCGTAAGTTGATTGCCAAAGCGATGCACACTTCGCTGCAAAATTCGGCTCAGTTGACTCACCACATGAGCGCCGATGCCCGCACCATCATGGCTTTGCGCAAAAAGTATAAAAAAGCACTCGATGCCGGACAAATCTCGCAGAACATTACCATCAATGATTTGGTTTGTTTCGCGGTAATTAAAGCACTGAAAAAATATCCTCAGGTAAATACCCATTTTATTGGAGACAGCATGCGCTGGTTCAAAAAAGTGCACCTTGGATTGGCTGTTGATACCGATCGTGGATTGATGGTTCCTGCCATTAAAAATGCCGATGATCTTTCGCTCGAAGGTCTTTCCGGACAGATGCAGGTCATCGCCGGACAATGCCGTAAAGGCAATGTGAGTCCGGAATTGCTGGCACCAGAAGCCGCAACTTTCACCATTTCCAACCTTGGAAACTATGGTGTCGAAATGTTTACGCCGGTCATCAATATTCCGCAGACCGCCATTTTGGGCGTTTGTACAATTATTCCCCGTCCGAAAGATTTAGGCGATGGCGTGTACGGATTCGTTCCGATGATGGGATTATCGCTAACCTATGATCATCAGGCTCTTGACGGCGGCGAAGCAACACTGTTCCTGAGAGAGATTAAAGAACAAATCGAAAATTTAACCATCTAAAGCCCCCTTCCTGTTCCCCCAAATGGGGGAAATCTTTGGGTATCGCTAGAAATTGTGTTTAAGCTCCGTAGGAGCGAAATATTGGTAGCCCCGGGTTTCAATCCGGGGAAAATAATGGGAAAGAGAAAATCGTCCGCGCGAGAATGTTGAAAAAGGAGATTTTCCATTTCCGGACGAAATGGGACAAACGAAATACAAAAAGATAATATAAACAAAATGAGCAAAATATACGATTTAGCAATTATAGGTGGCGGACCTGCGGGATATGTCGCCGCCGAACGTGCCGGAGCCAAAGGTCTTAGCGTGTTGGTTTTCGACATGCGTTCGCTGGGCGGTGTTTGCCTGAACGAAGGTTGCATCCCAACTAAAACGCTTCTGAATTCGGCCAAAGTGCTTGAATATGCCGAGGACGCAGGCAAATACGGAATCAACGTGGAAAACATTTCCGTTGATTTCAAAAAGATCATGCTCCGCAAAGACAAGGTGGTTCGCAAACTGGTGGCCGGAATCGGCGCCAAAATGAAACACGCCAAAGCCGATGTGGTGATGGCAAAAGCAACCATCAAAGAAAAGCGTGGTGAAGTAATTACCATCGAAGCCGATGGTCAGGAATATCAGGCTAACCGCTTGTTGGTTTGTGCTGGTTCTGAAGCTGCCGTTCCGCCAATCCTGGGACTGGATGCATCACAAATCCTGACCAACCGCGAAATTCTTCAGTTAAAAGAAAAGCCGGAAAGCCTCGTCATCATTGGCGGAGGCGTGATCGGGACTGAATTTGCCGATTTCTTTAACGCGATGGGAACTAAAGTGACAGTTATCGAAATGCTTCCGGAGATATTAACCGGAGTAGATGAGGAAATTGCTGCTTTTGTTCGCAAAGAGTTTGTAAAAAAGGGCGTTGAATTCCACCTGAAAGCCCGTGTGACGAAACTGAATGGCAAAGAAGTGGTGTTCGAGAAAGATGGTCAGGAAATGAAGATTACCGGAGAACAGGTTCTGCTTTCAGTTGGCCGAAAAGTCAATGTGGCCGGAATCGGACTTGAAAACATCGGTGTGGAATTTACCCCAAAAGGTGTAAAAATCGATCAGAACTGCCGCACCAATGTGCCGAATGTTTATGCTGCCGGTGACATCACCGGATTCTCGTTGCTGGCTCATACAGCCAGTCGCGAAGGGGAAGTGGCTGTAAATCACATGCTGGGTCGCAAAGATGTGATGCGCTATGATGCCATTCCGGGTGTGGTTTATACTCATCCCGAGATTGCCGGAGTTGGCTTAACCGAAACCGCGGCCAAAGAAAAAGGTATCGAAGTGGAAGTGAAACAACTGCCAATGGCTTATGCCGGACGGTTTGTTGCCGAAAACGAAGGCAAAGACGGTTTCTGCAAAGTGATTGTCGGCAAAAAATATCGTGAAATCCTTGGTATTCATATGGTTGGCGGTGCTTGCTCCGAAATGATCTGGGGTGCTTGCGCCATCATCGAAGCGCAATTGCGTGTTCAGGATGTGGAAGAAATCGTTTTCCCGCACCCAACCGTGAGTGAGATCATAAAAGAAACGATCTTTCAATTTTGAAAGTCCTGAAAGGACTTAATCCGAATAACCGTGGGTGAAACCCACGGAAGAAGAAAAACAATGCATCAACCCTGAAGGGGGTTGAATATTAAGGTTATAATTAATTCAACCCCTTCAGGGTTGGGTATTTGTTGTAGTTCTTTTCCTCCGGTTTTACCGGTGGTTATTCAGATTTAACCCCTTCGGGGTATTAAATTACAGCTTTTAAAGTGAACGAAAAACAAATTAAAATCTAAATACGATGCCAAAAAGTCAATTTATTGATCCATCAGAAGTCAGGAAAGCTGGTGAAATTACATTCAATCCGATTCCTGTAAACCAGTACAACAAAACTGTTGAAGAAGAAAAAGCGAACTTCTCGAATGAAGATTTGCTGCGCATTTACCACGATATGGTGGTGATCCGCGAGTTTGAAACCATGCTGAACCTGATCAAAATCCGTGGTGATTACAACGGAATCACCTACGATCACCCTGGCCCCGCTCACTTGTCGATCGGACAGGAAGCTGCCGCGGTTGGTATGGCTTATACGTTGGGCGTGGAGGATTTTATATTCGGATCGCACCGCTCGCACGGTGAAATTCTGGCCAAAGGTTTATCGGCTATCGCTAAACTCAGCGACGAACAACTGATGCACGTAATGGAAAATCATTTCGACGGAATCACTTTTGCGCCGGTTAAAAACGGACATACCGGAACAGTAAAGGAACTGGGAATTAAATTCCTTATCTATGGAACACTGGCCGAAATTTTTGCACGCGAAACCGGTTTCAATAAAGGATTGGGCGGTTCAATGCATGCGTTCTTCACGCCATTCGGGGTGTATCCGAACAATGCTATCGTGGGTGGTTCGGGCGACATCGCTGTTGGCGCTGCTCTTTACAAAAAAGTAAACCGCAAATCAGGAATCGTGGTGGCCAACATTGGCGATGCTTCGATGGCTTGCGGACCGGTTTGGGAAGGGTTAACATTCGCCACCATGGACCAATTCAATGAACTTTGGGAAGGTGATATGAAAGGCGGTCTGCCATTGATCATCAACATCATGAACAACCAATACGGAATGGGCGGACAAACTTGTGGCGAAACTGCAGGTTACACCATTGCCGCACGTATCGGAGCAGGCTTGAATGAGGATCAGCTTCATGCCGAACGTGTTGACGGTTACAATCCGTTGGCCGTAATTGACGCTTACAAACGCAAACGCAAAATTCTGGAAGAAAAACGCGGACCAGTTCTGCTCGATGTTCTGACTTATCGTTACAGCGGACACTCGCCTTCGGATGCATCGTCGTATCGTTCGAAAGAGGAAGTAGAAGCATGGGAAGCTCAGGATTCGATTGCCTGGTTTGGCCGTGAACTGGTGAAAGCCGGTGTTGCAACCGAAGATCAGTTGACCGGAATTAAAGGTGATACCATCAACCTAATGGAAACCAGCATGAAACTGGCTATCGATTTAACTATTTCGCCACGCATGGATACGACCAAATATCCGAACCTGATTGGTGAAATGATTTTTGGCAACGAATCGGTTGATCGGATGGAAGATCGTACTCCGGATGTGAATCACCCGATGGCTGAAAATGCTCGTGTTCAGCAATTAACTAAAAAAGAGCGTTTTGCGTTTGATGAAAATGGCAAAGCGCACTCAAAAATAAAAACTTACGCTTACCGCGACGGTATTTTCGAAGCCATTATCGACCGTTTCTACAAAGATCCGACCTTGATTGCTTACGGAGAAGAGAACCGCGACTGGGGCGGCGCGTTTGCCGTGTACCGCGGTTTGACCGAAGCGCTTCCTTATCACCGTTTGTTCAACTCTCCGATTGCTGAAGCTGCAATTGTTGGAACAGCTATTGGTTACGCCATGTGTGGTGGCCGTGTAATTCCTGAAATCATGTATTGCGACTTCCTGGGCCGTTGCGGAGATCAGGTGTTCAACCAGCTCCCCAAATGGCAGGCGATGAGCGGAAACGTAATCAAAATGCCGGTGGTGTTGCGCGTTTCCGTAGGTTCGAAATACGGTGCCCAGCACTCGCAAGACTGGACTGCTTTGACTGCTCAGATTCCGGGATTGAAAGTCGTTTTTCCGGCTACACCATACGATGCCAAAGGTTTGATGAATGCTGCACTGCAGGGAACCGATCCGGTGATTTTCTTTGAAAGCCAACGGTTGTACGACATCGGCGAGCAGTTCCACAAAGGTGGCGTTCCTGAAGGTTACTACGAAATTGCCATTGGCGAGCCAGACATTAAGCGTGAGGGAAAAGATGTAACCATCCTGACCATTGGCGCTACGTTGTACCGTGCGTTAGAAGCTGCTGACATTCTTAAGGAAAAATACGGCATGTCGGCTGAAGTGATTGATGCCCGCAGTTTGAGTCCGTTTAACTACGAGCCCGTTTTGGCTTCGGTGAAAAAGACCGGACGCATCTTAATTTCTGGCGATGCTTCATCACGTGGTTCGTTTATGAAAGAAATGGCGCAAACCATTTCGGAACTGGCTTTCGATGATCTGGACGCTCCACCGGTAGTGGTTGGATCGCGCAATTGGATTACCCCGGCTTACGAACTCGAAGATTCATTCTTCCCCTGTGCCGAATGGATGATCGACGCTATCCACGAAAAGATTGTTCCGCTAAAAGGCCATGTGGTGAAAAACAACTTCACTAGTGCTGAGCAGATTCGGAGGAATAAATTAGGAGTATAACTTTTGATAAATCTACATGTCCGTTCACTGAAGTGAACGGCAAAGGATATCACTTCGAGTTAACTATGCTCTTGATCGATGGGATGATATCCTTTGCCGTCAGTTTTAACTGATGGGCATGTGATTTTAAGAATAAAACAAGCCCCCGTTGTCCGGAAGGATGGCGGGGGTTTGGTGTGTTTAGGAGCTTTAATCAACGAACTGCCTTTGATACAAAATTAGGCAGCCAATTTACCAAATACGGTCAGAACATGTCCAGACCTTGTATTCCGGCGCTCCGTTTTATCCATTCGCCACCAAGTTTACTTTTAGCGCTTACTCGCAGAGACGATTCACCGCACAGATGATTTGAGTCACCTGTCAGATGATTCTTTTCGCTACTTAGAAGCAATTTCCGGGACTCGGAAACTGCTTCTATATAGTGGAAAAGTGCTTCTGTCTTTCATGAAAATGGTTCCGTCTGCCGAATGACCGTTTAGGTTATCAATCCATGAGCGCCTGTTTCCTGAACACAAAGCAGTCGAAGGGAGCATATTCCCTTTCTTAAACAACAAATCCGATGAATTTACTTTCACCGGATCTGCCATATTATAGTCGAATTGATTGTTATTTGTTTTCCAAAGCAAACTGCCTTCCACGGCGCAATGCTTCGAGGTTCATGTTGACTACATCTTCGCCTTTTCGTCCAAAGATGGTACGAATACCTTCCTCAATTTTAGAAAATTCGATATCGATAAACGGTGATGCTGCGCCCAGCATAACCATATTGGATGCGCGGGTACTGCCCACTTCTTTGGCAATGGTATCGGCGTCGATGGCAATAAAGCGGGGCAGTTTGTGAATTTCTTCCATCACTTTTTCGATATCCGGATAATTTGGAATATTCACAAATGGAGTGATATTGGTAACCAAATAACCGGTCTCCGACAAGTAGGGCAGGTAGCGTAACGACTCCATTGGTTCCACTGAAAGAATCAAGTCAGCAGCTCCTCCCGGTATTAAATCGGAGGCAATGGGCTGATCGGAAATACGCATGTGAGAATACACCGCGCCGCCTCGCTGGCTCATTCCGTGGGTTTCGGCCTGTTTAATTAGCAGGTTATCGGCCAGAGCCGCTTCGCCCAATGCAGTGGCAATGGATAAAATTCCCTGTCCGCCAACGCCTGCAAGTATAATGTCTGATTTCATGATGTATATTTTAAAAGCCCCACCCAAACCCTCCCCAAAAGGGAGGGTTTTTGCGCAGTGCATATTTTAAATGTATTTTTCAAAGAATAATTTTCCGAATCTTCAAGACCAGAACTCCCTCTCCCTTCGGAGAGGGCTGGGGAGAGGCTTTTATTCTACTTCTTATTCCTTTTCCGGCTGCTGGCACGTTGAATGCACTCGCGGCGCGGAATGATGACAGAAACTCCGTCGTATGCAAATTCTTCACGGAATAAGCGAACCATTTCTTCATGATTCTTTTTCAGAGGAACAATGGTGTGAATGTGAGCTGGATCAACGCCAAGGCCTATACAAATCGACTCAATTTTACCGACTGCGGAAGAATCCTGCCCGCCGGTCATCGAAATGGATTCATTATCTGAAATGACTACTGTAATACTTGATTTTTCATTCACCGCATCGAGCAAACCGGTAATTCCGGAGTGAGCAAAGGTTGAATCACCGATCATCGCAACAGATGGAATCAGTCCGGCGTCGGCAGCGCCTTTGGCCATCGTGATTGAAGCGCCCATGTCAACACAGGAAAAAATAGTTTCGTAAGGTGGCAAAGCGCCCAGTGTATAACAGCCGATGTCTGAAAATACACGGCCTTTGGAGTAATCGGCCAGCACCTCGTTCATAGCCTCATAGGCATCCTGATGGCCGCAACCCATGCACAAGGCTGGCGGGCGGTTGGCAACCACTTCTGGAATAGCATAACCGTTAAACATTTCTTTTCCGAGCGCTTTGGCAATCAGATCCGGATTCAGTTCACCATCACGTGGTAAAGTTCCATCCAAACGGCCTTTAATTGGGGTTCCTTTGGCAAAAAAGCCTTTCAGCATTTCTTCTACCATGGGGGCGCCTTCTTCAAGAACCAGTATTTCGTCGCATTCCTGATCCATTCGGATGATGTGATTTTCAGGAAGAGGATATTGCGATATTTTAACAACAGGGTAAGGGCAACTTCCGTTTGGGTAATGTTCCATCAGGTAATTGTAGGCAATTCCACAGGCAATAATTCCCAGGCTTTTTTCTGCACCTTCTTCGTAACGGTTATAAACCGATTCTTCTGAAAGTTTCAGGAAAAGGTTCTGATTTTCGAGCAACCCTTTGTATCTTTTGCGGGCAATGGCCGGAAGCAAAATAAATTGACGTGGATCGGCCGGCATAGAAAGTGGATTTTCTGGTAACACTTCATTGCGTTGTACTCCTGCGCGAGAATGTGCCAAACGGGTCGTCAAACGTAGCATGACCGGAACATTGGCTAACTCGGACAAGGCAAATCCATCACGGGCCATATCGTATGCTTCCTGCTGCGATGAAGGTTCGAGAACCGGAACCATCGCGAATTTTCCATAGAAACGTGAATCCTGTTCGTTTTGAGACGAGTGCATCGAAGGATCGTCGGCAACAGTCACGATTAATCCGCCATTAACGCCTGTCAGGGCTGCGTTCACAAAAACATCGGCGGCCACATTGAGTCCCACATGTTTCATGCACGACATGGCACGTTTTCCGGCGTAAGACATGCCTAAGGCTGTTTCGAGAGCCGTTTTTTCATTGGCTGACCATTTCCTGTGGATATTACGTTCTTCTGCCAGTGGATTTTCCTGAATAAATTCGGTAATTTCGGTGGAAGGTGTGCCTGGATAGGAATAAACACCCGACATTCCGCCATCGATGGCACCCTGACCAATAGCCTCCACTCCCAGAAATAAATGCTTTTGCATGGTTAATTTATTAAATTTCAAAATCGACCCAAAAATAGCTGATTCAAGCCGCAAAACAACTGCATAAGTCAAGTTTTGCGTATTTAGACGCGTTCTAAAAAGGGAGCAAGTCAGAAGTCGGGAGACCAAAGTTTGGAGTCGTAAGAAGTGATAGCAGTTTGTCAAAGTGAAGGGAATGGAGCGTATATTGGTTTTTGGCTTCTCCTCAAAAAATTATAACTTTCCCATTCAATTAACTTATTCCAAACAACAAAACCTTAACCGATGAAAAACCTGCTGTTAATTGCTTTGGCCGTCATTATACTGGCCTCCTGCCAATCCAAACCCGCATCAAACGGATCGCCTGCCGATTTCAAAATCTTCAAAGGAACCAACATTGCTCACTGGCTTTCGCAATCGGAAGCACGTGGCGCCAAACGTGACAGTTTCTTTCAGGAGAAGGATGTGATGATGATTAAATCGCTGGGATTCGATCACCTTCGTTTGCCCATTGATGAAATGCAAATGTGGGACGAAAATGGTGTCCGCAACGAAGATGCGTTCAAACTAATGACCAACTGTTTGGATTGGTGTAAAAAACATCAACTTAAAGTGATTGTTGATTTGCACATTTTGCGTTCGCATCATTTTAATGCTGAAGTGAAGCCACTCTGGACTGATCCAAAAGAACAGGAAAAGTTTTATGCATTATGGGTCGACCTTTCTTCTGTATTAAAAGATTATTCTCTATCTGATGTTGCTTATGAACTGATGAATGAAGCTGTTGCCGATGATCCGGAGCAGTGGAATAACCTTTTGGCCAATGCGATGAAGTCTATCCGGGTATTGGAACCGGAACGGATTATTGTTATCGGCTCCAACAAATGGCAATCAGCTAATACGTTTGATGTGTTAAAAGTCCCGGCGGACAAAAATATTATCCTGAGTTTTCATTTTTACGAACCATTTCCACTCACCCACCACCTGGCCAGTTGGACTGGCATACGCGATTATTCCGGACCGATTCATTACCCTGGAGTTTTAATTTCTCAGGAGGAATTTGATGCGTTGCCCCCCGACCAGCAGGCAATTGCCAAAGATTGGGTAGGCAAGGAGTGGAACATGGAAAAACTGGAGCAAATGATGCAGCTTCCGCTTCAAAAGTCGAAAGAACTTGGATTGCCGGTTTATTGCGGCGAATATGGTGTGATAGACAGCGCTCCTGAAACTGATAAAATCCGGTGGTACAACGATATGATTTCGGTCTTTAATAAAAATGGTATAGCATCGGCCAACTGGAACTATAAAAGTGGTTCGTTTGGATTGATCAGCGCAGATGGAGTTAAGAATGAAGCGATGATCAGGGAGGTCATACAAAAATAATGTTCCTATATAGCATAACTTAAAATGTCCGTTCAATATGATTTGAACGGACATTTTTTATGTCTAAAACGTAAGTTTGTATAATAGAATACAAAAATGTCTTTTATTATAAACATTCTGATTAGACGAGTGTTACTGAATATGACAATTGTTCAATATTCATATTAATTTTCAACGCCGATGAAAACAAATTTTACTTCAAAAACCTTCAGTTTTTTTGCCATGTTTTCTATTTTGGCATTTTCACTGAGTCTGAATGCACAAACCACCCACAATGTGGCAGTTACAAGCAATGTCTTTACCCCATCTCAATTAACCATTAATGTTGGTGATAAAGTAATTTGGACCAACTCTCAAGGTTCGCACAATGTAAACGGAACCAAAGCAACTTTTGCTTCTAATCCTGAATCGTTTGGGAATGCTGTAAGTTCAGGCTGGACCTATGAATATACGTTCAACACTGCCGGAACTTACGATTACCATTGTGATCCACATGCTGGTATGGGGATGAATGGAAAAATAATTGTTAATCCTCCGGCATCCGGGCCATTTACACTTACAGTCAATTTTACTAACATGACTCCTCATGTCGGGCAAATACTTTGGCTGGCATTGATTGATCAGGCTACCAAAAAGGAAATTGGACGGGTAAAAAAGAGTGTGACTACAGCTGCATTTGCCATTGATGTCCCTGGTATTGAATCCGGCAAATCTTACAATGTTGATTTTTATGCCGATCACAACAAAAATGGAGTTTACAACGCTCCGCCTACCGATCATACATGGAGATTGCCAGTCAATAATGTGACAGGTAATACAACACTCAATTTTGTGCACAATACCACCTTTACTGACGTCGACTGGAAAAATAAACTTACCGTTCACTTTACCAACATGACCCCTCACCTTACGCAAAAGGTGACGCTTTATCTGAAAGAACTTAGCAGTGGACTCTATAAGGATACAGTTATTGTCGCTTCAGTTGCTGCCGCAACCTTCGATATTTCTTCCTGGAAGATCAAACCGGGATTATCGTATAACATCGATTTTTATGCCGATCATAACAAGAACGGGGTTTACAATGCTCCGCCAACAGATCATGCATGGAGAATTCCGCTAAATACGGTGAAAAGTGATACGATTGTTAATTTCGTTCACAACACCACATTTACCGATATTTTCAGCATTACTTCAAGTGAAAGTTTGGCGCAGGCATCCAGTCAAATCACCTTGTATCCCAATCCGGCCACCCAGTATATCGAACTTAAAATACCACGTAATTACGAGACCGTCCGTTCGCTGAAGGTTTATTCTATTACCGGTTCAATGGTCGATCAAAAGGTTCTGTCCGGAAGTGCCGAAGATCTCAGGTATGATGTTAGCTCGTATAAAAACGGAGTCTATTTTATGGAAATCAGCGGTGTTGGCCGAAAGGACGTTTTGAAGTTTATAAAGCAATAAACAGTTGAATGATACAGCAAAAAAGAAGGGTTCCATTTCGGTGAGAAATGGAACCCTTCTTTTTGATCTTATTGCTTTAACCGAAATTCCATCAGAATGGGGTTGTGGTCTGAATTCCGGAAGTTCAGATTAAAAGTCTGATTTTGGATTACTTCAACATTAGGTGAAACCAGGAAATGATCAATTAAACACCTGAACGTTTTATCCGGAACATACGATTCGTTCAGGTAACGATTGGTAGGCAATTTTGGGTCGAATGCCCATTTCCAGCCGGCTGGCATAAAATCGGTGGCAATATTGCTCAGGATGAAAGAGTCTGACTGGTAATTCTCTCCAAACCCGGTGAGCGGAAATTCAGGAGGCGATTGATTCCAGTCCCCGCCAACAATCACAAAGTTTCCTTTGGCATATTCCGACAAAACAAAATCTTTCAGGTACTGCATTTCCTGTTTTTTCAGGCTTCCATCGTCGAATGCCGACATATGGGTATTGATCAGGATGAATTCTTTCTGGTTACTTGTTGGATATCGGTTAACCAACATACATCGTCTAAGATTAAACAGGCGTGTAGGCCATCCAAACATTCCAGGGTAGCCATATCTGGTAGATTTTTCAGGAAGATATTTGCTTAGGCTCATGATTCCTGAATGAACCTGACCCATGGGAGAGCCGGGAGGAATTGGTACAAACTTTACTTTATAATTCGGGGCAAAAGCAGTGCTGTAGCCTTTTTGACTGATGGAATCTACTTCGCATACCTGATAACTGCGTTTTGATTTTTGATCCACTTCCTGTAATAAGACAAAATCCCGGCTTGAATTTCGTTTCAGGAAGGTTAAAATGGAATCGAGGTTGATCATTACACGTTCATAGCTGTCCCTTACTTTTTCGCCTCCATCGTAAAAGAAATCCATGTTATCGCCCAGTCCGGCGTAACCGATGTTCCAGGAAAGAACCTGATAGGTGGAATCACAACTCACGGTATCGGGTTTTGTGTTTTGCGCCAGAATCATCTCCTTTGGCGGATCATAAAAAGTTAACATGCTGTACACAATGAATAAAGCAAAAAGCAGAATTCCAGTAACCAGAAAAGCGCCAATGTACTTGAGTAATTTCATCGTATGATCGATTTTAATTGATACTATAATCCTTCTGCAAAGCAAGTTTTACAGCTTCTTTGTAACTGATTGGCCGAATTCCGAGCATTTTTTCAAGCCGGTCATCATTGGCAACAATTTCAACTTTCATGCTGTTCACCAAATTAATGGCCAGCTTATATGATGTTGAAGTAACAAAATAGAGCCAATACGATGAAAGGCGCGGAGTCATTATCGGAATGGTATAGATGTATCTTTTCAATCCGCATACTTCAGCGAACTGAAACAACATATCCTTGTATCTTAAAACATCAGGTCCGCCAATATCATATGATTGGTTATATGTTTCAGTCTTAAGTAATACTCCGGTAAGGTATTCCAGAACATTCCCGATAGCAATAGGCTGGCTTCGGGTATTGAGCCATTGCGGAGCAATCATCACCGGAAGTTTTATCACCAGATCTCGAATAATTTCAAAGGAAGCACTTCCCGAACCAACAATAATACCTGCTTTAATTGAAGTCAACGGAGTTCGGCCCTTACTCAGAATGTCTTCCACATTTTTTCTGGATGCCAGGTGCCGCGAAAGCTTTTTTTCGTTGGTAATACCTCCCAGGTATATGATTTGTTTTGCCGAAGTCCGGCTGATCAGTTCTGTAAAATGATGAGCCGATATTTCTTCAAGTTTCTCAAAATCATTGGTATTGGCACTCATCGAATGAATCAGGTAATAAGCCACGTCAATATCTGAAATGATTTCCGAATCCGGAATGTCTTTCAAAAAATCAACTTCAAACAAGGAAATTTTAGGATGGCTGTAAATTCCTTCAGTCGGAAATTTTGACTTATCTCTCATGCAGCAAACCACTTCGTGTCCTTGTTCAATCAGAACCGGCAAAAGCCTTCTTCCAATGTATCCGTTGGCACCTGTCAAAAGTATCTTCATGTAAGGTTTATTTAAATGTGCTTCATACGCTGATTTTTCAAATTCGAAGTTGAACATTCCGAATTTACCAAAATTTTGGAGTTTTTCCGACACATTCGGATAAAACCTGATTTGGATCCGATTGGTCAGCAATTTAAGTCATTACATGACTGTTAATAATCATGTCGATATAAAAATAATTTGCATATTTTCGGCTTTCCATTTGCTAATCAACTAAACACTCAACAACATGATTAAAAATTTTATATTCATTTTAACCTGTCTTGTTCTGATGTCAAGCTGTCATTCAACCATTCGAAAACAAATTCCGTCAAAACCTTCAGGTATTTCAGAAGCGACTATTGATGATGCCTTGAAATCCATTAATGATCAAAATCCGGGAAGCAACGCCGCAATAGTCGAAAAAGGTGTTCAGCATGCAGCCTCTCTTTGGCGCGATGCCGATGGGAGTCCGGAAGAATTTGTGAAATTCTGTGGCGAAAATTTCATTGCCGATCCGGTTAAAAAGGAAACTTCATTCAAGCGATTTTCTGAATATCTGGAATCGTTGTATGGTCATTTCAACAAACTGAGCCTTGATTTGCAGGAAAATGTGACCCTTCAAAAGGGCGATGTGCTGCCAATCGACCCTTTATTTGCAGGGTATAACCCCGGAGCTCACCTGATGAACGACTTATACGAAAATAAAATAGCCTTTATTGTGGCGCTCAACTTTCCATACTATTCAACAGAGGAAAAGAACATTTCAGGAGCAAACTGGACGCCGCTGGAATGGGGTTATGCCCGTTTAGGTGATGTGTTCAGCTCGAGGGTGCCATCCGAACTGGTACAGCAAGAGTCGAAAGTTGCAGCCGAAACCGATGCCTACATTGCCGATTACAACATTTACATGGGCAATCTGCTGAATAACGACGATAAGAAGCTTTTTCCTGAAAACATGATCTTGCTTAGTCACTGGAATCTGCGCGATGAAATCAAGGCCAACTATGCCAACAAAGAAGTGGGTTTCGAAAAACAAGCCTTGATTTATAAAGTGATGGAACGTATCGTTGATCAGACGATTCCAAAAGTGGTTATCAACTCCGGAAAACAGGACTGGAACCCGGTTTCCAACGAAGTTTCAGTTTCAGGAAGCGTAGCCGACAGCCCGGCTGAAGACAATGCACGTTACCAGCAAATTCTGAATACTTTTCATGTTTATCAGGCAGTTGATGCGTATAATCAGGAAATGAACACGGCTATTCAACGGGCATTTTCTGCAGGAATGCAAATTCCTCAACCCGAAGTTCAGAAACTGTTTAACGAATTTTTAAGCGCTCCCCAAATTCATGATGTGGCAGCAATCATCAAAAAACGGCTGGGCCGCGAACTTCAGCCGTGGGATATCTGGTACGACGGATTTAAAGCCAGAAGTTCATTCAACGAAGAAATGCTTAATTCGATCACCGAAAAGAAATATCCAAATGCACAGGCGTTGGAAGCCGATCTGGGAAATATGCTCCTGAAGCTCGGTTTTACCAAAGAGAAAGCGACATTTTTATCTTCACGCATTTCCGTCGATCCGGCTCGTGGGTCGGGCCATGCCTGGGGCGCTTCAATGAAATCGGAAAAAGCGCATCTTCGTACACGTATTCCTGCAACCGGGATGAATTATAAAGGCTACAACATTGCGGTTCACGAATTCGGGCATAATGTGGAACAAACCATTTCGTTGAACGATGTTCCGAATTACATGATCAACGGAGTACCAAATACCGCATTCACCGAGGCGCTGGCCTTTGTATTTCAGGAGCGCGACCTGTTTTTACTGAACATGAAAGACTCGAATCCGGAAAAAGAATACCTGAAAACGCTGGATATTTTCTGGTCGGTGTACGAAATAATGGGTGTGTCGATGGTTGATATGAAAATGTGGCAATGGTTGTATGCCAATCCGGCCAGCACAGCCGAAGAACTGAAAGAGGCCGTTCTGCAAATCACCAAAGACGTTTGGAATACCTATTATGCGCCGGTTTTCGGGCAGAAAGACCAGACTATTCTCGGAATATATTCACACATGGTTAACTCGCCGATGTATCTGCCCAATTATGCTTTTGGTCACCTCATTCATTTCCAGCTCGAAGAACATTTTAAAACCCATGAGTTTGCTCCGGAAGTGCTGCGCATTTTCGCATTGGGACAACTTACACCAAACGAATGGATGAAACAGGCAGATGGCACACCGCTTTCGAATGAAGCCATTCTGAAAGCTGCCGATGTGGCGATTGAAAAGATGAAATAGGAAGCCTCCCCCAAACCCCTCCGAAGGAGGGGTGAAAGAACAGGCACTTGATTGCACAAAGTTCTATATACCTTTAAAATCTGAGCTACCCGAACTCCCTTCCCCACTAAGGGGAAGGGTGGGGATGGGGCTTCTTTCCTTTAAAAATTCTTCTTCAGGAATTCCCAGGCATTTTCGCGCATAAAGCGTTCAACAATTTCGTCGGCAGTCAGTCTGTTAAATGGTCTAAGATTCAGGGCGTCCGGAGAAGTGATAAAATTGTAAGCATGTTTTTCGAGGTAACTATCCAGCATGGGCATTTCTTCGGCTGACCAGAACCCGTTTAAAGGATTTACCATGCCGTCGTTGTCGGTCCCGATGCAGGCAGTTTCCCATGCCGGCAGGTTATGGTGGTCGAGCACTTCAGCGATGTGCTGAATCTGGTTCCAGATCAGTTTCGACTTTTTGAACAGCATCTTTCTGCGGCTCAGGTTATTTCCCGAATCCTTTACTTCCTGTTTGTCTCCCAGTCTCCGTTCGTCGAATTGTATTCCAAACAGACCGCCCGACTGTGCGATCCGAACAATTTCATCGTCGTAAAAATTGATGTCATTCGTCTGAAACTTTCCGGAATTAAGAAAACCGCCGTCTGTCAGATTGATGTGCGATTGCAGCCCGGTCACCGCGCCATGACTGACCAGCAGCGGAATATTTTCATTGGGATGTTCGTTCTTCAGAAACAGGTAATATTCTTCGCGTGCTTTCACACTCATGTGTTTCAGGTCGATTAAAATCCTTTGGCCAGTGGTATTGTCGAGCAGTTTGCGCAATACTTTCCATCCCAGATCGGTAAACCCTGCATTCATTCCATCGGTCTGGTCGCAGATTTTTTCCACCAAACCGCTGAGACTTTTGGCATGTCCCACCAGTTCATTATCGAAATGATGCGTTAATCCCATAAAAAACAGCCGGTTTTCCCATTGTTTCACCCGGTCGATATTGGCCAGAACCTGTGCCGGATTGGCCTTTTTTTTGATAATCCCCAATCCGCAATCGAAAGCATGTGCTCCTTCAATAGTGAGAATTACATAAATGGTTTGAATCGGGGTCTCGGGCTGAATATCGATTTCATGAAAGCCCGAAACCAGTTTATACCGGTGCCATCTGCCGTCAACCTTAAATTGTTTTCCGTCCAATTGACGGTAGAACTGGTATTCCATTTCGAGATCGGAAAAATAACTTGTCATTCGCTGAACATGGTTGATTCGCTTCAAACCCGTCCCGATCACCAAATCGTTCAGCAAATCACCGGGAAGATCGGTTCCCAGTTTAGTCATAACAAACCCTTTTTCGAGGGCACACATCGAAACCACAACCACCTGCGCACCTCCTTTGGCCAGAGAGGTAAAATCGGACTGTCTGAACTTGGTTAAGGTGGCGGCGATGTTGGTAATTTTATCCAGAATGGTTGGCGGATCGTAATTCCAGATGCTGTCTGATCTGTTTTTATTCGGGTTATTCAGTCCCGGGGTTCCGTTAAAACTTCTTCCCATTGGCTTAATGGCAGGATGAAGGTGCAAATCAATAAATGGTGTTTCCATGTTTTTGAGGTTTTGGTGGATGCCTTATATATCAATGAATCAATAGTTTTTTGCTTACCCTTTCGTATGGGGTATAGATAATAACCAGATATTGACCAGCAGTTTTAAACCGGTCAGCCGGTATTTTATACTGATGCCCTCCCTGATCCAATTGACCAAGATCCTGACTGTCTGTCAATCGGCCCATATAGTCGAACACATTAACATAGACGCGCGTTTTTTCTGCAAGATTAATGCTAAGCGTCACATCTTCAGTTAATACGACCGGATTTTTGTTCAGGCGAAAATTTATTCTACCTGAAGTTTTATCGTATTGAATATCTTCAATGGCTGTCGGAGGTGAATGAGTGATCGTGGAATCGTAACTTTCGGAGACCACGCTTTCTACCCAGCAATAATTGTTTGGCCCGTCGTACCCCATCAATCTCGACCACTCGCCCTTTGGTTGCCAGATATGATAACTTTCCCTGGTGCCACCTGCGGCAGCCTGGTTTCCATCGTCTTTTATAAATATCCCTTTCAGTGTATCGGTTTCAACAACTCCGGTAACCGTAACCCAGTGCCCGCCATGTCTGACAGTTCCATTATCATACCATCCAAAAAGTATTTCAACATCCTCACCTTTGTCAATCTCCGACTTCAGGAATTCCCATGTTGGGGGTTTTGATTTTCCGATTGAATCGCTCATGTTATGTGCAACATGCCCGGTATTTGCAACTGGAGATTTAATTACAGAATCATTGTTAAACCAACTCTGATATTTTACATGAATGGGTAAATCGGTCAGGTCGATAAACCCGAGTTTTCCTTTTGCCAGTTGATCGGTGGTAACGCCTTTTTCATTCTCCCGATTCATAAATTTCCCCAGCACGGTCATCTTATCCCTGTGCCCGTAAATATTAAACAATTTTCCGGGATGTTGGGCTTCAAGCCATTCCAGACTGTTTGCAGCGGCTGCAGGTCCACAGGCGTTCCAGTCGCCGGCATATAGATCTGTTGGCTGGTATTTACTGCTGTCAAGGTCGATATTCGGAACATCACAACCACGATAGTTATAGTACAAAGTATCATTTTGGTTATGACCGGGAACCTCCGCTTTTGCAGGAACTGTACCGACATTTATTTTTTCAGTAATGTCAAAACCGACTTTGTAATCAAAATCGGTTACCGTGTAGGTATCATAGGCATAGGTAAGGAACGGCTCCATTTTAGTCTTCGAACTCAGGCTTAAGCTCAACTCAATTTTGCTGACGTCTTCTCCCGGAACATATCCGAGCGATGGCATATACCAGGGATAATAGATTTTTCGGTCAGAATGGAAGGGTAACAGAGGCATATTTTGCACAATCCAATGCCTGACTGTACTCAACGGTTTCCTTGCCAATACATTTAACCACAAAACCTCTTCCGACGCAGGTACATCGACTCCCAGCATGAAATTTGCTGAATTCATTACCGGAAAAGGCTTGTATAGATTTAATTGTTCAACCCATACATTAGGTTTTTCAAGAACACGAAACTCCAATTCTGCACCGTTATTCGACGGATTGATATCCACCGGAGAGAAAGAAGTGATGGAAAGCTTGTACATGCCAATGGCTGGCGGAGTCCAGGTAGTTGGATAGGTGGAGCATTTTACTTCGGATTTTGCCGGAACAGTTAGATTGTTGTAGGTCACATCAAGCAGAAGTTCCTGAAGGGTATTCCGGATCTGAAAGGTAACCGAAAGTCCGGTAACGGGAAAAGCCTCCTTGTTTTCAAAATTAATCTCAACAGGCATCGGAACTCCTTTCAGGGAGGTCATCGTGGGAAGGTAAATTCTGCCAATTTTTACATCACCGGCAAAAGAATTCAGAAAACCTGTGGCTAAAACGAAGAAAATAACCACAAAAGGGAAGTTGGCACGCGATTTCTTTGTTTCCATGTTGCAAAAGTTTTACTGGTTTTTAAATCAGAATTACAATCAATTGCGTGAGTCATTTTTCATACCCGGCTTAACACTAAAATCATCCAAAAGTATTACTGCCTTTTGGCCGATGGATTGAAGATTTGCTCCAACCCATAACACATGGAAAGTTGATGTTTTTGGTCTTTATTGTGGTTAACCTTTTCCGATTCAGAGTAAACAACTTGATGTTAAACTTGTTCGGAAAAAGTTGTAAAGTTTTTTTTTAACCCGAACAACGGTAACTAATTTATTCTCTTGGGTTTTACCAATGTACACAGCAGCGAAATACCGAACTGTAAAATGAGTCGAAAAGGTTTGCTAAACAACATCAACTTTTGTAAGAGCTAAAAGTTAAAATCAAGTAATTTCCTTATATTCACAACATAAAACTTGACACATGAAAAAACTACTTTATTTTATCGCATTTACAATGGCCTCCCTGGCCGGCATGGCACAGGTATCTGATTTTTCGGGAACATGGAAACTGAACAGCGAAAAAAGCACCTTATTCGAACAGTTCAGTCTGGCGCCAAGCCAGCTAATTCTGACCCAGACAGCCGATTCGCTGACAGTTGAAAAGCATGGAAATTTTCAGGGAACGGATTACGTGACCAAGGACAAATTTAGCCTCGACGGCAAAGAATGTTTTAATCCGGGCATGATGCCTGACAGTAAAAAAAACTCCACCGCCGTTTGGTCGGAAGACGGGAAAATACTGACTATTTCGAGTAAATTGCCTACGCAGGACCAGGGCGAAGCAACCCTTAAGGAAGTTTACCAGATGGTGGAAAATAACCTGAAACTGGAACTCAACGCGGCCTCGCAGATGGGCGAAATGTCGGAGACTTACCTGCTCGACAAACAGTAAATCAGAAGGACGCTTTCTGAGTTGAAACCAATAAAAATACCGGATAACTTAAGGATATCCGGTATTTTTATTGCCTGAATTTTCAAGCATTCACTACCTTTCTTATTTCTTTTTGAGGATTGGCTTTAACCTTTTTTGCAAGACTTTTGGATTCCTGCTGAAATGAAAAACAGCAAAGATATTGATGATATCGTCTGTCATGTAGAAGTAAATTCCATATGGAAATCGTTTTACTATGGACATCCTGATTTGCATTCTTACAGCAGCAAATTGTCGCGGATTCTCTTGTATTCGTTGGATAGTTTTCTCAATCTCGTCAATAAAATCCTGATCCAATCCTTCTCTACGCGAAGCATACCAATCAGAAGCAATCTCTAAGAAACTGTTTAAAATTTGAAGTTGTGCAAAAAATCAAAAATTTACCCCGTCCCTGAAGGGTGATTTTTGATTTTTCGGGCTCCCTTCAGGGTTTGGGGTGAACCGAAAAATCAAAAAGTGTAAAATTTAAACAGTTTCTAAATCAGATTCGGCAAAAGCATTAATTATCACACGATACTTTCTCACGCAGGCAAAATTTATCGGTTAAGAAGGCCTTTTTTTACTTCTTCCCAGCTCTTTCCCTCTTGTGGATTTTTGATCACCTGCTCGTATCGTCGCTCTAATTCCTGCATCCTGTGGTCCGAAAGTTCGGTTTCCTCTTCATAAATACTGACAAATGGATTGTCGCCTACCAGTTCCCTGATCTGCATAATTAGTTTTTCACCCTCCTTGTCATGCTCAGCAATCTTTATGGTATAGTTCACTTGAAAAAAATTTAAGTTGTTAATTTGAATTTCTGTGCGTTCTCGTGGAACTCTCCCTATAAATCGGGATTCGTTACATGGTATAAATATTAGAATTGATTTCAAAGATAACGATTCTGATTTGTACTGGTTTACGGGAGACCAGAAATGTTGTTCAAATGCAATTTATTCAATCCCTGCCCGAAGTAGCCGGGCGCTCCGGGCTTAAATACTTAACGACTCCCATTTTTTACGATCACATCATTTTTCAGAAGTCTCATGCGGTAAGCATTCATGGCAGTTAGCCCCAGTTTTCTGATCAGGCGGGCATTGACCACAAATCCAACAGGCGCTCCTATGATGGGTATCAATTGGGCCATCTTGGCAAGATCGATGTAGTCGCGGTATTCCTGCTGAAAATTTCGCCAGTCAAACTGATGAATATCTTCCGGAAGATCTTTGCTCTTCTGATCCCAGTCGACCATTTTGAGGTATATATTTCGCCGGTGTTCATGACTTGAGAAGGCCAGTTCAAAAATATGCAACAGGTAAACCCTTTCCTTGTAATCTTTTACATTAAACCCGTACATCGCCGAAATATCGAACAGCAATTTTAGTTTAATCCCAATTAAGATCGGGAAGTCGGCAAATCCCATCAGTATACCGCCTGCACCGGTTATTCCTCCCTCCAAAGCAGCAGTGCTACGGTATGTCTCAATTTTTTGCAGTATGGCAAACTCGCATTCCTGAAACGATGCAGCCGACAAAGGTTGGGCAGCAGTATGGGTAGCGCCAAATAAAACGCCCCGTATCATTTGTTTGATGGTGGTGGTAATTGCCTGGTGTATTTTTTCGGGTATCCACGTATTAACTTTTACCTGTACCGCTTTGGATAGCCGGTTGACAAGTGATGGCCGCTGAAGCATTTGCTTTTGCCAGACCGATAATTCTGAACGTATTTGTTTCTGATAATCATCCATTGGATACAGTTTGCCGTTTCAGCACAAAGTTAATGATCCATACAAACAGTAACACTTTCCCATGACCGTTGTTCGCAGTGCCGAGATAGGAGTTATAACATTTAGACGGTTAAGTAATTTTTCGCATATTTGCTTAACCATAAAACTAATTAATGAACCGTGCTTATTACTCCAATTCCATTTCCAACTTTTCAGATAGTTCTGTCAATGAAATTATTGGTATCCTTTCCAGTGCAAGCGAATATCCAGTAGAATTAACTCAACTAAAAGCTTGGGAGGATGAAATTAAAATTTTAAAGGAGATACTACCTATTTATGACGGTTCCATTTATTTTGAATATTCCATTCCAAGAATGGGAAAGCGAATCGATGTTCTTTTAGTAATTCAATCCGTGATTTTTATTCTCGAATTCAAAGTGGGCGAAAAGGAGTTTAATTCCTATTCAATCGATCAGGTTTGGGATTATGCTCTGGATTTGAAAAACTTTCATGAAACTAGCCATGATAAATTAATAGCTCCAATTTTAATTGCAACTCAGGCTAAAAGACCATATTCAACAGTTTCTATTACACCTCAAAATGATCAATTGCTTGTTCCAATCTTAAGTAATTCGGAATCACTTTTAAATACAATTCAAAGCGTATTAGATTTCTTCCGAGATTATGAATCCATAGATATCAAAAATTGGGAACAAGGACGATATCATCCGACTCCAACAATCATTGAAGCTGCATTAGCCTTGTACAACAACCATTCAGTTGATAATATTCATCGTAATGACGCAAAAGATATCAATATTACTCACACTTCTAACAAGATTTCTGAAATAATCAACCAAGCAAAAGCAAGATCAGAAAAGGCAATTTGCTTTGTAACTGGCGTTCCAGGTGCAGGTAAAACATTGGTTGGACTAAATATTGCGACAACTCACATTAACAAGGAGGATGAACTTTATAGTGTTTTCTTATCTGGAAATGGACCACTTGTTGCTGTTTTACAAGAAGCTTTAGCACTCAATCGAGTTGCAATAGCAAAAGAACGTGGTAAAAAATTAAAAAAAGATGAAGCTCGCAGAGCCATAAAATCCTTTATACAAATTGTTCATCATTTTCGCGATGAAGGTTTGAAGGATGAAAATCCTCCATCAGAACATGTTGTACTATTTGATGAAGCTCAAAGAGCATGGACACTGGAGAAAACTGCAAAATTCATGAATGAGCGAAAAAAACAAAAGAACTTCAATATGTCTGAACCGGAGTTTCTGATTTCATGTCTTAATCGACACCCTGACTGGGCTGTGGTGGTTTGTTTGGTTGGTGGTGGACAAGAAATCAATACTGGTGAAGCTGGGATAAGCGAATGGATTGAAGCGCTCGAACGTTCTTTCCCAGATTGGAAAATTTATATTTCTGATCGATTAACTGATAGTGAATACAATGCAGAGGAGATACTCCGAAAGATCAAACATCGCCCCAATGTTGATTATTCTGAGTCGTTGCATTTAGCCGTTTCGATGCGTTCATTCCGAGCCGAAAATGTTTCATTGTTAGTGAAGCAAATATTAGATTTAGATATTGAAAATGCTAGGAATACATTAAATGAATTGAAAGACAAATATCCTATTGTAATCACTCGAAATTTGAGCAAAGCTAAACAATGGTTGAAAACAAAGGCTCGTGGCACTGAACGATACGGAATTGTTGTTTCTTCACAAGCACAAAGACTAAAACCCTATGCAATTGATGTTAAATCACCAGTTGACCCAATTCATTGGTTTTTGAAAGAGAAGGACGACGTTCGTTCCTCTTATTATTTAGAAGATGTTGCTACTGAATTTCATGTCCAAGGCCTAGAACTTGATTGGGCTTGTATAGCCTGGGATGGTGACTTCCGATATAATTCAAAAGGATGGGGGTTTAAGTCTTTTAAAGGAAACAAATGGCAAAACATAAAAAGTCTGGATCGCCGTCATTATTTGAAGAATGCCTATCGAGTGCTGCTCACTAGAGCCAGACAAGGTATGGTAATTATAGTTCCTTCAGGAGATGTCGAAGATCCAACAAGATTCCCGGAATTTTATGATGAAACTTTTGAGTATTTGAAATCTATTGGTCTTGAGGAACTTTATTAATTTATAGCATCAATACAATTTTATAAATGAGCAATATTTTTTTTGGAACTCCATTAGGGGTGAACGAAGGGCAGGTCTTTAAAAGTAGATTAGATTTAATTGAAGCAGGTTTACATCGTTTTACAATACATGGTATTGACGGAAATGGTTCGGATGGAGCTGCAGCTATTGTTTTATCTGGAGGATATGAAGATGATGTTGACTTGGGAGATGAAATAATATATACTGGACATGGCGGTAATGATACAAGTACAAAAAAGCAAGTTGAAAACCAATCTTGGGAATCGGCAGGTAATATGGGTTTAGTGATAAGTCAAATCAATAAATTACCAGTTAGAGTAATTCGCAGTTATAAACATGATTCTGAATTTTCACCTGAAAGTGGCTATAAATATGGCGGTCTTTACAAAGTCGTAGATAATTGGGATGAAATCGGAAAAAGCGGATATCTAATCTGTCGATTCAAACTAGTTAAAGAAGAAATTCTTAATCTTAAAACAGATTACGAAATTAAAGAAGGTGCTTTAGTATTACTTGAACCTACAGGCAAAGAACCAAAATGGTTTTGCGTTGGAGTTGAGGCGCCCAAGATCAAGGCCCAGAAAATAAGTAGCGATAGTGAATTCGCGAAACATCTAATTGGAAAGGTTGTAGGCGAAACTGTTGATTTCGGAAATGGATTTAAAGTACTCGAAATAAAGAAATACAAAAGCGTGTAATAAATATTGATTTGCTTTTACCCAAAACGTGACTCATAGTCCGTTGACTCGCATTCCTAAACTCACTTCCTTTGGCTAAAAACCAAATGAGTGAAGTCATCCGATTTAATTACCTGCACCGCAATTCCGGAAACTGGAAAAAGTTTGGAAGTAAATTATTCTCCAATCCGGAGCAACTTACCATTGAAGAAATAGAACAAAAGATTCGTCAAAATCTGATTGATCAGGCATACTTTTATCCCGATCAGGTCGGTATTAAAAAATTCAAATTTCATCGGTATTTGGATGAGTATTCGTGGTATGAATTTGAATCGGTTGAAATACTTGAAAACAATGAACCAAGAAAGAAAGTCATAAAGCCAATCAGTGACTTTATATTGATGCTTGAAAAATGAATAGGTTTGATATTTATCTAATGAATGACCAGCCAACGACTTGTCCAATCTGCGGCATTCGTACCGAAATTATTTTGGAATTTAGTGTGTCTCAAATGGTGATTCAATATCACAAGTGTCTTTCAGTAAATTGTGAATACTCATTTATTGTTGAGGAAGATAATTGATAGATATTATTTAGTCCTCTCGCCCCTCCGCTCTATTCCTCCGCTCCTCCGACGACATTTATCGCCTCTCCGTAGCAATTACTCACCATATAGTTGATTTTCTTCGCCATTCCGAAGATTCTTTACACCACTTAGAAGCAGTTTCCGACCGTCGGAAATTGCTTCTAAGTGGTGTAACAGTGTTTCGATATGCAATAAAACTGGTTCTTCTGCCTAAAGCTTGGATTCTATTCTTTAATGCGAAAGTTTGAGGTTAAATCATGTAAAATAACTACTCAATTAACTTAATTCTTTTTCACGAATTTTTCAGGCTATATTGATGGTAATTAACTTTTTATTTATTAAATTTATTCATCAAAGCTCTAACAGCTTAATAGTTATCCGTTTTATTAACTTTTAAATTCATCAAAAAAACAATGAAACACCCCGAAGAAGTAAAGCGCCTCTTCACAAAAACTGATGAAGAAGCGTTGCAGCAATCTGACGTTCTATTTAATTCTTTTGTGGCGAACAAAAGCCAGTTTGTTGGACGATTTCCCGACCTGAATGATCCGTTTTCGCTCAACTGGAGTGCAGCTACAGCCGCTGCCCGCGCCTTACCACCCGACTACGCATCGGTAGCCGGACAGGCCAATGAAACCACTGTACTGGAAACCCTGATGGAACAGGGAAGAACCCTCTTCCAGACCGTTATGCTTTATACGCAGCTCGCTTTTCCGAACGACCCCGCGATACTGCGCTTGTTTGGCCAGCCGCAATACAATGCAGTCCGTACCAGTCAGCTTAAATTTCCCGTATTGCTCCGTACAACCTACGCTCAGGTTTCGAAACCCGAATACAAAACTGCTTTGATGGCCAAAGGATTGAAGGATGCTGAAATCACCTTGCTTAACTCGCTTGCCGATAGCATTGTCAATCAGGATGTCGTTCAGCAGAATGCAAAAAAGGCGCGTTCGCTGGCCACCAGTGAGCGCATTGCAGCTATGAACGCCGTTTGGGAAAAGATGGCCACCGTGTGCCAATGCGCCAAGCTGGTTTTCCAGAACGATGCTGCCCGATACAACCTGTTCCTGCTCACCGAGAGCGAAACTCCGGCACCGGTGAATGCCCCGGCTCCCGTTGCCCCGAGCTAATATTCGAAATTGTCAGGTAATAAAAACCGGCGCTTTAGAGAAATCTGCAGCGTCGGTTTTTTTGTTTGGAGAAAATTTGGTTCAGCTTTGTATTCAGGCGAAAACTGAAACACTTCAAATCTTTTCACGTTTCCGGAGTTAGACGTACTAGGAATGAAATAATGACGCATCGATTTTTCTTTTACCCCTAAATCCCCTAAAGGGGACTTTCGCCATCTATAAGCATTTCCGATGCTTGCAGCTAAAGCCCCTTCAGGGGTTTGGGGTGAAAAAACACGACATTAAATTGTTTCACTTACTTAGGTTCGTGTGAACGACATTCTTAGCTTTTGGGGGTTACATTTCTCCTGTTTTAGGAATTAGGTAGTATGAGCGACATAAAATCTGAAAAATGGCGCATTCTTACCGTTGACGACAATCATCTGAATTTGATGGTCATGAAAAGCATGTTTAATTTTCAGGATTATGAAGTTCATTTTGCCGAATGTGGAGAAGCTGCCCTCAACATGGCCCGGATATATTCACCTGATTTGATTTTGTTGGATGTGGTGATGCCCGACATCAGCGGTTTTGAAGTTTGCCGCATTTTAAAACAAGATCCATCGTTTAAAGACACTTCGGTTATTTTTATTTCAGCTGCCAGCGAAATTGATTTTATCATTCAGGCTTTCGAGGCCGGAGGTGTTGATTTCATTTCAAAACCATTCCGAAAAGAAGAAATTACGCACCGGATCAAAAAGCATATCGGGCACAAACTTACCGTGTTTGAATTGCTCGAAACATCATCTACTTTGCAGAAAATCAGAAAAGCGCAAAACAGATTGCTTTCGGTATTTGAGCATGAATTGCGAAGTCCGGTTATCAATGTTAAAATGATTTTTGAGTTTATGTCGAAAGGGATTATCGACCCGACAAAAGACGAACAGTATAAAAAGACCATTCTTGATTTGCTGACGAACCTGGATAAGAGTTTCGCGCTGCTCGAAAATTTAAACGACTGGGCCATTACCGAAAGCGGTAATCTAAAGAACGAGCCTGAAAATATAAACCTGAATGAGGCGGTAGTGAGTTTGGTCAATTTGTATCAGATTGGAATTCATTCGAGAAATATCCGCCTGAATATCCGGATCGGTGCAGATCATGTTGTTTTTGCCGATCAGACGATGTTAAAAACGATCATCCGGAATTTATTCTCGAACGCGTATAAATATACTCCTTCCGGAGGCGCCATATCGTTTGATTCGTGGATCGAACCGGGTTTTGTTATAATAGGTGTGTCGGATACCGGACTGGGCATGTCTCAGGAAATTCTGGAAAAGATTTTAGATCCGAAGGTATTTTATAGCTCCATGGGCTTGAATAATGAAATTGGTAACGGCCTTGGACTGAAACTGTGCAAGGATTTTGTTGAAAAAAGTCAGGGCAGAATATGGATAGAAAGCACACTGAATAAGGGAACTTCCGTATTTTTTACACTACCGGCTAAAAATGAAAATTCTGTGACCGATGATGCCCGGTCATTGGTTTGGTAGATTGATGGGATTATCCGAAGCATTAACAGATCAAAGAATAAATAAGGTAAATAAGATTTTTAGCAGCAGGGTGCAATCAGCTCTACTAAGGTGAAAATAAAAGAATAAGGTTTTAAACCCCGTAACCCATTCTAATTTTCTGACTTAGTTTTTAATCAAAAATACACAATCGTTGCTTTTGGCTTTAATAAACCTTATTTTATTCTTTTAAACCTTAGTAGGTTATTTTCCAATATGATACACCCACCTTATCTACCTAATTAACGGATTTTAATTCTCATACTTTTTGTTTCTGTCCTCCATGTGGGGCAGTTCGGTAAAAGCTATAAGGTAAATAAGTTGAGATATTTGGGGTAATCTGTTTTTGCTACTAAGGTGAAAATTTGAAAATAAGGTTTTAAACCCAAGTAACCAATCAAGTTTTCCGGCTAACATTTTAATTAAAACTCCATGCCCTTGCGTTTGATTTTAATAAACCTTATTTTTATTCTTATTTCACCTTAGTAGGCTATAAATCAAAGGCTCCATTCACCTTATTTGCTTTATTGATATGAAAATTGAATTCAATAACCTATACATTCATTTTGTTTTCACAACTTTTGGCCGGCAACCTGTAATTCCGGAGAAAAGTAGAATCAGAATTGAGAAATACATTACCGGTATTGTCAAAAGAAATTCCTCAAAACTTTACGCCATTTATGCCAATCCTGAACATGTACATTTTTTAATCTCAAAATCTCCGGAATTGTCTGATGAAGAATTGGCCTCCACCATTGCAGATAGTTCTGCGGATTTTATCAATGAAAATAGGCTTACTTCATTGCCTTTCAGATGGCAACAATCGGCATCTGCATTTTCTGTTTCGAAATTAGATGTAGATCGGATATGCAAATATATTTTGAATCAACCGGAACATCACAGGAAAGTGTCTTTTGCTGAGGAATATGAAAAATTTCTGAAACACTATCAGGAGTCGATAAAAGAATAAGGTAAATAAGGTTGGGTTATTTGGGGTAATCTGTTAATGCTACTAAGGTGAAAATTTGAAAATAAGGTTTTAAACCCAAGTGCCCAATCAAGTTTTTCCGGCTAACATTTTAATTAAAACTCCATGCCCTTGCGTTTGATTTTAATAAACCTTATTTTCTTCTTTTTCTTAACCTTAGTAGAGATCATATTTCAAATACCATCGACCCACCTTATTTACCTTATTTTCGGAAAATAGAATGATTAAAAAATGAGGATTTCACCCTATCTTTTCTATTATCTTTCCACCCTTAAAAATTACCATCCATGATCTGGGAAAAACGATCGTTTCAGTTTACTATTTTACTGGTTTTGGCCTTTATCTGGGGCAGTTCGTTTATTCTGATGAAGATTGGCTTAAAGAGTTTCAGCCCTGAACAGGCAGGCGCTTTGCGCATCGTTCTGGCCTCGCTGGTGTTGCTGCCTATTTCGATAAGACAATTGAAAAACCTTCGGCAAAAAGATTTAAAAAGCCTTTTGATTGCCGGTTTTATTGGCAGTTTCTTCCCGGCTTTCCTGTTTATGAAAGCCGAAACACAAATCAACAGTTCGCTGGCCGGGATGCTCAATTCGCTTACACCGGTATTCACGCTGCTGGTTGGAATGTTGTTTCACCGAACGGTTTTCCGCTGGATGCAGGGTCTGGGTTTGTCGCTCGGACTGGCAGGCGCTACGGGACTGATTCTGGCAGGCAATGGTTTTCAATTGGGAACAGTTAATAGTTACGCTTTTTACATTGTATTGGCCACCTGTTTTTATGCCATCAGCATCAATCAGATTAAGGCCAAACTTTCGCATCTGAACGGCGTTCAGGTTACTTCGCTGTCGTTTCTGTTTATTGGTCCGGTGGCGCTTATTTATTTGCTTAGCACCGATTTTACGCCCGTGTTGACCAATCCGTCGTGGCCGGTTCATTTACTGGCGCTGGCCGCCCTTGGCATCGTCGGCACCGCGCTGGCTATGCTGCTTATGAACAACCTGATTCGTCATTCATCGGCTGTTGCTGCCTCATCGGTTACCTATGTTATTCCGGTATTTGCCATTCTCTGGGGCGTGCTCGACGGCGAAAAAGTGACCTTTCTCCACCTGGCCTGTATGGGTTTAATCCTTTCGGGCGTTTACCTCATCAGCCGGAAAGCTCCGGCGAAAGCGTCATAAATTCGAATTTTAAACAGTCTCTTAATTTTTCATTTTTTTTACTTATATTTACTCTGCCATGTGAAATGAATGGATGTTTATGTATTCAATTCCCTCACTTTCAAAAGGTTTAAGTATAATAAATTTCAGGCATAATGAACAAACTAAAATCAGAAAGGCTATCCATACTGGCAGTTGACGATAACCAGATGAATCTGCTTGTGATGCGAAGCATGTTCAAATATCAGGAATATAAACTTTATTATGCGGACTGTGGACAACTGGCCATTGAAATGGCGCGTCAGATTCGACCCGATATGATTCTGCTGGATGTGGTTATGCCCGACATAAGCGGATTTGAGGTGTGCCGCATTTTAAAGGAAGAAGAAGCTTTCAGGGAGGTTCCGGTTCTTTTTATCACTGCTGCCGAAGAAATTGAATTTATTATTAAAGGTTTTGAAGCCGGAGGGGTTGACTACATCACCAAACCGTTCCGCATTGAAGAGATTATGCTCCGGATCAAAACTCATTTTCAATATAAGCGAACCCGCGACCAGTTATTCGAAACAACTCTGACCTTGTTGAAACTGAATAAGGTGAAAGACAGGCTGTTTAATATTCTCGGGCACGATTTGCATAATCCGATCGGCAACATCAAAATGGTGCTTGAATTTATGTCGAAAGGAATTATAGATCCGAACAAAGGTGATCAGTATAAAAAAACAGTGAATGAATTGCTGCGCAGCACCGATGAGGTATTTTCGCTGCTCGAAAACCTGAAAGCATGGACAACCTCTGAATCCGGCAACCTGGTCAATATTCCGGAAAACCTTAAACTGAAAGAAGCGATAGTGAGCATTGTTAACCTCTATCAGGCAGGTTTAAACAGCAAAAATATCGACCTTATCATCGATATTGATGCCAATCATGTGGTTTTTGCCGACAACAGCATGTTTAAAACGATCATCCGGAACCTGTTTTCAAATGCCCTGAAATATACTCCTGAACGTGGCACCATTACCTTCAAATCGTGGATAAAGGACCAGATGGTTAATATTTGTGTGTCGGATACCGGAAAAGGTATGACCCAGTTTCAAATTGATCAGGTTCTGGACGCCAATACTTACTATTCGGGCGATAGATCATATGCCGTAGGCGGCAGTGGTCTCGGTCTTAAACTTTGTAAGGAATTTATTTCCAAAAGTGAAGGTGAAATCTGGATTGACAGTAATCCGGGCGAAGGAACGCAGGTGATATTCACACTTCCGGTAAAAAAGGAAGAAGTTGTAACAGAAACAGCACGAACACTGGTCTGGTAAATAAGACAACCTGAGTTCGATATAAGCCCACCTATTGGTTTTTATGAATAGCCACGGCATTTAAACGGTTGAAATGTCGCATGATCTTGTCTGACTAATAAGTGAACCTGTCAGTCTATCTTGTATCGTTTATTCCGGTGCGCTGCACCTTTAATTGAATCCATTTATATTCATTCTACAAAGATTGTGCAGCTCTGCTGCTATGCATTTTGGAAAGGTGCAGAGCACCGAAATCTTTGTAGAAAGTTAAGCCCCATTGATCTTAAGGTGCAGAGCACCGAAATCAATATTTTATTTTGTTCCATGCATGAAAATAAATCTGAAACGGTCGGTGACCAAATACGACAATATAGGATGCCTATTACCTAATAGAAATCAGGATTTCTGATGCTTCTGTTTTTCAGGAAAAGCTATGGAAAACAAAACACTTAAAATGAGTGTAGCGGCAATAAAATATAACGAGTAGGAAGATTTAAACCCGATTTCATCGAGCCAGGTATGAGCCAGTAGTTTCAGGCCGACAAAACTCAACAAAACGCTGACACCAACATTTAAGAACCTGAATTTAGTTACCAGATTTGACAAAAGGAAAAACAGTGAACGCAATCCGATAATGGCGAAAATATTGGAGAAGAATACCACAAACGGATCGAGCGAGACAGAAAATACGGCCGGAATGGAGTCAAGTGCAAAAACGACATCAATAAATTCAACCGATACCAATACCAGCATTAAAGGAGTGAAAAATACTTTTCCCTCTTGTTTTATAGTGAAGCGATCTCCGTGATATTCTTTGGTAATGTTGAGGTATTTGGAAAGAAATTTGACGATGGCATAATCATGCGGATCTTTTTCGTCACCATCCTTTTTGATCAGGATTTTAATTCCCTGATAAAGCAATATCGCTCCAAAAATATAGAGAATCCAGTTGAAACGATAGATTAAAGCGGTACCTGCAAAAATGAACATAAACCGGAGGATGATGGCGCCTAAAACACCCCAAAACAGAACCTTTTTATAATTTTTTAAGGGAACCGAAAATCCCTGGAGGATCAATAATATCACAAAAACATTGTCGATGGATAAGGTTTGCTCTATAAAATAACCTGCCAGATAACTCATCGACATATTGTCCCGGTATTCGCGAAGCATTCCTTCAAAATCGGTCGCGCTGAACCTCATTTCAGGGGCATACCGACTGACTATCGCGCTTAACTCCTCAGGAGTTTCAATGCCGTGAAGCAGATGTCCGTAAAATTTCAGGAACATATAAAATCCCATGGAAAGGATAAACCAAATACTTGACCAAATTAAAGCTTCCTTAGTAGAAACAATGTGCGAATTTTTCCCAACAACCAATAAATCAATCATCAATACAAAAATGATCAATACTAAAAAGCCTCCGATTAATAGAAATTCTGATGGCATATATCTTTTCTGATGTTTGTTACAACTGGTTTAAAATTCTGCCGTAAAGATTGTTAATTTCTTCGAGATTTAATTCAATTCTACTTTAACACGTTTATAAAATTAACCTTCGCGATACTGTGTCCCTAAAGAGAAAAGGTAATTTTTTAGTTTTTATCCTGATGGATGGAATGAAAAAGCTAAAAATTTATTCTAAGCAGGTAATCATTTTAAAGCAGAATTAATTGAAAAAAAGAAGGGACGAACTCCTAAATTAATGGGAGTTCGCCCCGGAATGCTGTTCAGTCTGTTTCAGGGGGAATATGAATTGACCTCGCTATTTAATTATTTTGTGAAATATGGAATGAGTGTGATAAACAGTCCGGTAATGATGGCTGTAGTAATTACTCCCATAATATTTGCTCCTAAAGCTTCCTGCAAAACCATGGCATTTGGATTTACCTTATTTACTTCCTTCTGAACAACTTTTGCAGTGGTTGGTACACAGCTAACCCCGGCAATGCCAATGGCAGGATTAAAGTTGCCTTTTTTAATGAAAAACATCACATAGCCTCCAATAATTCCACCAATTCCGGAGAAAAGCAAAGCAATAATTCCGAGAATTAACAAAGTCAGAATTTTAGGATTTAGTAATAAATGGGCTTCACAAAGAATGCCAAGCAGTATCCCCAATAAAAAGGTAGAACCATATAAAAGAGGACCTTCAATAAATTTAAGGATGTGAGTCAAACCTGATTCGCGGATAACTATCCCAACAAAAAACGAAAAGAAAAGTGGTGATGCAACCGGGAATAAAAAGCAAAGAACTACGCAAAGTATAACTGCAGCACCTAATTTCATGTTTTGAGAAATTGGTTTTGGCGGTTTGGCGTATTTTACCTGAATCCCCCTGTACTTTTTTGGTACCAGCAGGCGAATCAGAAACGGATATCCTCCGTAAGTTAAACCAAGATAAAGATAGGCGACTACTGTAATAGGAACAAATAAATGTTTGGCCAGTATCAATGAAGTGTACAACACCATTGGACCGTCGGCTCCCCCAACCATCGCGATTGAAGCAGACTCGTTTAAAGTCAATCCCATTGCCATGGCCACCGGGATTGTGGCGAAAGTTCCAAGCTCGGCAAAAAGTGCCAGTGTCATGCTCGAAAAAGGTCGCACCAATATGTAGCTGATGTCAATCATTGCCCCGATTCCCATAAAAATGAAACAGGCGATTAATCCATTGCTAAACATATAGGTGTAAATAGGCTGCAAAAAATCGATCTGTAAAACATTGAGTAATTCGTCGATATCGGTTACCAAAGGATCTACAAATAAGTTTCCCTGGCTTCCATCAGGCATGAACATGATACTTGCGTTAATTGTTGCCATACCCAAGCCCATCGGAATCATTAATAAAGGTTCCAAAATGCCTTTTTTCCCAAGGTAAACCAGTAGAACTCCCAGTATTATTAATCCTATCCGGGTAAATGAAATTACCGGATCTGAAAGTAACAAGGTTGAAAATCCCTGAAAAAGCTTATAAAATATATCCATTTCCATCGGTCTGTAGTTTTATTTTTTACGTCTTAATCGTTTCATTTCGCTATAGGACTCTCTTAAAGTAGTTTTAGACCTACTTTTAGCTGTCATGCTGGAATAAAGGACCCAGATAATACCAGCTACAAATAATCCGATAACAAATGCGAGGGCGTACATCAGCATTATATTGTATAAAACATTCATAATATTGAGTTTTATTTGGATTAACCGATTTCGATCAGGATGTCGCCTTCCATTACCGAATCACCCTTATTAACTTTTACAGAAACGACAGTTCCGCCTTTATCAGAATTGATGATATTTTCCATCTTCATGGCTTCCAAAGTGATCAATTTATCGCCCGATTTGACGTTGTCGCCAACTGCGACATGAACATCAAGAATGGTTCCCGGAAGCGGTGATTTTACAAAGCCAGCTCCCTTTGGCCCTGTTGGTGAACTGGTCTTTTGTTCCGCCGGAGTAATGTCGGTTGATGGAACAACCTGGCTCCTGACCAATTTAGGCGTCTTTGTAGTTTCTATAGTACGGTCAAATTCAACGGAATATTTAAATCCGTTAACTTCAACTTCAGCAACATTGTCGTCTACATTTTTTACAGAAACATCGTATTCGTTGCCATTTATTGTGAATGAATATTTTTTCATGCTGTTTAATTATCTGGGATTTTGACGTAATGTGTAAATTTTAGAACTCCATGGAGAATAAATCCTGGAAACCTTTTTCAGTGTAATCGTTAAGCTTTCCATATCATGAATCTCAATTTTATACATGTGGATTGCCAGTGCTATTGCAGCAGCCTCTTCGTCGCTCACACCACCAATGTTTGAAGTTGAATGAATCAGGTGTTCAGGTTGCTTATTTTTTGCTTTTATTATTTTATCAGTACGGTACAGGAAAAAAATGAATAAAATGATAAACAGCAGAATAAACCCCCAAAAAAGGAATAATTGCAGCACAGACAGGGAATCTCCAGCATTTACTCCAAATTGCAATATTATAAATAGTGTATTCATAAATTATAATGGAAGGTTGGAGTGTTTCTTTGGCAGGTTTAACACCTTTTTCGTAGTTAAACTTTGCAATGCCCTGATGATTCTAAAACGGGTATTACGTGGTTCAATAATATCATCGATGTAACCGTAACGAGCAGCATTATAAGGATTAGCAAATTTTTCTTTATAATCTGCCTCAGCTTTTGAGATGTACGCATTACGTTCGGTTTCATCTTCAATAGCTGCAATTTTTTTCGATTGCAGAACTTCAATGGCTCCTTTTGGCCCCATGACCGCAATTTCGCCACTTGGCCACGAATAGTTAACATCGCCGCGAAGATGCTTGGAACTCATTACACAATAGGCTCCACCGTAAGCTTTACGCAAAATCACGGTAACTTTCGGAACCGTTGCTTCGCCATAAGCATAGAGTAATTTGGCTCCATGGGTAATAATTCCGCCATATTCCTGGGTTGTTCCGGGTAAGAATCCGGGCACATCAACCAACGTTACAATCGGGATATTAAAGGCATCGCAGAAACGAACAAAACGAGCCGCTTTGCGTGAAGCATTGATGTCGAGTACTCCGGCCAGATAGTTGGGCTGGTTGGCTACTATTCCTGTTGAAACGCCATCAAAACGGGCAAATCCAACGACTATATTTTGTGCATAATTCCGGTGAACTTCAAAAAATTCGTTATGATCGACGATGGCATGGATGACATCTTTTACATCGTATGGTTTGGTTGGATTTTCAGGAATGACTGTATTTAATGAATCTTCCAACCGGTTAATCGGATCTTTACATGGAACCAAGGGTGCATCTTCCAGGTTATTCTGTGGCAGATAGCTCAGCAATTTCCGGATGAGAAGCATTCCTTCATCTTCATTTTCAGCAACAAAATGGGTAACTCCCGATTTTGAACCATGAACAGAGGCTCCACCCAATTGTTCGTCAGTTACGACTTCGCCGGTTACTGTTTTAACAACTTTAGGGCCGGTTACGAACATGTAGGAGGTATCTTTTGTCATCAGGATGAAGTCGGTCAAGGCTGGAGAATAGACAGCACCACCAGCGCATGGTCCAAAGATTGCTGAAATCTGAGGAATTACTCCGGAAGCCATGATGTTCCGCTGAAAAATCTCTGCATATCCGGCCAAAGCAGTTACGCCTTCCTGAATACGTGCACCTCCTGAGTCGTTGATTCCGATAACAGGCGCACCGACTTTCATGGCCATATCCATTACCTTGCAGATTTTCAAAGCATAGGTTTCCGACAATGAGCCACCAAATACTGTAAAGTCCTGGGCATAAATATAAACTACACGTCCGTCGATAGTTCCCTGGCCGGTTACAACGCCGTCGCCGAGGAATTTTGTTTTTTCGATTCCGAAGTTGTCGCAGCGGTGAGTTACAAACATGTCGTACTCTTCAAAACTGCCTTCGTCAAGCAAAATGGTGATCCGTTCACGGGCAGTCATTTTGCCTTTGGCATGTTGGGCATCGATTCTTTTTTCACCGCCGCCAAGTTTTGCTTCAACCCGCAGGTTTATAAGTTTTTCAATTTTATCCTGGTTGTTCATGGTTTTATCAGTTCGGTTTCTGATTATTTATCTGAGCACAGTTCGGTTAATACGCCCAGGGTTGATTTGGGGTGAAGGAATCCGATATTCAGCCCTTCAGCGCCTTTCCGGCTTGTTTTGTCGATGAGTTGAACGCCATTGGCTGCAACATCAGCCAGTGCTTCATTCACGTTTTCAACAGCAAATGCCAGGTGGTGTACTCCTGGACCTTTCTTTTCCAGAAATTTGCCAATTGGTCCTTCCGGATCAGTCGATTCCAGCAGTTCGATTTTGGTTTGCCCAACTTTGAAGAAAGCAGTTTTTACTTTCTGATCGGCTACTTCTTCAACAGCATAGCATTTCAGGCCTAGAACATTTTCATAATAAGGAATGGCTTCTTCCAGATTGTTGACGGCAATTCCGATGTGTTCGATATGTGTAATTTCCATGTTGAGTTTTTTTAATTATGAATTCGATTGTTGATTACATATGATTTAAAAACGCTGCAAAAGTATATTTGTATGATGTCTTTTCTAATAAATCGCTCAAATATTCGAATTTTAGCGGGTGTGTTTTTCAGCAGTAAAATGAACAGGTCGATATAGTTGCCTCTAACGGATTGTTCCAGTTATACTTAGCTTTTCATGAATTTTACTGTTGAAAAAATAAACAGTTCTAATGTAAAATAATTGTAAAGAAAAAGGCAGATTTTGATGTCTGCCTTTCCTGAATTTATCTTATAACCTGCTGCTATCTTTTACAAAATGGAAATGTGATCCGTAACGTTCGAAAGCAGCTTTCTCCAATGCTTCGCGATGCGCCGGATGGGCAACAGAAATTAGCAATCTGGCACGTTCCTGAAGTGTTTTCCCGTACAAGTTTACAGCACCTTGTTCGGTAACAACCCAGTGAATATTGGCCCGGGTACTTACAACACCTGAACCTTCAATCAATGTTGGGCAAATTTTCGAAACACCCTTTGCTGTTACTGAAGGCAAAGCAATGATTGGTTTTCCTCCTTTGGAGTGTCCTGCACCACGAATAAAGTCGATTTGACCACCAACCCCTGAATAATGTTTGGTCCCGATTGAATCTGCACAAACCTGGCCGGAAATATCAATCGCAAGTGCCGAGTTAATAGCAGTCACCTTGTCAAGTTTACGGATAACGGCAACGTTATTGGTATGTTCAACGTCCATCATGGCAACGCGAGGATTATCATCCACAAAATCATAAAGAGCTTTTGATCCCATCAGAAAACAAGCCACCATTTTACCTCTGTCGATGTTTTTATATTTTCCGGTAACAATACCTTTTTCAACCAATGGCAAAATCCCGTCAGAAAACATTTCTGAATGTACGCCAAGGTCTTTGTGATTATGAAGTTGTGCAAGAACAGCGTTTGGAATACCCCCGATACCCATTTGCAAACAAGCGCGATCTTCAACCAAAGCGGCTACATTTTTACCAATAGCCTCTTCAATTTCAGTTAAAGGAGACAGGCCGTGTGCATATAATTGAATATCATCTTCAACGAAAATGTCAATCTGGTCAACATGAATCATGGCATCTCCCCAGCAACGCGGAACGTTTGGATTGACCGCAGCAATAACTGTATCGGCACATTGTACAGCAGCCAAAGTAGCATCAACCGATGTTCCCAATGAAACAAAACCATGTTTGTCGGGAGGAGAAACCATGATCATTGCAACATTCACCTTCAGGTAACCTTCGCGGATCAGTTTCTGTGTTTCGCTCAAAAATACTGGAATGTAATCGGCGTAACCGGCCTGGGTTTGTTTGCGCATATTTCCGGCAACAAAGAACTGTTCACCCTGAAAAATTCCTTCGAATTCAGTATTGGCATAGTCAACTTGTCCTTCAATATGAATGTGCTGGATTTTAACGTCATACAATTCACCGTTTCTTCCGCGTTCGACCAGCGGTTTAATCAATGTGTGCGGAGTAACTGCAACTGAGCTTAAATGGACTCTGTCGCCTGATTTAATGACCTTTACTGCTTCCTGAGGGGATACGTATTTGATTGGTTTCATGATAAATTTTTAGATATTTTATTTTAAAACGCGGGCAAATATAGAGATTAATATTCCACGTAACCTTTAGGAAAATCCTATTTGAAACGTATCTGCATAAAATATGGTTTTTGTAAAATTAGTGTTAAGAAAAAGTCTTTTGACTAGATTACAGCTAGATATATAGAAGTTTACATGTGTTGGATTCCTTGATTTTCACAAGACCAAATTGTTGAATAGTTGAATTGTTAAATAGTTGCAGCCAATTAGCCATACAACAATTTAACCATTTAACCTGTCTTTATCCAATTGTTAACACTGTTCTGTTATTTACTTTTTTAACTGGTTTCAACTTGAAATATCTATCTTTGTGGCGTTCAATTTTAGGTGCGTTCTGTTAATTTTTTACCAAAATATTCCGAAATGATTCTATTCTTTAAGACTCCACAAGACACATTTATTGCTTTAAATTCTGTCCAAAGCCTTAATCCTGAAGATATCTCAAAGTTGATTTGGTTATTTGGCGAAGCCGAAAAGCTCAATGAAGAAGTTTTAAACGGATGGTTTGTCGGACCTCGTAAAGAAATGCTGACTCCCTGGAGTACCAATGCGGTTGAAATCACCCAAAACATGGGTATTCAGGGTATTCTGAGAATTGAAGAATATGTTCAGGTTGCTGATCAGTCTGCCGGATTCGACCCGATGCTGAAAGCACTTTACCACAACCTGGATCAAACCATTTTTACCATCAATAAAAAGCCTGAACCAATTCTTGAAATTGCTGATATTTCAGCCTATAACGAACAAGAAGGATTGGCCTTAAGTCAGGAAGAAATCACTTATCTTGATTCGGTTTCCGAAAAATTAGGACGAAAGTTAACCGATGGAGAAGTATTTGGATTCTCACAGGTGAACTCAGAACATTGCCGCCACAAAATTTTCAACGGAACATTTATTATTGATGGGGTAGAGCAGGAAATGTCGCTTTTCCAGATGATCAAAAAAACATCGCAGCAAAATCCGAATCTTATTATTTCAGCATATAAAGACAACTGCTCATTTGTTCAGGGACCAGTTGTAGAGCAATTTGCTCCAAAAACTCAGGATAAACCTGATTTTTTTGAAGTAACCGATATTGAAACCGTGCTTTCGCTGAAAGCCGAAACACATAATTTTCCAACCACCGTTGAGCCTTTTAACGGTGCAGCAACCGGTACCGGTGGCGAAATCCGCGACCGTATTGCCGGGGGAAAAGGTAGTTTGCCCATTGCCGGAACCGCCGTTTACATGACTTCGTACCCGCGTACCGAGGATGCCCGCAGCTGGGAACAGGCCACCGAAGAACGCGACTGGTTGTACCAGACTCCGGAAGAAATTCTGATCAAGGCATCGAATGGTGCCAGCGACTTCGGAAATAAATTTGGGCAACCAATTATTACCGGATCGGTGCTCACTTTCGAGCATTTCGAAAACGACCGGAAATATGGTTTTGATAAAGTAATCATGTTGGCTGGTGGCATTGGCTTTGGCGCAAAAAAAGATAGTTTGAAAGACGAACCTACCAAAGGCGACAAAGTGGTGCTTTTGGGTGGAGATAATTACCGCATCGGAATGGGTGGGGGAGCTGTTTCATCAGTGGCAACCGGCGAGTTTGAAAATCATATCGAACTGAATGCCGTTCAGCGCGCCAATCCTGAAATGCAAAAACGTGTTTACAATGCCATCCGTGCCCTGAGCGAATCATCTGAAAACCCTATTATAACAGTACACGATCACGGCGCTGGCGGTCACTTGAATTGCTTGTCGGAATTGGTTGAAGCTACAGGTGGGAAAATTGATACTTCGAAATTGCCAGTTGGTGACCCAACGCTTTCGCAAAAGGAAATTATTGGCAACGAGTCGCAGGAACGTATGGGACTGGTCATGCACGAAAAAGATGTTCCACTTTTGCAACGTATTGCCGATCGCGAACGTGCCCCAATGTATGTGATTGGTGAAGCAACCGGCGATATGCAGTTTACCTTCGAAAACTCGAAAACCGGCGAAAAGCCAATCGACTGGCAGCTTTCGTATATGTTTGGGAAACCGCCAAAAACAGTTTTGACCGACACTACCCGCAATGAAAAATTTGCTGATCTGGAATACGATCAGGCCAAGATAGAGGATTACCTCGAAGATGTTTTGCAACTCGAAGCTGTTGCTTGTAAAGATTGGTTGACCAACAAGGTTGACCGTTCGGTAACCGGACGTATTGCCAAACAGCAATGCGCCGGACAGTTGCAACTTCCATTGAATAATGTGGGCGTAATTACGCTCGACTATCAGGGTGAAAAAGGATTGGCAACTACCATTGGACATGCACCTGTTGCTGCCATGGTTGACGCCGAAGCTGGATCAGTTCTTTCAATTGCTGAATCGCTGACCAACCTGGTTTTTGCTCCGCTTTCCGATCAACTCAAAGGTGTTTCATTGAGCGCCAACTGGATGTGGCCTGCCAAAAACGAAGGCGAAAACGCACGTATTTACAAAGCTGTAAAGGCCGCTAGTGATTTCGCCTGCGAATTGGGAATCAATATCCCGACAGGGAAAGATTCGATGTCGATGACCCAGAAATACAAAGACGGCGTGGTTTATTCGCCCGGAACAGTAATTATTTCGGCTTCCGCAGAAGTTTCGGATGTGAAAAAAGTGGTTGAACCAGTGCTGATTAACGATCCAAAATCATCCATCTATTTTGTCGATTTCTCGAAAATGAAACGGTGCCTGGGCGGAAGCGCTTTCTCACAGATCATCAATAAACTTGGTAACGAGGCACCGACAGTTACCGATTCAAAATACTTTGCTGCTGCATTCAATGCGATTCAGGATTGTATTGAAGACCAGAATATATTGGCCGGACATGATATTTCTTCCGGAGGGTTAATTACGACACTTCTGGAAATGTGTTTTGCCGATAACTATTCAGGAATGACACTTGATTTAAGCAGAATTGGCGAATCGGACAGTGTGAAACTGTTATTCAACGAAAACCCAGGAATCGTGGTTCAAGTTGCCGATGCTGCAGCTTTTGAAGCTAAGTTGAATGTCGCCGGAGTTGGTTTTACCCTGATTGGAAAACCTTCAGAAAGCCGAGACTTTACTGTGAAAAATGGTGCTGATGAATTTACTTTCGATCTGAATTCGCTGCGCGATTTATGGTTCACATCATCGTATCTGCTTGATCGGAAACAATCCGGAGAGCAAAAGGCTTTGGAGCGTTTCGGAAGCTACAAGAAAAACGAATTAAAGTACGATTTCAAAGGTTTTAGCGGAAAAGCTGCCGATTTGGGCATTGACCTGAAACGCCGTCAGCCAAGTGGAATAAAAGCTGCTATCATTCGCGAAAAAGGGGTGAATGGTGACCGTGAAATGGCTTACATGATGTATCTGGCCGGGATGGACGTGAAAGATGTTCACATGACCGACCTGATTTCAGGCCGCGAAACACTGGAAGATGTGAACATGATTGTGTTTGTGGGCGGTTTCTCCAATTCCGACGTAATGGGCTCGGCCAAAGGATGGGCAGGAGCTTTCAGATTCAATGAAGCTGCCAAATTGGCTCTCGATAATTTCTACAAGCGTGAAGACACTTTGAGTTTGGGCGTTTGCAACGGCTGTCAGCTGATGGTTGAATTGGGCTTGGTTTATCCGGAGCGTGCTGAAAAACCAAAAATGCTGCACAACGAATCGCATAAGTTTGAATCAGGCTTTGTAAATGTCGAAATTCTGCCAAATAAATCGGTGATGCTGGAATCGATGGTAGGAATGAAACTCGGTATTTGGGTGGCTCACGGAGAGGGAAAATTTAGTTTACCTCAGGAAGAGACAGCTTACCGGATTCCGATGAAATATTCGAATGTGGCCTATCCGGGTAATCCGAATGGTTCCGATTATAACGTGGCTTCACTTTGCTCTGAAGATGGTCGACATTTGGTGATGATGCCGCACCTGGAAAGGGCTTTCAAGCCTTACCTCTGGCCTTATTATCCTCAAGAACGCAAGTTTGATGAGGTGGCTCCCTGGATGGAAGCATTCGTGAATGCCAAAAAGTGGATTGAAAATAAAACCAACTAAAATACTGCCATGCTCGAATATTTTCAATCGCTTGCCGATTGGTATATGAACCATATGAATTATTTCACCATCACGATGCTGATGGCTATAGAAAGTTCATTTGTTCCGCTTCCTTCAGAAGTTGTTATTCCGCCTGCAATCTGGCAGGCATTAAAAACCGGCGAACTAAATGTTTACCTCGTAGTGGTATTTGCTACTATTGGCGCTGTTATTGGCGCTTTATTTAATTATATGATGGCACGCTGGTTGGGTAGGGTAATTGTTTACAGTTTTGCCGAGTCGAAGGTGGGTAGGTTGTTTTTGCTGAACCAGGCGAAAGTCGAACATGCTGAGTCCTATTTTAACCGACATGGAAGAAGCTCAACATTTATAGGTCGTTTGATCCCGGGAATCAGGCATTTAATTTCTATTCCAGCCGGTCTCTCCAAAATGAATATCAAACAGTTTGTTTTGTACACTGCTTTGGGTTCGGCAATTTGGCACATTATTTTGGCTTCGCTGAGCTACTACCTGTATACTCAGCAAGATTTGTTATACAAATATATGCACGAACTCTCCTATGTTTTATTGGCTTGCGGCGCCGTATTTGTAGGTTATTTAGTTTGGAAGTACAAAAAGAAAAAGGAATAGCTTATTATTTTCTGAATAAAATTTCGAAACAAGTACCTTCTTTTTTAGCGCTTGACACTTTAATCATGGCGCCATGTAGTTCAATGATTTTGGCAACAATTGAAAGACCAACTCCAAATCCTCCGATGTACTTTACATTGGTTCCCCTTCTGAATGGCTTAAAAATAGTCTCAATTTCATCAGGTGGAATTCCGATTCCGTGATCAATAATGCTTATAATCAATGTTTCCTCGGATATGGAAATTTTGACGTCAACTGAATCATTTGAGAATTTACAAGCGTTATCGATTAGGTTTTTTAATGCAATCTCAAGTAATCCTTGGTTTCCGGTTATCAACAGATCGTTTTCGTTTTCAGAATACTCAATTTTGGGTAAGATTTTTCTTCCCGGGTATTTTGTTTTAATTTCCTGTACGGTGTTGAAAATCAGTTCGTCAATGCGTACTGGCGATAAGAATATCTTGATATTTCGGTTTAGTTGTGCTAATTCCAATAAGCTATTTAGCAGCGCATTGAGTTTTCGGAGATCATCAACCGTTCCTGAAATGTGTTTGATGTATTCTTCTGAATTGCGTTCCTTTCCAAGAATGTAATCAGACTCGGCAATCATGATGGCGAATGGTGTTCGCAATTCATGTGAGGCGTTTGAAACGAATTCATTCTGATTTTTAAAAACCAATTCAAGATCAGATAACATTTGGTTAAAGGTGATGGCTAATTGCTCAATCTCATCTCTGCGGCGGCCTTCATTTAATCTGCTGTTCAGTTTCGACGAGTTAATTTCTTTTACTTGCGAGATGATATTCGATATTGGTTTTATTGCCAATCTCGAAAAGAAATAGGCAGCAGTAATAGAAAGCCAGATGCTAAAAAGAATACTCCAGAATAAAATAGTTCGCAATTCGATCAGGCTTTCGGCCCGGGAGTTATCATAGGCTAAAACGTAAACATGATAAGCTTTGTTTTTTATCGTATGATTATAGCTTATACCATCTTTTTCGCCAATTGAAAAATAGTTTGGACTGGAAGTAAATGACTTTTCAATTAAAATCTTGGGGGATAGAAAGTGGGTGTTATTACTGTATATTAAGTTGTTCGCTGAATCAGTCAGCGCAATTTCTTCCTCTACCAGAGAACTCGTAGTTTGATGAATTTTCTTTAGTAAAGTTGAGTCAATTCCTTCGACACTTATTAATAAAATGGCCGTATTTTGTGCCTTTTCTAAAAGGTTTTCTCTGAATTTTGAACGTTGACTGGTGAAAGAAAAATAATAGACCAATATGGAGAAGAAAAGCAGAATACCGATGACAACAAAGGTAAATTGGATGGATAACCGTGTTTTAATATTCATGTTACAATTCTTTTTCGCTGCAATAAAATCCAAACCCAAATTTAGTATGGATAATCTTAGGCTCAAAATCCTTGTCGATTTTCTTTCTTAAGTAATTTACATACACATCAATGATATTTGTTCCGGTTTCAAAGTCCAGGTCCCAGACCTTCTCGATGATAAATTCACGCGACAGGAGTTTATCCTTATTTACAAGAAAGGTTTCCATAAGCGCAAATTCTTTCGAAGTCAGATCAATTTTTTTGCCTGCCCGGGTGGCCGTTTTGGTATCCAGATCCATTTCGAAGTCAGCAATATTTAGTTTGCGCGACTCAGGCACAGTAATGTTTTTCCTCTTTAGAAATACATTGATTCTTGCATGTAACTCCCTAAAGTCAAATGGTTTGAGTACATAGTCGTCAGCTCCTGCTTCAAATCCAATCAGTTTGTTGTCTGGCGAACCAAGGGCCGTAAGCATGATTATCGGAATTTTGCTGTTCTTTTTTCTAATCTCCTTACACAACTCGTATCCATTCATCAATGGTAAATTTATATCAAGAATAATGAGGTCATAATTGAAATTCCCTATCATTCTTTTCCCAACATATCCATCATTGGCCACATCTGCTTTAAATCCTGATTCTTGCAACTGTTTTTGAAGAACTTCGGCTAGTCTAATTTCATCTTCAACGATTAAGATATGTGCTTCCAGCATTTTCCTTGATTTTATGGCAAAACTAAGATACAATCAGCAATAATTCGTAATTCTAATGAATTTCTAATAATTTTCTAACTACCCTCTAACCGATGGATTGGGTTTGACTCTGTAGATTTGCTTATTCAATTGGGAGGACTGTTTCATTTTAGAATCACAAAAGAATGAACGGTTTATTTGGAAGTGCTTTAGTTGTTTAATGAAGTCATGTTTTGATTTATACGCATTTGTTTTTACATACACAGTTGTTCAATTTTTTGGGTTTTCTCTTTTTATTTATCTGTAAGGAAAGTTGCAGATGTTTTTAAAAACTTCAAAAATACCGTGAGTCAATCTCACGGTATTTTGATTTTTAGCCTTTTGGTTTAACCCAACCTGAAAATATTATTAATGTGCAGTCATAAAAAATGAAGGCATCCCAAATTTGGGATGCCTTCATTTTTTAGTTATACAATTGTATTAGTTCCAGTTATATAAGCCTTCAATAAGTCTGGCTTCTCTCTCTTCTGGACTTAATGCCATATATTTTTGACATTCAGCTTCGTATTCCGATTGCTTCTTGGATTTCTTTGCTTTCAGTTTTGCTCCATAGATGCGCTCAATTTTGTCGTTCAAAAATTTGCAGGCTACCATTGGAAACAACTCAAGCAGCAATTCTTCTTTTTCGTTAGATGCCAGTTTTACATCTTCTCCAAATTCTGGAAATGACGGATTGGGTTGTTTTTCATATTTGGCTGTATTGAAAGGAATTTCTTCACGGGTTCCTGCAATTATTTCCCGGAAATCGGGATTAACTGGAATAGGTGTTTTTCCATATGATCCTTTGACTAAATTCACAAACTGTATGGAGTTATTAGTGTAAAATGGGTTTCCGTGATTTTCGTCAATAACGCAGTTAACCGCCTGTGCACCTACGATTTGGCTGGTTGGAGTTACCAATGGAGGACAACCTGCAGCTAAACGAACGGTAGGAATAACCTCCAGTACACGAGGCAACAAATCTTCCTGTTTCAATTGCTTGAGTTGAGCTAACATATTGGTATACATCCCTCCGGGGACCTCAGCGAATTTCACTTTCTCGTCCGGATCTGGAAAATTGAAGTATTTTTCAATTTTACTACAGGCCTCCATTATCCCTGCTTCGTCATTGGCTTTTGCATATTCAATAGCATCATTAAAATACTGGTCGATGTGTGCAGGTAATTTATCTTTGGTGATGTCAAATTCAATTGGGTATACTTTATAACTGTCAATATCAGCTATTTCCAGTCTAATTTCTTTCAGTATTTTGTTAATTCTGACTACTGCATCCAAATTTACCCCGGTTTCAATCCCTAATTTGTTGCATAAAATCTGAATCAATTCAAATGATGGAGCGGCAGGTCCCCCTGCAAAATTCAGTATAGCAGTATCCAAAATATCAACTCCATTTATAATCGCGGTTAATGCTGATGCCAATCCGAATCCCGGGGTACAATGGGTGTGGAAATCGATTGGTATCTTCACGTTTTCCTTGAAAGCTTTGATGATTTTTCCTGCTTTTACGGGAGGAATTAATCCCGCCATATCTTTCAGTGTAATCATATCAGCCCCCATCGCTTCCAACTCTTTGGCCATGTTCACGAAATAGTCTATCGTGAAAATCTCCTTTGGTAGTGGTTTCCCTTTTAAACGTGCTTTCAGGCGTTCTTTACGGGTAAATTTAGGATCTACAGTATAGCAGGTCACACAGTCAGCCAAACCTCCGTTTTCCTTTACATACTTTATGGTTGACTTGATGTTGCTGGTATCGTTCAGCGCGTCAAAAATACGCATAATCGAAATTCCTGACTGGACGGCATTCCGGTTAAATCCTTCAATGACTGATTCCGGATAGGGATTGTATCCGAATAAGTTACGTCCTCGCGACAGAGCTGTGAGATGCGAGATATTACCGATCTCTTTTTTGATTTTTTCCAGCCGATCCCAGGGATCTTCGTTCAGATATCGCATAATGGAGTCCGGAACAGCCCCTCCCCACACTTCAAGGGCATAAAAACCAGCTTCTTTGTAAATTGGAAGGACACGCTCAATTTGGGCTTGATGCATCCTTGTTGCAAAAAGAGATTGCTGTCCATCTCTTAATGTAACATCACGAATTAATAATTTCCGAATCATTTTTGGTTTTAATAGTTGTTTTCAGGATTTGTAATTGGTAGTTTTTTAAAAAAATAGAACTAATTCTATGATTGTTCAAAAAACGTACAATCTTAATGACTTGTTCGGAAGTTTCCTATGATTAATAAGCAATCAATGCAAATTTTACAGCTCAGTTTACATTAAATTAACACGGCTATTTTGGTGAAGAGATATTGGGCATTTGTATGATGTTGAACAACATGAAAAACAGGAATAGGGCGAAAAGAATCAGGAAATAAATGCTTGCTTTTTGAAAGGGAAGTTTGAATATTTTTTGGAGTAAGGATAATATTGAGACTGCCATAAAAATAACAACCCCTTTAAAAAAGGATAATGCTTTTATTTCTTTAGGGATGTTGATTGAATTTTCTGTTGGTACAGGTATACTTTTTGTAAAAAGTATATACGATGCCAGAATGCCAAGAACAATAAATGCGATTTGCCCAGCCAGAATATAATTTTCGCGTTTTTCAATAATTCCCAAAATAATAAGACCAATACCCAGAAATAAAACCCATTGCGAAATGCTGGTTAATCCTGATAAAGAAATCGAATCCATAAACTGCTTTTTTGAATTGTAGCAAAAGTGTTAATTTTTAATCAAACAAAAAATATTAGAACTAATTGTGTAGTTAGATTGTCTATTTTTGAAAAATATCATAAAACAGAAAAATGGAGAAAGTACTGACGATAAATCCTGCAGCAAAAGGATTGATTTTTGATCTCGATGGAACATTGGCGGATACCATGCCAATCCATTACATTGCATGGAAAAATGCTGCAGCAAAGTATGGAATTGATTTTACACCCGAATTGTTCATGGAACTGGCTGGAATTCCATTGTATCCAACGGTTGAAAAACTCAATCAGATTTTTGGGAAAAGTATTGATCCCGTTGAAATGGGAGATTTAAAAGAAGCTGAATTTGAACGGAATATGCATCAAACTCATGAAATTAAAATTGTAACCGATCTGGTGCGCGCCAATCATGGTAAATTGCCGATGGCTATCGGGACGGGCGGAGCACGGCGTCTGGTTTTGAAAACGCTTGAAATCATTGGTTTAAAAGAGTACATAGATGTAATTGTCTGCAGTGAAGATGTCAGTAATTATAAACCTCATCCTGAAACATTTCTGAAATGTGCTGAACAAATGGGTATTGATCCGGTTGATTGTGAAGTGTTTGAAGACGGTAGGCTGGGAATTCAGGCTGCTCATACTGCTGGCATGATGGTGGTTGATGTTACGCAATATTATGAAGTTACAATTGGGAGATAGGTTATGAGAAAAAATTTGAAATTGTTAGTTTTTGCTTTGTTGATTTTCTGTTCCTGTACATCGGTGAAAAGAACGCTCCGGCATGAATACTCTGTCATATCATACAATGTCGAAAATCTATTTGATACCGTGGACGACCCCAAAATTCCGGATGAAGAATTTCTTCCTGGAAGCGAAAAGAAATGGGATGATAAAGCTTATCAGAAAAAGCTGAACGACTTGGCGAGAGTGATTTTGGAAATCAACCCGAAAGAGCTTCCTGAAATTGTTGGTCTTGTCGAAGTTGAAAACCGGACGGTTCTGGAGGATTTGGTCCATACTGCCCAACTGAAAGATCGGTATAACATTATCCATGAAGAAAGTCCCGATTACAGAGGTATCGATGTGGCTTTGATTTATCGCAGTGATGCATTTCAGGAAATCGAACATGAGGTTTTGCCAGTTGTTTTTCCTGATGATCCGAATTTTAAAACCCGTGATATTTTGTATGTTACAGGTAAAATCAGAAATAAAACAGTTCATATTTTTGTGAATCACTGGCCTTCGCGAATTGGTGGTGATGATAAAACGGAACCGAAAAGGGTTTTGGCAGCCTCGGTTCTGAAAAATAAAACTGACCAGATTCTGGCAATCGACCCTAAAGCCAGAATAATCATTATGGGTGACATGAATGATGAGCCTGCCAACAAGAGTTTACAGGAAACCTTGGCAGCCGGTTCTCCCGATTCCGAATCCAAACTGGTTAATCTGATGTTCCCGGACGATGTTGCAGGATTGGGTACCTATTTTTATAGCGGAAACTGGAATATGCTCGATAATTTAGTTGTTTCGAAACCGGTGATTAAGGGGAAAGGTTTTAAAATTGAAAATAAGAAAGGATACATTTTCAGCAACGAATGGATGATTTTCACCAACAAAAACGGTGCTAAAACACCGAATCGCACCTATGTCGGAAATAAAAATGTTGGCGGAGTAAGCGATCATTTCCCGGTGTATTTTAAGATGAGGGTGCGGTAATATCCGAATTAACAAAGAAGATAATTTGTAAAGACGCACGGCCGTGCGTCTCTAACATAAAGGATCATGGATTTTAAGATTGTATCAGAATATCAACCAACAGGCGACCAGCCCGAGGCAATTTTGCAACTGGCTGAAGGATTACGAAATGGAACAACATTTCAGACACTACTTGGTGTAACTGGTTCAGGAAAAACATTTACAATGGCCAATGTGATTGCCGAGGTCAATCGGCCCGCATTGGTTTTAAGTCACAACAAGACGCTTGCCGCTCAGTTGTACAGTGAGATGAAGATGTTTTTTCCCGAAAATGCAGTTGAATATTTTGTGTCTTATTACGATTATTACCAGCCCGAAGCTTATCTGCCTTCCAGTGATACCTATATTGAAAAAGATCTTTCGATTAACAAGGATATTGAAAAATTACGTTTAAGCACCACTTCATCGCTGCTCTCCGGAAGGCGTGATGTAATTGTGGTTTCATCGGTTTCGTGTTTGTACGGAATTGGAAATCCTGAAGACTTTCATGCCAATGTCACCCAGGTAAAAAAAGGTGAAACTGTAAGCCGGAATATCTTTTTGCATCGCCTGGTCGATGCCTTGTATTCGCGCAATGAAGTGGAATTTAACCGCGGAAACTTCAGGGTAAAGGGTGATACTGTTGATATTTTCCCGGCTTATGCTGATATTGCATTCCGGATTGTATTCTGGGGCGACGACATTGAAGAGATTTATACGTTTGATCCGGTAAGCGGAGGAACAATTGAATCGCTCGATACTGCGATTATTTATCCGGCCAGTATTTTTGTTACAACCAACGAACGAATGCAACTTGCAATTCGTCAAATTCAGGACGACTTAGTTAAACAAATAGCTTTTTTTCAGGAAATTGGTAAGCCTGTAGAAGCCAAACGTATTCAGGAACGAGTGGAATACGACATGGAAATGATGCGCGAACTGGGCTATTGCCCCGGAATAGAAAATTATTCGCGTTATTTCGATGGCCGACTACCTGGTTCTCGTCCATTCTGCCTGCTCGATTATTTTCCTGACGATTTTGTGACCATCATCGATGAAAGCCATGTGACCTTACCTCAAATAAGGGCTATGTTTGGTGGTGACCGTTCACGAAAGACCAATCTGGTTGAGTATGCTTTTAGGTTGCCATCAGCCATAGATAACCGTCCGCTGACTTTTGATGAATTCGAAAGTGTGGTTGATCAGATTGTATTTGTTAGCGCCACTCCTGCCGATTATGAGCTTGGGAAATCGGAAGGAATCGTGGTGGAACAAGTTATCCGGCCAACCGGTTTGCTCGATCCAATTATTGAAGTTCGGCCCAGCATTAACCAGATTGATAATCTGATGCACGAAATTCATTTACGAATTGAACGCAATGAACGGGTTTTGGTGACCACGCTAACTAAACGGATGGCAGAAGAATTGAGTAGTTATCTGGCCAATATGGGCGTTAAAACCCGGTATATTCATTCAGATGTTGAAACACTTGACCGTATACAAATTTTGGAAGATTTGCGAAAAGGTGAGTTTGATGTGCTTGTTGGTATCAACCTGCTGCGAGAGGGATTGGATTTACCTGAGGTTTCGCTGGTGGCTATTTTGGATGCCGATAAGGAAGGCTTTTTGCGGTCGGAACGATCATTGACACAAACGGCAGGACGTGCAGCACGAAACCTGAATGGCATGGTAATCATGTATGCTGATAAAATTACCAATTCGATGAAACGGACAATTGATTCAACCAATTATCGGCGCGAAAAGCAAATGAAATACAATATCGAAAACGATATTACACCGACACAAATCATCAAGGCCAGTCGCGAAATAGTTGGGTATTCAAGTATTGGAATGAAAGTGAAAGCTTATAGCGGCGATGAACCAACTAATCTGGCTGCCGATCCGGTTGTTCAGTACATGAACGTTCCGGCATTGGAAAAGGCTATTACCAAATTAAAAAAAGATATGGAAGCAGCCGCTAAAGAACTCGACTTTTACGAAGCTGCCCGTTTGCGTGACGAAATGTTCAGGTATCAGGAAATACTTAAAGGAAAAAGTCATTAGTCAATAGGAAAAAAAGAACAACTTTTCTAATGACTAATGACCCTTTCCTGATTTTTCTACATCCGTTCAGGAACATCAATTCCCAGCAATTTCATACCTGCTTTAATTGTTTTCCCAACGGTTTCGGCAATAACCAGACGCAAATTCCGAACCTCAATATCTTCTTCAATCAAAATCGGGAATTCGTGATAGAACTGGTTGAATTCTTTCACCAGTTCGTAAATGTAGTTGGCAACCAGTGCCGGGCTGTAATTATCGCCGGCTTCCTTAATTGCAACAGGAAATTGCGAGATTAACTTGATTAATTGAAGTTCTTTCAGTCCAACCGCTGTTTCTGACCCAATCTGACGGTTAATTTCAATGTCACGGTCAGCAGCTTTGCGGAGAACCGAGCGGATTCGGGCATATGTATATTGAATAAACGGACCGGTATTGCCATTGAAATCGATTGATTCTTCAGGATTAAAAAGCATATTTTTCTTTGGATCAACCTTGAGCATGAAATATTTTAAAGCACCCAATGCGATCGTGGTGTATGTTTCTGCAGCCTGTTCAGGAGTGTAGCCTTCAAGTTTACCAAGTTCTTCGGATGTTTTGCGGGATACTTCAATCATTTCAGCCATTAAATCGTCGGCATCAACGACGGTGCCTTCCCGCGATTTCATTTTTCCCTGGGGCAGTTCAACCATTCCGTAAGAAAAGTGGTGAAGTCCCTTACCAAATTCGAATCCAAGTTTGTCGAGCAGGATTGACAATACCTGAAAATGATAATTTTGTTCGTTCCCGACTACATATACCATTTTGTCGATGGGGTAGTCCTGAAAACGCTCTTTTGCTGTGCCAATATCCTGGGTCATATAAACAGATGTTCCGTCGCTGCGGAGAAGAATTTTCTGATCCAATCCTTCCGGGGTCAGATCAGCCCAAACCGAAGAATCTTCTTTCTGGTAGAAAACACCTTCAGCCAATCCGCGCAGAACTTCGTCTTTTCCGTATAAATAAGTTTCCGATTCGTAATATATTTTATCAAAATCAACTCCCAAAGCTTTATAGGTCACGTCAAACCCGGTGTAAACCCATTGGTTCATCATCTTCCAGAGTTCAATAGTTTCCTGATCTTTGGCTTCCCATTTCAACAGCAATTCGCGTGCACCCTGCATGGAAGGGGCATTTTGCTCAGCATTTTCTTTCGTTTCGCCTTTCTCAATCAGTTCCGAAATCTCCCTGAGATATTCCTGATTGAATTTCACATAGAAATTGCCTACCAAATGATCGCCTTTAATACCAGTACTTTCGGGAGTTTGCCCATTGCCCCACATTTTCCAGGCATACATCGATTTGCAGATGTGGATACCACGGTCGTTTACAATATTGGTTTTCACCACTTTGTTCCCGTTGGCTTTCAAAATCTCGCAAAGCGAAAACCCAAGCAGGTTATTTCGGATATGCCCTAAATGTAATGGTTTGTTGGTGTTGGGTGATGAGTATTCAACCATGACCAGCTTCGATGAGCTGGTTGGTTCTGTAATTCCATAATTTTTATGATCAGATGCCGAGTTAAGAACTGATATCCAATAATTGCTGGATATAACCATGTTAAGAAATCCTTTTACAACATTGAATTTGTCAACTTCCGAAACATTCTGTTGTAAATATTCGCCTATTTCAGTTGCTGTCAGTTCGGGAGATTTTTTTGATATCCTGACAAAAGGAAAAACGACCAGTGTGATATCTCCTTCAAATTCTTTTCGGGTATTCTGAAGTTGTACAAGGGATGGATCTACTTGTTGATGATAACATTTCTCAATTGCTTCAACAATCTGGTCACGTATTTTTAGTTCAATCGACATTATTTTTGCTTTGAAATTTGAACGACAAAGATATTCGATTTTTTTTATCAAATTGTAGGAACATAAAAACCACATAGGCACATAGGCCACATAGGTTTTGTTTTGCAATTCATTTTCCTATGTGTTCTATGTGTCTATGTGGTTAAAAATCAATTGAATTATACCATTAGTAAATGTAATGGGGTTATTTCATTTTGAAAATTTCAAATTCGACACGGCGGTTTTGCAAACGTCCTTCTTCAGTGTCATTGCTTGCAATTGGTTTAGTTTCCCCAAAGGCTTTTTGCTGGATAATGCGGTCAGCCGAAATACCTTTTGAAATCAGGTATTCAACTACTGAAGCAATTCGTGCCTGCGAAAGTTTAAAATTATGATCGTCAGGTCCCTGGCTATCGGCATGGCCATACACGTTGACGTTAAATGCAGCATTCGAATTGAGCGTTTTCAATAGTTTTTCGAGTACGCCTTTTGAATAATCAGTCAAATAGCTTTTGTCGGAAACAAAATGTACCGGAGTTACTTTGATATTTTGAATTTCAACCTGATCTGCAGTAATCTCTTTTTTCTTTTCGGGTTCTTTAACCGGGCAACCTTTGGTGTCTTTTGTCCCGGCAACGGTTGGGCATTCGTCAATTGCATCAGCTACGCCATCTTTATCCTGATCGAGAGGGCATCCATTCACGTCAACTTTCCAGCCTTTTGGAGTATCGGCACATTTGTCATCTTTATCGGCAACACCGTCACCATCCTTATCCGGACAGCCTTTAAGGGCAGTCAAGCCAGCTACATCAGGACAAGCATCATCTTTGTCAGCTATTCCATCTTTATCCTTATCGGGACAGCCTTTCAATGAAGTAAGGCCAGCAACTGTGGGGCAATCGTCAATATGATCGGCAACACCATCACCATCAGTATCAACCGGGCATCCGGCTTCATCAACGGTTACTCCGGCCGGGGTACCCGGGCATTTGTCCTTGCTGTCAGCTACACCATCCATGTCAGAATCTTTAGCTTTGCCTAGCCCAAATTCCAAACCCACAGTGGCTTTCAGAATGTTGTCTCGAACAGTCTTAGCTGCTCTGGTTGTTTCTATTCCGTTCAAATATCCTGCATCAAAATAAACAGCAGTACCTGGGGTGAAATAATATTTGCCTCCAAGTCCCAAATCAAAGTTTAAACCTGATTTTGTATTATTTGCCAGAAGACCCGGGCCGGCATAGAGATAGGGAATGAATTTTTTGCTTTCGTCAGAAAGTTTATAACGCAGGTTCAGAAGTGCATTTGCCAGGTCAACTTTATCGACTTTTGAATTTAATACGCCCAAATCGCCTTTAAGCATTAAGTCAAATTTTGGACTGAGATATCTGCTTAAGTACAACTCTGGCATTAATCCAACTCCCTGGTCGTTTGATGCACCGTAAGCTCCAAGACCTATTCCAAACCCCATTTTTTTATCTGATGTTTGGGCGTTGGAACTGGCTGCAAAAGCAAGAATTAATGAAAGTAGAAGTAGTTTTTTCATAGTTATTTGTTTTGGTGATACTTGGTTTAAAAAGTGACAGAACTATTAAAGTTCTAAAATAAACAAAATTATAAAGCTTTTCTATAAAATTGAGCATAAAAAAATCCCTGCCGTTTTTTGACAGGGATTTCCGCGTAATTTATTGATTATTTATTTTGCTTTAACTACTTCAAATTCCACTCTGCGATTCAAGGCGCGACCTTCTTCAGTATCGTTTGTTGCAGCAGGATTAGCTTCGCCCAATCCTTTTGATGATGTTATCCGTTTTTTGCTTATTTTACTTGCGGTTATTGCTCTTACAACCGAACTTGTTCTGTTTTTCGAAAGGTTAAGGTTGTATTCATCCGTACCTTTACTATCGGCAAAACCAGTAATATTTACATTGTAATTGGCATTTTCTTTCAATAGATTCACCAGTTTGTCGATTTTACCTTTTTCAGCAGCGTTAAAGTTTGATTTATTTGAATCAAAATAAACAGGTTCTACCTTCATTGCATTTGCTTCAATTTCTTCAGCTGTTAATTCTTTTTTCGGGCATCCTTTGTTTTCTTTTAGTCCAAAAACGGTTGGGCATTCATCTTCAGCATCAATAACTCCGTCGTTGTCAGTATCAAGCGGGCATCCTTTGCTATCTACTTTCACACCTTTGGCAGTTCCTGCACATTTGTCATCTTTGTCTGCAACACCATCGCCATCAGTATCAGGACAACCTTTCAGGCTAACAGGTCCGGCCAATTCAGGGCATGCATCGTCTTTGTCGGCAATACCGTCTTTGTCAGAGTCAGGACATCCTTTCAGTGAAGTTATTCCGGCAACGGTTGGGCAATCATCAATATAATCAGCAACGCCATCGCCATCTGTGTCAATTGGGCATCCTTTTTCATCAACTGCAACGCCAGTAGGTGTATTCGGGCATTTGTCCTTATTATCTGAAACACCATCCATGTCTGAGTCCGGTGTTGGTCCGAAATCAAATTCAAGTCCTACAGTTCCTTTCCAGATATGATCAGTAACCGATTTAGTACCTCTTGTCGCTTCAATACCACTTAGGAAAGCCGCATCAAGATAGAAAGCGGTGTTTGGATTGAAATAATGTTTTATACCGGCACCTAAATCAAAATTAAGACCTGTTTCTGCGTTGTCAGCTAAAAACCCCGGTCCTGCATAAAGGTAGGGACGAAGTTTCTTGCTTTCTGAACCAAGCTTATACCTTAAGTTAAGATAAGTTCCGGCGAGGTCAATACCTCCATCTTGTTTTGAATTTAATACGCCAAGATTGCCTTTTAGCATAAGGTCTAACTTTGGACTAAGAAACCTGCTTAAATACAATTCGGGCATTACACCAAGGCCTTGTTGATTACTTGGGCTATAAGCTCCTACCCCTATTCCTAATCCCCATTTTTTGTCAATGGTTTGCGCATTTAACCCAATCGTAAATGCTAGAATTAATGAAAGTAAAATTCCTTTTTTCATGTTATTGTTTTTTGGTTCCTTAAATATATAAATAAATGTTTACAATTTAGATTTTATAGTAAAACAACATCTAAAATAATATTGTTTTTCCAAAAAGCAGAATGTTTTTTTTCTTAGGAGTTTTATATCTATTGTGATCTGTAAATACCTAAAATTATATATGAAAACGAATTCATACACAAAGGTGTTTTTTGGGAATGACCGAAACAAATCATAAAGTATTCCTTTGAATTTCCTCTTTTAAAATTATAAAAATAAATTTAAAAATACCCTACCTGAAAAATCAGAAAATTTGAATTTTTAGTTTGTAGTGATACGAAACTTAACTTTAATTGTATTTTTACCTCAAACTACAGAACATTGTATGCAATTATTGATATAGAAACAACGGGCCAATCATCAGCAAAAGGCAAAATAACTGAGGTTGCAATTTATATTCACGATGGATTCGAAATTGTAAACTCATTCAGCAGCTTAATAAATCCTGAATGTTATATTCCCGGATTCATTACTAACCTTACCGGTATTGATAATGAAATGGTGAAAAATGCACCGAAATTCTATGAGATTGCCCGTAAGATTGTTGAGTTAACTCAGGAAAAAATTTTTGTTGCGCATAATGTTATGTTCGACTATCGGTTTGTTCAGGAAGAATTTAAGCGTTTAGGATACGACTACCAACGAAAAACCATGTGCACGGTTCGCATGGGAAGAAAATATTTACCCGGGCACCGTTCATATTCATTGGGCACTATATGTGCCGAACTGGGGATTCAGATTAATGGAAGACACAGAGCAGCCGGAGATGCCCTTGCCACTGTTAAGTTGTTTGAACTTATTCTTGCCAGAAAAGCGTTGAAAGAATCAAAACAGCCACCAGGTCAGTTGAGGCTGTTTTGAAAATATGAAAACTTAAGGTTATGTTAGTACACGTATGTTTTATTCCGCAGGTTCTTCTGATTTTTCAACGACTGGGTTATCTTCTTCAGTGTCAATCAGCAGATTCTTTTCGTTAAGTAACTGATACCATTGAAAAATCTTTTTCATGTCAGACGCATAGACCCGGTCCTTGTCGTATTCGGGTAAAACTTCACCAAAGAAAGCTTTGATATCGTTTGAAGTAGCTTGAGGTGAAATCATTTTTCCGCATTCCTGTATACGTTTGAATAATTCCTTCAGCTGAATTTCACCAGTTTCAGTAAAAACTGAAATATCGGCCAATGCACTAATTTTAGAAGTTGAATAGGCTGGGATGCGTTTGCCTGTTATTAATGATTCAACTATTATACTGTTTTTTGCTTCGGTTACCATTTTAAACAAACCGGGCTGACCACTAATCGCTAATATTCCTTTTAACATACGTTCTGAATTTTTTGGTTTGCGAAGATAATATTTTCCCTGAAGTAAAAAAAAACTCCCGGGAGCGCCGGGAGTAAGTTTATTTTTTCAGTTTAATCTGATGATTTATTCCAAAACTAATCCAACGACCCGGTTGCTGAATAGTCCCCAGATCAAAATAAGGAGTATCGAACAAATTGGCGGCCATCGCATATATTTCAGTCGATGGCATTTTCCACATCAATCGGGTATTGACTAACCAAAATGGGTCATACGACTCTGTTTTGGTTCTCATGCCATTACGGTCCTGAAAGCTAAATCTCCATGAGGCTTTCAGGTGGCTCCAGATTTTATGGTTGAGTTCCAGATCTAATTTATGCTTTAAATTGTCGAGTACATAGTTTGAAAAAAAGTTGTTGCCGCCTTTGTTTAAGTAGCTGTAGGCGTAATTAAGTCCTATTTTAGTTAATAATAAATTCTTCTCCCAGATTTTTTCAGGAAAAAAGTTCCCGCTAAACTCAATTCCGGTCGAGTTAATTCTGGTCAGATTTTTAGTTTGCCATTTGTCTGTTTCATTTTCACGAATCCAGTCAATCAAATCTTTTCCTCGACGATGGTATGCTCCGACATGTCCTGAAATTCCACGAAAGTTATATTTTAAACCACTTTCATAATTGACCGATTTTTCAGGTTTCAATTCCGGATTTCCAAGATTGGTTGGCCCACTGTAAAATAAATCTGTAAACGTTGGCATTCTTAGGCTGGTACTGGCCGATCCGTAAATTTTGAAATGATCGGAAAGAGCAAGTGATGCATCTAGTCCCGGATAAATATTCCAACCAAAGCCCAGATCCGAAATCCAATTGGTCATTGCTCCGGCTGATAATGAGAGTTTTTCAAGATGAATGGAATGTTCAGCAAAGTATGATATGGTAGTTCGTGAATAAGATTTGGTGAAAAACTGATTGTCTTCTCCCGGAACCTGAATTGGCGTTGATAGAACCTCACCCAAAACATTACTCCATACATTCTCGGTTCTGATTTCGGCGCCAAAAGCTGTTTTCCCAAACTTTGACCTGAACCAGACATTCAGGTTACTCCCAAAAACATCGGTCAGGTGATAATTGTGTCCTTTATACCAGCTTGCAGGTTCTGATCTGAAGAGTTCAAACCGATCCTGATGTCGACGCCAATAGACAGAAGGGATCAAATGAATCTTTGTTCCTGATTCAAATTTTAGCGAAGCAAAAGTAGTTTTTGTTTCTTCGAATTGATTTGGATAAGTAGCTGTATAAAAACTATTTGCCCCGAAAGCTTTATTGGTTCTGCCAATCTGAAAATCGAGGATACCAGGTTTGGTGTTCAGTTTGGTTTGATAAAATACATTCCAGATTTTAAAATCGGTATTGCCTATATATCCGTCAGACGACATTCGGTTAAACGCTACAAATTGATTCCATGATTCGGAATTAAAATTACCTGAAACGTTTACATCAGCCAATTTATGCTGACCAGCAGATACATCAATTTTAATACTGGAATTGCCCTCTGAACTGGTGATAATGTTGATCGCTCCTGAAAAAGCATTTGGACCGAAAACCCTTGCTGCCGGGCCCTCCAGAATTTCAATACGTTGGATGTTTTTTAAACTGACCGGAAGATTGAGGGCATGGTGCCCGGTCTGAGGATCTGAAATGTTGATGCCATTGAGGAGGATTAGGGTTTGGTCGAATGAACCACCCCTGACCGAAATGTCGGCCTGAACTCCGTGAATTCCGCGCTGCCTGACATCGACACTCAGCGCATATTCCAGCAGTTCCTGAATACTTTGGACGGGGGCCGCCTCAATTTCTTCCCTGTTAATCACGGAAACTATCCGTGCCACCTGCGAGAAAGCAACAGGTGCTCTTTGGGCTCCAATCAGAACTTCGTCTAGATTGTATTCCATGCTAACCTTCGAACTGTCGGTTTGTGCAAAAACATATTCAGGTTCGGCTACCGTAGTGTATACAGCCAAAAGTACACCAATGCGGACTGGCTTTTTGATAGCGCAAAACAGTGAATAAGATTTACCTCCCCAACGTTTGAATGTAAACATTTCAGCCCGGTTAATGGATATGAAGATTTTTTTCATTGAAACAATTGATAAAAAAATTAGGCGGCTAAAGTAATGATTATTTGATTCGGGATTGACTGAAAATAAGTTTCAGCAGGCATATTTTGACTTTTGTATTTGAGGGAAAATGTGGGAATTATGTAAATATTTGATTATAAAGTGTAAGTTTCTAGAGAAAACAAAGCGCTAACTTTGCTTAGATAGGTTCAAGAAACAGTAGCAATTTTCGATTTTTATACCAACGAAAATGTTTGTTTAAGAACATGAAGTTTTTCAACAACAAGGTTATGTAAATACACGTATGTGCAGTTATATGTGTTTCTGCCAGCCTTTATAAATAATCTTTATGAGCAATAAAAAATATTGAAGATTAAAAGACGTGTAAATCCTTTTTTTGAATCTTTGAATCTTTATATTTGTATCAAATTAATACTTAAAACGAACGCCATGACACAGCTTCAATTCAACACAGCACTTTTAGGACTTCAGGACAAGTTGCTATATTACGCTTTAAGTTTAACTTCAGATCAGGAAAAAGCTCAGGATTTACTTCAGGAGACATTTCTGAAAGCATTAACTTACCGGGATAAGTTTACTCAAAATACTAATTTCAAAGCATGGATTTATACCATCATGAAAAATACGTTTATTAATAACTACCGAAGAAATATAAAAGCTAAAAATACATTTGACGGTGCCAACAATGAGTTTCATTTGAAATTTCAGAACGATAAAAGTTACCCGTCACCAGAATCTGTTTACAGTTCCAAAGAAATTACCAAGTGTATCAATGCATTGGAAGATGAGTATAAAGTTCCATTCAACATGTTTCTGGATGGATTTAAATACAAAGAAATTGCAGAGCAACTAGAATTGCCTCTCGGTACGGTAAAGAGCAGGATTTTCTTTACCAGAAAAAAATTAGAAAAATCATTAAAAGATTACGCTTCATAGTAAGTATATTTTTGTTCGCAATAAAGTTGATTTTACGGGTAAAATGACTCACATTATGTGAGTCATTTTTTTTTATATTGTGATATGTCTTTTGAAAAAAAGAAAAATATGGTCCGGAAAATCTAAAATATAATTGATTAGGAACATTAAACTGAAAAGATCGTATTCAACACACGACTTTATTTAATTTACAAAAGATAATGGCAAAATTGCTATTTATAATTTAACTTTCCTTGAACAGAATTTTAGCATTATATTTGTCAACTTAAATTACAGAAAGAAAAATTTGACAGTCTTTATATATATATGTATCAGCAGTCTATAAGCCAATTGTATAATGTAATGAAACAATCCATTGAGGATTCTTTCCATATACACAAGATAATGACTGTGGAAAGATCCCTTCCAGATGAATTGGCAGACGTCTGGCAATTAAAAAGCATATTATAGTCAGATGAAACAGATGATTTTGATTTTTGCCGGTATTGCGCTGCTATTGAGTATAGCAGCTTGCGGTCAACGCGATAAATCAAAAATTCTTGAGCAATATAAATACGATGATAACTCATCCGTTCCAACTGAATTTAGTAAAAAGAAACTTGAATCTTGGGTGAAAGAAGGAATAACCTGTTACGGGATCATAATGGTACGTGACGAAAACAAACCTCCGGTAAGGTTGAAAGAGGTTCATGCAAAGGTAATTAGCATACATTCTGAAATTATTAAAATGGAAGCACTTGAAAATGTGTTTATAAATCGAACAATAGAATGTAATAATGTCAATATAAAAAAGGGAGAGCGTTGGGACGAGGTTGACGGAGAGCTTTTTAAAACCCGGGAGGAAGCTATTCGATTTATTGATGACAAATATCCTGGGTTAAGGGTAAAATATTAATCAATTAACTGTACAAAGGAGAACACATTTTGAATTTCTGGAATACACTAACCCCGACCATTCAGCCAATAAACATTGGAAAATGCTGTAGCTGTGATTTTGTGAAAGCTTTTTCTTACGTGATGTTTCTTTTATTGACTCCAGTCATTTCCATGTCTCAAATATCGGCTCCTATTTTTAACTGGAAAGTCAAAGAGATCAGCAAAGACAATATTCTTCAGGGGATGAGTCTGCATGATGAGAATACTGCTGTTATTGCCGGATTTGGAAAAACTTTCAGGATTACTGCTGATAAAGGACTTTCGTGGGAGGACGTTGGATTATTAAACCCCAGGTATAATTTCAACGACATCAGTATAAAGAATAACGTAGGTTATATGGTTGGAAGAAAGACATTGCTTGTAAAAAGACCAACTGGTGGAGAGGACGACGTATATGTAAATGGAGTTCTGCTTAAAACAACCGATGGGGGAAATAATTGGTCGCTGTTGAACCTTTCAAAAATTGGAGAAGGAATAAATACTGCTTTAAATCCCAGTCTGCCCGGTTGCATAACCCTTAATCCATATTCTGTTTTATGTATTAATGAAACAACAGCATTGGTGTATGTACAATGGTACGAAATTGCTTCAGGCTCACGAAAAATACATTCTGCTGTTTTTAAGACTGTAAATGGTGGAGAAAAATGGACTGCCATCACGCAGGACTTTGAATCAGCTTATATTACAACCATAAAAATGGCAGGAACCGATATTTATCTGGGAGGCAATAAAACTCTTTTGAAAGTATCGGGCACTGACGATTCGATTACAGATATTTTCCCAGCCTTTTCTGCGGTTGCCGGTTCAACTGCATTTATCAACGAAATTCGTTCCTTTTCGGGCAACGACATTATTGTTATTACTACTACAGGTGTATATAACTCGGCCGACAGCGGCAAGACATTTACCAAAATAAGTGGACTTACCGGTGGAAATGATTTTTTTAAGCTTGATGATAAAGTCATAATAGTGTTAGGCTCTTCAGCAGCATCGAAGGCTACTGTCGACGGAGGTACTACCTGGGTTAGTTGTTATCCCGGGAAGACATGCTTCGAAATTCCTGGCGTATTCAATGATTCACTTTATGCTTTAGGTTCGTCAGCTATGTATAAAATTGCCGTTAATGATCTGAAGTCAGGAAATTACAAATGGGTAGCCAAAACAATGGTATCAGCAAGTTCAAATCTTCAGAAAATGTATCAGTTTGATGCCAGTAACGCGTTGATAATTGGCGATGACCAGATTGCAAAAAAGACCACAAATAAAGGCATTACCTGGATGGATGCTGTTCTACCTGAATTGTATATCAATGATGGACAATATGATTTCAGGAGTGTGAGTTCTTCGGGTAATGCCGGATACACCACGACTCGACACTATAAACTTATAGATTATTCTTCAGGAGAAGATTATTTTTTGAGTGGACTGATATTTAAAACGGAGGATGCCTGGAAGACCTGGAAAGTACTTAATAATAAAAACGTCGGGAAGGATACCCCTACAGATGCCTCAAGATATCCGCTGATGGCAGGCTGTTATGGCATGGACAATTATACCATTGAATGTGTGGATGCCAAAACAGCTTACATGTATGTTGATTGGTCTGATTCAATTTCGGTTCCTAAGATAGAGACAAAACATTCACGGGTGTTTAAAACAAGCGATGGAGGAGATTTGTGGACTGCAGTGACAAAGGATTTTGGCAGTTCTATTGTGATGTCAATTAAATTTTCAGGCGAAACCGGATACATAGCCGGCAATAAAATTCTCCTGAAAACAGTTGACGGAGGGAAAACATTTACTGATTTATATCCTAAACTTACTGTAGGAACTGATAGTAGTCTTATCGTCAGTTCGGTAGCCATGCGTTCGAATAACGAAGTGTTTTTTTCAACTTCAAATAACAAGGGAATATTCTATACTGCCGATGGTGGCAATACATTTTCAAAGCTGAATGGAGTAAGTGGTGGGCTCGATTTTGTTGCCTTGGATAAAAACTCTTTTATAGCAGTTGGATCGTCAAACGCGAACAAGTTTTCAAACGATGGTGGCATTACCTGGAAAGCTAGTAATTTGGGTGTTGCCATTTACGCTGCTGGAAAAGTATTAAACGACTCACTTTATGTTCTGGGCAAATCAAATGTTTACAAGATTGCAATAGCTGATCTTGACCTTAAAACTTTTGTTCCAGATGTGAAAGCTCCGAACCCGCTGAAGGTTTTGTACGGCACTTCAGCTTTGAAGCTTGTTTCTACTAACGGAGATATTGATCGCTGTCTGGTTTACAATATTTCAGGTCAATTGGTGGCCATTACAGAACCAAAATCGACAACCTGTTCTTTTGAATACAATTCTTTAGCACCTGGGGTTTACATTGTTTCAACATTGATTAAGGGTAAAAAATACACTCAAAAAGTTATTTTTAAATAGTATTTTCGGACTGTCGAATGCTGAGGTATTCGCTTTCTTTAAATATGTTACCCTTCTATGCTGAAAAGTATTGTCATTGGTTTGTACTTATTTACTTTAGCAACTGGTATTTTCGCTCAGTCTTCGCAAGTAATTCGTGGAAAGCTGATTAGCAAAAAAACTGGAGAGCCTGTTGGTTTTGCCGGAATACATATTCTGGAAACTGATTCGTGGACTACATCTGACGAAGCGGGTACTTTTATCGTTAAACCGTCGGATTTTCACTATATTAGCATTGAGGTGCGATCTTTAGGATTCGAAACCTATTCCGGGAAAATTCAACCTTTGCTTTTAACTAATTCCGAAATCGAAATAAAAATGGTTCCGATTTCTTATGATATGGACGAAATAACCGTGTTGGCAAAAAACAATAACGGGCTAACAACTTCTTCAATCATCGGAAATGCGGCTATTGAACATGTTCAGCCAGCGAGTCTTGCTGATGTAATGCAATTGCTTCCAGGCAATATATCATCCAATCCCGATTTTGGTTCGGTGCAAAAAGTCTCGATTCGGGAGGTTGGAGAGGATGATAACAGTGCAATGGGCGCTTCTGTTCTGGTTGACGGGGCACCGGTATCAAACAATGCCAACCTGCAAACGTATTCAACTGTCAGACCCGACAATAACTTCAGCACAACGATTGGCTCGGGCATTGATTTACGACAAATTTCGACGGATAATATCGAATCGGTTGAGGTCGTTAAAGGAATTCCATCAGTTACTTTTGGGGATTTGACTTCAGGAGCTGTGGTAATTAAAACGAAAGCAGGATACACGCCATGGGAAGTTAAACTTAAAACTGATGCCCAGATCAAGCAGTTTACTTTGGGCAAGGGATTTAAACTGAAATCAAATCAAAGCAATATCAATTTTAACTTCGATTATCTGCAATCGGTTGACGATTTACGCAGCAAATACAAGGGGTTTAACCGGATAACGGCCGAGGTGGGTTATTCAAAAATATTTAATCTGCAGAAGTCGCCATTTACCTACCATGCCAAATTAAGCCTGTTTGGAACTGTTGATGATGCCAAAACAGACCCGGATGCGATGGTTGCCCGGGAGAAAATAGAATCGGAAGAACGGGGATTGCGTTTCAATATGTATGGGAAATGGTCGCCAAAAATGAGGCTGTTGACAAATCTGGATTATTCATTTTCAGTGTCGTACGCACATCAGTCGAGCAGAGAGGAGCGGTTCCGGTCGATGAGCGGAATTCAGGTGATTTCGACGGCATATACTGAAGGCGAAAATGCCGGATTGTTTTTGCCATCGGAACAGTTCACCACATACGAGGTTGACGGTAAGCCGGTAAATGTGTTTCTACAAATCACAGGAAACAAGTTTGTCAATTTTCACCACGGAATTTCCAATAAAGTACTTTATGGCTTTGATTACCGCCTGGATGTCAACAATGGCGCCGGACAACTGTATGATATTTCAAATCCTCCTTTTGTATCAACCTACAATTCGCGCCCAAGAAGATATAAAGATATTCCTGCACTTCGGAGTTATTCTGTTTACCTTGAGGATAAATTTTCGGTGATGTTTGGTAAAACAATTCTCGATGTGCAGGCCGGCCTTCGGTTGAATAATTTTCAGTCGGCGGGCCTGTTTAAAAGCGATATTGGCTTTTATGCCGAACCCAGGTTTAATGCCCAGTATAGTTTCCTTTCGAAGAAAAACAACCAGGTTTTCGACAAAATGGCTGTCAGGATTGGAATTGGGAAAACCTTCAAGTCGCCATCGTTGTATTATTTATACCCCGATAAAGCTTATTTCGATTTGAGTGCTTTGAATTACTATGTGGGTAATCCGGCTTACGACACTGCTATTCTTTATACCCGGATTTTTGATCCGGCCAATTCCGGATTAAAACCTTCGGAAAACCTGAAGATGGAAGCCGGCCTCATTTTAAAGATCAAGAAAGTAAATGCAACGATCACCGCTTTCAACGAAAAATTATCTGATGGATTTGGCTTTGCAAGTAATTATGTCTTCCTGAATTACAGTAAATACCAACCCGAAGGCATACCTCCGGGAACAAAACCCAACCCCGAAAAACTGAACAAAGTAGCCACGACATTACCTGTTTCGTATCAGGTGCCGGTCAATAATCAGGAAACTCAAAAGTCGGGGGTAGAGTTCAGCATTGATTTTGGGAAAATTAATTCAGTTTATACATCCTTTATGCTCGATGGCGCGTGGTTAAGCACAAAACGCATCAAAAGCACCATTCCTTATCAATTTCAGCCATCAGGCTCAACGGCAACTCCTGATTTATACTTTGGTGTTTATCCGTCAGGCGAGAGTAAAGTCAGTGAAAGGTTGAATACTAATTTGAGGATGGTAACGCAAATCCCCAAATTGAGAATGATTTTGTCAACCACGGTTCAAATGATCTGGTACGATATGTACTACTTCCCGGAATACGAAAAAACGCCAATATATTTGGTCAATGCCGACGGAAGTACGAAAGAATTTACGCAGGAGATGAGCACAAATCCGGCGTATAAACATTTTGTCATCCCTAAGAATCCGAATTTATCTCTCAGGGAAGTGATGCCACCGCTGCTTCAAACCAATTTCCGGTTATCGAAAGAAATTCTGGAAAAGATAAAGCTGAGCTTTTATGTGAATAATTCTCTGAATTATCGGCCCGAGTATGAATCCCAACGAGCTGGTTCTTTTATCCGAAGAAATCCTTCAGTATATTTCGGTGCTGAAATAAAGGTAATGTTGTAACCATGAAAAAAGTATTTGCGATTGTCTTCCTGTTGTTTCTGTTTGGTTCGTGCCTCAAAGAGCCCGACATTCATAGTTATCAGGTCAATCTTGTTGTTGATTTTGGCACAGATTTTCCGCAAGATCAAAAGAATGGCGCGAAAGTTACTTTAATCAATCAGCTAAAAAACTACACGTATTATGCCGAAACCGACAAAAATGGCAAAATTCAGTTTTCGTCATTAGAGCCAGGTTTTTACAGTGTGACCATTTCTCATTCGTTTTCCACAGGAAACAAGAAACATTATTATAACGGGCAGAAAAATATCGATATACTTGACAATAAAACAGAAACAGTTGAGGCGCACGAAAGCTTATTTGGTGCTTTGATTATTAAAGAAATATATTACAGTGGCAGTACCACTCTTGCCGGAAAAATTTATTATGCCGACCAGTACCTCGAAATTTTTAATAATACTTCTGAAATACAATATGCCGATGGGATTTCGGTGCTAATCCATGAATCATCCAATTCCGGGACTAATATGTGGGCAAATATCAATGACACTATTGTTGCTGAAACAATCTGGTCTATTCCCGGTAACGGAACGCAGGTTCCGGTTGCACCGGGGAAAAGTATAATAATTGCACAGGATGGAATTAACCACAAGGACGATCCAAATGGAAATCCGTTAAGCCCGGTCAATCTGGGTAATGCTGATTTTGAATTTTATGTTTATAAATTTAATAATAAAGATATTGACTCTCCGTCGGTTCCAAACATGATTAGAGACTATACAGTAGATGACTTAATAGAAGAAGTGACTTATGATGTACGGGGAGGAAGTGCTATCGCTATTGCAAAAATTCCGGGAAATACCGACGAGGAACGAAAAGCCTACATTAAAAGAAATTTGATCGCTAAACCATCTTCGTCCGGATCGGAAACTAACTTTTACGCCAAAGTTGCCAATAAATATCTGATTGATGCTGTTGAAACCGTGAAAGATGAAGCTCATGCCATTTACAAAAGGTTTACTCCTGAATTGGATGCTGGTTATACTTATGTTACTTCAGGTTCGCGCTCAGGGAAGTGTATTCGCCGGAAAGTAAAGGAAATTAGCGGTGGACGGGTGATTTATCAGGACACCAATATTTCGACTGAAGATTTTCTGAAAGATGTTGATCCAAAACCAAAGATTTATGAGTAAGCTACTTGTCAGCATCTTACTATTGGTCGTTGGCTTGAGCACCCGAGCTGTAGGGCAGGGAGCTGTAAAGTCATATGGCTTGCTGGTATTCCGCCAAATCGAATCTGAAAGTTCGTGGATTCAAACGGGCAATGCCGCAGGTTTATCACAGATGCCCGAACTATTTCCATCCGAACTGAAACTTCAGTTCGAACAGGCTGACGGCGATTTTCATTCGGTTTTCAACGGACAAACAGATCGGGCTCTCAATTTCAGTTCACAAAGTTTTCGAAAAATCAACAAAACATACCTTTACGGATCATTCAATTACAGCAAAAGCTCAGAAAGGGGGCTGAATTTCAGCAATACGAACGATCCTGTACTGAATTATCCGTATTTATTGGCCGACACAATTGGGAATGACACTTACGAAAGGGAATTTTTTAAGTTAGCCGGGGTCATTTCGTCTCCTGTAAACAGCAAACTTTATTGGGGCTTGAGCTTCGATTATAAAGTAGGAGTGGCCTCGCAAAACCGTGATCCACGGCCCGAAAACATGGTGATGCAGACCAATATTTCACCCGGATTACTATTTAAACAGGATCATTTCAAATTCGGCACAAATCTGACGTATGGTTATTACAACGAAGATATTGACGTTTCGGTTTTGGAGGTGGGCTTTCAACACACCCTATTCCAGATGCATGGACCAGGTGTGTTCAATTATCATGCTTCGAGCTCTTTTTACAGGTTATATCAGCAGCACCGGATTGGCGGCGGAATGCAATTTGAGTGGAAGGCAGGAAAACTCTCCAATATTTTGCATTCAGAATATATTTATTCCATTCAAACCATCGACGACGGACGAAAAGGAAATCTGGCCATGTGGTCGGCTGTGAAAAACGATGCCAGATCGGACGGAACAAACTGGAACCTGACTGACGTATTTTTAGTAGATAATGGAGAAAAGACTCATCGAATTAAGGCAGAACTGAATTTCGCAAGCAGACTGGGAACTGAATTTATACAGCGTTTGGAAAAAACTGGCGAAACTGATCAGGAGCATTGGATTACATATGCGAAAGAACAAAAGTATTATTCGCTGAAAACCAATGCTGAACTCAACTACCAGCTCATGCAAAAAGACGAAAATAACCTGATGAACTCATTGTTTCAGGCCGGGCTGAGCTATTCGGCCTTCGACGAAAAGTATTATTTACCCAACCAGGAACTGAGTTATGCCAATCTGATGTTTGAGTCTTCATTCCTGAAATTGTTTGCTCTGGGAGAATCGAATATTTCAGCCGAAATGAAACTCAAATACCGGTTCAACCTCGATAGTGAGCAAAATCTGGCAGTGACAAATTTTATGGTGCAAAAAATCTACTCGCCCGAATTCAATTATCTTTCAAGCGATTTTATTTCGCCCGGAGTTTCAATTGGTTATCAATTACCTCTGAAGAAGGCATTGGGCAAGTATTTTGTAAAATCTGATTTTGATTGGTACCATTCAACAAATGGTTTGAACCGAACCATTTTCAGTGTCAGTGCAGGTTTAATATTTTAACGAACCGGATATGAATAATGTGATTGAATGCAATAATCTGACTCATTATTACGGTGAAAAACTGGTCTTCGAAAACCTGAATTTTCAGGTGAAGAAAGGAAGCATACTCGGGCTTTTAGGCAAGAATGGCACCGGCAAAACAACAGCATTCAATATTTTAAATGGATTTCTTCAGCCCACCGGTGGCCAGTGTCTTGTTTTTGGCGAAGATACACAGCATTTGAGCCCTCAGGCTAAAGCGAGAATCGGTTTTTTGATTGAAGGACATATTCAATATTCCTTCATGAATATCCAGCAGATTGAGAAATTTTATTCCGGGTTTTACCCTAAATGGAAATCTGCTGCTTACTGGGAACTGATTTCGAAACTGAATGTTTCTCTGACGCAAAAAATCTCGACTATGTCATGCGGTCAGAGGTCACAGGTTGCCTTGGGACTTATTCTGGCTCAGGATCCTGATCTTTTAATTCTCGACGACTTTTCAATGGGGCTTGATCCCGGCTATCGGCGGTTATTTATCGACTACCTGCGCGAATATGCCAAGGCCGAGAACAAGACCATATTCACGACTTCGCATATAATTCAGGACCTGGAACGGCTGATTGACGATGTGCTGATTATCGATTACAATAAGATGTTGGTGCAGTCGCCGGTTGCCGAATTTAGGAGCAATTTTAGACGTTTCGATTTTGAACTTGATAATGAAGCCACAGAGTTGAAAAAAGAGCCTTTCATTATGAATATCGAAAAAGTAAAGAATAAGGTTGAACTGTACACATTCTCTGCGGAAAGTGATGTGAAAAAATATTTGGATGATAACAAAATAGTGGTCAGTAACTTTGCTCAGGTGAGGATGGAGCTTGAAGACGCATTTATTGGTTTAACCGGAAAATATTAGACGATGTGGAAATCAGTTTTTTATAAGGAATGGTTGAAAACCAGATGGTTTATGGTCGGGTACACGTTGCTCGGAGTTTTATGCATCGGGTATCTTTTTCTGACATTGAAACACAGTTTTGCATTTACTGGTGGGAAAAATGTGTGGTTTACAGTTCTTTTTCAGGAACAACAGTTCTACAGCCTTTTAAAATATGTGCCTTTAGCAGGTGGATTGACGATTGCTGTTGCCCAATATTTACCCGAGACCATCAATAAAAGGCTCAAACTTACTTTTCATCTTCCGCTTACCGAGAACAAAGTATTATTGCAGATGCAGGCTTTTGGGGCAGGTTGTTTGCTGATTTCATTTTTGATGTTTGGGGGATTATTTACTGGTTTTAGCCTGATTTATTTCCCGATTCAGATGGTGACTAATAGTGTCGTTACCATTTTACCTTGGTTGCTGGCCGGTTTTGCGGCTTATTTTATGATTGCTCTCATCATTCTGGAACCCAATTGGATATTCCGCTTTTGTTATACCTTGATTGGTGTTTTTTTTCTGACCATTTATTTCAATTCGGCTGGTGCAACAGCTTATGCCTCGGCTAATCCAGTATTATTTATCCTGACAGCTTTGTTGAGCGTTGTATTTGTATTTTCAGCCTACCGGTTTAGAAAGGGGGAAGTGTAAAATGGAAAAAATCAGCAGGTATATATTGGTATTTATAGCTGTACTTACATTGGCTATTTTTCTTCCTAAATTGTATTGGATGGCCTTCGAAAAGCCCGTGTGGAAACCTTTCGTTCAGTATAGCTGCATCAATAATGACTTTATGATTCAGCGTATTAGAGAGAAGAAATGGATGGACACAAAGGGTAAAGAGTATTCACGCGAGGAGTATGAGCAAACACTTCCAATGATGTTTTTTAAGCAACTTCTGGCTTCGGGTACAATGCCCGATTCAATAAATGGAACTGCTCTCGACATGCGTGCTATTTCAAGGGAGAAATCTTTTTTTCGTTTGAAAGCTAGTGAAATTGATGCTCCATGCCCCGATTTGTACCCGTTGTTCGAATCCTGGTCGGGGCGTGCAAAGCTTGAATTGCCTGAAGATTTTTTCAGGATTACCTGGAGAATCGAATTTATTGAAGCATCGACCAACAAGCTACTGGAGGAAAAAAGCCAACTATTTTCGGCTGCTTTGTTTCACAATGGCTTTTCTTTTCCGGCGAAATTGATATCGGGATTGCCGACGCCACGTAAAACGTGCGATGAAGGTTATCTGATTGTTGACTCCAAAGATCAGCTTTTTCATCTGAAAATGATTAAAGGTAAGCCGTTTGTTAAAAAAGTCGATATTCCTGAAGGAGTGAAATTCAGACATATTAGTTGTGTCGATTTTAAAAATAAGGACTTTTATGCCTATCTGTTTTCGGATAAAAATGAAATTTATATTCTGACTCAGAATGACTATCAGGTTATAAAATGGCTAATTGACGGATATGATCTGGCAAATTGTGATCTGAAAATTTTTGGCGATTTGTTTAATTATACCGTAGCTATTGAAGTAAATGATCGCATAAAGATGATTGCGCTGGATAAACAATTCCAGGTTGTTAATACCTACGGGGAGGAATGGCCAGTTAAAGAAGATATGTTGGAAGGCCGGATTTTTGCATCGCTATTCCCGGCCCAACTTTCGATGACCAGCGATAACAGTAAATTTATCCGGTTTTACTTCTCACCTTCAAATGGATTTAATTGGATTTTTGTCAATTTACTGTTAATGACATTTCATTTCATTTGGATATTAAGGCGAAAAGCCAAATTAAAAAATCACCTGGCCGATTTGGTAATTGTTGTCCTAAGCGGTATTTTTGGGTTTATAGCCATCCACTTGTTTCAGAATAAATTCTTTGATTAGGGGCAATTCTGTTTGTATGGTTTAACTTTATATAAAAAATATCATGAATAAAAAAATAGCAGTTCACCTTGCCAATGGCTTCGAAGAGATAGAAGCCATCAGCATTATTGATGTTTTGCGCAGAGCCGATTTGGATGTTGTTACGATTTCGGTAACCGGGAAACTTGAAGTGAACGGTGCCCACCAAATCAAAGTTTTGGCCGATGAGCTATTTGAAAATGTTGATTACAGTCGCATTCACATGATTGTTTTGCCCGGCGGTATGCCTGGAGCCTCAAATCTTAATGCGCATGAAGGTTTGAAGGCACAGATTGTAAAATTTAATAATGAAAATAAACCGCTTGCTGCGATTTGCGCAGCGCCGCTTGTTTTCGGAAATCTTGGGTTATTAAATGGTAAACAGGCTGTTTGTTATCCGGGTTTCGAAAAGTATCTAAAAGGAGCTGAAGTGCTTTCAATCCCGGTTGTTGAATCAGGTAATTTAATAACTGGCCGTGGCCCGGGAGTGGCAATAGCATTTGCATTAAAAATTGTGGAGAAAGCTGTTTCAGCTGAAAAGGCCGGAATACTTGCCAGTCAAATGCTGGTTAAATAAAATCAAGAATTGCGAAAACTGTAATTTATGCTGTGGCTTTGACTGGAATGCTGAAAATGAATTCGCTTCCTTTTCCCTGAGTACTTTCTACCCAGATTTGCCCGTTGTGCTTATTCACAAATTCGTGACATAGAATTAATCCAAGTCCTGAACCATCTTCATTATTTGTTCCTTTTCGTTTTACTTTCGAATCAATTTTAAACAGGTTTTGCGTTTCTTCATCCGATATTCCTATACCTGTATCGCTTACCGAGATCAATATCTGTCCGTCCACTTCTTTGGCTGAAACTTCAATTTTTCCGCCCTCAGGAGTAAACTTTATGGCATTATTAATCAGGTTTCTCAACACTGTTTCAATCATTAATGGGTCAGCAAAGATTTTTAATCCAGGGTCATTTCCGGTTTTGATTACTATGTTTTTCTGATCAGCCAATGATCTTAATACACTTAAAGAGTTGTCGAGTATTCGCTGATATTCAACCACCGCAGGAGAGAAGTTCAAATTTCCGGTTTGCGATCTCGACCATTCCAGAAGATTTTGCAGCAAACGGAAGATGTTGTTGGTAGATCGGTAAATATCGGATGCGAATTTACGGCGCTCATTTTCTTTGAACCGATCATAGTCTTTATTAAGGAGATAAGAATATCCCAAAACAGTGTGTAACGGATTTTTTAAATCGTGAGCAATGATTGAAAAGAATTTATTTTTTGATGCATTTAATAGTCTAAGTTCCTGTTCACTTTGCTCAATCCTGATATTTTTTTCTTCAAGTAACGCATTCGATCTCATTTTTTCGAAATATTTCATTAGAATAAAAACTACGAGAATAACCAACAGCGCTACAGTCATGAAACCGAGTTGTTTAAGTTGTTTGTCTTTACTTAATTGTATATTCGCGAGTTCCTGTTTCGCATTTAATCTGATAATTTCATTTTCCTTTTTTTCGGTTTCATATTGTTTTTCCAGAAAAGATATTCGATCGTATTTCTCTTTTTGAGCCATACTATCAGCGTATTGGATATATAGCTTCATGTGTTTTAGGGCAGTTTGATAATCCCCTGTTTTTTCATACACTTTTGATAACAGGTTATGGTTGGTTGTCTTTATTTTAAAGCCCCGGTTAAATTTGTCATTCAACTCGATGCTCGCTGTAAATGCCTCAATTGCTGGCTTATATTTACCTTGTTTGAATAAAATAATACCAATTCCTTGCTTAAATTCAGCTTCATGTTGGAACATTCCCAATTTTCTAAAGATTGCCCAGGATTCTTTTAAACATTCAACTGCTTTATTTATGCTATCCGGATAATTTATATAAATACCAGCAATGTTTGAAAGTGTAACTGCTTGGAATTCTGCTTTATTATTCAGTTTTTTAGCTTTTACATAATTCAGAAGGGCCGAATCTTGTTTATGCTGTGTTTTATAAATTTCGCCTATTCCGTTATAGTTCACGGCCATGCCTTCAATATTTCGAATTGATGCGTTTAATGATAACGCTTTGCGGTAATAATAAATAGCATCGTTCATGTTGCGCATTCGGGTATGGGTCATTGCAATATTCGAGAGCAATTTTGCCGTATTTCTGGTATCATTTTCACACAGCTTCATTCCTTCAATAAAATGCACAATTGCTTTATCTCCTTGATCCATATTGTAATAGCATAAACCGATCAATTTATAGCAATTGACAAGATTAATAGTGTCTTTCACTTTTGTGTATACTGAAAGAGCTTTTTGGTATGCCGGTAGTGCAGATTGGTAATCTGAAGAATTGAACAAAGCTTCACCCAAATAATACAAAGCTTTGGCCTGTAAAGGAATCTGATTTTTTTTTACTGCGAGTTGATAAGCCATTTGAGAGTAAGCCTTGCTTTTTGCAGAATCGCTAAGGGTATTGAACGAAAGTTGCAGATATAAATCAGCTTTCTGCATTTCCGGAGCTTTCTCGCAAAGACTCAGCAAACTGTCTACTTTGGATTGGGCGATGACAGTACACGTAATTATAAAAAGTGTGGCGGCAAACAATATTTTTTTCTTCATCGAATCTGGTTTAAACCACAAGTATGTTCTCAGCAGGAATTATTGGCTCTCCCTTGTATCGCAGCATCAGGTTTGCCAATGCCAGGGTGTCTCTTTCGCAATACCGGATAATGCGGTCCAGATCGCCTTCCTGGTAATAAACGTGAGCTACCTGACTGCCATCAATATCGCTTTTGGGTGTCGGAATATTAAAAACAGCGCAAAGCAAATCAAGCGAAGTATAGTTCTTATAGTCGCCAAATTTCCACATTTGTAAGGTGTCGAGCAGCCGGTCTTTGATTTCCCAGGGTTTGGCTCCTGAAATGTCCAGAATTTTAGGTATCCGCAGACCATTGATCAAACTGCGGCGTGCAATGTAGGGGTAATCAAATTCCTGCCCATTGTGGGCGCACAATTTTTTGCCCGGATTGGAAGTGAATTTCTCAAGCATTTCGTTAAACGAAGTCAGTAGTTTTTTTTCTTCCTGATCGTAAAAAGACTTCACACGATAGAATCGCTCTCCGTTTTTTTGAATAATAACACCAGCCGAAATACATATAATCTTACCAAATTCGGCATAGATGCCAGCCCTTTCATAAACGTCTGAAGCATTTTGGTCTTCGGTTCTGAAATAAGTCGATTTTTTATCCCAAAGATGCTGGAAGTGCTCAGGTAATTCCGAAAATTCAGCTTTTTGCGGAGCAGTTTCAATGTCGATAAACAAAATGTCTTCTGAGGAAAGTGAATCAAACATTTTCTAGAGATTTTGCTGTATGTAATTGGTTAAAATATTGATAGCAACCAAATTGTCGCCACCTTCAGGTACAATAATGTCGGCAAATCGTTTGGTCGGTTCTATAAACTGGATGTGACTTGGACGAACTGTTTTCTCATAACGTTCCAGAACAGCTTGTACATTTCGTCCCCGTTCAATAATATCACGCTGAATGACACGCGATAAACGGACATCCGAATCACAATCGACATAAACTTTAATGCCCATTTGCTCGCGTAAAATTGCAGGGAACAAAACCAGAATTCCTTCAATGATAACGACTGCCTTTGGTTGTATTTCCCTCGTTTCATCAGATCGGGTACAGGTGAGGTAGGAATAGATGGGTTCGGGTACAGAATGACCAGCCTTTAGCTGAATAATGTGTTCCACCAGTAATTCAAATTCAATAGAGGCCGGGTGGTCGTAATTAATCTTCTGCCTTTCTTCCAGTGGTAAATGACTGTTGTCCTTATAATACGAATCCTGCGAGATAACTGCGACTTCGCCAGCGGGAAGCTTTTCGATAATCTTCTTTACTACAGTTGTTTTGCCCGAACCTGTTCCACCGGCGATACCAATTACTAGCATAGATCTGATTTTTTTCAAAGATAATGAAGTGTATGGCTTTTAAGCAAGCAAAATGTTACGTTGTGGAACAGAGAACAGAAAATGTTAACTTCGCTGTGTTAAATGTTAAAATACTACTGTTATGATTAATCATGTTGTATTGTTTAAGCTTAAGAATTACACCTCTGAAAGTGAAAAACAAGATATAATAGGCTCAATTGAAGATGGTTTGCTTGGCCTGAAAGGAAAAATTACTGAGTTGAAGCACATTGAAGTTGGAGTGAACTACGAGTTGGCTGCCAAATCATATGATATTTGCCTGATATCGCATTTCGAAAATATGCAACAGCTTGATGCATACCGGATTCATCCGGAACATTTAAAGATTGCTGAACTTATTGGTCAGCATGCTGTTGAACGTGCTGCAGTCGATTTTGAATTCTGATCGGCTTTCGCTTGACAATTATCTGAAATTATTAAATTTAATTATTCCTTAACGCATGGAAGGTTTATATCCTTTAAAGTTTACTCCCATTTATAAAGAAAAAATATGGGGTGGAAATAAGATTAAAACAATTTTGAATAAAGACTTTGGTGATATTCCCAATTGTGGCGAAAGCTGGGAATTATCGGGTGTGGAAGGCAATGTTTCGGTCGTTTCAAATGGCTTTTTGGCCGGAAACACCATTGAAGAACTTATTGAAATCTACATGGGTGATTTGGTTGGTGATCAGGTTTTCGAAACTTTTGGGATTGAATTTCCACTTTTGATCAAATTTATTGATGCTAACGACGACCTGTCCATTCAGGTTCATCCTGATGATAAACTTTCGAAGGAGCGTCACAACGCTTTTGGAAAAACCGAGATGTGGTATGTGTTGCAAGCCGATAAGGGAGCAAAACTTCAGTCTGGATTTAATCAACAGGTTGATGAAGATAAATATCTTTTTAAACTGGAACACAACGAGCTGACTGACATCCTGAATTTTGAGGAAGTTGCAGCGGGCGATGTGTTTTTTATTCCTGCAGGACGCGTACATGCCATTGGAAAAGGAATTCTGTTGGCCGAAATTCAGCAGACCTCTGATGTGACTTACCGGATCTTTGATTACGATCGTTGCGACAAGGAAGGAAACCCACGCGAATTGCATACCGAACTTTCCCTTGCAGCCATTGACTATACACTTTATCCTGAGTATAAAACTAAATATGAACCTAAGCTGAACGAATCGGTTGAACTCGCGAGTTGTAAGTATTTTACTACCAATACTCTTGAATTAACTACGACTATCGAAAAGGATTACAATAAGCTTGATTCATTTGTAATTTATATGTGTTTGGACGGCGAATTGCAGATTGAAACAGAATCGGGTTCCGAATCTGTTCAGAAAGGTGATACTGTACTTATCCCGGCTTCAATCGAAAATGTAATCCTAAAACCAACATCAGCAACAGTTAAATTGCTTGAAGTTTACATCAAATGAAATACAAGAAAAAAGTCATTAGTCATCAGGAAAGAATAAAGACTTTAAAATATTGATTACCATTGATTTTTCTATTTCCTATTTCTATTGACTAATGACTATTTCTATTGACTAATGACTTTTTCTATTGACTAATGACTGATTTCTGAACCAATGATCAAACAAGCCCGCTTTTTAATCAGCAATACCGATGTGCGAAAATGCCCTGCACCGGATCGGCCCGAATATGCATTTATTGGGCGGTCTAATGTAGGGAAGTCGTCGCTCATCAACATGCTGGTGGGCCAAAATAGCCTGGCAAAAGTATCAGTGCGTCCGGGAAAAACGCAGTTGATAAATCATTTCATTATTGACGAAAGTTGGTATCTGGTTGATTTACCGGGATACGGTTATGCCAAAATTTCAATTTCGGTCAAAGAGAAATTTCAGAAATTAATCAGTCGATATATTCTTGATCGCGAAAATTTGTATTGCCTGTTTGTGTTAATCGATATCCGACACGACCCTCAGCAAATTGATATTGAATTTATTACCTGGCTAGGTGAAAACCATATTCCTTTTGCCATAATCTTTACAAAAGCTGATAAACTGGGTAAAGTTACTGCTGCTAAAAATGTTGCGGCATACACCAACGAACTAAAAAAGTTTTGGGAAGAAATACCCCCGATACTGGTGAGTTCATCGCTCGATGGAACAGGCCGGGAAGAAATTATTTCGTATATTGAAAGTATCAATAAGTCTTGATATACAACAATTTTAGCTGTAGTGATCGTTTGATTTTGCTGAAGTGTTTAATGCATCAATAACGAACTTCGAAAGTAAAACAGGGTGATTTGCGTAAGTTTTTTTTACCTTTGCCCGCGTTGCAGAAACTCAACTTTAAAATGGAAGAAATGTCAAGAAAAGCTCCTCTCAAGATTTTTCCGTGTACAAAAAGTGTGGAATTAACCCGTCGAATTTGTGATAGTCTGGGTGTTGAGGTAGGAAAAACATCCTGTCCGATATTTTCGGATGGCGAGTTTGAACCCTGTTATGAAGAGACCATTCGCGGTTCGCATGTGTTTATCATCCAGTCAACTCCTCCACCTGCCGATAATCTGATGGAATTGTTGCTCATGATTGATGCTGCAAAGCGAGCTTCAGCCTATAAAATTATTGCTGTTATTCCTTATTTTGGGTATGCACGTCAGGACAGGAAAGATAAACCCCGGGTATCGATAGGGGCCAAATTAATTGCCGATTTGCTTTCAACGGCTGGAGCCGACCGAATCATTACAATGGACCTTCATGCTGATCAGATTCAGGGATTTTTTAATGTACCGGTTGATCACTTGTATGCTTCTTCATTATTTATTCCGTTCATTGGCAAAATGGGACTTAAGGATGTGGTGGTTGCATCGCCCGATGTGGGTGGTACCAAACGTGCCAATACATACGCCAAAATGCTGGGTACCGATATGGTAATTTGCCATAAGTCACGCGCAAAGGCCAATGTGGTTGACAGCATGACTCTAATCGGAGATGTGGTTGGTAAAGATGTCATTATTGTTGACGATTTAATTGATACCGCCGGAACTATTGCTAAAGCTGCCGACCTGATGATGGCCAAAGGTGCTCATAGTGTCCGTGCATTTGCCGCACATGGTGTACTTTCAGGCCCTGCTTACGAAAGGATCGAGAATTCGGCGCTGGCGGAAGTGTATTTTACCGATTCAATCACCGCTAAAAAAGAATCGTCAAAAATCAAATATATTCCAATTGCCAACGCTCTGGGCGAGGCTATTGAAAGAGTTTATAAAAATCAGTCAATTAGTTCGATGTATTACGGCTAATTGTATATATTTGCACCGCTTTTTCCTAAGCACATGTTATGCATGCTGTTTGCCCTTTCATCGTAGAGGGAGGACTGAGTACCATAATTTTAAAAATTAAAAAAGTAAGATGAAATCAATTTCGATTAAATGTACAAAGAGAGAAGTCGTTGGTAAAAAGGAAGCCAAAAGACTGCGTACTGAAGGATTAGTTCCCGGAGTGTTATATGGTGGTGAAGAACCTATCCATTTTTATGCTCCTGAAAAAGAGTTCAAACCACTGATTTATACACCACACGTGTATTTGGTGGATTTGGATGTTGACGGAACCGTTTATCAGTCAATTATTAAAGACTCACAATTTCACCCGGTTGAAGAGAAACTATTACATGTTGATTTTCTCCGCACTTCGGAAGATAAAATGGTGAAAGTTGAAATTCCGATCAAAGTTGACGGTTTCGCAAAAGGTATTCGTAAAGGGGGTAAATTAAAACAGAACCTTCGTACTTTGAAAGTAAAAGGGATGGTAAAACACCTTCCTGATTTTATCGAAATTAATGTTGATGATCTGGATTTGGGTCAAAGTATTAAAGTTGCTTCTCTTCAGAGAGAAAATCTTGAATTCCTGAATGCAAAAGCTGTTCCTGTAATTACAATCATGATCACAAGAGCTGCCAAATCAGCAAAAGCCGGTGGTAAAGGTTAATCCTTAAGATTTTTCATTTTGAAACGAACATGTTGTGGAATACCTTTTTTGAAATGAAATGGCCAACAACAACATGTGAGTTCCATCAGGCAATTAAAAACAAATTATTTTCTGATGAAATACTTGATTGCTGGATTAGGAAATCCGGGAAAAGAATACGAAAATACCCGGCATAATATAGGATTTAAAATATTGGACGCTCTTGCAGATGCGTCCAATATTGTTTTTAGCGATGTCCGTCATGGCTGGATAACTGAATATAAGTTTAAGGGCCGGACCTTCGTTCTGTTAAAGCCTTCCACCTATATGAACTTGAGTGGAAAGGCTGTTAATTACTGGATGCAGAAAGAAGAAATTCCGATTGAAAACCTTTTGGTTGTGGTTGATGATCTTGCATTGCCTTTGGGTTCAGTACGTCTTCGGGCAAAAGGAAGCGATGCCGGACACAACGGATTAAAAAATATTACCGAGGTTCTTGGAAGTCAGGATTATGCACGTCTTCGGTTTGGTATCGGCGATAATTTCAGGCAAGGGCAGCAGGTTGATTATGTTTTAGGCGAATGGACCAAAGAAGAAAAGCCCGAATTGCCGGCTATGATTGATACTTCAATCGAAATTATTAAGAGTTTCGGGACCATCGGTATTAATCAGACGATGACCTTTTATAACAAACGGAAATAAACTAAGATGGCAGAAGGGGTACGCATCGACAAATGGCTTTTTGCGGTTCGCCTGTATAAAACGCGTAGCCAGGCTTCAGAAGAGTGCCGAAAAGGGAAAGTTACCATTGGTGGTATGAACGTAAAGCCATCGCGAGAATTGAAAGTTGGTGAAACCATTCAATTGCGCCGGCCACCGATTACCCGCAGCTACAAAGTTTTGGCACTAACTGAACAGCGGATGGCAGCCAAACTTGTTCCGGAATTTTTACTCGAAACTACTCCAGCCTCGGAACTCGAAATTCTGGAAGTTCAGAAGAATATGAGTATTTACAACCGTGAGCGAGGAACAGGCCGTCCAACCAAAAAGGAACGTCGCGATCTCGATGACTTTTTTGATGTTTAAGTTAGATTGTCGATGAATGCATAGCTAATTTTATGATTCAACCCTTTCAGGGTTGAGATCTTATTTGTCATGTTTTCAGTGGGTTACCACCCACGGTTATTCAAATTGAATCCTTTAAGGATTTTCAAACAACAAAAGTCCGAAGGACTTGAATCTGAATAACCTCCGGTGAAGCCGGAGGTGACGAAATAAACCTATATAGGAACCCCGGGAGTGGGTTCAATGTAACTCTCAAGAACTTTAATTTTTACCTTCATGTTAATAGCCCGCGAATTACGAAAAACCAATATTGCCGAATATATCCTATACATGTGGCAGATTGAAGATTTGCTTCGGGCCTGTTCATTTGACACTGAAAAGATCAAACAGCAGTTGATTCTTCGGTTCAACGCAGGTGAAGATACAACCAAAGAAATAGCCAATTGGTACAACAATCTGTCGGTGGTTATGGAAAAAGAGCATATTCAGGAAAAAGGACACCTTCAGGTAATCACAAACCTGGTGAACGATTTAAACGAATTTCATATCAAAATGCTTGAAGTTCAGAAAGATCAGGAGTATGTACGGCTTTATCAATACAATCAGAATGCTATTGCAGAAATTTTTCAGCGGTCGGGTATGGAGTGCAAAAATGAGGTGGAAGTTTGTTTGAATGCTCTTTATGGACTTTTTCTGATGAAACTTAAGAATGCTGAATTGACGGAATTGACAGCTAAAACCATTGAAGGTTTTGGCCGGATGATCGGACACTTATCGACCCGATATATTCAGTTCGAAAACGACGATTTTGAGTTTTAAATAAACTTCTCCCTTTCAGCTTCGGTTGGTAAATAGCACGATTGGCGCCTTCCAAACCACCGAAATCGATTTTTTGCTACCCACCTATAGACTAAATTACGCCAGTTTCGGGGTAATATTTTAAAAATCCGAATAGCATGGTAAAATCCTCCTAACTCTTTTCCAATTTCTAATACCGCATCAGAGTAATAGAGTTTTTCTCCCTCCTTGTCAGTTACAATAATAGTATCCGAATTTTGACCTTCAGGAGAATTCTGTAAAGCCTGGAATAAAAATCTGTTTTTTCGGTCAGCTTTCAGAATGAACTTAATTGTCCGGCTGCATAAAATACACATACCATCAAACTGCACCAGAATTTTCCCTTCCGGAAGATTTGAGTTAATCTCACAATCAGGTTGTTCCGGATTTTTTAACGAGTTCTGATTACTGCGACCGATCACTTTCTTTTTCCCCTTTCCTTTTTTCTGATCACTGATCACTGACCACTTTCTTTTTCCTGCTTATTTGATACTCTTTTTGTAATCCTCAATTAATCCATCTTTCAGCCAATTGGCCACGGCTTGCCGGTTATTCGGATTAATGATGCGTTTCTGGTCACGAGTGTGGTTTATATTCCCCAACTCAATAAAAACAGAAGGTACTACGGAATTTTTAATAACATATAAGTTTCGGAACGAAACGCTCCCGGAATAGCCACGGTTAGGTTGATGCATCGCGTATTTTTGTTCGAAGGTTTGTTTTAGTGTGTTCGCCAGCTTTTTTCCAGTTACACTTCCCTTATCGTGGTAAAAGAAAACATCAATATTTTCATTGATACTTCTTGAATCGACATGAATAACAACCAGTCGTTGTAGCTTTCCTTTATTCTGTTTATGCAGCTGGTTTACCGCATTGGTACATTGTTTCAAACGCGCAAGCTGACTCAATGGAATCTGGCTGTTGGGATAACAAACTTCGTCTTTATCAGGCCTTAGAAACTGTTCATCACGAATACCGTCGTTTTCATCGCGAATAATCATGTAAACGCTTGCACCGCGTTCGGTCAGGTTTCGGGCCAAACGAAGTGTCACGTCGTAAGCATACTCATCTTCGGCAAGGATATGTCCGTCCAGATTTCCAATTGCGCCCGGGTCGGGTCCTCCATGCCCGCTTTCGAGATAATAAACAGCTCCGGAGAGCTCCTTGCTTTTCTGAATGACTTCGCGGTACGATTTGCCGTAAATTTCCTGAATAACTTTTTGAGAAGGTTTTTTGGCTTGTATGTTTGGAACAGTCTGAATTTTTGGTGCAATTGAAATGGTATCGGGCTTCACGGGCAAGCGGTAGGTGCGCCCTATAATTAAGGTATTATCCTTTCCTAATTTCGATTTATTCAATTCGATAAAAAGATCAAAATATTCAGAAGATGTATATCCGTTTTGCTTCAGGATGGAGTATATACCGTCTCCTTTCTTTGCTTTTATGGTTTGATATTCTTGCGCTGAAAGTTGTATTCCCTGAAAAATAAGAACAATACTTATCAGGATTAGCTTGAGATGAAGATATGTTGGTTTAATTATTTTGCACATCAGAAAATGATTTTTTATCAAACGGTTTTGAATGGATTTTGTTTTTATCTTTATCCGGGTTGTTAGTAAAAACAGAAAAAATTCACTTTTAAATATAATTCAATGCATCGTTTATTTGCCAGCATTGTCCTAATTTTATTTTTATTTTCGTGCTCGCACCAACTTTCGGTGCATCAGATTAATACCGGAAATATTTTTGTTGACGCATCAGCTGGAAATATCGATTCGACCATACAAGGCATTGTAAAACCTTATTCTGACAGCATTGTACATGATATGTCACAATTGGTAACGGTAAGTGCAACTCCACTGATCAAAGGGAAACCTGAAAGTAAACTGACCAATCTGGTTGCCGATATTTTGCTTGAAAGCGGGACCAAATACTGTACTTCAAAAAAACCGGATGTCAGGCCGGATGCTTCCTATGTCAATTATGGTGGGCTGAGGGCTTCATTGCCACAGGGAGAGATTACGGTTGGAAAGATATTTGAACTCATGCCTTTTGAAAATGAGGTCGTATTAATTAAAGTTTCAGGTGAAACCATACTCCGAATGGCCGAACGTATTGCAGCACGGGGCGGCGAGGGCGTCGCCGGTATGAAATTGGGAATAAGAGATGGAAAAGTATCTAATCTTCTGATCGAGGGTAAACCGGTTAATCCTTCAGGTTCTTATTGGCTGGCAACCAACGATTACATTGCCAGCGGAGGCGATCAGATGGGAATGTTTTCCGATGCAACAGACCGTGTGAATACCAATTTGAAAATCAGGGATGTATTAATCGAAACTCTGCGAGAACGTTATAAAAGGGATGGTATGATTGATGTTAAAGAAGACGGGAGGATATATCATGAGTAGTAGACGAACCTTTATAAAACAATCTATAATTGGAGGTGGAGCGTTAACTTTTGGCCTTTTACCTTCCGAATTATTTGCTTCAGGAGAATTGGTTAAACTCACCGTGATGCATACCAACGATATGCATTGCCACATCGATCCGTTTCCTTCTGACCATGCTGAATTTCCCGGAAAAGGCGGGCTGACCAGGATTGCATCTATTATCAGTCAGGCGAGGAAAGAAAATCCGAATCTATTGCTTCTTGACGCAGGCGATATGTTTCAGGGAACTCCGTATTTTAATTACTTCAAAGGAGATTTGATTATTAAGATAATGAGTAAGATGGGGTATGATGCCGGAACTATTGGCAATCATGAATTTGATAATGGATTGGATGATATTTTGTCTGCCTTTAAATTTGCGAATTTCCCAATCATATCAAGTAATTACGATTTCTCCGATACTATTTTGGCAGAGCGGGTTGTACCTTATCATATTATAAAAAAAGGCCGGATAAAGATTGGTATTTACGGTTTGGGCATCGAGCTGGCAGGCTTGGTTGCCCAAAAGAATTTTGGCAATACCCGATATCTTGATCCTCTGGGAATGGCGCTGAAGATGGAAGTTTTGCTTAAAAAGGAACATGCCTGTGATTTGGTAATTTGTTTGTCTCACCTTGGGTATTCTTACGAAAACACCAAAATCAGTGATACTGCATTAGCTGCTCAAACAAGATATACCGATTTAATTGTAGGCGGTCATACCCACACGTTTCTTGAAAAACCATCTGTTTTGAAAAATGCGGATGGAAAGCCAATCCTGGTCAATCAGGCGGGTTGGGCTGCTTTGTCATTGGGTAAAATTGAGTTTATTTTCGATCGGTCGGGAAAAATGAAGGAGCCGGTTATTATCGGAAATCTCTAAAAACGTCGAGCCTTAGTCAATTGGGCTGAAACACGTTGGATACATTCAATGCAAAAGAAACAACTATTACTTCTTTCGGTTATTTCAGGACTATTATTGAGTTTGCCCTGGTTAGTTTCGGGCCTGAGTTGGACCTTATTTTTTGCTTTTTGTCCGTTGCTATTTGCTGAAGATCAAATTGCAAAACAAAAGGATGAACGGATTAGCCAGCTTTTTTTGCCTGCCTTTTTTACCTTTCTGATTTGGAATTTGCTGTCAACCTGGTGGATTGCCCATGTTTCATTGGCGGGCATGCTGCTGATCAACATACTTAATTCTTTACTGATGGCCTCTGTATGGTGGTTAAGGCATCTTGTTGGCCGTAGATTTGGTCATGCCTCATCCTCATTTTCCCTGATAGTTTTTTGGATCGCTTTCGAATTTTTATACCACAACTGGACTCTTCCATGGCCATGGTTATCGCTTGGAAACGGATTTGCCAGTTCCGTGGAAATTATTCAATGGTATGAATATACAGGTGTTCTAGGCGGATCGCTTTGGGTTTTACTCACTAATTTGCTGATTTATTCCTCTGTAAAAAACTGCCTGATTCGTGTTTCTTTACCAGAAACTCTAAAGCGAGCAGGTTTCGCGATTCTGGCAGTTTTACTGCCGATTGTTGGCTCATGGTATTTGTACATGACTTATTCAGAAAAAGGGAATTCAGTTGAAGTTGTAATCTTACAACCCAATATTGATCCATATACGGAAAAGTTTTCAGGTAACTCGGACGAACAGATCCGAAAAATACTGTCTCTGGCTGAATCCAAAATTACAAATTCAACAGATTTAGTCGTTGCTCCCGAAACTTCCTGGCCTGATCTATGGGAAGATTCATTGTTTACACAGAAGCATTCATTACTTCCACTGAGAGAATATATTCAGCGACTTCCGAAGGTCAGCATGTTAGTTGGAGCAATCACTCAAAGGAAATTTGGATCGGGTGAGGCAATTTCAGAAACGGCACAAAAATCTGCTGACAGAGAATTTTATTTTGATGTTTACAACTCCGCGTTAATGATTGATGGAAATGCGAATGTGCAAATTAGTCATAAAAGTATCCTGGTGAATGGAGTTGAACGAATGCCCTTTCAAAAATATTTTTCATTCCTGGGGGAATACCTTCTTGACTTAGGCGGAACTAACCGAAGTATGGCCGCAGCCACTGAACCCGCATTGCTTTCAGGAAAAGGATCGTTAAAAGTTGGGTCGGTCATTTGTTTTGAGTCTGTATTTGGTGAATATTGCTCTCAGCTTGTGGGGCGTGGTGCAAATCTTTTGGTTGTAATTACCAATGATGGATGGTGGCGTCAATCTCCGGGTAGCTGGCAACATTTTGGATATTCCCGGCTGAGGGCAGTTGAGACTCGCAGAAGCATTGTACAAAGCGCCAATACAGGTATATCCGGATTTATAAATCAACGTGGCGAAGTGATCCTAAAAACCGGACTAAACTCTTATGAAGCAATTCAATCGGCGGTTCGAATGAACAGTGAGAGAACATTTTATGTGAGTTACGGAGATTTTATTGGAAGGATTAGCCTGGTCTTTTCAGGCCTGATTGTATTTTATCTGCTTATGTATCGTACGTTCACGAGAGGCAAAAAAAATCCGCATTAATTCGATTGTAAAAATCCCAGATAAATAGGATTTGAGTGCCTGCCTGATCAAACTTCCAACGGTAGCAGTGCTACTCGCGCTTTCGCGTTACTAGGCCTGTTTTAGCAGTCAAAAGCTTTCTCGGGTCAATTAAAAATGTTGAATTTTCCAAACGTAGAATTAATGCGGACAATATCTTTTGACATATGTAACAGAACGATTTGTTGATTCAAATATAAGCGGCATTCGTTAATTTTCCTAGCATTTCAACGGTTTTTATAACATGTTCTTAATATCTGGCTGATTTACAGTCTGCTTACGAGACATATTTTATTCGTCGAAAACTTTTTATGTCGATAATCGTAGAAAAGTGCCGGATGACAATGCTTTCACACTTTTCAGCTTAATTTCGGGCACAAATAAAAACATTAAAAAAGACCAGATTTTTGTTTGATTTCTTTTGCTAAAGAAAAAAGTAGTTCTATATTTGCACCCACGTTCGCAAAGGCTGAATGGTTAGCGAAATCTTAATGAGATTGCTGGTTTAATTGAATGTTTGGAGTAGATTAAATTCTGTTACAATACCAAGGAGAGATGGGTGAGTGGCTGAAACCACCGGTTTGCTAAACCGACGTACGGGTCATTCTGTACCGGGGGTTCGAATCCCCCTCTCTCCGCACTTAAAATATTTTCTCGGGGTATAGCGCAGTCCGGTTAGCGCACCTGGTTTGGGACCAGGGGGTCGTAGGTTCGAATCCTACTACCCCGACGAAAAAAGGGTTAAACTTCTATAGTTTAATCCTTTTTTATTTTCCGGATTTTGATTCCAATTCTCCAAACTTTGGATGTACAGATTGATTTGGGTTAAGAATTTGATCAGATCAGGCAACTATTTCTGAAATTAGCGCATCTGATTAAAAAGAGTTATCATGGTCTATAAATATTCAATTTCAATTCTGGTTCTGATTCTGATTTGTTTTTCGTGCACAGACAAAACTTTTGACGAGAATTCCAATTCAGATATCGTTATTAAAACAGGAACGGTTTGCGGTTGGTGTACAGTGAACGATACATTAACCATCGTTGAAAACGATGTCAGGTATGTGAACTACGCCAATTGCAGCAATACAGGCCCTTCGGTTAAGAAAAGTGGAAAGCTGACCAGTACAGAACTCAACGCTTTGCTTGATTTACTTGATTTCGAGGAATTGAAAAAACTTGATATGAACAGTTGCAATGTTTGTTTTGACGGTTGTGACGATTGGATATTGTACAAAAATGGATCACAAACACACTACCTCCGTTTTGGAATTAATGACACTAAACTTCAGCCGATTCAAGCATTTCTTGATCGGTTAAATTCAATAAAAACTCAATATTCTACCAATAACTAACTTTTTAAGTTCTTGTCAAATTTAAGCTGACAACAAATCTCTCCGGATTAATTTCGTATAATTGCTGAGTATTACATTTGTATTTTGACTTGTCTTACCTCAAAATTGCGGAAAAAAAGTGGTCAGGGATAGAAGCCAATGGTTAAGGGTTTGGAATCGGTTTAGGTCAGGTGATCGTTATGCTTTTAGCGAAATCTACGAAGAATTTGCGGATGTGCTTTTTGCTTATGGAAGTAAAATAACGCATGACCGTGAGCTGCTTAAAGACTGCATTCAGGACTTATTCTATAACCTTCATGCCTACAATATTCACTTGAAACATCCCGAATATCTGGAGTTTTATTTGTTCCGCTCGCTCAAAAATGATATCATCCGAAAAGTCAGGAAAAATTTTAATGAAGCAAGTCTTACTGATGAAGGAATGTTCCAGTTCGATTTAAAATTTCAAATTGAACAGGACTCCAATGATATGGAATCCGATGAAATCCGAATTGAAGCCCTTCGAAAAATACTTCTAAATATTGATCCTCAGAAACGTGAATTGCTTTTTCTGAAATTTAGTACAGGCTTAAACTATTCTGAAATTGGTGAGTTAGTTGGCATGAATCCCGATGCCGTTAAGAAGCAGGTTTACCGCACACTCGATAGTCTTCGTAATAAGTTTGGCGATAAATTACTTGCCTTATTGATGATCTCCATCAAGAATTAAAAATATTTTTTCGTTTCTTTTGTCCCTTTTTCAAATACTGCTACTCTTAAGAGTATAAATATTGAAAAAATGACTGCTTCTGATCAAAAATTCATTGAAAATCCTCAATTTTTACAATGGGTATTCCACAATAATAGGTCTGTCGACCAGTATTGGGAACAATACCTTTTGGAACATCCTGAAGAAAAAGCTCAGATTTTGGAACTGAAGGCTCGCCTTTCGGAGTTGAAATATTCTGATGAAACTCTGCTGCAGGTTGAGAAAGAGCAAATCGTACAACAGGTTGTTTCACGCATTAAATTCGATTTAGAAAAGAAAAAAAGTCAATCGTTTTTTATTTCTTTCTTGAAATATGCAGCTGTTGCAATTGTTTTTGCTGCTATTGGTGGACTTGTCGTTTATATGAATACTGGCAAAGACACTATTTATCAGCAACTTGCCGAACAAATGGTGCGTGTTCCTTCTGAATTACAGGGGCCGATGCTAATTACTTCAACCGGCGAAAATGTTGATCTCAAAAAATCAAATTCAAGTGTCGATTATACACGCAACGGATCGATTGTTTTAAATAACGATTCGGTCATTCATGCTGTAGATGACTTACCCAACGTAATGAACCAACTTGTCATTCCATACGGAAACCAATCCAGACTGATTTTATCCGATAATACGGTTGTTTGGCTAAATGCGGGTAGTCGTTTGGTTTATCCTACTTTTTTTAACGGTAAAACACGTGAAGTGCTGTTGTTTGGTGAGGCATTTTTCGAAGTATCAAAAAATGCAGAGAAGCCTTTCATTGTTAAAACTTCGGATATTGAAATTAAGGTGCTTGGAACACAATTTAATGTATCGGCCTATGCCGAGGACAAAGTGATTCAAACGGTTCTGAAAGAAGGAAGTGTGGAGATTAGGCGTAACGATGCGGCATTCTTTGAAAGCAAGCTTATACTAAAACCAAACCAGATGGCTTCATTCTCAAAAAGCTCAAATGAAACCAAACTTTATGAAGTTGATGCCAGCTATTATACTTTGTGGACCAAAGGTTTATTAAGTTTTGAGGATATTGATTTCAACCGCATTCTGAAAAAAGTCGAGCGGTTTTACAACATCTCAGTTAATTTTTCTGAACCAATTCTGGGATCTATCCGCATCAGTGGTAAACTTGATCTAAAACAAAGCAAAGATGAAGTGCTTGAATATTTGGAAAAGGTTTCTTTAACCAATATCTCGAAAGTAAATAACAATCAATATATAGTCGAAAAATAAAAAAACCGGAAAATGGTGGAACATCTTCCGGTCAAACAAATACGAGTTACTAGTTCAGTATTTATTATCTAAAACAGTTCAAATCTATGAAAAAAAAGTGGTTAACCGGGCATCCCTATGGGGATGGTCTAAAAAAAATCATGCGAATTATGCGACTAACTATTCTGTTGCTGTTTGGATGTATGCTAACTGTTTCAGCAAACAGTTATGCACAGAAAACAAAATTGGACATCAATTTGACCAATACCTCTATCCGCGATCTGTTTGGGTTTATTGAGGAAAACAGTGAATTTGTTTTCCTCTACCGGAATGAAGATTTCAACCTGACAAAAAAAGTGGCAGTCAACCTCAAAGATGCCACAATCAATCAGATTCTTGACGAGGTACTGAAAGGTGAAAATGTATCGTATAATGTTTACGAGCGTCAAATCGTCATTCAAAAAGCTGAAAATAGTATGGTCTCTCAGCAAAAGAAAGAAATTTCAGGTACGGTGAAAGACAATTCCGGCGCTCCGATTCCCGGGGCAACAGTGCTGATTAAAGGCACATCAACAGGTACAATTACCGATATGGACGGAAAATTCAAATTTTCAGTACCTGGAGACAGCAAAATTTTGGTTATTTCTTTCGTCGGAATGAAAACCCAGGAAATTGCTCTTACCGGACAAGCGCAAATCAACGTGGTGATGGAAGAAGAAACTGTTGGTATCGAAGAAGTTGTTGCCGTTGGATATGGCAGGAGTTCAAGAAAAAATCTTTCCAGCGCAGTGACTTCTGTAAAATCTGATGATCTTAATCGTGGTGCGATTTCTGATGTTGGTCAACTTCTTCAAGGTAAAGTTCCCGGATTGAATATTTCTTCCAGTGGCGATCCTACCCGTAAAGCAACTATCATTATGCGCGGTGCATCGACCTTAAACAGTTCTCAAAGTCCGTTTTATGTAATCGATGGTATTCCCGGCGCCGACATCTCATTGGTAGCTCCTGATGATATTGTTTCAGTTGACGTTTTGAAAGATGCCGCTGCGACATCAATCTATGGTAACCGCGCTGCAAATGGCGTTATCATGATTACCACACGAAAAGGAAATAAAGATAAAGAGCAGGTTGCATACAACGGATATGTAGGATTTGAAAATGTATCCAACCAGTTGGATATGATGGATGCTGCTCAGTTACGTGCATTCATGACAAAAAATAACATGTCTTTTTCTCCTGAAGATGACCAGGGAGGTAATACCAACTGGCAAAAGGTAATACAAAGGGATGTTGCTCTTTCAACCAGTCATAACCTTTCGTACAGTGGCGGTAGCAAGAACAGCAATTATATTGCCAGCGTCACTTATATCGACAAACAAGGAGTCCTGTTAAGCAGCAACCAGAACCGTATAGTTGCCCGTCTTGCGGTTGAACAGATGGCATTTAACGACAAAGTGAAATTTGGGATCAATATCACCAACTCAAACACCAAAGACACTAAAGTTCCTCAACGAAACAGCGCCCTTTTGCAAGCTGCCAAATATCTGCCGGTAACTAATTCTAAAAAAGAAGACGGAACTTATTTTGAAAACTTTAACCATTCAGGATATTTTAACCCATTGGCAATTATTGAACAGGCAGATGATGATTCAAAAATCAACAATTTATTAGGTAATTTCACTACCGAAGTAAAACTTCCGTTTGGCTTAACTTATAACCTGAACGTAGCTTATCAGCGGAACTCATCATTAAATGGGGTCTATTATAACAGCTATTACGCAAAGAATTACAACAGTGCGCAATTCTATAATAATCCGGAACCACCATCAACACACTCGATTATAAATTTCGGATCGAACGGATTAGCCAATCGTAGTACTTACCAAAGTACCAATGTGATTTTCGAAAACTACCTGACCTGGAACAAGGAGATTGGTAAAAACTCGATTAATGCAGTAGTTGGATATTCATGGCAGGACAATACATTGGGAGACGGTTTCATGGCTTCAAACACCAATTTCCCGGTTGATGACGTAAGTTACAACAACCTTGCGCTTGGTAATTATTCGACAATTTCGGGCTATAAAGTTGATTTTGGTGATTTAAATGCTTATCAGAGAACACGTTTAATTTCTGATTTTGCACGTTTAAATTACAATTACGACAGTAAATACCTTTTGCAGGCTTCTATTCGCCGTGATGGAAGTTCTGTTTTTGGTGAAAACAAAAAATGGGGTTATTTCCCATCAATTGGCGCCGCATGGAGAATCGACAAAGAAAGTTTTATGCAATCGCAAAGTATTTTCAGTGATCTGAAGTTGCGTGCAAGTTATGGGGTAACAGGTAACTCTTCCGGGTTCGATGCATACACCGCGCAATTCATTATGGGTGGCCTCGGAACATTTTATTATAATGGGCAACAGATGGCAGCATTCGGTCCGAACAAAGCTGCTAACCAGGATCTGGAATGGGAAAAGACTTCAACTCAAAACCTGGGACTTGATTTCACCGTGTTAAATGGAAAACTTAGTGGTTACATTGAAGTTTACAACAAAAAAACAAACGGAATGATCTATTCATATGCAGTAAACCCGGTTCTTGTTCCAGCCGGAAGCATTACTGCCAATGGTGGTGAAATGTCAAACAAAGGGATTGAAGTAAGTCTGAACACGACACCCGTAAGTACCAAAGATTTTACCTGGACGAGCAATGTCAACCTGGCGCACAATAAGAATGTAATTGAAAAACTAACAAACAGTTTATTCCTTGGTGGTGACTCTGTTCGGATTACACAACCCGATGGTGGCGGCCAAACAGGAAGCACACTTCAAATATTGAAGGAAGGCAAACCCATTGGTCAGTTCTTTACACTTGAATATGCAGGTAAAAATGCGGAAGGGGTTTCACAATATGTTGCCAAAGATGGTTCATTGACTACCAACCCGGGCATTGGAACCGATTATCATTACCTGGGAAGCCCACAACCCAAATTATTGCTGGGTTGGACCAATGATTTCAAGTACAAAAACTGGGATTTGAATATCTTTATACGTGGCGTATTCGGGAATAAAATTTTCAATGCAACCCGTGCAGATCTGTTTAGGCCCAGTACGGCACATTCTTCCAACATCCTGGTTGATGCAGGCAATGAATCGCCCACTGACCTGAATGTTTACAAATACTCTTCACGGTTTATTGAAGACGGAAGCTATATCCGTCTGGATAATGCCACTCTGGGATATAATTTTAAAAATCTGGGTAGTTATGTAAAAACTCTTCGGATTTACTCTTCTGTCAATAACTTGTTTGTGATTACCAAATACTCTGGTATTGATCCTGAAGTTGAACAGGGAGGTATTGCTCCGGGAGTTGATTCGAATAACTTTTATCCGAAAACACGTACAGTTTTGTTTGGTGTAAAAGCTACTTTTTAAAAACATTAAAAGATAAACCGATGAAAAAAATAATTTCATACTTCATATTACCTGTTCTGGCAGTTTTTGTTGTGTCCTGTCACGATATCGAGGTACCAATCACAACTCAAATGACCCCGGATGTTTATCCTCAAAATGATGCACAGTATGCTCAGACTGCAGGCGCTGTCTATTCGGTATTCCGGGGAGATTATGCACATGCTTATTTCTGGATGAGTACACTCAGTACTGATGAAGGTATTCTTCCTGCACGTGGCGGTAACTGGTACGATAATCAAGGTTATATGAAAATACACTATCACAACTGGGACAAAGATCATGGTTGGACAAACTCCCTTTGGTACACCACTGAAAAAACGATAGGAGTTACGAATCAGGCCTATTATATTTTGAATAATGTAATGCCTGAAGGCGCTAATAAAAAAACCACGCTGGCCGAGCTTAGAATGATGAGGGCAATCTCATTTTTCACAATGATGGATTACTTTGGTAATGTGCCGCTTGATACGTTGTATGGTGATTTTGAACCAAAGACAAATACCCCAAGAGCTGAAGTTTTCAAATACATCGAAAGTGAAGTGAAGAAAGCAATTAATAACCTTAGCGAAGAAACAGGGGCAAAAACCTACGGTCGCCCAACCAAATGGACTGCCTATTCTCTTCTGGCAAAGATGTACCTTAATGCCGAATATTATACCGGAACAGCTCGTTGGAATGAATGTATTGCCGCCTGCGATGCGGTAATAAACTCCGGAAAATTTGTTATTGAATCCAGGGCTTCTTACCTGAAAATGTTCTATCCAGATAATGGACCTCAAATGAAGGAATTTATTTTTGCCGTTCCTTTTGATCCTTCAGCAGTTTCTTATCCCGGTACAAATGGTATGATGTACCGCGCCCGTTACGATGTGCCGCGTTCAGAGAGAGCAAAATTCGGATTGCCATTTACCCCAAGTGCTCCAATGAGTACCCTTCCTGAATTTTATGCCCTCTTTAATGATTTGGGCGATGTTCGTAATGGTCAATGGCTTACTGGTCTACAGTTTATGGATGATGGTGTAACACCTGTAACCGTTAAAACAACAAAAAAAGGGTATGATCAATTCTACACTGGGGCTGATGGTGGCGATAGTTATACTTACCAGGTAAATCTTACTCCGGATATCATTTATCGCCAGAATCCTGAACTTTTTGACTGTGGAAACGACGAAATTGCCTGGAACATGGGATACCGTAATATCAAATTCTATCCTGATAAAACATCGACCAGTCGCAATCAGAACAATGATGTTCCCTACCTTCGTTATTCCGATGTTATTCTGATGAAGGCTGAGGCTATTCTTCGCGGTGGTACAGCAACCGGAGGTCAAACCGCTTTGTCACTGGTTAATATGATCCGTGCAAATCGTTCTACCTCTGAAGTATGGACAAGTGTTACTTTGGAAGACCTTTATAAGGAACGCAGTCGTGAATTTGTTTATGAAGGCTGGCATCGTAACGATATGATCCGTTTTGGTAAATTCGAAGGCAAATGGGGTTTCAAAACAAACTCGGAGACATATCGCAGAATTCTACCAATCCCGACGGATGCAATGAAATTAAATCCAAAATTGGTACAGAATCCAGGCTATAATTAATTGTGGTTTATATTATAGAAGAATTATTAGTGCTACTCATGCATAGGAGAAGAAGGTTCAAATCTTCTTCTCCTTTCTGCCTTTAAAAATACGAATACTGATATGGGGAAAGCCATTCAAAGTAAGCCTGAACGATTTCTTTCGCTGGATGTATTCAGGGGATTGACCATCGCTTTGATGATTGTTGTAAATACACCGGGAACGGGGGCTGATTTGTACCCTTATCTTGTTCATGCCAAGTGGTTTGGATTTACTTTGGCCGACCTGGTATTTCCTTCTTTCTTGTTTGCTATGGGGAATGCCATGAGTTTTTCAATGGAAAGAATGAAGCAGGCTCCCGTCGGCGAAGTCTGGCAGAAAATTATCAAACGCACAGTCATCATCTTTTTTCTTGGTTACCTCATGTATTGGTTCCCATTCTTTAAACTCGGAGCCGACGGTGGTTGGATACTGAAACCCTTTGCCGAAACCCGTGTGATGGGCGTATTGCAACGCATTGCCTTGTGCTATTTTTTTGCATCAGTCATCTTTTACTATTTATCGGAGAAAGCAGCATTGATCATTTCCGGCGCTATCCTGCTTGGTTATTGGGGAATATTATACCTGTTTGGCCAACAAGGAGGCGAATTGGAAATGGCAACCAATGCAGGTTCCAAATTTGATTTGGCGGTGTTGGGAATTGGTCACATTTACAAGAAAGACAGCATTCCGTTTGATCCTGAAGGTATTTTAAGCACGCTACCAGCTATTGTAAATGTAATTGGTGGTTACCTGGCCGGAATTTTTATCCGGAAAAAAGGAAAGTCGTTCGAAGGAATCGCCAAACTGTTAATGGTCGGATTCCTGTTGTTTGTAGTGGCTGAGTGGTGGAACTTGATTTTCCCGATTTCAAAAAAACTCTGGACCAGTCCCTTTGTACTTTTAACCGTTGGACTTGACCTGTCGATTATGGCTATTTTGATTTATGCTATTGAGTTGCAAAGGGTGAAAGTTGGGGTAAAATTCTTCGATGTCTTCGGCAAGAACCCACTCTTTATTTACCTGTTCTCCGAACTCTTTTATGTGGTGCTTCGCCTTATTCCTGCAGGTTCCGGAATGGATGTTTTCCAGTGGGTTAGCGAACGAATCTTTCAGACTATTTTACCAGGGGCATTTGGTGCTTTATCCACGGCAATTGCATTTACACTGTTGTGTTGGTCGCTGGGCTGGTGGCTCGATAAAAGGAAGATTTATATTAAGATTTAACCTTTGAAATACAGTTAGATAGAAAAGTATAGTTTCTGAGTTTGTTTTTAGTTTGGTTAAGGTTATCAGATTTGTATCGCTGGTTCAGGCACTAACGTCGACCTCCAAACAGCACTGCTCATATTTTCGATGAATGTGTAACTTTTTAGATGGTGGGTGTTTGATGATAACTCAATGATACTGGTTCGATAAGAACAAGGTTGGTGTTTTAGGAGAATTCCTTCTCATTGGAGGGAATGTAGTTAAGGTCAGACTCGTTCTGGCCTTTTCTTTATTGGATATATGAGTTTTCCAGAATCTCCAGAGCCGACGGTCCTTCATTAAATAGCAGATCCAGAATGCTCAAATCAGAAGTAAATCCGAATTTCTCTGAGAAAACCTGTGTGTAAGGTTGCTGCACGAAACGTGGATCGGGATCAATCCGATGGGTTTTCGGACTGATTTGTTCCCTGAAATTCAGGCAATTTTCAGGAACCTTTTCAAAATCTTCTGTTAGGCATAAGCTAACCCCAATTTCCAAAATTTCAAGAATGGTTTCGGTAATTTGTTGATTGAAGTCAAACAGAAACTCGTACTTCTTTCGGAAAAAGATTTCGATGTCGTCGGCATAATATTCGAAGAAAGGGGAGGAGTTATAGGCTGAAAAGATCGTTCGCCAGTGATTTCGCTGCCATTCTTCATCATAGGCAATCCGGAGATCTTTGATTCTTATTTTTTGTTCCCGGCCTTTTTCAACCGGAACGATCAATGAAACAGGGCCATTTGCCCCCAAAATAACTGTTCGGTTCCGGTAAGTTTGTTTGATGAAGTTTTCGTGTTGCTCGATGTATATTTCAGGATAAACTGCCAGTTTCGAAAAATACCGGACTGGAGCAAAATAGGCTGTACTCAGAAGGATGCAGGGATGATGTGTCATGATTACTCGTTAAAAAATCCGCCTTTGTAATCATTTCCCATACTTACATCTTCCGAACCACCATCCTCGTCTTTTGCTGGTTCTATCTTTTCGGAGTCTTCAATTTCGCGAACCACTTTTCTCAGTTCCCTTCTCAACTTCAAAATGGTTGGAAGTTGCATCATCATTGCCAGTAAAAATCCAAAAATCAGTCCGAAAACCAGCACATAAGCCACCGGAACATCAGTTATTTCCCAATGGAAAAACTTGATGTTAAGGAGTATCTGGTTCTGTACGGTAAAAATGACCAGCAGAACAGCGAGAATGAGAAACACAATAACTTTCCAGGACATAGTCTTTATATGATCTTTTGCAAAAGTAGTTAAAAGCCTGTGAGAGAACAAATCGAATAAAAAACAAAAAGGATAACTTTTCGGGTTATCCTTTTTGTTTTTATGTGTTTCTTATTACACTGAAATGCTCAACAAATTGCAGTATCCTGAACACTTATCACTGTGACTCCTGCCCGTCCGGCAGGTGGAGTACACTTTTCTTTCAATGTACAACCGAGAACAACCGGCTCCAACGGATTTTGTTATAGAATGGCTGGTCTTTGTCTAAAGAAAGCCAGATGAACACCGCTTTACCAACAATGTGATCTTCAGGAACGAATCCCCAGTAGCGTGAGTCCGCCGAGTTATGTCGGTTATCTCCCATCATCCAGTAATAATCCATCTTGAAGGTGTAGCTGTCGGCTGGCGAACCATTAATATAAATGGTATTGTCTTTTACTTTCAAATCGTTTGCTTCATACAGATCAATGATGCGCTCGTACAATGGAAGATTGTCGATTGTCAGTTTAACTGTCTGTCCTTTTTTCGGAATTTCAAGAGGCCCGTAATTGTCGACATTCCAAGGGTATTTACTGCTGAATGGGAAAGTGCTTTGATCCCAGTTTTCTGCAGTTACCAATGTTCTTTTTATCGATGTAACATTCTTCATCGCTTTCATTTTATTTTCGTTTTCCTGTGTTAAAGGAAATAAATATTGCGTATTCGAATATTCATGACGGTCTTCTTCGGCAATGTTTAATTGCTCCAGTGTGCGTTTATTGAATCCGGTTCCGTTTGTTGTCACAATATTGTCATATTGCATTCCCGGGAAGTGCTGCTGTTCTTTCCCGTTAACAAATAGCTGACCGTCTTTAAGCTGAATCACGTCTCCGGCAATACCTACACATCGTTTAATGTAGTTTTCGCGTTTGTCAACCGGGCGAGAAATAATTTCTCCAAAAGTTTCCTTTTCCTGCCACACACGGGCACGTCCATAACTGCGAACTAGGGAATAATAACTTTGGTTCTGAACATTCACTGCTACAGTATCACCTTCAGGAAAGTTGAACACAACCACATCATTGTTTTTCACTTTTCCAAAACCTGCTATTCGTTTGTATGGATTTTGTATCCACTCAACATATGATTTTTTAGTTTTTGACAACGGCATGGTGTGATGCACGAATGGAAATGATAATGGGGTGTTCGGAAGTTTTGGTCCGTATGATGTTTTGCTGACAAACAGGTAATCACCAATCAGCATCGATTTTTCCATCGACGAAGTAGGAATGGTGTATGCTTCAATAAAAAACATCCGGATAAAAGTTGCGGCGATCACGGCAAAAATAATGGCATCAACCCATTCAACTACTTTGGTTTGTTTTCCATCCGGGGTATTTCGCTTTTTCCAGAACGACCAATGTACTTTTTTAGTAACGTACATGTCGAAAATTACGGCAAGTCCTATCAGCCATAAATAGCTCTCAATCCAGATTACCCATAATAAATAGATAAGGCCAACAACGGCAAATTTGAACCATTTACTTGATAATATTTCTCTCATTTCATGTTGTTTTTATATGTTTAGCAAATCATTCATGGTTAAAATTCCTTTTTTTCCGAAGCTGTATTCGGCGGCCAAAACTGCTCCAAATGCTAATCCTTTGCGGCTTTTGGCACAATGGGTAATCTCGATATAATCAACTTCCGAATCGTATTTTATAACATGGGTTCCCGGAACTTCACCAGTACGTTCCGAAAGAATTTCCAATTCTGAATTTTCCTCAGTTGCCTGATTGACCCATTTCGTTTTCGACTGAATATTCTCCATGATTCCTTCAGCCAACGTAATCGCTGTGCCGCTGGGTGCATCAAGTTTATGGATATGGTGAATTTCAGTAATTCCAATCTTATATTCATCATGGTTGGCCATCAAAGCCGCCAACTTCTTATTCAAAGCGAAAAAAATGTTCACTCCCAAGCTGAAATTGGAAGTGTAAAAAAATGTTCCGTTTAGTATTTCGCAAAGCTGATAAACTTCCGATTTACGGGCGAGCCAACCGGTTGTTCCGCTTACCACAGGTATTCCGGCTTCAAAACAAAGTTTGTAATTATCAACTGCCGATGCCGGAGTAGTAAATTCGATGGCCACCTCTGCTTTCTGCAAGTTGCTGACCGAAAGATCTTCCGGATTAGTAACATCAATTTTTAAAACAATTTCGTGTCCGCGGTCAAGAGCAATTCTTTCAATCTCTTTTCCCATTTTCCCGTAACCAATTATTGCAATCTTCATTCAAAAACTATTGAGATAAAAAAAATAAATCAGGGTACATTACCTTTTGACGATAGGTATCAGCAAAATGAAATTCATTACTGAAATCATACCTGTCAATGGTTAATAGTTCTTAATTTTTGGCTTGCAAAGATATAAAATCAAGGCTAATATCCCGTACCCAAAATGGTTATCTCCATTTTTGGTTAACATGTCTGAATTGGATAAAAGACAGAATGAACTTTTTGTGGGTATTTTTATTCTCAGTAAGTCTATTTTTAATGGAGATTGGTTATACTTACAAATTGAAAATTCAATTACAGAACGAATTTAATTCTATGATAAAACTGGTTGCCACCGATTTGGACGGGACATTTTTAAAGAACGATAAGTCTATTTCGAAAGAAAATCTGGACGCTTTACATTTTTTAGGCGAAAAGGGGATTTTAAGGGTAATTGCCACTGGTCGGAATCTTAGAAAAACGATGGAAGTTATTGCTTCAGATATCCCTTTTGATTATGTCGTATTTTCATCAGGAGCCGGAGTTTATGATTTGAAACAGGATAAATTGATTTTTTATCAGAATCTCAATGCTGAAATTGTACAGCAAATTGTTGATTTCTTGATTGCAAATGATCTGAACTTCCATTTGTTTAAGCCTGTTCCGGAGAATTATCAATGCTGGTTTCATCGCGGAAGCCTGCCTTGTACCGAATTCGAAAACTATTTTGAGTTTCATCAATCGCTTTCCGAACCCTTGCCTGTTGGAATACCACTGAATTCAGAGGCGTGCCAGTTCCTGGTTGTTTTTCCGAATGACCAGAATCGCTTTTTATACCTGAAAAGTGAAATTGAGCGTTTGGTTCCGGATGTAAAAGTGGTGCGGACTAGTTCACCTCTGGAAACAGGTTACATCTGGATGGAGATTTTTCATCCGCAGGTTTCGAAAGGCAACGGAGTAAAATTTGTTTGCGACACATTACAAATAGAACATCAGCACACACTGGGTATTGGAAACGATTACAACGATCTGGATTTACTGGAGTTTACGAATTATTCATATCTGGTAGAAAATGGTCCTTCAGATATAAAAGAACGTTTTTTGGCTGCTGCATCCAATGAGGAAAGTGCATTTGCAAAAGCTGTAGAAAATCATTTCCGGAATCAGGGCAATCAATAATTCATTATATCAATCCTTCAATCCTTCAATCTAAAAAGTGATTCTGCTGCCTGAAGTTGTTCTGGTTTGCCTAAATCGAGCCAAATGCTGGATGTATCAATAAAACCCTTGATCGGATAATCTTTTGCCAGTCGCAGATATAGGTCAATAATCGGAAACCTTCCTTCTTCGGTAATCAGTTCCAGTAATTCAGGCTGGATAATATGTATTCCGCTAAAGGCCAGAGGACGGGCATTTTCAAACGAATCTGTCCTGCTGATTCTGGTTTCGTCCGTGTTGAGGTTTTTCCATCCAGCCAGAAACATGTTTTGATCAAACATCAGGTTGCGGCTTGTTTCACGCGTACGCACTGCTAAAGTGGCCAGCGCATTCTGCTGCAGGTGATAGTTCAAAAGTGTATTCAAATCCAGATTGCTGATTACATCTACATTGTAGATCAGAATGGGTTCTTTCCCCATTAAAAAAGAGCTTGCTTTTTTTAAGCCGCCACCAGTTTCAAGAAGTTGGTCACGTTCATCAGAAATATGAATGTTTACGCCAAAAGATTTATTTTCCTCGAGGAATGAAATGATCTGTTCAGCAAAATGAAAGACATTAATGGTAATATCGGAAATACCATTGTTTTTCAAATATTCAATGGCATGTTGCAGGAGAGGTTTCCCTGCCAGATAGACCATGGCCTTGGGTTTATCCTGAGTGTGTTCTTTCAACCTGGTGCCTAATCCGGCTGCAAATAATAGTGCTTTCACCTGAATTTAATTTGAATTTCCTCAAAAATAGCTATAATTTGATTAGAGTATTGTGTTTGGAATGTTGGAAATATAAATGGTTAAATGGTTGAAAATTGAAATATTTGATCGGGAGGATTCAGATACCATTGATTTATTTTAAAGATCAGGCATTTCAGACAATAAATTTATACTTGTTTAAACCTTTTTAGACGGCTCGAGTCAATTAAGTAATAACAGATTTAATCACTTAAATTAAAAATTCATGAAAAGATTAGGCGTTATACTGGTTGTTCTTCTGTTTATTGCAGGAACAACTTTTGCTCAGGAACGAGGCGGTGGACAACGTCCGTCAAGAACAGAACAGGGCAGACCCGGAGGACAAGGAGGGAACCGTCCACAGATGAATCCTGAAGAAATGCTGAAACGTCAGACTCAGAGACTTGTCGAAGAGCTGAAACTAACCAAGGATCAGGAAGCAAAAGTTACAGCGATCAATAAAAAGTACATGGAAAAACAGTCTTTCGATTGGTCGAAAATGCGCGACGCCAGCGATGAAGAGCGGGCAAAAATGCGTGAAGAAAGAACTAAAATTCAGGCTGAAAAGGATAAGGAAATTAAAACTTTACTGAATGCTGATCAGGTCAAATTGTATGATGAGATGCTGAAAAAGCGTGAAGAAATGAGAAGAAATGGACAAGGCCGCATGTCTGGGGCCGGTGGTCCGGGTTAATAGAAAAGGGTAGAATAAAAGTAAAGGGGGCAATGGATCGCCCCTTTTTTTATGCGGTCAGGTCATTTTTAAGGGCAAGCATTTTAATGGCAGTCACTGCTGCTTCATCGCCTTTATTTCCAAGTCTTCCACCGGCACGATCAATTGCTTGTTGCTGATTATCGGTTGTTAGCAAACCAAAAATAAACGGTTTGTTATATTTGATGTTTAAATTGGTAATTCCCTGGGTTACACCTTGGCAAATAAAATCGAAATGACGGGTTTCTCCCTGAATGACACAACCAAGAATGATTATGGCATCTACATGGGCAAATTCGGCCATATATTGAGCACCAAGTGTAAGTTCAAAACTTCCGGGAACATGTTTCAGAATAATATTTTCATCTTTCGCACCATGTTTTTTCAATGTATTCACTGCTCCCTGAGCTAAAGCTCCGGTAACTTCATAATTCCATTCCGCCACTACTATGCCGAATTTCATATTCGCAGCAGATGGAACGGTTGTTAAATCGTATTCTGATAAATTTTTTGTAGCCATGAGTTATTTATATTATTGGCAAAAATAAAAAATCCCCTGCAATGAGGGGACTTTTTCAATTTCTTATTTCGCTTAAATCCTATAATTTAAAACCTGAAATTAAATTTTTGCTTTTGCACGGGCAATGTATTTGTCAATGCTTCTTCCTTCGGTGGTTTCAGGATATTTCTGTTTGATAATTTCATAAAGCTTTAAAGCTTCAGCGTTTTTGTCTGAACTTTCGAGTAATTCGCCTGCTTTCATCATATAAACTGGCGCTGTAAGTTCATTATCATTCATTTTATACGCCTCGGTATACAAATCAAGTGCCTGGTCAGTTTTTCCAAGTTCAAGTTGAGCATCGCCCTGAGCGCCTACTGAAATCGGTCCCAAAAGCAGATCGTCGGTATCAAATTTTTTGAGATAACTGATTGCATTTTCAAACTGTCCTATATTTAAATATGATATGCCAGCATAGTAGTTAGCCAGATTGCCAGCGTCAGTCGAGCCAAAATCGTCAATGATATCAAGGAATCCAGGATTGTTGCCGTCTCCGTTAAGAGCCAGATTGAACGAATCTTTTTCGAAATAATTTTGTGCCATAAACAACTGTTCCTGTGCATCTACCGATCGTGGTTCAAGATAGAATTTATTTAAACCCAGATACCCAACTGCTACAACAACGATTGCCCCGATAATAATTGCAATCAGTTTCTGATTGGCTTCGAGAAATTGCTCGGATTTGGTAAGCGCACTTTCTACTTCAATGAGGTTATCCACCTTCTGGTTTTTTTTGTCTTTTGTCATCTTGTAAAGTATAGTTCAAAAATCGAGAGGCAAAAATATACTATTTTCAAAAATAAACGGTAGATTTTTAATTTAAAAATGAATATTAATCAACACATTGATGGATTTATTTTTGAAGGCAATTTTTTTATGGCAATTCGCAGACAGAAATTTGTAGTTTTGTTGAAGTAAACGGTCTGAAAATGTATATCAGGGAATTGTCACTTATCAATTTTAAAAACTTTGAACACGCTGAATTTAGGTTTTCTGAAGGCTTAAATTGTTTCATTGGCAATAATGGCGCAGGAAAAACGAACCTGATGGACGCCATTTATTACCTTTCTTTTTGTAAAAGTTTTCTGAATTCGGTTGATGTCCAGAATATCCGGTTTGATCAGGATTTCTTTATGGTTCAAGGGAAATACTACAGGCTCGAATCGGACGAGATCGTTTACTGTGGGCTGAAAAAAAATCAAAAAAAAATATTCAAAAGGAATCAGAAAGAGTACAAGAAACTCTCGGAACACATCGGATTGATTCCATTAATAATAGTCACGCCATCTGATACCAACCTGATTTCAGGAGCAAGTGAAGACCGACGTCGTTTTGTTGATAGTGTTATATCGCAATATGATGCCATTTACCTCGAAAACCTGATCCGTTATAACCGGGCATTGCAACAAAGGAATAATCTCCTGAAACAATTTGCAGGACGAAACGCCTTTCAGGCAGAAACACTGGAAGTGTGGGACGATCAACTGGTCAAATATGGTAAACAGATCCATGTAACCCGGACGGTTTTTATTGAAAAACTTCAACCTGTTTTTCAGAAATATTATGAGCTAATTTCCGGGGGAAAAGAAATTGTTGGATTGAAACTTCAGTCGGAACTAACGAAAAATGATTTTGAGCAGTTGCTAAAACAATCGGTTGTTAAAGACAGGATGCTGCAGTATACAACCTGTGGCATTCATAAAGACGATTTTGAATTTGAGCTTTCAGGCAATCCCATCAAACGATTTGGTTCTCAGGGTCAGAAAAAGACTTATTTGGTAGCGCTAAAACTGGCTCAATTCGATTTTATGAAAGAAATATCGGGGGTGACACCAATCTTACTTCTTGATGATATTTTTGATAAACTGGATAAAAACCGGGTCGAACAAATCGTAAAATTGGTTGCCGATGATCATTTCGGTCAGATCTTTATTACCGATACCAACCGTGAACACCTTGACCAGATGATTTCATGTCTTGAAACCGAATCAAGTATTTTTACAATCAGCGATGGAGCTGTTGTTAATTAGGGAAAAGTGAAAAAGAAATAATGAAAAACAAAAAAAATGCTTTAAATCGAGTAAGTCTGGATGAGAAAAAGTAATACACAAAGTATAAGCGCTGTTTTAAAAAGCTATGTCCAGGAAAATAGAATGGACCGGAAGCTTTCTGAACTGGATTTGATTAAATCGTGGGAATCGGTGATGGGAAAAACTGTGGCCCGTTATACAGGTAATATCTATATTCAAAACAGTACCCTATTTGTTGAAACAACATCACCGATAGTGCGGAATGAGTTGTTGATGATGAAAGAGGAAATTCGTGTCAGACTGAATGAATTGGCAGGAACAGAGCTGATCAGAACGATTATATTCAGGTAGTCATTTAGGAAAAAGTCATTAGTCATTAGGAAAAAGGAAAAAAATGAGGAAAGGTTACTGTTTTCTACTGACTCTTTACCAATGACTACTGACTCTTTACTAATGACTAATGACTTTTTCCTCTTTAAAGCTAATAACGTTCTGTTTTTGAAAAATGAAAATCACTTTCAATTATGGCATTTTCATCGCTGTCTGATCCATGAACTGCATTGTGCGACATGGATTCGGCATATAATTTTCGAATTGTACCTTCTTCAGCTTTGGCCGGATCAGTCGCTCCAATCAGTTTCCGAAAATCTTCCACCGCATTTTCTTTTTCCAGAATGGCGGCTACAATTGGCCCTGAACTCATAAAAGATGTTAAATCGTCAAAAAAGTATTTGTCAGCGTGAACGGCGTAAAATTCACAGGCTTGTTGCTTGGTTAAGTGCGTGAATTTCATGGCTTTTATCCTGAATCCGGCCTCATTGATCATCTTCAGAATTGGGCCAATTTTATTGTTCTTAACCGCGATCGGTTTAATCATTGTAAATGTTTGATTGCCTGCCATATAGTTCAAATATTTGATAAATTTTATATTGAACCCAAGTTAGTTAAAATTAGTTTAAGGGACCATCACCATCGGCTTTATTTTTATATTTGTACTTCATTTTAAAATAGGATAATTGGAAAGGCTTGACAAAGAAATCATTAAGCGTTTTGAACAGCTAATAAAAGATAGTTCCAAATCAATTGTTTTAGTACCTCATACCAATCCTGACGGAGATGCAATGGGTTCTGTTTTGGGCTTATGGCGGGTTTTATGCAATGCCGGTTTTACCGTAAAAATTGTTAGTCCGACCAAATACCCTGAGTTTTACCACTGGATGGATGGTCATGAGCAAGTAATCAATTTCAGTCATCATCCAAAGCAATCAGCAAGGGCTTTTGCTGAATCTGACCTGTTAATTTGCATGGATTTTAATCAACTTGCGAGACTGGGGGACATGAAGCCTTTAGTCGAAGGTTTTGAAGGTAAGAAGGTTTTGGTTGACCATCATCCTTATCCGGGAAACTTTACCGATCTGACTATTTCTGATATAACTTTCAGTTCAACTGCCGAATTAATATTTACAGTTCTTCAGTCTACAGAATTTGCCAGATACATTGACCGTAATGCGGCAACATCCTTTTTTACAGGAATTATGACTGATACCGGCTCATTTGCTTTTAATGTTTCGAATCCGGACACCTTTGAAGTAGTTGCCCAGCTTACCCGGATTGGAATTGACCAACAGGAGATTTATTCAAGGGTATATGATAATTATTCTGCCGACCGAATGCGCCTGATGGGTTTTTGTCTGAGTAACCGGATGACTGTGTATCCTGAGTATCATACTGCATGCATGTACATTACCCGTGAAGATCAAAAAGCGTTTAATTTTGTAACCGGCGATAACGAAGGTTTTGTAAATATGCCGCTTTCGATAAAGGGGGTAGTGTTCAGCGTATTGTTTACTGAGAAGGAGAAATACATTAAAGCCTCCTTCCGGTCGAAAGGCGATTTCGCTGTAAATGAGGTGTCTGAAAAATATTTTAATGGCGGAGGTCATCGCAACGCAGCCGGTGGCGAGTATTATGCATCTTTACAGGATGCGATAGCTCAATTTGAAAAGCTATTACCTGAATTTGAAGATCGAATTAAACAATCAGTAAAATATTAAACATGAAAAAATTAATCACGCTTTTATCAGTTAGTGTTTTGGTCCTATTCTCAATTGCATTCATTTCAGGATGTAAAAAAGCCGAAGATCCATATGCCGGTTATACACTTGAAAGGGAACAAACTATGATTCAGGAATGGCTGGCATCTATGGTTACCAAAAATAAAGACATTGATACCACTGCAACAGGTTTATATTACATTCTTGAAACTGAAGGAACAGGAGTTACTGTAAAGGCAGGAAATACAGTAAAGGTTAAATATATAGGTATGTTTCTCGATGGTTCAGTATTTGATGCCTCTTCATATTATGGCGACGGAACAATGACCTATATTCACAAAGATTCAAATACCAGAATGATACAAGGTTGGGAAGAGGGAATAGAAATCATGAACAAAGGAGCAAAAGCAGCTTTTCTTATTCCATCAGCTAAAGGATATGGCCCAACCGGGAACAATACCATTCCCAGAAATACCCCTTTGATTTTTATAATCGAAGTTGTTGAGATTAAATAGAAGCTGATTTAAATTCGTACTTTCGCAAAAAAAATATCTATGAAACAAATCCTGTTCTTTCTTGGTTTTACCGTTTTACTTTCCGGAGTTTTTACCTCATGCAAAGAAAATACTCTGGATGCTATGCGGGATGACGAGATTGCTGCGCTTGATAAATATGTAAAAGACAATAGCCTGACGGATGCAAAAGATGTTTCGGGCATTTATTATAAAGAAATTGTAAAAGGTACAGGTGATACCATCAAATCGGGCTATAAGGTCATGTTGTATTTTAAAATAACCCTGATCGATGGAACTGTAATTTTTACTACCGAAGATGAAGCCGGTCGTAATTATGAGGAATTTGCATTTTATGTTGATGTAAGCAACGACATTGTGAATGCCAGCTATGTTCAGCAAATTGCAGGTTTACATCATGGATTAAAGAAGATGCAGGTTGGAGGAAAAGCTCTTATTGTTATTCCTTCCGAATTGGCATTTAAGGCAGTTGATTATCGATCAAGTTTAGGTATTCCGCGTTTTTCCACGCTATTGGCAACGGTGTACGCTAAAAGGGGCTATTCGCCTGAAGACCAACAATAACATTCGTACTTGAAAATATTATCCCGCGATAGCTTCATGGCTATGGCGGGATTTTTTTTTGAAATGAGGAATACTTGTCCCGAACACGCTTCCCTTTTTCCTTTTTCCCTTTTCCTTATTACTTTTGCGTTCCTATGAGCAAATCAGAATTACTTAAGCGACTATTGCCCGGTTTTATTCCTTTATTTGTCTTTATCGCCATCGACGAAATCTGGGGAACTCGTGCCGGTTTGGTGGCGGCATTGGTTATCGGGTTTGCCGAAATGATTTGGATATGGCTCAAAGAAAAGCGGTTTGATCGGTTTGTCTTATTTGATACCGGGTTGCTTTTCCTTCTTGGCTCTGTTTCAATCGTGCTCGACAACGATATTTTTTTCAAGCTAAAACCAGGTCTGGTGGAGCTCATTTTGTGTGCAGTTTTGGCTGTTTCCGCTTTCTCTAAGCTGAATATTATTGGCTTGATGACTCAGCGATACATGAAAGATTTGGAGCTAAACGAACAGCAAATGTTGCAGTTTCGAAAGACGATGCAATTAATGTTTTTCGTTTTTCTTGTTCATACAATGCTGGTTTTTTATGCCGCATTTTACATGTCTGACGGAGCTTGGGCCTTTATTAGCGGAGGCTTATTTTATATTTTGTTCGCCGTTGTTTTTGGTGTTGAATTTGTCAGGCAGAAATTTAGCCGCAATAAACCTGTAATTACTCATAATGAAGAATGGCTCCCCATTGTTAACGAACAAGGCGAAATAATTGGAAAAGCTCCGCGTTCGGTTTGTCACAAAGGCGAAAAACTGTTGCATCCTGTTGTCCATCTGCATGTGTTAAACAATCAAAAGCACATCTATTTGCAGAAACGACCAATGAACAAGTTGGTTCAGCCGGGGAAATGGGATACTGCGGTTGGCGGTCATATTTCGGCAGGAGAAACACTCGAAACGGCGTTGAAACGTGAAGCATGGGAGGAAATTGGCCTTCAGAATTTTTCTGCAAGATTGGTGAAAACCTATCGCTGGGACAGTGAAATCGAATCAGAATTGGTTTATGTTTTCGTCAGTCATGATTTTAAGTCCATTCATCTTCACTCCGAAGAGGTTGAAGAAGGCCGGTTTTGGACCCCAAAACAAATTGGTGAAAATCTGGGTGAAGGAATTTTTACACCAAATTTTGAATATGAATACCAGTTATTGAAAAAGGAGATATTTTAGTCTGGAGTTTTATTACGGTCTTAAAATCAGGATCGACGGTGTTTGATTAAGCCAACTGTTGCGCGAATCAACCAATTTTTTCCATCCATCAGTTGAAATGAACATTAACTGGAATTGCCTGATAAACTTCTCATCAATATCTTTTTCACGGTTCACTGTAATGTGGTTGGGCGCTTCCTGTTCAATTGCCCTGATGGCTTCCTTTATTTCAGTATGTTTCCTGATCAGATCAGTCGGATCGGTAACTGTAACCTGTGCATCCGAATTTTTGATGAACCGCTGGATATATTCAATCAATGAGATGTCTTTTTCGCTATAGAACGGTACAATAATCTGATCGAAACTCCCCGAGTTCTTATCTACAAAAATGCCAACAGGAACTTTGGTGTTCGATAGAATGGATTGGGTACGCTCGTCGAACGGGGAATTTCCAAAGAACTTTTCCTTTCCCGCCACCTTCAGCATGATCCTGTCCGGATTCACAATTCGGGTGGTGTAGCCCAGAATTCTTCCCAAAAGGCTGCCTTCAAAAATTGATTGTCCGATACCAATCAGCAACAGGTCGAAGTCGCCCTGATTCGTTATTTCGGTAATGTCATCATCAATATCGTCTGATGCTTTAAACAGTGTGGTAATTTTCTGATCGATAATTTCGGATTCACGAATTACAGGGCCAAAGCTTTCATTTTCGTATTCGTCCATGTTGTAACGGTTTAATACGTTGTTTGGACACAAATGTAAGGCAGTTACCGTGGTGTTTTCCTTCTGCTTCCGAACCAGGTCATTGGCCAGTCGCAGCAACGATTTGCCCATTTCAGGATTACCAAATGACAAGATGATTTTAAATTTACGTAAATGGTTTATTTTTTCTGAAACAACATTGGCTTTTTGCCTGAATATCCGGGCAATCAGGTCCAGCACCGGTCCGGTCATGAAGGTGGTGACCAGTGCCATGATAACCATCATTGAAAAAATCTCCGGGGAAAGTATACCAAGGTCATAGCCAATATTCAGCACGACCAGTTCCATTAATCCACGGGTATTCATCAATGCCCCGATTGAGAGGCTGTCGCGCCAGTTTTGCCCGACAAATCTTGCAGCCAATGCACTGCCCACAAATTTTCCAACAATGGCTACCAGAATGATGAGTCCGGTTATTTTCCACAAATTGGTATCGTTGATTAATCCGATTTCTGTCCTTAAACCGGTGAATACAAAAAACAGAGGAAGTAACAGGACTAAAGCAACATCTTCCACTTTTTCAGTAAGGATATTCCTGAATTTTGTGTTTTCAGGCATAATTGTTCCGGCCATGAATGCACCAAAAAGTGCATGAATTCCAATGACTTCAGTAGCATAGGACGAAAATATCAGGGTGAGAAAAAAGATGGCCACAACCTGTTTGCTCATATTCTCGCGCGTTGGGTAAAGTTCACCTACACGTTTTAAGAATGGCCCTACTATTTTTATCATCACAAATACATACCCAATTGCAATAGCAATGGTGTACAACGCACTTACAAAAGAGCCGGCCTTTACAATGGCAATTACGGCTGCCAGCAAACACCAGGCAGTTATATCGTCGACTGCGGCACAGGTTATTACGATGGCGCCCAATCGGGTTTTATGAATCCCTCTTTCGTGAACGATACGGGCCAAAACAGGAAATGCGGTGATGCTCATCGCAATTCCAATAAATAGCCCGAACGACAGGAATAGGACACCCGTTGGGGCGAAGCTTTGGTAGATATAATAAGCAAGACCCATTCCCAAAGCGAAAGGGATGATAATACTTGCATGGCTGATCACTATTGCTTCGTGGGCCTTGTTCTTCAATGTTTTCAGATCGAGTTCCATCCCAACCATGAACATAAACAGGATTAATCCGATCTGACTTAAAAATTGCAGGTTCCCCAAAGATTGTGTCGGGAATAGAGCGTTTGAGAATTCCGGAAAATACAGCCCGATTAACGAGGGGCCCAATACGATCCCGGCTATTATTTCGCCGATGACGGTTGGTTGCCCGATCTTTTGGCATATCCATCCTAAAATTCTGGCAACCAGTATGATGGTGATAATTTGTGCGAGAAGTATGGATAATGGATGGTGCAAGTTGGTTAAAAAGGAACTCACAAACTCCTCCCACTGACTTGATCCTCCTCCCGGAACATTAATGATTCTTCCCAATTCAAGAACTTTACCACGTTGAACAATCCAGTACATCAGAATGGAGAAAACCCCAATGGTGCTGATATAAAAGAATGTATTTCTAAATTTTCTCATGATTGCGCATACCGTTTGCAATCCAAAAATGATATAATAAATCAAAAGAATGAAGTGTTGTTTAACAGTAGTAAACCAGAATGTAACAAAAAGGTCAAATTTTGTAATAAACTACCTGTTTATTTTGCTGATAAAAATGGTACGGTAAGGTTCTCCCAGGGCCAGGGTGAGCGGTTTCTCTGATTGGAGAATGATATCGGTTGTTATTTGGTTGTTAGAAAGATACTGAACGGTTTTCATCGCAATTAATTCCTTCTTATTTACCCGGCAAAATTCGGCTGAAGGTAAAAATGAAATGAGTTTTTCGAATGAAATGTTTTTTAAATGCAGATTGGTTCCATTGGCCAGATGTGCTGTTTTATCGCGGCTGTCAATCTCTGAAGTCCGTACGTAAACCAATTGATTGATGTCTAACCAGGCAATTCCTTTGTCAGTATTTAACCGGAGGTGTCCGGTGGTCTTATTTTCAGGATTTATTCGATGAATAGCTTTGTTTACAGCTTGTTGAAGACGTTCAGGTTTTACCGGTTTAATCACATAGTCGATGGCATCCAAATCGAATGCATCACTTGCATAATCTTTGTATGCGGTGGTGAAAATAACAGGTTTATTTTTTAGCAAAGCAGCTACCTGAATACCATTTGTACCAGGCATTTCGATGTCGAGTATGCAAAGATCAAATTCCAGATCAGGAAATTCCTTCAGGAATACCTCAGGATCGTTAAAAGCCCTGACAACTTCGAGTTCGGGAATTTGTTCGCAAAGCAGCTTAAGGTACGAAAGCCCCGGCAATTCATCGTCCAGCAGCAAGCATTTTAGCTTTGTATTCAAGCAGATCAATTTTTAAATGTACGATATAAACATTGTCTTCGGTAAAGCGGTCCAGCTTATAATGATCGTTGTAAATAATTTTTAGTCTTTGCTCGAGCGCTTCAGCACCAAAACCACCTTTCTCTTTTTTGATTGGTGCTTTCTCTGATATTTTATTGGCGACAGTGAGTTTGAACGTGTTGTCGTTAAACTCGAAAATGATGGATATAAAAGCTCCCTGACTTTGCAAATCAGCATGCTTAAAGGCATTCTCAATTAAATCGGTGGAAATGAACGGAGCAAGCAAATGCTGATGATAAAGCGGTTCGTTTTCGTTAACCTTCAGTTTAACCTTCAGTTCGAACAACGGACTTAATTTGATTTTATTGATTTCGATGAGGTTGAGCGCAAATTCAACTTCCTGTTTGGGTGTTACGAATTTTTTACGGCTGTCGTAGAGGATGTAATCCAGTACATTCGAGAGTTTATCTAAAGCAAAATAAGTTTGATATGCATGAGATTGGACTGAATTAAGAATATTCTTAAACAAGTGTGGATTAAGCCTCGAATCCAGGTTGTCGAGTTGTACCTGATTAAACTTATTTTCCATTTCCTGATATTTTGATTCCAAAAGCTGTTTCCTTTTCATTGACTTTGTCAGTTGAATGATGAGGTAAACAATTGAAATGATGGAAATTAAAAGGAAAACTACAATACAGTAAAAGAGCCAGGGCGACAAACTTACCTGCTGTTCCATACAATTTTGTTTTTACCAAAGTTAGTGATTTTTGCAGGATGCTTTTTGAGTAATAAAAAAAGATCCGATCCTTTTGGTGACCGAATCTTTTTGGGTTGTCAGTTGGGATGATCCCCGCATCCTGTTGTTCTTTAATTTTTACAAAAGCGTTTTATGTGTGCCGTCGCAGAAGGGAGGAGTGTGGGTTTGCTTGCATTGACATAGCCAGGCCTCTCTCTTTTCGTCTACCTTAAACAGCACCGGGGTGAATTTTGTACCGATATGTGTGCCGTCACAAAATGGCTGAGTCGAACTTTTCCCACATGCACACCAGGCTAATGTCCCTGGCTCGAGTGTCACATGCGCCGGAAACTTTGCGGCAATGAATGGTTTTTCCATGAAATCAGATTTTAGTAGATATATCTTTCCCTTTTCTTTTTTACTGGTTCATAGGCTTGTTACCGATTTAGTGTATAAGCTTCGACACTGTTACCTGAAAATGTCGGAACCAACACAAGGTTCTTTTCGGGAATAAAATCAATGTCGGCCGTGTTCTTTTTATCAACTGTATCAAGTAATTTGATGGATTCCGAACCCTTAGTGACAAAAATAAGGCCCTTCCAGTTCGAATAAACAAAATTTCCGTCTTTCAATTTCTCAATTCCATCGATGCCGCCACAATTATCAGCTAATACTTTTATTTCCTTTGTTTTTATATCTGCCTGAAGAATCTGACCGGTTCCAATGTATAGTTTTCCTTTTTCAGCCCATAGCCCATTTGGATTAATGACCAGCTTATCTTCCATCCACAGAGATACAAGATCATTCTTGAGCATATAAATTTTGTTATCCCGATTGTCACTGACAAAAACGATCCCGTCTTCTGAAACGGTAACATCGTTCAGAAATTTGGCATTTTCAACTTTGTATCGTTTCACAATTTTTGAATCTTTGATGTTGATAACCACTAATTCATCAATATCACTGACGTACAGATTACCGTTGTAGATAGCTTGTCCTTTTGGAGCATTCAATCCGGTTATCCAATCGAGTTTTTTTATTTTGCCATCAGCACTTAATATGGAAATAAATCCTTTACCATCTTTTTCAGCTGCTTGCCCGTCAATATTACTCACATAAATATTGTTTGTAACAGGATCGAATAAAACTGATTCAGGAGTTTTTAATCCGTCACTCGTCGACCAAACTTTGGTCAAAGTTTGTGAAATTGAGCTAAATCCCATGATTAGGAGGCTGGCCAAAAAAAAGATTCGTAGTTTCATCTGATTTAAATTTTTAATTTTGACTTGTAGTTTTATAAACAACCAAGATATAATTTAGTTATAAACGGTATGAAAAAATATCCAGGGAAATTCCACCTATTATTCTTATTGAGTTTTTTTCTATTGGTTCAGTCAGTTGAAGCCAAAAAGCATTTACTTTATGTTGGAACGTATACCAAGGGAGTGGCCAAAGGTATTTTTGTTTATTCGTTTAACGACCGGAACGGAAAACTGACTGATCTGAAAATGCCGGTAATCATTAATAATCCTTCTTTTCTGACCATCTCAGGAGACAAAAAATACCTTTATGCTGTTGGAGAAGTGGATGATCCTGAAAAAGAACATAGCGGAGGTGTTTCTTCGTTCAGAATTGAAGAGAAAGGAAAACTTACTTTTCTGAACCATGTACAAACGTATGGAGCAAATCCTTGTCACGTGTGTTTATCACCTGATGGAAAAAAGCTGGTCGCCTCGAACTATACCGGGGGCAATCTTTCGCTTTTTAATGTATTGACTGATGGAAGCCTGACTGCCTTAATGCAAAAAATTCAGCATACCGGTAGTGGTCCTTTTCCGGGTCGCCAAACTGAACCTCATGCTCATTCAGCTAAATTCGATGCAGCCGGAAAACTTCTGTTTGCCGCAGATTTGGGTATTGATGAATTAAAAATATACAGCGTTGGAATGGGCGACAATCCGCTTAAGCCAGATTCACAACCTTTCGTAAAGCTGGCACCTGGCTCTGGTCCACGTCATTTTGATTTTTCGGCTGACGGACGTTTTATCTATGTTATTAATGAGTTAAGTTCTACTGTAACTGTTTTAATGAAGTATGGAGGAGAGTGGAAAACGATTCAAACGGTAAGAACGCTTCCCAAAGATTTTGCCGGTGAAAGCTGGTGTGCTGATATTCATGTTTCGGCCGATGGCCGTTTTGTTTACGGGTCGAACCGTGGACATAACAGCATCGCTGTTTTTAAACGTGATAATATAAGTGGAAAACTGGATTTGATACAAATCATTTCGGTTGAAGGTAACTGGCCCCGGAATTTTACTATCGATCCAACCGGACAATTTTTACTGGTCGCCAATCAAAAAAGCAACGACATCACTGTATTTAAAGTGGATGAAACTTCCGGTAAATTGAGTTTTACTGGTATAAAGGTTCCAAACGAATCGCCTGTTTGCCTGCAATTTTTGAAATAATTACCCCCTGATCAACCGAATAAACTCTTCCCTGGTGGCAACCCGTTCGAATGCGCCAGTAAAATCAGAAGTGGTTGTTGTTGAGTTTTGTTTTTGTACACCACGCATTTGCATGCATAAGTGCTGAGCTTCTATAACAACGGCTACACCCAATGGATTCAATGTATGCTGAATACAATCCTTAATTTGCGTAGTCAGTCGTTCCTGAACCTGTAAGCGCCTGGCATAAGCATCAACAACACGGGCAATTTTACTGAGGCCAGTAATATAGCCGTTCGGAATATAACCAATATGCGCTTTCCCAATAAAAGGAAGCATATGGTGTTCGCACATCGAATAAATTTCAATGTCTTTCACAATGACCATTTGGCGGTAGTCTTCTTTAAACATGGCCGACCGAAGAATTTCTTCCGGATCCTGTTCGTAACCCTGAAGTAAAAACTGCATCGATTTGGCCACCCGTGTAGGTGTTTGCAACAATCCTTCACGATCGGAGTTTTCGCCTAAAAGATTGATAATGTTTTTAAAATGAGCGCTTAATTTCTCGGTTGTTTCCGGATCATATCTTTCTACTTTCCGATAGGTACCTTCTTCTCCATTTAATGAAAATTCCATTTTCGTATCCTTTCAGTAATAAATTTATTTGGGTTGACGCAACCACAAAGGTAATAAGTTCGGTCTTAGATTTTATGAAGGCAATTGGGTTTAACCAAAAAGTAGTACAAATTGATCAAAGTTTAGCACAAATCGGCAATTCGGGGATAAAAAGGTTTAGGTCACACATAAATTTTTACTTTTGCAAAGTTTTCATAAAACCTGTTATGCACAAGTGAAATAATGAATTTCAGAAAATTAAAACAGGTGCAACAAACTGTAAAAAAAGTTTATTTTTTTATCTATGGAATACAATATAATCAATAAATCGAAGTTTGTATTTACGAAAACAATGTCTCAGAAATTAACGAACGTTAATGAACTGTCTATATGATTGTAGTTACCGGAGCAGCAGGTTTTATTGGTAGTTATGTGGTCGGGAAGCTCAATAGGGAAGGATTTAAAGACATTGTATTAGTCGATAAATACGACGATCCACTAAAGTTTCAAAATTACCAGACAAAAACTTATTCAGAAATAATTGACCGCGATCATTTCTTTGACTGGTTGGCCAGTAATGAGAAATTTGTACAAATGATTATCCACATGGGGGCCAGAACCGATACGGTAGGACAGGAACCCGAAATTTACCAGCAACTTAATCTCGAATATTCACAAAAAATATGGAAAGCCTGCATTCAGTATGGCTTGCCGCTGGTATACGCTTCTTCGGCATCAACCTATGGCGACGGACAATTTGGTTTTAGTGATGACCATTCCATAATCCCCGAATTGCGTCCCCTAAATTTATATGCACAGTCGAAGCACGATTTTGATCGTTGGGCGCTCGAACAAACAGAACAACCTTATTTCTGGGCCGGATTAAAATTCTTCAATGTATATGGACCAAATGAGTACCATAAAAGCCGGATGGCGTCTGTAATTTTTCAGGCCTATAATACCATCTTGGAAACGGGTAAAATGGACCTGTTCCGATCTCATCATCCTGACTTTAAGGATGGAGAACAGGCCCGTGATTTTATTTATGTAGAAGATGTAGCCAAGGTGATCTTGTTTTTCATGAACCACCGCAAAGATTCCGGAATTTACAATGTTGGGACCGGGGTAGCAAGAACATATCTTAGTCTGACGAAAGCCGTATTTAATTCGATGAAGGTCACCGAAAATGTCGGTTATATGGATACTCCGGAAGATCTTCAGGGAAAATACCAGTATTTTACCTGTGCCAACATTCAGAAACTTAGAAGTATAGGTTACACCGAACCGTTTTATTCGCTGGAAGATGGCATCGATGATTATGTCACTAACTACCTGATTTCAGGAAATCATTACTAGCCAAACAATTTCATCATTTATAGTCATTAGTTTCACTTCTTTTATGGTCACTAAAAACAACAAATGACGACCAATGACTTAATGACAATAAATGACTGCTGCTTTGGAATTATTACCTTGTAAATACCCAGTTATCTCCATTTGAAAGTCCGTTATTGTAGAAATAACCTTCCAGATCAAATGCTTTTATTTCTTCAGGATCGGAGATTTTATTTTGAATGATAAACCTGCTCATTAATCCACGTGCCCTTTTGGCAAAGAAGGAGACCATCTGAAACTGTCCGTTTTTATGCTCTTTAAATGATGGTGTGATGATACGTGCCTTGAGTTTCTTAGTGTCAATGGCACCGAAATATTCATTTGAGGCCAGATTAACCAACACCTTTTTCCCTGTTTCTGAAAATTGCTGATTGAGTTTGGCCGTAATTTTAGCTTTCCAAAAATCGTAAAGGTTTTTCTTTCCGGCAATTGAAACATTTGTTCCCATTTCAAGGCGATAAGGCTGGATCAGATCGAGTGGTTTGAGCAAGCCATAAACTCCTGAAAGAATCCTCAACTGCTTTTGCGCTGTCTCAAATTCGGAAACTGAAAAGGTTTCGGCTTTGAGTCCATGATATACGTCGCCATTAAACATCAGCACGGCCGGCCACGAATTTCCCGGGGTAAAAGGTAACGACCAGGCCTGAAAACGCTGATGATTTAACTCCGCCAGTTTAGTGGAAATATCCATGAGATGAGCCAACTGGACAGGCTTTTTCTTTTTCATTACCGAAATCACTTTTTCAGCTTCAGGCAAAAAATCGAGCTGAGAAAATGTTTCGAATGGAACAGGACATTGGTTATAAAGCGATTTTGCAGGTGAAATAACAACGATCATGATAGCTTTAAAATGATTTCAGAAATGGAAACAAAGATACTGAATCAAAGTTGAGCGTTATCTGAAAAGTTTGGAGTTCGGAAAGGAAAGAGCGAAACAGGAAAGTGTAATCTTTCTTTTTCCTCTTTCCTGTTTCCACTTTTTCTTTTGTTGTGGTAGTTCTACCAGACATATGTTCCGACTGCACCTTTGTCTAAAGTTATATTGACCATTTTGTCCTTAAATTTTAGATTGAATTGCTGGGTGGCAGTGTTGTCATTCAGAACGATCAATACTTTTTTGCCTTCAGGAGTGATAAAGGCAACATTTGGCAAATTTCCAGGCCAATTGGATCCAATTCTGACCGATCCAGGGCGTACAAACTTGGAAGCATGCGCCAGGATATAATAGGCCGGATTGCGTGTAATAGTATTACCATTGATGGTAATGGTTCCCAGACACTGATTGCATCCGCCATCGTTGGTGTGCGGATCGTTTGAAGGATCTGCTGCCATATTCCATTCCAATACATTCCGGCACCAGTTGCGGGTTCCGCCAATAATGAGGGTGCGCACATGCCATGCCAGATCGCCGGCCAGGTTTCCGGGTGCACCCACCCACTGTTCCGTAAAATATAAGTTTTTGTTTGGAAATGCGTTGTGTACTTTACTCAAATCGTCAATAGAACCTCCATATAAATGAAAGGCCGATCCATCCACATATTTGGAAGCTTCAGGATCGTTCAAAATCTGAATTGGGTAATCAGTCCGGTCGGCATTGTGATCGTAAACAATGATTTTTGTTTTGATGTTTGCAGCTGTAAATGATGGTCCAAGGCTTTTTTTGATGAAATCCGCCTGATCAGCTGCAGTCATATACATACTCGGATTATTGCCCGGATGCAGCGGTTCATTTTGTATGGTGATGGCATCAATGGTAATTCCTTCAGCCTTCATTCCCTGTATATATTTCACGAAATATTTGGCGTAGGCATCAAAGTATTCGGGTTTGAGACTTCCGCCTTTAAATGAGTTGTTTGTTTTCATCCAGGTTGGAGCTGACCAGGGTGATCCCATAATTTTAATGTTCGGATTGATAGCCAGGATCTCTTTCAAAACCGGAATTAAATCGGCTTTTTCCGGTTCAAGACTGAATTTGGTCATTTCTTCGTCAGTTTGTCCGGCAGGCAAATCGTTGTACGAAAATACATGGTCGCTCAGGTCGGAAGCGCCAATGCTGATGCGCAGATAGCTGATACCAATATTTACATCATCGGTGGCAAAAAGTTCTTTCAGAATCTGCTTCCTCGACGAATTGTCCATTTTGTTTAGCAATGTTGCACTGCCCCCGGTTAAGCAGTTTCCAAATCCATCAATGGTCTGGAAGGTTGTGGTGGTATCAACAGTTATGGTAGGATACTGATTGACTGTATTGGTAAAATTCAGGCTTATATTTTGTTTCTGAAACAGTACATTGGTCAACGGACTGGTTACCCAGGATTCAACTTGTGTTTTAACCGTTTCGTTTGAAGGATTTGGTTTCGGGGGAAAATACTCGCTGGTTGTTTTTTTTGCACAGCCCGACAGCAAAATCAGTATGGTGAAAAGTAAATTCATGGCTTTCATTTTTTGATGGTTTATTTGAAATTGCATGTATAAGTTTAGTGGATTTATTTTACGATTAGCTGGTTAAAAGTTTGGCCCGAATTCTTTAATCGGACGAGGTAAGATCCGTTTTTAAATCTACTGAAATCGATTTCCATTCGTTCAGTTTGTCCGGAAAATATTTCAGAAATAATGATCCTGCCTGAAAGATCAAGAATTGAAACCTCTGTTTTATCCTTGTTACTGTATGTTTCGATGAAAAGTTTGTCTCTGACCGGATTTGGATAGATTCGCTGATTTACCAGACCTTGCTCATAAATTAATGTTGGCTGTCCTGCATTGTTAATTTCTATCCAGTTCAGGTTAAACATCCCTTTGCCCGTAAAGACGCGTAATTTGTGCTTTCCTGAAGTTAAAGACAGATTGGATTGGAAAGTTTTCCAGTTTTGCCAGCCACCTGTGGAAGGGATCTGAATCGTTTGTATGGTGGAATTGTTTTCCTGAAGTTCCAAATTGGTACTTGAATTGGCCGATATCCGGCAATAAATGGTGTAATCTCCGGTAGTTGAAACGTCAATGTTGTATTCGAGCCAATCTCCGGCATCAATCCAGCCCACATTGGCAATTCCTGAAAGATCACTGGTGGCCTGAATCGAAATTCCGGACATGGAAGAATAACTTTCAGCTTCAATTCTGGCAGGAATAGGAGAGTAGCTGTCAGGATCATGAACCGGATTGAAATTCAGGTAAAGTTGCCCTAATTCGGTCAATTTCCCAGTTTGTGAATCAAACAGGTCGATGTATGGATAGGATTCTTTCCATCTGCCTGTAAACCACGAATACCGGAACACCATTGGCTCATTTTCGAGGTAATCAATGGCGCCCATCATCAAGCCTTTTTGCATATTTCGAGTGATCGTTGACTGATCCCAGCAGGCAAATTCAGTGAGCCAGATGGGTTTGTTGTATTTTTTGAATTGATTGATGTAATCGGACAAAGCACCGGCATAGCACATATAATTGTGAACGGCAATGTAATCGACCTGGCAATTCGGGCAGGCTGCAAAAAAAGCATCCAAATATGCGATGGGATTGGAGTAGGTAACTCCGTTTTCGGTAACTCCATCACCCGAATAATTGACTGCTGGTCCAACAATTTTTAGCCCGTAATCTTTGGCTATTTTCTCGAGTTTGGGCCATAATGCAGCAGCTTCCGAAGGCTTCATGTTTGCCTGTGACATGAAATTAGGCTCATTAAATCCAAGCAGGTATCTGGCATTGGGATGACTGGCATAAAAAGCCCGCAGTCCGGCTTCGTTAATCGACTTTCCCCATGCCATTGGTACGAAATCCATTCCGTAGTTTTGATAAACATTCGCCACCATGCTTTCGGGTTGATAATGCCAGTTGTACCACCATGAAATACCTTTAGAGATGGCGGCCATGTCGGCTTCGGAATGATAGCCGTATGCAATACCTCTTTTAATACTTTTTGTTTGAGAATAAAGTGGTGATGAAAAAACTATCAGGCATATCAGGAGAGAAAACCAATTTATTTTGCAATTATTGTGAGCCGGAAATAGCATGAATGGTCAGCGGATAAAAGATAAAAGAGCGTTTTAAATATAGCATAAATCCTGACAGGCTTTGTAAACCTGTCAGGATTATGATCTGATTAGTACAGATAAGGAATCTTAAGGAATTACTTTTTCTGATAAACCCTTACATAGTCAACCACCATGGAACGAGGGAAAATAGAATCATCAATTCCTTTAGCTCCTCCCCAGTTTCCACCAACAGCTACATTTAAGAGCAAGTGAAAGCGTTTGTCGAACGGCCAAACCTGAAATCCTGTTTTTTCATTCTGAAAAGTAAAAATCAGTTTGTCATCAATATACACCCTGTATTCATTGGCTTCCCATTCCAGAATGTAGTTGTGAAATTCAGTGTAGCAGTCGTTAACAGTAAGCTTGCCGCTTTTTTGTGTTCCCTTTACGTGGTTGTATGCCTGAGTGTGAGCACTTGCTAAAATTACAAACGGATCGTAACCTACATTTTCCATAATGTCAATTTCGCCACTTGCCGGCCAGCCACCGTAAATCCAATCGGTCGGAAGCATCCATATCGCAGGCCACATGCCTCTTCCATCGGGCAGTTTGGCTCTTACTTCAACTTTCCCATACAGCCAATCGCCTTTTGAACGGGTAACCAATCGGGCCGAAGTGTATTTTTTTCCTTCGAAATCCTCCTTGATTGCATTGATATAAAGATTCCCATCTTTAACCTCCGAGTTTTTTAAACGGGCTGAAGTATAAAACTGAGCTTCGTTATTTCCCCATCCCGAGGCATTTCCATCGGTGTCGTAACTCCATTTTTTGTTGTCGGGCAACCCGGAGTAATTGAATTCATCGCTCCAAACCAGTTGATATTCACCTAAGTTTGTCCCGGTTCCGGGTTTTACCCCCGAAGGTTCCGATTTATTATCTTCGGCACATCCCCAAAGCGAAATGAAACTGAGAAATGATAAAAAGAGCAGTTTTTTCATGTTGTTTTTTTAATAATCCTGCCCGTCCGGATTACCCGGACAGACAAGATTAAATTGCCTATTTATTAATGAAAGCTGATTTAAGTCCTTCTACATGAGGTCCTGAGAGCTCATCGAAATAGAATTGATGAGTTCCGGTACCAACACCAGGATTACACATAATGCGAACTACATTGTAAAAGTCAACATTGAATTTTGAGCTTGTAGTCACATCTGAAGTGAACTGGTCACCTGTCCAATCCCATCCGGCGCTAACACCCGCAAAATTGTATTCAGCAATTTCCCAGGTATTGTCTTTCTTAATGGTATAGACGAGATCGGCTGTTCCGGTTTGCCATGCATTTCCGCCCTTGTCGGTATTCTCAAGTTTCATCAGGATTTTTTGGCCTGCTTTTCCATAAACCAAAATCCGGAAGATATGCTGCGAACGAAGATCGAAGCGGTATCCGGGAGCTAATTGCATGTAAGCATTGGCCCATTCATTGTTCGTTTTTGAGTAATACGCCACTTTAGACGATTTGTCCGGGTATACCTTTGATGGATTATCTACTACACTTACTCCGCAATCCTGACCCAAAACAGGAGCCATAATTACCTCGCTGAAATCGTTGTAGGTCACCATCATATCCAGAAGGAAAGGAACATAGTTAGGATGGTTGGCGGCCACTTCAATCAATTTGCTTGTAGTAAGCGTTTCGTTTGATGTGGTTACAGTAACTGTAAGGTTGTATGGTGATTTACGCATATACGTGTTGGTCAGCGTAGCGTTGATATCAGCAGTTTCCTTAACGGTACCATCACCGAAATTAACCTTAATGCTGGTAATTGACAAACCAGCAGGAATGACCACTTTATTCAGTTTTACACCATACTCGTTTACTTTACCGGTTGGGGTAGCAGCCACTTCAAAAGTTACTTTTGGTTTTACGTATCCTTTAGGGATTAACTGATAATGCCAGGCATTACCTTCAACGCGGTCGATAGTAACCAGTTCCAACAGGTTTTCTTCAATTTTAAGAATCTCATATGATCCATTTGTTCCACCAACATCGAAGCAAGGAAACATCGGTGTTGTTCCTGCAAGAGTCAGGTACGATTTTCCTACTTTATCCTCAATAAACCAGGTGCCTGGATTTGGTTTGTAATCGACAATGAAGTCAGTATCCAATTCTCTTGGATTACTGTATCCAGTGCTGGTTTTTACAAATCCTTTTACATAGCTCTGTCCGTGGTTGGTAAGTGTTGCTGCGAAACCATTGATTTTAAAGTTGATTTCGTCGTCGTACATTACTTTTACGGCTTGTTTAGCCAATGGGCCGGCAGACCACCATTCCAGACCAACTGAACCAGCAGGTCCAACGCCAAGGTGTCCACTTGCCAAACTGTCTAAAACCCATGTTTTACCAGCAGCTGCATTTACTCCTCCACTCAGGAAAATAAATTTAGGATCGGTAAAAATGGCATAATCGGTTTTAGTCTGAACTACTTTCTTTGATTTAACTGCAGTTCCACCGCGTGTAACCAGTGTCATCGTTACGGTATATTCGCCAGGCAAAGAGTAGGTTGCTGTTGGAGCAGCTTCGGTCGATTTGCTTCCATTACCCAAATCCCATGAGGCAATACCAGTTACTTTTGAAGTATTGGCTAAAACAAATTTAAAGGCGGTTGTCCCCGGAGTAATTGTAAAATCGAGCTGATCTTCAGTTGGCGCCAGTCCGATATCAATCGTGTCGTCTATTTGGGGGGCACAAGCAAACATCATGAGGATGAGCGCTGCCAGACCAAACAATTTTTGTATATATTTCATGCTTTTCATTTTCATATAGTTAAGATATTCAATAAAAATTATTCCGAAACCTTCTTATTTATAAGCAGGTACCATCTGTTTCAACACATCTTTATTTGTATTCCTGATTTCGCTGGCCGGAATTGGAAACATTCCCCAGGTGTTCGGATTAAAGGTGCGCGCAGCAAAGTCGGATGCATTAGCAGTTCCCTGTGGAACAGTGAAACTTGCATTGATTTTAGTAGCAGCATAAGTTTGTCCTCTGCGCAGAAGATCCCATTTACGAAGTCCTTCACCACCAAACTCAACACGACGTTCGTGATAAATATCGTCCAGAGTGATGGCTGTTAAAGCTGCGCCAGTACCCATTGCGCGGGTGCGAACCTGATTTAGGTAACCCAAAGCTTTTGCCTGATTGTCTGACAGGAATAATTCAGAAGCCATCAGTAAAACATCGGCATAACGAATATCGACAAAGTTGCGTGGGAAGTTATGACTTTGATCGCCACCTGCGCCAATAAAAGCTGCCTGCGCCATGTATTTCTTATTGAAATAACCTGTATTCATGAAGGCTTTGTTGTACTTGGTTAATTTTGCATTGGCATCGTAAAGCGTTGCATCTTTACGTGGGTCGCCAGCTTCAAATTCGTTGGCTAAACTCCAGGTTGAAACAGCAAACGACCATCCTGGGAAAACTGATGCATCACCTTCTGGATTACGAACGCTAATCCATACACAAGAGAAATTTCCGTTGATATTCCAACCGCCCCAATCGCCTGATTTTGCTTTTTCAGAATACTGAATCTCAAGTAACGATTCTTTATTATTCTGGTTATTCCAATTCCATAAATCGGCATATTTGGGTAACAAGGTATAAGTTTTACTTGCAATGATTTGTTCCAATGCAGCTTGAACATAGGCCTTATCAATCGTGGTTTTTCCATCGCTCCAGGCAGTTGCACCCAATACTGGTTTTGCAAATCCTTCGTGATAAAGATAAATGCGCGCAATCAAAGCCTGAGCTGCAGCTTTTGAAATACGACCAGTTTCGTTGGAAGGTATTACTGTTGGTAAAACGGCAACTGCTTTCAGTAAATCGCTTGCAATCTGAGTAAATACTTCATTCGGAGTATTTTGTGGGATTGATTTGTAGTCCTCAACGCTTGGGAGAACTGTTGTAATAATTGGCACGTAACCGTAATGACGAACCAGGTCCCAGTACATGTATGCACGCAAAAACAAGGTTTCTGCTTCCAGCCTGGCTTTTAATCCGTCTTTCTTCCAGTCTATATCTTCTTGTTTTTGAAGATATAAGTTTGCCCTGTAAATGCCCGAGTAACAACGATTCCATAAATCGCTTGATGAATTGTTTTCGGGAGTCATAACAAACCGTTCCATTTCCTGCCATTGACTCATATCTCCGGCATCAGAACCTCCGCAGAATGCATCATCAGAGAAAATGTCGGACATGGTAGGCACAAATTGCCAGTTCTGCACCGAATAGGCATCGTAAACTGCCGCTACTGCAAGCAATGCCTGATCTTCGGTTTTGTAATAGTTGGCCTCAACCTGACCAGTTTTTGGTTCCAGTTCAAGAAATGAATCAGAACAGGAAATGCTTCCGAGTGTTAAAGCCAAGATTGAGCTTGCGTATATGATATTCTTTTTCATGTTTCTATATTTTAAAATTGGCTTCATTAAAATGTAATGTTAATACCACCTAATACGGTGCGCGCTTGAGGATAGATACCATTATCGATACCATTACTGAAAACACCACCACCAATTTCAGGATCGTAACCTTTGTAGCTGGTTAAAGTCAGCAGGTTCTCGGCTGTAACATACAGTCTCAAATTCTTTAATTTCAGATAATTGGTAACAGTTTTTGGTAAGGTATAACCAAGAGTGATGTTACGAAGTCTCACATAACTTCCGTCGTGAATAAAGAAATCGCTTACCGTTCTCATATTCTGATTGTTGTCGGTGAAAGTAACACGAGGATAATAGTTTGATGTACCTGCACCTGTCCAGCGATTCAGCCAATCGGCACGGTAGTTTGTTCCGTTCATATCGTAACGACGGGTTGCATCGTATACTTCCTGACCTAACGCGGCATAAACAAACATATTTACATCAAATCCTTTGTATTCAAGGTTCAGATTTAAACCTCCTGTGAAACTTGGATATGGAGAACCAATTTGAACACGGTCGGCATCGGTAATTCTACCATCTCCGTTTGCGTCGACGAATTTAATGTCACCAGGTTGAGCATTGGGCTGAATTTTACCGCCATCTGCATTGACATAAGCTTTCACTTCTTCGTCATTCTGGAAAATACCATTCGTTTTTACTCCGTAGAAAACTCCCATTGGAGTACCTACTTCAGCAAACAATACACCTGACTGTCCAAATCCACCATCACCACCCTGAAGTCTTTTTTCTGAATTCTGGATGTCAAGAACTTCATTTTTATTGTAGGCACCATTAATTGAACCATTGAAAAAGACGTTTCCGAATTGCTTTTTGTAGCTAACTTCAGCTTCGAATCCTGAGTTCTGAACAGAACCTCCGTTGATTGTCGGAGCAGAGTTTCCTACCAGCATAGGTACTGGTGCGGTAACTAACCAGTCTTTGGTTGTTTTAATGTAGTAATCTAAAGTCACCCTTAAACTGCTACCCAAAGTTGCCATATCAATCCCGATATTGGTTTGTTCAGAAGTTTCCCATTTTAATGATGGATTGGCAATTTTTGTAGGCTGAGTTCCATTGTATTGTGTTTTACTATCGCCGAAGTAGTAAATGTTCTGATTACCAATGATAGAGGTATAACCGAAGTTTCCGATATTTTCGCTACCATTCTGACCCCAGCTTGCACGCAATTTCAACATATCGATAGCACTTGAAGCATCATTCATGAAATCTTCACGTGAGATAACCCATCCTGCTGCAACCGATGGAAAGTAACCGTATTTGTTTTCAGCACCGAAACGGGAAGATCCGTCACGACGCATCGTTGCAGTTAACATGTAACGATCTTTCAAATCGTAATTCAAACGGCCAAAAATAGAAGATACAGTATGTTCTGAATAGCCACCACCAACATTTGCACTTAATGGATCGGTTGCATTATCAATGTAAGAATGTTCGAAATCATCAAAAATAACGGCAGATTTTTCACCTGAAATATTTTCGAACATGTCTTTAAACGCGGTTGTACCAGCCATTAAAGTTAAATGGTGTTCATCAAATGTTTTGTCGAAAGTCAGTATGTTTTCGAAGTTCCAGCGCGAATACAGATTCATACTGGCAGATGCCTTATCGGTAATGGTAAAATGCATGGCATCGAGGTAATAAAAAGGTGAATATCCCCGGCTGCTAACCAATGCCATCTCGCCGCTGTAAGTCGATTTAAAAGTCAGTCCTTTCAATGAAGGATTAATTTTACTAAAATCAACTTCCGCAAACAATCCTCCAACCACTTTGCTGGTTTTTGTTGCAGAGTTTAAATTATCAAGCATAGCAACCGGATTGGTAATTTCCTGGAGGCCAAGACCGAAATCTTCAGGTGTAGCCCAGCTTCCATCCTCATACTTAACTGGTACGATTGGAGGCATGTTAATTGCCTGACCTAAACCTGTTCCAAAATGGGTGTTTGTTTCAATTCCCTTGCTTTTAATATAGGCCAGGTTCAGGTTTGTACCGAATTTCATAAAGCCAAATTCGGCAATGGTATTTAAACGGTAACCGAATTTTTCAAATTCAGATTTTCCTTTGGCAACAATACCGTCTTGTTTGAAATAGTTTAAAGAAGATGAATAACTGAGTTTGTCATTTCCACCGTTAATCGAAACCGAATGGTTTTGTTTTGGGGCGTTATAATTAAACATTTCATCCTGCCAGTCAGTATCTGAAGTATAGCTTGCAATGTCGGCAGCCGAAAATTTAGGAGCTAATCCGCCATTCATCGATGCTTCATTGGTAATCATCAGGTATTCCTGACTGTTCATCAAACGCAATTTTCTCCATGGATTTTGCATACCATAGTATCCATCGTAGGTAACAACCATTTTAGAATCCTTTTTACCACTTTTTGTAGTAATCAGGATAACGCCGTTAGCACCGCGAGCACCATATATAGCACAGGATGCGGCATCTTTAAGTACTTCAATTGATTCAACGTCGTTTGAGTTTAAGAAATCTGTACCTGCGCCGCTCATTGGTAAACCATCAATAATGTACAATGGTTCTGCATCACCGTTGGTTCCGACACCACGAATACGTACTGAAATCTGATCGCCTGGCTGACCTGAATTGCTCGAGATAACAACTCCGGCGGTTTTGCCCTGAATAGCCTGGGTCACCCTCATATCAGATGTTTTCTTAAGGTCGTCGCTGCTAACTTTACTGATTGCACCGGTAACCATGCTTTTTTTCTGGGTACCATAACCAACAACTACAACTTCATCAATATCTGTCTGCTCAGCAGCCAAAACGATATTGATTACATTTCTTCCGCTAACCGGAACATCCTGCGATTTCATACCAACAAATGAGAAAGAAATGGTTGAATTTCCTGGGGCATTCAACGAATACTTTCCATCAATGTCAGTGATCGTGCCGTTAGTTGTACCTTTTACAACTACACTTACTCCGGGAATTGGTTGTCCATCATCAGCTGATGTCACAACTCCCTTTACTTGTAGCCCCTGTGCATAAACAGCAAAAGAGCTAACCAAAATTAAAAGAGCTAAAACTGCTTTTTTCATAAATAAATAGATTTTAGAAATGGTTCTAAAAAAATAAAACTTAAACAGACCTCTGGCTTGTTTAGGGGTGCAAATCTATCTCCTTATTAGGGTTTTTTAAAAAAAAGTGGTACTGCAAAAATACATCTGGGTGAAAATGGAAGTACATCAAAAATACATCAGTTGTAGTTATATCTGTCTAATATATAAATAGATATATAAATTATTTGGATTGGCTGCTATACAACAACTGGTAAAATGAGTACTACAATGGAATAATCGGATCTTACAGGTCGATTATCATACTGGTAAGGTTTTGATCGCGATCGATATTCAATTTTTTTCGAACCCGATACCGGCAAATTTCCACTCCACGAACGGTAATATTCATTAACGGGGCTATTTCTTTGGTTGAAATATTCATTCTGAGATAGGCACAAAGTTTCAATTCTTTTGGAGTTAGATTGGGGTGTTGTGATTTCAACCTTTTCAGAAAATCCTCATGGACCTCATCAAAAGCAGTTTCAAATACTTCCCACTGCTTTTTATGGTCAATGTCCTTGTCAATTTTGGTCATTATTGAGCTAATCTTGTCTTTAACGTTCTCATCAATGCTGGTCATTTTTAGCTTTTCAAGTTCATCTTTGATCTTCTGCAGGAATTTGTTCTTCCTGATTAAATCCATGGTTTGATTGGCCAGTTCTTTATCACGGTGAATCATCTCAATCTGTAATTTCTCATTTTTCAGATTGATAAACTTTTTCTCGGCGATAAGGGCTTGTCTTTTATAGTTTTGTTCTTTTTGACGGTAGGAGCGAAGGTGATTAAGCCGTTCTTTTCGTTTGGAGATTTCAATTCGCTTTAAAAAGTACCAGATAAGCAAAATAATAACTAATAAAAGCAAAACAGAATAAATGGCATTGGCCCAAATGGTTTTATACCAGGGAGGCAAAACGCTGAACTTCAAGCTGTCGGTTGTACTTTCGATTCCCATCTGATTTCGGGCCTTAACACTGAAGGTATAATCACCGGGGGGCAGATTAGCATATTCGTTGAAAGGAATATTACTCCATTTTGACCATCTGTTGTTGTATCCGGCAAGCTTAAAACTATATTCGATGTTTTCCTGATTATCATAGACCGGTGAGGTATATGAAAAACGGAATGTATTTTCTTTAAAAGGAAAACTGAACTCGGTAGTGTTAATCTCTTCATCTACAGATATTCCGGAGTCAGAATGTTCTGTTTCGCCTTTTTTGCTCACGTAGTTACTATAAAAGAAGGTACTGTCGAGGTACAATGCAGATGCCTTGTTTATGTACGCTGAGAATTCCGGGCTGTGGTTAAAATTGGAAAGTGGGGAATAGTGGGCAAATCCTTCTTCAGTTCCAAAGAAAATATGCTCGTCAGAATAGCGATAAACCGATTCAAATCCACTGATAAATCTACCGGTCAACAATCCGAATGGAGCGCTTATATGGTTGTAGCTATTGTCTTCCTGAATCCGGAATACTCCTGCTTTATTCTTACCCATGTCCCATGCCATATACCAGATATTTCCAATCTGGTCTTCTTTAAGAAAGGAAACATCTTTCAACGGACCCAATAGCTGGTTAAAATAAGCTGAACTTTCAAACTGATCTTTTTCCTTGTTGTATTCAAAAAAACCAACACTTGAGGTAATCAGTATTTTCCCCTTTATTTTAAAAACGTTCAGGTTATAATTTGAAGGTAAACCATCCTTCGAAGTATAAAACCGGAATGATGGAATACTATCGAGATTACTGCCAATGTGGATTTTATATATTCCTTTAAAGCCATGGCTCATCCACAGGTCACCATTTTCGTCTTCTTCAAAAACACGGAACGATTCATTAAAACCGCCTATTTTTCCCGAATATACCCAACTGCCGTTTTGCTTCTTATAGAGAGTAAGTCCGCTGTAGGTTCCACCAATCAGGTATTCCGGAAATTGTTTGAGTGAATGAAATTTCCATGCTCCGGGAATCTGGCTGATCTGCCGGGCCTTTTCACCTTCAATCACAAAAGTACCGTTGTTGTGACCGCAAAGCAGAATGTTATCATGTATCCCCAAATACCAAACCTGCCCGTTTGTTCCGGGAATCAGGCGAAAATCTTTGTTTTGCTGTTCGTCTCCCCAAGCTTTAACAAACAAGCCCTGATTGGTTCCCAGGTAAATTTTTCCATTGTATATCAGTGAAGTATAACCGGCTCCGATTCCGTCGGTTTGTTGCAAAAAAGTGATGGGTGAATTTACATTTATATAATCTATTCCATTATCCAGTCCGAGCCAAAGATTACCAACCCTGTCGGCAAATACTTTCAGAATGGTGTTATTTTGAAGCCCTTTTTGCCGGTTAATGTGCTGGATGATATTTCCGTTTTCATCGATAATAATGATCCCATCCTGTATCGTTCCGATGGCGTAATATTTGTCCTGAATAACGATTGCGCTAAAAATCTGCTTTTGTTTTAAAAGTGTATTAACCGGAATATTCCATTCTTTCAGTTCATTGCCATTGTAGATGAAAACTCCCTTGTTCAAGGTAAATAACATTAAATCATTTCCTCTGTTAAAAGGAACGACCGACCATATTTCTTCTCCCTTAACTTTTTCACAACCCCTTAATTCGCGTAAGCTGTTCCCTTCAAATTCCATCAAACCTTTTTCCTGATCGTTAAAATACAACCGATTATTAACAACATAAGAATTTTGAAACCGTGAAGGCGCTTTTATTATTGAAACCGTTGAATCGCTTTTGAAAAGGAATGCAAAATTGTACGATTGAAAAACGATTTGATTCTGAAATGAAGTGATGTTCCAAACATCGTCGAAATTGACATAGTCAGGAGGAAGAAATTTTTTAAGCGACCTGAACTCCATTTTTCCACCTCGGCCAACTTCCATTTTTCCCAGTTCGTTGTAAGCTCCAACATATATCTGCCCATTTTTAGCAATATATACCGACCGAACGATGGAAGAATTAGGCATTCGGTGCATTTGCCAGCTAACTCCGTCAAAATGCAGCAAACCCTCATTGTTGCCGAAATACATAAAACCACGGTGGTCCTGAGCAATAGCCCAGTTTTGAGTACCGCCTTTATACTCCCTTCTCGGAAAGTTATGAATATACGGTACCCCGATGTTGATCATTTCAGCCGAAGCTTCGGTCGATAGTGATAAAATAAATAAGAAAATATAGATTAATCTCTTGTGCATAAACTGAATCAGGCATTGATTGCTTTTGCAATTGTAGCGTAAAGGATTTAAATAAGCAATGATTTGCTGAAGGCATATTCCACGTTCTAAGATTTTGTTTGAACTAATCCGCTAACATTCATTGTTGTAGCTAAACCATTGAATTGCTCCAATTCTTTTCCAAAATTTAGAACTTGAGTGCGTCGTTGCTTCTAAAATAACAAAATCTCCGGAGGAGGACTTCTAAGCTGTCCCTTCCGGAGATATATAAAAATGAAAGGTTAATGTTTTTAACTCAATGACTTTCTGTTCTGAATAAATTAATCCATTGCTTTTACGACTCTTTTCTGATCATATTCAGAATTGATGGTTTTAGCGACTTTTATATAGTTAGTTTTGAGTTCTTCACTTTTGGGCATTTTATCTGCAATCTGAATCAACACGTTGCCACGTTCAAATTCAGAAGATACCTGCGCCGTTCCGTTGATGAGTCCAACCCATTGTTCTTCGGTTTTGATTTCTTTCCCAACCAACTTTTTAAGCACATTTGCTTTTTCAAAATCGGAACCAATATGATCGACCGAGCTCAGCAAATTACTGAAACTTTCGCCTTCGTAAATTCCCTGATCAATCAATTCTTTCAGCAGATTTGCTTTCTCGAAATCGGAGCCGATGGTATTTGATACGATTAAGGCTGCGTCGAACTGTTCATTAGTTACCGGCTGTCTGATCCTGCTTTTTAGTGCATTGGCCTTTTCAAAATCAGAACCAATACTTTTAACTGCTTCAAAATAAGCTTGCGAGATCAGAGAATCTTTCATCTGAGTAGCCGAAAACTTCCGGAGTAATTTCCCTTTTTCGAAGTCTGAACCAAGTTGAACGCTGATCTTTTTTGTGATTTCGAAAACTTCATTTTGATGAATACTGTCGCACGAAATAAGGTATTCGAGGTACATACTTTTCACAAAATCACCATCGATGTGATCCACTTCATTCAATATAGCACGGAGTCCTCCTTTTTTTACCAGGCGATTGATGCGGCCTTGTGCATCAAACCCCACTGAAATCATTTCCTGAATGGCTTCGGCCATCAACTTTTTGCCTTCAGGGCTTGCCGGATTTACTTTGTGACCGTCCATAAACATGACGCATTTCATTTCGCCATTCTCATTGTGCGTCAATCGTAGTCCTCTGTCGTTTTTCTTGTAGTCAAGGTATCCGTTTTTTGAAATACTTTGAACGGCAGTTTCATCATCGGTGAATTTGATTTCGCCGAAATAGTTGATTTCAAGCTTGTCTTTTCCATCGTTGACAACCATTCTGTTTCCAAAATGGTGGCACGATGCTGCGAGGATTAGGACAATCAGGATTGCTGTTAGGTTTCTAATTGTTTTCATCAGTTTGTTTATTTGTTTGTTCTTGGTTTTCTGATCGTTTTATGTAGGAGAAGTAGCCTAAAAAGCTTAATGCCAGGCAAATTGCAATGATCGCGATGGAATGAATGCCGAGCGGACGGGTTGCACTGACCATACCAAGTCCCAATCCAATTCCGGCCAGAACCAGGGCCCATTTTAATGCCTGGCTTTTGGCATCAGTCTTGGTGGGTTGAAGTATTTGTTCAACTACTTTATCAGGTACTCCTTTTTCGATCATTTTAAATTTCAGGCGATTATCTAATATCAACCGGATAATGGAAATGATAAAATATACAAATAAATATGCTCCAACCAATACGGCCGGCATTTCGAACAATTGTCTGGAAAACGAACCTCCTTCGGTGAAGTGGTAATTATCTTGTGCGAATAAAGCAAATGGAGACAAGAGAACGATGGCAAATATTAATTTCTTTTTCATCAGGTTATTTTTTGTTTATAATCGATTAGACTGGCATGCAGCTATATTGTTGCAAATAACTTTAGGATATATTCAAAGCATTCATTTGTTTGTGATATTTCCGGTAGATTTCAAAACCTTGAAACAGGAGAGAGATCAGGACGATTGCCACGAACAGATATAGAAACAGGGTAGAGTATCCAGTGAATAAACCTGATAGATATTTGCTGAACAAGATACCCGAAAACAAAATCGAAGAAATTCCGATAACTGAAAACAGGTAAACTGCAAAAATATCCCAGGAGAATCCGGGTTTGGATGGCTCCAGTTGCGATAAAACTAATTCGGATAAATTGAAATCGAAAACAGGCTTCACTTGCTGCTGAATTCCAGAAAACAGGATTTGATAGGCTATCGCTTTCTCTTTACAAGCTTCACACGACTCGATGTGCTCAATGGTGAATTGTCCGCAAAGCAATGGTTCTGAAACGTATTCCTGAAGTTCATTTTCAGAAAGATGTTCGGCTATCATAGTTCTTCTTTTTTGTATTTGCGTAATAAACTGTCTTTTAACGATTTCCTTGCCCTGAACAAATAACTTTTTACGGTTCCTTCGGGAAGTTGGGTGATCAGTGCAATTTCTTCGTAGCTCAGCTCCTCATTGTGGTAAAGGGTAATTAAGGTTTTGTGCAACGGAGAGAGTCGTTCAATTTCTGTTTTCAGAATTTCATTCAACTCACGTTGAAAAATATCATTTTCAGTTTGATTGAATAATACTTGGATTGATTTGCCACCAACAAACTCCACCGAATCATCATCCGGTTCAGTCTGATCATCCCGATGATCGAGCAGAACCAGTTTTTTCTTTTCCAGATAAGATAGGCAGGTGTTGTACGAAATCTGTGCAATCCAGGTCGATAGTTTCGATTGATGCCTGAATCCGGGCAGACTTTTAAATGCTTTCAAATAAATGTCCTGGGCTATGTCTTTCCGGTCTTCGGTGCGACTGATCATTTTAAAAACGATTTGAGTCACCAATCCTTCGGTATTTTTAATAATTGTGGCAAAGGCATTGGTGTCGCCACCCAACACCTTGCCAACCAAATACTGATCTGTTTGTATGTTTTCCTTGTTCCCGCTCACTTACCCGATTAGACCGGCAATTACCAAAAATGTTGCAGTGATTTTTGTGTTTTTTGGGTGATCGCAATGATCTTATTATTTATTCTTTCCTATTCCACTAACCAGAACCTTTTTATTACCCATAATGATCGAGGGTTTTAATTCAGGATTCATCCAGTTCAAAAGTCTTTCCATATCCTGTTCGGTAATGACCACACAACCAGAACTCGGGTTGACCTGCTGCTGATTTTCGCTTAGATGAAGAAATATGGCGCTGCCCATTCCTTTTACAACCGGATTCATGTTGTATTCAATCACCATGCAGTATTTATATTCGTCGCTTCTTATTTTTAGTTTTTCGAACGAGCCGGCCTTGGTTTCACCCCTGACATGATGATTGTAATCGGGTGAATTGGGATCATCGATCCATTTGTCATCGGCAGTAGTCTGAATAAACGACATTTTTGTTTTGACCTCTTTTTCGTAGCAAAATAATTGTCCCAAACGAAAGAACCCGGAAGGTGTCAAGTTATCACCTTCGCGTTTGGCGCCAGTTGCAGCAAATCCTTTTCGCCCAATACCTGCCGAAATTGGATGATCAACAATATGCCATACTCTGTTTTTCTTTTCCAAAGCCACCAGAATTGCTGAATTACTTTCAGGAGTTTCATTAAAAACGACGAGAAACTGACCAATACTATCCAGTAATGCTGCATTTTTTTTCGCGATCCGAAGTGCAGTTTTTGCAGAATCCTGAGCATTTGCAAAATCATTGAAAATGCCAATCTCCAAACCAAGTAAAAGCAAAAAAGAGTAGATAAATTTCATCATGTTTTTATCAAAACGATTATTTTCTCGCCATAAGATCAGGCTGCTTAAACAACCAGTCAGCAAAATAGCATTATAAATGAAATCTTTTAAGCTGGAATTTCCAAATACAACAGACCCATACAATATTGTTATTTTGGGAACTAAACATTTTAAAATTCAAATTATTAGTGTTTTGGGGAATAGGGTGTATTGCCAATCATCGTTTCTGGAAACGTGAATAATTCAGAAGACACCGGCTTAATTAAAATTAAAGGTAGCCATCATCATATCTATTTTATCGAAAAGCTCACCTACACCGATGATTGCTATAATAATGAAAATACCGACAAGAACTTTAGCCAGGACAGACAATCCTGGCCCTATTGAAACCCGGATAATTTTTTTTGTCATAGTAATTAATGAATCTACTGGCAGAAAGTAAAACACAGAGAGGAAAATTAGAAAAATACCGAAAAACGGATCATTTCCCCAGAATGTATTAATGATACCAGCTAAAAAGGTTGCGATTCCGAACAGCCAACTGATTAATTTCCCGACGACAGATAAGATAGTCATAATGATTAGATTTTATTTATTATTCATTTAATAAGCTTTTGTAACTGCAAAGCACTTTGAATTGCAAAGTAAACAGTAAATTTTCAATTTCAAAGTGTTTTAGAAAAAATAATTTCAATTGTCTTTTTGGTCCATTCAGAAAATAGCGGCTGTGGGGCAATCACATTGAAAATACCGCACCTCCTTTCATAGTCATCAGCCATCTTTGACTGAGACTTCCCGTGGGTTGCAACTAAGGGTAAACGGTTTTGAGTTTTCAACTCATGAAAGTGCTTCACTGACACCAGACAAAAAATCCCTCAATTCTGCCGGCGCTCATGCGAGGGGCTAGTCGGGTATTAACAACGTGAGGCCAGTTAAGTCAGCATTCCCTTGTTTCAGGAATTCGTAAGTTATCCGATCTGCCTGACAGTCAATAAACCGGATTCGTTTCAATTTTTCGTTATTTTTAAAGAATGTGTTAATAAGTGTGGCATTTCGGAATATCACCCTGGTAAATGCACAGTTTTCAAAATAGCAGTCTTCCAATGTTCCGGTGAAAACCAGATCGGCAATATGTGAATCAATAAAGGAGGTGCGATTCCATACAGCATCAGTAATTGTATTTTTCTCTAAACCTCCAGATTTAACCGCCACCCCGGAAAAGCCACCCGATTTAATCACCACTCCGGTAAAATCGGCGCCGGTGAGATCGCAGCCGTAAATATTGCTTTTTGAAAATTCAGTTCCGGCAAAATTGGCGCTTGTGAAATCGCATTTGTCGATATTGCTTCCTGAAAATTTAGTTTCTTTCAGCAAACAGTTCATAAACAGATTGTTGCCTAAGTTGGAACCTTGAATGTGACTGTTGCTGATGTCGGAACCCGAAAAGTCACAGCTATCAACATTATTGCCTTTTAGAAGAAGTCCCGACAAATCGGAACCGATAAACTTGCAGCGCTGCATGTTGGAGGAACTGAATTTATCATGCAGATTTTTTAAACCGGAAAAATCAGCTCCCACCCAATTCCCGCGCGACATATCCCAGCTAAGTTTTTTATTTTGCTTTTCGGAGGAAAATTCAACCGATTGCTTTTCCGAAAACTCAACGGACGCTTTTTCATTGGCCACGGATTGGAAGTTTTCTGAGAAATAGTTAAGGTCAACGCCCAGAATTTCGGCCAGGCGGTTTAAAGTAATGATATCCGGCAACGATTCTCCACGTTCCCACTTTCCGACAGCTTGTGGACTAATGAATAAAAGCTCAGCTAGCTGGGCCTGAGAAATATTGATTTTCTTTCGTGCTTCGGCAATTTTATTGCCAATCATTTTTGTTTCCATGTGTACATCTTTTAGTTTTTGTTTTTATTTTATCGACACTGCAAACATACTGGTACTCATTTCCAGAATCAAAAAAAATCAAAAACATATAGTTGTAATTACGCTATTTATAGTGGTTATTCAACAACCTATGGTTGTATTTGTTGGGAATTTGGGTGATTGCTTTTTTGTGAACAGAAAAACAATATAATTCCTGTCGGATTACCAATTTTAACTTTAGTTATTCATCGTTTCTCAATATCAAAACCGTAACGTTCAATAAATTTATTGTATTCATCGGCAAACGATACTTTTTGATGATGTTCGGGTTGTTTTGTAATATAATTTCGGACAATGTCCAGCTTATCATCGCCAACACCTATAGCCAGATATTCATCCTGCCATTCAAATTTAACAGCGGTCAATTGCATCTGATTGATCCAATGCGATGATTCTCCCTTTATTAATTGAGCAATTTTGCCGATGCTTAAATCATCGTTTAATGAAACAAGGATATGAAGATGATCAGTATAGCCATTAATGAAATCAATATAGATATTTTTCTTCTTGGCATTTTCGCGAATATGTGCAAATATTTGAGGGCGAATGGAATCAGATAAAAATGGATATCTGTCTTTTGTTGACCATACGTAATGGACGTAAACCTTAATATATGACATAAATGTACTATTTGAAATTTGGGAATGACAACAAATTCAAATTTATGAATATCCAATGAATGTAAAATGAATGTAAGATGTATCCCGAAAATGGAAATTCTGACTAGCAACGTCATTTATGGCGTTGATTTATTGCACATTTCACCACGGCTTTAGCCGAAATATTTGTGAACATGTTTGGGCTAAAGCCCGTGTGTGATTGATAATCCTATTTCCGTAGCCTGAAGGCTACGTCTAGTCAGATTGGCCTTAAATAGAGTGGTTAAGTGTTTAAAAGAAGCCAAACAAACAATCCTTCGCCTCTGTTAGAGCCCAAACGTGAAGAGAATGAATTATTGATAATTTCAATTTTATGAATTCTCAATGAATGTAAGATGTATCCCGAAAGTGAAAATTTTGACAAACAATGTCATTTATGACGTTGATTTAATGCACATTTTACTACGGCTTTAGCCGAAATATTTGGGAGCGTATTTGGGCTAAAGCCAGTGTGTGATTGATAATCCTATTTCCGCAGCCTGAAGGCTACGTCTAGTCAGATTGGCCGTAAATAGTGTGATAAAAGGTGTCACAAACGGCAAACAAATAACTCATCTTTTTAGCTTACACTCAAATAGGAGGCTGGTATGGGATAAGCATGCGATTTATGTAATTCACCTATATTATTTTTTTTGCATGATGTATTATTTGAACCTTTTAGTCGTAGTCATATACATCCTTGTACACTATTTCTTTATTAATTTGTGTGTTATCACTTCATTATTACCTATTATTTGCAATGTATAAACACCACTTTGAAAATTACTGATGTCAATTTGATTAATAGTTTCTTGCTTGGTTAATAACAATTTTCCATTTATATCATAAATATGAATAGTTGAGTTTTCCGGGATGCCTTGTAAATTAATTATATTGGTTGCAGGATTAGGGAATATTTGAATTCCGAATTGTTCAAAATCATCAAATCCTGTATTTAAGGCCAATTTCGATACCCCATTATCAGTAGCAAACCAGATACTACCTTGATTATCAAACGCAATTGCTCCCACCCAATCACCTGCTAACCCATTAAACGCTTGATAGGTTTTCCAATTTGTTCCATCATACTTTGTAACTCCACCGCCACTTGTTCCAAACCATTTATTTCCCAATAAATCTATACCAATTGCATTTACAGCAGAATATGCAAGATAGGAAATCCAATTTGTTCCGTCATACTTTGTAACTCCACTACCACTTGTTCCAAACCATTTATTTCCTTGCTTATCAATAGCTATTGAACTTACAAAATTTCCTGCTAATCCATCTTTCACTTGATAGGTAGTCCATTGTGATCCATTAAATTTTGAAACGCCTAATTTTGTACCTACCCATAAATTACCTTGATCATCCGTTGCAAGTGACTTAACCTCACCATTTACCAATCCTGAAGAAGCAGTATAACTTGTCAAGTTAGTCCCGTCAAATTTAGAAACACCACCGTCCGAACCAAACCATTTATTTCCTTGTTTATCAATCAATGCTGCTCTGAAAACACCGCTCGGTATGACTGTAACCCAACTTCTCCCATCAAACTTTGAAACTCCATTAGAAGTGCCAATCCAAATAACACCTTGAGCATCTATGACAAGCGCATTTATATTATCATTAACCAAGCCATTTGCTTGTTTTGTATATGCTATCCAATTGGTACCATCAAATTTTGATACGCCACCTCCACCTGTTCCAACCCACTTATTCCCTTGTGCATCTATGGCAATGGCATAAATTTGTTTTACTCTGATTCCTAACGATGTATTAGTGGGATTGTAATTAGTGAATGTTTGTGCAATAAGCAGATTGCTCACAAAAAAGCAAAAACTGAACAAAAAAATAAATTGCCGGTTAATCGTATCATTCCCCAAACTGATACTGTGTAAATTTTTTTTCATAGGTTTAATAAAGGTTTAAGATTGAATCAATACTGATCTAAAATATTTTTTTGAAAAATAAATTTAATAATTTCATTTAATTATATAAATCTTTGTTTGATATGTTAAAAAACACTTATGAAAAATATTTGATTGCGGCGGAAGGACATTCTTAAATGGCTTAATCCTTATTGCTACTGTCGATTAGGTTTGATATCAGATTTAATCGGAGGAACCGATGCTGTTTCACAAGACGATAAACGACTTAACAATTATCAAGATATTCAGGAGGTTACAAAAAAACTGATACGATGACTCGAAGTCATCGGATCAGTTAAAATTAGGATCAGTTAAAATCAATCCTTCAGTAATTTAATCCTTCAGTCTATTGATTCATTACCGGGGTAGTCCGTACACGCTGAACAGAACGAGGTTGGTAGGCCAGGATATATTCCGAATTGTATTCCGGATGGCCTTCAACCTCCAAAATTACTTTAAAGCGGTCGGTACTCCAGGCAGGCAATTTGTATCGAGTAGTTGGCCCGGCCTGATTTACGTTGGCTTTCATAGCGCTGTAATCCCAACTCAAAACTACCATTTCTGATTTTCCGGCCACCAGTTTAATTTTCACTTTTCCGGCAGGTACATCGGTTGGCAAATCGTTTAGCATCCAAACATCAGCAAAAAAAGTTTCTCCTTCGGTCCATTTGAATTTAGAGAATTTGGCGCTTGCCAAAACCGGGCGACATGCATTTTTTACGGCGAAAAATCCGGGTTTCGGAATAGCCGGATAGCTGATCAGGCTATTGTTGGCAGCGGTTGGCCAGGGTTCGTTGTAGCACCAGTTGGCAGCCATAGCGCAGTATGGTTTTTGCCGGCGGGCTTCTTCGTAAATACATTTGTAGCCTTCGCCCTGCATCAGTTGCCCGTTGGCAACCAGTTCTTCCAGCGTGTTTGAAGTGCCGAAATAATCTTCAATAATGTCCTGACACAACCAGGTATTGCCCACCCAGGCTTTGTAGGCATGGTGACTTTCCCACGATCCTCCGGGTTTGGGCGGCCAAAGTTCTTCTTTCGGGATGATGGTTTTTAATATCTCAACCGAAGCCGGGGCTGGCATTCCAAATTCGGTGTAGGCGGTATAATGGGCGCGTGCCATGTTGCTGAACACTTCTTCCTTGGTCTGCAAATCGCGGAACACATAGTTTCCATGCGCCATTCCCATCAATGGCGAGGTTGGGATAAACGGACTGTTCGGGTCGAGTTCGAGACACTGGCTGTTGAGCAGGCGCAAAGGCAGCGATTGGTCGGTCATGCCACTCCATGAATTAAATAGTTCGTTGCCGCCGCACCAAAAAGCCAAAGACGGGTGTTTTTTTACCCGGTTGATAATCGAAGCCGATTCCTGTTTCAGGATAGAAAGGTAATGCACATTATCGGGGTAATTGTTGCAGGCGAGCGGAAACTCCTGCCAAACGAGCAATCCCTTTTCATCGCACAAGTCGAAAAACGATTCTTTATTTACGATTCCGCCGCCCCAAATGCGTAGGATGTTAAAATTGGCTTCTTTGGCCAGATTGAGTAATTCGTTGTATCGTTCGCGGGTGATGATGCCCGGAAAAATTTCAGGATTAACCCAATTGGTTCCTTTGCAGAAAATCTTCCGTCCGTTGATTTCCAATTGTGCGGGGGGTACACTTCTCGATTTGGGAAACCCATCGGGTTCGCGCCAGGCGCCTTCGTTCATTACCAGTTTGACTCTCCGGAAACCGATTTTCGATTCCCTGGTCTGGATGACTTTTCCTGAAGCATCCAAAAGCTGAACAGTTGAGGTATATAAATACGGTTTCCCGTGATCGTGTGGCCACCAGAGCTGTGGATCGGTAAAATCAAGTATCGTTTTACCTTCCGATTTCAATACCACCATGCCGGTTTCATCTGACAGCGTCCACACAAACGGCAGTCCGGTGAGGTTTTGACCTGAAATTTCCAGCTTGATTTCTGCGTTGGTCAGTTCTTTATTCAGCGAATAATTCACATGAAAATCATCAATATAACTGGCTGGCCGTATTTCAAGGTAAGTTTCGTCCCAGATTCCCAGCGGAACTAATCGGGGATGCCAGTCCCAGCCGTAACTTACCGCAGGTTTGGCAACATTCGCAGCCTGCGAACGGTCAGCTGGCAACTGATGTTTCTTCGGAACAGGTGAAATAAGTATTTTCAGTTCATTCCGGTCTTTCAGCTTGTCCGTCAAATCAAGATTGACCGCTGTAAACATGCCCTCCTGGTTCAGTAATTCCTCACCATTCATGAAAATCCGGAATTGATAATCGATGCCTTTGGAAACAAAAAAGAACCGTTCCCCGGAAGCCAATTCAGGTTTCTGAAAAGTAGTCCGGTAAGTGTAAAACTGGTCTTCCATCCAGAGATAGTCTTTCCAGTGCTCGGCAAAGTAATAGGGTTCGTACTTTTCGGCTTTGGCGATATCGAGTTGAACTGCTCCCGGAACGGCAGCCGGTATCCATTTCGATGGCATATCTGTGGCCGTTTTAGAATAGCCGAGTTCCCATTTCAGGAAAGTTTGTTTGCCGGTGGTTCCTGAAAAAACAGAAATTGCAAAAAGCAATGCAATAAAAGTGAGGATTGGTTTCATGTTGCCTGATTGGTTAGTTTTAAGCAACACGAAGATACAATTTCAATTCAAAATTATATGTTATTCCTTTGGCAAGGGTGTCCGAAAAAAAATTGCTTTTCAAATTTTTTTCTACCTACTCACCCCGGGTGCGCTTCGCTTACCCCGCCCCTTCTAAGCGTAGAGAGGGGTAAAGCCCAGCTTGCAGGGCTTGGGGTGAGTTATGAAAACGTAAATAATTTTAATGGACAATCTATTTTGATACTCAAATATCAATAAAGACTTAAAAGGGAATTTTGAAGTAAACTCCTACGGTAATTTGCTTCCTTTGACTGCCCACCAATAAATGGCCTGCATTTCAAGCCGACCTGAAACCACCGCCGGATCGGTAGATTCCATGCGGATGGCCTGCGAAATGGAATCGACATCAAAAATGAGAATCCCTTTGTGTTTGCCACCTTTTTCGAACGGTCCGGCAATAACCATTTTACCTGTACTTGCCATTTCATTGATGTGTTTCATGTGCCCTTCCTGAATTTTTACCGAGGTAACCGAATCCTGATCACGTTTAGGACCTTCATTCAGCAACATAAAAACATACCTTTTCATGACATTGGTGGTGTCGCCTCCCTGAGTTTTAAACTCGCGCTGTGAAAATGCTTCGCTACTGAATGAAGCGACCAGCAGACAAACAAATAAAATCCGGTAAATCATGGTTGTGCTATTTGAGTTTATCTTTAAAAACTTTTCTGAATTTTTGCAGTTTGGGCACAATTACCATCTGGCAATAGCCTTGTGTTGAGTTGTTGGCAAAATAATCCTGATGATAGTTTTCCGCCTTGTAAAACTTTTCGAATGCTGTAATTTCTGTAACTACGGGCTTACCAAAAACATTCTCCTTATTAAGTTCTGCCTTGTATTTTTCAGCCTCTTCCTTTTGTTGCGGCGAATGGTAAAAAACAACCGACCTGTATTGCGTTCCCCGATCTGCCCCCTGTTGGTTTAAGGTAGTCGGATCATGGGTTTCCCAAAAGACTTCAAGCAATTCGTGGAATCCGATTACTGCTGGATCGAAGGTAATCTGGATGACCTCTGCGTGGCCTGTTAGTCCTGAGCAAACTTCCTTGTAGGTCGGATTCTTTAGTTTTCCTCCTGAATAGCCCGATTCAACTGTCTCAACCCCTTTCAGACTCTTAAAAATGGCTTCGGTACACCAAAAACAGCCACCGCCCAATGTGGCAGTTTCAGTTTGTCCTGAACTTGAAATACTTGTCATGGCAAATAGAATTAATATGAAAAGAAACTGTCTCACGATTTAACTTTTCATTTCAAAACAGTCAGGAAAGGAAAAAGTTGAAAACTTAATAAAGTCAGAATCCAAATCCAAGATGGACTCCAAGACTTAAATGGATGTCTTCCTGATCAATTGCAAATTCAAATGCCGGACCAAGATGGAATTCGCCGACTTCAAATTCATAGGATGTTTCAAAGTGTAAGGCGAGATTTGGTTTTGAATCGTTTTCTTCAAAAGTCAGGCCTGGCGATAAGCTTAAACTTAGTTTCTCAACAGGTCGGTATATTGCTTCAAGTCCGAAAGTGTTATGTTTATGTTGGTCAAAAATTCTTTCATAGCCCAAACCAAGTCCAACTTTTGAATTGGGAATATTATATACATAGTGAACATGCATCCCAAAGGCAATATCCTTTTCATTTGTAAAATATACCGGAGAAAATGCAATTCCAAATTCGCTTTGATGATTTTCGTGTGTTAATTTTTTATCCTGATTTTCTTTGGTTTGAGCAGATAGTTTCAATGAAAAGATGACCATCAAAACCAATGGAATAATAACTAATTTCATTCGTATTTTTTTAGGTAAAGCACTTATTTATTTTCAAAACTGTAGTCGCGTTCAACTTTGGCAATTCGTGTTGTAAATTGCTCATACCAAACTTCTTTTCCTTTCCGTTGGGCAACCTGATGTTCCAGATTACCTTTCCATTTTTGTATTGATTCCAGGTCTTTCCAATATGAAACAGTTATTCCGATTTGTTCCCTTGCAGACTCGACACCCAAAAATCCCGATTGATTTTTAGCTAATTCAAACATCTTATCTGACATTTGAGCATATCCATTATCGCCGTCAGTCCTTACCGACGTGAAAATTACAGCATAATAGGGTGGTGCCGGTGTTTTTGCAATCATAGCTTATTTTCAGTTTTGTTTTTGATTAGATCAGATTTGATTTGATAAAAAAATGTTTGCTAATTCGTTCAAGGTCATGGTGAATCCTTCTTTAAAGCCCATTTCAATGATCGTTTCCAGATCGGATAGGTTCTCATGTTTGATTGTTACATAAACAATGGTGGTATTCCCCGATTCAGTAAAGTCAACGTTCCAATCGGAACGCGGAAAGTCTTCGGTTATATTTCCATCGCTGTCACAAAAAGCATCGAGATATTTAAAATTGGTTTTTGGTGAAATTACTGTGTAATCTGCTATTGCCCAGTGTTCTTCGCCTTCGGGCCCTACCATTGCATACAGTCTGCGGCCGCCAACTTTAAAGTCCATCGATTTTGTTTTTGATTTCCATGGTTTTGGCGCCCACCACTGATCAAGAAGTTCGCGTTCAATCCATGCTGCCCAAACATTTGAAATGGGCGCTGCAAATACCCTTTTTACGTTTACTGTGTTGTTTTCCTTGTCAATAGAAAAGTCAACGAGTTCGTTGTTTTTCATTTTTCAATTGTTTTGATGGTTAATAATACCTGGTCAAGTTCGTTAAAGCGATTTTCCCAGATTTGTCTAAATTGCTCCAGCCATTCGTCTATTTCTTTCATTTTTGCAGTTTCCAGTTTGTAGTAAATTTCCCGTCCTTGAGGGTCTTGTTTTACAATTTGGCATTCGGTCAGTATTTTTAAGTGTTTTGAAATGGCTTGTCTGGAGGTGTCAAAATGTTCGGCAAGTGCATTGGGTGTCATTGCCTGAAGGGCAATTAATCCGATGATGGCCCTTCTTGACGGGTCAGCTATTGCCTGAAAAACATCTCTTCTCATTTTGCTGTTATTTACTTTTGTGAAACTATTCGGTTGCAAATATATATGCAACCATTCAGTTTCGCAAATATTTATTCTTTTTTTTAGATTAGCCTATAAGCTGTGATCAATCCGTTTGTTTGAAGTTGTTTTATCATGGGAAAAAACGGCAAAAGTTGTCGGTTTATAGCTTTTTACTTGTGTAAAACAGATTGAAAAACAAATTACTGTCCCAATTGTGCGAATACCTGGAGTAGTTTTTTTAGGTTGTTACTTTTATTGGTTCTTATTTTCTGACATCGAAGCAACGAAACCCGATGGTAGTTTGCAGATTGATAACGTTTTACTGATTTTGAGGTGATGACTATTCCCTGATTAAACTTCATGAAAGTCTGTCCGTTCAAATTCAAGCACTTCCATGTCTTTGATATTTTTCCCGTCAATTACAAACCTTACTGCGGTGCAAACCTGGTGAAATCCTTTATTTCCGGCAGCCCCGGGATTGATGTGCAACAGATGATATTTGGGATCGAAAATCACCTTCAGAATATGTGAATGCCCGCAAATAAATAGCTGTGGGGCTTTCACTTTAAACAGATTTCGCACCGCAGCTTCGTATCTTCCGGGAAATCCTCCAATATGAGTGATTAAAACATCTACTTCTTCGCAAAAAAAACGTTGGCTGACCGGAAACATCCGTCGCAAAACATGATCATCGATATTTCCGTAAACCGCCCGAAATGGTTTAAAGGCAGAAAGCTGGTCGGCAGTTTCGGCGTTGCCAATGTCGCCGGCGTGCCAGATTTCGTCAACCGGCTCAAAAAATTTAAAAATGCGGTTGCTCAGCGTTCCGTGAGTATCTGATAATAAACCAATTCGTTTCATGAATAAATACTTTTCGTATACACTAAAAATAGATTAATTTTGTAATAAATACCAGCATAAGTAACGAGCCACATCAATGATTTTGTCATAGTTCAGACTGATTATTGTGGTGAGTTCCCTGTCTGCCGACAGGCAGGCATCTGGCAATTAAAAAACAAATAATATTCAGATGAAACGAGTTGTAATTGTCCGCCATGCTAAATCGGTACCATATGGTTACGACGATGATTTTCATCGCGACCTGACCGAACGGGGCATTGAAGATGCCAACAAAATCAGCAAACGGCTGAATGAATTGGGGATTGTTCCTGATCTGGTGATTGCCAGTCCGGCCGTGCGAACTATGCATACTTCAGGCATTTTCTGTAAAAATCTTGGATATGATCTTAAATCAGTTCAGGAGGAATCATCGTTTTATGGGGGAGTGACCACCCAACGGTTTGTTGATCTGCTGCAGCAGCTTCCGGAAGATGTTCAGACTGTTTTTGTGTTCGGACACAACCCGACCGTATATTACCTGGTGTACAACCTGTTGAAACATTTCACGGCTGATATGCCCACCTGTTCGACTGTGGGGCTGGATTTTGAAGTTCAAAGCTGGAAGGATGTTTCAGCCAGGGGTGGCAAGATGGCTTTTCAAATAACTCCCAAAACTGTTTAATCCATTTTCATGCATATTTTCTATACTCCCGACATTTCAGGAAACACCTATACTTTAGACGAAACCGAATCGAAACATTGCATCCGGGTTTTACGACTCGAAAAAGGCAATGAAATAACATTGGTTGATGGTCGGGGTGGTTTTTTTACAGCGGAAATCAGTGATCCCAACCCTAAGCGTTGTACGGTCAAGGTGATTAAATCGGAATTAAATTCAGGCCTCCGGAATTTTCAGGTTCATGTGGCCATTGCGCCCACAAAAAACATCGAGCGCATAGAATGGTTCCTGGAGAAAGCTACCGAAATTGGGATTGATCGCATTACTCCTTTGCTGTGCAGGTATTCTGAGCGCAAAGAAATAAAAACAGACCGGCTTGAAAAGGTCATGGTTTCGGCTATGAAACAATCACTGAAAGCCTATTTACCGCAACTCGATCCTCTGACCAGATTCAGCGATTTCGTTCGCCAGCCTTTTGAAGGACAAAAATTTATCGCTCATTGTGAAGAACAGCAACGGGACTTGCTGACCAGTAGGATTTTACCTCGTGAAAATTACCTGATTTTGATTGGCCCTGAAGGCGATTTTTCAACTGAAGAAATTGAATTGGCTGTTCAGTCCGGATTTCATCCGGTAAGTCTGGGAGAGAGCCGGTTGCGTACCGAAACCGCCGGATTGGTTGCATGCCACACGTTTAATTTAATGAATCAACTATCCTAGCTTGCTGATAATCGGGTTGAAAGCTTTGGAGTAAACCATTACCCGGTCGCCAATTTTCAGGTTTTCAAGGTCATTTTCAAAAGCAATAACTTTGATGATCTGATTATTTCCGGAGATAACAGTCACCACATAAAGCGTATCTTGTTTTTCTATACGAGCAATCTGACCGGTAATCTGCACTTTTCCACTGATACTGTTATCCAAAAAAGCATTTTCAGGCCTGCCGCTTCGCATAACTTTTCCATTTTCAATACAAATAACATGAGTTGCCAGGCGGAAAACTTCGTTCAAATCGTGGCTCACCATCAGCGTTGTCACTCCCAATAGGTTGTGCGCGCGTGCAATTTCATCCTGAAGTACATGTCGCATTTCTGCATCCAATGCCGAAAGAGGTTCGTCGAGCAGCAAAAGTTGTGGCTTTCGGGCCAGAACACGGGCCAGCGCAACACGCTGTTTTTGTCCGCCTGATAAGCCATTGGGTTTTCGTTCCCTCAATTCCTGAAGGCCAAACAAAGTGAGCAATTCGGTGACGGCAGCCTTATTTTTTTCGGGCTGGGCAAACTGAATATTTTGTTCCACCGTCATGTTTGGGAATAATGCAAAATCCTGAAACATCAAACCAATGTTGCGCTGCTGTGGGACGATGTTTATCTTTTTTTCAGAATCAAACCAAATGGTATTTCCAAATCTGATCAATCCACGGTCAGGAGCTACAAGTCCTGCTAAAATGCGTAAAAGCGTTGTTTTTCCGGCTCCTGACTGGCCAAACAAGGCAACCAGTTCTCCGGATTGAATGGAAGTCTGAACCATCAGCTTCACCGGTCCCTGAGCCGTATGCATCAATTTTTCAACGTCAATAAAAATTACATCATTTTCCATGTATCGTATTTTTTATTAACACTGTAGATGGTGGTTAGCAGTACCAGTGATACCAGAAACAAGATCAGTGCATATTGGTTGGCTGCTTCAAAATTGAGGGCTTGTACTTCGTCGTAAATTGCAATGGATGCCACTCGAGTTTCGCCGGGCATATTGCCGCCGACCATCAGCACAATGCCAAATTCGCCAATGCTGTGAGCAAAAGTCAGGGCCAATGCTGTGATTACTGAGGGTTTAATATTGGGCAGCAATACCCTGAAAAAAGTAAGCATTTTCGATTTTCCAAGCGTATACGATGCTTCGCGCAGACTATCAGGCAACGAGCGCAATCCGTTATGAAGTGGCTGAACCATAAATGGCAGGCTGAAAATGACCGATGCAATCAACACTCCTTCGAAAGAAAATGCCAACTGGACATCGAAAATACGGCCAAGCCACTCGCCAAACCAATTGCGTGGACTATAAATCAACAGCATATAATAACCAATTACGGAAGGTGGTAAAACCATGGGCATACTTACCAGGGCCTCAATCAATGGCTTTATTCTAATCTTGGTGAATGCAAGCCAATACGCAAATGGCAACCCAATCAAAACTAAAATGACCGTAGTTGAAACAGCCAGTTTCAGGGTAAGGCAAAGGGTCTGGGCAAATTGTGGGTCCATATTTTAAGATAATTTCAAGTTCCAAATATCAAATTTCAAGTCATTCGTAGTCATTGTTGATCAATATCTTCGCGTCATTTTTGAACACATTTTAATGACTATTAATGACCAGTAATGACAATTAAATGACAAAATTGGCTGACTCTGACCACTGAGACTGACCACTCCGACTTCCTATTTCTTCATCAAAGAAACCTCGTTGGCTTTTACAAGTGCTTCCACCTCATCGCCAACCTTCAGGTCGAGTGCGTTTACCGAACGTGTTGTAATGGCAGATGTAATCCCGTATTTCTGAAATTGCAGGCTTATTTTACTCAAAAGTTCGCCACGTTCAATATGCTGTACACTGCATTTCATCCGATTTCGCATACTGATGATTCCTGAAAGGTTTTTTGCCAATGCAACTTCAGTTTCTTTAAATATAATATCGACGGCATTCCCTTTTTGAAGCCATTCCGGTTGGGTTGCCGATTCAATGAGCATGGCCGAAAAACCATGTCCATCAACATCGATATCCACTAAAAGGATGGCGCCCGAATGTTGAATCTGGGAAATCTTACCGGTAATTCTATTCATTTTTTTGAGGTAAAGTAAATCCATATTTTTCAAAAATACTTCTTGCCGGTTTGGTTGTAATAAAATCGGCAAAAGCGAAGGCCAACTTATTGTCTTTCGCATGTTTCAGAATAACAAAAGCCTGTTCAAGCGGTCGGTGTGAATGATCATCAATCAGATAATATTTCCCCTGATTGCTCATGGATGGCGATAAAACCAATGATAATGCCAGCAAACCCGCATCAGCATTACCTGTCAAACAAAATTGAGCTGCCTGTGAGATATTTTCACCAAATATTAAATGCTTTTCAACTTTTTCGTAAAGCTGATAATATTTCAACGCTTCCACCGATCTTTGTCCGTATGGGGCATGTTCAGGGTTTGCTGTTGCAATTTTAATATTCTGCTTTTCCGTTAGCACCTTCAATCCTTTACTAACGTCCAAACTTGTACTCCACAAAACAATTCTTCCAATGGCATAAATCGTTGGATATGTCAGGGCAAATCCCGCTGTTTTTAATTTTGTAGCATAAACGATGTCGGCTGAAAAATACAAGTCAAAAGGAGCGCCGTGTGCTATTTGTGTATAGGCATTCCCTGATGAGCCATAAATAACTTCAATATTTGCCCCTGAAGCCTGATTCTTATAAACCTTAATAATTTCATCAAGGGCAAACCTCAAATCGGAAGCTGCAGCGATTTTTATCGATTGCGCCTGTGCTGATAATGCAAGTCCAAATATGGTCAGAAGTACGATCCGTTTAATCATCTGTTTTTAAAAATACAAATCTATTTACTTTATGCCATTAGTTGGCTATTTTAAAGTGAATTACAAGTCAATAAAATGAAAAAAAATACATATATTTAATCGTAAAATCGAATCGTATGCTTCGAATTAGATTATTTCCCATTCTGATTTTATTGTTGGGGCTTGGCATAACATTCACCCTTTCCTATACTTCCTTTAAGGATATGAAGAAGCTTAAGTGGAAGGAAACTGAGAGTATTTATCGGGAATTTGAGGAAAAACTGCAAATTCAGATAAAAGCAAATACCCAGGTTTTATACAGCAGTGCTGCCTTTATCCAGAGTTCTGACACCATTACCAGGGCCGAATGGCAGGAATTTCTAACGACCAATAAATTTCATACCGAACTGCCCGGAGTTTTGTCCATAGGATATTCAATTGTGGTTTGGCCTGATCAACTTGAAGGATTTGAGAAAAAGATTTGCGAAGAGGGATTTTCAAAGTTCAAAGTATTTCCTGAGGGGAAAAGAGATTGTTATACTTCCATATTGTTTATAGAGCCTTTTTCAGAAACGAACAAAAAGGTTTTAGGTTTTGACAGCTTTTCTGAGCCAATCCGTTATAAAGCTATGGCTCTCTCCAGGGATAGCGATGTCGCTGTGATTTCAGATAAATTGTTATTACTTCCGGTATTCGAATCACGAAGTTATATAGGAACAGTCATGTTTGCTCCAGTATTTCGGAACGGGTTCCCTAAACAAAGTCTGGAAGAAAGAAGGTTAGCCATAAAGGGTTGGGTTTTTACTACTTTCCGTATGGATGATCTGATAAAAAGTATTATGGGAGACTGGAATGTTCAAAATGTCAGATTAAAAGTCTATGATGACAATTTGCTGATTCCGGAGAAACTAATGTTCGATAGCGATTCGGTTTTCAATGTACAGCATAAAAAGTCTGCGAATAATGAATGGAATGTGCCTGTGAATTTTAATAATAAAACATGGACTTTACAATTCACAAATTATTCCAGGGATATATTTATGTTTCCATCTCAGGTAATAAGGATATTTTTAGGGGGACTACTGATTAGCTTATTGTTGTTTATTCTGGCCATTAATTTAATCACAGCCAGGGCCAAAACGCTTCGTATTCAGGTATTAAACGAGGAATTGAAGAAAGTTAATGTCAACAAAGACCGATTCATTTCTGTTCTGGCTCATGATTTAAAAAGTCCCTTTAATTCGCTGCTGGGATTCTCGGAGCTTTTGACTGAAAAGTTCCATGAATTTGAAATGTATGAGATTGAAAATTATGTCAATATGATTAATTCTTCTGCAAACGTAGCGTATAACTTACTCGAAGAGTTACTGCTTTGGGCACGAGTTCAGACCGACCATTTTCCGTATAACCCTGCCAAAATAAATCTGATCGAATTTTGCAAGAATCAGATTGAAGATCATGCACTGATTGCTGGTAAAAAGAATATTAGCGTTCTGATCAATCCTTCCATCAATGTGTTTGTAATGGCAGATGAAATGATGTTGAAAGTCATTTTTAGAAATCTTCTGGTAAATGCTATTAAGTTTACTCATGAAGGTGGAATAATTCGAATAACTATCTCAACAAAGAAGAATTGGGTAACCATCACCGTGCGCGATAATGGAATTGGAATGTCGCCTGAAGAATTGTCAAAATTATTTGATGTTAGCCATATTCAATCAAAATCAGGTACGGCAAACGAGAAAGGTACTGGATTAGGTTTGTTGCTGTGCAAAGATATGGTTAACAAGCATGGTGGAAAAATATGGGCCGAAAGTACTCCTGGTCAGGGAAGTCAATTCAGTTTTACCTTGCCTGAAGCTTAATAGGTGTATTTTAAGTTTCTCTGATTTTATCTTATCTCCGAATCCTGTTTTTTTCTTTAACTTTCGCATTTTACGAATGACAAAGGCTATGACATTGACTGCTGCTTATAAACAATTCAGAAAAATCGTTACAGTTAGTTTGCTGGCTTTGGGCACCATATTTCTGATTGTTCTTTTTCTAAGTTTTACTACTTTACCATATTGGGGCTACTACTGGCTGGGAACCAGTCAGTCAGGAATTTTGGGGAAGCCCGATTATATTATTTTGCTTGGCGGAGGCGGAATGCCCAGCGAATCGAGTCTGATGCGGGCCTTTTTTGTACATCGCGCGGCTGTTGAATCGCCTGAAAGCCGGATCGTGATTTCCATTCCCGGCGACCCAACTGATTCGCTCAGCACAGCCAGTTTGGTAGCAGCCGAACTGATCAGCAAAGGGATTGCTGCTGAACGAATTTTGTATGAGCAAATGGGTACTAACACGCGATCGGAAGCTATTCAACTGCAGAATTTCAATCAGGAGAAACTAACCGAAAAGTCCATTTTGCTGGTTACGTCGCCCGAACACATGCGCCGTTCGGTATTGGTTTTCAAGAAAGCGGGATTCACTAAGGTCAGCGCATTGCCCACCTTCGAGAATGCCATTGAGGCCAATTTGTTTTTTGACGACGATCAATTAGGAGGCAACAAGACTCTGGTTCCAGATATTGGCGGCAATACTTCTGTGCGTTACCAATTCTGGAACCATCTGAAATATGAAATCCTGATTGCCCGCGAGATGTCAGCGCTCGCTTACTATAAGTTACGGGGATGGATTTGAAAAGTTAAAACCTGATGTTGTATTTCAACTTCAGGCGAAGAGCGCTTTCATTCATAATAAAACGGTTGTCTGGCTGTGTCCAACCTGAAGTCCAGGCCAGAATAATTTCGTTTCCGGGTTTCAAAATCCATTGAAACCGAGATTGCCATCCAAATTTTTCTGAAGCATTGTCGTACTGAAAATAGTTGTAAAGGGTGACTGTCGGACTAAACAGAATATTCATATTTAGCTGATAGATTTTCGCGGTAAAATCACCTTCTGGCAGGGTTACGTGGTTTACCGAATAGTTACCACCAATAAATAGCGGAACAGCAACTTTGTAATTTACGGTTAGTTTCATATCCTGTTTACGGCCATTGTAAAAATCGCCGGAACCCAAACTCAGTATTCCCGCCAGGTTGCGGCTGCCGGCAGAGGTTAGCAGAATGTTTTGATACCAGAAAGTATAGGCATTTTTAGGAATGATAAAACCGGAAAAGATTGGAAAATCTTTGGTCAGAAATTCGTACTGTTGGTTGAGTGAATATGAAAATTCCTCGCCCGATTTAAACCGGATTCCCAAAGGTTGAACATTCAAAACCCGGGTAACCATCACCTGGTCGAAATTGGTCAGGTAATTAAAACCTCCGCCGGTTTTAACCTGAAGGATGCCCCATTTGTTTGGTCGTGGCCCGATTGATATATTTCCATAAGAGGCTTTTACTCCGGTTCGTGGTACGAATCCTATTCCGGCAACAAAGTTTTCACCCACTTCATAATGCCCCAATCCGAAGTTCAAAAAGTCGTTCGGATAAGCAACATCGGCTCCCCACGAGATATTGTTGTCTGTCTTGCCTGGTGTGTCCGAAATCAATCCGAACATGGTCAATGCAAGATTTTTATTTTTCTGAAATCGGGATGTTGCCAGTTTCATATCCATTCCTCCAACCAGGTTTCGGTCTGTAGAAAGTGCATTTCCCCAAGTTCCGATTACCCCGACAGAGGATTGTTTTCCCATGTTTCGGCTAATACGGCCGACTGAAAGTTGCGAATTTCCGTAATCACGCTGGTCGCTGATGTGCATCAGCCCTATGTTCCAGTTGTTTTGAGTCCCGGTTATTTTGGCTGCATACTGCACAGGAAGCATATTTCCGTTATTGTCGAGGCCCAATCTTCTTGAGAAAAAAGGTGCAATGGAATTCCGGTAAGGATTATTGTCATCACCTTCAATACCAAACTTGAAGTAATTCGATCCGTCCAAAAAGAAATCGCGTTTTTCCGGAAAATACAGGCTGAACCGGGTCAGGTTGATTTGTCGGTCGTCCACTTCGGTTTCAGCAAAATCGGTATTGATCGAAAGCGAGGCTTTCAATCTTGGTGTAATCTGGTAAAACATATCCAGCCCGGCATCTGCCTTGGAAACATTTTTCAAACCTCTTTTTGTATTTAACCCACCTATTACATATGGCGAAAGGTCAAGCCCGATACCTTGCGTAATTCCTTCCAGACCTTCCAGCAATCCTGAATCGGAAATCTGGAAACGGTGTGTGTTGAGGTTGGCTACTGGCCAGTACGAGGCTTCGAGTTTACGTTTGATGTTCCGAATCAGCTTCATTCCCCAAACTGTTTTGTCAGGATTGAAACCAATGGTTTTAAACGGAATTGCCAACTCGGCTTCCCAGCCTTCACTGTTGATGCTTGACTTCCCGTTCCAGAGTGCATCCCATTCCTTATTCATCGAAGCGCCGTTTTCACTGATCAGCGCATCGCCGATTGAACCGCGTGGTCCAATCTGAAACCAATACCCATTGCGGTGGTCGAGGTAAGTATCCAGTATAATTTGCACCCGGTCGTCGTTACCTAAGCTTACATCACGGGCCATTTCCTTGGCAGTAATCTTTTTCGGATCGTCGTAACATTTCACTGCAAAGTACAGGTAATTGTTGTCGTAACAGATCGAAACTATTGTTTTTTCCGACACGGCTTCACCCGGATTCGGTTCTCGCTGAACAAACTCATCGATTTTGGTCGCTTGTTCCCAGGCAGCATCATTAATATGTCCGTCGATGGTTGGCGGAGTTGTTACCCTGATGGCTTTTGCTGTTTTTTGGGAATATGAGTTTGTGGCTATCAGCAGAGCAAAAAAGAAAGTCAGGTATATAGAGATATATTTCAATGTCATTGAATTTCAGGATGTTTAGTTGTTGTCTACTTATTTTTTAGGTTAGCGGTGAAAATAGCAATTAAAACCTACATTCCAATTTATTAAAACAAATCTGTTTAACTGATTGATTTTTATTATCTTCGTTTTCAATCAAAACCTTAACTCATGAAAAAAATTATCGCTTCAGTAGTTTGCGTTTGTCTTTATTTGGGACTTTTTGCTCAGGCTGAGAAGAAGGATGAACTGGTAAAGAAAAACTGGAATTTTGGTGCATTGCCGGCAGTTACCTTCGACACCGATTTGGGATTTCAATACGGTGCGCTGGTTGATATTTATAATTATGGCGATGGCACCCGATATCCAAAATACAATCATAAATTGTACTTTGAAGTTTCACGCTTTACCAAAGGAAGTGGAATTAACCGTATTTATTATGATTCTGACCAACTTCTCAAGGGTTTGCAAACTACTTTCGATTTGAGTTATTTGTCAGATATGGCTTATGATTTTTATGGATTTAACGGCTATGAGGCTGTTTATATGGTAGATTGGGCCGACGATACATCCGATGATTATAAATCGAGGATGTTCTACAAATACGACCGGAAATTATTCCGCTTTAAAGGTGATATTCAGGGAAAGATTACCGGTGATAATTTCAGGTGGATTACCGGCTGGAATTTTCAGAATTTCAAAGTCGGCTCAGTGAACATTGACAAATTAAATAAGGGAAAAGACGATGCCGATAAGCTACCTTCCACTGCAGATGTTCCAGGCTTGTACGAAAACTATAAACAATGGGGAATTATTTCGGGAGATGAAGTTGATGGTGGTTTTGTTCCAACTTTTAAAGGTGGAATTGTACTTGATACCAGGGACAATCAGCCCAATCCGATGCATGGAGTGTGGACTGAAGCGGTAGTAGAAGTATCGCCCAAAATTTTGGGGGCAGAGAGTTCTTTTTCAAAACTTAGCCTGACCCATCGTGAATATTTTACACTGATTCCCGATAAATTATCACTGGTTTATCGTTTGGCATATCAAACTACAATTGGGGGAAAGGTTCCATTTTATTATCAGTCACAGGTGATTACTTCTATGATGACAGGCGCAACTTCCGAAGGGTTGGGTGGGGGTTCTACCATACGTGGTATTCTTCGTAACCGTGTGGTTGGAGATGGTGTTTTTTATGGAAATGTGGAAGCTCGCTGGAAAGTTGTCCGCTTTAATTTTATCAAGAATAATTTCTACATCGGATTAAATGGGTTTACCGATTTTGGACGGGTTACCAAAAAAATTCCAATCAATACCAATTCGACAATGGGACTGCCAGGCGATTATTTGAAGAACGACGCCGAAAAAATGCACTATTCTTATGGCGCAGGATTGATTATTGCGATGAACGAAAATTTTGTAATTGCGATGGATTATGGTATGGCAGCCAGGAAGCAGGATGGAAAATCAGGATTTTATATGGGTTTGAATTATCTGTTTTAGTAGTTACTTAATGTATGCTTAAAAACAGACATAAATAAATAACAATCAATACGAAAAACTTATAGTCCGGCTTTTTTTTGATCATCGAATATACTACATTCATAACAACTTTTCAGGAGGAGTAAATGAAGATTCTTTTCCTTTGTACAGGGATCAATTCATGTCGGAGTTTGATGGCTGAGGCTTTTCTTCAGAAAACCGACCCAACGCTAGAGATATTTTCAGCTGGCGTGAATCCTGACGTTGAAAATGATCAGATGGCCATTAAAGTGATGAGTGAAATTGGAATAGACATTAGTAACAAAACTCCTAAAAGCTATCATGAATTTGAAGGAATAACTGTGGATTATATGATTACCATTTGTGATGGAACAAACGAAAAAATACCTGCAATCAATATCCATGCAAACCACAAGATACACCTTGGATTTGATGATCCGAAAAAAGCGTATTGTTCTGATGAGCAAGTAATCGACATATACCGTGACATCCGTGACGAAATCCAAAATGAACTGGATTATTTTTATACTCACATTTTAATGCCTGACAAACATTAAAAACAAGACCCCCGGTGAATCAGATATTCAGCGGAGGTCTTGTTAAGATCATAATGAAATAAAACCCAGATTAACTCATTATTGCTTCAACTTCGTCTGGTGTAACCGGAATTCGGTCGCCTATCATTTCACAACCAGTTTCAGTAACCAGAATATCGTCTTCCAGACGAATTCCTCCAAAATCCAGATAGTCTTTCAATCGGTCGAAGTTGATAAAATCAGTATTTATTTTTTCTGCCTGCCACTTCTCAATTAAACTTGGGATAAAATAAATTCCGGGTTCATTGGTAATCACAAATCCAGGCTGAAGTTTTCTTCCCATACGTAAATAGGCTGTTCCAAACTGATTTACCGGACGGATTTCATCGTCATAGCCAACATAAATTTGACCCAAATCTTCCATATCATGTACATCCAATCCGAGCATATGACCCAATCCGTGAGGCATAAACAAAGCATGAGCTCCGTTAGCAACCGCTTCTTTTACATCTCCTTTCATCAAACCTAATACTTTTAATCCTGACGCAATTACTTCTGCGGCAGCCAAATGTACTGAAAGGTAGGTTGATCCGGGTTTGGTCAAGGCCCGTCCCTGGTTGTTTGCCGCTAACACGATTTCATAGATTTCACGCTGTTTGGTTGTGAATTTACCACCAACAGGAACCGTTCTGGTAAAATCAGAAGCATAGTGCGAACCAATTTCAGCACCTGCATCAACAAGCAATAGCCGTCCGTTTTGTAAAATTTTCGAGTGATCGTGGTTGTGAAGAGTTTCTCCGTTTTGTGATAAAATTACCGGAAATGAAACCATTCCACCGCCGGAATTGGCGATTCCTTCGATCGTACCGGCAATGTTTTGTTCCCAAATACCAGCTTTGGCCATTTTCATGGCAGTGACATGCATTTGATAACCAACAGCGCAGGCTTTTCTGATCTCGGCAACTTCCTGATCTTCCTTTACCGAACGCAATGATACAATTGCTTTGATCAGTTCTATCGAAGAATAGGCTTTAAGCTTCGACACCGAAATCCCAAGCAATTCGTTCAGTAATAATTTATTTTCAGCCCTGTATGGTGGCAGAAAATGAATTTTTCTTCCTGATGAAATGGCTTTTTCAATATGTTTCTGAAGATTTTTAAACGGTTCGGTATTGGAAATACCCACTTGACCGGCTTTTTCTTTTAAGGCAATCTGTGGCCCCATCCAAATAATATCTTCAATATCAACATCATCACCAAATAAGATTTCATCACCTGATTCGACATCAATTAGGACTGCAAGTTTCTGAAAATCCAATCCCAAAAAATACAAAAATGAACTGTCCTGCCTGAAATAGTAAGTGTTATCAGAGTAATTCATTGGAGAATCAACATTCCCAAGTAAAAGGATAATACCATCTGTAATCTTTCCTTTCAGTTTTTCACGGCGGACAATATATGTTTCACGATTAAACATTTTTTTAAGTTTTAAAATTAGAAAGTGAAGATAGCTAATATTAAAGATACCAAACACTGACCAAACACCCGAAAATGCTTTATACCATATAAAAAACTGAAAATGATGCAGGAAAATATCTAACTGTGATGGAAATAATTCGTAAATAACAATAAAACCAAAAATACAAACGCCATGAATAATACTATGATGGTTTATTTGAATAAAAGGCTGAATAAATATGACCCAAAGTATCAGTCAGCCGATGCTCAACAAGGACCTGTCATTTGTATTTCGAGAGAAGTTGGATGCGGGGGTGTTAACATTGCCAGATTGCTTGCCGTTGAACTCGACTCCCAAACATTTTGCAAAAAATGGAAAGTATTAAGCAAAGAAATTCTGGAAGAAAGTGCAAGGGAATTGAGCATGGACCCAGGTAGACTTAGAAATTACCTGAAAGAGGGAGAACGGAATATGTTTGATGATATTTTGTCAGCTTTTAGTGAAAAAAGGTATAAGAGCGATAAAAAAATCAGTAAAACCCTGATTGATCTGATTAGCAGTTTTGCGAACGATGGTCACTGTATCATTGTTGGCCGGGGAGGGCATATTATAGCCAGGGATATTGAAAAATCGCTTTTCATTAGACTCACAGCTCCACTCGATTGGAGGGTTAAACAAATCATGGAAAAAAACAACCTGAAAATGAGGGAAGCAATTGATTTTATTGAAAAAACGGAAAGGGAACGACAGAATTTGATCAAGCATATTTCGAATGAGAATGTTAAAGACAACGAATTTGATCTGACCATTAATCTGGCCAGAATGAGCACAACCGAAGTGATTGACCTTATCCGGCATGTGGCTCACTCGAGAGGGATGCTTGAAACAAAAAAAAGTAAAGTGGAAGTATTTTGAGTTTCAAATTTCAGATTCCAAATTCCAAGTCTATGCTTAACTTGAAATTTGGAATCTGAAATTTGAAACTATTTTAACCATTTATCCAACCACTGTTTAAATACCCGCTGCCATAAAATTCCGTTTTGCGGTTGCAACACCCAATGATTTTCATCCGGGAAAATAAGCATTTGAGCCGGAACGCCACGAAGAACAGCGGCATTGAAAGCTGCCATGCCCTGTGAAGCCAGAATCCTGTAATCTTTTTCACCATGAATAACCAGAATTGGCGAATCCCATTTGTCAACAAACAAATGGGGCGAATTTGCATACGACCTTTGGGCAACAGCATTTTTTTTATCCCAATACGGACCACCCAAATCCCAATTTACAAACCACATTTCTTCAGTTTCAAGATATTGTTGCTCCAGGTTGAACATGCCATCGTGGGCAATAAAAGCCTTGAAGCGTTTCTCGTGATGACCAGCCAGCCAATACACAGAAAATCCACCGTAACTTGCACCGACACAACCTAATTTGTCTTTATCAACGAAAGGTTCTTTCGCCAGCTCATCGATGGCCGAAAGGTAATCTTTCATGTTTTGTCCTCCGTAATCACCGCTGATCTGTTCAAGCCATTCCTGTCCAAAACCTGGTAACCCGCGACGGTTTGGGGCTACAATAATATATCCGTTGGCCGCCATCTGCTGGAAATTCCAGCGGTACGACCAAAACTGACTAACCGTTGTTTGAGGGCCGCCTTCGCAAAATAAAATAGTTGGGTATTTTTTGTTTGGATCGAAATGTGGTGGATATACTACCCAGGTCAGCATTTGTTTATTATCGGTAGTTGTTATCCATCGTTCTTCAACTTTGGCCAAAGCAAGCTGATCGAGTATGGGTTTATTCACAAAAGTAAGTTGAGTCTCAGTACCCGATGTCGGATCAATGGCATAAATTTCATCAGGCTGGCTCATCGAATGTTTCATACCAACCAGTTTATCACCGGCTTCTGCAACAAAAGCGTAATCCTGTATTCCCTTGGTAATTGGTGTTATTTTGTTTTCAACAACATCCAGTCGGTAAATCTGAGTAAGGGCTTGCCAGCAACTAATAAAATAAACCGATTTGCTGTCGGCGCTCCAACAAAGATTACTTGAGTTCTGGTCGAAATTTAAAGACTGATCGGTTTTCTCTCCTGTTTCAAGGTTCATCAGGAATAGACGGCTTTTATCGGCTTCATAACCATCCCGTTCCATGCTTTCCCATGCCAGCCATTTTCCGTCGGGCGAGAAAACCGGATTCTGATCGTAACCCATCATTCCCTGAGTTTTATTCTCAGTCTGTTTGGTTTCAATGTTATAAAAATAGATATCCGAGTTGGTGGAAATAGCATATTCCTTTCCTGTTTTCTTTCTGCAGGTATAGGCAATTGTTTTACTGTCGGGGCTCCAATCCAATTGTTCAACTCCTCCAAAAGGTTTCATCGGGCTTTCAAAGGGTTCGCCGTTAAGTATGTCAACAGCATTTTCAATTTTCCCATTCCTGAAATCTGCAACAAATGGATGAGGCACAGTTCCTACCCATTCGTCCCAATGTTTGTACATCAGGTCGTTTTCGAGGTGCGCATTTGCTTTTGGCAAATCAGGAAACAGATCATGAATATCATCTTTCATTTTAACATCGGCGGTAAATAATAGCTTCGAGCCATCAGGAGCATATTTAAACCCGGTAATTCCACCTTTAACTTCAGTGATTTGAACAGGGTCTGAACCATCTGAATTCATTTCCCAGAGCTGCATTTCACCCGATTTTGAAGACAGGTAACCAATCTTTTTGCCATCAGGATTCCAAGCTGCAGATGATTCCTTGTCGGGAGTTGATGTTATTCTTACAGGCTCGCCTCCATTAACTTTCACAGTGTATAAATCCCTGTAGGATTTGTTTTCTTCCATATTGTAGTTGGTCACTGCATACAAAACTGTCGATTTATCGGGCGACACGGCAGGATCTCCAATTCGGCCAAAGCTCCATAAAACTTCGGGAGTCATAATATCTGAAGTCAGTACAGGAACTTCAGGTAAATAATTTTCAATCATTTTTTTATCGGTTTTCTGGTTTGAACATGAGAACAGAATTGCTCCCATAGCAAGTAAACAAAAAGACTTCATCATGTTGGCAAGTTTAATTTTATACCCAGGAGAATTTTATAAAGGTGGTGAAAGTAAGGATTGTCGGGGAATAAAAAAATGAAAAAGCACCTGTTATTTACTAACAGATGCTTTAAAACCGAATTGATTGAAACAGTTTCTAGTATTTGTATTCCCCTGTATATTCAAAATTCTTGTCATTAAATCCTTTGGCAATAACCTTAAAAGGCGTACTTGTTTTCCCCGGAACTTTAAGACTGGTCAAATCAAATGTAACCATGGCCGAAAGTGGAATGGTCTCATTATCATCTCTGTTATTATGCCTGATTTCCAGAATAACCGGTCCGTTGTCAAGGTTGATTGCTCCTGGCTGTTTGACTAAATTGATGTAATGGATTTTACTTCCACCGTAGTATTTGAGTTCAAAATTCAGCAAATTTCCTTTGATCCATTTGTCCTTAACTGTTACCGGATCGTTTCCAATGCTGTCTTCAATGGCAGGAGTAATGTCAAGAATTCCCTTATACAATATTTTCCTGATCGAATTAATTTTCACGTAGTAATGCTCGTCGTGGTTTTCAGTATTTTTATTCCCCAAAATGGTGAAATTTACAAGCACCCTGTCGTTATTTTTTACACCATACCACGAATAATCGTTGGACAAAGGAAACAGGACTTCGCCATCATCCATTGCTATTTCCAAAACTCCTGCTTCGGTATCTTTGTGAACCAATCCGAAGCCTACCCAGGCATCATCCAAAGAATATCCATCATCATCCATATCACAACCCGAAAGGCTGATCAATGTACCCACCATGAATAAAAATAATAGCTTTTTCATTTTAAATCTCTTTTGTTACTTTGTTTCTGTTTGTCATTGTTATTATCTGTAAAGAATCCAAAACTGGTCTTCCGTGATTAGAAATCTTTGGTTTACCGATTCGGATTACTTTTATAAGATTTAGAAAATTGTAATTTGGTTGCGTTCATTGTTCTTTTTTTATTTAAATCGTCATTTTTTAAAAAAGTTGATATTTAGCTAACAACTAATCGATCATATCTATATATTTACATACGTAATTTGTGTTGAGAATGCTATAAGATTTATAAGATAGAAAAACGAATAAATAAATAAAAAAATACGATGAAAAGATTCTTTTTAACACTGGCAGCAGCTGCTTTTATTCTCTCAGCATTTGGAAATCAGAAGACTGGAAATACAGGAAATAAGGAAGTTGCTGGCGTTGTTTCAAATACAGGTGAAAAGACGGTTTCAGAAAAATTGGACAAAGTTTTATTTGTACAAAAGGTGTGGGATTACACTAAATCGCCGAACGATTGGAAATATCTGGGTACAAAACCGGCAATCATTGATTTTTATGCCGACTGGTGTGGCCCATGTAAAATCGCAGGTCCCATTCTTGAAGAAATCGGAGCCGAATACGCTGGAAAAATCCAGGTCTATAAAGTCAATACCGATCAGGAACGTGAGTTGGCCCAGGTTTTCGGGATAACTGGTATACCTGCTTTTTTGTATATTCCTGCTAAAGGCAAACCTGTGATGATGTCAGGTATTGCCCGTTCAAAGGAAGAAACAAAAAAGATGTTTGTTGAAAATATCGAGAAATACCTTTCAGTAAAAAAATAATCTTGTCAGGAATTCCATTTTTTATTCTGACATATCGGGTTGTTGGTTATTCCGCTAACAAGTTTGGCACTAATGATTCTTCAAACGCTAAACCGCAAAGATATCTAAATCCATAACACCCATTTTCGCGCCTTTGCGTTTAATTGAAAATGAAAGAAAACCATTTAACCGATAATTCCGATTTTATTTTACCAGTTTCGATATGTCTTTAAATTCACTGGCGCCTGCACTCCGGGTCAGTTCAAACAGAATTGATTCAAGAGAAGTCATCATGATGCCCTCGTAGCGAAATCGTTCGGCTGCAAGATCAACATCATCAAAAGAACGCGACGAAACGCAGTCCATTACAACTACAGGAACATATCCGGCAGCTTTTAGATCAATGGCTGTTTGGAGCACACATACATGGGCTTCTATCCCAAGGATGATAACATTCACAGCACCGGAAGTGGCAAGTTTTTCTGCAAAAGCCAGTTCATCATAACAACTAAAATCTTTCTTTTCGATATACTGAAAATCGTTAATCGTCGATTTAATTTCGCTGATTGTATCGCCTAATCCTTTGGTATATTGCTGAGTAACCAATAACGGTAAACCTAAAATTTGTAACCCTTGTATCAGTTTACTGCAATTTTCAATAAGTTGATCGTTATCTTCCATGACAGGAACCAATCGTTCCTGAATATCAATCACCAATCCAATGGTATTTTCTTTTAAAATGCGCATTCTTTTTAGTTTAAAGTTCCAAATTTCAAGTTCCAAGTTGTTGTGGTGGATTAAAGCTTTTATTTGATTGTTGCATGTTTCGAGTTACAGGTTGCGTGTTTTTTACTCGTATCTCGTATCTCGCAACTCGTAACTTTATTTCTGCCAACTGCGACTGTAAACTGATTACTTTCCCAATCCAGCCTGTTTCCGTGATTTATCACCCAGGTAGCCACCATGGTGCCGTTTGGCATATTCTTCATTACTAAAGCCGATTCGTTTCATCATCATTACTACCAACACATCGCCAATTACAGTCATTACGGTGGTCGATGTACTGGGCGTAAGCCCCAGAATACAAACTTCTTTCGGGTTTCCGGTCTCGAGGCAAACATGTGCCAATCTGGCCAATTGCGATTCTTTGTTGCTGGTTATTACAATCAAAGGTAAATTGGGATGAAGATTTTCTGCCAATTCAACCAGTTCGAGTATTTCACGAGTTTTTCCTGAATTGGAAATCAGGAATAATACATCATTGGGCTGAATTACTCCCAAATCTCCATGCTGAGCATCACTTGGGTGAAGAAAAACAGCAGGAGTTCCGGTCGAACTGAAAGTCGTTGCAATATTCTGGGCAATTTGTCCGGCTTTTCCCATTCCGGAAGCCACTAATTTACCCTTTAGATGATGGACACGTTCTTCAATAATGGCAATTGCTTTTTCATAAGCATCAGTCACCGGTATATTTTTTATTGCTTCAGATTCTACATGTAGAAGCTGTTTAATTTCTTCAAGCATAGTTTATGTTTTTCGCTGCAAAATTAACTTAAAAATATGTTTTTGATGTAATCATCCTTATCCTTTTCTTATTAATAACGTGATTGAAATCAGATTTATTCTTCTCGCATTTTTTTTCCTTCAAACACTGAATGAATATAAAACTAAACCTATTTAAATGTGTTATTATGTTTTTGAAAAGCTGGAGCCGTAATTGTGATTCATCTATTTATGCAGATATTTAGATGCAATTATTTCTATTTTCCTGATAGTTTTTCTATCTTGACAGTTCCTTTTGGAAAAGTAAAAATGACTTAAATAATAGATATAACACTAACTAATTATTTTTATTTGAAATGAAGATTCACGAATATCAAGCCAGACAAATTTTCAGGGATTATGGCATTCCTGTACCCGATGATGTTTTATGCTATACAGTGAGCGAGGTTGAGAATGCTGCGCGTTCACTGAATTGCATGACAGTAATTAAAGCCCAGGTTTTAACAGGCGGACGTGGAAAAGCTGGTGGTGTAAAACTTGCCCGAACTGTTGAAGATGCCATCGCCGTCGGAAAACAAATTCTTGGGATGGACATCAAAGGTTATACTGTTGAAAAAGTGTTGGTTACCAAAGCTGCTGACATTGAAAAAGAATTTTACGTTGGATTTACCAATGACCGAAACACCAAGTCTGTGACCTTGATGGCAAGCGCCGAGGGTGGTGTTGAGATTGAAGAGGTAGCTAAAACGAATCCCGAAAAAATAATCAAATTCCCGGTCAATCCACTTACCGGATTGTTGGATTATCAGGCACGGAACATTGCGCTTCAGTTATTTGGCAACATAAAACATGCGCAAAAAGCAGCTTCAATACTGACCAAATTGTATAAACTATACATTGAAACCGACGCTACTTTGGCTGAAATCAATCCGCTCATCCTGACTACAGATCATGAAGTACTTGCTATCGATGGAAAAATGACTTTTGATGACAATGCGCTTTTCCGTCAGCCCAAAATACTGGCCATGCGCGAACCCGATGCCGAAGAACTTCAGGAAATTGCTGCACACGAAAAAGGATTATCGTACATTAAACTGGATGGGAACATTGGTTGTATGGTAAATGGTGCCGGTTTGGCCATGGCAACCATGGATATGATTAAATTATATGGCGGGTCTCCAGCCAACTTCCTTGATATAGGTGGAAGTTCGAACCCGCAAAAAGTCATTGATGCCATGAATATCCTGTTGGGTGACAAAAATGTAAAGGCAGTGATGATCAATATTTTTGGTGGAATTACTCGTTGCGACGATGTTGCCAAAGGCCTCATTAAAGCCCTTGAAGTTCTGATGACTGATATTCCTATTGTAGTCCGGTTATCTGGTACCAATGCTGCTGAAGGACTGGCACTTTTAAAAGAAACTGGACTGCCAACAGTTAGTTCAATGAGCGAAGCTGCCCAAAAAGCAATTGAATTGAGCAAAAGATAAAAGTTGTTTATTAAGCGGATGACTTAAAGTAACCAGCTTAATATCAATTATTTTCAGCCAAAAATCATAACTTATAACTCATAATTTATAACTCAAATGAGCATTTTAGTCAATAAAGATACCAAGCTGGTTGTTCAGGGAATAACCGGTCGTGATGGCAAATTTCATACAGGCCTCATGAATAAATACGGAACCAAAATCGTTGCCGGTGTTTCTCCGGGCAAAGAAGGCGAAACAGTTGAAGGAGTGCCAATTTTCAATTCAGTTGAAAGTGCGGTAAAAGCAACGGGGGCCAATACTTCCATCATTTTTGTACCTGCACCGTTTGCAGCCGATGCCATACTGGAAGCCTCAGAAGCTGGGATTAATCTGGTTGTTGCCATCAGCGAAGGTGTTCCGGTTCAGGACATGATCCGTGTAACTCCAATCCTTAAACAAAATGGAACTCTCCTGATCGGGCCAAACTGCCCTGGCCTTATAACTCCCGGACAAGCCCTTGTCGGAATTCTTCCTGCAATGATTTTCAAGGAAGGAAACATTGGGTTCATTTCGCGTAGCGGCACTTTAACTTATGAGGTTGTGAATTTGTTGACCTTGAATGATTTCGGACAAACTACCTGCGTTGGTATTGGTGGAGATCCGGTAGCCGGATTGTATTTCATCGATTTGCTTGAACGTTTTGAAAACGATCCTGAAACGATAGCGATAGTTCTGATTGGCGAAATTGGTGGTGATGCCGAAGAGCAGGCAGCTCAATTTATTGCTGAAAAAATGACCAAACCTGTAGTTGCTTTCATTGCCGGACAAACTGCACCTCCCGGAAAACGAATGGGACATGCCGGGGCCATCATTTCGAGCGGAGCCGGTACTGCTGCCGAAAAAATTGCTGCTTTCAATAAAGCCGGAGTTCCGGTGGCCAAAGAACCTGCAGAAATTCCGGAATTGTTGAGAAAGAAGTTGGCAGAAACAAAATAGTCTTCAGTAGCCAGTCGTCAGTCGCAGAAGGCAGTATTGGTGTTTCGAGTTACGGGTTGCAAGTTAAACCCGTAACACGCAACCCGAAACAGTTAAAACATCAAAAGAGGCAGCCATTAGGTTTGCCTTTTTTTCGTAAATTCGGACATTCAATCGGAAAAGCATGCTTAAAAACCTAAAAATTGACTCGGAGTCTGAAATTCCCAAATACAAACAGGTAGTAGATTTATTTATATCTGATATTGAAGCAGGTATATTCAGGCAAGGCCAGCGTATTCCTTCCATTAACGAGACCAGTGAAGAATTACTTTTGTCGAGGGATACGGTGGAGAAGGCCTATGTCTATATGAAAAAGAAGGGCATTTTATCAGCGGTTCGTGGGAAAGGCTATTACATCAATCAGGCTAATGTCAGCAAAAAGCTAAAAATTTGCCTGATATTTAATAAACTAAGCAATTACAAACGAAGCATTTATTATTCCTTTGTAAAAACCATGGGTGTTAAAGCAAGTGTTGATGTGCATATTTACAACTACGATCTGGATGAATTTGAAGCCATTGTTAACAACAACCTTAATCACTACGACTACTTTGTTATTCTACCTCACTTCCGGAACGAAAATGCCGGTATCAGTGAAGTGATAAAAAAAATTCCGCGGGAAAAAGTGTTGATTGTTGATCGGTTTTTGGATGAATTGAAAGACTATCCCGTAGTTTATCAGGAATACGACAAGGATATTCAGTCGGCTCTGACGATTGGGTTGGATTTGCTCCGAAAATACAGTCGGCTGAACCTGGTTTTCCCGCAATCCGAATACTATCCGCCTTACATCGTCCGTGGCTTTCGTATTTTTTGTCAGGTAAACGGATTTGCTTTCAACATTATTGACCGTATGGAAGATACGGAAATCAGACTAGGCGAAGCTTATATCATTGTTTCTGATGACGATTTATATGCTTTTATACGAAAGGTCAGGCAAAAAAACTGGATACTTGGAAAAGATTGTGGGGTAGTGGCTTACAACGAAAATCAGGTTAAAGAAATACTGTGCGACGGAATTACTACCATCTCGACTAATCACGAGGAAATCGGTCAACTGGCTGCCCGGATGATACTCACCAAAAAATTTGAACGAATCAAAAGTCCGTTTCAGTTTATCCGTAGAAATTCATTGTAAATTTCTGGGTTTCGGGTTTAAACGGCAACACGAATCTCGCACCCCGTAACATCATTACATTCCCAATTCATCGCTGATTTCCTGCATGGCTTCCAAAGCCATTTCAGCAAAATCATTGATCGGGATTCCAATTAATTCACATTCCAGTATCGTTTCGCGATTAACAGAGGCGGCAAACGCTTTTTCCTTCATCCGTTTGGTAATCGATTTAGTCTTTACTGAAGCCAGTTTTTTGTCAGGATAAACCATTGCTGTAGCCATGATGAGGCCGGTAATGGTTTCACCGGCAGCCAGAGCATGTTGAAAAACGGTGGTTCGTTCCTTTCCGGTAGCGATTTCGTTGTGCATTACAATAGCGTCAATGGCTTCAGTAGAAAGTAAACCATCAAGCAATCCGGCTGCATATGGACCGTGTTTGTAAGGATCGGCATTCGTAATTTCGACATCAATATCGTGCAGTAAGCCTGCCAGTCCCCATTCGTCGGGATTCTGATCCATTTTCACTGCAATAGCGCGTAACACAGCTTCGCTTGCCACAGAATGTTTAATCATATTTGCATTTTGAATGTGCTGATTCAAAAGTTTATAGGCGTTTTCACGTGAAATCATCGCAGTAATTTTATTTTTGCTGCTGCAAATTAGCAAAAACAAAACACAATCCGATGCCGCTCGAAATAGAACGTAAGTTTTTAGTCGATAAAAATAAGTGGAGTCCAAATAGTCAGGGAATAAAGATGGTACAGGCTTATCTGGGGCTTGCACCTTATCCTACAGTCCGAATCAGGATTGCAGGAGAGAAAGCTTTTCTGACCATAAAAGGTCGCTCCGAAACGATTGCCCGTCCTGAGTTCGAATACGAAATACCGGTGTTTGATGCGCAGGAAATGCTGAGCATGGCTATTTCCAGTCCGGTTGAAAAGATCAGATACGAAATTCAGCACAAAGGTTTTACCTGGGAAGTTGATGTTTTTTCAGGAAAGAATTCAGGCCTGATTGTTGCCGAGATTGAGCTTGATTCAGAATCACAGGATTTTTCTTCCCCTGACTGGCTTTTGGATGAAGTTTCGTACGATGGAAGGTATTATAATTCTTATCTTTCTTTATGCCCGTTTCAGGAGTGGGACAATGATATGGCCTGATTTTTGAAATGCCGGGCAATAGGTTCAAAAAATAATCGTTTTTAATTCGCCAATAAACCAATAAGTATGCAGCTTAAAAAGCTTTTTTCAGGATTGTTTATCCTGATTAGTCTTTCAATTTTTGCCGATACCATCCCAACTAATAAAGAGAAAGGAAAAATGATCAGTTCCAGGGATTCACTTCTGATTGGTATTGATTATCTGAAAAAGTATATTCAACCAACTGATCATTGGCAATCTGAAAATCCTGAGGTTTTGAAGTTCGTGAACGGATTGATTCAGTTTGCTGAAAACGGACCCATTGATTCTATTTTGGTTAAACTAGGAAAAATCCAAAAAACAGAAAATTTCAAGTACATCAACCGTTTGCCAAACCAGGTTGATGATTCATTAAAAGTGACAGGATATTATCCCTATCCGGTAATTCTGGAGAAGATGAAACAGCTTGACCGTGCCATATGGAACGGAGTGGATATGAAAAGTATTCCATTAACAGAAAATCTGATTGCCGGGCCTGATGGAAAAGTTCCTCCCATTGCAGAAAACGATGAAAAGGCTATCCTGAGGAGAACTCACATCATTTTGCCCGACAGTTTAAAAAATATTCGTGCATTGTCTGATTCGCTTGTTAAAACAACAAACAACATTGACCGGATCATCAATAGCCAGAATGCCCGTGCCATGTTGCTCGAAACTGCCCGTCAGCGGTTCAATAATAAAATTGCAAAGATGAATCTCGATTCGGCCATAACGGCTTACCGAAAATATGCTGTTCGCGTATTTTCTGATTCATTGCAGACGCAACTTCGTGATTCATTGAAATTACAAAACCAAAAGACACTGATTCATTATAACGATTCAATTGTTCGATCGGTAAACGATTCGATCAACCATTATGTACTTAAGCTACAGCGTTATGCGCGGAATGATTCGGTTTTAGTAATGATTCAAAGTATTTACGGAAAACCAACCCAGGTATGGATGCGTAACAATCAGCGTTCAATAAACAGGCTGTATATAAAAAATCAACAAAACGATTCTCTGGCCATACGAATGATGAATCTGGACAAATATACCCTTGGAATCGCCATTGATGATGATGTAACTTTTAGCCGGATTGCCCAGAAACAGCGTCGTGATTTTGTATTCGAAAAAAATAATACTGAACAAAAACTGACTGCGATTCAAAAGAAATACCAAATACTTACTCCCTGGGATTTGGGTGGAAACGGTACCTTCGGATTTACACAGACTTATCTGAATAACTGGAAAGCCGGAGGTAAAAGTGCATTTTCGTTCCTGATGGTGTTGAAAGGATATGCCAATTATTCAAACTCTAAACTGAAATGGGAAAATTCCGGAGAAATTCGCAACGGCTGGATCAGGCAGGGAGGAGATATCGATCAGACCCAGAAAAATGATGATAAGTTAGAGTTGATTTCACGATTGGGAGTTAGCGCATTCAAAAAATGGTATTACAGTAGTGAGATTGATTTTGTAACACAATTTTTCAACGGGTATAATTACCCGGACAAATCAAAGCCCATCTCAAGTTATTTATCACCAGCCAAGACTTTATTCAAATTAGGTCTCGACTACAAACCAAACAAGAACTTCTCCTTATTCATTTCTCCGATTACCGCAAAATATGTTTTTGTTAAGGATACAGCGCTCATCGATCAGACAAGGTATGGAGTTCCGGCTGATAGCCGAAGTTTCTGGGAACCTGGTTTAAATGCCGATCTGAGGTATAAAATAGATATTACACCTCGAATCAGTTATGAAACCAAATACAAAATGTTCCTAAATTACCAGAAACCATTTAAAAAAGTGGATATCAACTGGGAGAACACCGTGGTAGCTCAATTGACCGACCGGATTAACATGACATTTATGCTTTATATGCTTTACGACGACAATGTTACCTTTGACACCGGGAAAATAGATTCAGAAGGAAAGTCTATTTTCAAGCCCAAATGGCAAACCAGGGAATTAATGACCATTGGCTTTTCATACAAAATAAGCAAGCGTATCTATAAACAAAAGAAAATAGACTAAGGATAATCCCTTATATTTGACGGAAATCCGAATTTCAATCATTAACTATCAATTTAAAAACAATGAAGACCTATAAAAAATACTTCAAAATAACCGCATCTCCGGCGGATGTGTACAATGCACTAACCAACAAAACAATGATTGAAATCTGGACAGGTGAAGACGCTGTAATGGAAGATACTCCCGGTACTGAATTTTCAATGTGGGAAGAAAGCATCAACGGGTTGAACCTCGAATTCGAAAAGGATCATAAAATTGTTCAGGAATGGTACTTTGGTGAAGAAGACGAAGACAAAAAATCAATTGTTACCATCAAACTACATCCCGACAAAAAAGGCACCATTATGGAAGTTAATCAAACGAACATTCCCGATGACGCTTACCGTAATATTGCTGAAGGTTGGGAAGAAGATTATTATAAAGGATTGAACGAACTGTTTGAGGAATAATTACAGGAAGGAGTCATTAGTCATTTGGAAAAAGGAAAAGGGAAACAGGAAAAAGAAGTAGGAAAATATCTGGCAACGCTTTTTTTCCTCATTCCTTATTCCTCTTTCCTCTTTTTTCCCAAATGACTAATGACTTTTTCCTTTTTCCTATTTGTTTGAAAGTCCTTGATTTCCGGTGTCGGCAATGTATTTCCAGCTTCCGTTAGCATCCTTTTTCCAAATGGTCAGGTAGGTTCCTTCTGAAGTGTCTTTCTGAGCTATTAGCTTCCAAAAACCATAGGTATAGCCCAATTCACAGCTTTCAGCCATAAACGCCTTTTCCGGCTTCCAGGTCAGCACAACGCCACTGTCACTTTTGCCTTTGTAACTTTCAATCAGGCTCAGCTTGCCAACAATGGGCATAGTTTTATCCTTCAAAAGCACCACACTGTCGTGGGCAAATTCAATAAAAGCTTTTTGAATACCATGTTTGACCGAATAATCTGAAAATGCAATATCAGCATCTGCCAAAACCTGGGGATCAGCAACAGGTTTATTTTCTGTACAAGAAAACAAAACAAATACCAAACAAACGATTAAAAACGTCCTTTCCATAATCTGAATTTTAAAAATATGAATCCATATCACATAGACTATGAGACAAATATATCTTTTAAAATTGGTTTGTTATCAATCGGTCTTTTTCTTGATACCAAATTCCGGAGCAATTTTTACAAAGAAAACAGGAATCAGTCCGGGAATCATACAAAGCATTACCCAAACAAAGAAATGCTGATAGCCTATGAGGTCCTGCAGCCATCCCGAGAACATTCCCGGCAACATCATGCCCAAAGCCATGAACCCGGTGGCAATGGCAAAATGAGCGGTTTTGTGCTCGCCGTCAGCAATGTAAATCATATAAAGCATATAGGCTGTAAATCCGAATCCGTAACTGAACTGCTCAATAACCACACAAAGCCCAATAATCCACTGATTTTCGGGTTGAAAATATGACATGTAAACATAGACCAGATGGGGAATGTTAATGGTCAAAGCCATTACCCAAATCCAATATTTTAATCCTTTTTTTGCGGCTGCAAGTCCTCCAAGAATTCCTCCGGTAGTGAGTGCAAGTATTCCAAATGTACCATAAATAAGGGCAACCTGGCCGGTAGTTAGCCCCAATCCGCCCAATTGTCTGGAATCAAGCATAAAAAGTGGTGCCATTTTAACAATCTGCGATTCGCCTAAACGGTAGAGCAACAGGAATGAAATAATCAGGCCGATGTCTTTCCGTCTGAAAAATGAGCTAAAAGTCTTGAAGAACTCTTTGAAAAGGTTCTGACGTTCGGCAAATTGTTTGTCGGAAGCCGGGTGCGGCAAAATGAGGCGATGATAAACCGAGAACATAATGAACATCGCCACCAGAATAATGAAAGTCATGCTCCATGCCAGATGAAGATTTCCTGATATGCCTTTAAACACTGCTTCGCTGGGGCGGGTCAGTTTTTGGTCGCACTGAAAAAGCAGGTACGCCGGTTTTTCGAAATTGGTAGCGTTGAACATGAGCCGTTCCCCCTCGAGCAAACGAAGGCTTTTATCGCCACGCTTGAAATCAAAATTCATCACCAATTCTTCATTCTTTTCGGGTTTCGAACTCAATTTCACTGCAACTACGCTAACATTACCAGTTGGGGTTTTGCCATCAATCACCGGTTTTTTAACTCCAAAATATTTCTTCAGAAATTCTTTCAGAGGTATGGAAACATGTTTTGACCACCATGAAACTTCTTTAGCCAAAGCAATCTGATTCAGGACAAATCCATTTTCCAGATTGTAAGTTGAAACAACTTTTCGGATAGAGTCAAGTTGATAAGTTGGAATATTTTGGGTTGATAATTCGGCTTTCTGTGGAAAAACAGCAAAGTAACTTTCTCCATTTGTGGTTTCCGCGTTTTGGGGAACTTCAGGAAGTACAATTTCTTTTGCAAAGGATGGACCTGCCATTGCTGTGATTTCAATGGGAGGCAACCCTGTTGAAGTTTCAAAAAAACCTGCAAGCATAATCAGAAAGCCTTGACCAGTGATCATGGCAATGCGGTAAAAGGTGCTGCGGATACCAACGAAATAAGCTTGTTGGTGCTCGTTGAGGCCCAGCATATAGAATCCGTCGGCTGCAATATCGTGGGTGGCTGAGCTGAATGCCAGCAGCCACATGAAAATGAGAGTGGCTTTAAAAAAAACGGGTAGGGGGATGGCCAACGCAATTCCACCTAAGGCCGCACCAATAATCAATTGCATGATGATGATCCACCAACGTTTGGTTTTCAGCAAATCCACCATCGGACTCCAAAGTGGTTTTATTACCCAGGGTAAATACAACCAACCTGTGTATAGGGTGATGTCAGCATTCGAAATCCCCAGTTTTTTAAACATGATGACGGATACAGTCATTACTACCACATAGGGTATTCCTTCAGCAAAATACAGCGAAGGAATCCAAAACCATGGACTTCGCTGTTTGGATTCATTGACAAGCTTATTTTTTATCATCATGTGAGTTTACCTTTTTATATATTCGGACATAGTCGATATCGTGGTATTGCGGGAATATGGTGGTTGAATCCGGATTACCGGGCCAACTTCCTCCGATGGCCGTGTTCAGAATCAGAAAATGAGGTGAATGTGGGATTCCTTCGGTTGCCGTATGAATTAGTTTTCCATCAATGTACCATCGTATGGCATTCGGTTCCCATTCAAGAGCATAAATATGAAAATCATCAGCAAAAGAGTAATTAGCAGTATATTTTGTCGATGAACTTTTCTTTTCTCCCTTAAATGAAAAGTAATGGAAGGTTGCATAAAAAACACTGGGTTCATGACCAAGGTATTCCATCATGTCTATTTCAGTATACCACGGCCTGAATTCAGGAATTGAGCTTTCTTTGCCGTTTGCAATGGCCTCCTGCATGGTATATTCCATGATCCAGTCGCGGTTTTGCGGGTAAAGCCAATATGCAGGCCATATTCCCTGTCCGACCGGAAGTTTACCTTTTATCTCAACCCGTCCATAGGTTATAGCAATAATGTCCTTGGTATCCATCCTCCCACTGGTGTAGTGCTGGCTTCCATAATCTTTTTTGCTACTCTGAATTCGTAAATTCCCATTTTGCAAATAAACTTCATCAGGTATATAATATTGCAACTCTCCGTGTTTGCTGGTTTCCCGTGTAAGTACATTCCACTTTGTCTCATCCAGATTTTCCTGGTCAAATTCATCATTCCAAATGAGCTTCCACTTATTTTTATCGGCTTCACCCTGATTTTGACCAAACGATACCAAAAAGCTAAAGCCAAAAATGACTATCAAAAAAGAAACTACATTTGACTTTTTCATAATTAATTATTCAAATTCACTGGTGACCGACAAAAGATTTTAAAATATTCCAACATTGGCAACACTTTCAAACATATTTCGCTCCGATGGAGCTAGATTTCTTTGTCCAACGTAATTTTCTACAAATATTTCGCGACCCTGTCGCTTTTGGGAAAGCTGCGGAGCAGCGATATATTTGTAGCCAGATAGTTACACAACAACCCTAAAGCTACAGAGTAGCGGTATATCAATATTCTTTCGAAATACTTGCCCCACGGAAATAATGCAATAAAATTTCATTGTAAGGATAGCCTTTGGCGCCCATCATGGCAGCCCCAATCTGGCAGAGACCCACACCATGTCCCCAGCCGGCACCGACAAGTTTAAATTCTCCCGGAATGCCATTTTCAATGTTCAGTTTGTCCACCACAAAAGCTGAGCTGTATAAATGCGATTCGGATAATGTTTTACGGATTTCAAGTTCTTTCCCAATAGTCAGTGTCAGTTTTGTTCCTACAATTTTCAGCTTTTTCAACCGGCCCGATTTCCCACGTTCAACCGGAATCAAATCGATAATTGCTCCAAAATCCCTTCCTGATTTCCGGACAATGAGTTCGGCCAAATCTGCTTGCTGATAGGTCAGGTTCCAGCGGTAAAAATCTTTGGTTTCCTGATCGTAATCGTTCAGTACTTGTGCGAGAACTTCTTTATCGCGGGTGTTGCAAAATGCTGCCGGAGAATTCCTTATCCATTTTTCGGCAGCAGATTCGCTGGTCAGGTCGGTATCGAAACCTTCCGGAGTTACCGGATTATCGATGATAGCCTGCAAATAGGAGTGGGCCTCTGGTTCCCAAACATTTTCGAAGGTTTCAGCAATGCCTCCACAGCTTTTTGAAAAACGGGCATCACATATTTTCCCATCGCTCATAAGCAACATTCCGCGGGTTTCTGAAATTGCCTGCTCAACCAGTTTGGTCGATTGACGGGTAATGCCCTGATAACGCTGACAATGATCATCGCCGCATACATCAAAATTCTGATGATCTTCGCGATCATACCAGCGGATATATTCTTCCGGAGTTTCAGTTATACTTTGATAAATTTTACCCGATTCTTGAAGCACTTTGCCTTTTTCAATCTGTGCCAGTAACCATGAGCGCGAGATGACGGCATGTGCTTTTAAAAGCTCGGCGCTGCTGGTTGCGCTCATTTCTGATGAAATTACACTGATCAGGTAATCTTCAAGCGGTAAAATATTGATGGCAGTCAACTTTTCATTTTCAACAATGATTTTCAGCGAACCCCTGAATGTTTGATCTTCTTTTCGTTCCCAATGGAACTGAATACCGATGGTTACATCATTTAATTCGAAAGATGATTCGCGGTATCTGACTGGTTCGAAAAGAAGCTCTTCTTCGTCGGTTATTTCATTGTTAAACCAGATTTTTCCATCGATGTATTCGACCTTCTGAATTCCTTCCAATGGAACACCATAAGGCGCCAATAAATATCGTTCGTTCAGCCTGAAAATAATTTCCTGCTGATACATGATTCCAATGCTTAATTGTGGTTCTAACATAGTTTTCATTTTTCAATTATTGGGTAGAGACGTAATATATTACGTCTCTACAGTTCTTTTTAAAGACATAACTCCAGAACAGGATAACCCGGTTCGCTGAACCCAAATTTACGGTACAGTTTTTCACCGTCTTTGGAAGTGTGTAAGGATACTTTGCTAATTCCTCTGTTACGGGCTTCATTTAAAAGTTCCTGAAGTATCAGGGCTGAAATGCCCTTCCGGCGCGCAAATGGGACGGTGTACATATTTAGAATGTCACCTTCGAGGTACATGGATTGATTGAAATCACCCGGTATTTTTTTTAACACCATGGCACCAAAACTTAATATTTCATTGCCTTGTTGGGCAAAAAAAGCAAAACAACGATTTTCTGCAATGGCTTCCCTGAAATATTGATTAAGATCATTTTTCAAGCGGATTTGGTACTCTTCGCTTCGTTCGCCCTGCATCTCGGTGAGGTAGGCCATCCGGTAAGTGGTCAGGAGTTCAACCTCATTAGTACCAATTTCGCGCACCTCAATTTTGGATAAATCAATTTGCATAGGATTTAGCTTTTGTTTTACGCAAAACTCAGGATCAATAACTTGATAAATTTGTAACTTGTCGTACCAATTATAAAAATATAAAACTCAGTAAAACAAGTTGTTGGGTCTGAATCGATTTTTAGATTTGCGCGTTACTAACTTAGTAAATAATGTGGAGTGGAATAACAGCTAATCACGCAATTTTGCAGAATTGTTGTATAACAGGAAAATTTCAGAAGTAATCAGTGGTCAGTCGCAGTCTCAGAATTTAGAAAGGCTGATGTTAAAATTGGATTATATACATTGTTGCTTTAACGACTTTAATGACATTAATAACTATTGAATGACCATTGATGACAATCATTGACAAATATCCCACCTATTTCACAGGAGCAACCGTGTCAGACAACTGGCCGCTGATACGCAATAGTTCTATTTCGGCCGATTTACATTGAAAAAGTGATTGTAGAAGACGGTTTTCGGCGTCCATCAATTTTTTCTGGGTATCGCGTAATTCGATATCATTCATGGCTCCAAGCTTGTATTTTTCCTGCGCTATGCCCCAGTTTAAACGGGCAAACTGAATGTTTTCATCTTCAAAATGAATCAGTTTCCGGTTTGTCATGAAATCATTATACACTTGTAATAAGTTGGCTTCCAGATTCAATTTCTGCAATTCAGCATCCTGAATGGCAGACTCTTCCCTGATTTGGGCAGCCTTTAACTTTTGATTGTTGGTGAAGCCATTGAAAATGTTGTAATTCAAGGTAACTCCTGCCGAAAATCCAAGATTTCGGTTACTGAGGAAGGTGCCGACGTCAGATTGCATTTTACTATACGAATAAGCTGTATTGACGCTTAAACGCGGTAACCTGACCGACTTTATTTCTTTCGATGTCAGATTCGCCAGATTAATCGCACTTCTGGCTTCCTGTAAATCCGGACTTTGCTCCTGAACCTTATTCCAAAGTTCGTCATAAATAAAAGCATCTTTTACAGGAATGTTTTTTTCAACCAATACCTTTGTTTTTAAATCGCGGCTCAACAGTAAATTTAAGTCGGATATTGAATTTTGTACAACTGCCTGCTGTTTCATATAATTGGCGCTGTCAGCATTCATGTCAACAGTCGATTGCAGGTAAGTCAGCTCCGAGCCTTTGCCTAAATCCAGTCTGGCTTTGGCGAATTTTTTACGCTGAGTCGAAATTTGAAGCGATTCGTGGAACAATCCAAGTAATTTTTGCTGAACCACAATATCATAATATGCCCTGCTGACTTGTGAAACCAGGTTTTCAACCACACCTCTTAACTGGATATTGCTTAACTGTTGCAGTTCATTCAGTTTGTCCCGCTGGATGAACATGTTTAATCCATCAAAAATAGTCCATGAAAGTTGGATGCTTGCACTTTGGTTGTTCGTCTTCGCATCGGCCACATCACGTTTCCTGCCATCAAAATACTCAGCTTTCGAATTGTTCAGAGATATCGACCGTGCCCCGGTCACATCCAATTTTGGCAACATACCCGCCATACCTGCCGAATTGTTGATATCCGAAATTTTTACTGTGTTTTCAGCCAGCGAAATAGAGTAATTATTCTGAAGGGCCAACACGATTGCATCGTTGATTTTGAGGGTATCCTGAGCAAATGTCAGTAGTCCCAGCACGATGATGAAGGCAGTTATTGTGATTCGAAGTTTCATTTTTCTATTAGTTAGAGACGCACGGCTGTGCGTCTGTACGTTTTACAATGTCATATTTTGGCAGAGATTCACGGCCGTGCATCTTTACAATACTAATCATCTTCAAAGTCTGTATCCCTTTCGATTTTAGTCGCGTGTGGGTGTTCTTTTCCCAAAGCTGAGAAGAAAGTATACAAGGCCGGAATAACATACAAAGTTAAAATGAGGGCGAACATCAGGCCTCCAATGATGACAATCCCCATCGAAACGCGGCTTTTAGAGCCAGCCCCCAGTGACAATGCAATAGGCAAAGCTCCTAAAACTGTAGCCAAACTTGTCATAAGGATTGGCCTGAAACGTTGGGTAGAAGCTTCTATTGCTGCCTGCAATAAATTAGCTCCTGCTTCTTTTTTCTGATTGGCAAATTCCACAATTAGAATTCCGTTTTTAGTAACAATTCCAATGAGCATGATCATCCCGATCTGGCTGAAAATATTGACCGTCTGGCCGAATGAAATGAGTGAAATCAAAGCTCCGGCAATGGCCAGCGGAACAGTAAACATGATAACCATCGGATCGCGGAAACTTTCGAACTGTGCGGCCAAAATCAGGTAGATCAGTATAAGGGCTAGTCCAAAAGCAAATAACAAGGTATTCGAACTTTCGGCAAAATCGCGCGAAGGACCCGATAGACTGGTTGAAAAGGTATCATCAAGCACTTCAGCTGAAATTTTATTCATGGCTTCGAGGCTCTGCCCAAGCGTGTATCCATCAGCCGGGTTGGCCGAAATTGTGGCGGAAACGTACCGGTTGAACCGGTATAATTGTGGCAAACTTGAATTGTATTTTACCTGAATCAGGTTATCGAGCTGAACCAATTGCGACTGTCGGTTTCTGACGTATACAGTACTCAAATCGAACGGATCGTCGCGGAAACTGCGGTCGGCTTGCCCGATTACCTCATATTGTTTTCCATTGTAAATGAAATAGCCCATGCGCTGTCCGGAGAAAAACAATTGCAAGGTTTCGGCTATGTCGCGGATCGTGACTCCCAAGGTTCTGGCCCGATCGCGGTCAATCTGGATGGTCATTTCTGGTTTGTTAAATTTCAGGTTAAGGTCAACCACCTGAAAAGCCGGATCCGCCTGTGCTTTTTCCATAAATTCAGGCAATATTGATTTGAGTTTTTCCAATGTAGGAGCCTGAATGATATATTGAACCGGCAATCCGCCGCCTCGCCCAACCTGTATGGTTTGTTCCTGACTAACGATGGCGCGGGCAAAAGTCATTTTTCGGGTTATCGCACTGAGCATATTGGCAATTTCCTCCTGAGACCGTTCTCGTTCTCCGGGCTCTGACAATGTTATTCGGACAAATCCTGAATTGGTGGAAGATCCGCCAAATCCGGGTGATGTCAAACCCATGAATGAAATTTGTTCAGGAATAGTATCTACGATAACAATAAGTTCTTTCATGTATTCGTCCATTTTTTCAAACGAAACACCTTCAGGAGCAGTTACATTGACCATGATCCGGCTTTTGTCCTGCATCGGGGCCAGTTCAGAAGGAATCATTGGCCATAACAAAGCTATAAGTCCAATTGAAATACCCATAACAATAAATGCCAGCCAGCGGTGTTTCAAAAATCGTTGCAATGAACGGCTGTACCTGGAATTTAATGCGACAAAAAACTTCTCGGTGCGTGCATAAAAGCCACTATGGTGATCGCTGTGACGAAGCCAGTGGGCGCTCATCATGGGGGTAAGTGTCAGCGAAACGAATGCTGAAATAATTACAGCTCCAGCCATTACGATGGCAAATTCGCGGAATAATTTACCGGTAAAACCTTCCAGAAAGATGATGGGTAGAAAAACGGCCGCCAAGGTAACAGTGGTTGAAAGGATGGCAAAGAATATTTCTTTTGAGCCGATCATGGCGGCTTCCATCGGATTCATGCCCTTTTCGATTTTGCTGTATATATTTTCGAGGACCACAATGGCATCGTCAACGACCAGACCGGTTGCAAGTACAATACTTAAAAGGGTTAAGATATTGATGGTGTAACCAGCCATGTACATCAGGAAAAAAGTGCCGACGAGTGAAATCGGAATAGCAAAAACCGGAATAAGCGTGGTTCTCCATTCGCGCAAAAACAAGAAAATCACCATCACAACCAAAAGGAACGAAATCAGGATTGTTTCCTGAACCTCAGTAATTGCAGTCCGTATGGTCAGGGTTGTGTCGTTCATAATGCCGAGCTTGATATCTTCGGGCAAATCTTTTTTGATTTGTTCAAGCCTGACTTTTAGCTCATCTACAATCGCAATGTGATTCGCTCCGGGTTGAGGCGAAATCGCCAATCCAACCATTTTTATGCCACCCTGGCCGCGCATTATGGTTTTTTCATTTTGGGCGGTCAAAATTGCATTTCCAATATCTTTGAATTTAATCAGCGTTCCTGCTGATTCTTTGATAATCATGTTGTTGAAATCGTCTGCGGTAGTCATCCTACCCAGTGTACGAACCGAAAGCTCTGTTCCGTAGCCTTCAATCCTGCCGGTTGGTAATTCAACGTTTTCCCGGTTCAGGGCATCGCGCACATCTAAAGGAGTCAATTTATAGCCTGCTAATTTTAGCGGATCAATGTATAATTTGATTGCAAATCTTTTTTCGCCGTAGATACGGATATCGCTCACACCGGGAATGGTCTGGAGCCTTTCCTTAAGCACATTGTTGGTCAGTTCAGTTAATTGCAACAGGTCGCGTGTGTCGCTTTGCACGGTCATTACATAAACAGGACTTGAATCGGCATCCGATTTAACAACGATTGGCGGGTCAACATCAGGAGGAAGGCTTCTTCTTGCACGCGATACCCGGTCACGAACATCGTTGGCTGCCGCTTCCATGGAAACTCCGATCTGAAATTCAACAGTAATGTTGCTGCTTCCATCTCGCGATGAGGAAGTGAGGGTCCTGATTCCGGCTATTCCGTTGATGCTTTCTTCCAGCGGTTCGGTAATCTGGCTCTCAATAATATCAGCATTGGCACCTGGGTACGAAGTACTCACGGTTACCGTTGGCGGATCGACACTTGGATATTCGCGTACACCCAAAAAGCTGTACCCGATAATCCCGAACAGCACCACCAAAATGGAAAGTACCATTGCCAATACCGGTCGTTTTATAAATATTCCTGAAAAATTCATTCTTGCTGAGTGTTAATTGGCTGATTCTGAAAATTTAATCCTGAAATGTCTGTACATCATGGCTATTTATTTTCTTGTACCTGTGCTGGCTGACTTTCTGCTTTTTGCTTTTTCACCATGATTGACGCTCCATTGGTCAATTGTAAAAGTCCGGTGGTAATCAGGCTGTCACCGGCCGAAAGCCCCTGAGTAATTTGTATTTCGTAATCTGTTCTAATCCCTGTCTTTACCGGAACCGTAATGGCTTTGCCGTTTTTGCAGATGAAAACCGAATTTCCTTCAAGAACTGTAAGTATTGCTTCCGAAGGAATTTTTATCGCGTCAGGAAACCGCTCAAGGATCATATTTACACGTGCAAAGGTTCCCGGATTGAGCAAATTGGCTTTATTGGAGCAAAGGGCCCGTACTTTGAGTGTGCGTGTTTCTGTTGTAATTGACGATTCAACAGCATATACCTTGGCCTTAAAAACAGAATCTGAGGCATCAATTCCAAAATTAATATCCAATCCCGGCTGAATGAAACTGCTGTATTTTTCCGGAACGTCAAATTCAATCTTAACCGGATCAAGCTGTTGAATGGTTGCAATCAGCGTGTTGCTTGCCACATAATTGCCAATACTAACCGCACGTAATCCAACTTTGCCGGTAAAAGGCGCATAAATTTCGGTTTTGGCAATTTGTGATTCAAGCAATTGTTTATCTGCCTGATTGACTAACATCACACTTTTCGCGGCATCGTACTCGTCCTGACTGATTGCTTTTATTTCCAATAATTTGCGCTTCTGGAATTCGTCGTTGTTCAACAACATGGCCTGAGCTTGATTCCTTTTCAACTGAGCCTGTAAATCGCTGTCGTTCATCTTGACCAGAAGTTTGTTCTTTTGAACTACGGCACCTTCTTCAAACAAAATATTTATAATTCTCCCTGAAATTTCAGGTCTGATTTCAGCTTTTTCGTTGGGCAGAATGGTACCTGTGGCAGAAACCGTATTTAGTAGTAATTCGGGCTGAACAACTTTTATTTCTACTGAAACAGGACCTGATTTTCTTCCTGGTGTTCCGGGCCCGGCCTGATTTTTCTTACTACAGGCAGTAATCCCAAACTGGGTGAGCAGATAAATGCTACATATTAATAATGAATTTGGGAAAAGCAAATTGATGTTCCTTAAACTCAAAAAATCGAATTTTGTTGGTGAAGGAGCAGGATACAGAAGCCTATCGCGTTGCATATACTTGTTGGTTTGGTTTAAAAATAAATAAATTCGACCATTGTTCTGACGAATGGTTTAACTGAATCGCATAAAGTTCGCAATAATTAGATTTACAATAACGTTCGTTTGACAAAAAGTTTAGATATTTGATTTTTTATTAAACCTCAAGGTGGTTCATTCTGTTTGTTAATGAAATATAACAGATTATATTTTTTTATATGATTTCATTAGTGTTGCGTTATAAGTCGAACAAATTCAATTGATTACAGATATCTTTGATTTCATCGTTCTTTGAAAAGTTTGTAAGTAGTTCATTTAGTGGTGTTTTATCAAATGTCGACACGCTTATTAT
>Ga0209317_1000032_pt1 | contig 201793 bp, 177 predicted proteins | sample RifGroB2_FD_183994 | JGI IMG/M metagenome (GOLD analysis project Ga0209317, IMG submission 183994) | Soil microbial communities from Rifle, Colorado, USA - Groundwater B2 (SPAdes) (version 2) | ecosystem: Environmental > Terrestrial > Soil > Unclassified | place: Rifle, Colorado | collected...
TTACTCCCATTCGGGCAATATTTACCCTGTTTTTGGAAGATAAAATACTAAATAATCGAAAATTTATTCAGAAATTCTGCCTTTTGGTCCAAGTCTGCTCGTTTTATGGATTTCTTAAACACCTTCAAATTCCCTTTTCCCACTGCATCCTATAAAAAACCTACGTGTTGTTAACGTGATTCTTGCATGCAGAGGTTATCCTTTACAAGATGTAATAATTACGCGCCTATTGGCGTGAAATGAAACTTGAAATAGAGGAGTTACTTTAATGGGAAAAATAATTGGTATCGATCTGGGGACCACCAACAGCGTTGTGGCAGTCATGGAAGGCGGACAGCCCACTGTCATCACCACCGCAGAAGGTGGGAGACTTTGCCCATCCGTGGTTGCCTTCAGTAAAAATGGCGAGCGCATGGTCGGGCAAACCGCCAAACGCCAGGGTGTGATCAACTCAGAAAACACCATTTACTCCATCAAGCGTTTCATGGGACGTCGCTACGATGAAGTGGAAAACGAACGCAAGATGGTCCCATACGAAGTCATTGCCGGTCCGACTGACGAGGCCCGCGTAAAAATCCCGGCAAATAACCGCGAGTACAGCCCGCAGGAAATTTCTGCCATGATCCTGGCCAAATTGAAAGCGGATGCTGAATCTTATCTCGGGCAGAGTGTCACTCAGGCTGTCATCACTGTGCCGGCATACTTCAATGACAGCCAACGCCAGGCTACCAAGGATGCCGGACGCATCGCTGGTTTGGAAGTCATGCGTATCATCAACGAACCGACAGCCTCAGCTTTGGCGTATGGCCTGGACAAGAAAAAGAATGAAACCATCCTGGTCTTTGATCTGGGTGGTGGCACCTTCGATGTGTCCATCCTGGATGTGGGTGAAGGTGTGATCGAAGTTAGATCCACTAATGGTGATACACACCTGGGTGGTGACGACTGGGATCAAAAAATTGTCAATTGGGCTGCGGATAAATTCAAAAAAGAGCAAGGCATTGATCTGCGCCAGGATCGCCAGGCACTTCAGCGCCTGCGTGAAACCGCAGAAAAAGCCAAGATCGAACTGTCCAGTGTTTTGGAAACCGAGATCAACCTGCCATATATCACTGCTGATGCCAGCGGACCCAAGCACCTGCAGTTAAAACTTTCCCGTGCCAAATTCGAGCAAATGACGGAAGACCTGCTTAACCGCTGCCGCAATCCTTTTGAGGCTGCTCTGAAAGATGCCGGTATGAAAGCCACTGACTTGAATGAAGTCGTCCTGGTGGGTGGTTCCACCCGCATGCCAATGGTGCAAAACCTGGTGCAATCCCTGACCGGAAAGGAACCCAATAAGGGTGTCAATCCAGACGAAGTGGTAGCCGTAGGAGCTGCCATCCAGGCTGGTGTGTTGGGCGGCGAAGTCAAGGATATCCTCCTGCTGGACGTCACCCCACTCTCCCTGGGTGTTGAAACCCTGGGAAGCGTGATGACAACCATGATCGAACGCAATACCACCATCCCGGTGCGAAAAACAGAGACTTATTCTACGGCTGCCGATAATCAAACTGCAGTGGATATTCACATCCTGCAGGGAGAACGACCCATGGCATCTGACAACATGTCACTGGGACGCTTCCGGCTGGATGGGATTCCACCCGCGCCGCGCGGCATCCCCCAGGTTGAAGTTACTTTCGACATTGATGCCAATGGCATCCTGAACGTGACCGCCAAAGACAAAGCCAGCGGCAAGGAACAAAAGATCACTGTAACGGCTTCCACCAACCTGAACAAACAGGATATTGAAAAAATGGTTCAGGAATCTCGGATGCATGAAGCCGAAGATAAGAAACGCCGTGAAGCCATAGATGCCCGCAACACTGCTGACAACCTGGTCTATCAAACCGAGAAAGCCCTGCGCGATCTTGGAGATAAAGTACCGGCTTCAGAGCGCGGCAACATTGAAACCAAGATCAGTGACCTCAAGCAGGCCATGCAAACGGAGGATGTGGATCACATCAAGAAACTCAATGATGAACTGCAGAATGCCTTCCACGCTCTCAGCCAGCAACTGTATTCACAGGGTCAACCTGAACCCGGATCCGGTCCGCAGACCTCCGGTCCCGCTGCACCTCCGGATGCGGATGGCGATGTCATCGACGGTGAAGTTCGCGACGCCTGATAAATCACGATAATAAAAACCGGCAAGGGCACGCTGTTTTGTGCCCTTGCTTTATTTTACAGCCCCAACTCATGGCGGTATAATCGTTTCATGGTAACACCTTACCCCCCCCGAATTATTGAAAAGATATATTCATGCAAAAAATGAACAAATCCAAAAAGATCATCTTAGGCCTGGGTTTTATTTTGATCCTGGCCTTTGTGGCCTATTGGCTGCCCCCGGTTCACTCGCGCCTCTCCTGGCGACTTGATTCTCTCATCGCTCGGATCAAATTCAGTTTCAATCCACCCGACCAGGCCGTTTTTCTACCCACCCCGAATGTACAGGTCGGCAGCACGGTGGCTGAAACGTTGACACCCATGTTCACGTCCACCCCGCTGGCATTCACATCCACACCGCAAAGCCTCACACCCACACCAACCCTCATATTCACGCCTCTGCCATCCTATGTTTCTCTACCCAATGTCGTTTATGTTACTCAAAAAGGTCGCTGGAATTATTGCGGTCCAGCCAATTTGACCATGGCACTACAATACTGGGGGTGGACGGGTACACGTGATGACGTAGCAGCTGTAGTTAAACCGGGTATCCAGGATATGAGTCTGGATTTCATCCAGCGAGGCTTATCAGATAAAAACGTCATGGCCTATGAGTTAACCGATTTTGTGCAGGACTATACCAATTACAATGTTGTCCTGCGCTACGGCGGGGATGTGGACTTGCTCAAGCGTCTGGTGGCAGCAGGTTTCCCGGTTATCGTTGAAAAAGGCTATTATGAGGCTGATTACACTGGAAAGATTGGCTGGATGGGACACTACCAGTTCATGACTGGTTATGAGGATGGAATCCAATCCGTGATCGTTCAGGATACCTACAATGACGGCCCCGATTTCCGAATTGTATATGATGAATTCGCCAATGGCTGGCGTTCATTTGATTACATCTTCTTTATCGTGTACCCACCTGAACGGGAAACAGAGGTTTTTCAATTGCTGGGTTCCTGGGGAGACCCGAACTGGAGTTACCAGCATGCCCTGGATCTTGCCAACCAGGATATCCAAACCCAATCTGGCATCGATCTGTTTTTCGCCTGGTTCAGTAAGGGTACCAGCCTGGTGAAACTGGGCCAGTATAGCGAAGCCGGGCTGGCTTACGACCAGGCTTTCAATCTCTACGCCAAACTGGGTACAGATGTCCAGCAGCGTCCTTACCGCATGATGTGGTATCAGACCGGCCCGTATATGGCCTATTATTATTCCGGACGATATGGAGATGTGATCAACCTGGCCAATGTAACCCTTAGTACTGTTTCCCCACCAACACTGGAGGAAAGTTTTTACTGGCGCGGGCTGGCAGAGTATGCGCTCGGCCAGACCAGCACTGGAATTGACGATCTGCGCGAATCGGTGCGCTTGAATCCAGGTTTCACAGCTGGCTTGCAAATGCTAAAAGACCTGGGCGTTCAACCTTAACCACCATGACCCTGCGCATCCTGCACTTTGCCGACGCTCACATCGACATGGCCAACCATGGGCGCCATGACCCGGATACCGGTCTGCCTGTGCGGGTTCTGGATTTTCTTAAATCCCTGGACATCATTATTGATACCGCCATCTCCGAAAAAGTGGACCTGGTGATTTTCGCCGGGGATGCTTATAAAGACCGCACCCCCTCGCCCACCTTTCAACGCGAGTGGGGCAGGCGTATCATGAGTTTGTCAAAAGCCGGCATTCCCACCCTGTTGTTGATCGGCAATCACGACATCTCCCCCGCCCTGGGGCGTGCCCATGCCATCCAGGAGTTTGACACTCTGGAAGTACCCAATATACGCGTACTCGCTAAACCGTGTTTCCTCAGCTCTGAGCAGCTTGGGCTGCCCTTGCAGGTCATCGCCCTGCCCTGGGTATCGCGTTCGGAATTTTTAGCTGCCTGGGATCTGAGTGGAGAGGCTGCGCTGGATGTCTACACAAACATGGAAGAACGCCTGGCCAATCGTGTCAACGCATGGCTTGCCCAGGCTGACCCGACCCTGCCCATCATCCTGACTGCGCATGCTTCTGTGCAGGGAGCAAAATACGGGGCAGAACGCACCGTCATGCTGGGCTCGGACCTGGTCTTATCCGGTTCGCTAGTCAAGGACCCGCGCCTGGATTATGTAGCCTTGGGGCACATCCATAAAGCTCAAAACCTGAATGAAGGCTTCCACCCACCCGTAATCTATTCCGGCTCCATTGAGCGGGTGGATTTTGGGGAAGCCCAGGATGACAAGTTTTTTGTCATTGCAGAAGTTGAGCGCGGCAGCACCCGCGTTGACTGGCGCAAGCTGGACCAGATCCGTTCTTTTATCGATTGTGCCGTTGAACTTACCTCGCAGGAGAATATAATCTCCATTTTGGAATCCGCCCTCCCCGCTAAAAAGAAGATCAAAGATGCCTTTGTGCGTTTGACCATCACGTATCCACGCGAATGGGAAAGCCTCATCGACGATCAAGCCATCCGGGCATATGCTGCCGAGGCGTTCGAATTCCATATCATCCGGCGCCCTCAACTCGAATCCCGTATCCGCCTGCCAGCAGATCAGGCTGTCAGCAGTCTCGCTCCGCTCGAACTCCTGGACATTTACTGGAAAGCCGGTCATTTCAAAAGTGATGAGTTGGATGCCCTCAATAAGCTGGCGGCAGAGATCTTGACCAACACCACCGATACCAGCCCGGAGTAAATCAATTGCGCTGGATATATATCTCCCCTCATCTCGATGATGCTGTCCTCTCCTGCGGTGGTTTGATCCGGGAGCAGACTTTATCGAAGACATGTGTGGAGATTTGGACCATCTGCGCCGGAAATCCTCCTGAGTGCGATTTATCCCCTTTTGCGCAGTCGCTGCACACTCTCTGGGGCACCGGTTTGGAAACACCCGCCCTGCGTCGTGCGGAAGACATTGCCGCTTGCACGCTTATCGGCGCCAGGTACCGGCATTTATCTTTCCTGGATTGTATCTACCGCCAGTCCAGGGATGGCAATTGGCTGTATCCTGGTGAACAATCCCTATTTGGTGATCTCTCCCCTGAAGATGAATCCACTGCAAATACCCTGCAAACTTTTCTGGCAGCCACCGTTAAACCAGATGATATCCTGGTGGTTCCTCTGACGATAGGCAATCATGTCGATCATCAAATGGTTCGGATGTCCCTGGAAGGACTTGAGCGTCCGTTGTTGTATTATTCCGATGTCCCTTATGTACTTGAACACCATTCGCAATTATCAGACCTTACACGGGACTTCCAGTCACAAGTGTACACTTTCCACCTGCAAGTCCTGTCCTCCTGGCAGGAGTCCATCCAAGCTTATGGATCACAAATGGAGGTGTTATTCGCTGGGGTCGAAAAAATGCGTGAGTCCATACAATCTTATTACCAAAGAGACCAGGGCATCCGCCTCTGGAAATCGGATTAACCGTCTTGCTTTTGGAATTAAAACATGATATATTATTCTTCGGGTAGGAAAATAACCTACGTTAGACGCATCTCTTAATAGGGATTCATCAATTTTTTAGATCGGACACACACAATGCCAAACACTTTTTTAACACCTGAAGGCTTCAAGAAGCTCCAGGATGAATTGGAATATCTCCGTACAACCAAACGTAACGAAGTTGCCAATCGTTTGCATGAAGCCATGGATGGTGGGGAATTAATCGAAAACGCTGAATATGAAGCTGCCAAGAATGAGCAGGCTTTTGTCGAAGGCCGCATCCAGGAATTGGATCTTATCCTTGCGACAGCACGTGTTATTAACGAAAGCGGGAACGGTGATGTGATCCAGGTCGGATCAAAAATCACCATACAAGAGGACGGCTCAGAGGCTGAAACCTATACAATCGTAGGTGCCGCTGAAGCCAACCCGCGCGAAGGTTTGATTTCTAATGAATCACCCATCGGCAAGGCGCTTTTAAATCATCGCATCGGCGATAAAGTAAACGTGGAAACTCCCGGCGGAACATTTACAGTTGTGGTCATTAAGGTAGAGTAATTCGGGGCATGGCCTGATTAGCCCCGCGCTTCCCAAACATAGGAGGCGCGGGGTTTGTTTCTTGTGAGGTTAAGATGACAGAATATTCTTCTCTTGAAAAAATTCGACTCGAAAAAATCGAACAGCTAAAAGCCGAGGGCATCAATCCATTCCCCCATCGCAGCCAGCGCACTCACATCAGCCTGCAAGCCATTGCAGCTCTCGAGGCTGCTGAAAAGAAAGCCAGCCCTGGTGTATCTCCTGAAGAAGTAACAGCCACCCTGGCAGGACGGATACGTGCCATGCGTCCGATGGGAAAACTGACTTTTGCACACATTGAAGACGGGGATGGACGCATTCAAATCTTTCTGCGTATCAATGAACTGGGACAGGAACGGGTTGACTTTTTTAATAACAAACTTGACCTGGGTGACTTCGTTCAGGCCAGCGGCAGCATGATGCGAACACGCGCAGGTGAGCCCACCTTGCTGGTCCGGGATTTTAGTATTCTTGCCAAGGCAGTCTCTCCGCTGCCGGCCGCCAAAGATGAAACCCTGGAAGACGGAAGCGTGATCCGTCATGCCGCCCTGGAAGACTCGGAACTGCGCGCCCGGCAGCGCTATGCCGATCTGGCCGTCAACCCGGATGTCCGCAAGGTGTTCCGAACCCGCTCGGCCATTATTAGATTTTTACGTGAATTCCTGGATGAGCATGACTTTTTGGAAGTCGAAACTCCAATCTTGCAACCCATCTACGGTGGTGCAGCAGCCAAGCCTTTTGTCACCTACCATAACCAGCTCAAGCAAAATCTCTTCCTGCGCATATCCTTTGAACTTTACCTCAAGCGTTTGCTGGTTGGAAACCTGGAACGGGTTTATGAGATCGGGCGCGACTTCCGCAATGAAGGGGTTTCGTTTAAACATAACCCGGAATTTACCCAGTTGGAATTCTATTGGGCTTATGCCGATTATCTGAAGGTAATGGAATTAACCGAACAAATGATCGCTTATGTTGCCACCCAGGTATTGGGTAAGACCAAATTTACCTACCAGGGCATGGAGCTTGACTTTACGCCTCCCTGGAAAAGACTGGAGCTGCGCCAGGGATTGTTGGATGTGACTGGCATCGATATTGCCTCACACCCAACATCAGCAAGTTTGCTGGATGCTTTGAAAAAAATGAATAAAACACCCGATCCGAAATCCACACGCGGCAAGCTAATCGACTTCATGCTCAGCGAATTCCTTGAGCCCACCCTAATTCAGCCCACCTTTCTGTATGATTACCCGCGTGACATTTCACCCCTGGCGAAATCCAAGGCAAACGATCCAATGACTGTTGAGCGTTTTGAAGGCTACGTGGCAGGTTTTGAACTTTGTAATGCCTTCACAGAGCTGAATGACCCGCTGGATCAGGAATCCCGTTTCCTGGAAATGGGGCGAGATTATTCACAGGATGATGAAGAGAAGCACCCGATGGATGAAGATTATCTGCGTGCCATGCGCTATGGCATGCCACCAAACGGTGGATTTGGCATGGGCGTAGATCGCCTGGTCATGCTGATGACAGACAAGCACAACATACGTGATATCCTGCTCTTCCCCCATTTGCGCAGCGAGGAACAAAACTCATAAACACATAAGCACCTGGTGAATATCTGGCTCAACATTATCAATCAAACATATATCACTTTTGTTTCGTCGCTATGTAGTGTAAAATTGGGGTTAATGGATGAGCAGTTATTGATTCAATCCGCACAAAAAGGTGATCTGGATTCATTCAATCACCTGGTCCTTGCCTATCAGGAAATTTTATTTAATACTGCCTTGCGAATCATGGGGGATGAAGAGCTGGCAGCAGATGCCACACAGGAAGCCTTTATTTCCGCCTTTCGAAATCTCAACGCCTACCGGGGTGGGTCATATCGGGCCTGGTTGTTGCGAACGGTTACCAATGCCTGTTATGATGAACTAAGGCGGCAAAAGCGCCGCCCAACCACTCCTCTGGAACCAGTCAACAATGAAGACGAAGAAATCGAATCCCCGCATTGGTTGGCGGACCCGGACATTTCCCCGGAACAAAAAGTGGAACAAGCCGAACTTGAACACGTCATCCAACATTGCCTGGAGAGATTGCCACCTGACTATCGCTCGGTGGTCGTCCTGGCAGATATTCAAGGTCTTGATTACAACGAAGTGGCAGCCTCACTTCGAAAACCTCTAGGAACCATCAAAAGCCGCCTGGCACGCGCTCGTTTGCGCTTGCGCGAATGTCTGCAGGATTTCTGGGAACTTTTACCGGCTGCTTTCCGTCTGGAAAGGGAGAGCAACCCATGAACCAACAACCTTCCTTCCGTGATATCGAAAAAGTTTCAGCTTACCTGGATAACCAATTATCCAGGGTTGATCGGGCGCGCCTGGAAGCCAAACTTGCTGTGGAACCCCGGCTGCAGGAAGTTCTGCTGGAACTGCGTCAGGCAAGTTCCCTATTGAAAAATACTCCGTGGAGGCGTGTGCCGCACAACTTTACAGTGACCCCCAAAATGATGGGTATGCGGCCTCCCCTGCCGCGCAGCATACCGGTTTTTCGACTGGCATCGTTAACCGCGGCAGTTATGTTGTTCCTTTCATTTGCTTTCAATTTCCTGGCACCTATTGCAGCCGCTCCCAGTCTGGCATCAGAATCACAAAGAATTCAAAGTGGCGGGGGCTGCGGCAACGACAATCCTGCCGATTGTGGAGATGTCGCCATGGAAGCACCTGCCTTTGGCTTCGGGGGCACACCCGGGGAAGTGACTGCCATGTCTGTCGCATCCCTGCCTCAGGAGACTACCACACCCGAACCCACACCTGAAGCCGGACTGCGAATCAAGGAACAACCCACTGAAGCTGCGAATATCGCCCCCACCGATTTGCCCGCTCCCAATACATCTCCCAGCGAAAAAGCTCAAACCCAACCAGTTTTAAATACTCTCCAAATGGGCTTGATCCTCCTGGTCATTGTTTTTGGAGGCGCTGCGATCCTCATTCGTCAATTAAACATCTTGAGATGGCGGAAACGACAATAAATTTCTGCCCCAGGTGCGGAACAGCCATCACACACCAGCGCAGAATTGGGAAGATCCGCCCGGTTTGTCCGGATTGTGATTGGGTGTACTTCGCAGATCCAAAAGTCGCCGCGGCTGTCTTGGTTGAACAGGACGACCGCGTTCTGCTTGTCCGTCGCAACAATGAACCCGCACGCGGTTTGTGGACCTTGCCAGCTGGTTTTGTGGACGCAGGTGAAGACCCGGCGCGTGCAGCCGAAAGGGAATGTCTTGAAGAAACCGGGTTGACGGTACACGTTACAGCCCTATTGGATATCATCGCTGGATTGGAACATGCCCGCGGTGCTGACATGGTCATCGTCTATCGCGCCCGGGTGCAGAGTGGCGTTCTTCAAGCCCGGGATGATGCCGACCAGGCAGATTGGTTCACACGCAATGATCTGCCTCCCCTGGCCTTCGAAGCCACCAAACGAGTCCTTGGCTTCCCTCATCAAAACAGATGATTCATCTAAGATCCATTTCCATCCTTAAACCCGATCAGGAGAAGATGCACAATTCATCATTGCCACCCATTCGCCCACTTTGATGGCTTTCCCCGAGGCAGTCCTGTTTAATTTTGAGCGCGATTTCATTCAATCAGCCGCCTACAATGAACTGGAACATGTGAATTTAATGCGCTCTTTTCTGGATAACCCGCAGGCATATTTACGCGAGTTATGATTTTGGATCTTCTCAAAAATCTGGGGTGTGGGGTGTTTATGGCTGGCTTCGCCAGCCATAAACACCCCACTTCCCCCCTTTTTGTTGAGATGAACCATTATTTTAAGAAAACCATGCATAAAATTGATGACAGGTGAACCATGAAAGCAGTGACCATTCGGGAAGCTCAATTGAAAGACTTCGAGGCGATTGCCGTGTTGTGCAACCAGCTCGGTTACAAGACAGAATCAGATGACATCTCCCTGCGCCTCCGACAGATCGAAAACATCAACCATCATGTCGTTTTCCTGGCAGAGTTGGATCAGCAAGTCATCGGTTGGATCCATGTCTACCTTTGCCCTTTGCTGATAAGCCCGTTGCAGGGGCAGTTGGGAGGGTTGGTAGTGCACTCCGACCATCACGGCAAGGGGATCGGGAAAAAATTGATGCAGCAAGCCGAAACTTGGTGCCGTTCACAAGCCTGTCTATATCTGACTATTTATACAAATATTACCCGCACACAAACACATGAGTTTTACGCTCAAATGGGTTACAAAAAAATGAAAACCGAGCACGTCTTTCGTAAAGAATTATGAGCCGGGGTGAACAAACCAGAAAGGCAGGTTTCTTACTTGCGGCAGGGGGTATCTGCCATAGAAGGCAGGTTTCTGCATAGCAATCCCAACCGAAAGAAAGGGGAATACCTGCCGAAAAAGGCTACTTGCAAGAATCTAATTCCTGCTCGACATACTTGTCGGGCGTGCTACAATAATAGGGAAGTACATTATTCCCGCCTCAGAATCAGGAGTAGTACCATGTCTATTCCCAATTTACGGCCTTCCCCCATTGCTGGATTATGGTACGAGGGCAACCCAAAAGCTCTGGCTGCCAGTATTGATTCCTACCTGGATCTTGCACGCTTACCCAAATTGGATGGAAAAGTGGTCGCGATCATGGCTCCGCATGCCGGGCATCATTATTCCGGACCTGTGGCAGGCTATGCCTTCGCAAGCATACGCGGTCAAACCCCCGACCTGGTAGCCATTGTTTCACCCATGCATCACCCTTACCGGGAGCCCATTCTGGTCACCGCCCACGAGGCATACTCCACACCTCTTGGAAGTATTCCGGTTGACAGATCCCTGGTAGGCAGGCTGGATGCTATCCTGAGTCACGATCTGGGTTTTGGCATTTCCCCGGTTTTACAAGACCCGGAACATTCCCTTGAAATCATGCTCCCTTTTCTTCAGCAAGCGCTCGCCGGGGAATTTAAATTGCTGCCCATCATGCTGCGTGAGCAAACCCCCCTAGTTGCCGAGAAGCTCGGACACGCCCTGGCACAGGTATTGCAGGATCAAAATTGCCTTCTGGTGGCTTCCACCGACCTGTCCCATTTCTACAACGAGAATGAAGCCTGTGCCTATGATGAAGAAATGCTGCGGCAGGTCGAATCTTTTTCCCCGCAGGGCATCTTCCAGGCAGAGGACAACAACACCGGTTTTGCGTGCGGTTTTGGCGCCCTGGCTTCCGTGCTCTGGGCAGCCAAAGACCTGGGTGCAGACACCGTCAAAGTGCTCCGGCACGCCACTTCTGGAACTGTAACCGGCGATTTTGACAGAGTGGTTGGTTATGGTGCTGCTGTAGCCCTGAAAACACAATAGCCCGTGCAAACAAACTGCATATTCTAACTTGGTCATGCCATTTTTCGCAGAAATTGTTGTGAATATCCCGTCAGTTTCTGGAGTATTTCATTACTCCATTCCTCCCGACCTTGAAGGTCACCTGGGTTTGGGGCATTTAGTGCATGTACCTTTTGGCCGGCAGGTTGTTCAGGGTGTGGTCTTGGCGCTGGCAACTGCCTCTCCTGTCCAGGAGACAAAATCGATCCTTGATCTGATCGACCCCAGCCCTGTTATAACTCCCGCACAAATCGAGTTGGCTAAAAATCTCAGCCAGGCAACTCACAACTCATTGGCTGCCATCATTTCCATGATGCTGCCTCCCGGCCTGGCAAAGCAGGCGGATATGCTTTACTCGATTGCCAACAACCCTGACCCAACCGGATGGTCAGATACGCAAAAACGCCTGTATAACTTGCTAAAAAAACGCGGTTCGCTACGCGGTCGCCAGATCGATCGCGCCTTCCCCAATCGCGATTGGCGCAAACCCGCCCAGGCTCTCCTGCGCAGCGGATCTCTCATCAGTCAATCCGTTCTGCCTCCCCCGGGGGTACGACCCAAATTCATTCGGGTCGCCCAATTGGCGGTAACTCCCGAACAGGCTTTCGCTGCCATGCCAGACCTGGGCAACACAGCCAACACTCAAAAAAGGCGTCAGGTTGCCTTGCAATTCCTGCTGCGTGAACCTGAGCCGGTCAATGTGACCTGGGTGTATGCTGAAAGTGGTTGCAACCTGGGAGACCTGCAGGAACTGGCTGAACGCGAGTTGATCGTTCTATTTGAAACCGAGATCTGGCGAGATCCGCTCGCGCACATCACCCAGAACCTGACAAATCCCCCGCAATTGACTTCGGATCAGCAAAATGCCTGGAATACAATTGAAGATGGGTTTTCACGCCTGACCAGCGGGGAATCCGTCCTGCCTTTCCTGCTGCATGGCGTCACGGGTTCTGGAAAGACAGAGATTTATCTACGCGCAGTCAGTGAAACGCTCCGACGCGGTAAACAGGCCATTGTCATGGTACCTGAGATCGCCCTGACACCCCAAACCGTACGCCGCTTCCTGGCACGCTTCCCCGGCCAGGTGGGCTTGGTGCATTCAAGGTTATCCGAAGGTGAACGCTATGACACCTGGCGACGTGCCCGCCTGGGTCAGCTAAAGGTCATCATCGGGCCGCGTTCCGCCCTCTTCAGTCCGCTGCCGCGCATTGGATTGATCATCCTGGATGAATGCCATGACAGTTCATACTACCAGAATGAGCCCCCCTTCTATGATGCAGTTCAGGCCGCAATGGACTCGGCTGCGCTCAATGGAGCCATCTGCATTCTCGGTTCCGCCACACCTCCCGTGGCTCTCAAATACCAGGCAGTCAGTTCGATGCCGGCTGCAGTCACTGGAAGTCAAAAATATGGGCAGCATCAACTTCAGTTGCTCGCACTGCCTTCCCGCATTACCCCCCTGGATTCAGGCGGAGTCAGCGAAGGTACCGCTCTGCCTCCCGTTCAGATCATAGATATGCGCTCTGAACTAAAATCTGGTAATCGGGGTGTCTTCAGCAATGCCCTCGAGCATGCCCTTACAACCGTGCTCGCCCGCGATGAACAGGCCATTCTGTTCCTCAACCGGCGCGGCACAGCCACGTATGTTTTTTGCCGGGATTGCGGAACTGCCCTCAATTGCCCGCGTTGCGAAAACCCGCTCACCTTTCATACCCAGCTTCCCGGAGTGGAATTGCTTTGTCATCGCTGCGGGTACACCCGCAAGCTGCCAAAAACCTGCCCAACCTGCAAAAGCAGCGCCATCCGCCAATATGGACTCGGCAGCGAAAGAGTGGCTGCCGAGGTGCAGGAACGCTTCCCTCAGGCGCGTACCCTGCGCTGGGATTGGGAAACCACACGCGAGAAAGACGCCCACGAGATCATCTTGAGCCATTTTGTCAGCCAGCGCTCAAATGTACTGGTGGGTACCCAGATGTTGGCCAAAGGTCTCGACCTACCCAAAGTCACCCTGGTCGGCATTGTCCTGGCAGATGTAGGCTTGAATCTGCCTGATCCATTCGCAGCTGAACGCAGTTTTCAGGTGTTAACCCAGGTCGCCGGTAGAGCCGGACGTTCTACCCTTGGTGGGCAGGTCATATTGCAAACCTTTCAACCCGAACATTATGCCATCCAGGCTGCAGCCGGTCATGATTATGCCGGTTTCTATGCCCGTGAACTCTCCGAGCGGCAAAAATTAGGTTACCCACCTTTTGGGCGGCTGGTACGTTTGGAATTCCGCCATTTGGACTCCCAGGTGGCAGAAAGCACCACCAAAACCATGGCGGATTATTTGCAGACCCGGGTCAATAAAACCGGCCGGGTTGAAACAGATGTACTTGGGCCGGTGCCGTGCTTCTTTGCAAAAATGAATAATCTTTATCGCTGGCAGGTGATCCTGCGCGGGCCGGATCCGGCTTCGCTCCTGCCTACCCGTTTCCTGGAAGGCTGGCGGGTGGAAATTGACCCGCCTGGTTTGCTATAATTCATCAAGTTTATTTAGGTTTTCTAATCCTTGCCAATATCGGAGATCAAAAATGGGTAAACCCCTAAAACTGTTGTTAATCTTTATTTTCATAATCTCCACCTTTTTTTTGCCCACGCGCACATTTGCGGATATGGCTCCCCCCATCCAACCTCCCATCACCAATCCTGAACCTGGCACAGAGACGACCTACGTCCGTATGATGGCTGAAACTGTATTGATCGATGTACAATCCGATACTAAAAAAGATAGTCTCGGAATGGCGCGCATCACAGCCAGTTTCACCATGCGCAACCTGGGGACATCGCCCGAGAATTTGGCAGCTCGATTTCCAATTTCAGCTAATGATGGTCGGGGGCAATATCCTGAGATATCCGATCTATCAGTCAGAGTGAATTCAACTCAAATTCCGTACAGACGCGTCAATTATCCGGATATCCGTTGGCAGGATAAAGATGTCCCCTGGGCGGAATTTGATGTAACCTTTCCAGTCGGTATAAATGTGAACGTCGAAATAGCGTATATTCTGAATGGCTCCGGATACGCACCTTTCACCGCTTTTTATTACATCCTCGAAACAGGTGCGGGCTGGAACGGTACCATCGGCAGCGCAGATATCGTTCTTCGCCTTCCCTTCCCAGCCAGCAATCAAAATGTCATCACGAATCTGCAGATCGGCTGGTCTGAAACAACCCCTGGAGGGTTATTTTCTGGCAACGAAGTGCGCTGGCATTACGATGACTTTGAACCCGGTCCGGAAGGGCCAGTACAGAATATGGAGTTCTCACTGGTATCCCCGGCTGCCTGGCAGGCGATACTGGATGGGCGAAATTCTGTCAACAAGAACCCCAATGACAGTGAAGCCTGGGGCAGGCTGGCCATGGCAACCAAACGTGTATTTTTCCAAGGCAAAGGTTACCGCACCGACCCGGGCGGGGAGGAATTATATGCCCTCAGCATTGCGGCTTATGAAAAATGTTTGGCACTCAAACCGCAGGACGCCCAATGGCATGCTGGCTTTGCAGACTTGCTTGCTAACCGCGCCTATTGGGATACTTGGGAAAAAGGACCCACCCAGGATGCCATTCGAGGGATTCAAGAAATCCATACCGCTCTGCAACTGGCTCCAACCGATCCGGTCGTCCTGAATATTGCGGAGACAATCTCATATCTATTTCCAGGGGGGATGGTACAAACAGACAGTGTATATGCTTTTCCCTGGTTGACGCAGACCCCCACTCCTTTCCCAGCAACCGCAACCATCGCAGCAGCCTTTGACCCTGCCTCTGTCAGCGGAGAATACAAGAGCGAGCTGCTTTCCCTGGAAAATCAAAAGAAAATGCAAATGGTCGTTCGACTCCAATCCGATCATTCAGTTGTTTTTGAAGGCAGGTACGAAGATGGGATGACCTTGCTTGCCAGTGGTTATTGGGTGGATAATGGGGATGGATCCATCCGAATTTTTGTTAAAGATTCAGACAATCGATCCTATACGATCAATTTTCGTTACGAAAATTCAGGCTTAACTGCTATTGAATACCCATCAATTTTCTCAGGAACCAGCTGGGAATTAATCCGCACCCTGGTGGAAACCCCCACTCCTGTTCCTTCTAAAACCCCAACAAGAATTCCAGAATCTCCAGAGACTCCAACCCAACCTTTCATGGTACCAACAAAGGAGACAACCAGCCCCACCAATCCCATCTGTGGAAGTGCCCTGCTCGTACCGTTTGGTTTGTTATTTGCAATAGCCTTTTCATCCAAAACCCACAAAAGAGAGGAAAACATCTATGACCGAAAAAGATGAAGCAAAGCACGACGAAACTAACAAAAAGGAAGAACCCAAACCAGAACCGGTCGATCAACTGGTGGTGACACACCATTCCATAACCATGTCTGGCAAAAAGATCGACTACACTGTCACAACCGGCATCCTGATCCTTAAGGAAGAGACCGCTGACCGGGATAAAGAGGCTGAAAACGCCAAACCCAAGGCAGCCTTCTTCTTTGCAGCGTATACCAGGGATGGGATTGAAGACAAGACCCGGCGTCCATTGACATTTGCATTCAATGGCGGTCCAGGTTCATCTTCAGTTTGGCTTCACCTGGGATTGGTCGGGCCGCGCCGGGTTTACATGACTGAGGAAGGCTATATGCCTCAACCTCCATTTAAATTGGTGGACAATGAATACTCCCTGCTGGATGTCTCCGACCTGGTGTTCATTGATCCGGTCAGCACCGGCTTCAGCCGTCCCGTGGAAGGTCAGAAAGCCCGGGAATTCCATGATTTCAGGAAAGATATTGAAACCGTTGGAGATTTTATCCGGCTTTATACCACGCGTTACCAGCGTTGGACATCACCCAAGTTTCTGATCGGTGAAAGTTACGGTACCACGCGCTCAGCTGGCCTGTCCGGTTACCTGCAGGACCGTCATGGCATGTACCTAAATGGCATCATTCTGGTTTCTTCCATTTTGGATTTTCAAACCGCCCGCTTTGATCCCGGCAACGACCTGCCCTACATCCTTTTCCTGCCGACCTATGCAGCCACCGCTTATTATCACGGCAAAGTTCGCACCCGCAAATCCCTGGAATCCTTCCTGAAGGAAGTGGAAAAATTTGCATCCGGTGAGTACACCCTGGCACTGGCCAAAGGAACTTCTCTGCCAGTCAAAGAGCGCTCCCACATCGTATCCGAGCTGGCGCGCTTCACCGGCCTTTCGGAGGATTACATTCAACGCTCCGACCTGCGCATTGAAATATTCCGCTTCACCAAGGAGCTGCTGCGTGATCGAAACCGCACAGCCGGGCGCCTGGACACCCGCTTCACAGGCATCGACCGGGATGCAGCCGGTGAAAATTTTGAGTTTGACCCGAGCATGGCAGCCATCACCGGCCCTTACACCGCCACCTTGTACGATTATGTGCGCGGTGAGTTGAAATTTGAAAGCGATCTGCCTTACGAAATCCTCAATCCCAAGGTCTGGCCGTGGAGTTATGCCCAGAACGAAAACAATTATGTGAATGTGGCCGAGACCTTGCGTAAATCCATGAGCACCAACCCGTATCTTAAAGTCCATGTTGCCAATGGATATTTTGACCTGGCCACTCCTTACTTCGCCACCCGCTACACATTCGACCACCTGGGATTAGATATCAGCCTGCAGGGCAATATCTCCATGAGCTATTACCCGGCCGGGCACATGATGTATATTCACATGCCCTCCCTGGCTGCCTTGAAAGCCACATTGGTGGAATTCATCTACAGCGCCCTGCCTGCCAGCTGAAAGAACAAAACCTGAACAGAGATAGATGAAGTTTATTAGATTACTACCCGAAGATATTTGCTGCGTATATATAAGAACCAACTGGCTATTTGAAGTTTTGTTCGTGTGGTATCACACATCATTTATAAGCTAAGGAGATTAAAAATGCAAAATTTTTCACGAGGTTGGGCTTTTCTAAAACAAGCCTGGCAAATGGTTCTGGCCGACAAAGATTTGATCAAGCCGTCCATCATCACGTTGTTCGTCGGCTTCTTCATCTCGATCATATTCATAATTCCCATGGCCGCGGCTGGTTTTCTGCTGGGCGGGGATAACAATTTGATCGGACAGATCGTCTTATTCGTCATGGGAACCCTGCTGGTTTTTTCCCAGTTTTCCATCACTTACTTATTTTCTTCCATGACCATATACCTGATCTACGGTTACCTCTCCGAGGGAGATGGGCGCATGGACAAAGCCTGGACTATCGTCAAACGGGACTGGCTGGATATTCTCAGCCTGGCTGCGGCCTCCACATTTGTTAATATCATCAAGGGTGCTGTCAAGGGTAAAGGTAAAAGTGGTGGGCGCAATTTCCTGGCCGGATTGATCGACACAGTCTGGACCGAGGCGGCTTTTCTGATTCTGCCCGCCATGGTGATCGAAGACATCAATCTTAAGGACGGCATGAAGCGCGCCGGGAACATCGTCAAGAACAACCTGCTCCTGGTTGGCATCAGCACGGTCGGTGTAAAAGCCGTTACCGGGCTGATCGGTTTCTTGTTGGGGGGCACCGGCATCGCCCTGGGCTTTGGCATCGGGCTGGGCATCGTCTCGATTGCCGGTCCTGCTTCCACAATTGGCTGGGTTAGCGGAGTCGGCCTGGGAGTGATCGTCGCCAGCATTTTCATCATGGTGGCTTCGGTGGCAGCTTCTTACACTTCCACCGCCTATCATACCTGCCTGTACCTATGGGCGCGGGATGTCGAAAAAGCCCAGATCAGCGGTTCAAATGCCCAGGTCGCTGCACCCGCGCCTCTGGCTGCAGTGCTTAATCAATAAATGGAAACACAACGCCGTGAAATCCTCACCTGGCAGGATGTCGACCGCCTGATAGATATCTTGCTACCCAAATTTCGTGGGGAGTTCACAGCCATGCTGATGATCACGCGCGGCGGCATCATTCCAGGAGGCATGCTGGCTGAAGCCATGGGCCTGACTCACCTGTTGACCGCCGCAGTGGATTTTCCTGCCAAGCACCAATCCGACCGTCCCTTGATTGCCTGGCCGACCTTCATCCAATTCCCCTCGGACGAACTATTGACTGGTCGCCTGACCCTGATCGTGGATGATGTCTGGGGCTCGGGGCGCACCATCACAGCCGTCAAAAACCGCGTCTCAGCCGCCGGAGGTTTCCCGGAGACATGCGTATTGCACTTCAATCCCTATCGGAACATGTTTGGGAACAACCAGCCGGATTATTTTGCAGCAGTCACCAATGCTTATGTCTTATTCCCCTGGGAGATAAACCGCGGTCCGGATTTTGCATTGAACGAAATATAGGAACATCTTTACTTCAAGAAAATTTTTACTACAAAGACACCAAGATTAATTATTTAAGAATCTTAGTGGCTTGGTGACTTAGTGGTAACACTTTATTAAAGTGAACTCATTAACCGGATTGTTTAAATCACATTCACAACCGAACCATTCTCCGTCTTGGTCACCTCAATGCGCGTCTGGAAAGCATCCTTCAGTTCATCCAGGTGAGTGATCACCAACACCTTCGCAAAATCTCCCCGCACAGCATTAATGGATTCGATCAAGCGCTGACGCCCATGGGCATCTTGAGACCCAAAACCCTCATCGATCACCAGGGTCTGCAGGCGTGCACCTTTGCGATGCGACAGGACCTCGGATAACGCTAGCCGGATGGCAAAATTCACTCGAAAGGCCTCCCCGCCTGAAAACATCTCGTAATCTCGCACTCCGGCTCCATCGCTGATCTGGATATCCAGGGTTTCCTTTAAATCATCCCGCTTCTTATCCTTGTAAGCAGATTGGGTTATAAAGCGCACCGACATGGATCCGTCGCTCAGGCGATCCAGGAGATCATTGGCCCGGCTTTCTATTTCAGGCAAGGCCTGCTCGATCAGCAAGGCTGGAACGCCGTCCTTTCCAAAGGCTCGCTCCAGGGTTTTTAGCCTTCCGATCAGGGCTGCCAGGCCTTCCCGCTCGGATTCCAGTCGTTTCTTACGTACGCGCAGATCCTTCAACACCGCCACTTTCTGGCGCGCTGCCCCCACATCTTGATTTAGGCAATTTTCCTTTTCCTGGATATCATACAAAGTTTGTTCGGCGCCATCCATATCCGGTTTCATTTTTTCAGCCTGCTCGAGTACTTCATTGGCCTGGTCTAATTCCTGTTTCTGTTTTTTAATTTCAGAATCCAAGTCTTTGATCTGCTTTCGTAGGTTGCGGATCTCATTTTCCAGGGGTTTGATGGCAGCTTTGGCTGCATTGAGGTTGTGGTATTCAATTTCAGACTCGCGCCCGGCTATTTCGGCACGTTTGGCAGCATCATGAGCTGCAGCGTCATATCCCAGCTCGTTCAATTTTTTATCCAACCCGGCCAGCTCCATGCGGATGGCAGGCAGGCAGGTTTCCTTCTCCAGCAATTGCTGAACTTCCACAAAGCGCCCAGTTTTATGCACATTCCAATCGGTCAGTATTTTATGGGCAGACTGCATGCGCTCGGTCAGTCTTGTCAAGAGTGTAGTCTGTGAAAGGCGTTCCTTCTCAGCAGAAATCAACCCAGTTAACTCTTTTTCCAGGCTGGCAACCTGCAAGCTCATTTCATCCAGTCCGGTCTTATTGGCACGGAAACGGTCACCCATCCAAGTGCCCTGCTCTTTCAATTTCTCGATCAAATTCAGTCGATCTTGCAGGCTTAGCGACTGCCCACACAGGGGACAGATTGCCCCCTCGGTGGCTTCCAGGTGCTCGATGCGTTCCTTGAGTTCAGCCATCTCCACTTTCAGGTGATCATTTTCAGAGCGCATTTCGGTTTGTTTTTCGCGTGCCAGCTGGATGTCCTCATATTTCCGGTCACGTTCGTCTAATTTTTCATCCACTGCCGCTAGCGAAGTTTGCGCAACTGCAAATTCATTTTCCAGCCCTGGCAGTGTTTCTTCTTGTGTCTTTACGCTGGCTTGTTCAGCCAGCAGGGTTTTCATTTCCTGCTCCAGGCGTGCTTTTTCATTGCTGAGCTGCTGCAAGAATGGTTGACGTTCCTTTTCGTGTTCACGGAATTTTTCCGCTACCACTTCCCAGTCTTCCAGGTCTTTTCGCAAACTTTGCCAGTTTGCATAGGCCTGTTTAACCTCGTCCGAGCGTTCCAGCAGGTCCATAAAGCCATCCTGCTCACTGTTACGTTCCACCAGGCGTTTATTGAGTTCACCCTGGTTATGACTGGTACGACCCAACCCAGCTTCCAGCGTATCCACCAGGATGCGCTGCTGTTTAAGCGAGGCTGACAGCTGCCTCATCTTCTCCAGCGTGGATTCCTGTAATTTTCGTGAGACTGTCAGCCCCTCCAACTGGCTTTCCAGTTCTTTCAGGCGGTTCTTGCGAACCGATTCTTCGGACAACTCAAGTTCGATCTCCTGGATCTGTCCATCCTTTGAAGCTAGGTCACGTTCGACCGCTTTGCGGCGCTCGTTCGTACGCTCCCGGTATATTTCCCATAATTCCAAGCCCAGGATATTGCCCAGAATTTCCTTTCTTTTTCCGGATGGCTGTTGGGTAAACTGATCCGCTTTGCCCTGCAGGAAAAAGGCGGCATTGATGAAGGTATCGTAATCCAGGTGCAATATTTGCAGGATGCGGGCCTGGGTTTCCCGAACAGAGTGTTCGCTCAAGGAGCGCCAAATCACCTCGCCCCCAAATTCAGCCGCTGCCTGGATCTGGAATTCAAGCATGCTGGATTTTCCGCGCGGCAGGGTGCGTTGAACCCTGTAAATTTGATCTTCATATGTGAAAGTAAACACCACCTCGGCAGCCTTCACCTCTGGATGGGTGTGGATCACCGAATCATCCTTTTTGCGAGCCTGCCCAAACAGCACCCAAGTGATGGCATCCAGTAGTGAGGATTTTCCCGCTCCATTGGCTCCAGAAATACACGCCAGTTCAAATGAAGAAAAGTCCACTTCAACGGGAAGTTTATAGGAAAGAAAACCGGTTATCTTTAAACAAATTGGGATCATAATGCTATTTTACTTTACCTGAAGGTTTATACTCCTTGCCCAGCATTCAGTCTGATGTTATCATATTCTTGTGTTCCAACAAGCCTCCAAAAAAAATCGCACCCGCCTGGTGTTGATCACGATTATCGTGACAACATTGCCCTGCTATTGCCTAGGATATGTGGCTATTAAAATATATCCGCGTCTGACAGCCAAAACTCCCACTGCCACCATTGCACCCAGTGATACACCCACCTTTACACCTACCATCACATTAACGCTAACACCCACCAGCACAGAAACCCCATCGCCATCTAGCACGGAAACACAGACGCCGACCTACACACTCAGCCCAACTCCCACGCTGACCCTGACACCCACTGCAACCGGTACTTCCACCTCCACAGATACGCCCATAACACCTTCCGAAACCCCGAGCGGAACCCCAATATCAGGATGACTTAATTACCTGAATTTACCTGAATTTAAAAAAAATTAATATATCGGAGAATCAAAAAATCATCCATGAATGACATTCTTCCTTTCCTGAAAGAGTTATTGATCGCACCCGGACTATCCGGATTTGAATCCCCGGTATCTGAAATCATCCAAAAAGAATGGAAACCCTTGGTGGATGAGATCAGCCTCAGCCAGTTGGGTTCGCTACACGGATTATGCCGCGGCAACTTGGGCGCACCACGTCCATCTGTACTGGTGGCAACCCATATGGATGCCATCGGCTTGATGGTGACCGGCCTCCAAAATGGTTTTCTGCGATTTACCGATGTGGGTGGGGTTGACCCACGCGTATTACCCGGACAGCAAGTCTGGGTTCATGCCAGTGGCCCCAAAGCAGATCCTCACTCACCTCTGCAAGGCTGGGTGGTGCAGCCCTCCGCTCACCTGCTTCCAGAAGAATTGGAAAACAAGGTCATCCAGATCGAAAACCTGTTTATTGATACCAGTCTTTCACCAGAACAAGTCCGGCAATTGGTCCGGGTCGGAGATATTGTCTCCTTTGCCCAGGCGCCTCTCGACCTGAATGCTGAAACGCTGGCCGGTCATTCCCTGGATAATCGCGCCGCCGTGGCGGCTTTAACCATCTGCCTGCAGGAACTGAAATCCCGCCAGCATGCCTGGGATATCTGGGCTGTGGCTACCGTTCAGGAGGAAGTAGGCCTGACCGGTGCATACACCTCCACATTTCAGCTGCGACCATCCCTGGCCATAGTCATTGACACCACCTGGGCCAAAGGACCTGGATCAGGCGACTGGAACACTTTCCCGCTGGCAAAAGGTCCCACCCTTTTTTGGGGACCCAATATTCACCCCAAACTGCATAAGAGCTTCAAAGAACTGGCAGAAAAGCTGGAAATCCCCTGTGCAGTGGAGATCACCGGCAGACATTCCGGAACAGACGCTTACGCCACCCAGGTGGCTGCTGATGGCATTCCAACCATGGCCATAGGCATTCCAATTCGCTACATGCATACCCCCGTGGAAGTGGTTGCGCTGAAAGACATTCGACGCACCGGGCGGTTAGTGGCTGAATTTATTTCAGCAATGACAGATGATTTTATGAACACGCTTACATTGGAATCATAAAATGGCTAATACAACAACACTGGATAAAAAACAAACCGATCTGCTTGCAAAGTTATCCTATGCCATGGCTCTCTCTGGAGATGAAGGCGAAGTTCGCAATATCATACTGGACGAGATCCATTCATATATTACCGATTATAAGATCGATGCGCTTGGCAATCTACTGATAACCCGGCCAGGCACGACCGATAAACCTCTGAAAGTCATGCTGGCAGCACACATGGATGAAGTTGGCTTCATGATCGCGGCCGATGATGGTGAAGGCCTTTTTCGATTTGAGATCAATGGCGGAATCGATTTACGTCAACTGCCCGGCAAAGCCGTGATCGTTGGCAAAGAGCATACCCCGGGCGTAATCGGAGCCCGCCCCATTCACCTTACTTCTGTCAGCGAGCGCCGGGACAAGATCCCTTTGAATAACCTGCGCATCGATATTGGCCCTGGAAGTAACAAGGTCAAACCCGGGGATAGGGCTACTTTTGCCACCCGTTTCCAGCGTGTTGGAGCCTCAATCATTGGCAAAGCCTTGGATGACCGCCTGGGTGTGGCTGTCCTGATCGAACTGCTCAAACATTCTCCCGCCAATCTCGATCTCCAGGTTGCCTTCACCGTTCAGGAAGAGACTGGTTTACGCGGCGCCAGGGTGGCTGCCTTTTTCTTCAACCCTGATCTGGCCTTTGTGATCGATTCAACCCCGGCCAACGATCTTCCCGTCTGGGATGATAGTGAGAACTTGTCTTACAACTGCCGGCTGGGTGCTGGCCCAGCAATTTATATTGCTGATGGTTCCACCTTGTCCGATCCACGCCTGATCCGGCTTCTGGAAGACACTGCCCGGAACGAAGTCATCCCTTACCAGATCCGGCAGCCCGGGGGAGGCGGTACGGATGCCGGCGCCATTCACAAGCAAAGAAGCGGAATTCCTTCCGTCTCGGTCTCCATCCCTTGTCGCTATGCACACACTGCCGCGGGGATGGCCCGCACCAGTGACTTCAAGCAAACGATTGCCTTGCTGCAAGCAACTTTACAATCCATCCCGCAGGATATCCTGGCACAGGAGCGCAGATAATGAAAGACCTTATCCAAAAACTTACCGAAACCTTCAGTCCTTCGGGCTATGAACACGACATTCGCCAAGTCATCCGCAACGAGGCTGAGCCTCTGGTCGATGAAATTAAAGTGGACGCCCTCGGAAACCTGATCGCCCGCAAAGGCAAGCTCGGAAAAAATGGAAAGCGTATTATGCTGGCCGGGCATATGGACGAGATCGGGCTGATCGCCACTCATATCGATGAAAATGGCTTCGTCCGTTTTTCAGGCATCGGGGGACTTTACCCCCACACCCTGTTTAGCGGTCGGGTGCGCTTTGTCAATGGGTTAACGGGTGTGATTGGGGGTGAACGCATTGCAGATGTCAGTAAAACCCTTTCCATCAGTCAGCTGTTCATCGATGTCGGCGCCACCAGCGCCAAGGATTGTCCGATCAAAACCGGGGACGTGGCTGCTTTTGATCGTCCATTTTTTGATATGGGCAGGCGCATGGTTGCCAAAGCCATGGATGATCGTGTTGGCTGCGCGGTCATGATCGAGGCCTTGCGTAATTTGAAATCTTCGCCGAACGAAATCTATTTCGTCTTCACCACCCAGGAAGAAGTCGGCTTGCGAGGTGCTGCTACATCCGCTTTTGGCATTGATCCAGAGATCGGCATTTCGTTGGATGTGACCGGTACAGGCGACACCCCCAAAGCCCGGAAAATGGATGTCGGCCTCGGCAGAGGTCCAGCCATCAAGATCAAGGACGGCGGTATGCTCTCTGATGTGCGTGTGGTCCAATGGATGATCCGGACTGCTGAAAAAGCAAAACTGCCATATCAGCGCGAGGTTTTGGAAGCTGGCACCACCGATGCAACCGCCATCCAGGTCACGCGCGCTGGCGTTCCGGTTGGTTGTATTTCCATTCCCTGTCGGTATATCCACTCCCCTTCCGAGATGGTGGATACAAACGATGTTGACAATGCCACCAAATTACTGGTTGCCTTGCTAAGCGCCCCCATTACTCTGTAAAGGCTGATGCAGGTACTTGTTTTAGAACAGAGCCCAGATCATCCAAATACCGATCATCAACAAACCCAATACAAATCGGATCACGATCGCCCAACCACAACCTACTGCCCACCCCGTGGTGGCAGTCATGGCGTCGCGCCAATTCCTCCTGCGGACCCATTCTGCCAGGAACAATGCCAGTAAGGCTCCGATAAATCCACCGATGACCGGCAGGATAAAGGTACCCACCACTCCAAACAGCATGGCAAGCAACACTGAAATCCACGAAGCCCCGCTCTGATGAGCTTGTTGTCCCATGACCACATTGTCCACCAGGGACCCGACCACCATTATGATCGTTAGGATGGTAAAAAATATCCAGCCTGGTGTTTGAAAACCTACCCCAAGTCCGTAGGCGAGGCCAGCCAGCCAGATGATCACCAGTCCGGGAATTACCGGGATGAGCAATCCGAGCAGCCCCACAACCATGATCCCCAGGATGATTATATTAGCGATAGAGTCAGGAAAATTCATATAAGAGATTCCTTTATTCGGGGCAAATGACCTCAATGCCACCCATCCAAGGGCGCAGCACCTCAGGGACGACAACGGATCCATCCGCCTGCTGATAATTTTCCAGAACCGCGATCAGGGTGCGCGGCATGCCCAACCCTGATCCGTTCAGCGTATGCACAAAGCGGGTCTTGCCACCATCCGTCGGACGGTACTTTACATTTGCACGCCGAGCCTGAAAATCGCTCACATTCGAAACCGATGAGACCTCCAGCCATTCATCACAACCCGGTGCCCACACTTCCAGGTCATAGGTCATGCTGGCGCCAAAGCCCAGGTCACCGGTGCACAGTTGTTTGATGCGGTAGGTCAGACCCAATTCGGCGCAGGTTTGTTCAGCATCCGAGCGCATTTTTTCCAACATTGGGTCAGACTCTTCCGGTTTGCAATATATATACATCTCGACTTTGTCGAATTGATGACCGCGCTTGATGCCGCGCACATCCCGTCCGGCGCTCATCTTCTCGCGGCGGAAACAGGGAGTATAGGCTGTGTAATAAAATGGCAGCGCGGCTTCATCCACGATATCATCCATATGCAAACCCGTCAGAGGTACCTCGGCTGTCGGCACCATCCACAGATCTTCTTCGATGTCATGGTATAAGTTCTCTGCAAATTTCGGGAGTTGACCTGCGCCAAAGAGCGTGGCACCTTTGACCATGAAAGGCGTGTATTTTTCTATATAACCCTGACGAATGTGCAGATCCAGCATCCAGGCGATCAGGGCACGCTGCAGGCGGGCTCCGGCACCGCTCATGACATAAAAACGTGATCCAGTGATTTTAACACCCTGGTCAAAATTAATGATGCCAAGTGCTGGTCCCAGGTCCCAATGCGGCTTGGGTTTAAAGTCAAATTCCGGAACCTGGCCAATCGTCCTGAGAACTACATTTTCTGACTCATCCTTGCCGATGGGTGTGCGGTTATCTGGGATGTTCGGAAGCACAGAGGTGGCATTCAGCAGATCTTCGTCCACCTTGCGAATCTTTTCATCATACGCCGAGATCCTGTCCCCCACGGATCGCATGTTGTTAATTTTTTCCTGGCGGGTGGTAACATCTTTCATCTGGCTGATCTCTTTGGAAACCGCATTGCGCTCAGCTTTTAATACTTCCACATCATTCAATAGCTCACGCCTGCGTACATCCAGTTCCAGCACAACACTGACCAGCCCCGCGTCCATCTGCCTGTCCTGCATAGACTTGCGCACCAGGTCCGGCTGCTCACGAATGATATTGATGTCCAACATACTTGCACCTCCGATGAAAAAATTAATAGCGCCCCTCACCATGCAGGACGAGGGGGCGTTCGTGGTGCCACCTGCTTTCATCAACCTGTGGAAAATACCCGGGTTGACCTTGGCCAGTGCGTTAACGGGCACTCCCCGGTCCTCTTACGGTCTTTTAGACCCCTGCGAGGAAAGCGTCCCTGTTCTGGGATCTGGAGTGGAATTCACTGGTTGGCCTGCCGCCTCGCACCATTCGGCAGCTCTCTGAAGGGTTACCCGGTTATTTGTCTCCAGGCTCGTTCTTTTTGATTTGGGCAGATTATACCAAATCTACAATACTTATATAGTACGCATCCATTGTTTCGATGTGGATCACACCTCATTTCCCATGAATTCTTCCGCCGTGGCATATCCAGGTTGGCTGATACCCTCGCGCTTGAGCACTTTCCAAAATGTCAGGAGCAGGATTTTTAGATCCAATCCTACCGACCAGTTGTCCACATACCAGACATCCAACTGGAATTTATCCTGCCAGGTCAGGGCATTGCGCCCATTGATCTGAGCCCAACCCGTAATTCCCGGTAGAACATCATGACGGCGGGCTTGCTCGGGTGAATACCTTTCCAGGTATTGCATTAACAACGGACGCGGTCCTACCAGGCTCATCTCGCCTTTAAGCACATTGATCAATTCAGGCAGCTCATCCAGGCTGGTAGTGCGCAGAGATTTCCCCAGCCCGGTCAAACGTTCACCATCCGGCAGCAAGTTCCCCTGCCCATCCTTTTTCTCATTCATGGAACGGAACTTGTAAACCATAAAAGGTTTTCCCCCAAAACCAGGGCGCACCTGCCGGAAAAGCACCGGACTACCGATGAATATCCTGATACAGGCTGCGATCAAAAGGATCAGCGGCCAGATGATGATCAATCCCAAGCAGGTCAGGATCACATCCACCAGGCGTTTGACGGGTAATATGTCTTTTATGTAAGACCGCATGCAGTCATTCTACCAAATCTTTTCCTTTGTGGTATATTTTGGTTAAAGGGAACTTCTGCGATTATTCGCATACTTATGGAGAATAGCTATGAATGAGCGCATACTTATCATCGAAGATGACCCGGCCATCCTCAAGGTCTTGCAGCGAGGTCTGGCATACGAAGGCTATCTCGTTGACGTTGCCATGGACGGTCGCAGCGGTTTAAATATGGCCCGCGATCACCATCCCGACCTGGTCATCCTGGATTGGATGCTGCCAGGCATGGATGGCCTGGAAGTTTGCCGCCGGCTGCGCACCGGAGGTGGTCTGCCCATCCTTATGCTGACCGCTAAAGACACCATCCAAGACCGGGTACAAGGGTTGGATGCAGGTGCGGATGATTACCTGGTCAAACCATTTAACCTGGATGAACTCCTGGCGCGCATGCGCGCCCTGCTGCGCCGCACACAGCCCGAGCGGATACAGGTGTATAAATTTGCAGACCTGACCTTGGACACTGGTTCCCGGCAGGTTACGCGCGGCAACCGCCTAATTCAATTGACTGCAAAAGAATTCGAATTGCTCGAACTATTCCTAAGGCATCCGCGCCAGGTTCTAACGCGTGATGTTATTTTTGACAGAGTGTGGGGATACGATTTTGGTGGTGAAAGCAATGTCCTGGAAGTCTATATTCGCTATTTGCGCCAGAAATTGGAGACCAAAGAAGAGGAGCGATTATTGCACACCGTGCGCGGTGTGGGATATGTCCTGAGAGAAAATCCTTAAATGTCGCTCCGAATTCGATTCACATTATTATATTCGTTGCTTGCAGGCGGGATACTTTTGATATTCGGGACTGCCGTATATGTACTGGTAGGTATCCTGCTCATTAATCAGGTGGATGATACTCTCACCCAGACCACCCGTGATATCGTTTCCAATACCCGAATTGATTCGGTCGGTGAACTGAGCGTGATTATCCTGCCAAAATTTAATTTCACCTCCAATCTTTTTGTTCAAGTCTGGGATGCAAATGGAAACCTGCATTCCACCTCCCAAAATATCGGCGGCTACAACCTGCCTCTGGATTCCACCGGTCTGGAAGCCAGCCTGCCCGTCTACCGGGATGTTACCATCCAGCAGGCCCATCTTCGTACTATCAGCGTCCCTCTGCTTGTCGGGGATCGCCCCATCGGAACTTTGCAGGTAGCCACCAGTACGGATCTGATCGATTCCATCCGTAGTATCCTCTTTTATATCCTGCTGGGAACCACTCTGATCTCCATGTTCCTGGCAGGGATCTCCAGCTGGTTTGTGATCGGACAGGCACTCGCGCCTTTAAACATGGTCACAGACACCGCTTTGCAAATCTCGCATGCCAATGATCTTTCGCGTCGCATCCCCTACCATGGTTCCGAAAAAGATGAAATCGGGTTGTTGATCCTGTCATTCAACGAAACCCTGGAGAGATTGGAAAAATTGTTCGCATCCCAACAGCGCTTCCTGGCAGATGTAAGTCATGAATTAAGAACCCCCCTGACAGTCATCAAAGCCAATGCCGACCTGATTCGTATGATGAAAGAAGTTGACTTCGAATCTCTTGACAGCATAAAGGAAGAGACTGATCGACTGACCCGCATGGTGGGCGATCTTCTTTTGTTGGCTCAGGCGGAATCAGGAAAACTACCGCTCAACTTTAAACCGGTTGAACTGGATACTCTTCTTCTGGATGTGCTCAAAGATTTGCATCTTTTGGCTGGTGATCGTGTGCAATTGAAAATTTCGGAAATAGACCAAGTTCAAGTCAATGGGGATGCAGATCGCTTGAAGCAGGTCTTGGTTAACTTGATCTCCAATGCGATCAAATACACACCCGGTGCTGGCACGGTGACTTTTGAGCTTTCCAAAGTTGAAAATCAATCCAAATTGAGGATTCGTGATACCGGTCCGGGTATCCCCGCTGAAGACTTGCCGCATATTTTTGAAAGATTCTATCGGGCTGAGAAATCTAGAACCCGTTCAAAAACATCCGGTTTTGGGCTTGGGCTCTCTATCGCCTATTGGATCATCAATATTCACGGCGGCAGCATAGAAGTTGAATCACAGGAAGGCCAGGGTACCACCTTTACCATCTGGCTGCCATTAATTAATACAGAAACAACACTGGTTGAAGATTAAGGGTTGATCCCCAGCCGGGAGGCAGCCTGCTGGCACAAACTGGCACCCCCATGTGACAGCCACTCCTGCAAACGCTGGCTGACCTCAACCCCCTGGCTGGCTTCCTCATAAATTCCACTTCCCCAATACGCATATCTCTGGGTTTCCTCTGCCCAGCTACCCTCAGATTTCTCAATTATACTGATACCTCCGTTGTAACCGGCAAATGCCAGACGTGCATCTCCACTCGAAACTTCAAGCGATTTTCGTAAATAAGACATGCCCCGCATGGCATTGGTTTCGGGCTCGTAAGGATTATCTTCAGAAGAGAAGTGAAATGGCATGACCTGGAATAATCCCATCGCCCCCGCCGAAGATTTCGCTTGTGGATCTCCACAGGATTCAATTTGCATCACAGTTGCGATCAAGTTCGGGTCCAGCCCGGTGATGCTGCTCCACTCCATGATATTTCGCTGCCAGTATAGGACCTCCGGAGTGAATAATCCGGCAAGTAGCCCATTGCCATCATTTGGAATGGATGAAGAACTGGCATCCATTTGTAATGCAGCTTGAAGCGCTGCCCCAGGATTGGAGGCTGCCATAACAGACTGGCTAATGACCACCCCGCTTGTGATCAACCCGATCAGCAATCCGACAAATATCACCACCAACGGTGGCAGCCAAAGACCGGGATAATAACCGCCTCCGTGGGAGGCGGTCTCAAACTCATCATCAAAATCGTAATGTTCATCCATTGGATTGTGCCGGGCTGGTTATTGCCTGGGTTTGACAAAGGACCCATCACGACTGGAGCTGTTGCTCATCGAGATATTATGATAGCTGGGCTCAGGACGAGAATATCGATTGTCAGGCCGGGTAGGTTTCGGATCTGCCTGGAAGGAGGATACCGCTGGTTGAGGTTGTCGTGTCTGCGGGATTGTGGTCGCCGGTCGGGCAGGTGTATGGTTCATATTGGAGGGTCGGAAACCGGCGTGCCCATCCGCCTGGCTGAACAGTCTGTCTCCCGCCACTGAGAAAGTCCCGATGATAAGCACCCGGATCAACCAAACCATTACAGCCACAAAAACCGGGACTATATGGGTCAAAGTGGCTGTACTCACCACCTGGGTGCCTGCCAGATTGCTGTTTTCAACAATCGCAACTGAAACACCCCACCAGGTTAACATGGCATTCATCGTGGCAGCCAATAACCAGGCTCCAAACAAGTACCAGACTTCCGCTGGTTCATCCTTGCCTTGTTCGGGGGTAAACAGTCTGGCTATGCCTGCAAAATCGATCCCGCAGAAAGCCAGCGCCAATATGGTGGACCAGCGCATTCCGATGAAATTCAAATTGCCGAGTACATCTTTTAGTGCAAATTCTGTTGTACTGTAATTGAAAATCTCAAAAGCCAGCAATGCGCCTAAGATGATAAGCCCCCAGGCCAGGCCTCTCCGGATTCTCACTCCCCCGAATATATTGGCAAGACTACGCGAGTTTCGATAGTTACTATTCATGAAAGCCTCCTGATCAACTATTGACTAAGATAGAACACTTGTTCCATATTTATATTTTAGAACACATGTTCTTGTTTGTCAAGTACCAATTTCCGAATATAATCAGATTATGAAAAACCCCCGACTTCAACTCCACTTGGAAGATCTTCGAAAACAGATCCATTACCACAATTACCGCTACCATGTATTGGATGCACCGGTCATCAGCGATCTGGAATACGACCGGTTGCTGGCGGAGCTCAAACAGCTTGAATCTGAACATCCAGACTGGATCACACCCGACTCTCCCACCCAAAGAGCCGGATCGGCACCCTCAGAAAAATTTGAAAAGGTTCGACATCCTGCCCCGATTTTAAGCCTGGCGAACGCTTTCGGAACAGAAGATGCCCTGGCCTGGTTCGAGCGTGTTAAGAAAATCGATGACCGTGTGGAACGGACAAAATTTGTGGTGGAACCCAAGATCGACGGATTGAGCGTGGTTTTACATTACGAAGATGGTATTTTTATAAAAGGTGCCACACGCGGAGATGGGCAAGTCGGGGAAAACATCACCGCCAACCTTCGCACCATAAGAGCGATTCCCTTGCGCATCCCGGTTGCACGTCAGGCAGAAATTGATGAGTCCCATTCCAAAGCAAACGAAAACCCCCTGTTCTCCAGCAGCCCAACAAAAAATGCTCCCAACTCCTACATGCAGGTGCCCAAACATATGGTCGTGCGCGGCGAAGTGTTCATCAATATCAAAGATTTTGAAAAGCTGAATCAACGCCTGGAAGAGTCCGGAGAAAAAACCTATCTGAATCCCAGGAATACAGCTGCAGGTTCGCTTCGTCAACTTGACCCTGCTTTAACTGCCACCCGCCCCCTGACCCTTTTGACTTATCAGATCATCTATTCGGATGGACCGGTTCCTTTCACGCAATGGGAAACCCTGGAATATTTACAGTCCCTGGGATTTCCGATCACAAATTCAGCCAGGCGCTTTGACAACATTCACGCTGCCATATATTTCACCGAAAAATGGGAATCTCAGCGCGACAAACTTCCCTTTGAAGCGGATGGCATGGTCATTAAAATCGATGATCTCCGCCTTTTTGCTGATCTGGGTGTGGCTGGTAAGGACCCGCGTGGCGCGATCGCATTCAAATTTCCTGCCCGCGAAGTAAGCACCAGCCTTCTGGAGATTGTTGTTAATGTCGGACGGACTGGTGTACTGACCCCCCAGGCAGTATTGGACCCTGTCGAAATTGGTGGAGTGATCGTGGAGCGCGCCACCCTGCACAATTTTGATTTCATTGCCGAGAAGGATATTCGTCCCGGTGACCGTGTCCTGGTAAAAAGAGCAGGAGAAGTCATCCCATATGTCATCGGTCCGCTCAAAGATTTAAGAGTCAAAGTGATCAAACCATACCTTCCCCCCACAACCTGCCCAACCTGCCAGCAGCCCGTTGAACATCTGGAAGGGGAAGTAGCCTGGTATTGTGTCAATGCAGCTTGCCCGGCACAACTTGTCCGCAACGTGGAGCATTTTGTGTCGAAAGGTGCCATGGATATTACGGGTATGGGCATCCGCATCGTTGAGCAATTGATTCTGGAAGGTCTGATCAAAGACGTGGCCGATCTGTACAAGCTGGATAAGAAATCTCTCCTGAAATTGGGTGGATTCGCAGATAAAAAAGCTGATAACCTGCTGAGATCCATCTCTGAATCCAAGAAACAGCCTCTAAATCACCTGCTCACCGCCCTGGGCATTCGCGGAGTAGGAGAAGTCTCAGCTGTGGATCTAAGCCGCGTTTTTCCATCACTCGACTCGTTATCATCCGCATCGCTGGAAAACCTGCAAAATATCCCGGGAATTGGACCAAACATAGCAGCCGCTATTGTGGATTGGTTCAGTCGTCCTAACAATCGCCTCCTTTTGGATAAACTTAGAAAGGCACAAGTTTGGCCGGTTGAAGATCTTAAGAAAACGAATCGCAAATCCAATGCTTTGGATGGGTTAACCTTTGTCGTTACTGGCACCCTGGTCGGCTTCAACCGCGAATCGATTAAAGAGTTCATCGAACAGAACGGTGGTAAAGTGACCGATAGTGTCAGTAAAAAAACAAATTATGTCGTACTGGGTGAGAATCCAGGCTCAAAACTGGAAAAAGCCCGCTTGCTTAACGTGCAAGTAATCGGAGAAGATGATCTGCGAATTAAGGTCGTAAAAAATGCTTGACAGATTTTCAAACCCTTATAAGCCTGCAGTTGTTAAAAAACTTAATTCAAAGTACCTTTTTTATTCCATCGAATCAGCCTCATTGGTTGACAGTTCCCCAGGCGTGGGCTAAACTTGTTCAGTTCAAAAGCAATCATTCCTTAATAAAGGAGCAAATTATGGATTATAAGAATACTAACGATGCCGTCACTCGCCGGATCCGGGCGATGGTTGACCGGGTTAATATGCTAAAAGAGAACGATCTGTACTTTTACAATCAACCCATCAGCGAGCTGCGCGGGGGCGCCAGAGTTCTGGTTAATGGTCACGATATGGGCATGTATGCCTCGTACAGTTACCTGGGGCTGGTCGGTCACCCTCGCATCAATGCCGCCGCCAAAGCTGCAGTGGATAAATATGCGACCGGCACACATGGCGTTCGCACACTGGCTGGTTCCCTTAAGTTGCATGATGAGTTGGAAGCAACCATTTCAGAATTCAAAAATACAGAAGCGGCTATTACCTATACCTCCGGTTATGTTACCAATCTGACGGTGGTTTCCACCTTGATGGGTCGTGGCGATTGGGTCATCTCCGATAAACTCAACCATGCCTCCATTGTGGATGGTTGCATGATGTCCGGTGCTGAATTCCGGCGCTTTCGCCACAACGATATGGAAGAACTCGAAAAACGTCTCCAGCAAGCCCCTTCCGATGTGTCAAAACTGGTGGTAGCTGATTCGGTCTTCAGCATGGATGGAGATGTGATCGATTTTCCGCGCGTGGTTGAACTGTGCAAAAAATATAATGCCTGGTTGATGATCGACGAAGCCCATTCATTGGGGGTGCTCGGCAAGACAGGAAGAGGCATTGAAGAGCACTTTGGAATGGAAGACTCCATAGATATCAAGATGGGAACCCTCAGCAAGACCATCCCATCCGTGGGCGGGTATGTGGCCGGAAAGAAAGAGATCATCACCTATCTCAGACACGCCAGCCGGGCATATATATTTTCCGCAGCCCTGCCCCCGGCCCAGGCCGCGGCAGCCAACGAGGCCTTCAAAGTGATCCTGGACGAACCCTGGCGCATCCAGAAATTACAGGTCAATACAGATCAATTCATTAACGGGATCAAGAAACGTGGCTTTGATACGCTTCTCACCAGTACAGCCATCGTTCCCATCATTTGCGGCAATGATGAACGCGCCTTCCTGATGACGCGCGAAGCCCAGCATCATGATGTCTTCGCGCTGCCTGTCGTTTCACCTGCCGTACCCGACGGCTTGGCGCGCCTGCGGGCCACCGTCACTGCAGCACATGAACCGGAAGAGATCGAATACGCCATGAATGTGTTTGAAAAAGCGGGTAAAGAGATCGGCATTATCAGCTAGATTGGTACAAAATAAAACTTCTCATTCCGGAAAACCAGGATGAGGAGTTTTATTTTGTTTAATCAATTGGCGTTACTCCACAGGTACCGTGGCTTCCGACAGGTTTTTGTGCGGATGTACATTGAAAAGTTTGAAGCCCCATTGAACCGCAGGTCCGATCAATATTGCAATGATCAGGGTTCCAATCCCCAAAGGGCCTCCTAACAGCCAGCCAATCAGAACCACTCCCAACTCAATGCAAGTCCGGGCCATGCGTATACTCAGGCCTGTTTTTCGTTTAACGGCCAGCATCAGGCTGTCACGCGGTCCTGCACCTGCATCCACCCCGATATAGATGGCGCTGGCGATGCCCATGGCCAGGATGGCAGCGAACAATAACCCATACTGAACTGGATAATTCCCTTTAACTGAGGGGATCAGCCACAGGAAAAAATCCTCCCACAGGCCAATGAAAATAATATTGGCAAGGGTTCCCCAGCCGATCTTCTCCTGCAGACTCACAGCCGCTAGAAGAACTGTGAAGCCTACGATGATACTCAAGGTTCCGGGGGTCAGGTGCATGATCTGGGACAGGGCAACTTCGAGGACAGCCCAGGCACTTGTGCCCAGGTTGGAGCGGATCATGGCAGCGATGGACAGGCCAAACAGGGCAAACCCGGCCTGGATCACGGCCAGATCCCGCCAAAATGTCTTGCGATGGATGGGGATGAACATGGTTTTCCTTTTAGTGATGTATTTAGCAGCAAGTGATTCTACTACAACCGGCTGGGAACCCGACCAAATCATGAAGGCATTTCCTGCCTTACGGGCTTTTTCGCTTCTCCGCCCGGTAGTAGTCAACAGCAGGATATTATAGCCCACCTGCTGATGACCCAGCGTGCCCTTGCTTAGCCGGCAAACCCACCAGGTTGCCAGGTCAGTCGTCGTAAAAAAAGATTCGGAAAACCGGTGAATCAACTCCTGCCAAAATCGCATAAATCAATGCCTGTGTGTTAAACTCAGGACATGCCAGCACTCATTATTAAACCCGGACGTGAAAAATCGTTACGCCGCCACCACCCCTGGATATTCTCAGGAGCCATCGAGCGTGAAGTGGAGGTCTCCACCTCCGGCCAAACAGTGGAATTGCTTTCCAGCCAGGGGGAATTCCTGGCACAGGCTGCATATAGTCCCCATTCACAAATCCGGGCACGGGTTTGGACGTACGAGCAGGACGAAAAAGTGGATGTGGATTTCTTCCGCAAGCGCATCACCACCGCCCTGTCAGTTCGCCAAAAATTGGGGTTGTTTACATCCAATCCATCCGCCGACCCGCTGTCTGCATACCGCTTGATCCATGCTGAATCGGACGGTCTGCCAGGTTTGATCGTAGACCGCTACGCGAATTGTCTGGTCACGCAATTCCTTACTGCCGGAGTGGAATATTGGAAAGAGACACTGGCAGATCTGCTGGTTGAACTGACCGGAATTGGCGATATCTACGACAGGTCGGATGCCGAGGTGCGTCAACTGGAAGGCCTTCCGGCAGCCATGGGTCCATTGCGCGGCAGCCCGTCTGATCAGATCCTCATTACTGAAAACGGTTTGACCTTCAAAATTAATATCTCTCAAGGGCATAAAACCGGTTTTTACCTCGACCAGCGTCTCAACCGCTTGCGGGTGCGCTCATACGCCCGGGGTTGTGATGTTTTGGATTGCTTCTGCTACACCGGTGGCTTTACCATCAATGCGCTGGCCGGGGGCGCCAAAACGGTTCTGGCTCTGGATGCGTCGGCCGAAGCCCTCGAGCTGGCAGGAAAAAATATTGCCCTGAACGACCTGCCGTTGGAAAAAGTGGAGTTTATGGAGGGGGATGTCTTCCACTCCCTCAGAAAATTCCGGGATGCACGCAAATCATTTGATATGATCATTCTGGACCCGCCTAAATTTGCCCAGACGCAAGCCCAGGTGGAACGGGCTGCCCGAGGCTATAAAGATATCAATTTGCTGGCTTTCAAACTCCTGAGACCGGGCGGGGTCCTGGTCACATTCTCCTGCTCGGGTGGCATCAGCCCGGACCTGTTCCAGAAAATTGTGGCGGGAGCGGCCCTGGACGCGGGCGTAAATGCACAGATCGTTGAGGTGCTCTCCCAGGCTGGCGACCACCCGGTCAGTCTTAATTTTCCGGAAGGAGCCTATCTCAAAGGCCTGGTATGTATCAAGCCCTGAGGCTGAAATCATTAACCTAAGACCCTGGGTTTTGGATAAAACCAAAATCCAGGGTCTATTTTTACTTAAGTAAATAAATATTATTCTTCGCCCAAAGTCAGGATTGAGCGCAGCAGCCCGGCCACTAAAACCCCCAGCTTCAAGCCCTGCCCGCTGGTAATGGCCAGTGGTTCCCCCTGTTTTTCTGCGCGCTTGGTCAGCAGGTAAGCCGCGCTCAGACCCGTGGCTGCTCCCAGGATAACTCCCACCAACAAAGTTCTGACTTTCCAGTTTTCGTCACTACTAAATTGTGTCACCTTATTATTTTCCATAACTACTCCCTTACTTCTTCACAGGTTTTACTCTACCCAACAGGTATTTAAGTCCACTTTGAAATTGATGTATCCATAAAACCGGCTTGACTGCTGAATCCGCGGCCCGGCGGGCTTCCTTTTCGATACGAAGAAACAGGTTTTGTACCCGACGAGTAAAGATAGGGGTAGCTTTCGTCAACCTGTACAACAAATAGATCATCCCCACCAGAACCGCCAAAAGAAATAGCGCAAAGAACAGCATAGGGGCTACCAGCCAGATGGTTGAAATATCCGCCCATAACCTGTCCTGTGCTCCTTCCGCCAAAATTGTATAGCCACCCGCTGCCCCTATTAAAAGGCTGACCAGAACAATCGGTAGTTGGATCTGCCAAAAGCGCTGCTGCCGGTGATGCCGCAAAGTTGGTCTATCAAATGGGGGCAATTTTTCCATAAGACTATTTTACTGCCTTTTTGGAAGGACATACAGTTTTTGTAGTAATTTCTCGAAAAAAGTGGGGTTTTGGGATGTGAAAGAGAAGCTCGCTTTCACATCCTAACTTTTCCCTCCTTTTTAAATGAATTTTTAGATTAATTAAATCCCGGCAGGCACCAAAGGCACCTGCCGGGGAAAGTTAGTTAAAAAGGTGTAGAGTTCTACTCGCGGTTGATGGCATCCATGGCAGCAACCGCCGCGATCTGGACGATATCATTTACTTCTGCTCCAGTTTGCAGAACATGGATCGGGGCTCCCACACCCAGCAGGATCGGGCCAATCGACTTGGCATTTCCCAAACGCTCCAGCAACTTATAAGCGATATTAGCTGATTCGAGCGATGGGAATACCAGCACATTGGCATCTTTCACTGCGCTGAAGGGATAGCGCTCATCAACGATCTCTGGCACAACAGCTGTATCTGCCTGCATTTCACCATCCACAACAAAGTCCGGACAGCGTTGCTTGACCAGGTCAACAGCCTTGCGAACCTTGGCTTGCAATGGGTGCGGGGTGGACCCAAAATTGGAGAATGAAAGGAAGGCCACACGTGGTTCGATTTCCAGCTTCTTGGCAAAATCAGCTGCGCGACAGGCAATTTCTGCCAGGTCTTCTGCGCTCGGGTCAATATTTACAGTCGCGTCCGTAAAAATGAAGGTACGATCATCCACGATCATGATATATACACCGGTAACCAGCTTGGCACCAGGTTCGGTATGGTGGATCTGCAATGATGGTCGGATGACCTCAGGATATTCATAGGTCAGTCCGGAAACAAACGCATCCGCATCACCCATTTTTACCATCATGGAGCCAAGCACATTGGGATCAAGCACCAATTTGCGTGCCTTTGAAATGGTCATGCCCTTGCGATCACGCAGCTCGTAATAAGCCTTGGCATATTCTTCCAATTTTGCAAAATTATGAGGGTCAACAATGTTGGCACAGCAGGTTTTTCCCAGACCACCGGCCACCTTATTAATGACATCTGGATTACCGATCAAGATGGGCTCGGCGATGCCGTCATCATGGATCTGTGCAGAGGCACGAATGATCTTGACCTCTTCACCTTCGGCAAAGACGATCCTTTTCAATTTCTTGACGGAGCGGGCTTTACCTATAAAGAAATAGCGGACTTTTTCGCCCTTGCCCAGCCGATATGCCAGTTGTTCGCGGTAGTGATCCAAATCGATCATCTTGCGAGCCACCCCAGTTTCCATGGCAGCTTTTGCAACTGCAGGCGATTCCCATAACATCACGCGCAGATCGAGTGGTTTTGGAAGAATATATTCCGGACCAAATTTCATACTTTCCACGCCGTATGCGCGTAACACGTAATCGGGAACATCCTCCTTGGTCAAAGCAGACAGGGCCTGGGAGGCTGCGAACTTCATCTCTTCATTAATGGCCCTGGCTCGTACATCCAATGCGCCACGGAAAATGAACGGGAATCCGAGCACATTATTGACCTGGTTGGGATAATCAGACCGGCCTGTGGCTACAATGACATCCGGGCGGGCGCCTTTGGCCAGCTCATATCTGATTTCAGGGTCCGGGTTGGCCATGGCACAGATGAAGGGATGGTCGGCCATGGACTTTACCATTTCAGGTGTTAACACGTTCGCAACAGATAAGCCATAAAATACATCTGCTCCACGAATTGCATCCGCCAGGGTACGGCGATCAGTGTCCACCACAAAACGTTCCTTATACTTATTCATTCCTTCGGTGCGACCTTTGTAGATCACTCCCCGGCTGTCCAGCATCATGATGTTTTCACGTTTGACACCCCAACGGATGGCCAGCTCGGCACAAGAAACGGCGGAAGCGCCAGCACCCGAGATAACCATTTTGATCTCACTATGTTTCTTGCCCTGTATTTCCAGAACATTTGCAAGTGCCGCAGAAGAGATGATGGCGGTGCCATGCTGGTCATCATGGAACACAGGGATATCCAGCATTTCCTTAAGGGTCTCTTCAATGTAAAAGCATTCTGGCGCTTTAATATCTTCCAGGTTGATACCACCAAAAGTCGGGGCAATAGCACGCACGACATTGATGATCTCATCCGGGTCGTGGCTGTCCACTTCAATGTCGAACACATCCACATCTGCGAATTTCTTGAAGAGCACACCCTTCCCTTCCATAACCGGTTTGGAAGCCAGTGGGCCGCGATCACCCAGGCCTAGAATGGCGGTTCCATTCGTAACAACAGCCACCAGGTTGCCTTTGGAAGTGTACTCGTAAGCAGCTTCCGGATCCTTTTCAATCTCCAACACCGGAACAGCGACACCCGGAGTATAAGCCAAGCCCAAATCCCGCTGGGTATCCATCGGTTTGGTCGGGACGACTGCAATTTTACCGGGTTTACCCTTAAGACGATGATATTCCAGGGCTTCTTCATTGGTTATCTTTGCCATTTTTCCTCCAGATTAAAGGGGTTTTGTACAATAAATGCATAACTGAATTATGTCACACATTCCCGCCTGGCGAATAGTTCCTTTTGTCACCTTAAAAGTCAACGCCTTACCTATATTCCATTTGTCACTCATTGGGACAAAGCTATCCATGCTTTCCAAAGCTGGGTTTTGAGATAACCGTAAATAATAAAATAATTTAGCGGAGAGATTCATCTCAATTAACCTCAATCAAGTCTCTCAAATAAAATATTTAAAGGCGGGTCGTCCGAAAATAAAACTATTCAAAACCCAAATACCAAACTGAATTTTTTAATGTATAATTAGTTTCGTCCATAAAGGACGAAAATTTTTGCCACATATGTTGAATATTTGAGCGCCATGGCTTGTAATAAATTTCTTGGAAAACTCCTGGGGTACGCACCCCATGCCCCCAAATTGGGCAGAATGCTTGGGAAGTTCGGTTGTCCCTAATCTTTATATTATTGATAACAGTTGTATGGACAGGTGAGTTTATCGAACCCAAGGTTTCGCCATAAATATCAAATAAGGTGATCAATCATCACCGGATTAACCTATCCATTTCACTTTGAACGGGTAGGGTTTGGTAAAGGGATATCCAGAAGTTATTTTCACAGCCGTGGCCAAAACGTGTGGCCTTCGGCTTTGTGTTTTTAACCATGACAAGAATTATTACCGCCATCGAGCCCCAAAAAAAAGATCCCAAACGGGTAAATATCTACCTGGATGATGAGTTTGCTTTCGGTTTGGCGGGGTATTTGGCAGTATGGTTAAAAGTTGGACAGGTACTGACACAAGAAAAGATAAACGCTTTAACCTCGGATGATTTGCTGGAAAGCACGGTTCATAAAGCACTTCACTTTCTGAGCTTCCGGCCACGTTCCGTCAGCGAGGTCCGTAAAAACTTGGCAGGCAGGGATATCCCCGAAAATGCGATCGAAGTAACGATCACCCGGCTTCAAGAAAACTCGTTTTTGGATGACCTGAAATTTGCACAGGATTGGGTCGCAAATCGTAAGGATTTTCGCCCCTGCAGTCGGTCCGCCTTGCAAATGGAACTACGACTGAAAGGCATTCCGGATGATGTCATCCAAACAGCACTTGATGACGTGGATGATGATGTCCTGACATTGCAGGCTGCTCGAAAATACGCGCACCGCCTGACAGGTTTGAATAAGCTTGAATTCAGAAAAAAATTAAGTGCACATCTGGCCAGAAGAGGCTTTAGCTTTGCCTCCATCAACCCGATTGTTATGCTTGCCTGGAATGAGATCCAGTCAGCATTTGACCACGGGGCATCAAATAACAACGAGGATAATTCATGGACATTATAGGATACGTTATCGCAGGTTTATTGTTTATTGCAGGAATTGCACTGGGCTATTTTTTCAATCGCACCCGGGTGGAAAAAACTCAGCGCGCCAGTCGCCAGACCGCAGAAAAAATTGTTCAGGATGCCCGCGAAGAAGCGCGTACCGTCGAGATCCAGGCACGCGACAACGCACTTAAGGTTGTGCAGTCCTCCGAAACTGAGGTCCAGCGTCGTCGAGCGGATCTCAGCCGTGAAGAAGACCGGTTGCAGAAACGCCGTGACGAAATGGATATGCGGATTGAAAAATTCGAACAACGCGAAGCTTTACTGAACAAACGACAAAGCACCATCGACAGGCGGGCCAATGAAGTGGAAAAACTATATCAAACCGAACTTGACGAACTTCAAAGAATTGCACAGATGACCACAGACGAGGCGCGCACAATTCTCCTGAACGAAGTGGAAAAAGAAGCCCGTGGCGACATGGCTCGCATTATCCGACAGATCGAAACCGAAGCACGTGAAGATGGTGAACGTCGTGCCCGTAAATTGATCGCAGATTCCATACAACGCGTGGCCTCTGATTCTGTAGCCGAAGTAGCTTCTTCGATAGTGCCCCTTCCAAACGAAGAAATGAAAGGCCGCATCGTCGGCCGCAACGGACGCAATATCCGCGCTTTTGAACAGGCCGCCGGTGTGGATGTGATTGTGGATGACACGCCCGAATCAGTCACCATCTCCTGTTTCGACCCGGTCCGACGCGAAATCGCCCGTCGTTCTCTGGCCCGTTTGATCCTGGATGGGCGTATTCACCCGGCACATATTGAAAAGATCTTGGAAGACGAACAAAAGAACATGGAAAAGATCATCGTCGAGGCGGGTGAACAGGCTGCCTTTGAGGCTGGTGTCAGTGGGCTGCACCCCGAGATCCTGCGCATGATGGGGCGCCTGAAGTACCGTACCTCCTACGGGCAGAATCAACTGTCCCATGCCGTGGAAGTAGCCAAACTGTCAGGCATCCTGGCTGCTGAACTGGGAGCCAACGTGGAGATCTCCCGCCTGGGTGGCTTCCTGCACGACTTGGGAAAAGCCATGGATCACAACCAGGAAGGCACCCATGCCTTGCTGGGTGCAGAATATGCCAAGCGTTACGGCGTAAATCAACAAGTGGTCAACGCCATCGCATCCCACCATCACGAAGTCGAACAGGAAAGCATCGAAGCAATCATCGCCGAATCTGCAGACGCCATCTCCGGTGCCCGACCGGGCGCCCGCCGGGAAGACCTGGAAGCCTATATCAAGCGCATACGCTCCCTGGAAGAAATGGCAGCTTCTTTCAAAGGCGTATCCCAGGCCTATGCCATCCAGGCCGGACGTGAGGTTCGCATCATTGTCCGCCCGGAGGAGATCGACGACCTGGCTGCTGCCCGCCTGGCGCGTGATATTGCCAAGCAGATCGAAGAGACCATGCAGTACCCGGGCCAGATCCGTGTAACCGTCATTCGCGAAACCCGGGCCGTGGATTACGCCAAATAGTATAACCATCTCAATGGGTGGCTAACTGATCCATTCTATAGAAAAATAAAACGAGGAGGCTCCAATGCTGGCAGCCTCCTCGTTTTATAATCCGCTAATTCAAAAAAATTACATTCTGATCACTGTCGGTTTCAGCTCCAATTCATCGATCAGTGCATTCAATTCGGCATCGGACAGGGGTCTGCCCTTGCCAGCATAGGCTGTCAGGGCGGCTTCCAGCATATTGGTACCGAAGGAACGCCCCTCATAACGCGGTGTGGTGGTGATGATCAACTTTGCCCCGCGCTGACGCAGCAACTCGATATTATCATCCGTGGTGGTGTTGGTGATGATGGTCTTGCCGGAAATATCAATTGGCATGTATTTGCGCATAAAGAGAAAATCACCCGCCAACAGGTCTGACCCTTCAAAATACTTTGTATATTTGGGTTTCTGCTCGGCACCATCACTGCCATAAAAGATCATACTCATTGGGAACCAGCTTACCATTGGCAGCATAATGCGCGCTACACGCTTGAAAGCTGGAATGCCATAAATAGGCAGGGGCACTCTCAGTGCCACCATCAGGTCGCCCAAGACGATCCGATCTGAAACCTCGGCCACTGCCTGCGCCAAACCAGTGCGGTCGATGGCTACCGGTACAAAGGCCTGTTTAAAATGGGGGATATCACCCAGATCTTTTTTTGCCAGCTCAAACACGCGTCTTTCCAGGGTGTGTTTGAGCCCGCGTCCATCCACCAGGGGTGTGGATTTGACCCCTTCGACCAACTTCAAAGCGGCTCTCAAGGGGTACTCACGCCCGTCCAGTCGAAGATACAGATCCACGCCTCCCACTCCAAAGGCTTCCACCTTGCCATCCAAGTCTAGGTACATCTTGTGAGCCCTGTCAATATCTCCATCCGTGCCAATCCGTTCAACCAGGATGTCCTCATCCTTGAACCGGATCATGACACTTTTATCCCGCTGCGAACTCCCCAGGCTGATGCTGACTGCACGCTTCACGCTTTACCTCCCGAGATCAGTTCTGTTCCAAGAATGGGTTGTATGCTTTTTCAAGACCGACACTTGTTTCAGGTCCATGTCCGGATAAAAGCCTGGTTTCATCCGGCAGGGTGAATATCTGGGTTTGAATGCTCCTGACCAGAGTTTTAAAATCTCCACCCGGCAGATCAGTGCGTCCAACACTTCCCTGAAAGATCAAGTCTCCGCAAAAGAGCACATTTTCTGCGGCGCAGTAGAAGATACAGTGACCAGGTGTATGCCCCGGCGTAGCGCGCACTTCAAATCGGACAGTCCCAAGCGTCAACACTTGACCATGACTCAAGTCAATACCCGGTTCAGGACCCGGATTGATTCTGAAACCAAACAGGCTACCCCCGCCTCCCGCTTTCCATAATGTGTGGTCTGCCGGATGAAGCCCCACCAGGGGAAGTGGGTTGAGGGCATCCGCGATGGCAGCTGCACCGCCAATGTGATCAAAGTGGGCGTGTGTGTACCACAGCTGACCGATCCGCCAGCCGTTTTTCCTGGCTGCATCCAGGATGACCTGTCCATCCCAACCCGGGTCGATCACGGCTGCTTCATGGGTTTCGGGATCTGCCACCAGGTAGGCGTTGGTTTGAACGGGTCCAAGAGTGAATTCAACAATTTCCAGCATATTTTATGTGTCCGAAGTTTGGTGTACGATCAGCCCCTGGGGATCGAATTCAGTCCTGGGAGCAAACCGCAAACCGATCACGATTGAGAAGCTGACCAACCCGATGGCAACCATATACACGCTAACCGGATTGCGCGTATATAACCAGCCAGCCAATAAGGGCGCCATTATGACTGCCAGGGAATTGACCGTATCGGTAAGCCCATACGCCAACCCCATCTGGGCCTGGTGGATCAGAGGTCGCACCTGGGCAAAGATCATCATGCGTGCAGCGCGATATCCCCCCAACAGGAAATAACCCATGGCATACCAGTACATGCTGTTGCCACGCCAGAGCAGAAGGGCGAACAACCCTACGAAAATCTGTGCCAGCAAAAAACCCAGGCGGGAGTTGATCTGTCCCAACAATAAATTCATGACCACCGATCCAATACTACCGACAGAACCGATCAGACCCACCTGGCTTAAGGATAATCCGCGTTCCACCTCCAAAAAACTGGGGGTCAATGGCTGGGGAAGATACATGACAAAAACGGATGTAAATGCCAGGCTCAAAATTATAAGATATTTCTTATTTGCCAATAATCGGGTTGGGGGTTGGGATGGATCATGTCCATCACGCGGCTGTGGTTTAAGGAAAAGCAGGATGGCAAATGAAACAACAAATATACATGCGATCACATAATAGATTGTGCGCAGCCCATAATGACTGGCAATCCAACCTCCCGTGACCGGGCCGATGATGGCTCCCAGGTTAAACGCGGCCGAGCTGAGGGTCATGACACGCGCCGGAGTAAGGTCACCGCGTGCGGCAGTTAAGTATGAATATAACGGAGAAGAGACAAAGGCGGTCAGTCCATACATGACCATGCCCACAATAAAAACCTGCAGATTTCCAGCCAGGGCCATGCACCAGGCAGCCACCAATCCAAAGAACCAGGCTGCCCACAGTAGGGGGCGCCGCCCTATTTTATCGGATAAATAGCCCGCCGGGATATGAACCACCATCATGGCCACCCCAAAGGCACTGAAAACACCCGCAATTGTCATGGTGCTGGCACCTAATTGGTGCAGATAGATGGGTTGGAAGTACCAGAACATCCCCTCGCCGATACCCCAGGTAAACAGAGAGATGGCTATCAGGATGAGGCCAGGATTCATGTATTTTCTGTAACCTTTAAAATGAAATCTATTGCAACTTTAAATACCTGCTCACGGGCTGGTTCACGCGGGATGACATGCCCGCTGCCTTCCACCCATAGCATTTGCTTGTCATGTGTCCCCAGATGGTCATGGATCCATTGCATACTGTCTTTGATGACATAATTATCATTCCTTGAATGCACCAAAAACACCGGGACATCCACATTTGGTAAAGCGTTGCGCATTTCAGCCATCAGCATATTCAACTCGACGATCGAACGAACTGGATTCATGGGATAGGATTTATGCTCTGCAAACGCCTGTTTATCAAACCAGCCGGCATCCGGGGCACCATCACTCTTGGGGAAGAATTTTTTCACCCTGCTGATTTGTTTTACAAACCGCAGGCGCGGATCCTCCGGCAGGCGGCAGGGCGTGGACATGGCAAACACCCCCGCCACCTTCAGACGTGTCGCCATCAGCAGCGCCAGTATTCCACCCATGGATAACCCCACCAGGAAAATGCGATCCGTGACTCCGCCCAACAGGTTGTAGCCATCTTCCACCGAGGCCGTCCAATCCGGATAGCGTGACCTTATCATATCGTCCGGCTGGGTGGCATGTCCACTCAGGCGCACCCCCAGTGCACTGAAGCCTTGCCCGGCAAGATACTCCCCCATCCAGCGCATCTCCTTGGGTGTACCGGTAAAGCCATGGATGAGCAGGCAGCCCGTACGGGCGCGTTTCCCCTCGCCGGGCAGAAAAAACGGTTCAGCAGTGGATATGATCTGGGCCATGATCTTTCGCTGCTCCTGTGAGAAATCTCTGAATTTACTGTGAACAACTTACTCGCAAATGACAGTTATGGTTTAAATAGGCACACGCTAACCAATAAATTATACCTTCAATAAAAAGGGTTGGGTTAGATATGTACCCGCTGGTCGTGCTTTGACCTAATCCAGGCTGGTTTTAGGGCAGCGGTTTGCTGAAAAACCGGGCAATCCGGGTCATGCGCACCTGGCAAATAGCCCGTGCTCATCAGGAATTCACCCACGATCTCCCCACCGGTAAATGTAAAGATCTGTTTGAAAAGGTTGACCCAATCCAATTTGGAAAGAAAGGTATGTGCATCCAACCAACCTTTGAAAGAGCCGTACTCCATCCGCAAGGACTGGATCTGTTTCGCGTTTTCAATGGCTGCGTTGATCTTGAGGCGGTTACGAATGATGCCCGCATCTGCCAGCAAGCGCTCACGCTCAAGTTGGTCATATCCAGCCACCCTGTCGATATCAAAGGCATGGTATGCCCGGCGAAAGTTATCTTTCTTTTTCAGGATGGTGATCCAGGACAACCCGGCCTGGTTGATCTCCAGAATCAGGCGTTCAAATAACAGGGCATCTTCCTCCAACGGAAAACCGTACTCGGTGTCATGATAGATCCGGTTATATTCATCTTCTGGGTGGTTTTTTACATACTGGCAATATGGGATCATGGTTATCTTTCTTGAATTCTCTCCCTTCCAAATTTTACGGATTAAACGTACTTCCGGCCATGCCAATTTGAACAAAATACCAGGTCTCATTCTTGTGCCCGAAGAACGCCACCCGGTCCTGGTATTTTTGTGGGTTTAGCGCGCCCGAACTGCAACAGCCGTAATGTGGGATGTTATCGAAACCCAGGGGGATCTCCTGACCATCGTACCAGGCATCCATTTTTCCAGCCCGTTCAAAGAAATAAAAAGGAATTCCGTCAATGGTCTGGAAACCAAAGGATGTCCCATAACCATTCTTTCCGTTTAATTCTTCGCCATCTTGCACCAGTTGCCCAACTGCAGAGGTGGTGGCCATATTGTTGTCAACCTCTTCAAAAATATAGACTGTTTCCAACACCCAATGACCGTCATACACCCATAAACCCTGCAAGGTATTGATCGGGCTGCCTTTGCCAGTGTCTATCCTGAATATTTCCTGGTCATTCTTTTCCAATGTCACCCAGGCCTCGGCTCCATCGTTGTTGTAATTCTCCCTGGGATCAACCTATCTGAACCCAATTCCACCTGCATGGAATAGTGACCATCTTCAAAATAAAACGATGTTTCTGAAAAAGGCGTTCCCCGTGGCAGGGTGGCATGGTTCCAGGAGTTTCCCTCCACGGTTTCAAACCTCAAGGGATCCAAATCAAGTGGCTTCATCAATTCCACACTGACCAGCACGAGGCCTTGTTCCAAAGGGGTTGGAAGCAAGGTGGGTTCCACGTTCAAACTCATGGGTGGTATAACCAGGGTGGTCGGACTCGACTCAACCTGTGGTCGGGTTTCTGCAGGCAGCAAGGTTGGTCCGATTTTCGGCGCTGGAGCACAGTCGCCCAGCAAAAGGATGGGAATAAGAAAAATGGAGAAAGTATCTTTCAACCAATAACTCCAAAATTAAGATTTGTACGCATGCTATAAAAAACGTCAATAGATTGAACGAGCTAATAAAAAATATTAATCACACTGTGCCAAAATCGACACGATTATTAATCTGGGTTAATCTCAATCTACCCGATCACCGTCAACTCACGCGGCATATCGCTCAGGCTTTCGCAACCCGCGCCTGTGATAACCATATCATCTTCAATGCGGACTCCATTACGCCCGGGCAGGTAGATACCGGGTTCAACCGTGTAAGCCATGCCAGGCTGCAGGATCTGCATATTATCGCCACGCATATAGGGTTCTTCGTGCCCTTCCATGCCAATGCCATGCCCGGTACGATGCGTGAAATAAACTCCATAGCCAGCTTTCTCGATCACATTTCGAGCGGCTTTATCCACATGAGCACACGGATCACCCGGTTTGCCAGCTGCCCTTCCAGCCGAATTGGCCTCCTGCACGATCTGGTGGATCTTACGGTACTCGGGTTCCACAGCACCGATGGAGAAGGTGCGGGTTAGATCGGAGATATAGCCATCCACCATCGCCCCCCAGTCGATCACCAGCAGATCCCCCACCTGGAGCTCGCGTGTACCCGGGGTGGCGTGCGGATTGGCACCATTCAGCCCCCCCGAAACGATCGGTGAGAAACCCATCTCCGGCTCGGAACCATGGCGGAGTAGCTGCAGGGTTAATTCGCCAGCAACTTCCTTCTCCGTCATTCCTATTTTGATCAGGGGCAAGGTATTCTGCAAAGCCTTTTGAGCCACCCCCACAGCGCGACGCATGGCATCCACCTCTTCGGCATCCTTGACCAGACGCATGGAACTGATCGTCTCCCCTGCGTCCATAAATTTTGCCCCGGGAGTAGCCGCCTGCAGAAATCCATATTCCAAAAGGCGCAGGCTACGCGGTTCCATGCCAATGTTCTTATCTTTCAAGTCCAGATAACGGATCGCATCATCGAAGGCTTTTTGCCACTCATCCGGTTTCTCGCCGTATGGAAATCCCTGGATCTTATAGGGTAGATCCACCAGCTTCTGCTCTTCGAGCTCGGGCAGGACAATGACCGGTGGCTGGTTTTTTGTAAATATCACCACCACAGGTCGTTCCATCAGGTGAAAGTGCATCCCGGTGGTGTACACTAAGCTGGGACCTGGGTTGAGCACCAGGGCATCCAGCTCCGAGTTTTGAAGAGCAAGTTGGGGCTTTTCAATGCGATTGGCTTTCATGTTTCTCCTTGGTTGGTTCCTGGTGATCCCCAAAATCTATTTCCATCAACAAACAATCTTTGGCTGGGACATTCCTGATTTTATCATGCCTGTATTGTGGCTGGATAAACCCGGGTTTGGATGGGGTTGAATGCGGAGTTTTGTTGATTAAAACCAGGTTTGCAGCTCTTTCTCCTGGGTTATATCTCTGCCATCCTGCCAGTCAAGTCATGAATCCATTTCTTTGAAAAATATCTCCAGGTTCCCAGGATGGCCTTGGTGATTTCTTCACTTAATGTCAATGCATACACGAGATGAATGGGCAAACCCAATAAAAAAGCTCCCGCCGCTGTGACCGGGACACCCACCAACCAGATCACGAACCCATCCAGAAAGAGTGAATAACGACTATCCCCTCCGGAACGCAAAATGCTAATAATGATGAGATGGTTTGCTGCCCGTAACGACATACCTATCGCCAATACGGTTAAGATATTTCGGGCTTCCAAGATGACTTGCGGTGCTACTTTATAAAACTGAAAGATATTTCCTGCAAAGAAATATACCAGCACACCCATCAGTATGGCACCCGTTACCTGCAGGATCAGGGAGCGACCGGCATAAATAAATGCCTTCTCAGGTTCACCCTGCCCGATCGCATTTCCAACCATGATCGCCGTGGCAGTTCCCAGCCCAATGAACAGGACAAATGCCAACTGGTCGATGTTTCCTATGATATTGATGGCTGCCACAGCATCGGTGCCGATATGCCCATAGATGGCATTATAGGTGGTAACTCCAAATGACCATAAAATCTCATTGGCGATGACCGGTAGAACAGGTTTCATGGTAGCCTGCATGAACTTCCAATCAAAACTGAACAGATCCGTCAATGTTGCGGCCACCGGGTTGGAGCGATCCCGATAAACCAACATCAGCATGGCCAGGCATTCCAATGCACGTGCGATCACGGTCGCGTAGGCCGCGCCCTTCACCCCCAGCGCAGGCAGGTGCAGCCATTGCCAGCCAAAGATCAGCGGATAAGCCAGGGCAATATTGATAAGAAGTGCAGAAGTACTCACTACCAGGGGCAGACACACGTTACCGGTCGAACGCAAGGCAACGCCGAATGTGGCAGTGATGGCCATGAAAGCATATCCCCAGCAGACTATGCGCAGGTACTGGCTACCAAGCAGGATCACAGCCGGATCCACCGAATAAACCCCCAGCACTTCATCCGGGAAAAATGTTGCTAATGTCCAAAAGAAAAGAGCTGCCAGCAGACTCAACTTGATGGTCAGGCCAAGTACTCGGCGGATATTGGGGATATCCAGCTTGCCCCACAACTGTGCCAGGAACATGGCTGCGCCGCTGACCGTGCCGAATACCACCAAGTTTAATAGAAACAAGACCTGGCTGGCCTGGCCCACCGCGGCAACTGAGGTTTCCCCCAACTGCCCGATCATTACACCTGCCACCAGGTTCAATGACGACATGACCAGGTTCTGCAGAGCGATGGGGAAAGTAAATCTGACCAGGAGGCGGAAATACTCCCGGTCGTTAAAATAGTATATCAGGCGCTGGATTAAGGAAGGGTTCAATGGTCTGTCATCCATCACATAGTGGGGCTCGGATAGGTCTTGGAAATATTCTAATTGAAATTGTGGAATAGTAACAACAAGATATGTGAAATAATTGAGTTAAACAGGAGCAAGATAACTAAAAAAACAATATAGGCATCTTATAGACTTGGGTGTCTGTATTGTTATCACTCGGAGATTTTTTTTGTGTCTTACATTATGTGTAAATAGACATTATTGTGCATATGTATAGACATTTGTACTGTATCCCCGCATAATTCCCTGGCCAGTTATTTCATGGCCTTGCGTAGTTATAAATTGACCATGCGCAACCCCGGCTTTTTTGGGACTTCATGAGCCATTTACCAGTTAATTAATGGCCAGGATCAATCCATATGACCCTCCCGTCCACATATTAATGGCTTTGATCTACTTTGGGTGGTTGTAGGAAGGTCGGAACGATCCCCAACTGGCGCACCCGATCGATGGCAGCGCTGCGCGTGCGCACCCCCAAGCGTGAATAGGCATTCGAGAGGATATTGCGCAGGGTCGAGCCGGATATATTCAGACGCTGCGCCAGGTCATCGGTCGAATCGTCCGGGTAGGCTGAAGCAACCGCCAATACTTCCATCTGGCGGGGTGTGAGATTCTTTTTGGAGCGTTCTTCAGACAGATCAAAGTAAGCCCCCGCACTGAAATAATTTCCGCCTGCGGCCACGATCATCACTATGCGCGCCAACTGCTGTATGGAAGCCTGATCATCCTTGTATATGTAGCCGCAGACCCCATGTTCAATGGCAGTTTTCACTAGAGCCCTCTCCTTGAAGTTGGAGATGATGACCACCTTCAACCTGGGAAATTCGTTCAGCAAGCCCCTCATGGTAAAAATCATCGGGTATTGGTTCATGTTCTCCGCGGAGGTAGGGACGCTGAGATCTAGCAGCAACACGTCCACCGGGTTATTTCGAATCATGGGCAGCAAATCTTCCCCATAAGAAGCGCTGGCCACCACCTGGATATCTTTGGCAGACATCAACCTGTACAGAAAGCCATCGATGATACTCTGATGATCATCCAGGATGGCAACTCGAACTGTGGTTTCCATAACTATCTCCTCCTGACTTCCTCCCCTTATTATGCCACAATTTATAACTTTTCAAAAAGTGGGGTGTTGAGGTGACTATTTTCCATGACCTGCCTCTTTTTGCCAGGGAACGGTTGCCTTCAAATGAACGCCTTTCCCCGGGTGGGCTTTAACCTGAATATTCCCTTCCAACAAGCGCAGGCGCTCCTGCAATCCAAGCAAACCCGTGCCTACCGGGTTGGTGTCCATCACGCCCTTGCCATCATCGCGCACACTTAGCAGAATCTTGTTCTTGAGATATCTTAATTTTACCTGCACATTGCTGGCAGCGGCATGTTTTAATATATTGGTCAGCGATTCCTGCACAACCCGGTAGAGACTGATGGCAATCTCATTTGGTAGACCTGGAAGGTCTTCGCCCTGGTATTGAATATGCAGGTTGGTCTGCCCGGAAATATCCAGGCATAGGTCTTCGAGGCAGATATTGATGCCGCCCACTTCCAGGGCGGGTGGGCGCAGGCGGTGCGAGAGATCACGCATCAACTGCATACTGACGTCTGCGATTTGCATGGCAAATGCCAATCGGGCTTTTAGAGCCGGGTGATCTTCAGGAGTTTCCTCCAGGGCGATATCCAGGCTGTGCTTCAGGGTAATAAATACCTGGCCGGCCTCATCATGCAGTTCACGCGCGACGGAACGACGTTCATCTTCCTGGGTGGTGATGATCTGGCGCGTCAAGCTGCGCAGTCGTTCCTGGCTGGCTACGAGTTCGCTGGTGCGCTCGGTAACACGTTTTTCCAGTTCCTGTTTGGTATTGAGCAAAATGGCCTCGTTCTGTTTTCGATGGGAAATGTCGCGTACGATCGCCCACATACTTTCCGGCTTACCATTTCCATCGCGGGTCAGGCTTGTGCGGAGGTCGACAGAAAAGATGGAGCCATCCTTGCGAATGTACTCTTTTTCATAGACATCGGAGAAACCCAGGGGATTGACCTGTTTATTAATGATCTCGGCTTCCATGGCATGCCACTTCGGCGGTGTTAAATCGATATACGTGAGTTGATACAGCTCTTCCGGCAAATAACCCAGCATATTGATGTATGCCTGGTTAAACTCAATGATCTTGCCGCTCATATCCACCCGCATAAAGGCATCCATCATGGATTCATACAGGCCACGGTACCTGTCCTGGGATGAGAGGGTGGACCTTTCAGCTTCAACCTGATTGGTGATATCGATCCATGAGCCAATCAACTCAAGGGGCTGGCCATCTTCGGCCAATACCAATTGCATATCATCACGTATCCAGCGATAATTCCCATCCCGATGAAGGAGGCGATACTTACAGGAGATCCTCTTCTCCAACTCGATGCGTGCCTTGTGAGTGGTCACACGGGATGTATCTTCAGGATGGATATGAAAGTTCCAGAATCCAATTTCGCTCTTGATCTGATCTGCCGTATAACCCAGCAAGCGATTCACATTATCACTGGCTTGAACGGATTTCCACCCTCCATCCAGGGATGTTGAGTAGATTACCGCCGGGCTATGCAAGACCAGTTCTTTTAACCGGGCACTCGCGCTTTGCAATTCGGCGGTTCTTTCAACCACTTGCTGTTCCAGGTTATCCTTTGCAGCTTGCAATAGGCTTTCAACATTCTTCCGGTCAGTAATATCCCGGCAGTTTACCACTGTGCCATTAATAACCGGGTTGGTTTTCAATTCAAAGCCATTGACTTCAAACCAACGCCACAAACCATTCTGGTGGCTGACGCGCACTTCCACCGTGGTACCAATTACATCCGCAGGGACGCCGGGGGTAAGTGCCGCGATTACAATAGCCTGATCCTCTGTGTGAATATAGCCCAACACATTCCTGCCAGTAACGTCTTCCGGCTTATAACCCAGCAGTCTGAAAATCGAGGGACTGGTATACCCAATCTCACCATCCTCGTGCAGGATGGCTACCAGGTCGGTTGAATATTCGATCAGCGAACGAAAGCGGATCTCGCTCTCGGAGAGTTTATCATGTGCCTGGGAGAGATCTTCCGCCAGTTTTGTGGTCCTCTCTATTTTTCCAAGAAGGTCACGCATGATGGAAGAAATGGATAATAATGATAAGGTCCCCAGGAGCATAAAAATGAGCCCGCCAATGATCCAAACCAGTGGATCTGTTTGCGGCAAATCTACCTTTAAGTCCACATTTTGGCTAACTACGATCAACCCCGTGATGGCTATGGCCAGTGCACTTGTCATAAGACTTAACAACGCAATCCGGATATCAAGCAGTAGGGATGTCATGGCAACAAAAGTCAGCAGGAACAAACCGGCATCTACATTCAAACCACTTATATACAGGTTGATGACACCAAGAATCAATAGGAAGAACAGCCAACTCTCAGTCCGAAACCAATAAGGCAGCCGTCTGAAAAAGGTGATCAGTAGTAACCAAACATAGATGATCGTGTACAGAATTGCTAAAGCTACAAGCCGGTTTTGTAAGGCCGGGATGAGCGCAAAAAAATACAGGAAAACGGACACCAGGGAAGCAGTGACCAATTGAGCGTTGAGCATGCGTTCCTGCAGTTCATGCACGCTGGCAACATTCCCGATCATTCTTATGAATGTAATAAAGTGTTTAATGGTTTCTTTGATTTTTGTCATCAAACATCATGTTCGTTCAACGATTCAAATGGGGATCGAAATGGAACGAACTCCCTTTGTCTTCCATATCCAAATCCTCCAAATCTTCATGACTATTTCTTCCTGAGCTAGCTAAGTCGCTGCTTTTCGTGCTGTCGGATCCACAGTACCCACATATTTTGTAATCAACGATTGAATTATATCCATATTTACAGTTGTCGGGGTTTTCTTTATTTAAGACCGCACCTAAAACCACACCCAGGATGCGGGCACCCACTGGTACCAGCTGGACCAGCACCCAGCGGAACATTTTTTAGCTAATTCACTATAAATTATGTATAATCCATTTTATGCAAATTAAAATTGACCAGATCATTCACTCCCATCGCAAATCGATTGCACTCATTATTCGAAGCGACGGAAAGCTGGTGGTGCGTGCCCCATTGCGTCTGAGTCATGCCCGCATCCAGGAATTCGTCAGCCTCAAAACCAATTGGATCCTCGCACAGCAGGAAAAAGCTGCCGCTCGGCAAATCCTGGTCCACGCCTTTATAAACGGAGAGACCTTTCTCTTTCTGGGTAAAAGTACTCCTCTCGAGCTCGTGGATCACGCCAGGGAAGCGCTGAGGCTGGATGCCTGTCTTCGCTTAAGGAGATCGGATCAATCCCAGGCCGGGCAAGTCATCCTTAAATGGTACCGGCAGCAGGCTCGTCAAATCTTAACCAGCCGCGTGAAACTTTATGCTCAAAAGTATGCTCTTTCCTATTCCAAGGTGAGGCTCAGTTCTGCCCGCACGCGTTGGGGATCCTGCAGTTCCAAAGGAACCTTGAGCTTCACCTGGCGCCTGGTGATGGCTCCGGTGGAGATCATCGATTACGTTGTCATCCATGAACTGGTGCATCTTGAAATAAAAAATCATTCCTCCGACTTCTGGAAAAAAGTCCAGGAGTACCTGCCTGATTATAAAAAAAGACGAGCCTGGTTGAAGGCCAACGGTTACCAGTTGGACTTGGGCATTTAATGCAAAAAGGAGGTTGGCTGAACCGACAGCCTCCTTAAAGTCGTTTGTTTGAGCATGTTTCAATATTGGCTAGTTCATGAATAAATACAATAAGAGACCTTCCAATCTTTCACTTTTCCAAACATGACCCTATTCAGTAAACCCAGTGTTGAGATCATCCCGCAGCGTTTTTCCTGCCGCACCTTCCTGGACGAACCAGTTCCGGCTGCCTGCCTGAACACTCTGCGAACCTTCATTTCCACGCATCCCATTGGTCCGTTCGGCTCGCAACCCCGCTTCAAACTGGTGGCATCTAGCCAGGGAGACTCTGCTTCCCTGCACGGGCTGGGCACTTATGGTTTCATCCAGGGAGCCACAGCATACCTGGTCGGAGCCAGCCACCCCGAAGCTCATTCTCTCGAGGATTATGGCTACTTGCTGGAAGAATACATCCTGGCAGCGACCGACTTGGGTTTGGGAACCTGCTGGTTGGGCGGTAGCTTTACGCGCAGCAGTTTTTGCAGAAGAATATCCATCCTGGCAGGGGAAGAGATCCCGGCAGTCACAGCGCTCGGCCTGATCGCTGACCCTGAAAAAGCCCGGGATGGATTTCTCCGCAGGCGGGCTGGCTCGCATGGCCGCCGGGTCTGGGAGCGCATGTTCTCGGATGAAAAATTTGGGAATCCGCTTTCGAAGGCTGCAGCCGGGAAATATGCCATCCCGTTGGAAATGGTGCGTCTGGGACCCTCGGCCTCCAACAAGCAGCCCTGGCAAATTGTCCGGTCTGGGATAGACTGGCATTTTTACCTGCGACGTACCTCAGGCTACCAGGATGGGATCCTCAATAAGGTCCTAGACATCTCTGACCTGCAGCGTGTGGATATCGGCATTGCCATGTGCCACTTTGAATTGACCGCCCGTGAACTGGGCCTGACAGGACATTGGCTTGTCAAACAGGTGAATATTGAAATTCCAGGCGATCAGATCGAGTATATTGTCACCTGGTGTGAGGCAAACGGGGAATAAATGAACGGGTGGTCATCCATACAATAAGCAGACTGACCTCCAGCCAACCTGTGCTATCATTGGGCATTATTTCAATTCATCATATCTTCTCAATAATTTTTGGGAAGGTGGGGGTGTGTAAGCAAGATACGCTTGCTTACACACCCCCACACCCACTTCTTTGAGAAGTTATAATTCTGCTAAAGAAAGAAACTTAATGCGCCTGAAAGCCAACCTGACCCTCTTTGCTGTCGCCGTCATCTGGGGCACGGGTTTTATCACCCAGGGGATTGCCGCCAGATATCAACTCGCCTACCTGTTTAATGGGTTCAGTTTTATTCTGGCCTCCATAATCCTGATCCCATTCATACCGCGCCGTAAAAAACATCAACTTGGCCAGCCTGCAGCCAAAATGCAGCCCGGGCTGTGGAAGTGGATGCTGGTGGCAGGGTTGATCCTGTTCGCCGCCACAGCCCTGCAACAGGTGGGGATTTTTTATACCAAGATCGCCAATGCCGGTTTCTTGACCAGCCTGTACATCATTTTCACTCCGTTTCTGTTGTGGATCGGTTTTCGTGAGCAGCCTCACTGGATGGATCTGGTGGCAGTATTGGGTGCCGGTTTGGGTGCTTTTTTTCTATCCACAGCGGGCAGCTTCCAGATACAGCCTGGGGATGGGCTCGAGTTGCTCGGTGCAGTTTTCTGGGGATTGCACTTCGTTGTCCTGGGGAAATTTGCATCCAAATACGAACCAATTTCGTTTGCTGCCGGACATTTTTTCGTCACCGGTTTATTGAATTTATTGATGGGCCTGGTCTTTGAAGATCCCGGTCAGCTCAGCCTGCTTCCAGTGATCGGGGCCATCGCATATCGTGCCGTGTTATCCATCGGGATTGGTTATACCCTGCAAGTCTGGGGGCAGCACCACACCCCCCCCACCGATGCAGCCCTGATCCTTGGAATGGAAGCCATCTTTGCCGTCATTGCCGCCTGGGTCCTGCTTAAACAAACCCTGCTTCCAATCCAGGTGGCAGGCTGCATGGTCATCTTCGTCTCAGTCCTGTTTTCCCAGTTGAAAGGCGCGCAGCATGCCAGTCCAGCCTAAAGCTTTTCTCAGCCGCCGCGATTTTCTCAAAGTCAGTGGACTGGCCATGGGAACCCTGGCCCTGGGTCATTCCATCAGCCGCACAACCGATCGCTTGCGCTTGATAAAAAAGTTCGGCCCGGCCACGCGCATTCCCGCTTTTGAATTTCACGGGGATAATTATTATTTCTACGACGGTGCCTATTGTATGAATCCGGCTACTTTCAAATACCTGATGACCTGGCTGCAAGAAAATGAATTCTGGGCTGCCAGCTCGGATGAAGTGGTTGCCTACATCCAGGGCCACCTGGAGCTGCCAGCTCGCTCGGTCATCCTGACCACGGATTCGGGCAATGTATCGCAAACCTCGTTGGGCAGGATGATCCCCGTTCTGCAGGATACCGGCATGCACTTCATCAGCCTGATCTGGACGCGCTACATGCAGGCCAATGAGAGTGTTTCATGCCAGGGGGATATCTGCTGGAACGCCTTCCGGGAGGCAAGGGATTCCGGGGTCTTCAGCTTTGGCTCCCATTCTGAAACCCACCGGGATTTTGCCCTGCTCGGCAAGGAAGACGGTTTGGGTGACATGCTGGAATCCAAAAAGGAGATCGAAGACATGCTGGGAATCACTCCGCAACTGATCTCCTGGCCGTTCGAGAGTGTCCCCTCCTGGGCTTCCATCCTGGCGGATTATGGATTTGCAGGCGCTTTTGCAGGGGGAGGCAGCCGAAAGACTATGCTGGAGAATGTGCTCCTGCCGAATGAACCCAGCCCCTGGGATCTGCCCCGCATCCTGCCGCCCAATATCGGTACGCTCACTTCTGGTCGGCCCAACGGGAAAAACATCCAGGAATTGATGGAAATGTTCACGGATGGTTTCGGGGAGCAACAGGCGGCTTATCAAAAACAGTTTCAAATTGAGAACACCGCCAGGAACCTGTATTACCGAAAGGTGCACCCGCCCAGATAATGCCCCTAAATCGCTATGCTATAATCCTATTATTATCATTTTGTTTTTAACCATTTCCTACAAATAACCAGCTCCCTGCAAAAAGAAATCCCCTCCTCCCTTACATGAGCATTTTCAAACGCAAATCCCCTGCCGCTCCTGCCCCTGAATTCCACAAAGTTCGGGTTGGCTGCCCGGCTCACAACTGTGGCGGACGCTGCTTGTTGATCGCCCATGTCCAGGGCGGGCGCATCACCCGGCTGGAAACGGACGACCGCCCGGACGACCTGTCCTCACCGCAGTTGCGCGCTTGCGTGCGCGGACGGTCTTACTTGCGCCGACAGTATCACCCCGACCGGCTTCTTCACCCACTCAAACGCTGCGGGCAACGCGGAGAAGGCAAATTCACCGAGATCAGTTGGGACGAAGCTTTTAATACCGTTGCCGACCAGATGCTGCGCATCCGGCGCAAATATGGTAATTCTGCCTTGTTCGTCCCCTATGGAACCGGCAGCTACAACCAGCTAAATGGCTCCCAGGTCGCCCGGCGCTTGATGAATCTATCCGGGGGCTGTTTGGGCACCTACAATTCTTATTCCTGGGCAGCCATCAACGCGGCCACACCCACTGTATTTGGCACCCTAATCACCGGCAACCAGCGCCAGGATTGGCTCAACTCCAAATACATACTCATGTGGGGTTGGAATCCGGCAGAAATGCGGGATGGCACCAACAGCGATTATTTCATTAAACTCGCCCGCCAGAACGGTGCCCGGGTAGTTTGTATTGACCCGCGCCACAGCCTGAGCGCAGCCACACTCGCGGACGAATGGATCCCCATCCGACCAGGCACGGATGCTGCCATGATGAGTGCCATGGCTTATGTCATGCTCAACGAAAACCTGTACGACTCTGAATTTATACGCACCCATTGCATCGGATTCGACCACTCCCAAATGCCTTTCGGCATGGAAGATATGGAGAGTTATAGCGATTATCTCGAGGGGCGGGTGGATGGTCAGGCCAAATCCCCCACCTGGGCTGAAGCCATCACTGCAGTTCCAGCTGACACTATCTCCCGCATTGCTCGTGAATATGCCACCATCAAACCGGGGGTTCTGTATCAGGGTTATGGGATGCAGCGGCGGGCATACGGCGAACAGGTCGTGCGCGCTGGTTGCGTACTGGCTGCCATGACCGGCAATATCGGTATTCCCGGGGGTTGGGCCAGTGGTCTGGGATTACCCGTACCGCACGGCGGCTCACGCTGGAACATCTTTCCAACCGGAGAAAATCCAGTGAAAGCCAGCATTCCCGTCTTTTTATGGAGCGAGGCTGTCCTGCGCGGGTCAGGAATGACCGCTGCACATGGACTGGTGGGCGCCGAAAAACTGGAAAGCAACATCAAACTGATCTACGCTGTGGCCTCCAATACTCTCATCAACCAGCACGCTGACACGAATCGTAATGCACAGTTATTGAAGGATGAAAGCAAAGTTGAATTCATTGTAGTGCAGGATAATTTTCTGACACCCACCGGCAGGTTTGCAGATATCATCCTGCCAGCCTGCACCCAGTTTGAAACCTGGGGCGTGGAAGACGGCTGGAAATTCAGCGACGAGATCATCCTGCAACCCAAACTGGTGGAACCCCCCGGCCAGTGTCTGAGTGATTACCGTATTTGCACCGGGATTGCCGAATGTCTTGGCATTGCGGATGCCTTCACACAGAAACGTGATGAACAAGGTTGGGTGGAGTGGTGCCTGACTGAATACCGTAATAATGGTTTTCCCGGGTTGCCCAATTTGAATGAATTTCTACAAAAGAATATTGGCGTCTATGCCAACCCGGTCACTCAACCGGCTGTTGCTCTGCAGGATTTCCGCCGTGATCCCCTCCATCACCCCCTGAATACCCCCTCCGGGCTGATCGAGATCTTCTCCCAGGAGCTTCATGATTTACTTAACCCTTCTGAAATCCCTCCCATACCCAAATACATTCAAGAATGGGAAAGTCCCTTCAAGCATGTCCCGGAAATAGAAAACCAGGAATATCCATTGCAGGCCATCGGTCACCACAGCCTGCAGCGCGTCCATTCCACGCATGACAACAACGACTGGCTGCGGGAAGCTTTTCCCCAACGGGTATTCATCAATCCGGTGGATGCTTCTGTGCGTGGCCTCCAGGACGGTGAGCGTGTGCTGGTCTATAACCAACGCGGTACCCTCTCCCTGCCCTGCCGGATCACACCCCGCATTCTGCCGGGTGTGGTGGACATCCCGGAAGGCGCCTGGTGGGCACCCGATCAGAAAGGCGTGGATCAGGGTGGCAATATCAATGTACTGACTTCCCAGCGCTGGACCCCATTTGCGTTCGGCAGCACTCAGCACACGATCATGGTGCAGATCAAGAAGCTGAACGGATCAAAAGCACACTCCAGGCAGGCTCAGTAACCAAATGGCAATCACCTTCCTGTTCGACTCAAGTTACTGCTCCGGCTGCAAAGCCTGCCAGGCTGCCTGCAAAGACAAGAACCAACTGCCCACCGGTACGCTGTGGCGGCGCGTCTATGAGATCAGCGCTGGCACCTGGCAGGAAAAGGATGACGCTTGGACTACGGATGTGTATGCCTACAACATCTCCATGGCCTGCAATCATTGTGAACACCCCAAATGTGCAGGTGTTTGCCCCACCAACGCCTACACCATTCGCCCGGATGGCATCGTTCTGCTGGATACGCAACGCTGCACCGGATGCGGATACTGTGGTTGGGCTTGTCCGTACGGTGCTCCGCAATTTGACCGGCAATCTGGCATAATGACCAAATGCAATTTCTGTGTTGATTACCTGGAGGCCGGACAAGCCCCAGCCTGCGTGGCAGCCTGCCCATTGCGCAGCCTGGATTATGCCGATCTACCTGGATTGCAAGCCCGACCCGGGCTTACCCAGGTTGTCCCGCCCCTGCCAGACCCAGTCTCACGCAACCCTAGATTCTTTATCAAGTCCCATCCAGCTGTGGGACGTGCCCGCCAGGGGGATGCCCGCATTGCCAACCGGGAGGAGGTCAATACGCGCTTGGTGGGCAGATTTGAAGAAGCCCCCCTGGTTGCCTTCACTCTGCTGGCACAAATGGCAGTGGGGGCTTTCTGGGAATATAGCGGACTTTACAGTCTGATCACAAAAGCAATTGGAGAGCTGGGCGTGTTCCAGAACAACTCTCTGATCTTTTATTCCATCGGGCTCCTAATCTTCCTTTCCCTGCTGCTGTCCTTCGGGCATCTGGGCAATGCGCGCAACGCCTGGCGAGTGCTTTCCCACTTGCGCAAATCCTGGCTGAGTCGGGAAATATTGTTTACTGGCCTGTTTGCAGGCTTATGGATGCTTATGGTTCTGTTGGAAACCCAACAAATCGGGGGATTTATGCGCATTTTGCTGAACTTGGCAACCAGCCTGAGTGGATTGGCAACCATCTGGAGCATGTCCCGGGTTTATCGCCTACAGACTGTCCCGGCCTGGAACACCTGGCGCACACCCGCAGCTTTCTTCACATCCACCTTTCTGCTCGGGTTTCTGTGGGCAGGCATGATCCGCTTTTTCAGTATCCCCATCCTGTCCTGGCGTCAGGTCAATGCAGTGGGTATCGGGCTGATCGCGGCACTTTTTTTTATTGGTGCCTTGGTACTCAGGCTGACATCGGGAGCAGACAAATCTCTACGTCTCAGCCGGCTGAGGGTCGGGTTGATCGTGGCCGGCCTTTTTGGTTCCGTTATCATGAGCCTCTTCCCAGGAGCCATTGGAGCCTGGATGACCGTTCCGCTCTTTATTCTGGCAGCGGTGGAAGAAACCATCGGGCGTGGTTTGTTCTACGAAAGTCGTTCACAGGAATTTTGAGTGGTAATCTCTTGCAATGACCGCTCGTGTAATTGCCCGAATACCATCAGACGCGCGCTTGACGAATCTCGGCATCACAGCTAAAATGACAGAGCATTTTGGAAAACGTGCCCCATGTGGAGGCGCGTTTTTTTACCCGGTCAGAAAGAGATGACGGAGGAAAACTTGTCCCCGAAATCAGAATTAATTGAAGAGAATATCCCTGAAGTCGTCAACCTGATCGATTCACAGGTGGAAAAGATCGAAGCCAACCTGGTACGCGCCAGCCGCAGTTACGTGGGCAGCCTGAATGCTGAAGAAGTAGAATTACACCAGGCGATTGCCCTGGATGTAGATGCCCATAACCTGAATGCCAATACTTCAATTATGGGAGTTTCACACACTGCCACCACCAGCGCCACGAACAGCATCCTTCTGGCTGCACGAGCTGATCGAATGGAATTCAACAACAGCCTGACAGGTGGTATTTATTCCGAAAACGCCAGCCTGGGTGAAAATTCCAAAACCGGGATTCTGGTTGGCGGCAAGGTGTCTGGAGACCAGATCCGCACGATATTCCTGGTCGCCCGCCATGTGGAAGGCCAGGTGGAAACCAGTCTTGACAACCGCCAAGTGGTACTCGCCAGCGTGTTGATTGGAATTGCCTGTGGTGTTGTCCTGCTGTTGGGTCAATTCCTGTTCCGGCGCAAAAAATAATGGTTCCCCCGGCATTTGCCGGTAATCTAACAAAAGAGCGAAGGTAATCCGTGTTCAACAGAAAGGCATGGGTGAGAGGCGCTCAAGGAAGGTAAGAGATGGAAAAAATAGTTTTAAAGGCAACCCCCCGAACCGTGATAGGAAAACAGGTACGCGCCCTGCGTCGTGCCGGTCTGCTGCCAGCCGTGCTATATGGGCCACACATGGATCCGGTCATTGTCTCACTGGAAGCCCATGCCTCCAGCCGGATACTGGCACACATGACCGCCTCCAGCCTGGTCACCATAGAACTGGAAGGCAAGGAATACCCCGCCCTTGTGCGCGAAAAACAGCGCAATTTCATCAAAGGCAATTTGCTGCATGTTGACTTCCAGGTCGTTTCAATGACAGAAAAGTTGCGCACCAAGGTTGGCATCGAATTTGTGGGTGATTCAGCGGCAGTCAAGGAATTTTCTGCCATTCTTATCAATGGTCTGGAAGAACTGGAAGTGGAATGCCTGCCCCAGGATCTGCCCGAACGCATTGTAGTGGACATTACGAGCCTGCTAAAAGTCGGTGACGCTATCCATGTTCGTGATATCCAGGTTTCAGAAAAAGTGCAACTCCTGGACGACAAAAACGAAATGATCATTCTGGCAACCTCCAGTTATGAAGAACCAGAAGAAGAGGTAGTTGCAGAACCCGTAGAAGAACCTGTTGTCATAGAACGCGGCAAGAAAGAAGAAGAGGAAGAATAATAATCTTGCTTTGGGATATATACTGCTTTGGATGGAAAAACCAACGGGAGTCCACAATACGGACTCCCGTTTATTATTTAATTTTCCCGGGTTTTTTTCTATCTTATTCTCCTATCTTACCTTGCCCGCTGATCAAACCTAAAATTTCCAGGAAATCATGGGTTATACGGGCACTGGCCCCCCACAATACTTCCCCATCATACACATGGTAGGTGATCACACGAAAGCTCCTCCGAGTTCCATCTGGTGTGAAAGTAATTTCATCCCAGTTGCCAGGTTCGGCCATCCATTGCAAGGGAATACTAAAAACACGGCTGACTTCGTGTTGGGATAGCTGAAATTCATACGGCCAGGGAATAACACCCACCACCGGTGTGACGCGGAAATGAGTGATGGTCACCACATCGTTCAACCTGCCCAAAATTTGTACATCCTGGGGAGATAAACCAATCTCTTCCTGTGCTTCGCGTAAAGCGGTTTGTTCAGCCCGTGTTTCGGAATCATTACAGCCCCCACCCGGGAAGGAAACCTGACCTTTATGGCTCTCCACACTATCTGTCCGGCGCGTGAAGATCATGTGCCAGCTGGAATCTTTGCGGACCAATGGAAGCAAAACCGCAGCACATTTCAATTGCAAATTTGATGACAGGGTGGTAGTTTCAGCAACCCCATCTGTTTTCAGACTTTTCCCAGGTTGGTAGGCTGCCTGCAACCGGTTTGTAATTTCAACTTCACTGAGTAGCACAGACATCTCCGAAAAAAGGTTTTTAACTGATGAGGCATGGGGCTCAAATCTCTGCCCCCGGAGTGGAACATCCGTCTTCTTAACATATTATTCGATGATCATTGACCCGATTCTTCAGGCGCTTCACCACCCTGCTGCTGCAATTCTGCCACTTCAACGCGGCGGCCATAGATCAGGTAACCGGTATGTGCCACCATTCTGTCGGTAGGCCGGAGATGGACAGGGTCAGGTTTATAGTAGCGCAGCAGGATCTCACAGACTTCCACAAAAGCAAACTTGTTTCGCCTTAAGGCGATCAGTAACTTTGAGACCTGGTTGACGGTGGGCACCAGGCTGCAAAAGGACCCTCCCGGTTTGAGGGCAGCCCGTACCTGCCCAATATAATCCCAAGGGTTCTGCACATCTAGGAACATGGCATCCATATCCGTTTCGGAAAAACCATCTGCTATATCCCCCAACTTAAAATCGATCCTGTCTTCCAAACCCAGGCGGGCCAGGTTTTTACGGGCCATCTTCTGCATTTCCGGGCGTATCTCATAAGAAACTACCTTGCCGCTTGGACCAACCGCATTTGCCAGGGCAATCGCCATCGATCCCGAGCCCGTCCCGGCTTCCAGGATGCGCTGCCCCGCGCCAACCCCCAGGGTGATCAAGACAAAGCCGATATCCTTGGGATACATGATCTGTGTATTGCGTGGCAGATCGGTCAGCAAGTCTGAAAGGGAAGGCTGCAACAGGTAAAAAGGCGCGCCGGTATTGCTGAAAACCCGGCTGCCCCACGGCAAGCCAAACAGTTCATCATATTTCAACAATCCGCGATGGGTGTGATATTCTCCACCCGGCAATAAGGGGAAGATGAAATATTTGTGTCCCAGGTCTACCAGCATGGCCAGGTCGCCGGGTTGGGTGTGGGTGGAGGTTAAATTCCAGGGCATTTTTCTATCACCATCAGAGCTGCAGGTATTTGGCGAAGAAGTCGGTGATGGTATTGTAACAGGTCACCCGGTTTTCATACTTGAGCACATCGTGCCCCTCATCTTCGAAAACCAGCAGTTCAATCTGCTTGCCCTGCTTCTGCAATGCCTCCACCAAGTCTTCCGATTCACGCGCCACCACGCGCGGGTCATTGCGCCCCTGGATGACCAGCATCGGACAAGCCAGGTCATGCAGGTAGGCGCGTGGAGAGCGCTCTTGAAGGAATTTGCGACCTTCGGCCGTGTTGGGGTCTCCGAGTGCCACTGTGAAATACGGCTTCCAGGTTTCGGGGATGCGTTCTGAGAAGGTGACCAGGTCATAAGGGCCGAACATATCACAGGAGGCTGCCCATAATTTCGGGTGCCTGCCAGCCAGGGTGAGCGTCATGTAACCGCCGTATGAGCGTCCCACCACGGCAGCCCGGCGCACATCCAGGCCTTTATCCAATGGCAATACTTTTGTCATGGCATGCACGTGGTCAAGACGGTCCTGACCACCCCAGTCACAATCCACCTGTTTGGTAAAATTGAGACCGTAGCCCGTGCTGCCGCGCACATTGGGAACGAAGACTGCGAAACCGCGCAGGGTCAGATACTCGATCAGGGGCATGGAGAACCAGGCAAAATCCGGACGCTCTTGTCCCTGCGGTCCGCCATGAATGTAATACACCAGCGGACGCGCACCCTTGAAGCCGAGGGTTTCTGCCGGTCGATAAAGGCGTGCCGAAATCCGGGTTCCATCAAAGGATATAAAGGATGCATCCTCCCCCTCTGCCAGCAAGTCATCCGGAATGCCCAGCAGCATCTCATTAGTGTGCATGACGATCAGGTCACGCTGTTTTCCTTCAATGGTATAGAGCTGGGTGGGTGAGGTTGCCGTGGAAAATGAGATGGCGAAACGGTCGCCGCTTTTATCATAGTATGTATGCTCCAGAACACCACTGGAAAGGTCTCCACCCCCCACCAGGACATATTTCAACGTCATGATACGCTTGCTTTCATTGTATATGCCTTCATATAGCCAGGAACAGCCATCAATATTATATTGAACCAGGTAGTGCGTCCCCTTCCCCTTCAGCTGGGAGACCCTTTCCAGTTCTCCCAGTCCGGTGTGGATGACCCCTTCCACTTTGACCGGCAACAACTCGCCAGGCTGAGCCAGGTCCAAATAACCCAGGCTATATTTATCATCAAAGATCGCAGAAGACATCAGCAAACCCTGTTCAGAGGGTGTGAAATCCACTGAGTTCATTCCATTGGGAGGCACCACCTCGCCTTCCTTACGGGTTTCCAGTGGCTTGCCAAACAACAGCTTTTTTTGCCCGGCTTCCAGAATATACAGAACAGTATCGCCCATGGTATATCCATCCACCAGCAGGACTTTGCAGTGATCCGTGCTGTTCCCAGCCGGGTTGGCGCCCCATTCAGACTCTGCCAGCTTGGTCAGGGTATTGCCTGCCAAGTCACCCACAAAGGCCTCGCTCATGGATATTTCACGCGATTCAGCCGACAGGTACACCAAGTTGCGCTCAATATCGCATTCGCCCAAGTGAACGCGGTAATTGGCAAAATGGTTATCAAAGGCAGGCTCTGGAAAACCACCTTCCAATGGGATCAACATGGGCTGGTAGTTTTCATCCCCATCCTGGTCGATCATGACCAGGATCTTACCCAGCCTGGGGAACACATAAAACGAGTACCCATCCAACATATGCGGATTATGCAGGGCAATATTGGCAGGCAGGAGAGGTTCAGGTACACTGCCCCCATAATACATGCCATATAAACTCAGGTGCCCGGACAGGTTGCTTACAAAGTACAGCCGCTCCCCGATCAGCTGCGGAACCAGGAAAAGTCGTGCAGAAAGGAATGACTCAATTCGATACATGGTTTTATCCTTTTTTATATCAAGAAAGAAGGTAAGTAGTAGTCATGCTGCCCATATCTTACCATTAAGTCTTGGAGGCATATATGAGGCAAGGGCAATTTCCAATTTACCTGCGCACTGACTTTGATCGGGAACCACCCCGGCAGAACACAATCCCGCCAATCCGCTTGATTTTTCCTGATTCTACAGGCATAATAGTCTAAAGTAATAGAACGGCATTGAAATCAATTGCTGGATATCAATATAGGCCTTGCTATTCTGATCGTCAGTGCCGTCCTCTTCGCAGTCGAGTATTTTCGCCTGTAAAAACCCTGAACAAGGAAGGCTGTCATGCCAGACACCCAACACGAACCGAAGAATTTACCATCAATGGCGAGGAATTGTTGGCGCGCATCAAGGAGTTTATCCGCCAGGGAAACATCCGCCGAATTATCATCAAGAATAAAGAAGGCCGCATCCTCATGGAGATCCCATTGACCATAGGGGTGGTCAGCGCAGTTCTGGCCCCCACCCTGGCAGCCATCGGCGCCATCGCAGCTTTGCTTGGCGAGGCCACCGTGGTCGTGGAAAAGGTTAAAGAGTAAGACGATTTCTCAAAAGGTAAATGCGAAAAATTAATCCTCGACGGGTCTTTTTGATCGCTAGCGCCCTCTCACTGGTACTTGTTTATATACTTCTTTGGCTGCGAATGTTATACGCTCCGGTTCAATACACCGGAACTGACTTTGTCCCCTTTTATGCCGCAGCCCAGATTGCCAGAAACGAAGGCCCTTCGCAAATATACGACCTGCAATTGCAGCAACAGTATGAAAAAAAATTGGGTAATTTTGAAATCCAGTTGCAGGATGTGCGCATCTATCTGAATCCTCCTTTTGTAGTACCACTTGTCAGCGTTGTGACCCTCCCAAATTTTGTAACCTCCCTGGTTTTATGGGAGTTGCTTATGGCCTTCCACCTGTTATTGGGAACAGGCCTGCTGTTTCTATTAATACGCACCCACTTTTCCTGGCAGATCTTTGTTGTGTTTCTGTTGGGTGTCCTGCTTTTCTTCCCGGGCTATAAAAGCGTGTTGATTGGGCAGAACAGTGCCATGCTTTACCTCGGTGCCTGCCTGTGGGTGTTTGGATTGTTTACCCACAAAGATTGGCTAGCAGGCATAGGCCTGGCACTGATGACCGTCCGTCCACACATCGCTTTACCCCTGGCGCTGCCGTTTATATTCAAACGGAGAGCTGTGTGGTGGTGGTTCCTGCTGGGGGCAGGCGTCCTGGCTGTTTTCAGTCTGGCATACACCGGCCTGGATGGGATCATGGGTTTCTTGAAGATGTTGACCATCAGCGGTGATGGTACCAACACAACCACGGGGGAAAAAAGTATGGTCAACCTGCTCGGTGTCCTAGTCCGTTTATTCCCCGGCATACCTGCCTCCATTTTTCGCTGGGTTGGCTGGGGAGCATATTTTGTCACCATTATCGGTTTGTGCGGTCTGTGGATCAAGACCCCTGAAATACAAAGCAAACAAATCGGATTGGCAATTCTCGTCACCACTTTCACTGCCCCGCATATGCACATGCATGACCTGGTGCTTTGGAGCATTCCGCTGGTGCTGATCCTGCTATCCGTCCAGCATGACCCTGTGCTGATCCGTAAGGTGGCTGCCTTGCCCTGGTGGCTCTCCATGGCATTCTTATTTTGTTTCTTTTCGCCCATTTTGGAAGCAGTCATTCCCTACTTGATCCTTATTTTCCTTATTCTGGTTATATCCATTCCTGAAAAGATATTGACTTTATCCGCATCTCAACCAAGAGATGTTTCATGAAATCTTATTGTAAAGAACTCTTTGTACACCTCCCCACCCGGCGAGGATTTATAAACCTCACCCCACAGGTGGAAGCCTGCCTGCAGGAAAGTGGAATACAGGAGGGCTTGTGCCTGATTAATCCCCTGCATATCACGGCCTCTGTTTTCATCAATGACAATGAAAGTGGTCTGCATCATGATTATGAGGCTTGGCTTGAAAGTCTCGCCCCCATGAACCGGTCAGCCGCTACTGGCACAACCGTACAGGTGAAGACAATGCAGATGCTCACATGAAGCGTCAGGTCATGGGTCGCGAAGTAGTCGTGGCGGTTTCCAATGGGCGCCTGGATTTCGGCACTTGGGAACAGATCTTCTACGGAGAGTTCGATGGCATGAGGCGCAAGAGAGTGCTGGTCAAGATCATCGGGGAATAAAAGCTTTTAAAATTTTACGTACACAAACCGAAGCGAATATCGGTTGACGTGAATGTAAGGGGGTTATATACTTGCTCAGTTATTTATTCAAGCAAGGACAAATACCATGGCTGAGAAAATTTTGATCGTCGATGATGACCAGGATACACTGCACATGGTGGGGATAAGCTTGCATCACAGCAGCTATCAGATCCAGGCTGCCTCCAATGGCTTGCAAACCATAGCAGAGCCTCTGGATTTGATCCTTTTGGGTGTAATGATGCCATCTCCTGAAGGTATCTATCAGGCCAATCGGGAATTTACTATTTTAGCATCCTATCAACACTATTCATCCATCGGCAGTATTTAAAGAAACCGTCTTAGCAGATGGTGGAACAATCCAAACAGGACTTATGAACAATTTCAACGAAAGGGTTAGCAAGTCAATTGAATTTGCCGGGGAATTGATCTGTAAATCCAAGCACGCCGTGATCCTGACGGGTGCGGGAATTTCCACCCCATCCGGCATCCCTGATTTCCGCTCGGAGGGTACCGGGCTCTGGTCGTATGACGAACCCCTGGTAGTAGCCTCCCTTTCAACTTTTAGATACCACCCCGAACTTTTTTACGAATGGATGCGACCACTCATCAGTTGTATCCTCAATGCCCAACCCAATCCTGCCCATCTGGCCATCGCCCGTATGGAACAGGCTGGATATATCAAAGCCATCATCACACAAAATATAGACAACCTGCACCAGAAAGCTGGCTCGAGGCATGTTTATGAAACCCACGGTTCCATTCAAAGCATGTCTTGTACCCAGTGTTTTCAAAAAACAGCCAGCGACTTTTTCATAAAGCCCTTGATTGAGGCCGGAACGCTGCCTGTCTGTCAGAAATGCGGTGGTTTGCTGAAACCGGATGTGATCCTGTTTGGCGAACAAATGCCAAATACCGCCTGGCAAACTGCACAAAAGGCGGCGCGGACCTGTGACTTGATGCTGGTGGCAGGTTCCTCCCTGGAAGTGCTGCCGGTGGCAGGCTTGCCAATGCAAGCCCTGGATCGAGGTGCACACCTGATCATCATCAACCAGACCCCAACCTACCTGGGTGTCCGGGCAGATGTTCTTATCCTGGAAGATGTAGCCAGGGTGATTCCAGCCATCGCTGAACAGGTCCTGAATGGATAAGAATACAAAACTGCTGGAAGGGTACCGTTGCCTGGCCACTCAGGCCGCCGAGGTCACTGAAAACAACCGTCTATAATAAATGGTTCCAGTATATAACTGGAACTGATAAAAACTTTTTATGGAGAGTTCGATGTCACAAGAAATTAACATTGACGCATTATTACCGCAAGAGATGGCCGAGAAGGCCGAAGAGATCGGGGTTCGCAAAGCCGCAATGCCGTTCTTTTCATTGTTCACCCTTTCCGTGTTGGCAGGAGCTTTTATCGCTTTGGGAGCCATGTTTGCCATAATAACCGCAGCCGGATCTTCAGCTTTGCCCTATGGTGTGGCACGTGTGCTAGTTGGCCTGACATTTTGCATCGGCCTAATCTTGGTGGTGGTCGGCGGAGCCGAATTGTTTACCGGAAACAACCTGATCGTCATGGCCTGGGCCAGCCGCAAGGTCAGCACCAGCTCTCTGCTGCACAACTGGGCTGTAGTTTATCTTGGCAACTTTGTAGGATCAGTAGGGACTGCCACGCTGGTCTTTCTAACCAGGCAGTACACCTTCGGGGCCGGCTCTGCCGGGGAGGCAGCCTTGAATATCGCCTCCTCCAAGGTAGGTCTGGGATTTGTTCAGGCGGTGATGCTGGGCGTATTGGGCAATGTGCTGGTCTGTCTTGCGGTCTGGTTGAGCTTCAGCGCTCGCAGCACCACCGACAAGATCCTGGCGATCATTTTCCCGATCACTGCTTTCGTGGCCGCTTCTTTCGAACACAGCATTGCCAACATGTATTTCATCCCCTACGCAATACTCATCAAATCCTTTGATCCAGCGTTTGTTATCTCCCTGGCAGAAAAAGCGCCCGATCTCTCCAGGTTGACGTGGTCTGGGTTTTTCTTAAATAACCTGCTCCCGGTAACGATCGGAAATATCATCGGCGGAGCCGGTTTGGTGGCAGTCACATATTGGTTTGTGTACTTAAGCAAAAAGAAAAACTAACACCTTGTGGCTCTTACCTGGCACCCTTGCGGCCGAATTGGCGTTCGAGCACGTCAACCGGGAGATGTATCATGGTTGGGCGTCCGTGTGGGCAGGTACGCGGTGAGTTGCAAGCCTCTAGATCATTTAGCAGGGAGCGTTGTTCCTCCGGAGAAAGAACCTGGCCTGCCTTTACCGCCAGGCGCTTGCACACCCGCCCGGCCAGTCGGGCTTCAATCTCGCTTTGCAGGGGTCTTTCGTCTTCCTCAAAATCCTCCACCAGGGCACGCAGAGCAGCAACCGGGTCGGCATGCGCAAATAAGACCGGCATGGCGCGCACTTGAAATATGCCCGGACCAAATGGCTCAACATGAAAACCAAAATGAGCCAGAATAGGTAGCTGATCCTGGATCAGGGATGCTTGGGCAGGAGGCAATTGCACACTGATGGGTGACAACAACGTTTGCGATGGGATATTCTTATTTTCGTGTTGGGACATCAATTTCTCAAAAAGAACTCGTTCGTGGGCAGCATGCTGATCTATCAAATATAGTCCGTCTGGTCCTTCAGCCACCAAGTAGGTGGAACCGATCTGACCTACCAGGCGCAGTAAAGGTACTTCAGCGCCGGGCAGGGAAACAGGCACGAGGCTTGATCCCGTTCCAGCAGATGACAGATGAGAATAGGGGGAAAATGGGGACTCATTTTGCTCGGACAACTCCTGTGAGAAATTCCAGGCCGGGTCAAATTGTTCGGGCACCCCTCCTTGGGGGGCAGAACTGCCCCATAAGCCCTGGGTTGAGATGGGCGGGATGGGGGCGTAAGCCAGCAAGGCACGCCGCGCCGCGCGCTGCACAAAGCTGAAAATGCGATCCTGGTTGCGAAAGCGCACCTCGGCTTTAGCTGGATGCACATTCACATCCACTTCGGCAGGATCTATCTCGAGGAACAAGGCTGCCATGGGGTAACGTGCCACCATCAAAAGAGTATGATAGGCATTGTTCAGGGCGGTGGTCAGGGAAGTATCCTGCACCCAGCGGCCGTTAATGAAAAAAGTGATCTCGCGCCGGTTGGAGCGGGTAATGGAGGTCGGGCTAATGAAGCCTTTCAACTTGAGGCCCTCCTCTTCAGCCAGCACTTCCAACATCTGGCGGGACACCTCTACCCCATATAATGCCGCCAGGATGGCACGTTGATCCCCATCGCCGCTGGTTTGCAAGCTGGGCGCTTTCCCCTCGCTCAGTTTAAAACGCACATGCGGGTACGCCAGGGCATAGCGTGTCACCAGCGTATCCACGGCGCGCCGCTCGGTTGTATCGGTTTTCAGGAACTTAAGCCGGGCCGGGACGTTATAGAATAGATCCTGCACTCGCACGAGCGTTCCGGGTGGGGCGGACACCACGTCGACAGACCCGGATATGCCCGCCTCCACCTGCAGGCGGGCGCCCACATCGGAATCACTGGTTCGCGAGATGATGGTCAATCGTGAAACAGATCCGATGGAAGCCAGCGCCTCCCCCCGAAATCCAAGCGTGGAAATGGAATAGAGGTCAGATACCTGGTTGAGCTTGCTGGTGGCGTGACGCGCCAGGGCTAACTCCAACTGGTCAACCGGGATACCGCATCCGTCGTCCACAACCTCCATCAATCGGCGTCCAGCCTCCAGCACGCTGATCGAAATACTATGCGCACCTGCATCCAGAGCATTTTCAAGCAATTCCTTGATGACTGAGGCCGGTCGTTCCACTACCTCACCGGCTGCGATCTGTGAGGCAATCTCGGGGGATAAAATGTGAATGGACATATTCCTATTATACGGTTTTTTCTTTATAATACCTGAATGCCTTTTACAACCATCTTCTTCGACTTGGATGATACGCTTTATCCGAATTCCAGCGGGGTTTGGAAATTAATCAAAGAGCGTATGAACTTGTACATGCACCAGCATCTGGGGATTGATTGGGAAGAAATTCCAACCCTGCGCGAGCAATATTTTCACGAATACGGCACCACCTTGCGGGGGCTGCAGGCTCATTATCACATGGATTTGGATGAATACTTGTCCTTTGTACACGATATTCCCCTGCATAAATACCTGCAGCCGGATAAAGCCCTGCAAAATATGCTTCAGGTGCTCCCCCTGCGCAAGTTCATCTTCACCAATGCAGACGAAAATCACGCCCGCCGTGTACTGGCCGCACTGGGTCTTGAAAACTGTTTCCAGACGATCGTGGATATCAAGGCGGTTGACCCATACTGCAAACCAATGCAGGCGGCTTTTAAGATCGCGCTGGAGATCGCCGGAGAACCTCAGCCAAAAAACTGCATCCTGGTGGATGATTTGGCGACCAACACACGGGCAGGCCGCGAGTTTGGTTTTTACACCATCCTGTTTGGTCAGATTGGCGAACATCCGGATGCCAATGTCTCTCTTTCCCATCTTACCGATCTCCCTGACCTGTTGCAAGATCTGAAATATTAACGCTCTTCATACGCAACTGTATTACAATTTCATCTGGATTTAAGCACATTGTGATATGTTTGCAGTGTGTGCAAAGATGGTTTGCAGGATAACCTGGACAACAGGTTGGTTGATAAAAGCATACCATCCCAAAGGAGTTGCTATATGTTGAAAAATAAAGCTGTTCGAGTTGTTTTAGTCCTGTTCCTGGCTGGAATACTGGTGGCAGGATCATTCAGCGGGGGTTTCGTTGCCGGACATTACTATACCTTTGGAGCCGCAGTTCTGCCTGATGTGACCCCCATCGCTACGACTAATGTTGATGTTACCCAGGGCGACACCCCGCAGGATTTGCAGACTCTGTTCAAACCATTCTGGGAGACCTGGCAGATATTACATGACAGTTATGTGGACCAGCCGCTGGATAACACCGCCCTGATGCGGGGTGCCATCAGCGGAATGATGCAATCCCTGGGAGACGAGCACTCCAGCTATATGAATCCCCAGGAATATTCGGATGCCAATGTCAGCATTAATGGTAAGTATGAAGGCATCGGTGCTTGGGTGGACACCACTGGTGAATATCTGACCATTGTCAGCCCCATGAAGAGTTCTCCTGCAGAAAAAGCCGGGTTACAATCCGGGGATGAGATCCGAGCCATCGACGGCGAGGATATGACCGGTATAAATCCGGAACTGGTGCGTCTTAAAGTAGTCGGTCCAGCAGGGTCCAGCGTTCATTTGAGAGTCAGCCGCAGTGGTGAAGACCAATTGCTGGAATTTGACATTGTACGCGAGAAAATCGTCATTCCCAGTGTAACCGGCGAGATCACTAAGGAAAACCTTGCCTATGTCACCATTACCACCTTCGGAGATACGACCACCTCAGACTTGCACCGTATCCTGAGTGATCTAATGCCCCAGCATCCAAAGGGTTTGATCCTGGATCTGCGCAACAATGGCGGAGGATACCTGACCACTGCCATTGAAGTAGCCTCAGAATTCATCGGGGATGGTGTCATCATGTATGAACAGTATGGTGATGGCACCCGCCAAACTTATAATGCCGAATCGGGTGGCCTGGCCACCGATATCCCAATGGTTGTCCTTGTAAATGAAGGTAGCGCTTCGGCTTCCGAAATTGTGGCCGGAGCTATGCAGGATCGCGGCCGGGCTCAACTGGTGGGTGTCACAACCTACGGAAAAGGTTCCGTTCAAAACTGGATTCCTCTCACAGACGATCAGGGTGCAGTCCGTGTGACCATTGCCAAATGGCTGACACCCAACGAGCGTACCATCCACAAACTGGGATTGACCCCGGACGTGGTTGTCGAAAGAACTACAGAAGACTACAAAGCCGGGCTTGACCCTCAGTTGGATGCAGCCATTGAGTTGTTGCTGAAGCCCTAAGAACAAGGTATATTAGTTACCAACTGGAGGTGACTTATGCTCTATGATTTTAACTACATGATTTTCATGATTCCTGCTTTCATATTGATGATGTTGACATCTTGGTACGTCAAATCTGCCTACAGCAAATGGAGTCGGGTGCCAGCCCGCAGCCAGATGACCGGTCTTCAGGCAGCCCAGCGACTGATCTCAGCCGGAGGATTGTTCGGGGTAAAAGTTGAACTTGTGGCAGGGAATCTGACCGACAACTATGACCCGCGCAATAAAGTGCTGCACCTCTCGCATGGCGTGTCTGAAACTGCTTCTGTGGCTTCCCTGGCGATTGCCGCCCATGAGTTGGGACATGCCATGCAGGATTCAGATGGCTACCTGCCTCTTCGCTTCCGGGCAGCTCTGGTGCCAATGGTCAATATCGGTTCGTATCTTGGCTGGATATTGATACTGGCGGGTCTTTTCTTAAATTACACGAACCTGGCCTGGGTGGGTGTTATCGCCTTTGCCAGTGGTGCCGTTTTCGCACTCGCCACCTTGCCGGTCGAATTAAATGCTTCCAACAGGGCGCGTAAATTACTGACGGATTCAGGTCTAATCAATAACTCGGAAGAAATGAAAGGGGTCAGCAAAGTGTTGAATGCCGCCGCCCTGACATACGTGGCAGCACTGGTCACAGCCCTTCTGCAATTGCTATATTTCGTTAATCTGGTGGGTGGTAGAAGACGAAGTTAATCTACGTTAAATGATCTCATATCCCGCAGGTATCCCTACCTGCGGGATCTTTTAATTTTATGGATGGGTTTGGATCCCGGTAAAGGAATCGCAAGGTTACGCCAATCGATAATCAATATTCCAGTATAATTCCAGGATGCGAAAAGTCCTGATAGCCTTCGTTCTATTGTTGGGGGTATTACTGGTCATTTTCAGTTTTTCTGAAATCGAGAATATCGTTAAGACCCTCAAACACAGTGATTGGCGTTTTTGGGGACTGGCCCTGGTGGTTGAGCTGATCTGGTTGTATAACCTGGCAACCAGCTTCCGAGCGTTGTATCGCCTGATGGGAATAAAAGAAGACAGCCGTCATCTGTTCTGGGTGGCATCCGCCGCCAATTTTATTAATGTGGTCGCCCCAAGTGCAGGCATTGGGGGTATGGCCCTATTCCTGGATGATGCCAAACGACGTAATCATCCCACCGGGCATGTCACAGTAGTGGGTGCCCTGTTTGTGCTGTATGATTATTGCGCTTTTTTGTGTGTGCTTGCATTGGGATGGGTGGTACTGATCCGCCGCAATAACCTGAATGCAGGTGAGATAACCGCTTCATTCATTTTGCTGGGATTGGCAATCGGGTTAACCTTGTTACTGTATCTGGGCTACAAATCCGGAGATGCCCTAGGGCGCGCCTTGATGGGTCTGGTGCGCTTAATCAATCGCCTGTTCAACCCATTCATCCACCGCCCATACCTGAGCGAAGAAAGCGCCCGTCGCTATGCCTTTGAGATTTCGGATAGCCTGATGACCATCAAGGGCAAGCGCAGAGAGATGATTTGGCCTTTTCTCTTCGCCTTGAACAACAAGGCATTATTATTGATCATCCTGGCGCTTTCCTTTCTGACTTACCAGGTGCCGTTTACAGCTGGCACATTGGTGGCAGGCCTGAGTATTGCTTATTTGTTTGTGATCGTATCTCCAACTCCCGCTGGTTTGGGTTTCGTGGAAGGTGCACTGACCATCGCCTTGAATGCCATGCGGGTACCGTTGGGATCTGCGGCTGTGATCACGCTGACCTACCGCGCCGTCACCTTCTGGTTTCCGCTGGCAGTGGGTGCGCTGGCGCTCCGCCACCTGCATATCTCCCGGAAACCTGACGGTCAGGTGGAAGTTCAGGATAGAGAGAGCATACAGGGGTAAGCCTCACAGGTCAGCGCCGATCCAAAAAAATATTAGCGAATGTAAGTAGTTTTGAAAGCAAGCTTTTTCGGACAGGAAAAAAATCAACTGGAGGAATGAAAACCCGTGCATCTGAAAATTCAAGATGTTTTGCCAGTGGCAATATCAGTACTGGTCATCATTCTGGTTGCAATTATCGAAAAACACAGCAAGGTATTTGCATCCATTACCGCAGCCATGCCGCTGACCATACCACTGGCACTATGGATTGTGTATTCCTCCAGTGGGGGGATAAGTCGGTGTCAGCTCATTCAGCCAGAATCTGTTCCTTAGCTTGCTGCCAACAGTAGCGTTCGTGGTTGCGGTCTGGCTGGCAGCCTGGGCAGGCGTAAAGCTGGTGCCATGTTGGGGATAGGATACGTAGTATGGGCGCTTGGCTCAGGGGTGATGATGCTGATACGACGCCGGTTGGGGTTGGGGTGATTGGAGCTGGATAATTTAAGAAAGATCTGTGGAAATCCGCAATATCCTTGTCATCTGGGTTCCATTCTCTTAAAGGTTATCAAATTTTAGAATACATACACCAGTAAATAGATCAGCACCGCTGAAAACACCAGCGTCCAGACCCAGTTCCAACCAGCCGGATCGTTGGCACCGTTTCCCAGTCCGGTCGGGTGGATGCGAATAAGAGGCAGATCGCCCAGCTTGCGCTCCAGTTCCTCATCTGTCACCTTGAATGGATTAAAACCTTCTAAGAAACCCGCGAAACCGGCGTTCTTCAGCACCATGCGTAGCATGGTATTCCTATTTACCCGGTCGGTGACAACCTCTGCCACGCCTGCCAGGGGTCCATCCGGATGGATCACTTCAATATTCGGGTTTGCCAGGATGTTACGGTACCAATCTGAAAGCTTGCCCCACCCAGCTATACAGTACAGATCCCCATAGTAAATACAATAATTTACCGGTGAATAGCGGGTTTTTCCACTTTTCCGACCGGCGGTCTTAATGACCATGATGTAGCCGGACAGGGGGTTTCCCATAAATGGTCCGAAACCCAGGCGGAACATGGGCACCATGAAAATTTTATTGAGGAACCAGAAAACGCGCCGTAAAATTGAAGTGTTCATGGCTGCCATCCTTTTGAAAAAATTTAAGGCTATTTTAGAAACTGCACTGTCGCATGCGGTATATATTTTCCTTATTTTTCTTTTACGGCTTCAATGATCTCCGCCACCAGGTCGTAGCGATGGAACTGTGGCATGAGGTAAATGCCCTGCGCCCAGGTTTTAATCTGACGCACCAGCTCAACGGTTGTTTCCACACCCACGCGGGCTGCCTGATCTCCGGCTTGTTCAAGACGGGCTAATATCTCTGCCGGGATTGATATTCCGGGCACCTCGTTATTCAGGAAGGTGGCATGTTTGAGGCTGACCAGCGGCAGAATTCCTGCCAGGATGGGTTTGTTCAATTTTCCATACTCCTGTTCGTATTTCTCCAGGAAGACCGGCCCTTCCTCCGGGCGATAGATGGGTTGTGTCAGAAAGAAATCTGCACCGGATTTAACCTTGCGATGCAGGTTCTTGATCTCTTTTTCCGGTTCAGGAGGGTTAAGATTAAGCGCGCTGCCGACAAAGAAAGCGGTTGGCTGACCGATGGAAGTCCCGGAATGATCCACACCGGTATTGAAGCCCTGCTTGATGAGCTTGATCAAACCAGATGGCACCAGGTCATAATTGTCCATAGCCTCCGGGTAATCTCCAATAGCCGTCGGGTCACCCATGACCACGAAGACATTTCGAATCCCAAGAGCGTGGGCAGCCAGCAGATCCCCCTGTACGCGCAGCAGGTTGCGTCCCCGGGTGGGAAAATGTAGGGTCGAATCCACCCCAACCTGGCGCTGGACTACATCACAGACCGCCCAGGCGGACATGCGCATGCGTGCCATCGGGCTGTCGGCTACATTGATGACATCCGCCCCGGCTTCCGCCAGCAGGGATGCACCAGCCACCAGCTTGTGGGTGGAAATGCCGCGTGGCGGGTCCATTTCCACAGCAATGCAGAATTTCCCCTGTGAAAGTCTTTGAGCCAACCGGGATGTTTCAGGCGTAGTCTCCGGCACTTCCCCCGATTCATCCGGCAGGGCTAATACATTCTCCAGGCTTCCACAACCTTGCGGGTTTTCATCCAGGGCGACACGCATGGCAGTAATGTGCTGAGGTGTGGTGCCACAACACCCACCCACGATCGAAGCACCTGCCTCACAAAAGGCCAGGGCATAATTCCCAAAATACTCCGGGTCGGCTGGATACATGATGCGCCCGCCCATCTGCTCCGGCCAACCGGCGTTAGGCTGCACCAATAAGAAAGCCTGGGGGACAGCCTGGCGCATGGCTTTGAGCAGCCGCAGTAACTGGGCCGGGCCGCCCGAGCAGTTCACCCCGATCACGTCCGCTCCGGCTTCAGCCAGGCTGCGGGCGACTTTGGCCGGGTCATCTCCCAGCAGCGTGCGGTCATCACGCGTAAAAGTCATCGAAGCGCAGATCGGCAGCGGGGCGTTCTTTCGTTTGCGCACCTCTCTGGCAGCCTGGATGGCTGCCACAATTTCATACAGGTCGCTGATTGTCTCGATCATTAACAAGTCCACACCAGCTGCTGCCAGGGCTGTTATTTGCTCTGAAAAAGCCTGGCGGGCTTGTTCAGGTTGGACGCGCCCATAGGGTGCAATACGCACCCCCAGCGGGCCAACGTCCCCGGCCACCAGAATAGGCCGGTCCACCTGGCTGGCTGCAATGGCGCGGCGTGCCTGTTCCACCCCGGCCTGATTAATGTTGGCAACCCTGTCTTCCAAACCATGCCTGGCCAGCTTGAAGCGGTTGGCGCCAAAAGTGTTGGTCTGGAGGATATCCGCGCCAGCCAGAACATATTCTTTATGGATGTCAGCGATCAAATCCGGGTCAGTCAGGTTGAGTTCATCGAAACACTGTTCGAAGCTTACGCCGCGTCCGTGCAGCATGGTACCCATGGCTCCATCCGACAAAAGCGGGCGGGTGGAAAGTTGTTGCAGGAAGGGATAATTTTTCATAAGAAGTTACCTTTATTACGCGGGGTTATTTCATCAATTGCTCAACCCGGCTCTCACCAACACTATAATACCGGGCCTGGGGATGGTGCAGAATGATGGCGGCGGTGGATTGTTCGGGAACCAATTGAAAGGCACTGGTAAGGGTCATGCCCAGTTCCTTCTCGATTGGCAACAGGTCAAAGACCTTGCGGTGATCTTCCAGGTCTGGGATGGCGGGGTAACCCCACGAGTAGCGCTTTCCCTGCCCCTCTTTCAAACCAAGTGTACGGCGAATGTGGCGATGCAGATACTCGGCTGTGGCTTCTGCCGTCTGGACTGCCAGGCCGTGGATGAAGTAACCTTCTGAATAATCTCCGGCAGCCTGAAGCCTGTCAAAGCGTTCCGTGGCTGCCTGCCCTACCGTGACCACCTGGAATGCCACCACGTCCATGACTCCGGATTGAAGTGCTGAGAAATAATCCGCCAGGCAAAGATGCTCATCATGGGGTTGGCGCGGAAATCGCATGCGCTGCAATTCCCTGGGTTTTCCAGCCTGGACGGAAGCCGGATCGTAGATAACCAGCTCGTCCCCATCTGACTGGCAGGGGAAGAATCCGTATACAGCCTGTGGCTTGAGCCATTTTTCGGTCAGGGCTTCTTTTTGCATGCGCTGCAGGCGGGTATCGAATTCCCGCTTGAGTTTCTCCCACTCTTCCCCATGGGTGTTCTTGGCACCCCACGAGAGCCGGTATAGTTCGTTGATGTTAAGATGTTGGAAGATCGCCTCCAATGGCATGACCTTGACTACATGCGCACCCATCTTTTCCGGAAGCGGCAGAGGTGCCGATGAGATGTTGGAACGAGGCAGGATATTTACAACCTCATTCGGAGTCTTCATCCTGCCGATTTCCATCTCAGCTTCCCGTGTGATCTTCTCCAGCAGGGCATTCTTTTTAGGTTCGTCTATGATGGCTTCCATGGTATCCAGACCTTCAAAGGCATCCTTGCAGTAGAAAACACCCGGTGCATAAGGTTTTCCGTTCTCTGTGAACAGGATGCGGCGTCCGAAACGACGGTTGATAGCGGCTCCACCCAGCAACACCGGGAATTTCAAGCCACGCCGTTCCAATTCGTTGATGATGAGCGGCATCTGCCTGGAAGTGCTGACCAACAGGGCTGAGAGTCCGATGGCAGTCGCGTTTTCCTCTACTGCCCGGGTGATAATGGTTTCAGCTGGAACCTGCTTGCCCAGGTCAATCACACTGTAGCCGTTATTTGCGAGGATGGTTTTAACCAGGTTCTTGCCAATATCATGCACATCACCATACACGGTGGCAAGCACAACCTTACCCTTGGTTACACCTTCCACTTTATCCAGGTACTGCTCCAAGTGGGTGACTGCTTTCTTCATCACTTCAGCTGACTGCAGCACGAACGGCAGGATCAGTTCACCTGCGCCAAATTTATCCCCCACTTCCTTCATGGCTGGCAGCAGCACCGTGTTGAGAGTCTTTACCGCAGTCTCATGCCGGGTTGGGGAACCGATGATCAACTCATCAATATCCGCTTCAACTCCATCCTTGTGGCGATGCAGGATGCGCCAGTGCAGGCGCTGCCCGGGTGTCATATCGGCGGTTGGGTCGACCAGGTTACTCTCCTGCGAGACCTGGACATTTTCATAGTGCTCAATATAGCGTTGCAGTGCATCCGGATGTCGATTAAAGATCAGGTCTTCCGCCAGTTCTTTCTCCTGCGGGGAAATATCGGCATAGGGTGTGACATGCGCCGGGTTGATGATGGCCATGTCCAGCCCAGCCTGAACACAGTGATACAACATGATCGAGTTGAGCACTGGGCGGGACTGGGGGGAGAGCCCAAAGGATAGATTGCTGACTCCCAGAGAGGTTAATACGCCCGGCAGATTTTGCTTGATCAGTCGGATGCCTTCAATGGTTTCCAAGGCCGATTCGGCAAATTCGGGATCACCGGTAGCCAGGGTAAAGGTCAGGACATCGAAAACCAGGGCATCCGGTGGCAGTCCGTGCTCGTCAACCGCCATGGCATGGATGCGCCGGGCTACTTCGAGCTTCCGCTGGCTTGTTTTAGCCATGCCACTCTCATCAATGGTCAGAACGATCACTGCCGCGTTATGCACCACCGCCAGGGAAAATATCTTATCGGCTTTTTCACGGCCTCCTTCCAAATGGGTGGAGTTGATCAGGCAGCGCCCCGGGGCAGTTTTTAATGCCCCCTCGAGCACATCCAGTTCGGTTGTATCTATCACCAGGGGAACTTCCACTCCCAGGGTTAATTTTTTGACCACATTACGCATCAAATGGACTTCATCCGGGCGCTCTGTCACAGCTGTCGAGATATCCAGGGCGTGGGCACCATACTCGACCTGCTCACGGGCAATCTCCAAGATGGCATCGTAATCCTCTTCGAGCAACAGGCGCTTGAACTTGCGGCTGCCCTGGGCATTACACCGCTCGCCGATCAGCAGGGGCGGCGGGACCTGGTGCATGGCAACAGCCTGGATGGAAGATGACAGGCGCGCCGTGGATTCAAGCGGACGCTGGGAATGGGGATGGTTGTCCAGCCGCTGAACCAGGGCTTTGAGATGCTCTGGAGTCGTACCGCAGCAGCCCCCCACCACCGAGATATTGAATTTCTCAACAAATTCAGCCAGAGCTTCGGCAAACGGCTGCGGTTCAAGCGGATAAACCGCCTGGCCATCCACATTAATTGGCAGTCCGGCGTTGGGGATGCAGGAAACCGGCAGAGTGGACTGCTCACCCAGAAGGCGAATTGGTTCACGCATATGTTCCGGCCCTGTGGAACAATTCAGGCCGATCACATCGATGGCTAAATTCTCCAGGATGGTCAGTGCAGCGGTGATGTCAGTACCCAACAGCATGCGCCCGGTGGTATCCAGCGTGACTTGAACCTGTACCGGCAAATAAATACCCGTCTCTTCAAAAGCCTGCTGCAATCCGGTGATGGCTGCCTTGACTTCCAGGATATCTTGGGAGGTTTCAATCAACAACAGGTCAACACCGCCCCGGATCAGACCTACAGCCTGTTCGCGAAAAATATCTGCCAGCTCATCGAAACTGATGTTGGAAAGTTCGGGATCTTCAGTGGAGGGTAATTTTCCAGATGGGCCGATGGAACCTGCCACAAAACGGGCCTGGGCCGGGCGGTCATCCACACTTTTAGCTGAAAATTCATCCGCCAGCCTGCGTGCCAGCCCGGCAGCCGTCTGGTTGATCTCAATCACCCGGTCCTGGAGACCATATTCTGCCATGGTCAGGCGGTTGGCACGAAAGGTGTCTGTTTCAAGCACATCCACACCCACCTCCAGGAAGGAGCGGTGAACTTTTTCAACCGCCTGGGGGTGGGAGATGACCAGGTAATCGTTGCAGCCATTCAGCCTTTCCCCGCCAAAATGTTCAGCAGTTAGATTCTGTGCCTGAAGGCTGGTACCCATGGCTCCGTCAAAAATGAGCACCCGTTCTTTAATGGCATCCAGGTAACGGCGGTTGGTATATTTTCGCTTGGTCATTGGTTTCCTTTACAATTCTTGACTTTCTAATTCTCAAAATGAGGAGCTTGTTTCGTGAGAATAATTCTTTCGGATGGTATATTTGCCTGTCAAGCCATCCAACCCGCAGGGCTAGTATGTACTGGGCAGGGAGTTCAATCCCGCCCAATTCTTTCCCAATTGAGTGCATTACTTTTTCAGACAGTCTTTGAGTTGCTTAATGTGATCCTGGTAATGCTCATAGGTGTTGCTGGCAATTACGCTCCATGGCTGCCACCCAGTTGGCATGCCAGAAAATGCCGCCGGATCATTCAAAGCTGATTCATCCATGGATCCCAATAGATCCAGCATTGTTTTATAGGCATGAGCTTCTTTTTCTATGACAGGCTGCAGCGATTCGTTTCGAGTCGCTAAATAAATGGCGGCATTGCGCTCTTGCTGTGGGAGATTCCACAACTCAGATCCTTTCAGGGCGTGCTGCTTCAGCACATTCACCATCTCGGTTTCATACCAGGCGATGTGCGAAATCACATCCTTGACTGCCCAACCCTCACAACTACCAGGCGATTCCATTTGCTGACGGGTAAAATTCCCCAGTATTGAATCCAGTTCTCTCCATCCTGAGCGGATCATTTCCATAAATTCGTTCTTCTTCATTATTTCGGGCATAAGTAATAATCCTGTTTTTTAGTACTTGCTTTAAATATAAAGTCTATGTACCTAATTATACCTATTTATGTCCGCTTTACTCACACAGTTGTGTCAGTCGAGTTGTGCTGTTTGCTTGACATATAGTGTTTGTCTCCATTCCGGAAAGGGAAGATGGCCAATGGCAGCCCGGATGGCATCAGTTTAAAGCCTGGAATATTTGACTTTTTACAAACAATTCTGTACACTAATGATTAGGATAAAACATCCGACAGGAGGAACCATGACTGTTCAATTTCAATTCATGATGCGTTCCGGTCCAACTCCAGGCAAGATATTTCCCCTTGAAAGACCCGAGATCATCATAGGCAGGGACAACATCAGCAGCCTGATGATCAATGACGCTGAAGTTTCCCGCAAGCATTGCCGCTTGATCTGGCAGGGTTCAGGCTATGTGATCGAAGACCTTGGTTCTACCAACGGTACATTCGTCAATGGGCAGCGTCTAAGCGCTCCCTTTGTCTTGCGCGGGGGTGAATCCATTTCTCTTGGCGAGAATATTGTTCTGGGTTACGAATCCCTCGCTGATCCAAACGCCACAGTGTTATCGGCTTCAGCCAGCGAAGTTAAAATGGCAGTGGCCGAAGCAACAGCTGTGGCCGAAACCCCCAAACAAGAACCCCCTCTTGTCACAGCTCCATTTTCCGAAGAGGCTCCACTCCCTGCCAAACCTGCCTCGACCGGGCAGGTTCCAGTCGCTCCGATTCCCAGCCAACCAAAAGCAGCCAAAAAATCCAATAAGACAATGGTGATCTTTCTGGTTCTCCTATTGGGATTGCTATGCATTTGTGGTGTCATCGCCATCTTTCTTTTCAGAGCCCCGATAACTTTCTGGTGCAACAACCTTTCTTTCATTTTTAAACCCGAGCTTTATCCCCAATGCATTCCTTAAATACTGTTTAGCAGAATCTAAATCCCCGCAGCTTGGAAAACCGCGGGGATTTTTTATTGATCGGATTCTGGTCATGACGATTAAGGATAAAGATCCAGGAGATAATTAACTGTCACCAGAACGATTTCCGCCTGCTTGTAATTTTCCGCAGCCACCTCGTGATTGGCAGTCCGCAGCATGAATTCAAAGGCGAGGTTGTCCAACCGGCCTGGGACTCGCAAATAATCAGCTACAATGCCTTTTTGACGCATGGTCTCACCATCCGGCAGCCAAGTGTTCAGGAAGTAGGCTGAAGGGTCAAGCACCTGCTGGTAATGACGCATACTGTCATAAAATGCGACAGTCAACCGCAGATCATTGCGCACATCCTCGGTTACCACCTGGCCACGCAATTCTTTCAGAAAATCCTGCTCCAGGTGATCCAGGCTGATGCCAAAATGCTGGTTCAATGCAGCCTCCAGCGAGGCTGCCTGATTGCCAAGATCGGCGATATGCCTGTAGAACGACTGATATTCTTCCCAGCCAAATCTCCCAACCATATATTCCACCAGGGCGCCTGCCTGCAGGTAACCGATCTCATGCTGCTGGTTGTAAAAATTCTCCGCCAGGGTTTTCAAGGGGATGTACGCATCCAGCTCCAGTATTGCCGCCGCCCGCGGCATCAAGGCTTCGCTCTTGAAGTGTCCGCCAGAAAGGTAAACCGCCAGACCCTCCACCAGCATGGAAGGCAACAGTTCTCCACCCAGGCTGGCATCCAGGACATGCACCATCTCATGATGGATCACCTGACCGGTGGTATTCCCAGCGATATTCCCATCCAGGTAGGAGACATAAATTCCATTGCTCGAAAAACCACCCTGCCCCAGCAGGCGCGGTATAAAAGTGATGGAGATACGCTGGTTGAAATGCGTTTGCAAGCGAGCGCTCACGTCTGCGGCCTGTTCATCCGCCATCTGCATCAACAATTCCATATCCCACCCGGCATCCGTCCCTGTGATGTACGCCAGTTTACAGCAATCCGTGCTGGTAGTTGCCCAGGCAGCCTGTAAATCCTGCCCCTTGCTGGCAGGATACAACTGGATGCTCTCCTGCCAGGACAAGCCATCCGGCAGGATGCTGAAACTTAAAGTCTGCTCCCCGGCCTCCAGTTCTTTAGTATCCCAGACCCACCAGAATGTTGCTTGGTTTCTCTGACCAACGCCATATGCTCCAAAACCGGCACTACCCAATTTTTGCTCACTTATCATTATCCGGACTTGCTGATCCCGGGTGCCCCAACCCGGTGGTGGGATCACCTCAATGCTTACCTGGTCACCAACATACAGCCTGCCATCCGGGTGATAAATCACGATAAACCCATGGGCAGTCTGGCTTACAGGCTGGCAGGCACTTAGCAAAAGAATGGTGATAATCCATAATCGGCGCATTCCATGATTATATTCGAATTGAGTAATGATACAATTTGAGAATACTAACAGGTGAATGTTTATTCAATTATTGAGATGAAAAGAGGACTGTTATGCTTGGTCAGCCCGTAGCTGCTTCCCCACGCTGGAGCCGGAATACAAAACTGGTAATCACCCTTACCATTGTCGTGGTCGCAGGTGCACTCATTCTGCGCTTCCACACTCTGCTTGGACCGGTCCTGTTTGCTTTCATCCTGGCATACCTGCTTCACCCGGTTGCCTCTTTTTTAGATAAAAAACTTCTGCACTCCTGGCGGGGAGGCGTCAGTATTCTTTACCTGGTATTCGTCATTCTCCTTATTACCTTGCTCACCTGGGGAGGATTGAACCTGCTGCAACAGATCCAAAGTCTGATCACCTTGATACAGAACAGCATCGTGCAGCTGCCTGACCTGATCAGCAACCTCTCCAATCAGGTGTATCAAATTGGTCCCTTTCAGATCGATCTTACCAAAATGGACCTGACCGCTATCGGGCAGGAGGTTTTGTCCGTTGTCCAGCCACTGCTCGGAAAGTTGGGAAATCTGTTCAGCAGCCTGGCCAGTAGTGCCGTCGGTACCTTTGGCTGGCTGGCCTTCATAATCATTGTCTCTTACTTCTTTCTGATTGAAAGTGGGGGATTGCGTGCAGGTATCATCCGCCTCGAGTTCCCCGGTTATTCCGAGGATATAAAACGAATAGGCACCGAACTTGGACGTATCTGGAATGCATTCCTGCGTGGTCAGATTATCATCTTTAGCCTGACCGTGATCACTTACTCCATCCTGCTCCCCATCCTGGGAGTTCGCTATGCCATTGGTCTGGCTTTTCTGGCAGGCACTGCAAATTTCCTGCCGTATATCGGACCCGCCATTAACTGGATCGCCCTGGGTCTGGTAACTTTTTTCCAGGTCTACAAGCCTTTTGGAATTACGCCACTGCTTTATTCCGGGCTGGTTATCCTGATCGCCCTTCTTGTGGACCAGATCTTCAACAACCTGATCATCCCCCGCATCATGGCCCGGGCTCTCAAAGTACACCCTGCTGCAGTCTTGATCTCTGCAATAATCGCTGCCAACCTGATCGGGTTGATCGGTCTCCTGATCGCTGCACCTTTGCTGGCAACCCTGATTCTGATCGGAAGATACACTCTGCGTAAATTGCTCGACCAGGACCCCTGGCCGCCATCTGAGACCCAAAATGAGATTCATACTACACCCTCCATTCGCCAGCGCTTCATCGCCTGGTGGCAATCCAAACGACCCAAGTCTACTAAAAAAGAATAATTAAGTTCTCATATATATCTTGCCTTTGCCATAAAAATAAACGTATAATGAATCAATTATTGATACCTCTATCCACCAAAGGAGAATTACAATGGCAAAATCACCTCAAGAACCCGAAACCAAAACCCTGGCAGAGACCGATAACTACCTGGTCTGGCAGGCGGATGAACCAGATGGCGAAATCACCTTTCATGTTGAACTAAACAACATCACTGTGCACTTCTTCAAGGAAGAATGGGACGAGTTTCTTACACTGGTAGGTAACCTGGGATAAATCCATTTTTTATGAAAAAACTTAAGAATGCCATCACCGATGTGCCCGGCATTCTGGTCGGTCAGGTCCAGGATCTTACCGGGCTGACAGGTTGTACTGTCATTTTATGTGAACAGGCTGCCACCGGCGGCGTAGATCAGCGCGGTGGAGCTCCCGGAACGCGTGAAACCGACCTGCTCAACCCTGTCAATCTGGTGGATAAGGTTAATGCCATCATGTTGGCAGGGGGTTCAGCTTTTGGGCTGGATGCCGCTGCAGGTGTTATGCGCTATCTGCAGGAACACAAAACTGGTTTTAATGCCGGTAGCATTCGTGTCCCGATCGTCCCTGCTGCCATCCTGTTCGACCTGGGTATTGGGGATCCATTGGCCCACCCGGATGCAGATATGGGTTACCAAGCCTGTCAGGTTGCATCCTCCGAAGCCCCAGCCCAGGGTAATTTTGGCGCGGGTTGTGGTGCATCCGTTGGCAAGCTTTTTGGCATGGGGCAGGCCATGAAATCCGGGATTGGGACCGCCAGCGTAAATATTGGGGGTGGGGTGATCGTAGGTGCCATTGTGGCTGTCAATGCCTTTGGGGATGTGGTCGACCCGCACTCCGGCCAGATCCTGGCAGGCACCCGATCCACACAGGTTGGCCCGTTGAAACTGGGAAATTCGGGTTACTTTGCCAATACCCTTAACATGCTTAAAACCTTGCCCGGACGGACCGTAATGGGCTTGGCAACTCGCAGCAATACGGTCATCGGTGTGGTAGCCAGCAACGCCCGTTTTGACAAGGCAGCCACCTGCAAAGTTGCTCAAATGGCCCAGGATGGCTTGGCGCGCTGCATCCGTCCTGCCCACACCATGCTGGACGGTGACACCATTTTTGCCCTTTCCACCGGGAAAAAGCGGGCCGATGTTTCCACAGTCGGTGCCTGGGCTGCCGAAGTCCTGGCACAGGCCATCCTTAGCGCCATCCGGGCTGCTCAATCTGCCGGCGGGCTGCCAGCACTGAGAGCCGAATAAAGCCAGGTTAAAAGGATGGGGTTGCTGATCTGGCGATTTACCAATGTCATCGTATTGATCAACAGGCAGGGCGGGTTTCTTTCCCGTCGCCTTTCATTTTACAACCATCATCCACTGGAGATTAACAAAATACTGGGAGACCATACGGCCTCCCAGTATTTTATTCCTTCTTTACAAAAACATGAAGCGGATGTTCAAAATAACTCTCAATGTCGTCGTTTTTTGCCTTTCAGTTCATCTTTCAAAACCAGGCTCAGGAATACACTCACCAGGCTGACGACCAAACCACCCAGGAAGGCATTCCACAGCACCGGGGGCTGAATGACCAGGTTCAGGCTGAATAAAGTCCCGAGCACGCTGGTCAACCAGAACAGGAAAGTATTGATCACCAGGCTGAACAAACCCAGTGTCAGGATGATCAACGGTAAAGAGAAGAACTTGAGCAAAGGCCGCAGGATGGCATTGACCAGTCCGAAGATCAAAGCCAGCCAGAGGATCCCCGCCCAGTTTCCTATAAAGTCAATACCTCCGACGATGTAAATGGCTGCAAATAAAGCCACCGCATTGATCACCCATCGTAATAAAAAACGTGTCATGACTACCTCCATATAAAGGATTATATTTAATTCAGTATATCCTATAGGGCAGAAAAATCATCCACCTGAATATACCATGCAGCATCAGATTACTTTATTTACGCATAACTGTCCCAGAAGTTTTATCAGCCCGCATCCAGATCAATGTTCGGCGCGCTTTAAAACCGGCAGCCTGCATGGCATCCACAGCCACCCCGCCAGGCAGCTCCAGGGACAAAGACTCACGTCCTGCCAGCGCCCGGCGGACATGCATCAGCAAGGCTGTCAGGGCGCGTTCCTCTTCATTCTCAGGCAAGGCAATCCACAGATGTTCGCTACGGCCAAAACTCGCCAACCAGGAGATTGCAGCCAACAACCTGGAAGAATTGGAGACTGTCCAGGTGCGTGTCTCAGCTTCCATGAAAAGGCGGTATAAGGCTGGTAGCAGCCCGGGGCGAAATCGGATCCAGGGCATGGACTGATACCAGGACAATTCATCCGGGTAGAGTCTTTGCAACCACTCCTTTTGCTGTGGCCATTGATCTGCCAGGCGGTTTCTGATGTCAAATTCGAGATTTCCATTGGACAGGTTCCTGTCCGGTGTGGCCTGCCATTGAGTTCTTCGGGCTCGTTCCTGAAAACCCAGGTCCTTGTAAAGCTGTATTGCTCCCGGGTTGTCATCGCGCACGTGCAGCCAGGTGGCTTCCGCCTTGCGTTTCCAGGTGTGCTCCAGGGCAATTTCCGTTAGGTGGCGGGCAATGCCTCTGCGCCGTTGATCCGGATGAACAGCAACATTGGCGATCAGGTAGATCTTTCGTCCCTGGTATCGGAAGGGGATCAGGCTGACGTTGCCCACCAGGGACCCGGATTCTTCCCAGACATAACCCGAAAGCGGCATGGAGGTGCTTTCCACCGCGTTGGTTGCCCAGTGTAAAAAGCGGTTATCCTGCCCGGCCCGGCGCATTTGTTGAACGAAGCGCTGACCTTCGGCATCCATCGTGTCTGAAAAACAGGTCTCCACCAGGTCCGCCACGCGCGGCAGGTCACGCATGATATTAAGAGGTCGTAGTTGGGGTGTCTCGCTCAAAAATGATTGGGTAATGGCAGACATAAATCCAATTATAAGCCAATATTTCGGATGACAGTCACCTTCGCTCCTTCAGGTGTTGAGGCACACTGATTTGCACTCAAAAAAAATGGTAAACCCTCCTCTGAAATAAAAGGACGGCCTTTGCAGACCGCCCTTTTGCTCTCACTATATGTTATTTAAATAGGCTAGGGGATGAACACCCCATCCAGTTCGCCGCTCAGACCAGGAAGCCGATAGGTTTCGCAACTATCAGGTGTGATTAAGATGATCTCACCTTCCGGATATTCCGGTGTGATCAAGCTCACACCCAACAAGTGGCTTTCCCCATCCCAAACAATGCCGTTGATCGCTGTGGCCGGGTTATCAAGTAACAGGCGTGCCGGGCTTCCATCCAAGCCTTTAATATAAAGGCTGCTGTTATCGCTGGCTCGATAGGCAATCCACTTGCCATCGGGTGATACAGACGGCATCGGCGCTTTGCGGGAAGAGTTTTCCAGCACGAACAAATCCTGGGTATTTCCAGAACTTAACTCCACCGAACGCAATAGGAAGCCATCTCCGCTCGAGCCAGGGATTGCGTAATAAAGTTTGGATCCGTCTGGCGACCAGCCTGCAATGGATTCATACCCCAGATTTGAGAGTTGTTTCTGATTCTTGCCATTGGTGTCGATCACGAACACACCATTTATATCAACCGAATTCACATAGGCAATTTGACTTCCACCCGGCGACCAGTGCAGTTCCCGCCCAAAGATACCAGTCACCACTGTGGACTTTCCACCCGTCAGGTCCTGGATCACAATACCCTCAGCGGTGGAATATGCCAGGCGGGTACCGTCCTGCGTGAGTGCAGCCCGGCCGTTGCCTGGTGCAATTACCTGTTGCTGGCTGCCATCCATCCCTGCCAGCACGATTTGAAGCTGCGGGTTCAATTGGGTGACCACCATCCTGCCATCCAATCCCGCTGGCAATGGGTTCAATGTCAGGAACGTATCAGCATTCAAGCAGGTTGCAGAAGAGCCAGGAATCAGAGAAAATTCGCGAACGACCTCAGGTTGCCACTGCCCTTGCCAGGTTTCGGTGGGACTGGCTGAAAGTGGGTTTGTGAAGAGCAAGATGAGTTGACCTTTGGGCAATTCGCTGTATACCAGGCTGGTATTGAATGCCCCTTGCCAGGTTCCACCCCCGCCACCACCCATTGCCTGATAACCCTCAATTTGAACACTCACGCCACTCAGGTTGGTTCCCGGGTCGATGCGAAAGAAATATCCATCCCTTGTGGCTGTGACCGAAATCAATCGTACTGTATGACCAGCCAACTGAACATCCTGATTGAGCTCCCATACCTGTTCGGGTTGAGGATTCGTCCCGACATTAATTGTTGTTTTAGCTAAAGCTTGCGAGTCTACCTGCGAAATGATTACCCCGGAAAAGCGGATGGTTAGAGGGAACGTCACTCCCGCACCCTTGATCTGCATGACCCAGGCGAATCCACCCTGGTTGAGGCTGGGGTCATCCAATGGCTGAACGTCGTTGGGAAACGAATAACTCACTTTCTTGTCATCCGCATCATGGATAATGGCAGGGCCAGTGATTTGAAGCCAGCTTCCTTCAGGAATGTTTGCGCGTACTGATCCCAGCAAAATATAACCATCCTCGGTCTCAATGATCTTTTCCACAGACACAGCAGCATTGGATGAAATATCTACTGTATGTGTTCCGTTATCGGACACTGTTGCAATACTCGTAGGATTAACTTGTGGGGTTACATCTATGACTGGCAAGATGGTCGTGTCCGGGGGAGCAGCCACAAAATGAAGAGGTAGTTCCCAATCGGTCGGAACTGTTCCAGGAAGCGTATTGAAAATGCATGGCAGAACGAAGGTGGCTTTATTCACGTTGGCAGGAACAGGGGAACTCACATCCATTCTTGTGCCATCCGGCAGTCGCAGATACAGCGGTTCGACGCAGCCGGTAACCGCTTCTCCCTGCGGATAAGCTGACAACGGAACACCGGAAACACCAAAATCCAGACGCGTTTCTGCAGCAATGAGGATGGCTTGGTTGACAGAAACAGTGATCCCATCGCGCGTAAGGCTGACCGGTTCGGATAACATGCGGATGGGACTGCTTTGATCGACAATTCCCACGCCCGGTATATAACCAAAGAGTTGCGCTACAGCCGCGTAGACGCGTTGCGGACCGATCACCAGAGTGCCGATGATCACCAGAGAAAGAATCGCGAGAGCAATAGTCCATACAGGTCGCAATCTAAAGAAAGGACGAGATTTTCGAGACTTTGCATCCGCACGATGCATTAAATCACTGTACACTTGGTCAACAAATTCAGAGCGGATCTCAGGTACTCCGAAAGATTGACGAACTTCCTCTTCAAACTTGGGGCTTGAATTCCATTCATTCATTTGAAACCTCCAACTGGCTATGTAACCGTGCCAGCAACCGGTAGATGGATTTTTTGACAGCTTCTTCATTGCGCTGCAATAAATGGGCAATTTCTGGGAAACTCATCTCAACCAGGAAACGTAAGCGCAGCAGTTCGTGCTCATCTTCAGACAATTCCTGGATGAGATTGGCCAGGGACATCGCTTGCTCGGATTGAATTACACCAACCAAAGGGTCTTCTACGACGGGAATGTTTTCTGCGTCTTCAATAGGTGCTGAATTCTTCCGTTTACGAAAGTGATCCGTCGCTTTATTTCGGGCGATGCCAAATAACCAGGGAGCCAGGTGTCCATCCTGCCGAAATCTGTCAAAAGCTTCAAAGGCTGCCAAAAAAGTCTGGGCGGTTACATCTTCGGCTTCGTGCACATTGCCAAGCCGGCTGTAGAGGTACCTGAAGACTTGTTCCACATACAGTTTGTACAACTCGCCAAACTCCTTGGGATCCTGTCTGACAGCTTTAATTATTCTCAATTCTTCTGACTCTTGTTCGGTCTGTTTGGATTTCAATGCGATACTGTTTTCTGCCATAAATTTCCTTTCCGATCGTATTCCCGATTTCCTGCAGGGTTTTTGGGTTTTGAGCTCTATAAGTAAGTCGGGAAATCATGGCAAAGGGGACATTGGGTTTATCCAATTATGGACTTCAGAAGTTATTCTGACAAGGATTTATTAAACAAATAGAGCGACCTTGGCAGGCCGCCCTATCACCCTAACCCTGGGTGTTCAACTATTTGGAGCCACAGGCTCGGCCACCGCTAGAACATCCGGTGGGCTGGTCTTGTCTGTTTTTGGCAGGCGAAACTTAATCCAGATCACCGGCAGCATCATCACCAATGCCACCAGTGGTACATAAAACGGTACTTTGGGGCCAAAATTCTCCCACAAAAGTGTGCCAATATAAGGCATCGGCAGTGAAAACACACCTATACTGCTGGAAAAGAAACCGAAGGCAGTCCCGCGCATTTTTTCCGGGACCGCCTTGGAGATCAGCGAGTTATAGGCCGGTCCCACCAGCGCTTGGCCGATTCCCAACAGGATCCAGGCAGCTATGAAGTAAACATAGGTGGTTACGTTGAGCATGATAAAAATAGCGGCACCCATCAGGATGTTGCCCAGTACGATTCCCATCCGCTCACCAAATTTATCCGAGAGCATTCCGCCCAGATAAATGAATGCCATGGTAGAAACCGAGGCAATTGCTCCCAAGGTGCCAAGTTGGGTCATGCTGATGCCAACAATATTATTCAAATACAGCGGGAAGAGCTGCCCGACCATATTAAAAGTGGTATCCCCCACCCCATCGGATATGAAGATCCAGGTCACCAGACCTCCCGCTGTCAGCAGGCCGATGACTGACAGAAGAGTGGTCTTCAAGTGCCCAAGGCTGGGCTTAACCGTCGGCGTTTTCTGTTCCTGTCGGACTCTACGCGCCACCAGGATACGAACAACAGTAGCGATCCCGTACAGGACGGCACCCACACCAAACATCAGGCGAAAACCGTATGTATCTGCCAGAAAACCTCCCAGCGGGGCTCCGATCACGCCCACCACCAGAAAAATTCCCTGCACAACCCCAAACACCTTACCCCGGGTAGCCTCGGACGATTCTTCCGCCACAAAGGCATTGAAACTGGGGCCTACAAATGAAGACGCCATGGAAACCCCGGTGACAGCCAGCAGCAGCCACCACCAGGACGGGGCGATCGTAAATACAACATACCCCACCAGCCCGGCCAGGCTGCCAATGGCAATGGCCTGCACGCGCCCGATGGCATCCGAGATCCAACCTCCCATGATCTGGAACAGCAGGGGTGCGATCATCGAAAGGGTGAAAAAGATGCCGATCTGGTTGATATTGGCGCCCAGATCCTGCACATAAAGCGGCAGGAGCGGCCCATACATCTGCCCACCGATATTGGCCATGATCATGCTGAATAACAGGATGACCAATGTCCTTGTCAAAAGGGGAGCTCTGCTTGTTTTTTCCATGAAATATCCTGTTTGTTCGTATTAATGCATACAATAATCGAATTCAAGGCTTGAATTATATAAATATTATATTCAATAATTTGTATTTGTCAATAATAAAGTTAATATTATTTATATTAAGATAAATATATTCAAACTTCTCGATTTCCATAAGCATCCCGAAGGTTCGCGTTGAAAAAACCCTGACGATTGAGAAAACCATCGGGACATTATTCTTGCTATCAGTATGGTAGGTTGGGTAGAGCGGACCCGTCAATCATCCTTTTCTGATTTTACCTAAGCGAAACCCAACATTCTTGCTGCTATTTCCCCCATCCTTTCATCATCCAGAAAAATATTCTTGGTTGGATTCAACCCTGATCACGAAACCCAGGTCATCACCTGCTCGTCGATCACCCAGCTTCCATTGACCTTGTTAAGCAGGAAAAAATTCCCTGAGCCCGCCAGCCAGTGACTCTGGATGCCCAGGTAAACCAGGGCCTGGTCCATTTGCTTATTAAAACCAACCCGCGATAGCGTCATGATGCCCGGCGCCCCAGGATAGCGATTGTAAAACACATCCCAACCGCTTTGGTTAACCTGGAAAAGTTCCTGCTTGTCTTTTTGGGAAAATAAAAGGTAGCGGACTCCTAGTGCCATGCTGGCCCGCAGAGGATAAGAGCTATCATTTCGGGCTTTAAAATCAGTCAGTGTTTCCGCCGATAAATTCTGCAAAGCTTCCTCGACCTTCTGGTAGGTCTCCGTTGAGGCCAGATCAAGAACATTGGTTTGAGTCTGGTCCATAATAATCAGCATATCAGCCGGGTATTGTGCTTCGATCAAAGCGGCATAAACTCGCTCTTCCTCTCTGACAGCATCCGGTGTAGGAGATATTGTGGGTACCGGTGTGGCTGTCTCCGAACTAAAGATCGAACATGCGCTCAACAACAACAAAGTCGCGTAAACCCATCCAGTTCTGCGCATATTCTTCTCCTTGCTTTAAAGGACAATTCTCTTGAAATGAATCAATCCGGTTTCCTGCAAAAAAATGGCTCTACGAAAGCAGTCTAAAATGGTAACCTCCTGGCATCAAGCCTGCTTCAACATCGGCATCTTGATGCCATGCCTGCGCGCAGCTTCAATTGCCTCGGGATAACCTGCATCTGCATGGCGTACCACGCCCATGCCCGGGTCACTGGTTAAAACACGTTCCAGTCTCTTGGCTGCTTCAGGGGTTCCATCTGCCACAATTACCTGCCCGGCATGCTGGCTGTAACCAATTCCCACCCCACCGCCGTGGTGGAAGGAAACCCAGGTGGCTCCGCCAACGGCATTGATCATGGCGTTCAAGATCGGCCAATCCGAGACGGCATCCGTGCCGTCCAGCATGGCTTCGGTTTCCCGGTTGGGGCTGGCAACCGACCCGGCATCCAGGTGGTCGCGCCCAATCACAATGGGGGCTTTCAGTGTGCCATTTGCCACCATTTCGTTAAACTTCAGGCCTGCTTTGGCACGCTCCCCATACCCCAACCAGCAGATGCGCGCTGGCAGCCCCTGGAAAGGTACACGCTCACGCGCCATGCGCAGCCAGCGCTTCAGGTGGTCATCCTCTGGAAACAACTCCATGACCGCTTCATCCGTGCGGTAGATATCCTCCGGGTCGCCCGAAAGCGCCACCCAACGGAAAGGTCCCTTACCCTCGCAGAACAGCGGGCGAATGTAAGCCGGCACAAAGCCCGGAAACTCAAAGGCATCCTTCAGTCCATAGTTATAAGCCTGCTGGCGAATATTGTTGCCATAGTCAAATACCTCTGCTCCCATGCGTTTGAAATCGAGCATGGCCTGTACATGGTTCGCCATGGATGCCATGGCGCGTTGTTTATATTCTCCAGGATTGGATAAGCGTAATTCGTCAGCTACCACCACACTCATCCCGGAGGGGACGTACATCAGTGCCTCGTGGGCTGAGGTCTGGTCAGTGACCACGTCCGGGATAACACCACGCCCAGCCAGCTCACTGTAGACATCCGCAGCGTTGCCGATCAACCCCACCGAACGAGGGATCTCGCGCTGGACAGCCTCTTCCACCAGGGTCATGGCTTCTTCCAGGTTATCCACCACGCAGTCCACATATCCAATGGCCCGTCTGCGCTCGGCGTGTTCCGGGTCCACCTCCACGATCAGGCCTACCCCTTCGTTCATGGTGATGGCCATCGGCTGGGCACCCCCCATACCCCCCAGACCAGCTGTCAGACAGAATTTCCCTTTAAGCGAACCCCAGCCTTTTAATTTAGCCAGTGCCCCAAAGGTTTCATACGTACCCTGCAAGATCCCCTGGGTACCAATGTAGATCCACGACCCTGCTGTCATCTGTCCGTACATCATCAAACCCCGGGCAGCCAGCTCATCAAAATGCTCCCAGGTGGCCCAGTGCGGAACCAGGTTGGAATTGGCGATCAGCACACGCGGTGCATCCGGATGGGATTTAAAAACCACCACCGGCTTGCCTGACTGCACCAACAGGGTCTCGTCGTCTTCCAACTCCATCAGGGATTCCAGGATGGCGTCGAAACATTCCCAATTACGGGCTGCCTGGCCGCGTCCACCGTAAACCACCAGGTTTTCAGGCTTTTCAGCCACTTCAGGGTCCAGGTTATTCTGGATCATCCGGTAAGCAGCTTCGGTCAGCCAGGATTTGCAAGTCAGTTGCGTTCCGCGCGGGGCGCGCACCACACGAGGTTCAGACATGGATCTTCTCCTACTATATAATATTAAACAATCCCTCACAACTATTATACGCTGTGAGGGGAATTGGAACGTGACAAGTTTATATTTAATTCTTGTTAGATCAACTCGTTTATTTCATATGTACATTGGAGAACTGGTCAAACTTGGTGGCTCTAAGTTTGCTCACCAACTCCACCTGGGCGTCACTCCAAATGGGTTTTATAGGGCAGTCGTCCTCAAAGGTGCACATGCTCGCTTCTGCCACGCATTCGTTCAGAAAGATCGGACCATCAATTGCCTCCACGACATCCAGCAGGGATATCTCCTTGGGTAGGCGTGCCAGTGAGACACCACCACGCGCCCCGCGTGAGGTATGCAGCAATCCAGCTATGGAGAGTTGGGAGATGATCTTGGCTAAAAAGGATGGGGGAATGCGCTCTTCCTTGGCAACCAGGCTGGTGGCTGCACGTTGGTTGGGGTTTAAACCGGATAAATAACGTACTGCTCGAATGGCATAATCAGCTTGACGAGTAATTTGCATGAAAAACCTCTCTTGAAAAATGGATATAATTTATCTGGATAATTGTATATACATTCCTCCAGACAAACAAGTGATTTAGGTCACAATGGAAATATGACCTTTTACTCCAAATTTCATAAATAAACCTATAAATACCCCAATACTCGATCCTGACGTTAAACCTATTAATATAAAAATCCGTCACCCAACCTGTGGGTGGCGGATTTTGTCTAACTATATATGGAGACCTACTTATCCGTAACGACCAGGTTGGCCGCGCCGATTTCCACCACGATAGTCAACAAGGGTCCTGTTCCTGCTTGTGTGTAGGTGTTGCCATTTTTTACCCAGTTGCTGCCAATACTGATGTTGGCAAGTTTCCCATCAATTGTTAATTGAACCGGCAAAGCCTCAGGGATGGAGATGGTCAGGTTGCCCAAACCGGTATTAATGGTGGCTGAGGCATTGCGCTGCAAGACGCCTGAGAAATCCAGTGAGTAGTTGCCTGCACCACCCGTGAATTCCATCATGGAGAAATTTGCATTTGATAGACCTTTAAGAACCACTTGGGATGCACCGGTTTCGTAGCGCAGCAGGTTCATTTCTGTCTGGTTGGGTTCTGAAAAAGTCAAGTTCACATCTGAAGCACCATCTTTAACCGTCAGGTTGGTCAGTGACAGGTTGCCCAGTTCCAGGTTGGCATGGTACGCACCCGCGAAAATCTCCATATCCATCGGGGCAGTTCCAAGTTTCAGATCCCAGTTATTAATCACTTTTCCAAAATTCGGCACCTTATTAAGTTTATAACTGCCCTGGGTTATATTCACCCCGCCTGCGTTGCTGGTGATTTCCGGTTTAAAATCAGCCACATTATAGGTTGCCAGGCCGGATACAAGCCCATCCGCGCCGGGGGTTATATTAAGTTCGCCCGCTCCAAAAGTGACCACAAGTCGGGTCGAGCCGGTCGTGTTTTCTGGCAGGGGTACTTCGATCGGGTCGATTTGAGTTGGGCCGGGAGTTATTACAGGAAGATCGAACGAAACTCCACAGGCACTGACACCCAATACCAGGATCAAGATAACGGGTAAAATTTTTCGGTACATATAATATCTCCTTGCTTGCTTATCTTAATTTTCTAATAGATATACGCCTATCCAACTTCCTGGTTGCATCGAGCCTGACTCAACACCTTCACCAGATCAGCTGTCGTCTCAAGGATGCCATTCGCACCTTTGCGCACCAATTCTTCCCGTTCTCCAAAACCACATAATACACCCACAGTTTGTGTACCAGCAGATTTTCCAGCCCGTATATCCACCGTGGTATCCCCCACCATTAGGCAGGCTTCGGGCGGCACATTCATTTTCCGGGCTGCCCATAGGATAGGGTTGGGATAAGGTTTGGTATGCGAGCAGGTTTGTGCCGTGGCAATACACTGAAAGAATTGGGTCAACCCCGCTCTATCCAAGAACTTGAGGGTGGTACGCTCATCCCGGGCGCTGACCACCGCCAATGGGTAGCAACGGCTTAGCTCTGCCAGCATCTCCCGGACACCTGGAATGACTCGGTACTCTTTAGGGCTTGGGCGGGAGTGACGAGCCAGGAAGTCTACCAGGGCATAGATCTCATCGTCAAGCCCAATCACATCCGGAAAACCGAGCAGGAAATTACCGGGAGCTTCAACCGCCATGATGATCCGGCGGGTTAACTTGGAGGTGTCTTTCTCGGGAAAAATAAAATGGAATGGTTGTATAACACGTCTCAGCCTTTCCATATACAAATCGTCTGTATCGCTGAGTGTGCCGTCCACATCAAAACATAAAGCTTGGACTAGTGCTGTGTCAATCGGCAATTTTCACCACCAATGTATTTTACCTGTTATTTTTAGAATTAATGAAATCTGGCAGCATTTTAAGCGTATATATGAAATGGATAAATGTTTTTCCAAGGTATGTTTAACCTGCAAATTTCTGATATAAATAGGCCAGGAGATAAATTATGTCCAATAATTCACAGAATAAAAATATGGTCCCGTCCCAAAACGGAGGCTTGATAAAAGATTTTATCAGGCATATAAAACTGATCTGGCTATTAATGACCGACAAACGCGTCAACATATTCCTCAAGTTATTGCCCATTACCTCCCTGGTATACCTGGTTTCGCCCATCGACCTGGTTTCCGGGCTGGCATTGCCGGTCATTGGCGCTCTGGATGATGCTGCCATTGTCTGGATCGGTACATCCCTTTTCATCAGCCTGTGCCCGGAGTATGTTGTAGAAGAACACGTGCTCTCGCTGGAGAAAGTGATTACCACCACCTGGAAAGATGTGCCTGGTGAGGATGAAGTTGTGGATGCAGAAGCGCGCGATATTACCGGAGATCAGCCCAAATAATTACAATTAACTTGTGGTATATTAATTTAAGTCATCAAAATTAAACAGTCCACGCAGGAATTTTATTGGTACCCTTACTGGCATATATTCGTAATGGAGGCTGGCATGGCTGTACGCGTCTGGGAAGTAAGCGAAACTTGTTATTGCAGTCATATTGATCTTGAAGTGGCTCTTGAAACCCAGCTTGTTTACCCGGCTGATTTCATACCTGACCAGCACCCGCGTGTGCTCGCACACCGCTGCTCACAAGGTATGGTCTGCAACCAATTTGCCCAGCCAGCCTGCATCTGGGTTGGCACCAATCCTGGTTACGATCCATTTCAAGGTTAAGAATATCTGCGGAAAGGATTCGGGGGTGTGGTGGGCGGGTTTCACCCGCCCACCACACCCCCGAATTAACCTGAAGTGCATAACGCCTTATTAAATTAAGAAAAAAAAACTGGCGACTCGATTCCTGAGCCGCCGGTTCGTTTATTGGTTTAAGTTGGTAAATGTTATTATTGCAACACTACCGTGGCGCCAGCTTCTTCTAACTTCTTCTTGGCATCATTGGCGGCATCTTTGCCGACCTGAGCCATAACCACACCACCGGCGGTCTCCGCCATGGTTTTGGCTTCACCCAGGCCAAGATTGGTCAACTGGCGGATAGCCTTGATGACCTCGATCTTCTTCGGGCCGGCTTCCTTGATGACCACGTCAAACTCGGTCTTTTCTTCAACCGCTTCAGTAGCAGCTGGTGCAGCACCGGAAGCAGCGACTGCTACGGGTGCAGCAGCGGAAACACCCCAGGCTTCTTCAAGTTTCTTAACCAGTTCAGCAGCTTCAATGATACTCAGCTTACCCAACTCTTCAACCAATTTTTCAATATTAGCCATTTCAAACTCCTTATTTCATATAAAAACTTTTTTTTGTGGATTATGCTGCCACAGAGGCAGCATTTTTTTCAGCAAACGCATTGATAACAGCTGCAACCTGGCGACCAGGTTCAGCCAAAGTACGCGCTAGTTTACCAGCCGGAGCCAGGATTGTTCCCAGCAATTTTGCGCGTACGACTGGAAGCGGCGGCAGATCGGCCAGAGCTTTTACGTCACTGATACTGAGAACCTGCTTGCCCAGGTAGCCGCCTTTAATCTTGACAGCATCCATACTCTTGTCGAATTCAGCAAGGGCCTTGGCAACACCAGCGGCATCTGCAAAGGCAAATCCCACTGCGGTACTGTTCTCAAGGTAATCAGGTTCTACTGGCATTCCAGCGGCATCGAGTGCGCGCTTGGCCAGGGTGTTCTTAAGTACATGAAATTCGCCACCGGCTTCACGAACTTTAGAACGGATTAAATCCAGAGCATTCATATTCACTCCGGTGTATTCCACCAGAACGAGAGCAACGCTTTTGTCCAACCACTCCTGGTACTGCGCCAGAATGGTTTCTTTTTCTTGTTTTGATAGAGCCAAAGAATATCACCTCCTTTCTATTTTCAAGGTATATCCTCTCAAAAAAAATGGGGCATCGTCCATGTTCTTGAAAAGATATCAAAAAAGTCTTTACCCGTGTACCAGGCAAAGACTTTCAAAATTTGACAATATCATCCCGTTTAAGGGCATGCGTCCCATTGGGACTTTGTCATGCAAGTCTTCATCCTGGGCAGGTCATTAAGTCCCGGGTATGGATCTGGGGCACCTGCTGTCTTCGGTGAAGTATTTAATTGTTCAAAGGTACGAATATTACTGTTCGATTACTTCCATCGACTGAACCTGCGATAAGTCAATCTTGATGCCAGGTCCCATCGTTGTAGTCAATGTAACATGCTTGATGTAGTTACCTTTGGCCGCAGGTGGTTTGGCTCTCTTGATAGCTTCCATCAGTGCAGCCAGGTTTTCGAAAAGTTGTTTCTCATCAAAAGAAACCTTGCCTATCGGACAGTGAATGTTGGCGGTCTTGTCCAGGCGGAATTCCACACGCCCGGCCTTGGCTTCCTTGACGGCTCGTTCCATGTCGTTGGCTGGTACAACCGTGCCAGCCTTGGGGTTGGGCATCAGACCGCGCGGGCCGAGCACACGCCCCAATTTACCCACTTTGCCCATCATATCAGGTGTGGAAATAGCCACATCAAAATCGGTCCATCCAGCCTGGATCTTGGCAAGGGTTTCATCGTCATCAGCTACGGCATCGGCACCAGCCTGGCGGGCCAGGGTTGCACCTTCACCTTCGGCAAAGACGAGCACACGCACCGATTTTCCCAGCCCGTGCGGTAAAACAACCACATCACGCACCAACTGATCTGCCTGGCGGGGATCCAGCCCCATGTTGAGATGTAACTCTACCGTGGCATCAAACTTGGTGGTGGAAGTTTCTTTTGCCAGCGCAACTGCTTCGCTGGGGGAGTAGCCTTTATCTAATTCGATTTTGGCCAGTGCGGCCATGTATTTCTTTCCGTGCTTGGACATGTTCTCTCCTTTGTGGTGCAAGCGGGCTGAAAACAGCCCTCCCACAGGTTTAATCGTCGACGGTAATTCCCATACTGCGGGCAGTGCCCTCAATTTGAAGCATGGCGTCTTCAAGGTTGATGGCGTTCAGGTCTTTCATCTTCAATTCGGCGATCTCACGAACCTGGGCACGGGTCACCTTACCGACTTTTTCCTTGTTGGGAACAGACGAACCCTTGCCAATGCCAGCAGCTTTACGCAGTAGCACCGGGGCAGGCGGTGTTTTGAGGACGAAGGTAAATGAGCTGTCTGTATAGACAGTGATCTCTGCCGGTAGTACCTCGCCCGGTCTATTGGAAGTACGGGCGTTGTATTCCTTGCAGAATTGCATAATATTGATGCCATGTCCGGCCAGTGCCGGGCCAATTGGCGGTGCAGGATTGGCCTTCCCGGCCTCGATCTGCAGTCTTACCATTGCTTTAATTTTCTTTGCCACTGTTTCATCTCCTTTGTGGTTTTAGCGGGTGAAACGGGTCACCCTCCCACGCTGCAGGCTGGGTTCACCTGTTACGCTTTCTCAACTTGTAAAAAATCCAGTTCAACGGGAGTTTCACGCCCGAAAAAACTGACCATGATACGTACTTTGTTCTTCTCCATGTCGATCTCCGAGACAAGACCACGGAAATCATTGAAGGGTCCATCCACGATACGGACGCGTTCACCAACTTTGAATGTAACCTTGACGGTTGGGGAATCGGCTTCCATACGCTTGATGATCTGGGATACTTCCTCCGGGCGCAGGGGAGTGGGCAGCTGGCCCATTCCCACGAAACCGGTCACTCCAGGGGTATTGCGCACCACAAACCAGGATTCCTCGGTAAGCACCATATTAACCAGCACATAACCGGGGAAAATATGGCGTTCCACCGTGCGGCGCTTGCCGTCCCGCACTTCTATCTCTTCCTCAGTGGGTACAACCACGTCAAAAACCTTGTCTTTCATGCCCATGGTTTCAATGCGTTGCTCAAGATTGTGACGAACCTTGTTTTCATAGCCGGAGTAGCAGTGAATCACATACCATAGCAGTTGGTCTTCTGCTGGTTCAGCAGGAGTCAATTCACCTGGGATCTCGGGAGGAGAATAATGGCTGTCGGCCTCGCTTAAAACAGGCTCGTCCGAAGGCGATTCATACGCTTCAGATTCCATGGGTTCTTCGATTTGCTCTTCCGGGTCTTGCATATTCATTCGATTCCTCGGCTAAAATACCACCAGTTCCAAAACTTTGGATTACATGCCAACCATGAGAGTCAGCAGACGTGCAGCCATGATATCCACAGTATACAGGAAGATGCTGGTTGCAACCATAACGATCAAAACAATGATGGTCAGGTTTATGGCCTCCGCGCGGGTGGGCCATGATACTTTGCGTAGTTCACCAACCGTCTCGCGCACGAAGCGTGAGATGGCATTCGGTTTCTTTGCAGCTTTCTTCTTCTCAACTTTTTCAGCCAAGAGCAACTCCTTGTTTCCTGACGATTAATACGCCATCTCGATTGCATCCCCCGCAAAGGGGAGGACGGCGTTATCGAAAACAGGCCAGGCAGGACTTGAACCCACAACCACTCGTTTTGGAGACGAGAGCTCTACCAATTGAGCTACTGGCCTAAGTACTGGCCAGGGGGATTAGTCCCTGACCAGGTGTTATTTGGTTTCGCGATGTTCCGTGTGTTTCTTGCAACGTGGGCAGTACTTTTCCAATTCCATTCTGCCAGGATCGTTACGACGGTTTTTCTCGGTAGTATAGTTGCGTTCCTTGCAATCATTGCAAGCCAGTGTGACTACTGGGCGGATGCCTTTTTTCTTGGTTGCCATTCTTTTTACGACCTATTCTAATATCTTGGTGACCACACCGGCGCCGACGGTCAGACCGCCTTCACGGATGGCGAAATTCTGCCCTTGTTCCAGGGCGATCGGCACGATCAGCTCAACCGTCAGGTTGATATCGTCTCCCGGCATTACCATTTCCACGCCCTCAGGCAAGGCTATGTTGCCGGTCACGTCTATGGTTTTGATATAAAACTGCGGACGGTACCCAGTGAAGAATGCCTTGTGTCTTCCACCTTCTTCCTTCTTCAACACGTACACCTGCGCCAGAAATTTCTTGTGCGGTGTGATCGAGCCAGGCTTGGCGATCACCATGCCACGCTCCACATCTGTGCGCTCAATACCACGCAGCAGCAGACCCAGGTTGTCCCCTGCCATGCCCTGGTCCAGCATCTTGTGGAACATCTCCACGCCGGTCACCACGGTCGACATGCTCTTCTCGCGCAGACCCACGATCTCGGCCGGGTCGCCTACTTTCACAATACCGCGATCCATTCGCCCGGTCACCACCGTGCCGCGCCCTTTGATCGAGAATACGTCTTCAATGGCCATCATGAACGGCTTGTCCGTCTCTCGCACCGGCTCGGGGATGTACTCATCCACCACGCGCAGCAACTCACGGATGCTGGCATATTCCGGTGCATTCGGATCGGTGCTGGTGCTCTCCAAGGCCTTCAAGGCGGAGCCGCGCACGATCGGGGTGGTGTCTCCAGGAAAATTGTAGCTGGTCAACAGCTCGCGCAGTTCCAGTTCCACCAGTTCCAACAATTCCGGATCATCCATCTGGTCAATCTTGTTCAGATACACCACGATGCTCGGCACTTCCACCTGGCGCGCCAGCAGCACGTGTTCGCGCGTCTGCGGCATCGGACCATCCGGTGCTGCCACCACCAGGATGGCTCCATCCACCTGCGCCGCTCCCGTGATCATGTTCTTGATGTAGTCACGGTGCCCCGGCATGTCCACATGCGCATAGTGCCGCTTATCCGTCTCGTATTCCACGTGCGCTATGTTGATCGTGATGCCACGTGCTTTTTCTTCCGGCGCATTGTCTATCGAATCATACGCCCGGTACTGGGCTTTCCCCAATAACTGCGATACTTTCGTGATCGCCGCAGTCAGGGTCGTTTTCCCGTGGTCAATGTGTCCCATCGTCCCCACGTTCAAATGCGGTTTGTTCCGTTCATATTTCTGCTTCGCCATAATTGCTATCTCCTCTATGGATACTGAAAAGATAAATCTAAACTAAGTTCGAAGAATTTCCTGGGCAACGGATTCGGAAACCGGTGCGTAGTGATCGAATTCCATCGAAAAGACGCCTCGTCCTTGCGTTCCGGAGCGTAGATCCGTTGCATATCCAAACATTTCTGCAAGTGGTGCCATGGCATTGACTGCCTGTGCATTCCCAGGACGCATTTCCATGCCCTGGATCTCAGCCCGGCGACCATTTAGATTGCCAATGATGTCGCCGATATAATCCTCGGGTACGATCACTTCTACTTTCATGATCGGTTCCAACAAAACCGGTCCGCCTTTTTGGACACCTTCTTTGAAGGCAAATATGGCGGCCATTTTGAAGGCCATATCGCTCGAGTCAACTTCGTGGTAAGAGCCATCAAACAAAATCACTTTCAAGTCCACGACCGGATATCCAGCCAGCACACCGCTCTCGGAGGCTTCGCGAATACCTTTTTCAATTGCCGGGATATATTCTCGTGGAATACTGCCTCCCACAATTTTATTTTCAAATACAACCCCGCTGCCGCGCTCACCCGGTTCAATGGATATGACCACATGACCATATTGACCATGTCCACCAGATTGCTTGGCATATTTGTAGTTCATTTCAGGAACCCGTCGGGAGATCGATTCGCGATAAGCTACACGCGGGCGCCCCACATTGGCCTGGACACGGAACTCTCGCAGCATGCGATCTACCAGCACATCCAGATGCAGCTCACCCATGCCTGAGATGATGGTCTGCCCGGTGGTTTCATCTGAGCGCACCCGGAAGGTTGGATCTTCTTCCGACAATTTGCGTAAGGCTTCAGCCATCCGGTCCTGGTCAGCCATGGTTTTAGGTTCGATTGCAATTGAAATGACCGGCTCGGGAAAGCTGATATTTTCCAGCACAACGATTTTATTATCACACAGGGTATCGCCGGTAAAGGTTTCTTTGAAACCCAGTACAGCCGCGATATCGCCCGCCCGTACTTCGGCTACATCTTCACGTCGATCTGCATACATTCGGATCAAGCGCCCAATACGTTCACGTTTTCCCTTGGTCGAATTGTTGACAGTTTGACCCTGGGATAATGTGCCTGAATACACTCTAAAGTACGCCAGTCGACCGACATAAGGATCGGTAACAATCTTAAAGACCAGGGCACTCAAAGGTGCATCATCTTCTGCTGGAAGTTCGATGACCTCATCCTTGTGCGGGTCAATTCCCTTGACAGGAGGAATATCCGCCGGAGATGGCAGGAAATCTATAACAGCATCCAAAACTGATTGAACGCCTTTGTTACGCAGTGAACTTCCACAATAGATGGGTGTCGCTTTATTGTTGAGAACCGCGACCCTGAGTGCAGATTTCAGTTCAGCAACATCGATCTGCTCACCTTCAAGGTATTTAACTGTCAACTCGTCGTCGAGTTCGGCGATTCTTTCCACCATGGTGTGGTGGGCTTCTTCTGCACGCGTTTTTAAATCAGTCGGGATCTCAGCTTCACGAGGTTCCCGACCCATTTCATCTTCCCAATAAATGGCTTTCATTAACAGGAGGTCAATGACGCCCTGAAAAGACGACTCGCCCCCAATTGGCATTTGCATGGCAATCGCGTTGGCTCCAAGGCGTTGGTGAATGGATTCGATGGTGCGTTCGAAGGAGGCACCAATTCGATCCATTTTATTTACAAAGCAAATACGGGGGACTCCATAGCGATCAGCTTGGCGCCAAACAGTCTCACTTTGTGGCTCCACTCCCTGGACGGCATCAAAAACGACCACGCCGCCATCCAGAACACGCAGCGAACGCTGCACTTCTGCCGTGAAATCAATGTGTCCGGGTGTATCAATAATATTTACCTGATACCCCTTCCATTCAGCTGAAACTGCCGCCGAGACAATGGTAATGCCACGTTCACGTTCCTGCGCCATCCAGTCAGTGACGGTGGTTCCGTCATCCACCGAACCAATTCGGTGAGTCTTGCCGGTATAGAACAGGATTCGCTCTGTTGTGGTAGTTTTACCAGCATCAATGTGAGCAATGATCCCTATATTACGATACTTGTCCAGCAGGTGCAAACGTGCCATTAAAGAATATGCCTTTTTTAAAGTACAGACGATAACTGTGATCTAAACACGAAAGTGCGAGAAAGCCCGGTTGGCTTCTGCCATCTTGTGGCTCTCTTCTCGCTTGCGAATGGCTGCGCCTTCATTTTTGGCAGCGTCCATTAATTCATCAGCTAATTTTTCAGAGAACGATTTACCACCTCTGGCGCGGGCAGCTGCCAGGATCCAGCGAATTGCCAGGGCAGTCCGCCGGTAAGTTGGAACTTCCATAGGCACTTGATAGGTGGCACCACCCACGCGGCGAGGTCGAACTTCCATGACCGGGGCTACGTTTTTCATGGCGGTATCAAACACTTCGACCGGATTCTTGCCATCCGAACGCTTGCTGATCAGATCCATGGTGTCGTACACCAGGTGCGTGGCAACACTTTTCTTGCCACGGCTCATGATGTGATGGATCATAACCTGCAGGGTGACATTATTGTATCGAATGTCGGGGAGGGTCTTACGTTTTTCGGGTTTTGCTCGACGCATGCCAGCACTCCATTTTTTCTATAACTGACTGAATTCTTATTTCGGGCGCTTTGCGCCGTATTTTGAACGACCTTGCTTACGCTTGGCAACACCTGTTGTGTCCAGCGAACCGCGCACAATGTGATAACGCACGCCTGGCAGATCCTTTACACGACCGCCACGAACTAAAACCACAGAGTGTTCTTGAAGTTGATGACCTTCGCCTGGAATATAGGCAGTTACTTCAAGACCATTGGTGAGACGTACACGGGCAATTTTGCGCAAAGCAGAATTCGGCTTCTTGGGTGTCATAGTACGCACCACTGTACAAACGCCGCGTTTCTGGGGAGCGCCCTTGTCCTGGCGTACCCGGCGTTGTTTATTGGAATTCAAGGTGTACAACAAAGCAGGAGCCTTGCTCTTGACCTTCTTGGATTTACGACCTTTGCGGATCAATTGATTGATTGTGGGCACTTTCGCCTCCGAACAGGATTTCTAAAACTAATGATGATTTTCAATAAGCGAGGCCATCAACCTAAATGACCTGATGGCCTCGACTTTGTTATTGACAATGGGAAGTGCGATGCAGCGACCCTTTTAGGCAACGAAGAGATATTTTATCATACCGTGTATGCATCCGTCAAGGAAGAATCTAATAGTTATTTAACCGATCTCCAAGACCCAGCAACCCGGTTTCAAATTTGGGTGGATGAATTTTTTCTTCGTCTTTCCCAAACTTGACCACTTCACCACCATCGCTGACAGCTTCCACAGCCAGCCCGAGACTTTGCAGTTCTTTGACCAAAACACGGAAGGATGCCGGGATGCTCGGTTCTTCGATCTGCTCACCTTTGACAATGGCTTCATATGTATTTACACGGCCCTGGACATCGTCCGATTTGACTGTCAGCATTTCCTGGAGTGTATAGGCAGCGCCATAAGCTTCCAGCGCCCAAACTTCCATTTCACCAAAGCGTTGACCGCCAAATTGCGCCTTACCGCCCAGGGGCTGCTGGGTTACCAAGCTGTATGGGCCGGTGGAGCGCGCATGTACTTTATCTTCCACCAGGTGGTGTAACTTGAGGATGGTCATGACACCAACGGTTACAGGTTGGTCATAAGGCTGACCAGTCTTGCCATCACGCAACCATTGTTTTCCCAGGGTAGGGATCGGGCTGCCACTATCAAACATGGCTTTATTTGCTACGGCTTGAAGCTGCTCTTCAGACACATCCTCCTGCCCGTGATCATGCAGCCACATTTTCAAACAAACCCGGATGGCATTCTGGTCCCGGTCCAATCTTTCCTTGGCATCGACGGTGTGCTTCAGGAAAATGGTATCCGGATCATGTCCATGATCACGCAGCCACTCTTGTGCGGTGGCATAGCGGGCATAATCAAAATCGGAGGATAATCGATAGATATCATATTTACGCTCACCCAACCATTCGCCAAGGTATAGCCGACGGACTTCATTGTCATCTTCAATGGTATCAGGATCATATTCATCCTGTTTCAGCCATTCCCAGGCTTTCAAACCAGTTTCTTTCCAGGCCTGGTCAAAGATCCAGGTGCGGGCCAGTTCAGCTTCGATCTCAATTTCCTTGGCGCCATCGAAGACGGGTGTGACTGCCCGGAAACCCATTTGCCGTGCAGCCCATCCCAAATGCACTTCGAGTACTTGGCCAATATTCATACGACCTGGAACACCCAGAGGGTTCAGAATGATCTCAACCGGGGTGCCGTCCTCAAGGAAGGGCATATCCTCGGCAGGTACAACTCGTGAAACCACACCCTTGTTCCCATGGCGACCCGCCATTTTATCACCAGCGGTGATCTTGCGTCGCTGGGCGACGGATACTCTTACCATCGTATCCACTCCGGCAGATAGATCAGCATTGTCTTCACGTGTGAAGACACGTACATCCACAACCTTGCCACGTTCACCATGTGGCATGCGCAGGGAGGTATCCTTCACATCCCGTGATTTCTCACCAAAAATTGCCCTCAGTAGGCGTTCTTCGGGAGTCAGTTCTTTTTCACCCTTGGGAGTGATCTTTCCAACCAGGATATCGTTGGGGTTTACTTCGGCCCCCACACGAATAATACCGTTTTCATCCAGGTCTTTGATGGCTTCTTCACCCACGTTGGGGATATCGCGAGTGATCTCTTCAGGTCCCAACTTGGTATCCCTTGCTTCGACTTCATGCTTTTCAATATGGATGGAAGTGAAGCGATCTTCCTGCACCAGACGATCCGAGATCAGGATGGCATCTTCAAAGTTACCGCCTTCCCAGGAAAGGAAGGCAACGACAACATTCTGCCCAAGAGCCAGTTCACCGCTTTCAGTGGATGAAGAATCAGCTATGATCTCATTACGTTTAACCACCTGGCCTTTCACAACAGCCGGGCGCTGGTCAATACATGTACTCTGGTTGGAACGTTGATATTTTCTGAGGTTGTAGGTGCGAACATTCCCGTCATTTTCCCGGGTGATGATGGTGGAACCGGTTACCGAGATGACATCACCATCTTCCTCGGCGACTACCACCTGGCCGGAATCCCGGGCGGCGTTATATTCCATGCCCGTTGAAACCAGGGGGATTTCGGGACGCACCAGGGGCACAGCCTGAGCCATCATGTTCGAGCCCATAAGCGCCCGGTTGGCATCATCGTGCTCTAAGAAGGGGATCAAGGCTGCGCTGATACCAACGAACTGGTGGGGCGCGACATCCATATAATCCAGGCTTTCCGGAGGCCGGAAATCAAAACCGGAGTGATAGCGGACGGATACGCGCTTTCCAACATATTCCCGGTATTCGTTTAGGGGTGCGTTTGCCTGGGCAACCACAAATTTATCCTCGGCATCTGCGGATAAATATTCCATATCCTCCGAGACGAATGGCACAATAGCTACATCCCGCTTTTGTTTGGCAACCAGCTTAAGGTCTTTCGCAGTCAGGCGTTGATCGGCTTTGATCAGCACTTCACCTGATTTCGAATCCAAGATGTTTTCTCTCAGGCAGCGGTTTTCCAAGCGCGGATCATCACAGGGCAGGTGTTTGATCACCCGCCGGTAGGGAGTTTCAATAAAACCGTACTCATTTACCCGGGCAAAGGAGGCCAGGCGACCGATCAAACCAATGTTTGGACCTTCCGGCGTTTCGATCGGGCAGATGCGGCCATAGTGCGAGTGATGCACATCGCGCACATCGAAACCGGCGCGTTCACGTCGCAGACCCCCCGGACCAAGCGCAGAGAGCGTACGTTTGTGGCGCAGCTCTGCCAGCGGATTGGTCTGGTCCATGAATTGGGACAACTGGCTTGACCCAAAGAATTCACGCAGGGCTGCCACAACCGGGCGTATGTTCACCAGTGTAACAGGTGACAACTGTTCCTGGTCCCGGATGGACATGCGCTCCTTGATAACGCGCTCCATTCTGCGCAAACCAATGCGTAATTTATTCTGGATCAACTCACCCACAGTTTTAACGCGGCGATTGCCGAGGTGATCGATATCATCAGCCGGCTCAACCCCGTTATTAATGAGGATCATGCGACGGATCAAGCGAATGATATCTGCCTTGGTTAATGTGCGATGTGAGATGGGTATTTCTAGATCCAATTTCTGATCCAGTTTATAGCGTCCCACGCGTTCCAAGTCATAATGCCGTTGGTCGAACAATTGCTCTTCCAGGAACTGACGGGCGTTATCGAGAGTGGCCGGGTCACCGGGGCGCATGCGTTTGAAGAATTCGATCAAGGCAGCTTCGGCGATGGATAAATTCCCTGAAAGATCCCATTCGGGTTCCTGGCGCAGAGTTGTGGTGATAAAAAGCCGCTCAGGGTTATTGTCAATATCCTGGAACAGGCTCAATAATTCCTCATCGGTACCGCTCTTCAAAATATCGGTGGTGATCCCGTCGTTCACCGCTGCCAGGGCGCGCAGGAAGACCGTAATGGGTACCGTGCGCTTGCGATTAAATTTAAGGATGATGTAATCGCTTTTACGAGTCTCAAACTCCATCCACGCACCGCGATCCGGGATGAGTTTGGCCATGGCCAGGGAGCGGCCGGTGGCCCGGTCCAGAGGGGCTTCAAAATAAACACCAGGTGAGCGGATCAACTGGGAAACCACCACACGCTCGGTCCCATTAATAATGAAGGTGCCTTTTTCCGTCATCTCCGGGAAATCTCCCAGGAAGATGTCTTGCTTGATCGGCTCGGGTACATCCGGTCCGGCCAACAATACAGAAACATACATCGGACGGGCATATGTCAGATCACGTTCGACGCACTCTTCGATGGTATGCTTGGGTTCACCAAACCAATATTGCAAACCCCACTGTTTTGACTCTGGGCCGCGGCTGGGAAAATACAGCTTCATGCCTTTGTTGTAGGATTCAATGGGCGAGATCTCATGCAAGAGATCACCCAGGCCGTCTTTCTTCAAACGTTCAAATGAGTCCAGTTGTGTTTCGATTAAGTTGGGAAGATCGAGTTTAACCGGGATACGCGCATAACTCATACGGGGCAGGACAGATGCCATTTCTTTCTCCTGAACTTTATTTATGTACCCAGGGTAATTAATTAAACCTTGCCGCGCGCCACCCCTCTAGCGGCAGCAGCACGATAGGCAAACGAAAGAGTATTATACCGAAGTGTATCCTATCGGTCAAGGAAAAACCACACAAGATAAGGGTTTTAATATATTCGGTTGACATAGCTAAATAATCGCTTCGTTCCCTTTCCCCACAGGGACCTTCAGCAGGTAGGACGTGCGATGGTTGGATGCTCGCGTATCCAGTCGGACTGGTGCCGAGGTCAGCTCAGATTGTCTGCAGTAAAGCAACAACTCTGCCTACCGACCGGTCGGTTGTTTATTAATTTGAGGATATAAGATATAATGGAAAAAATCGATCAAAAAAAGTATCTTCTCAATAAGAGGGGAAGATGGGGGTGTTTGGGCGGCTTCGCCGCCCAAACACCCCCTGGTCTATTGAGATCATACAAAAAATCATTTTTTGGAGTTAAAGTATGGATTTTTCCCTCACCGAAGAACACCTCATGACAGAACGTATGGTTCAGAACTTCACTCAAAAAGAGATCCTGCCAGTCATTAAGGAATATGATCGCAAGCAGGAACCGATCCCGTTTGCCCTGCAGCGTCTTGGCGAGTTGGGAATCCTGGGCATCTGCATCCCTGTGCGCTACGGCGGGCAGGGTATGGATTTCATCTCCCTGGGTCTGGCCTGCGAAGGGCTGGAGGCTGCCGACACCAGTCTGCGTGTGGCCATGTCGGTGCATGTTGGCTTATGTGCATTGACCTTGTTGCAATGGGGCAGCGAAGAGCAGAAGCAAAAATACCTGGTTCCGTTAGCCAGTGGCCAAAAACTGGGCTGCGGAGTTTTCACTGAACCCGGTATGGGCTCGGATGTAGCCAGCATGAGTACCTCTGCCAAAAGGGATGGAGATTTCTATATCCTGAACGGGGAGAAAATGTGGATCTCCCTGGCCAGCAAGGCAGATTATGCCATGGTAACGGTTCGCACCAATCCTGGGGCAGCCCGCCCCTCCAACCGGCTATCCACATTTATCGTTGACCTGAACATGCCGGGTATCACGCGCGGCGATATTCATGGCAAACTGGGTGTCCGCGCCGGCTCAACCGGCTGGATCAATTTCCAGGATGCGCGTGTCCCGGTTGAAAACCGGATTGGGGAGGAAGGCGAAGGCTTTAAGATCACCATGAGCGCCTTTGATCATGGTCGTTATACTGTGGCCTCTGGCGCGGCAGGCATCGTGCGCGCCGCTTTGGAAGCCAGTGTCCGCTATGCCAAAGAGCGCACCAGCTTTGGCAAACCCATCGCTGAGCATCAGCTCATCCAGGAAAAAATCGCTCGCATGTCACAGGATTATGAGATCGCACGCCTACTCTATCTGCGTGCCGGTTGGCTCAAAAACCAGGGCGTACGCAACACGCTTGAGACCTCCTTCGCCAAAAAATTCGCCACAGAGGCCTCCTTCCGGGCGGCAGACGATGCCATCCAGATTCATGGTGCGTATGGCTACAGTGACGAATATGATGTGGAACGCTACCTGCGGAATGCACGCGGCGCGATCATCTACGAAGGCAGCTCTGAGATCCAGACCCTGATCCAGGCTGGCTATGCCCTCGGAGAGCGGCAGGAAAAACCACTGCGCTGTGAAATGCCAGCTTACGATCCGGATTATTGGCAGAGTTAATTAATAGGTGGAGTGTTTGTACTCCATTATTTGATTGACCAAATAGATATTAAATATTTCAAAACATTAAGGAGGCAACCTTGAAAATTGTAGCATGTATCAAGCAAGTGCCCGACTCAGCAGCCAAGGTCGTTGTTGAGAACGGGCGCGTCTTCTGGGGGGATGCACCCCTGGTGATCAACCCCTGGGATGAATTCGCAGTTGAAGCTGCCCTTCAGTTAAAGGAGAAGCACGGTGGTACCTTGACTGTCATCAGTGTCGGTGGTGAAAACGAAAAGGAAGCCATCAAGCACGCCTTGGCCATGGGCGCAGATGATGCCATCCTGATCGCGGATCCAGCTTTAAGTGGGTTGGATACCCAATCCATCGCACAGGTCCTGGCCAGCGCCATTCAGAAAATTGGTGGTGTGGATGTGGCTTTCTTTGGCCGACAGGCCATTGACAGTGATTCAGGCCTCACCCCTGCCCAGACAGCCCGACTGCTCAACTGGCCGGCACTTACCCTGGCCGCGGTTATCAGCGTGGAAGCCGATACCATCAAAGTTGACCGTGCCATTGAAGAAGGTCGCCAGGTGGTATCTGCAAAAATGCCAGCCGTCGTCAGCCTGGTCAAAGATTATGGCGAACCGCGTTACCCATCCTTTATGGGAATTCGCAAAGCCGCCCGGGCCGAAGTCCCGGTGTGGTCACTGGCAAATCTGGGGATCAGTGCTCCAACATCGGTCATAGCCTGGCCAGAGATCACGAATCCCCCCAGCCGCAATGTTGTCTGTGAAATCATCACTGGAAGCAGCCCCGAAGAGATCGCAGCCACCCTGGCTGATAAAATACTTGCGGAGAAAGTTCTATGAAAACCTGGGTATATATTGACCATTTCAAAGGACAGGCCATGCCTGCTTCCTGGGAAGCACTTGGCGCCGGTAAAAACCTGGGTACAGTCACTGCCGTGATTTTTGGCCAGAATGTGGAAGCTCTGGCAAAAGAAGCCTTTGAGAACGGTGCTGATGAAGTCCTGTTGGCTGATGACGTCACACTGGCAGATTACCGTGCCGAAGCCTTCAGTTCCAGCCTATCCAAACTGGCAGCCGCTGCATCTCCTGACGCCATCTTCCTTCCCACCACTACGCGAGGTCGTGAAATTGCTGCCATGGCCGCCATTGACCTGAAAACTGGCGTCATGGTGGACGTGACCGCCATAGAAGTTCAGGGTGACAGCATTGTTGTAACCCGGCCTATTTACGCTGGCAAATTACTCAGCAAAGAGACCTGTTCAACCAGACCACAAATCGTCACCCTGCGCGGCCGGGCATTCCCGAAACCTGCCACACAGGCAGGGCGTACAAGTACTTTAACCAAAGTGTCCCCAGCCATGAGCGAAGCAGATATCAAATCCAAGGTTGAGGGTTACACCACAGCCGAAGCTGGCGTCAGCCTGATCGACGCAAGTGTGATCGTCTCCGGTGGGCGCGGTGTATCCAACAATCCGGCTCTGACTCCTCCGGGAGGGTTGGACGAAAAACAAACCGAGATATGGCGTGCCCAGCAAGGCTTTGCCCTGGTCAAAGAACTGGCCTCCGTGCTTGGTGCTGCCGTTGGCGCCAGCCGCGCTGCCGTGGATGCAGGTTATGTAACCTACTCCCACCAGGTTGGGCAGACTGGCAAAGTCGTCTCCCCAGATCTGTACATTGCCAATGGCATCTCTGGCGCCATCCAACACCTGGCAGGCATGCGCACCAGCAAGGTCATCGTGGCGGTCAACAAGGACACGGACGCGCCTATCTTCAAAGTTGCCCGTTATGGTGTGGTCGGTGATCTATTTCAGATCCTGCCAGCCCTGACGGCTGCCTTTAAACAACGCCTGGGAAAATAATTCCCTACTTCATCCATCAATTCGTACAAGATCGGGTCTCTTTGAGACTCGATCTTGTTATTACTTGCAATTTATTTATAATATCTATTGGATATTCAATGTATTTTATTGACTTTATTTATTATTAAGATATATAATTCAATTTAATTAACTTGATCTCCCGGAGAGTATGATGGCCGATCCAATTAACAAAACACCTGTACCCGACCAGTGGGCAGCCAAATTTTTCACCATTTGGGTGGGGCAGGCTTTCTCGCTGGTTGGAAGCTCACTGGTTCAATTTGCATTGGTGTGGTGGCTGACCAGGGAAACCGGATCTGCAACCGTTCTGGCAACCGCCACATTGATTGCCATGCTGCCGCAAATATTCCTGGGTCCCTTTGCCGGTACGTTCATTGATCGCTGGAATCGAAAAACTGTCATGATCGTGGCCGACAGCCTGATCGCGTTGGCTACCCTGGCTCTAATTTATCTGTTCAGCATTGGTAGACAAAGTATCTGGGCAATCTATGCGATCCTGCTTATCCGGTCGGCAGGTGGATCCTTCCACTACCCTGCGCTGCAAGCCTCCACATCTCTAATGGTTCCCAAACAACACCTGGCGCGCATTGCAGGTTTAAACCAGACCCTGCATGGGGTCATCAATATCATCGCCCCACCCCTGGGTGCCTTGCTTATCAGCATTCTTCCGACACAATCCGTATTATTTGTGGATGTGATCACTGCCGCCATCGCCGTCTCACTCCTGGCAATTGTGTCCATCCCACAGCCTGCCCGCATTCAAGCCCAGGCCAATGGAGAGATGAAAACCACCTCCTTTCGGCAGGATCTGCGTGAAGGCTGGGATTACATGGCAGCATGGCCAGGTTTGCTGGCTGTGGCCATCCTGGCCATGTTGATCAATTTCCTGCTCACTCCAGCCAGCTCCCTGATCCCACTCATGGTTACCAAGGAATACCTGGGTGGGGCACCTCAGCTGGGATTGCTGGATTCGATTTTTGGAATTGGGGTGATCGTTGGTGGATTGATCTTAAGCGCCTGGGGCGGTTTTAAGAAACGTATCCTCACCAGTTTGGTGGGTATTGTTGGAATTGGCGCAGGAATATTGGTCTTTGGCAGCCTGCCTCCACACCTTTTTTACCTGGCTCTTTCAGGAATTTTCATGCTGGGATTTATGCAGGTTTTCGCAAATGGCCCATTGCACGCCATTCTTCAAGCCACTGTGGATCCAGGCATGCAGGGTCGTGTACTCTCCCTTATTAACGCTGGAGCTACTGCCATGTCTCCACTCAGTTTGTTGGTAGCCGGCCCGGTGGCGGACGCGTTGGGTGTTCGCACCTGGTATTTGATTGGTGGCAGCGCCTGTATCCTGGCAGCGCTTTGCGCCATGTTCATCCCCGCAGTCATGACGATTGAGAGCAATCAACTTGCAACGGTCAACCCAACACTCTCCCGACAAAACGATTGAATCTGTTATTTGTTCCTCTCCTCACTACAATGTCCTGCGCATGTATCTGAACCATATTCCTGTTATTGGTTAGAAATACGACGATAACGAATATAGGGATTTATGTTAGAAGCATAAAATAACATCATCTCCCTATAAACCCGCTCAGAAGGACCATTAAGGTCTTCAACATCACCACCCCTGCCAACCAGAGTTCCTTATTCTTGCGCACGGTTTTCCTTCCATTCCATCCAATAATCCATGATTACATCCGCCAGAGGGATGTCTTTTTGCAAGAGCTTATCGCGCACTTTGCAGATATCCACCTGCCGTAGGATCAATTCCTTTAAGGGGCGTGAGAGGGTTTGGTCTCCCATTACCAATGCCCCAACCAGAGTGCGATCCCCAATGAGCAGGCGAACATGGTTTACATCTGACCCCGATTTCATGGCAATGGCATTTGGCAGCTGACGGAATGTTTCGCTATCGCCACGGGCAAAATTCACGATATCTTCATCGCTTGTAGTACCTCCCACCATGCCAATGATCGTCGTCGTAATTCCCGCCAGGCGGGTGACATTGTAGGCTATTTCTTTTAGATAAATTTTTTTATCTCCAGTCATATTCAAACCAGCGATATAACCTTGCTCACGTGCCGGGTTCCATAAGCTGTCTAAAAGGGAACGCCCGGAGAGGGGATCGTAAACCTGGGCCACATCTCCGGCAGCAAACACATCTGACTGATTGGTCTGCATTAATTCATTGACCAGTATGCCCCGTTCAACAGCCAACCCGGCAGCTTGAGTAAGTGCCAGGCGCGGCTTGATTCCCACTGCATATGCAACCATCTGGCATTTAATTATTTCACCTTTATTCGTGACGACTCCAACCACCCGCCCACGTTTTCCCAGAATCTCTGTGGCTTCGGTATTAAAATGGATCTGAATTCCATCCTCTTGCAGCTTATGTTCAATGATGCGCGATTCGTCTTCATCCAGGACATTACTCCAATATCGGTCACCCCGCAGAAAATAATGTATTTTAACTCGCTGTGTAGTAAGGCCTTCCGCCAATTCCAGAGCTGTGATTCCCCCCCCGATCACCACCGCAGATTTTGCTTTGCGTCCCAGCTCATGGATCCGCCGGGCATCCTCAAAATCATCCAATTTGACTACCGATTCAAGGTTGTATCCGGGGGTTTTCATAGGTGAAGCCATCGATCCTGAGGCGATCAACAAGCTGTCATAGGGCAGCTTACCTGAACCCCCGATTTCAATTTCATGATTTATTGGTAGTATCCTGGTTACATGCCCTTTCACATAATGGACATTACCACGGAGCCATTTACGCTGGTATGCTGGGAACAATCCCTTATCCGGTAATTCACCACTTAAATAGAAAGCCAAACCAGGACGTGAATAAAAACCATGCGGGTCATCACTTATCATAAATATTTCCCCACTCGCATCCCGCGAGCGGATTGCTTCAGCCGCAGCCACTCCGGCTACTCCTGTTCCGATGATTATGTAACGCATCATTCCTGATTCTCCGTAAACAGATTTGCTCGTTCAAAAAGTAAAACTCCGCGAAGCAGCGGATTCCACATTCACCGCAATTCGGGCAATGGCTGTCCTGAATGGATTTATTCGTCCAAACATGCATGTATACATCGATTCCAATTGGACATTTTTTGGAACAATTTCCACATTGTACCCATAAACATCCATCCGGCACGACCTGTCCGCTGGAAAGGGTTGCATGGAAATGAGTGTTTTCCATAAGAAGATGTTTCATTTTCTTTTATTGATATGGGTGACTCCAGTACCATGTCTAATCTAATAATATGACAATAAGAATGATTCTTGAGGAATACTTGAACAATCACTCCTTGATGGCAAACATGAAGATCATATTCCATAAAATTCGGGATTGGGAAATAAAACCCCCGCACCTTTCAATTCCAAGATTAGAAAGCGAAGGTTGTTTAAATCTAATTCCAATTCTGTTTTCTTTAATCCTTCGGATTATTACTGTCATGGCACTTTGTACAGGTAGCTGTACTTAAATTCACCTCATGGCAATCCCTGCAGCTGGCACCTTCGTGGTCGATACCATTTTTACCATCAATCGTGGGATGGGAACCTGTATAACTGGCGCTCCAATTACTCGTTGAGTGACACTGGTCACAATTTGTTCCAAATACTCCGGCGTGGTAACTTGGCTCGGAGTGACAGGCCACACAGGCTGAAGCTGTACCCTTATAGACACCATTGATATGGCAGGCCTGGCAGGCTACGCTCACATGCTGCCCGGTCAGCTTGAAGGCTGCCAGGGAGTGGTCAAAGGTTGCCCCGGACCAGCTGGATGTGCTGTGGCAGGAGGCGCAGTTCGTGCCAAAGCTGCCATTGTGCTTGTCACTGGAAACATGGCAGGCATAGCAGGTTGAAGGAGTATCCTTATAAACACCATTGGCATGACAGCTCTGGCAGGTTATGCTCACATGCTGCCCAGTCAGCTTGAAGGCCGCCAGGGAGTGGTCAAAGGTTGCCCCGGACCAGCTGGATGTGCTGTGGCAGGAGGCGCAGTTCGTGCCAAAGCTGCCATTGTGCTTGTCACTGGAAACATGGCAGGCATAGCAGGTTGAAGGAGTACTCTTATAAACATCATTGGCATGGCAGCTCTGGCAGGTTATGCTCAGATGCTGCCCAGTCAGCTTGAAGGCTGCCAGGGAGTGGTCAAAGGTTGCCCCCAGCCAACTGGATGTGGTGTGGCAGGAGGCACAGTTCGTGCCAAAGCTGCCATTGTGCTTGTCACTGGAGACATGACAGGCCACACAAGCTGAAGCTGTACCCTTATAGTCGCCATTGATGTGGCAGCTCTTACAAGCGACGCTCAGATGCTTGCCATTTAATTTGAAGACTGCCAGGGAGTGGTCATATGATGCTGGAAGCCAACCATATGTGGAGTGGCAGTTTGCACAGTTGGTTCCAAGGCTGCCTTTATGAGTGTCCACCTTAACGTGGCAGGAGACGCAATCGGACGGAGTTCTTTTATGAACACCGTTGGTGTGACAACTCTCACAAACTACACTGACGTGCTTCCCATCCAATTTGAATATAGCCAGGTTATGGTCAAAGCTGGCAGGTTTCCAACCATAAATCGTATGGCAAGTTTCACAATTTGTTCCAAACTGGCCTTTATAATTATCATCCATGGCATGGCAGCCAGCACATTCTTTTGGTGCATTTGCGAAAGCTCCAAGCAGGTGGCAGCTTTCACAGGCAACCTCGAAATGTTTCCCTTCCAGTTTAAAACTGGTCAGACTATGTTCGAAGATTGCAGGTTTCCAACCCTCTGAATTATGGCACCTTGCGCAATCGGTGCCTAAACTACCCAAATGCGAGTCATCCTTCTGATGGCAATTGGAGCAAGCCTGTGTGGTTGCCTGCAATTCAGTTATGGAATGCTGATTTAAATGGCATTGTGAGCAAGTTGTCTCGATATGCTTTCCACTAAGGGGAAAAGAGATTGTCTGATGATCAAAGTCTTTACCATAGGTATCCAGTCCATCATGGCACGCCAGGCAATTGAACCCAAAGGATAACAGGTGGGATTGGATGAAAACGATATTCTTCTCCATGTGGCATGTTCCACAAACAAAAGGATCAACGCGCGTAAAATAGTTGGCATGGCAATCTGTGCAGACTACTTCTGTTCCAAGAAGATTGCTTTTGTGTGCTTTGAGAGAAAATCCGAAGGCGTCGTGCGGGAATTTCAACCCCTTGATAACAGTTAGAGGTGCGTCTGGTCCGTTATGTTCGGGGTGACAGGTGTGGCATGTCTTACCAGCATTGTTTTTAAATATGTCTCCATGTAGAGTTGCAGCATCTTGAGACTGCAAGGCCACATCCGCGTGACATTTCACACAGCGATCTGCCATACTGGCTGTCTGCCATGGTGCTGTATGGCATTGCGAGCACTCGCCTCCAATATCCGCATGCGAGACCACCCCACCCAATGACTCGCCAACCTGGCTGTTCAACGCACCGGGACTGAACAATTGGTTGCCCTGTGCCAGCACCAGGCCAGTCACGATCACCAGCGTCACCAGTGCCGAAATCAAGCCGCTATTCGTCAAACACCCGATCCGTTTTCTCATACTATTCCGATCAATTATTTTTTGAATTCGTTAATGTAAAAGGGTGGCGTAATAAATGGCTGCCCCGATATGGATAAAGGCCGCTGTGAATAATGCCATCCCCAGTGGTATGTGCACCGTGTGCCAGATCGCCAGCATGCGCCGCGCACTCGTCAGCGACCCTACCTGCTGCCGCAATCTCTCCTGCTCTTTCTTCAAGCCTTCCACTCTCTCGTTTACTTCCTTCGCCTCCAACTTCCCTGTTTCCTGCATCCCCTCCATGCGTTTCACTTCCGCATCCACTTCAGCCATCATCTGCTCCAGCACCGCCGCCTGTACTTCTGCTCCATCTGTGCGCGGCACTGCCGTGTAGATATACCGCCCTACAAATCCGCTCAGCACGATCACTACCGTCATCAACATCACCGCCCCTGCCAATCCTTGAAACTTCCAGGAGCTATGCAACAGCACCATGAACGGCCCCACCAATCCCGTATATATATGAAACTCCAGCCAATCCGACATCCGTCCCCAACGCGCTGTGCGGCTGCGCTTCCGCAGTGAATACAACAACTCGGTCATCAGCATCAGGATGAATCCCAGCACCCCCAACAAGTGCCCAAAGAATCCGCTGGATGCAGGTACTTCCTGATACCACACCGTCACCAGAAAATACACCCCCCCAATCAGCAGCATGCTCAAAATTGCCAACCAGAGTTCCTTATTCTTGCGCACTTCTCTGTCTCCATTCCATCTAATAATCCATCACTTTGTCCGCCAGGGATGGAATCAATCCCTGACACAAACCAAGAATATACTAATTTCAATATAGGTATAAGAATTATTAAAAACAGTCCCGGGTAACCAGCTATTGGCGATCTGTTGAGCGCGCCATTGAAACTGTCTGACCCGGGTTGCTAAAGATTGAATTATTGTTGGATTTTCTTAAATATATTTGTTCGCTCAAAGCGCAACACACCGCGCGGGCAGCGTTTCAAGCATTCTCCGCATGTCAAACAATGACTGTCTGCAATGGATTTACCTTCCCAAACATGCTGACGGATATCAATACCGATCGGGCAGTTAAATGTACAAATACCGCATTGGACACAAAGTTCCTTCTCTGTGACAACTTGTCCGATGGATAAAGCAGTAAGACGGCTGGTTTCCGTGATAAAAAATTCTTTTAGTCCCATAATATTTTTAGTCGTTTAATTATAATACAAATTACGGATAATTTTTACCCAATTAGTTTATAAAAATGGTATAGGGATAAAATTAAACCGGTTCGAAAATCGAAACCGGAATCATGGTTATAAGTATACCACTTTGGGTGATAAGTAACAAGTGACCCATTGGAAATGGTATTTCAATATATTTGTTAATTCGTTCGGGGGGTTAACATCTTTTCGGGGGGGTTGTTCCGATCCAATTCCAAATATAATTGGTGAACGGCGCCTTCAAGTAAAAATTTCAACCGCAATCGCTCTTTAACAGGTTGTGTCAGCGGGCTGTACAGGAACGGAGCTCCAACTTTAACTTTATGTGACTCATGCACAGCCACAGGGTAGAAACCAAGCCTTCGCCGGGTGGCCTCATAATACATATCCCCCAATCGAAAAACGGTTTTTTGGAACGGGTAGAACTTTGTCAACGAATCTGAACCTAGATTTGCATATTCCGGAAACACCAGCAAACATTTCCCTTCCTGCAGTAAAGCCAGGCTTTTTTTCAGTGTCTCAAACAATAACTCCTGTCCCCCCAGGTACACAGGGATGCCCTGGATTGACTTGATCAAAGGTACCGTGATCCTGGTTAAAGCTTTAGCAAATTTATGACTGAAAGGTGGAGACAACTTTAAGCGCGGTTCCACAAAATCGACCCGGATGTAATCAGGAGCCAGGATGGGATCCACCATCTCGCCCACAACCCAGGGATATAAACGAAACGGAAGAGAGCAGACTGTGCCAATCGGGCCAAGCGGACCGAGGTGGTTGGCAATAAAAACCGCCGGACCTTTGTCCGGTAAATTTTCCTCCCCGAACAATTCTCCACCCCAAACAAAAGCATCCAATCCCTTGACCAGAAGATGGTAAGATGAATCCCTCATCGAGAAATCCTCCTAACATAAACATAAATGCATCTTCGTTCTGTACTACTCTACCTTATTTTTCTCTATACTTCAAGTTGTTTGGGAGCGGGTTTCAAAATATTTGAACGAATTCTTAATGCGTCCCGTACAAAAACCTCTTGCACCACTAAACCACAAATGCACAAAGATTTTTTAATAATGAATCTTCATGGCTTGGTGTTCGTGGTAAATTCATTTGGTTAAAAAGTCAATATTATTAATTCATTCAGAGTCTTGCCTATAAAACTAATTCACCCCAGCATCAGCCTCGACCTATACTGCAACGCTTCCGCCAGGTGCACGGATTGGATCACATCGCTGCCTGCCAGGTCTGCGATTGTGCGGCCCAGTTTCAGCACCCGGTGATAACCGCGCGCTGAGAGTTGCAGCTGGTTCATGGCAGTACGCATCAGGGACTGCCCGGTCTCATCCAAAATGCAAAACTTGCGCACTTCGCCAATATGCATATCGGCATTGGAAGATATATCCTTCAGGCCTTCAAAACGCTCGCGCTGTTTCTGGCGGGCCAGTTCCACACGCATTCTGATCGCCGCCGAAGTCTCCCCCAGGCGTCCCTGGCTCAGTTTTTCATACTCCACGCGTGGTACTTCGATATGGATGTCGATCCGATCCAGCATAGGACCCGAGATGCGCTTCTGATATTTGGTCACGATCATTCCCGAGCAAGTACAGGGTTTAACCGCATCACCATAATATCCGCACGGGCAGGGATTCATGGCCGCTACAAGCTGGAAATTAGCCGGGAAGGTCAATGACCCCTGCGCCCGGCTGATGGTCACGATCTTGTCTTCAATGGGTTGCCGCAGCACTTCCAACACACGCGTCCCAAATTCGGGAAACTCATCCAAGAACAAAACGCCCCTGTGCGCCAGGGAGATCTCACCCGGGTGCGGCCAATTTCCGCCTCCCACCAGACCAGCGTGGCTGATGGTGTGGTGCGGGGAGCGGAATGGGCGCTGGCGGATCAGCGGTGTCTCGGGCGGGAGCTGATCCGCCACCGAATAGATGCGGGTAACGTCCAGGGCTTCGTCAATGCTCATTTCAGGCAGGATGCCCGGCAGGGCGCGCGCCAGCAGGGTCTTGCCCGAACCGGGCGAGCCGCTGAGTAGGATATTATGTCCCCCGGCAGCCGCCACTTCCATGGCACGTTTAACATGCTCCTGACCTTTGATCTCGCTAAAGTCCGTGCGTGTCATGACCGGTGGTTCCTGTGACTCAACCGGCACATAAGCCGGGATCACCTTGCGGCCGGTCAGGTGGTTATACAGGCCAGCCAGTGAAGCCACCGGGATCACTTCCAAACCCGGGATCAAGGCAGCCTCAGGGGCATCCACCTCGGGGACAATAATACGCTTAAATCCAAATTTTCGGGCTGTGGCTGCCATGGGCAGGACACCGCGCGTATGGCGGACGGTTCCATCCAGTGATAATTCCCCCACCACCAGAGCCTCCTCCACACTCGCCTGCGGTAAATAATCAGCATATACCAGGACCCCCACCGCGATCGGCAGATCGTAGGCTGGACCTTCCTTGCGGACTGCCGCTGGAGCCAGGTTGACAATGATGCGTTTACGCGGATAGGGTATGCCTGCGTTCTTGACAGCCGCCTGGACACGTTCACGGCTTTCCTGTATGGCGGCATCCGGCAGACCCACGATGGTCATACCCGGTAAACCCTGGCCGGTGTCCACCTCCACTTCAACAATGACCCCGTCCAGTCCAATAACCGCACAGGAAAAGATACGCGCAAGCATGGCATAAGTGTAGTGGCGATTATGGGAATAGTCAACCAAGGTGGCTTATAAAGATGAATTATATCAATCCGCAGGATTTTCACAGAGTAAGGATTCATTCCCCTGATTGACCACAGTCAGACTTTATACAGCAAATCCGCAAAACGCCTGAGCATTTCCCGCACCACGCCTCGCAACGGCAGGGTGGCGGCCATCCCATAAACCGGAGCACTGCCGCCTTTTTCCTGTGGATGTTCCCTCACATACGTCACCGCCTCACGCAAGTCTTGGACGAATTTCTCAGCCACGCCCGGTTGGGTATGACGCAGCGTCAGGGCAATATGCACCGCATTGGGTTTTTGCAATGGATTCAGACTCCAATTTTTGGAGATCATATGATCCATCACCTGAAAAATGTTCAATGTATCAGAGCCAAAGGCGAGCACCCACAGCGGATCCCCTAACAGGTACACTTCAGGAATCTCAGCGATGCCGACCTTGATGGCTGCTGCGGTCTCCAGCAGGCGTTTTGTGGCATCCATGTAACCTGCCTGCCCCATCGAAATCATGGCTGCCCAGCAGACTGCGCTCAAACCTCCCGGCCGGCTGCCTGCCAGGGTGGGCGAAAAATACAAACCGCCTGGCCAGTCTGACGCTGTGAAGTATTGAAACCGGCGCAGTTCCAGGCCCCGGTAAAGCACCACCGAGGTGCCCTTGGCGGCAAAACCATATTTATGTGTGTCGGCAGACATGGAGGTTACACCCGGCAGGCAGAAATCAAAGGATGGCACAGGGTAGCCAAGTTTGTGTGCCCAGGGCAGCACAAAGCCTCCCAAGCAGGCATCCGTGTGGAATCCGATGCCATGTTGCCGCGCTATTGTAGAAAGTTCTTCGATCGGGTCGATGGCTCCATGCGGAAAAGACGGTGCAGAGCCAATGATGGCGATCGTATTGCGGTTGATGGCACGCCTGACCGCGCTTACATCCGCTCGGAAATCCGGGCCAAGTGGTGTACGGTTCAATTTGATCCCAAAATATTGAGCTGCCTTATCAAATGCAGTGTGAGCCGAGACAGGGGCGATCATCTCGGGATGTTTAATCCCCTTTTGTTGGCGTGCCCGGTCACGGTAGGTCTTTATGGCCAGTAAAATGCTTTCGGTGCCTCCTGAATTGACTGTGCCACAGATCTCGTCTTTCGTCTCAGCCGCCCCAAGCATGCGGGCTGTCATGGCAACAATCTCGGCCTCAAATTTGGTGGAACTCGGCCAGATATCCGTGTGCAGGGGATTGGCTTGCGAATGAATTGCATACACCTGGTTTAGAAAATCCACAAAACTCTGGTCACCATGGTAGACTGCGCCTGAAACGAATCCCTCTTGCCAACGGGGTGCCTCTTTGTCTTTCAAGTCTTCCAATTGGTGGATAATTTCAGACCGATCCAATCCTGTTTCAGGGATCTGGGTATAGGATTGAAAATCATGGCTGTAAGGCTTGACCGATTCTTCCATGCCAGCCATGATGCCATCATATTCCGCCTCGATCTTTGCCTTAACGCCTGGCAACCGGTACAGATATTTTTCAATCTTAGCCAGCCAACCGGCAGGCAGCCACTTCAATTGATTTTGTAAATTCTGGATATCCATGCAGTTTCCTTTCCTTGTTGCCTTGCGCAAGTCCCACCATTTCTATTGTATCATTTTTCACGATAATACTTGAGTCCACTATGAAAAGGTCCGTTCACAACTAAGCCATAAAGGCACAAAGAATCATTAATTAAGCAGCCAAGTGACATGGTGTCTCGAGTCCCCGCTTTTTCGGGGTAGTGGTAAAGTCTCATAGTAGTAAGGTTATGACTATATTTTGGTGTAATCCAGAACAGATTCTGATTTGAACCCTGCTTAAAATGTGAACAGGAACGTCAGATCATTTACATTCGTGCCGGTCTCGCCTGGCTTGAGCAGATCATCCAGAGCGGAAAAGAAAGGATATGAATCATTTCGTTCCAGGTAAGACTCAGGTTGCAGCCCAAGTTCAGCCGCCCGGGCAAAGGAATCTCCAGTGACAACCGCCCCGGCCGCATCTGTGACCCCATCCTCTCCATCCGTCGCCAAAGTAACCAGCATCACATCCGGGAAATCTGCCAGATCTGTCACCGCCGAGAGAGCCAGCTCGAGATTGCGCCCCCCGCGCCCATCCCCCCTCAGGCTGACGGTGGTTTCCCCCCCGGCCAGGATGCAAGCCGGGTGCGGCACCGGGTCCGCCCTTTGCCAGGCCCAGCGCAGGTGGGTGCATAGCTCATGGGCAACCTCACGGGCTTCACCCTGAAGATCGGTGCGTAACAGGTAGGTATTGAAACCCTCCAGTCGAGCCTGAGCCAGGGCAGCCTGGGCTGCCAGTAAATTGCTACCGACGATCAGATTGTGTACCTTCTCAAAATCGGCTTTCCCCGGCAATAACTTATCCAGATTGCTAACCAGGATATTCAAGATGGATTCTGGCACTTTATCACGTAACTGATACTTGTCTAAAATATTTAACGCATCCGCCCGTGTGGTTGGGTTTGCCACCGTCGGACCACTAGCAATTGCTTCCAACGGGTTGCCAACCACATCCGACATTATCAGGCTGACAAGTTGAGCCGGGGCGGCGGCTAGTGCCAATCCGCCGCCTTTGATCCTGTCCAGTTGCCGCCGCAAAGTATTGATCTCGTCGATCCGGGCACCACATGTCAGAAGTTGGGCGGTCAGCACCTGTATATCCTCCAAAGAAATTCCAACTTGGGGGCAGGTCACCAGGGCGGATCCTCCTCCAGAGATCAGGCAGATCACCAGGTCACTTGCATCCAAGCCTTCCAGCAGGCTGAGAATCTGCTCACCAGCCAGTAGACTGCGCTCATCCGGGATCGGATGCCCGGCTTCCTGGATCGTCAGACTTCCAGAATAACCACCCGGGCGGTATTTAGTGACGATCAGCCCTGCACAGACACGATCTCCAAGCAAATCTTGCAAAGCAATTGTCATGGCAGGGGCAGCTTTGCCAATGCCAATCAGCAGGATCCTTTTGATTTTTTCCAAGTCATATTCCAAGTTGCCTATGCGCAGTTTTTTCCCACTGCGCTGGACAAACTTACGTACGGCCGCGCCGGGTTCAACTGCCTGAACAGCCGCAGCCAGTATCCTTTGGATACCCGGTCCATGCGGGTTATTGCGGAATGAATGTGTGGAAAATTTTTCAGCAGTTATCATCACTTCAAATGATAGCATCGGACAGGAAAATCAACAATAAAAATATAACGTTCCTATTTCAGCACACATTTAGGGCTTGATGCAATAGAAGGGCAGAAATCCATCTGTCAGTCCATTTGCTTTTCGGTCAACCAAGAAGGCTTCTACCTATGTCCACTGGTATTCATCACTTTCTAAATATTTTTAACCTTCGCGGTCTCTGCTGTTAAAATCATACGGCACACTTCTTTTAGTGTGCCATACATCCCCAAACATGGGGTTTTCAGCCAGATATTGCCAAAAATTGCTATATATGGGGCGAGAGGGGGTCGAACCCTCACAGCCTTACGGCCGGTGGGTTTTAAGTACTTACCGTATAGCCCATCCACAGGTAGCCCATATATGCATTAAAAGGCTGTTTTCTGGCATTTTTCCCCGTATTTTATGGGTCGTTCGGCATATAAAAAACAAAGGAGTGTGCCAAATGTCAGAAAAAATCGAGACCCAGAGGACTCTTCAAATTTCCATCGTTGATGATTACCTGTTGATGTGGATGGAAGCCTTCCTGATTGACCGTCAAACGTCTGGAGTTGCCGAAGGAACTCCAGACTTCTATCGAATAAAGCTAAAAATGTTCGCTGATTACTGTGACGCGCAGACAGTAAAGAACATTTCTCAAATTACCCCTACCTTGATTCGACAATATTTTCTTTTCTTAGAAGGAGCTGGCCATAACCCTGGCGGGAGGCATGCTGCATTTCGCACAATGCGGGTGTTCCTTTACTGGTATGAAGATGAAGTTGAACCGAAGGATTGGTCCAACCCTATCCATAGAGTGAAAGCACCTAAGGTCCCACTAGAACCGATAGAACCGGTTTCGATTGAGACTGTTACGAAAATGATAAAAGCTTGTGATAGAGATACATTCACAGGAGACCGGGACATTGCCGTTTTTTTGTGTCTCCTGGATACTGGAGCACGAGCAAGTGAATTCTTAAATATTGATCTGGTTGATACTAACCAGGTGAGCGGGGATATTCTCATCCGGCAAGGAAAGGGATATAAACCACGTACTGTTTATATTGGAAGGCAATCCCGGAAGGCTTTACGAAAATACCTGAAACACCGCAGTGATAACAACCCTGCCTTGTGGGTTACTCACCCCCGATTTGATTCAGAGCGTATCAAGTACGATGGGTTGCGAGAGAGATCCTTCGTCGACGATCCCAAGAAGCTAATCTAGAAGGATCGACTGCTCACGATTTTCGAAGAGCTTTTGCTCTCGCGATGCTCAGGAATGGAGTAGATGTATTCACTCTTGCGAAGTTGATGGGACACGAAGGCATCACGGCCCTGCAACGGTATTTGAAGCAAACCAACCAGGATACGGAAGCTGCACATCGTCGAGCAGGGCCTGTTGATAATGCAGGGTTGTAAAAGCCTATAACAAATAACTCACAGAATAAGAATATTAAGTTTACTTCAGATCGTTTGCTTGAACCACAATCCAATCCATATCTTCAATTCTGTTAGCTGTAAGTTAGCTGGAGAAAAACATCCAAATTAATTCATGACTCAAGTAACTAAATAAATATGGAAATACCTAATCCATAAAATCTAATGTAAAATCAATTTCTGTCCCTTCTCACAAACTCAGCATCCATATTTGAGATTGAGAGAATCGTCACATTTCTCAAAAAAAGAATTCACTCATATAAACTAAAAGGAAAGCATTGTTATGATCAAGAATACTAAGAATAAGAAAAAAACACAGCTCAATCCTCAAAATACATCAACGAACACACACCAACAAAATCAACCGCTAATTCTGGACGAAGAAACTCTACGTGCCGGCGAAATCCGTTTCCACACTTTGAGTGAAAATTCGTTGACTGGCATTTACATCATCCAGGATGGTAAGTTGAGCTACGTCAATTTAACCTTCGCGAAGATCTTTGGATATGTTCCAGGCGAGTTGATCGGAACCGATCCTCTGCTTCTCATAGATCCAGTAGATCAGAATCTAGTAGCTGATAAAATGCATTGTCGGATTTCTAATGAAATTGTTACAACTCCAAATGAATTTCGTGTCAAATGCAAGAATGGTGAAAATAAGCAAATCGAGGTTTGGGGAAGCTGGTCTGTGTTAGATGATAGTCCAGCGCTGATTGGAAATATTGTTGATATTACCGACCGTAAAAAAGGAGCAATAATGCTTTCTGAAAGTGAAAAGATATTCCAAAATCTATTTGAGAATGCGCCTATCGGCATCCTGCATTCACTTCCGGAAGGAAGATTCCTCCGGGTGAATTCGACTTTTGCCCATATGCTAGGTTATGGATCACCAGAAGAATTGGTTGCCATGATTACAAACATCAGCACCCAAATCTATGTGGATGGGGATAAACGCAGTGATGATTTGGCTGGCATCTTAAATAGTAATGGCTGGTATTCCACAGAAAACCGTTATCGTTGCAAGGACGGCATCATCCTGAACATTAAATTGACTGCACGAAAGGTACTAAATTTGGATGGCACGATTGCATATTTTGAAGGTTTCGTCGAGGATATAACTGAACGTAAACGTGACCGGTTTCTTGTATCCGACTAGCTCCTATAGTGCAATAGCAAAATTATTTCCACTTGACCTTGCTACCACGCGATCCTCCTGGTTCTATAGAATTTCAGTTGTGAAAGGGTACCTTCACTTCTTTATTGTATTTTCTTAATTTAAAAATCACCCACTCTTTCATATAGTTGGGTGATTTTCTAAGTAAGGGTAATCTAAAGATTATTTTTATTTATTAATCTACTTTTTATACATCTGGAATGTGTTTATCCATGACATCATGAACTAGCTGAAGTTTTGTTTCTGAGAGCGGTTGGGGTTGGCACTTTTCAAATATTTGTTTGGCTTTAATATTCAAAACCTCACGCAAATCTTTTCCTCCATCTGCATTCCAATTCCCAAAGTATCTCCTGTCCAGAAAACGCGGATTCCAGAAATTTTTATAATTGATACGAGTATGTTTTTCTTTTAGGAAAGAACCCGCTGGTCCTACTTTATTCATTACATCTAACGGAACGGTGTCGTTATTGAATTCCATTGGTTTACGAATATGTTTTACCATTCCAATTATTTCGTCGGCAAATAGAACCGACTCAAAAGATGAGGTAAGACCTGATTCTAAATATCCACAATCATGTATGATATTGCAGCCATTTAGAGTAGCGTCATAAAGTGAAAGGGCATATTCTAATCCTGCCTGCGCATCAAGGATCTTCGAATCGGTTGCACCACCTATGCAAAAAAGAGGAAGTCCATAGAAATGAGCCATATCTGAAAGCCCCGCATTTAGTGAAATCAATTCCGGTGCCCCATAACTGAACATCATGTTGCTCATATCCATAACAGTACTATCGCCACCAAATATGAACTTTGCTCCGGGTTGTTTGTTTTGGAATATGACAAGACCACTTAGACATTCTGCAACAGCTTGAACAAGAGTTCCTTCAATAGTTGCCGGTCCATTTGCTCCCATCATAGGACTACCAATGTAAATGAATGGAATCCCGTATTCGCAACAAACCAATCCCTTGCTAACTCCCATTTTTGTATGAATTAACGGAGACATGGGCTCTGTGTATAGAATAAGTGACGGTTTTAATTTAATTTCTTCAAAACCACCTCTGGAAGCAGCAGCCATCTCAACCATGGTTTGCATATCGTTTCTACCATGACCTGTAACGATAGCGGGTTTCTTGGTGTTGAGCAGCATGGCTTCATAGCCATGAATGAAGTCAGCGCCAGAATGTAGATCTTGGGCGATACCAAAAGACATTACAAAGTCTATGTTCGGAAGCACATCACAAAACCGGGCTAATCTTCCAACGTCGTCTTTCGTACTTTGCCTTCGTTTTCCTGTATATAAATCCATTGTATTCGGACAATCAGAGCCGGTTCCATAAAAGCAATGATCTGATTCAATTGACATGGACGGATTTCCATCTCTATCATAGACTTGGAACTGTTTTGGAGCTAACTCGATGGATTCAATCACTAGTTTTCGGGGGATTTTTACTCTAGAAGGTAGACTTATATCACAACCGGCATGACCAAGAATATCCAGCGCTTCTTCACATTGAACAGTGCAGCCGACTTCTTCAAGTAATTGCAGAGCTAACTCATGAACCTGATTAATTTGTTCCACTGAAAGAATGCGATTCGTCCTATTTTGCAGTTGAGTTTTATCCATATATATTTCCTTTAGCTTGTTAGATCAATGTTACAAGTATGGTTCCCGGAGAATCACCATAGTGAAGGGTTGTTTGAGAGTGTAATAATTTATTTTAGGGCAAAACACTTTATTACTTTATCTCGGGAAATAATCAAGACCCATCATTATTACAAAGCTGTTCCCATTATTTCCAATCGGAATTTTTACGCTATGTAGAAGAAAATTTTTAATCTTGTCAATATGAGCCTCGTATCGTCATACAGAATAAATACACTTGTTAAGACGAAGAATGATCAGATAATGGATTCATATATTCCCAGAAATTGGAGGAGGGTTTAATATCAAATTTCCTCCAATAACTTTTGAATATGCTGTTGATAAAGTCCGATTAATTTCTTCGTGATTTGCCCTGGCTTGCTTTTATTGATAATGGACGAATCAATTTTTTGGATTGGGAGTACCATTCGACTAGTACTGGTGAGAAACGCTTCCTCAAGACAATCAATATCTGAGATGTGAATTGCAGATAGATACACCCTGATACCATTTTTTTCAGCCAAATCTAATATCACTGAACGGACAATTCCAGATAAGACCTGCTCACCTTCTGTCCAAACCTCGTCTTTTATTACTGCGAAAAAATTACTGCTCAAACCCTCCAAGATCTGCCCTTCACTGTTGACCAATAAGACTTCGTTAATATTCTTAGGCACCTTACTCCTAATTAATTCTGCTCTTTTTAAGAATGAAGTAAGCTTGGCCTTTGGATTATCCCTGATGGTTTTTTGTAATACTGTGAACACTCCCTTATCATAATCTTCCAACGTAGGAGTAATTAATGGTTCTTTTGAAATATAGATAGCAGCAGGTAGAGTGTCGAGATTTATGGTTAAACGAATACGCAATTCCTGCTCTAGGGATATTTTTACCACCTCCCGAAGAGCATCTCTTATCAAGAGATAATTTAATTTAATCGGTTTGTTAATTAAATTCGCAGATTCTTCCAAGCGGTGAAAGTGAGATTCCAGCAGGAAAAATTTATAATGGTCAAATGTTCTAAAAGTTGTATATATTCCATTTGGAAGCTGGGAAGAGATTTCATCCAATGTGGAAGATCTTTTTTTATAGATGATTTCCTCAATCTTGGATGCTCTGCTTGGATCACATACTTGCCATACCCGGGCTCTTGGCATAATTCTCGTCTACCTTATTCAAATTTCAATTTTATAATTCTTGAAACTATCGAGCCAATTAAGTACCTGTGATGCAAGCCACTCTCTATGCCAGACAAAGGAATGATTGGCTTCATCATGAGTGAGGAATGCGCGGGGTTTGAAGGCATTTTTAAACAATTTTTCTGATTGGGGGACAGGAACAAGCTCATCTTTTTGTCCGTGTAAAAGTAAGATTGGGCGTGGACTGATTTTTGATACTTGATTTAACGGCAAAGTAAATTGACCAAGATCCTTCCATTGGGTAATAAATTCCAAAGGAGTGATTCCATTCAACCAGGGAGTGTAATTCTTTGCGGCATCCAGCTCCGTGAAACAGAGTTCACGAGGATCTGCTATTGTTGCAATTGCTATGACGCCCCGTACACGCAAGTCTTTTGATGCCACATTGATAGCAGCCCACCCTCCCAGGCTATGTCCGACAAGGAATAATCGAGAGGTGTCGATCTGTGGATATGAACCGGCACATAGAAAGTCTATTGCAGCTATTACATCATCAGGAATTGTTTTAAAAGTATAGCAACCTTCACTGCCCCAACACCCACGATAGTGGAAAATGAGACTATTCCATCCGTTTAATCTCAAATTATGGGCTAAATCGAAATTCTTCTCAATACCTGGGACGCCGTGCAAAATAATCACGGTAGGTTTGGGTTCATCACCGCTTGCGAGAAAAAGCGTTCCCAGTAAATGGTACCCTCCGCTTTCAAAATATATACCTGCTTGTCCTTGTTGTGTCATATATAAATAATCAGTATAAGATCATTGTTCAGTAATTAGGCGGCTAAATTTGTATAGTAAATGATTATTTTTTTCGATTGCTTTGGACTTCCATCAAACCCAATCCAAGGATTTGATGGAAGTTCCGCTGGATGTCGATAATCAATGGACTGAGTTTTTGGATCTTTTGAGCAAATACTATTCCATCTCATTTTTTTATCTGCTACCTTTCTGTAACATTTTTCTTTTGGCAAAGTAGGTATTCAATATTGTTGGAGGTTTAAAAAAATCTTTATTATTTCAAAACATCAAGATCTATTGTAAATTTAGCTCAGAGTGTTTTTTAGGATCTTTCCATCTTTCATCACCATCCGGATTTTGGCAGATTCAGTAATCACATTAATATCTTCATCGGGATTGCCATCAACAATAATAATGTCTGCCCATTTTTCGGTTTCAATTGATCCTGTCTTATCTTTTAGACATAAGATTTCAGCATTGACACTCGTTGCGGCTTTTAATGCTTGATAGGGTGAAAGTCCGACCAGATCCACCAGGAATTTGATATTCATTGCTTCCCCACCGCACATCACCCCAAAGAAATCTGACCCTGAACCAACCGGAATACCACAGTCAGTTGCCAGTTTTGCTGCTCTTATAGACCCTTCCATAATTGAAGCACCATCTGGCGAACAACGCGGGTTCGCGAGTTTTCTCAAAAACCACTCAGAGGCTCCATTCTCCTTCCCATATTTCTCTGCCCACCATACTACCGCAGTGGTAGAAACAAGTCTTGTACCATTGTTTTTCATTAGTTGGGCAGTTCCTTCAGTTAAATAACTTCCATGTTCAATGGAGCGAACCCCACATTCTGCTGCAAGACGATTGCCTTCATCATTAAGGCTATGTGCCATGACATATTTTCCATGTGCAGCTGCTTCCTCACAGAATATCCTTATTTCAGTTTCCGATAAATGAACTTGCCAAGGTTCATCATTCGGACTTGCACAGCCACCTGTTATGCAGATTTTCAGGTGATCACACCACATTTGAAATTGCTCCCGTGCAGCTTTGCGGCAATCGTCTTCTCCATCACATAACCTCATCAAGTTTATAAATGGTGTTTTGCTTGCATAGTTCATTGTTCCACGCACATTGAAATCTCCATGTCCACCAGTTACACTCATTAGTGGGCCACAAACCAATATCCTTGGTCCATTAATTAATCCGCTATTTACAGCTTCTTTATGCGACCAATGTCCTCCTCCTCCGTCTCTTATCGTTGTAAATCCCGCATCAACGATCTTTTCCAACTGGGATTTAATTTTAAGCGCAGTGAAGAAAGGAAATTCTGTTAAAACACCTCCCATATCAACAGTCGTCACCGCATAATGAGAATGCGCATCGATCAACCCCGGCATGATTGTTTTTCCCTCACAATTAACCACCATGACATCGGTTTTATGCTGACGCGTACCTGTGTATATATCCTTGATAATGCCGCCTTCAACAATGATGTTAGCATTCTCAAAAGGTACATCGCCTACACAATCTAACATTCTTCCGTTACTCAGTTCAGTGATCATAATTGTTTATCCTTTCGAATACAGATGTGATTTCCGATTTACTTGAATTAAGACAAGATTATTTCTTTAAATAAGAATTCGACCTTGTTAATTTGAGCTCCTTATCAATTACTTTTCAGTATTATTAGCGGGTATTAACATTCAATTTTCCACACTGATTCCTCGTTATATCCAGTAATTACTCTAATGTATCCCGATAAATAATTATCACATTCCGAATCTCCAGTATCCACCAATAATGGCCCTTTCAATGAGAGCAATTTGTTTTTTGTAGCAATTACGATTAGATTTTGTTTCCCCACTTTTCTGATGACTCTGGGGCTAATTTGTTGGTTTCCACGACCAAATATATAGCCCTGCCCGCCGATTATGGTCACTACTATTTTCGCGTTCTTGCCTTCGATCAGACCCAAAAGTTGCTGCTCATTTAGATCCTTCCCAATTAATTGTTTTCTGTAAATTACATCTACACCGAGCAGGGTTTTCTCAATTTTTAATTCATCACCAATTGCCTTAACAGTTGTACCTGGCCCTAAGATATAGTAATCATCATTCATGCCATCAACTACTGCTTCAGCGATTGTACGGTTATTACCCGCGCCCAGACTGGCTGACTTCGCGCTTTGGATAAGTCCCTTTTCATGTGGAACCTGTAAATAACCATATAATCGAGCTGAGACCTGCCCCTTGCGAAAGAGATCTTCATCTATATCCATCACTTCCATTTCTCGTACCGGCGCAGACCCTTTCAAGAACATTTTAATCAACTCGCTGGCTCGATGTGGATTCACGGCATAGACACTGGAATGAATTTTGACGCCGGATGGGATCCCCAGAACTGTGGCTTTGTCACCAATGGCTTCATATATATCTCGTGCAGTTCCATCTCCTCCCACAAATAGGATCAGATCGATCTCAAGATCCACCATTTTGCGTGCAGCAGACTTCGTATCTTCAGCACTTGTTTGATCTGGAACAATTTCGCCCAATACTATCGGTGAAAAACCACACGCCTTCGCCTCATCCTCACCCATCCCTTTTGGATAAGTGAATAGATCAAACTCATCCTTAAATGGATAAATATCCTGCAATGTTTCCATAGCTCTTTGTGGAGAAATAATTTCAGCTCCCATCGCAAATGCTTTCTTAACGGTTTCAATCCCATCACTGCCTTTCAAGCCCACTCTTCCACCGATACCAGCAAGGGGATTAACAATTAATCCAAGCTTCTTTTTTCTTTCTCCGGGGTTCAAATTTTATTCACTCCAATGATCAGGTAGGATCGCTATCTTCTCATGCATGTCAGGTACATTAATTCTATAAATATTCCTCTATGAATAAGGATAAAAGAGGAAAAATGTCTGGAAAATATTAATCTCAAGATCTTCCAATCACTAAATAGCTCTAAAATAGTCAATCCATTCGAAAGAAGGCAAACCGATCGATTATGATAAACCTCTCTTCTGATACGCCCTCCAGGTTACTTTGGTCCTCTTAGAGTCGAGTAATGGTTCCAGATTGGTCTGGTGTATCGTACAGTGGTGAGGAGCAGTTCGAATGATCTCAGGATTCGAGTATGCTTCTTTAGATATTTGATGGAATGCTTCTACAAACCGATCAAGATCTTCCTTGGAAGCGGCTTCGCTTGCCTCGGGTGTCACCGGTTCAGGAATAATCACGGGTTCATGACTTTCAAAAAAAGTTTGAATCCCAAAATCAGCAATACGTAAGTTGACCTCCGCAGATCCAATACCGGTTTCTTCTTTCATTTTCTGTAAATGGAACCTTGCTTCTTGTAGTTTTCTGCGGTTTGGCCAGGCAATATCAACACCACGCACTTCAAGCATCTTCTTGATTAGATAGTTATTATTGATCACCGCCCATTCCGAAGCTTCACGCAAACCCTGCTCACCCATGCTCATGATCCAGGCATAAGCTTTTAATACATTAATTATTACACCGTAGAAGACTCCGGTTTTTCCTATTGTTTTAGGAAGATTGTAATTTAGGTGATATTGTGAACCGTCAAATTCTAATAATGGTGCCGGTAAGTATTCACGCAATTCTTTCTTAACTCCGATAGCACCCGCTCCAGGTCCGGCAGATCCATGCGGTGTTGAAAAGGTTTTATGCAAATTGAAATGCATTAAATCAGCGCCAATATCTCCTGCACGCATACGCGTCATAACGCCATTGAAATTAGCCTGGTCAAGCGCAACCAATCCGCCATAGGAATGGATAAGTTTTGCATACTCTCCAAGTTGACTATCGAAAACACCGGTATCATAAGGTGCTGTCAAGAATAGTCCGGCCGTGCGATCAGAAACCACTGCTTCTAGTTGATCTAAACCAATATCACCTGTATTCTTATTTGGATGAAGCTCAATCACTTTAAACCCTGCAGTTGATGGGCAACCGGCGTTACATGGATGAGAGACTGCACAGGTAATTACTTCATTTTTATGTAAATTCCCATTTGCACGATGATATGCGCGCATAATACAAGCATTCGTATAAACGCTGTGGCCTCCACCCCTTGGTAGAAAAGAAAATTCATCCATACCAGATAACTCGCACAGCCAAGTCCGCAGGTCATACATGATTTCCAGCAGTCCCTGAAAAGTTTCTTCAGGCTGCAGTGGGTGAAGGTATGCAATGGATGGTAATTTTGCAAGCTGATCATTGAGTTTTGGACTGTATTTCATCGTACAGGTGCCCAAGCCAATGTTCACACCTGAGTCATAACCAAATGTCTCTTGAGATAGACGCAAGTAATGGCGCATTACTTCTGGTTCAGATAATTCTGGTAAAGCTGCAGGCGTTTTGCGGCAAATTTTTTTAGGGATTTTCTTGGTGATATCCCCCACCTTTACTTGGATCTCTTTCTCTGCATTTGGAATGATTTCATTGCGTGAGCCTTTTCTGGACAGTTCATAGATCACAGGTTCGTGCCATCGCAAAGCCTGATAACCGGTATCAATATCTGCATATTCCTGGTATTGATATTTCGTAGTTTTGGAATTTGTTTTAGTCATGGTTTTACTCCATTAAATAATTGTTCTCAGAACATCAGCAAGCCTGTCAATATCCTCTTTCCGGAGCATCTCGGTGACACAATACAACGCCGATTGTCCTAGGTCCGGAAAATCATTTGTGAGATCTTTCCCACCCAAGATACTTTTCTCGAACAAGGCCTTATTAATCACCGCTACTGTCTTACCAGTTCCATCGAAATTAATTACAAACTCATTGAAATGAACCGATGAGAATAGAGGAGTCTTTATACCTGGAATCTTTGACAGAATATCAATCGCATATTGGGTATTTTGCATATTTGTCTTTCCTAGCTGTTTAATCCCTTCGAAACCCAATAACGCCATATAAACAGCTGCAGAGATTCCCCATAACCATGATGATGTACCGGTAAACGACCTGGCATGAGCGCGTGTTGAATAAAGCATACGATCCCAAAGCGTGTGCCATGAGAAAGCCAACTCTCCTGGAACAATGGTATTAGAAATACCTACCAAGTATGAAGGCAATAGTGTCAGGAAACGATCAGAATCATTTACTGCCAGGATTCCCATTGTAGCGCCACCACAACTTTGGGTCATGCCCATTGGCTGCCCTTCACCACAAGCGATATCTGCTCCATATTCTCCAGGTGCAGCTAGCAAACCCAGGGAAATTGGATTGATACTTGCGATAAGTAATGCTCCTACCCTATGTGCGATACCGGCGATCTCTTCGCATTGATCCTCAATGAAACCCAGGTAACTGGGATTTTCAACAAACACGGCAGTTGTCTTAGAAGACAGTTTGCGTTTAAGATCATCCAAGTCCATTAGGCCAGTTTTGGGGTCATGATCAATCATTTTCAAGTCCAACCAAGGATCAGCATAATTTCTAATCGTGGCAAGTGTATTCGGGCTGATTGTGCTTGGTATCAATATTTCTGTACCACCGGTTGCGCGCGATGCAATATGAAGAGCGTCTCCAGCAGCGGTAGTTCCATCATAGACTGGAGCAGATACCACATCCATATCTAATAAATCCCCCATCATACTTTGGTATTCGAACATGGCCTGGTACCGACCATGATCCGCCCAATCACCACCTGCATACGCTGTCAGGAACTCCGAACGACCGGTGATTTCGCCACACAATGCGGGTACATAGTGAAACCAACATCCAGCACCCAAAAAACTTAACATTTCCTGTGTCGTGCGATTCTTTGATAAAGAACGTTTAATCCTCCTGTCAACTTCCATTTCTGAAACTGGCTCTTTGGGAAGTTTCAACTCTCCTTTAAAACGAAGAGCTTCAGGAATTTCCTCATAAATTTCGTCAACAGTTTTATATCCTGTTACCTTAAGCATTTCCTCCCGTACTCCAGGAGCGCTATTTGGTATAAAACGATGAACTAATGAATTTTTCATTTTACAATCCTTTTAGAGATGTTTTAAAATTGTTGAATAATATATCGTAATTTGAAAACCTTGATCAAATCAATCGCAATTTAATGGATTTTTCATCAATAACTACCTAAGCATCAACCAAGATTGTCTTGCAGGTTTGAATGGCACGTATCAGATCGCCATGCATTTCTAATATTTTCTCTTTTACATGAATGCACTATGGAATTTTGAATCGCATGAATTTATCCAGTATTAGTGACACCACACCATTCAATGATTATCATCGCATAGATCTTTGTTGCATCTAGTAAATCATTAATTTCAATATATTCATTGGCAGTATGTGCAACTTCTATACTTCCTGGACCCAAAGTAATAGTAGGAATACCTGCCTGGTTCAAGAAAGTAGCATCATCAACGGCAGTGAAGCCATAATACTTGGCAGGTTCATTTAACACTGCTTCACAGGCAACAGCAGCTGCTTTACAAATGGGTGCATCTTTGGAAATATCGTAGGGTGGCCACCACCATCCTCCTGACCAATCCAGCTCTGGTGGATTTTCTCGCAGCCAGGAATCAGTTTTGGCAAGTTGTGAGAGGTATGTTTCGATTTCTTTCATCACTTGTTCTTTGGTCTCTTGAGGTGCATGCCAGATCACATATGTTATCAAACATTCCTCAGGGATGAAAGCAATTCCGTTCAAACCACCTGCAAATGTTGTTGGACAAAGAGTAAAATGCCCCGGACGTGTAAAAGCCGGGTGGGTTTTCGTTTGACCCCATTCATCTTCGAGGTTTTTTAGACCATTGAAGATGATCATAGCTTTATCGACTGCTGAGACAGCTACATCTTTGCCACGTCCACCAGCCCTGATCACTTCATCGCGCATGGATGAATGCGCTGCTTTGCCATGAATGGTCACCTTCAGAAGCAGAACCCCGGGAGAGGCTGTCAAGATTGCCAACCGATAAGGAGGAGCCGATCCTTCCACTACTATCGCAGCGTCAGCTCGATAACCACGTTTGACAGCGGCTGATGTACCAATTTCGGGTTGCATCATCTCTTCGCCTGCAACGGTTTCAACAATAACATCCCCTTTGGGCTTGTAACCAGCTTTCAGTAATGCTTTAAGCGCATAAATTGCAGCGACATCCCCACCTTTCATATCGGTTGTGCCGCGCCCATAAATTCTTCCATTGATCACCTTGCCGCTGAATGGTTCAGCAACAGTCCATAATTCCAATGGACCTGGGGCAACTGTATCAATATGCCCGTTGAAGATAAGTGAACGTCCGCCAGAGGTGCCTTTACACACACCTACCAGGTTGGCCCGCCCTGGTTCTTCTTCCCACATATCTGTTTCCAATCCAAAGGATTCCATCACAGGTTTGAGGTATGCATTGACCCGTGATTCACCTCCGATTCGCTCATCTTTTAAGTTAATATCCAGATATGGATTTATACTTGGAATTTGAATAATGTCAGAAATGACCTTGATCATTTCGTCTTCCAGGCTATTTACAGCTTTTATTACATTATTCTTGATCTCTTCATCAATCATATATCCTCCAAGTCAATTATTCTTCTATTTCGAAATTGCTCCCTTAGAAAAAACTGAGATTGTTAGATGCAAGAAACCTTGTCAACTTGCTCAAATTACAGGAAGATATTCATTCGCCGGGTTTCAGAACCAGAACCTTCCTCTCGTTCTGGTGAATCTTTTGTAAAATCGCCACCGTGAATGCGGATCATTCTGGATGCAATTTCATAATATCGCATCAAATCACATCGTACATTTTTATGTATTAACAGTCTCGTAATATTGGTTTGCAGCTCGATTATGTTTAATTTACAGTTATTGAGGAAATTTCAAGAATCCTAAAAACCCTGAATTTTTTAGGTCGGCATTGTTATATGCTACTTTAGATGCCACACCATTCAACAATAGTGAGCGCATATATTTTGGCTGCATCAACTAAATCTTCGATCTCAATAAATTCATTGGCTGTATGAGCGATCTCTATGCTTCCTGGACCCATTGTAATTGTTGGTATACCAGCTTGGTTAAGAAACGTAGCATCATCTACTGCTGTGAAGCCGTTATACTTGGCAGGTTCGTTGAGGACCGATTCATACGCAATTGCAGCTGCTCTACAGATGGGGCTATCTTTAGGAACATCATATGGCGGCCACCACCAACCTCCCCACCAATCAAATTCCGGTGGATTATCACGTAGCCAAGAATCCGTCTGGGAAAGGTTGTGTACATGTGTTTCGATTTCTTTTATCACTTGTTCCTTTGTTTCCTGAGGAGCATGTATTATCACATAAGTAAGCGTACATTCCTCGGGGATGAAAAAAATTCCGCCAAGACCTCCTGCGAAGGATGTAGGACAAATCGTAAAGTGCCCGGGGCGCGAGAAAGCTGGGTGAGATTTAGTTTGTCCCCATTCTTCTTCCAATTTAATTAATCCGTTGTAGATGATCATAGCTTTATCGACTGCTGAAACTGCAACTGCGCTACCACGCCCTCCAGCTCTAATTACCTCATCACGCAAGGTAGAATGCGCAGCTTTGCCCTTAATCTTGATCTTAAGGAATAATACACCAGGAGAGGCTGTGATGATTGCCAGTCGATAAGGAGGAGCCGAGGCTTCTACTACAATTCCTGCATCAGCACGATGACCGCGTTTTACAGTTGCAGAGGTGCCAATTTCATGCTGCATCATCTCCTCGCCTGGTACGGCTTCAACAAGGACATCTCCCTTAGGTTGATAACCTGCTTTGAGCAGTGCTTTAAGAGCATAAATAGCGGCAACAACCCCACCCTTCATATCGACCGCGCCGCGTCCATAGATCTTTCCATTAATTACTTTACCGCTGTAAGGATCGGCAATATTCCACAATTCCAACGGACCAGGAGCGACTATATCTATGTGCCCATTAAATAGCAATGACCGCCCACCGCCTGATCCTTTACACACTCCTACAAGGTTGGCGCGACCTTCTTCCTCTTCCCACAGATCTGTCTGCAATCCAAACGATTCCATTACGATCTTTAAGCACTTATTTACTTGTGTTTCGCCACCAATTCGCTCAGCTTTGAGGTCAGGGTCGATATACGGATCGATACTTGGAATTTGAATAATATCCGCAAGGGAATTTACCATTTCGTCCTTAAGGTTTTCTACAGCCCTAAAGACATCCATTTTTATTTTTTCAGTAATCATTCTTCTCTCCTCTTTGTCATTTATTCTTTTTTATGGTGAACCCACAGAGTCAAATATCAACAGTCCGATATAATTGTTAATCATGCTTCTAATAAATGTTGATCACCGTATGCTCATTGGCTTAAGCTGGAGTTGATTTTGATGACCTCCTAATATTTAATATGCGTTTCATCAGTCGACCTAGTAATGCAAGGATATCCATGATCCCTTTGGGCATAAACATCATCGTCAGAATCACGATGGTTCCCAGGATCACCAAACGCCATTCCAGAGTTGGGCGCAAAAGCTCGTTGACAATGGTGATAATAAATGCACCTATCGCGGCTCCGGGGAAAACACCCAAACCCCCAAATAGAACCATTACCAATACGATCAAGAACACATCCAGGTTCATCGAGGCTGGTGAAATCAAAGAGAAGTAGGAAGCATAATAAGCCCCAGCAGAGCCTGCGATAAAGGCAGATAATGCAAACACAAGAAGCTTATATTTATATTCATTAACCCCCAATGATTTTGCTTGTGGTTCAGCATCACGTAGGGCAATAAATGCCAGACCGATATTGGACTTGATAATTAAGTAAATAATGGACAGGAACATGATAAAAAATCCAAGGGAAAGGTAATACCAGGGCACAAGTTCCTGGCGGGTAAAAACATAACCAAACAGACTTGGAGCCGGTATCCTGGTTAAACCCCAAGATCCTCCTGTTGAGAAATTTTCAAATTTTCCGGGTCCTGCCCAAACGATAAGTGTTGGTAATACGAAGTTCAATGAAAAGGTCACAATCGCCAGATACATTCCTTTTAATCGGAGACAGGGGATGCCAATGAGAAAACCTATTATCGCAGCCGCAATACCACCCGCGATATAACCCAGCCAGGGCGTTAATCCAATATATTTTGCAAGCAATCCTGAGGCATAACCGCCGATAACGAAAAAAGAAAGGTGGCCAAAGGAAAAGAGGTTGGCATAGCCCAAGATCAGATCCCAGGAAGCAGCCACAACCCCCCAAATAAGGCACAGGATGATGATGTTCATAATGTGATCATTGTCATGGAACAGAATCGGGAGGATGGCTAATAATAATAGTAAGCCAATCCTTGAAAGGTTTTTTAAAAGGTTATTTACCATGATCCAAACAGTCCTTTCGGTTTAAATACCAGGAGAACAACCAATACTGCCAGGAAGAGAGGCATTGCCCAGATACCACCAAGGAAATAAGAAAGAAATATTTCGGCAATTGAGAGAGCAAATGCAGCGATCACTGTTCCTTTGATATTACCCAAACCACCTAAAACAATTACAACAAATGCCTTAAGAAGAGTAGACCATCCTACCAAGGGGTATAACAATGTGCGTGGGGCGAGCAGGATGGCCGCCACAGCTGAAAGCAAACCAGCAATACCAAACGCCACGCTGTACAAGGTATTTAATGGCAGCCCGACTATCTTTGCACCCACATTATCCTGCGATACAGCCCGTAACGCCAACCCGATCCAGGTTTTCGATAAGAAAAGTTGCAAAATAATGAACATCAATATACCAATAACCAACATAAGGACATCATGTTGTGCAACTACAAACTTTCCAATTTTAAGCGTCCCTTCCATTAGATGGGGAATGGTCTTGCTTAATGGTCCAAATATTACAAGTATTAAATTATCAAGTGCCAAACTACATCCGAGGGTCACAATAATAACTGTGAAATCCCAACCCGGGAAACGGCGCAAGGGTAAAATAATTACTTTTTCAAAAATCATTCCAGCAATAAACATAACTACAAGAGTTATCGGAATGACAAGATAATAATTCCATCCCAGTACTCCGACGGAAAGGTACCATGCCAGGTAACCACCCCAACTAAAAAATGATCCTTGTGCATAGTTGAACACCTTGGTGACGCCATATACCAATGTCAGGCCCATCGCCATCATCAGATAGACTGTTCCCAGGGTGATACCTGCCAGTAAAAGGTTAATGAAGGTGTCGAGATCCATTGAGTGAATCCTCCTCTTAGATTCCCAGGAACATCTTACGGATTTCTTCGTTGTGATTGGCTTCCTCTTTACTGCCTTCAAATATGATTTTCCCATCTTCAATGGCGTAGATACGGTTAGCATAGTTTGAAGCAATGAAAGTACTTTGTTCGACAAGCAGGATGGTTGCACCTCTCTGACGGATCTCCTCGATGGCTTTAAAAACATCCACTCGCAGGTTTGGTGCAAGTCCAAAAGATGGCTCATCGATAGCCAGGAATTTAGGACTTGACATCAACCCCCGTCCAATCGCCAACATGCGGGCTTCCCCTCCGCTCAATCCTGATACTGTACGATCGTTGAGGGTTTTGAGCTTTGGAAAGAGCTGATAGACCAACTCAAAGTTTTCTTTCATCTTCGATCTGGCATGCTTTACATATGCCCCCATTCTCAGGTTTTCGGCTACAGTCATTTCAGGAAACAAGTTGCGGTCTTCGGGGATGTAAACCAAACCCATCTCGACAATAGCTTGGGTGGATAAACGACTAATGACATGGTCATTATAGTTAATTGAACCTGAAACAGGCTTGAGCAGCCCGCAGATTACCTTTAATAGTGTACTCTTGCCGTGACCATTGGGTCCAAATATTGCAACAAACTCTCCCTCTTCCACTTTAAGAGAAACATCTTTTAATACCTGGACTTCGCCATAATAGAAATTGATATTGTCAACTTTAAGCATATTCGGCTCCCAGATATACTTCAATCACTTGCTTGTCTCTTGCAACTTCTTCCGGTGAACCAATACAAATTTTTTCACCATTATGGATGATCATCATTCGTTGCGAGATCGCCATCAATACTTTCATTAAATGTTCAATCACAATTATGGTAATTCCTAATTCATTATTGATCCGTTTGAATAGTTCAACGCTTTCATTAATTTCTTTCGGGCTTAAACCACCGATCGGCTCATCAAGCAAAATCAACTTTGGTTCAGTTGCTAAAGCCGCTCCAAGCATGGTTAATTTTTTATCAAACAATGGAAGGTGTTTCGCTTCAATATGCTGCTTTTCTGTAAGACCTATGAATTCCAATACGTCATTGATGATTTTTTTTTCATTGAGCGAATGATTTCCGAAATGAGCCCCGATACGAATATTATCGTATACCGTTAGCGTGGAAAAAACAGTTGGAATTTGGAACGTTCTGGCTATCCCTTTGAGGCACACCTGAAAAGGACGCAGGCGGTCAATTCTTTCACCAAAATAATCGATTTCACCTGAACCCGAATAGATTCCGGAGATCACGTTAAACAAAGTGGTTTTACCTGCTCCGTTCGGTCCGGCGATCCCAAATATTTCCTTCTCATTAACATCAAAGCTTAAGTTGTTTACAGCTGCCAACTCGCCAAATCGTTTTGTGATTTGTTTTGTCTCTAGTATTATTGGCATGGATTTTTTTCTCCAGGAGGGTAGGGGATGGGAGTTGATTTCTCCCATCCCCGTGTTACTTATCTTCTATCGAGAAATTATTTGAACCATGGAGGAGTTTGGAACGCGGTACCTTCCATTGGTTTTGACCCAAGATAAAGTGTTACATTTTTCTGATCCTGGATCTGGATGAACTGGACGGGGAGCCAGTCATCCCCAGCGCGACCGACATGGGTCGCTGGGTCCATTCCATATCTACCAGCCAAACCTACATATGGGTGCTGATCAAGTTGCTCGACATAGGTGTCAATGCAGTCAAATGCCTTGAAATCGCCGCAACTCTCCACTGCTGCTTTCCAGATGCCAAAATGATCCTCGGTCAGTGGTGCAAAGGTTCCGGGCAAACGACCAAATTCCTTTTGGAACCTTGGATAATATGAATCCTTATTCTGGGGAAGGATGTCAAGCAGAGTCTGCCAGGTTACACCATTAGCTTTTTCACCCAAGAGAGTTATATACTCTGATGAGGCTGGCGCCCATTGATCATAAACAAGTGAATTGGTCGGGTTGGTCAGGAATTGGTTCATGAAAGCCACTGCTGAGTCGATCGATGTGATCTGTCCCATGACAACTGCTGGTTTTTCAGCCCGGATCCTGGCGAGTTGAGAGCCAAACTCGGTATTTCCATAAGGATAAGTATCGTTCAGGACCGATTCCCAACCGGCAGCTTCAAAAGCTTTCTTTGCGCCTGCTTGGATATACATGTCGTAGGTGATGTCCCCACCCAATAGAGCAACTTTCTTATTGGGGAATTCAAAACCCAATTTGGGACCAACTTGGTTCACGAGGACATCGAAAGCGTTAGGGCCATAAGCATACTCATCTGCGCAAGTCGCAAAGATGTTTCTATATTCAGGTAAATTGGCGATGACTACGTCATTCATGTCCTTGCTGGCACTATTGTGCATCAGGAGGGGTTCGCGCTTCCCAAACTCATCGATACAAGCAGGGCTGAAATATGCACCGGCTATATAAAATACAACATCATTTTCATCCATGACCTGGGCAGCGAGAGCGCAATCCTCAGCTGAGGTGCCTTTGACATCAGCAAAAACAAGCTCGATCTGGCATCCTAAGACACCGCCGGTTTCGTTGAGTTTTTCGACAGCCAGTTTAGCTCCATCCTGAATTTCTAAACCCATCGCGGCACCTACTCCGGTGATCATAATGGGTGCACCAACCTTGACTGTACATGGTTCAGTTGGTACCTGGATAACAGGGGCTTGGGTAGCAGGAACTTCTGTAGTTGGGGCAGACTGTGCCTCAGTCGGTGTCTCCTCTTTCGCTGGTTGGCAACCCACCAGGGTCAAGGCAACCATTACCAAAGCTATACATAGGCTAATTAGAATCCTTTTGTTCATTTTCTTCTCCTTTAAGGGTAGATTGAAAATACAGTGATCTTTTCTGTCATTTGAGTTATTCATCTCTATCATCATACCGATAAAACCACCTCCTTTTGAAATTATTGAAAGCCTATCTTGGAAATGCTAATTTAAGTAGTTCCTTTGGAATTCCTTTATTCTGAAAATTATGATATTTATGTTTGGTAAGTACGTATGGCAATTAAGATTTTTAGAATTGGATCATTTGTGATTATTAATTTTTCTCCTCCTCAACCTCGGGTTTTCTTTATTAATAACTTTTTATTTATCCATGGAGGCATTCGGATTTTGCCCGCTGCAACAGCGTCAGTGCCTTCAAATGGTTTGGTATCCAGGAAAAGCAATACATTCTTTTGATCTTGGACTTGGTAGATGTGGATTGGTAACCATTCGAGTCCTGTCAGTCCTTCGTTTCGATCTTTATTTATTCCATAGGTACCTGCCCGGCCTCGATATGGATGTGTGCTAAGATCACGAATATATTCAATAACTTTGGAATAATTTTTAGGATCCTCAGCATATTCAACTGCCTTAGCCCAAATATGCAACATGTCATCCATCATCGCCGGCCATGCCATCCCTGGTTCCCGGCTAAATTCTGTTTTAAATTTATCTGCCCACATCAAATTTTCTTTTGTGGGCAGATATCCAAATTCTGTTTGCCAAAGAATTCCATTTGCTTTTTCCCCTAGGATAGAAATGAATTTGGAGGCTACTGGTGACCAATGTAGAAAAATCAACGAATTTGTTGGGTTTAGTAAAAATTGGTTCACGAATTCAACGGCTGATTCTGTCGAACTGATACTTCCTATAATGATAGCGGGATCTTCAGCTCTTATCCTGGCGAGTTGCGAGTCGAAACGTATCGAACCAAATGGATAGCTATCATTTAATACAATTTCCCATCCGTTTTTCCGAGCTTCATTCACTATCCCTCTTTGCACTACCATATCGTAGCTGATATCACTTCCAAGGATGGCCACACTTTTATTCGGAAATTCATATGGCAATGATACTAAATTTATAAAAGCATTCGATCCAAGATTTTCTTCGCTTGCACACATTTGAAATACATTTCCATATTCCTGGATGTTTGCAACAATTGGGTCAACTGTCCTCTTCATTGCAGAAGCATGAAGTAATGGTTGATAATATTTACCAAATTCTATACCACAAGAAGGATCATAGAAACAACCAGGGAAAAAGGCGACAACACCGGCATCATCAAGAAATTTAGCACCAACCCGGCTATCTTCAACATTTGTATCTTTAATATCTGCGTATACGATCTCTAATCTTCGACCCAAGACACCACTGCTTGTGTTTATGCTTTCTACAGCCATGCCAATTCCTGCTACGATATCAGCACCCATTGGAGCACCCGGACCTGTCATCATAGTAGGCACACCAATCCGTATTGTGTTATTTTGATTATGAAATGAAGCGTCAACATTCAATTGGGTGGGAAAAACTGATTTGCCAGCGTTTAATATTGTCGCAGCAATCCTGTCTCTTGCTTCAATCGTATGCAAATAAATAAGGTTTTTTACTTCTTCCGCGTCCCGCCTCCGGAAGCTCTTAATAATTTTTTGATGTTCATCAATTGATATTCTTAGATCAATCCCATTTCTAAGTGCTATGAAGTTATAGCGACTGATCAACCGATATAATCGGATAATAGCATCGACAATATAGTCATTTCGTGAAAATTCAGCAATTCGTCGGTGAAAGTCAAAATCTAGCTCAGTTACATTTAGTAAGTCGCCCTGAGAATAAGCTTCACGAGATTTTGAAATATTGTCTTCTAAATCATCAATCTCATCATTGCTACATTGATCCACTGCAGAATAGGCAGAAAAACTTTCTAAAAGACCAACCGCATCTATCAACTTCACATAATTCATCAAATCCAATTCTGCGACAAACATGCCTCTTCTGGGGACTGAAGAAATCAGATATTCTTGAGCAAGACGTTGCAGTGCCTCACGTAAAGGGGTGCGACCACAATCCAAGCGTTTAATTAAATCTGTTTCACTAATCACCGAACCTGGAGGAAGTTCAAGTGATATGATCATTTCTACTAATTTTTCTGCAACGTTATCACTGTCCCTTTTTTTATGGGTATTTTTGTTTGATTTTGATAATAGAGAGATATTACTGTCTGTTTTCAACTGCATCCGCCTTTTTCGGTATTCAGATAATCGGACGAAAAGAATAAATCTCTTAATTAATTTTTTCTAATTCCCCATATTGAAAGCCTGAGTAGTATATTAAATATACTCAAAATATATTTTATATATATTATTATAGCAAGTGAATTTTAAAAGTCAATAGGGACAATTCAATAGGTCTTGTATATCAAGAATATTCTTGAATTAATTAATCAGATAAAGAAATTGGGAGGATTTCAAAAAAACATGTATTTTTCAGGTAAAATTCCTCTGAGGTAAAATTGGTTTTGTTGTAAAATAAATAAAGAAATCCTGAGGGTATGATCATCAAATCGACACCCGGAGGATTCTTTAGAAATTTTTTCTCGCCGAGCACCCCCAGATATGGGTGTTTCAGCCAGAAAAAGCCTTAACAATCTGTATATGGGGCGAGAGGGGGTCGAACCCTCACAGTGTCACTACCGGTGGATTTTAAGTACATACCGAACAGTTCATCCAAAGCCGGCCATATATGGGATTTTTTGGTCAATCCGAGCGATTTTGCCCACGTCTGGTGGCACTCGGCGAGAGAAAAATATGGTTTTTACGAGAGTCCTCTGGGTGTCAGTTTCTTAAATGAACTGACACTAATTAATCATCTCGTATTCGATGAACTTATTTTACTTCAAGAATATCCGTTCTGCAATTGGATTCCACCCAATTTCTGCTACAACTAATTAAAACCAATGATAGCGAGGTTATTATGTGAGAAGTTGCGCGTTCAATTGGCATCTCCCATTCCTACCTCTCTGATTCATGGCGGGCAAGCAAAGACCCAGTCCCCAAGTTCTCAGTTCTCTCGTAGATTATTTTCAAGTTTCCGTGTGATGTCTATAATGCTGCTGGTTGGGTGTCATTTGACACAGACGATCGTGTGGTTATTTAGTTTAGAGAATTGGCGAAACGAGATCCTATTCTCCTGAAGTTGTTCGATCTCCTAGTTAATTTACCAGAATAGCACTCATGCTGGATTGTTTTTTCTGGTTTTATTCTACCTTAACAAGTATTATCCGTATGTCACATAATGTCTCTCAAGGGCAAACATCCAATTAAAAAAACCTTTTACCGGAGAGTCTTTGGTAAATAAGTATAAAAGTGGAGAAAGTTGGTTTTTCAATATGGATATATATGAGTAGTGTTTTCTTTAATTCTCACCCCAACAATTGGAGAGCGATCCGTGTCGCGCTGGAAGCATCGGCAGCAAAACCGTCGGCACCGATTTTCTTGGCATATTCTTGAGTGACGGGGGCGCCACCAATCATCACTTTAACATTTTTGCGCACCCCGGCTGTATTTAACGCCTGCATTGTGGTTTCCATGTTGCTCATGGTTGTAGTGAGCAGTGCTGACATCCCGAGTAGTTGAATACCATTCTGTGCAGCTTTTACAAATGCTTCCGGAGCGACATCAACGCCCAGATCCACCACCTCAAAACCAGCACCTTCCAACATCATTGCCACCAGATTTTTGCCAATGTCGTGCAGGTCACTTTTTACAGTTCCCATGGCCACCTTACCGACGGCTTTGACATTCGCCTTGGCAAGATGTGGTTTCAATATCTTCAATCCAACCTGCATCGCCCTGGCAGAAACAAGCATTTCGGGTACAAAGAGGTCTCCTTCTTCAAAGCGATTGCCAACCTCTTTCATAGCAGCAATCAACCCACTCTTTAGAATTTCTTCCGGATCTGCACCTGCCTCCAGGGCAGCCATCACCTCTTTTCCAATTTCAATATTATTTCCATCGATAATATTCTGATATATATTCTTTAGGTCCATTGATAATCCTTATAAATTTTTCCGGTTGTTAAAGGTTCCAAGAAAACACGTTTAGGATTGTTTATACTTGAACTTCTACATCTGCAATCTTCTGGATCTTTGGTGACTTTCAAACATTCGCGTGAGCTTTATTTATCTCTGTACACGACCTGAGACATCGCCTCCTAGCAAACGGAGAACATCTTCTGCCGAGACGCGATTAAAATCTCCAAGGATAGAGTGCTTCAAGCACGAAGCTGCGACAGCAAAGTCAAGGGCTTCTTTGGGACTGAACCCATTTACCAGGCGGTAGATCAATCCGCCGGCAAATGAATCTCCGGATCCAACCCGATCCACGATATCGGTTATATCGTATTTTGGCCCAACATAGAATTCTTTCCGGTCATGGAGGCATCCAGACCAGCCATTATGATCAGCACTGTAGCTTTGTCTCAGGGTGATTGCTTGCATCTTCAAGTTTGGAAATTTCTCGAGGACAGCTTCGGTTAAGGCTTGATATTTGGCAATATTTAATGTGCCACTTTTTACATCCTGACTCCAGGACTTTTCATCCACTTTAACGTCCAGTGCAAGCTGGCAATCTTCTTCATTTGCAATACCCACATCAACGTAATTAACCAGTTCGGTCATGACCTCGACTGGTTTCTTCCCATATTTCCATAAATTCTTGCGAAAGTTGTAGTCACAAGATACCGTCAAGCCAAGTTTCCTGGCATTCTGAACCGCCGCCAGGGCTGTATCGGCGGCTTTTTGACTGATCGCAGGCGTGATGCCAGTGATGTGGAACCAACTTGCTCCAGAAAAGATCTTTATCCAATCAAACTGTTCGGGACCTGCAGTGGCAATGGACGAGTTAGAGCGATCATAAATGACAACCGAGGGGCGCTGATTAGCTCCTGACTCCAGGTAATAAACACCCATACGCTCACCATAGCGGATGATGAGGCTGGTATCCACTCCGGTTCCGCGCAGAAAAGATATGCAAGCCTCAGCGATTGCATTTTTTGGCAAGGCGGTGACAAATGCTACCTCCTCACCATAATTTGCCAGAGATACAGCGACATTAGCCTCACCCCCCGCAAAGGTGGCTTCTAAATTTCCAGATTGCAGAAGCCGTTCGAACCCGGGTGACTTCAGGCGTAACATGGTTTCGCCCAATGTTATGGTACGTGTGCTCTTTTCGTTCATGAGATGCCTCTTACTGCTTGAAAGATTGATAATGCTTCAAGGGTCAGGCGAGTAATTTCAACAAAGTTTCCTTCGGCGATCAACTTCTTGTTCACAGTCCAACTACCCCCGATGGCATGAATATATGGTAACCGCAAATAATCTGCCATGTTTGCAGCAGAGACTCCACCCATCGGTATGAATTTCATGGCCGGAAAGGGTGCTGATAATGCCTTAAGGCCACTGATACCACCCATCACTTCGGCAGGGAAGAATTTTAAGACTTTAAGCCCACGCACCATACCCATGGTAATCTCAGAGGCTGTTGCAACACCCGGAAGGGTTGGAATACCATTACCTATACACCAATCCACCAAATCTGGATTAAACCCAGCTGAGACAATGAAGCTTGCCCCGGCAGCGACCGCCTCTTCCGCCTGTGAGACAAATACAATCGATCCTGCCCCAATGGTCATCTGAGGGTAAGACTTCGCCATTACCCGGATGGCGTCCGCAGCAGCAGCGGTACGAAAGGTGATCTCTGCCACAGACAACCCTGCATCCAACAATGCTCTTCCCAGCGGCACAGCATCCTGCGATTTTTGGATCTCTATGGCAGAGAGGAGGCCGTACCTTCCTGTGATTTCAAGTATATCCATATTAATTTCCTTTCATCTCTTATCATGGAGTGATGAGATAATAATTTGCAGACAACCCCGATCAAAAACGCCAGATCTCTGCACCAGCATCAATTTTCAAAGTCACACCAGTCACTTTATCATAAGCAGGGGTGCATAAACTGGCGATCAACAAGGCAACCTCTTTGCGGGTTACCAGGGTTTTTAATGGTGAACGAGCCATGTATCTTTCACCGAATGTCGGGTCAATCTCGAGGATTTCGGGGAGACTCTCGTAGATTTGCCCGGGAGCCACGGCGTTGACCGTTACCTCAGGACCTACTTCCAGGGCAAGCTCCTCGGTGATGATCTGCACCCCGAGTTTAGCCAGACCATAGATGCTGTGGTTGCGCACATAAGCAGAACCGGCTGACATATTGACAATTCGTCCCCATCCATTGGCTTTCATGACAGGAACAATCTCCTTGGCAGTTAGATAGACCGCTTTCAAATTAACATCCATCACTCGGTCATAAATTTCTTCCTTCATCGTGAGATAAGGATCCATGCTGAAAGGGCCGGCATTGTTGACCAGGATGTCCACTTTACCAAAGTATTTTATGGCAGACAGGCACATGCTGCGTATTTGATCGCTCCTGGAAAGATCAGCCGATATGGCAGTTGCCTGGACTCCATGAGACCGAATTCTGTCCAGCAACTGGTCACGTTGTTTTTCAATCTCTGGCAGGTCAAGGTCATTGATGACCACCGACGCTCCATAACTGGCAAGCATCTCGGCTGTGACTGCCCCCAAATTGCGATATGCTCCCGTCACAAGTGCTACTTTTCCTTTTAATAGTTTTTCAGTCATATTTCAACCTCACTTCGATAGTCACTTTGACTTATATTGACACAAGTCATCCAACACCCGGTCAATATCATCATTTGACACCTTAGGTGCCATATGGCAAATGTGCGGAAAATCTTAATCTGACTGACTGGAATACTTTCGTATCCATAAGCCGCAGAAGGCATTTCCTAAAAAGTCATCATTTGTACAGAACACGGAACCGACCAGCAGAATTACATCTACCTGAGTATTGAAAACTCTTTTCAGAGTAGTAGTCGTTTGATTATAGATTTCAGTCCATTCTTCTCCGTTATGAGCCCGAACGGGGCTCCGCTTGGCATTCAGTACATTTTGTTCTGGTAGAATCGGGCCTGGGATCTTAAATAGTGGGTTTTCTTTATACATAACCGTTTTAGTCAGACAATCTCCGCCATAAGCCAGAGAAAGACTGAAGGCTCCTTTCGAAAGTAATATTCCAGCAATTTTATGACATCAGTCACGCATTCATCCTGATCCCGAAATTCCACATTCATGGTTCTTGTCAATCGTTTTGTTCTTTCCGGTAAGACTCCATCGGAGAGACATACGCCTCACTCACTGCGGGTACTTGTGGAGCTTTGGCCAACATGATAGCCGTTCGGGCGACCTTGCGTCCCACCACCCGGGCTGAGAACAAACCCCAGGCATCTTCCTTGACTGATTCGCGACCACTAACCCCGGTGACATCTTCCCAAGCTGCACCGCCATAATATCCGACCGGTCCATGAACCGGATCCGAGCTTCCAACACCCACCATCCCCATGATGACGCAAAAACGCAGGATCGAGAGAATGGCGGATTCCTGCCCTCCATGACGATGAAATCCAACGGCCAGACCCCCTGCAGCGGTACGCGAAAAATCTGGAGCTGAAAATGGAATCTGTGAAAACCAATAGGGCTTTGCAAGGGAGGTGCACCTTTCCATAAAAGCCCGCATGTGGGAATTGACATCGGAAAAATAAACCGGGGACGCCAGAATGATCCCATTAGGGACAGGGTCGACCAGTGGCCGCACCACTTCTGCCCAATCGTCTTTGAGGACACATTGTTCGACCAAAGAATCTGCCTTTCTGCGTTCACAAGCCTTACAATCGTAACAAGCCTTGATCTCTTTCGCCCTGAGGCCGACAAACTCAGTTGAAATTTCAGGATAAGCCGCTTCAGCTGCCCGGAGGGCTTCTTTTAACAATATCTCTGTGTTGCCGCGGCGAGGGCTGCTGCAAACACCAACAATGCGTATCTTCTTATCCATACATTATCCTCCCGGAACCACTTGAACAAATTTCAAGTCCGCTTCATGATTGACCAGGGTGTTCTCGAGTTCCCATTTTTGCACCATGCGATTACCCAGGACCATCATGAAACCAGGGATCAAGTCGGCACCTCCATCTGTTATTTCAAAAAGATCATGTGCCCATTCTTCTTTGGACATAGCCAATAATGCATCCTGCAAGGTGGCTTGATCGTTCTCCAAAACCAGATCGTTGATGCGTGCACCTTTTGCCAAACGAATCTCAACATGAACCACAATTCGTTTGGTGGTCACGTGACACTCCTCGAACTCAATTCCGCGGGTGGAGAAACAAGTTTACCAGATGCCCTGTCACTCAAGATCGATGCGAGCACCTTGAAAGGTTCCTTTTCAGCATCATGGATCTCTTCAAATCTTAATGCCCCCGGGAAACATACGGCTACACATTTAGGAGTACCGCCGCACAAGTCACAGGTGAGGGGATAACCATCCAAGGTGGTATGGATAACCTGGTAACGGCACGCCTCCTGGCATTCATAGCACTGGGTACACAGGTCAGTATCGATAATAATTGCACCTGTGGCAGAGTTTACACTGATCGCTTCTGTCGGGCAGGAGACGATACAAGGGGTATCACTGCATTGCTGGCAAAGTGATGGAACGGAGAGACAAATATCCTCCCATTGTATAATGCGGATATTGCTCTGGTTCAATTCAAATTTATCAACGTTTTTGAAAGAACAAGTCAAAGCACATTGGCCACAACCGGTACATTTTTCAACATCCACTTTGATTTGTTTCATTTCAGTCCTCCTTTCCAAGAGTTTTATTTAATTCCATTGAGCAATTCTTCCACCGGTTTATAGATCAAGTCGGGCTGACCAAAGCGCTTTGGCGAAAAAGCATTCTGACCTTCCTTGGATTTTAAGGCATTCCTCAAACGGGGATGACACGGGTAAACCACTAAAGCCATTTCATCCCCGATTTTTAAGTCAGCGCTCATCAAACCACGGCCAGTTTGAGGATCCAGGCCCAAGATAAAGTCTGGAAAGATGGTAACAGGTTTCCCATTCAGGAAAAGCGACATATATTCATTCTTGATCACCAGTTCGGCTCCCCCGCTTAATTCGAGATTGATGAAGTAGAAACCTTCCCACTCTTTTTCCTGAATTTTTTGGATGGTACCAGTATGGATATGCTGGCCGCCAACGAACCTGGCGATCGCCCCTACCGGGTCATTTTTTTCTGTGCGGGCTTTATATACTACTTCACCGAGTGCAGAAGCACCCGTGATCGTGTAAGGGATCACCGCTTCTTTCAGCTTTTTCCCACTCATCGGATAATGGCAATTCGCACCCATACCACCACCGTGGGTGACCACCCAACGCCCTAGCTGGTCCGCATAGGTGTTATCAACCCCATAATGAACAACGACTGCATTCCCGGCAGAATCCACCAATGGCATCGGAGTCAAGGAAACTCCGTGGCCAATAAATGAGATCATGTGTGTCTCTGGCGCAGCCCGGCCTAATCCGTCTCCATCGATTACAGGTATACCGGTGCGGGCACCGAGTGACAGCATGACAGGAGTATTTAGCCCGCCCATTTCAAAAGCAACAATATAATCAATCTTCTTGCCGATGGTCTTAGCCTGAAGTTCAAAGGCTTCCGTCAGCTCGAAACGCTTTTCCCAACCCGCAACCAATTCGCTCGGACTGATTTTTTCAAGGGTTTTTACCGAACCCATGATTCCACCGCTTGCCACAATTGCATCATCCGGTACATTTTCAGGTTTTACAATGGTTGCTGCGCGGCCTTTGTCCAAATCGTTCTCCAGGATGATTCTGCCCCACTCGGGAGAACCGCCCCCACCTGTCCCTAAAATTGCAAGGCCTTCCAGAAATTGTCCTATATTGGCTTTTGTAAACATGTTGACATCCTTTTTCTAAATAATTTTTTGCTCCGATGAGGTATTTCATCACAATTAAATACTTTACAATGGTCTTATTTGGGTAAATATCCCAGCTTTTCCAATTCATCTGCCCAGGATTTTAACGAAAACCCATCCAAAATGGACCTGGTAGGACGACCGGTGACTACATCCCACCCATGCATGGCATAGTAACGATCCAGCAGAGGACCCATCACTTCCAAAGAGTTGATGTTTGGGCGGTCCGTGACATCCTTCAGAGGTTCAGTCATCAAGCGCTTGGGCAAACGGTCGTGTTCACGCGTTGCACCTTCTCTTGTGTTGAAACACCGTTCCATGGTTACGATCTTCTTCCCCAAGCTCATGCCTTGTTCTTCGGTGCAAGGGATACCTACCGAAGCCGAGAACAGATCAGCCATCAATTTAGGGGTCATGTAATATTGGGCTGTTGAAGCAAATACACACAGGCCGAGCGCATCGGTCAAAGCATATACATCCTCATGCCATCGGACGATCTCCGGGCGTTTTTCGGTGATATACGGAGTTGCGTATTTCTTATCCCCGGTTGCTTTTTCAATCACATCCAGCATTTCGGGGGACATACCAAATTCAGCCAGTGTCTCGGTCATCAAATGGTCCGGACCGCGTGGATTAACCATGAAAGCCAGGGCATACGAGTATGCTGAGCGAGTTTCTACACGAGACTGCTCCAAGCCTTTGGCCTGGATCGCCCAATCTTCAGATTTCTGCCCCATCTCTTCGGAGGCACGTTTAACCCCATTCGCAAGCATATTGCCTAATCCCTGCCGAAATGCGATTTTTTCCACCAGGAGAAGGACTGCATCTGCATTACCCCAGGAGAGATCCAAATTATCACGATCAAAATCAAGCTCACGCTGGTGACATTCCATGGCCCACTGGATCACACTACCTGTTGATATTGTGTCGAGACCATATATATCGCACAGTTCATTGGCTCGAATTATGGCTTCAATATCACTCACGCCACAACCAGATCCCAAAGCGCTGAAGGTTTCGTATTCAGGACCTCCTGCATAAGAGCCTTTATATTTTCCATCTTTTACTTCCGAGTAACGATGACACGACATGGGACATGAATAGCATCCGACTCTTCGCTTTAAATACCCACCATCCACCAGTGCCTGGCCGGAAATTTTATTGGCATCCTCAAAATACCCTTCCTGGAAATTGCGAGTTGGCAGGATGTGCATTTCGTTGACGGCGGTTACGCTGCCCGAAGTTCCATAAATATGAGTATTCAGAGCGCCGGATTGCTTGTGATACAGCTCCCAGGAATTGTCCACCAGTTCTTTAAATCGAGTCGGTTCAGCCACGAGGACAGGCCGTGAACCGCGCACGGCGATGGCTTTGAGGTTTTTGGATCCCATCACCGCACCTGCACCCCCGCGGGCTGCCGCGTTGTAATTTGAACACATAATGGCAGCAAACATGACCAGGTTTTCGCCTGCCTGCCCAATGCTGGCCACTTTCAACTGGCTGTCGTTATTTTCCTGTTGCAATATATGCTCAGTTTGACGGACATCCTTACCCCACAAGTGCCGGGCATCACGAATTTCCACGGTATCATCGTTAATCCATAAGTACACAGGTTGGTCGGCTTTCCCTGTGAAAATTACATAACTGTAACCGGCAAATCGAAATTCACCGCCCCAGGCACCACCAACATTGGTTTTCAGGTAAATATGGGTAGAGGGGCTTTTAGTGGTAACCGAAATGCGACCTGAACTGGGGGCGGATGTTCCAGTCAGCGGTCCGGTGCCAAATATCAGTACATTGTCAGGTCCCAGGGGGTCCGTTCCTTTGGGAACCATTTCCCATAACAAGGCAGCATTATAGCCACGGCAACCAATATACTGGTTGGCCAACTCCCTGGTGTATGGACGTTTGGATATCCTGCGGTTGGTCAGATCCACCAACAAGATATCGCCAAGCATGGATGAACTCATATCAACCTCCTGTATGCTTGTTGATTAATAAACGAGCTTCTTCGATTATTTGATCCATTTCAGTCAACTGCTGTGCTGCGATGGGTTTGGGTTGGAAAGTGTCCAATATTTTCTTTGCCTGTTTGTTTGCATTTACCAATAAGTACGAACCGGGTTCCGAAGTATTAACCGGGTCCAGATTACGGGCACGTATGGGAGTGATAAATAACGATTTGCGAAACTCTGTCAAGGTATGGTCACTGAGCATGTAATTTCCGCCGGGACCGGTTGAGGAGATCAGTTCTTCTGCCAGGGTGCGGCTGGAAACCGGGATCCCCTCCAGAAAATATTTTATGGATGCGCACATGTCATGGTCGATGATCAATTGCCCCAGGCTAGAAACCATACCGGCTCCCAATAACCCTGAGGCTGCATCATGGATCACATCCACACCCGCCATGGCAGCGGACAGGACTCCAAAAGTCTTTTCGATGCCGGTCTGGATGTCACTGACCGGGCTATCAGTCACTCCACCGGTGGCATATCCCATGGGGATTTGGTATCGTTCACAGAGCTGCTGGGTGGCACAGGTGATCAATGATATCTCGGGGCCGCCAAGTGCCAGCTTTGTATAACGCATATCAAACCCGCCAGAAAAGGTGCCGTAAATTAACGGAGCACCTGGATTGGCTAGTTGATGAAGTACAGTTCCAGCCAGGAATTCAGCGGTTTGCTGAACTAATAAGCCGGCCAGGGTCACAGGGCCAGTTGCCCCAGCCATGCAGCCAGTGACGATGAGACAAGGTACATTTTCCCTGGCCAGGCGGATAAACTTGGTGGAAACATCCTCCGTGTAATGCAGCGGTGAATTTGGTACTCCCCCGGCAGAAATGGGCAGGGGATCACCCTTGCCAACGAATGTGCGCGCAATATTTAAAACCTCGTCCAATGTTTCAGAGCTTTCAAGGCTGAGTTGGATGTGTTTGGTGGTGTTCTTGAGCACTTCTGCCGTGCAGATCACATCGCGCAGCCGCGAGGGAACATCCTGGGGCACCACAGCGAACAGCACCATGTGCACTAATTTCAACGCTTCTGCTAACCTGGTAAAAGTAACCAGGTCTTGCAGGTTTGCATCGCGCACCAGACCTGTATCCAAATCGCGCACCCAAGTGGCTCCGAAACCGCTGGAAAAGTGGATGCAGCCCTGACCAAGGTATAAATTCTTCTGCGGATCACGGGCATATAATGTAACTTTGGATGGTGCGGTTTGGATCGCTTTTTCAACAATTTTAGCAGGGATGCGAACTTGGGATCCATTTATTTCAGCGCCAGCGTTTGCTAGCAAAGAGATCGCCTGTGGACTATCAAAGCGAATCCCGGTTTTCTCAAGGATACGCATGGCTGCAGCGTGGATCTTATCAAGATCCTGTTCACTCAGGATCTTGAAATTCTGATGAATATTTGGGTGGATTCCGCTGGTTCTGTTATTTGGCATTGAATTTTCCTGCTTCCTCAACATAGTTTTGGCTTTCTGCCCTTCAAATCTTCGTCATAAACCTGGCTGTATCATACATGGCCAGGATGTTTTCTGGAGGAACACCGGGTTGAATATTATGTACTGCAGCCAGGATATAACCGCCATCCTGCGCAAAAAGATCCAAGGTGCTTTTGACAGCTTTTTGAACATCTGCAGGGCCGCCATGAGGCAGCAAAAACTGGGTATCAATGCCTCCCCAAAAAGTCAGCCGGGTCCCATATCGTTTCTTCAGTTCAGTGATCGACATGTTCCTTGCAGAGACTTGGACAGGGTTGATCACCTGGATATCAATCTCACACAAGTCATCCAAAATGGAGGCAATGGAACCACAACTATGGATACCTATATATGCACTGGTCTTTGAGCGGATCATCGCCACCAGATTGGCTAGACGCGGTTTAACCAGTTTTCGCCACTGGGCCGGTGAGATCAGGGTTGAAGATTGAGTACCATAATCGTCCCAAAGTGTGACCAGGTCAAGGTAAGAGCCGGATACATCCAAATAGGCTGCATGCATGCGCATGAGAAAATCCATTGTGCGGTCCAGCAGGGCTTCCACAAAGTCAGGGCTATCAATGCATGCCAGCAACCAGCGCTCCAGACCAACGGTGAACCAGCAAGTTTCCCATAAGCCAAAAAGGCCGGCTTCCAGTGCGAAGTCGGTGGTGGTTCGCAAACTGTCAAGCTGTTCACGTACCCCGCGCACACGGCCAGGGTCCAGCGGGTCAGGCCAGTTAAAATTGGCCAGGTCTCGTAGGGAACAGGATGCCAGAGGAAATTCAACCATATCGTAATAATAACCACCGGGTGGTCTTTTCCAGCGGGTGCCAAACTCATCATGGAAACTATCATCTGGAAGGAGTTGAAAATGAAATTGATCTGCCTGCCCGGGAAGAACATGCCGAAAATCGATGTCGAATCTCTCCAGTACTTCATCTTCGATATGCGCCAAGCCGAGCACCATGTTACTGACAGTGGTGGGTGAATTCATCCCCAACTTCCGTTTAAGCGCATTATATGGCTCCACCAGAAGACCAGTCTGTGTACCTCCCAGGTCAATTGGTAGGCGGTCAGGTTGATGATGATCCAGGGTTGTCAGGACGCGATCACGATGGCTGAGCATAAAAATCCTTGGGAAATTCACCTAGAACCAGAGATTATTTGTCCAAACCCAATTCTGCGACTGCCGCGGCTGATTTGGCTTTTTCCTGCTCATAGGTTGTGTAATCCCATACACAGTCATCATCACCGGCCATCAATCTCCGGGTGTGCTGGAAGAACATGTCTTCATCAAAACCCTTTGCCTGACCCGTATCTCCAGCACAATAGGCCCTGCCCACAAACAGAATCTCATCGGGTTCCATTCCCCAGCGTTTCATAAGATCGAAGGCAGCACAACCGAAAACCCGGAAAACGAACTGGTCATCGTTCAAAACAGGGGCTTCTTTAGTCCCCACACCATACAAGACATCCCAGGCCTCAGCCATCCCCTGTGGTCCTTTTTGGGTTTTTGAGAATTCGCGGGCTTCCACGCCCAACCTATGACCCGTCCGATACATCGCCTTTCCCAAAATCTCGCGCGCTTCTTCTTTTGGCATTCTTTTTATGAGTTCACGGAAGGTCTCAATAAATAGACCTGCTTCCCATTCCATGCCCGTTGTAAATAAACGAACAGCAGTGGAAAGGGGTACCATTTTTTCTTTTTCTTCCATTTCATGAACCTCCAGAATTTATTTTGTCAACAGAATGTGTTTTTTTGCCTGCAGATAAGTTCTTTGATAAGAATGCACTAATAAATGAACATCACTTTACTGGCATGCGTGCGATTCTTATCGATGGCAGTCTGGATCGCCTCCCGCCAGTCTTTGATTTCAAAGCGATGGGTGATCATCGAGGCTTGCTCGGCTTTTCCATGACTGATCATATCAATCGCCATTTGAAATTCGCGTCTTCCTTCGTAATAGGAATAACACATGGATGGCAAAATCGGTGACTCGCGTAACAGGAGTGTCAACATGTCAAAAGGTCGATCTCCCGAGAATACACCTTCCATGATTATTTTCCCTTTTGGACGAACCATGCCAAGGGCTTCCTGCATGGCATCGGAATTACCTCCCACGCATTCATAAACCTGATCGACTCCCCAGCCTTGGGTCAGGCGTTTGACTTCTTTTGCGGGATCAGAATTACCAACGGAAATGATCACTTCTGTGGCGCCAAACTTGCGCGCCATCTCGCCCTGCCATTCATACTTTGAGACTGCCAGGATATCTTTTAGCCCAGCAGCTTTAAGGCATTGTATGGTATCAATCCCAATGATCCCACACCCGATAACCGCAGCGGTTTCGCCCGGGACCGGCCGGGCCAGATTGATGGCGTGCACTGTGCAAGCAAGTGTATCGAGCAGGGCAGCTTCTTCAAGGCTGACATGGTCCGGAATCTTGAAGACACGGGTATGATGGTAAAGACAGTACTCTCCATACCCACCCGGGATCATGCGACCAATCGGTATTCCCACGATGCTAAGATGAGGGCAGAGCTGGTAATTACCCGTCTGGCACATCGGACAAGGCGGCAACCCCAGTTCACGGCAGGCATGCAGCGGTTCAAGAGCCACCCGATCGCCAACTTTCAAGCCAAGGACACCTTCACCAAGGTTTTCGATCAGACCGGCTGCTTCGTGCCCCATGACAGCCGGGAGATTCTCATCATGCACCAGGTGGCGGGTATAACCCAGCAAATAATGCAGGTCGGAACCGCAAATTCCATTTGCTGCTGTTTTTACCAACACCCAACCAGGAGGCGGTTCAGGGGTTGCAAAATCTTGGTACGAAACCCCTTCAGGCCATTTACCACCATCCCAAACAACCGCCTTCATAGAATTAGACTCCTTGGGAATATTGTTAAAATCATGTTCAACTCCGTACAAACATGGTTTTTATTGATTGGAGTTTCCCCTTGGAGATAGCCACGTTTAAAGCTTCCTGCCATTGCTCTGGGGGAAACCGATGGGTGATCAGTTCATTGTGGGAAACTTTGCCATCCCGCAATAGGTCCATTGCCAGTTGGAACTCACGCACTAAACCAGCAGTAGAATAGCTGTTGGAGGATATGATATTGACTTCCTTCCAAAGCATGCTGAAAAGATCCATGGGGCGATGACCGGGGAAAACCCCTAACATCACAGCCTGACCACCCATTCTGCACATCCCAACAGACTGGTCGAGGGCATCTGTCTCTCCACCGACGCATTCATACACCTGGTCCACTCCCCAGTCATTGGTCAGTTTCATAACTTCCTTGACCGGATCCACATCCTTGTGCAAAACAATGGTTTCCGTAGCGCCCAATTTTTTTGCAACTTCAGCCTGGAAACCATATTTGGCAATTGCGATGATGTCTTTTACCCCTTCCACCCGCAAACATTGGATCATATCCAAACCAATGATGCCACAACCATAAACGACCGTTGAATCTCCCATACCCGGGTGGACCAATTTAACCGCATGTACTCCCACTGCAAGGATATCCAGCAGAGCTGCATCTTCCAGCGTCACATTATCCGGCACTTTGAACAACCGGCTTTCATGAGCAATTGAATATTCACCATAACCACCTGGCAGCATCTCAACCAGGGGTATGCCAACATGCGTCAAACCATTCTTACAAATGTGATATTTACCGATCTTGCACATCGGGCAAGGTGGCAAGCCACGCTCGAAACATCCATGAAGTGGTTCAATGGCAACCCGATCGCCGGGTTTGACACTGGTAACACCTTCACCCACTTCGACTACAACACCCGCGTTCTCATGCCCCAGAACAGCGGGCAGATTCTTGTCCGGGATCCAACTACGGGTATAGCCCAACAGGTAATGAAGATCTGAACCGCAGATGCCAGCAGCTTTGGTATTGACCAGAGCCCAGCCAGGCCTTATTTTTGGTATATCAACATCAGTATAGGTCAGACCATCCGGAAAATTTCGTCCATCCCAAACGATCGCTTTCATCTTGTTTATGCTCATTTCAGGTTCCTTCCTTTTAATTATTTTGCAGAATTACTCTGAGCTTGAATTAACCAGATGGCAGGCAACCATGTGACCATTTGCCAATTTCGCCAGGTGCGGCTCTTTTTGATCGCATATTTCAAACCGGATCGGGCAGCGAGTATGAAACCGGCAGCCTGCAGGTGGCTCGGTCGCACTCGGGATCTCTCCAATTAATGAAGCGCGTTTTCGCTTTTGATCCGGGTCTGGCACTGGAACAGAGTCAATTAAAACCCTTGTATATGGGTGCATAGGCTTGGAAAAGATATCTGAGGTATTGCCAATTTCAATGATCTGTCCCAGATACATAACCGCAACCCGGTTGGTCATATACTTGACATTGCTAAGGTCATGCGAGATGAGAATAAAACTCAGATTGAACTTTTTTTGCAGCTCACGCAATAACTGGGTGACCTGAGTTTTTACAGAAACATCCAGGGAAGCTGTGGGTTCATCCAGGATGAGCAGTTCCGGAGTAAAAGCAAGAGCGCGGGCAATGGCAATGCGCTGTTGCTGGCCTCCACTAAATTGATGCGGATATTTATCCAGGTCCGATGGATTGAGCCCGACACTCTCAAGCAAATCAAGAGCTTTTCTTAAGATATCTTGTGATCCATAACAAGCATGTGATAACGCATCCACCAATGTTTGTCGGCATGTAAAACGCGGGTTGAGAGAATCTGCCGGGTCTTGAAAGACCATTTGCATCTTGCGGCGCATGTCACGCAATTTTCGGGTATGCACCTTCAAAATATTCTGACCATTGAGAAACACTTCGCCCGAGGTAGGTTCAATCAACCTGAGTGCACCACGCCCAACAGTGGTCTTGCCGGATCCGCTTTCACCTACCAAACCAAGGGTTTCGCCTCTTTTGACAAACAAACTGACCTTATCTGCTGCATGCACCACTACGTTCGGACCAGTCACCCGGCGGTGGACGATAAAATGGATGGTCAGATCACGGATCTCGAGCAAAGGCACCGAGATGGACTCTTCAATATGGGGTGAAGAGGGGATTTTTCCTAGAAATAAAGCATCGTTGCGAATTTGATCTGGACTATTTTTATCAGGTATAGTTTGCATGGTACCTACTTTTCCACAAAGAAACAGGCTGCCGATCTTCCATCTTTTACAGGCACCAGTTCCGGCTGTTCAACCTGGCAGCGTTCCTGCGCCCGGGAACAGCGCGGGTGAAATGGGCAGCCCGAGGGACGATTGAGTGCGTTTGGAACATACCCCGGCAATGGAGTAGGCTGTTCATCAATGTCCACTCGTGGAATGGAATTTAACAAGCCGATCGTATAAGGATGCAGGGGTTCATTAAACAGTTGCCTGGTCGGAGATACCTCCATAACCCGGCTGGCATACATCACCACGATCCGGTGGCATGTCTCAGCAACCACACCCAGATCATGAGTAATTAATATCTGGGTCTCGTTCATTCTCTCGCGCATCTCCGCTAACAATTCCATGATCTGCCGTTGAATGGTGACATCCAACCCCGTGGTGGGTTCATCAGCAATGACCAATTGAGGTTCACAAATGATCGCCATGACGATCATCGCCCGCTGGCACATCCCACCGCTGACCTGGTGGGGATAATTGTTGCTGAATCGGATGGGATCACCAATACCTACCCTGCTTAACATTTCCAGGCGATGTTCACTGGCCTGGGCAGGAGTAACATTGTTGTGTTGCAGGTAAACCCGGTCGATCTGCCTGCCCAGTGTCAATACAGGGTTGAGGCAAGTACGCGGGTTTTGAAATATCATGCTGATCTTGCTGCCACGCACATTCTGCATCTCTTTTTCTGAATAATCCACCAATGATTTTCCAGCAAAGATAATATCACCGGCAACCACTTTGCCTGGCGGCTGGATCAATTGTAATATTGCCATGCCGGTCACGGATTTTCCGGATCCACTTTCTCCGACCAAACCAAGCGCTTCTCCGTGTTGTACTTCAAAAGAGATACCATCAACAGCCTTGGCAACTCCATAAAAAGTGGAGAAATGTATTTTTAGATCCTGTACTTTTAATAAAGGTTCTGACATGATCAGCTCCGCAGCTTTGGATCCAGCACATCGCGCATGCCATCTGCTAATAAATTAAATCCAAGAATTGCAATAGCCATCACCAGACCGGGAAAGACAGATAGCCATAATTGTCCAGAGGTGATATACCCAACTCCCGCATTGACCATAGAACCCCATTCGGCCTCGGGCGGGCGAATACCCAGGCCAATGAAACTAAGTGCCGCGGCATCCAGGATGGCATAACTCATACTCAAAGCAAATTGCACCAAGATCGGTGTGATGCAGTTTGGAATCAATTGCTTGAAAATGATCTCCATTTCTGAAGCACCCATACAGTGAGCAGCTTCGATATAACCGCGCCCTCGGGCGGATAATATCTCACTACGCATCAGACGGGCAAAGATGGGCACCATGATAAATGCCACCACATAAATGATAGTCATTTTCCCCGAACCCAGGGAAACCGCAAGAGCCATTGCCAGTATGAAAGCTGGAAAAGCCTGGATCACATCCAGGATACGCATAATAACTTCACCGATGATGCCTCCAAAGAAACCAGCAACTGCTCCGAGGATCACGCCAATGAACATGGCCATGCTGACCGCACTGGTTGCAATGACCATGTCAAGACGGGTTGCATAGATGACCCTGGAGAGAATATCTCTGCCGTAATCGTCTGTTCCCATCCAATGAACGGCAGAAGGACCCATTAATCGGTCAGCGGATGTCAGTGCCAAAGGATCATAGGGTGCCAAGATTGGAGCAAAGATTGCGATCAGGGTGACCAGGACAATAATGCCCAATCCCAGCAAGGTAACCGGGTTGCGTCGCAGGAGGTAGATCTCAAAATCATATCTTCTCATAAATACTTTGATCACATGCCAGATCGAGGGGCGCTTTAGAGGATATACTTGATCCATTTTTTTACCTTATTCTCAATAGGTGATCCGAGGATCAATGACTGTGTACAATAAATCCACAGCCAGATTGACCAAAACATAGATCATGGCAGTCAGCAGAACAAAACCCTGGACAGGGGCATAATCCGTATTCAATATTGAATTCACAGCATAATAACCCAAGCCTGGCCAGGAAAATACCACCTCCACCAACACCTCACCCCCCAGTGACCATCCCAAGATCTGTCCAATGCTGGTTACCACCGGCAACAAGGCATTTCTCAAAGCATCGTTGTAAATTACAGTTCTCTTGGACAGGCCGAGTGAGCGTGCTGTGCGTACAAAGTTTGAATTGAGCACTTCGAGCATGCTGTTGCGAGTGATGCGCATGATGGGAGCCAGCATGGCAAAGCTCAATGTGATGGCTGGCAAGGCAATGTATTTAAGACTCACCTTCAATGCAACCCAATTCTTGGTTAAAATCGAGTCCATTATGTACATCCCGGTAATGGTATCCGGTGGAGTATCCATAATTCCCATCCTCCCCATTGGCGGTGGTGCTATTTTTAATTTATAATATAGAATGTAAATCAATACCACTCCAGTCCAGAATATTGGGATGGATACTCCTCCCACAGAAACAATGCGGACAAGGTGATCAAACCAGGTATCACGGTGAACAGCAGCCTGGACGCCCAGGGGCACCCCGACGATGACCGCCAGGAACAAGCTGAGAGTTGTCAATTCAAAAGTTGCCGGGAAGCGCTGCTTGATATCGTCAAGCACCGGTTTTCGGGTACGGTAGGCGTACCCCAGGTCTCCATGAACGAGATCGTTCAAATAAATTCCATATTGCACATACAGAGGTTTATCCAACCCCAACTCCACGCGTGCATTCTGGATGTCATCTTCTTTGGCATAGGGGCTTAATAATATGTACAAAGGATCACCTGGAATGATATGGGTGATCGCAAAAGTAATGATGGAAATACCAAGCAGGATTGGTATTAGCAGGAGCAGACGTTTTAAGGTGTAAATGATTATTCTCATTCCAGCCAGTCTCTCAAAAAGGATATCCTCTGCTGGCTCCGCCAAGGCAGAGCCAGCAGATTCTTAGGACGGGAGGAGATTACTCTCCGTAAAGCTGGCCGAAGCGCAGCAGGGTGTCAGGATAGTAAGAGTAACCCATGATACTCTTAAGCATGGCCACATTCCAGGAGGGGTGGTAGATCGGAATGGAGGGCACGAAGGCAGCAACTTTTCGCTGAACCTCTTCCACATAACCATTCCGTATGGCGGGATCCAGTTCGTATAGGCCCTTGTCGATCAACGCATCCACAGAAGGATCGTTGAAGCTGCCATAGTTGCAGCAACCGCTCTCTGAGAACTTGAAGTTCCAGAATTCAGAATAGATCGGGTCGGGAACATAGGGGATCCAGAAGTTGAAGGCGAACAAGCCAGCTTCGTGAGAGGCCAGTTTCTCGCTGTGAGCAGCCAGGGCGACCGGTTGGATTTCCATGGTGATACCGATCTTGGCCAGCTCGGCCTGGATATAAACGGCCACCTGCTCTTCTTCGGGCACACCTTGCTTGGCATAGAAGGTGATGGTCGGCAGGCCTACCCCACCAGGGTAACCCGCGGTGGTCAAGAGTTCGGCTGCTTTCACCAGGTCATAGTTGTACGGAGATGCATTGATATGTCCTTCAAGTCCCAATGGTATCCAGCTGAGTGCCGGTGCCGCATAACCATAAGTTACATCTTTGATGATGGTCTCATAGGGAATGGCATGCGCAATAGCCTGGCGCAGTTCCACCTTATCCCAGGGGGGTGTATTGAAGGGTAGCCACCAGAACAGCGTACCAAAGGTGGGGGTGGCATAGACGGATAGGTCGGGATTGGCTTTCAGGGTCTCGTAATCCTTCAGAGGTGGTTCATATACCACGTCTACATCGCCGTTCTGGAGAAGGAGCAACCGGTTCTGAACATCAGGGACTATCTTGTAGACAACTTTGGAGTAGTAAGGCGGCTCACCCCAATAATTCAGGTTAGCGGTTAGAACGAGTTCCACACCAGCTTCGTACTTCTCAAGCATGTAAGGGCCTGAGCCAGTCGGATTAGCGGAAGCCCACTTCTGTTGATCTTCTGCTGTAGCGCCGCCCTTGGCCTGGATTTCAGCCACATTGACGATCACCATGTTCATTTCCGCCAGGACTTTAAGGAAGATCGGATTTGTATCTGCCAGGGTAAATTTGACCGTGGCATCATCCACCACTGTGATCTGATCAGCAGTTTTCACAAAAGCCACATCCGTCAAAAGCCAAGAGGCCAGACTTGGTATGCTGAGGACACGCTCGAAACTGGCTTTGACTGCCTGGGCGGTGACCGGGTCGCCATTATTGAACTTGGCATTAGGTCTTAGGACGAAGGTGAATACTTTGCCACCTTCGTCGGTAAAAGATTCTGCCAGGTTTGGTACAACATTCGTTATGTCGCGCACAGGGTTACCATTGGCATCCGTCTTGGGACCGTAGTCCACCAGGGTGTCGTGGGTGTTGACGATCACTTCATTGGCCAACCAATAGATAGATGTGACCGGATCCCAGCCCGCAATATCGGCAGAGACAGCAATCGTGAGGGTGTGCTCCACCACAGGTGGTTCTGTAGGTGATTCGGTTACGACTGGTGCATCAGTAACGACTGGTCCCACAGAGGTCGGTACTTCAGTGGCTGCAGGTGCACAGCTTGCCAGAAGCAAAGAGAGGACCACAACTGTAGCCAGACCAAAAGCGAACCATTTTCTCAATTGTTTCATAGAATTCTTCTCCTTTATTATCAAAATATTAGTAGGGTTTCGATTTCCGGAAGATCTTTATTTGGTTTTTTTATTTTAATATTCCACCTCCTTTTCGATAAATGTTGTCTCCAGCTGCCGATGTTTTAATATTTTTTCTGGCTCAATTGACCAGTGGTTACTGGTACTACCCATACTTTGCGAAATACGGCTCGCAGTTTCCATCACTCTGGCAGCAAATAAACCAATGTTCTCCGATGTAAGATATTGTATCAATGTGGATAAGCTGACTGCTCCAATCGCGTCATCTTCGTAGCCAAATATGGCAGCAGCAACACATCCGATTCCAATCTCATTCTCTTCGTTGTCAATTGCATAACCTCGTTCCCGAACCTTATCGAGATTTGCCAGCAACCCCCCGATGTCGGTAATCGTTTTCGGAGTATATGCAGTTAAATCTTCTCCCACAAGCGCTATAACCCTCTGCGTACTGCAAGTCGCCAACAAAGCTTTACCCATGGCAGTACAATGTACTGGTGCAGACATTCCTGGTCGAGATCTCATTTGGATGGGGCTATTATTCTCAACTTTATCGATATAAACAATAGAGGAACCACTCAGTACTCCCAAGTGGATTGCAAGACAAGTCTCATCAACCAATTTCTGCAGAAAGGGATGGGCAATGGCTCTCAAATCCAATTGGTTTAGTGATGTTCCAGCGATTTGCAAAGGTTTTCTACCGATATGATACCGAAAAGTCTCAAGGTCATAATCCAACCAACCACAATTGACCAGGGTTTTTAAATATCTAAATACGTTGCTGCGATGCATCTCAAGCGAATTGGTGATTTCCTGCAAGGTAACACCTTTTTTCTTTCCATGGAGAGATACATATTCGAGTACTTTTAATCCGTTTACAAGTGTACTCGCAACCGAACTGCTTGACTCATAGGTTGTTTTCACAGACTGCCTCCTACACAATTCGAACTAAGCCCAGCAAGTCCTTTGCTTTTACAAAAAGCTCGTTTTGAAAATTATTTTTGACCATCATTTATTGAAATAACCTGGATAGTAAAAAGATAAAAATTGGCTTGCTTCAAATACTAAAGCAAGCCAATCAACAAATCTTCTCAGAGTGGAAAAAATACCATGTAAAAATAATCATGTCAGATTTTGTTCTTTTGTTTCAAATAATGGAATGGGATACCGTCTATTGAGATGTTTCATTTATAACCATTTGAAAGTGTGAATATAATGAACAAATGTCATGATTGACCTATGACATTTGTATTTGGGGACAATTTCACAATTTGAGGTCAATATTCTCCAAACTCCTCCCATGCATGAGTAAGTGCCAGGTAATTTTCCACTGGCACCGCATCTTGCACTGCATTGGATGCACCCAGGATCAATCCACCGCCTTCTTTGCAAGTATTCAACAATTGTTTGGTGGCCTCAAAAACCGATTCCGGTGAACCCTGTAACAAAAGTTTGCAATCAATATTGCCTGCCAGACAAAGCTGGGTGCCGACTTTTTGTTTCACTATTAGTATATCCATTCCGGCCGTGGGATCGATCGCCTGCAAACAATTCACCCCAGAATTTACAATCTGCTCGAGGCAAGATGTTATGTTGCCATCAGAATGCAAAATTGAAATCATTCCCAGTTTTTTTAATGCCTCCACCCAGCGATCCAGGTTCGGCCACACGTACATTTCCAATTGGTGGGGATTCATAAATGTGCTATGATTATCTGCCAGGTCCGTAGTGGTCAAGCCAATTTCAACACCTGCATCCCGGAACCGGATCGCGGCCTGTATCCCTTCTTCCAGCTTATGTTCCGCCAAAGTGCTTACTTCTTGCGGAGCATCAAAGAGTTGGTATGCAAAATCTACATAATCATCACCCATCGGAATCCCAAGCAAGGCTGAACAATTTGCCACGAGCATCAAGTCCGGAGATGCAAGTTTTCGAAGGATCTTTGCCTGTTCGACTCGGCCATCCTCCGGCATCCAATAATAGGCAGGATGACCGAGACTAATTTCCCAAAATTGGCTGGGTAAGGTCAAGGCTGAAAAATGACATTGCTCGGAGACTAGTAAAAATATTTCAGCATTTTTATTAAGCGCATATGTTTTTTCCCGGGAGGTTAATTCCAGATACTCCTGTCCGAGGATCAAGTGTCCCTTGGATATCTGATCCCACAGATGAAACTCCAACTCCCACAACGGAACCCTTCCCGCAGGCATACGGTTTGAGAATGCTGCAATCAGATCTTCTTTTTGTGTCATGATATTCCTTTGCTCAACCGCTCCCAAATAAGTTATGAGTTTGACTCGGAGCTTCTGATTGGTTAATAAACATCTTCGGGCCTATTAACAGGCGAGTAGTACACCATTATTTTTGTTATAATTTGTTATCCGTTCTAATATTACACCGATTTGGATTTATTATCATGCCGCCTATAGTTTCAACTCCTTTTCATAAAACCATTATTGGTAACTATTTTCGATTCTATCGCTCTTTGATGGCATCATGGCGTTTTTTTAATGATGTAACGGTTAAAACTAAGGCAAAAAGGCTATCCGCACTAAAAAACACATATAGCGGGAATCGCTGTTTCATCATGGGCAATGGGCCAAGTTTAAACCAAATGGATTTGAATATATTGGCCAATGAATATGTCTGGGGTTCCAACCGGTGTTATCTGCTTTTTGACCGGATCGAATGGCGGCCACAGTTCTATGTTGCAATGGACAGGCGGGTGGTCCCAGACAACCGTGAACAGATCATCGAGTTGCCAGAGCTATTGCCTACTACTTTATTTTTCTATCCGCTGGAGTTCAGGCGGAAAGAGATTTTAAATTCTTACTCCAACGTATATTGGTTCAACGAAAAACCGCTGCACCTGGATATGAATAGACTGCCAGAAGGCACTTTTTCCATGAATGCAGCTAAAGGAGTGTTCGCATCTTTTACCGTTACGATCTCTGCTTTACAGTTGGCAGTTTACCTGGGCTTCAACCCAATTTACCTGATCGGCTGCGATACATCTTATTTCAAGCAAGTGTCAATCAATGTGGATGAATCGAATCCTGACAGGCTGACAGCCACAGACAATAATGATCAGAACCATTTTGATTCAAGTTATTATGGTCTGGGTAAGAAATATCATGAACCACATGTGGCCAGAATGTTATTTCATTACCACGAGGCCAGGCTGGTTTGCGAAGCATCTGGCGTGGTTATCTATAATGCAACCGTGGGAGGCAATCTTGAAGAATTTCAACGTATGAATTTTGACAAGTTATTTTATCCCAAATGATCTGAAAACGTACAATCCATCATGAACATTACAGCACAGTCCATTAATTCATCCAAATGCTGCTTTAGAAAAGTAAAAAATAATAACATTTCCATATGATGGATATCTGTCATGCAAATGAATCTCGCAGATTAGATTGTTCACCACCTGATTAATAGAAAGGAATGGAAAATGAATTTCACGATTGGTACTGAACCAACCAGCTCTTTTTATTCATTCGAGCTTGCTGCAGCAACCCATAAGTTGCTAAACGATATCATGCTGCTTCGGCGTGGTGAAGAACTGGTCGTATCAATAGATACGGCGGGTGATTGGCGTGTGGCTCAATCACTGGCTGAACAGGCATGCATCTTAGGTGCGATCCCAACACTTATTCGCTACGGAACACAACCAGCGGCACAAATGGAACCGCCAAAGCCATTGGGTTTGGCGATCCAGGGGGCAGATGTTTGGATCGATCTTAGTGTCCAATATATCCTTTATACCGAGGCGCGTAGAAAGGCAACTGAGTTAGGATGCCGCCATGCATGTCTGGCAGGTATGGATGTGGATGCCATGGTCCGTACGATTGGGCAGGTGGATTACCCCAAATTAATTGCCCTGGGCGATGAAATTGTCCGCCTGCTAAATTCTTCTAATACAATACAGGTGACTTGTAACCGGGGTACATATCTGACTGCTGATCTGGATAAGAACGCCATCCAGCCCGGAGGCATTGCCACCGAGAGAGGTGCCTTGATCATGTTGGGTGGTCAAGTCGGGTGCCTGCCAAAGGAAGAGACAATCGAGGGCAGAATTGTTATAGATGGATCCATATGGCCACCTGACGATATTGGGGTTCTGCAAGGGGAAGAGACCGTTACCCTGATTATAAAAAAGGGCAGCATTGTAGCTGTTGAGGGTGGGTCAGCTGCGAAGGTTTATCGCAATTGGCTTGGAAAATTTGGGGACTCCAACCTGTATCGCATGGCGCACTATGTGTTTGGCTTCAACCCCGGTGTTCCGCGGCTCACCGGCCACATCGCAGAAGATGAACGTTACTTTGGCTCGATGACCTTCGGCTTTGGCGCTATGGCTGACAGAATTGCAGCGACACACACAGACTGTATCGTGTTATTTCCATCAGTATCCCTGGATGGTATCGAAATTCAAAAGAATGGAAAATATATGCATCCGAGTCTTTACGATTTGTGCAAGTCGCTAGGAGTTCGTGGGTACCAAACTTAGCTCAAATTCAATGGAGTTAACTTCCCGCTTTTATAACTCAGCCGAGACGCATCGATAGAATGAGTGGATAAATTATGGCAAAAGCTGGAAACAAGGAAAATGCATTTGAGCTAGGCAAGTCAAGGGTTCCCCTTCACCTAGTGAGGTTCGGTAAGCTCATAATGTTCAGCTATTTGATAAAGTTGCAGTTCCGCTTGCATGGCTGCATTGATAATCACTCGGATCAATTCTGGCAGAATGTCAAATCCTTGCTTGCTGACCCGAGCCCTACCCCATTAAATATATATGATGTAAAATGTCAAAACTCTGATTAAGAAACCGCCCGACTAGCCTGGCGGATTGCGACTAAGCGTATAACCGAAAAATTGTTTTTTGGAGGCGGAGAATGGATAACACTCCCAAACTGTTCGAGGGGAAAAATATCATTGTTACCGGAGCCAACACTGGCATAGGAAAGGCTATTGCTTTGGAAGTAGCTTCAGCCGGCGCGAGAGTATTCCTTACCGGTAGAAACAAAAATATGCTACAGGATGTTTATTCCCAAATAATAGAAGAAGGAGGCATGGCAGATGTAATAGTTGCTGACTTAAGCGTTGAAAAGGAAATTGAACACCTTGTGGAGGAAGTTCTAAAAAGCGTAAAACAGATCGATGTCTTATTTAACAATGCGGGGACATGGCACAATGGGAATGAGTTATTCTTTGGAAAAAGTCTCGCTGAAATTCCTTTAAGTCAGATAGATTATGTCTTGAGCGTAACCTTATTGGCTCCGATGCTATTATCAAGCCTGGTCCTGAAAGCAATGATTCCATTTAGGAAAGGCAAGATCATCAATATCTCTGGAATGTTCTCATTGGGAGGAGCAAAATGGTTGCATTATTACGTTGCTAAAAAGGGATTGGAGTGCTTTACAAGGGGTTTAGCAGATGAGGTCAGGGAATTTGAAATACAAGTGAACTGTATTTCTCCAGCCGATGTCGCAACAGACCCTTATATTGAATACTATTCAGAAGAAAATAAATTGGCTTTGATGCCAAAGGAAGTTGCTGAATTAGGTCTTTGGCTCGCTTCTGACTCGACAGAACATATTTCAGGCCAAGTAATTTATCTTAAAAATAAAACTGACTATTCACCATCGCTATAAGAATATTAGGTTATTGCAGTTTTCTATTGGCGAACTTTTATGCATTAATGATTATATTATCATGCACGAAAAAGAGAATTTTTTACATTTTTATCCAGAAAAACAAAAGGGTAATTATGCTGCACCTCCAACCCTGCCACATTACTTCCTCGTTAGCTACATTGGAACGAATTGGATCTTCATGCAAATTTAATCAGAAATCTAGACTTCTGATTGGCCATCAAGCTATACGATATGCCCGTTATAGAGCTACTGTGGAAATAAATAACCAGCCTTCTGCCATTCGGAGATAAGTACATCGATATGGGCAAGTCTCTTTTTACGAATAAAAAATTGTATTATGGTGGCATGAGAATATTGTTATATTTATCGACGATCAATAACCAGAGCAAAGCCGGCGTTATTGGAAACTGGGCTATCCATAAAGCTACCCACCTATTATCGGTGATAGGATAACAACCGAATCTCGGTCTTTCAACAAGGTATCAAAGCCCCCCAATTCAGATAGATAAAATCCGTTCACCAGGATCAAATAATTTTTATATATATCTGTTGTGCGGTTTTCTTTATCGTTAATTTGATCACTACATTCCAGCAGATGCAGCAATAGCTCTCGGGCGGTAAATTCCTGTTGAACTTCAACATCCAGTTTTAATAATTTTGTTGACTTTTTCAAAAGCCCCATATGTTTGAGATGATATGTTACCATAGCTAGAAATCGCAATACTCTCGCCTAATTAGTAAACGTTATTGAAAATGCCACAAACCATTTGGATAAAGCTTCAACTTGGAGTGCTGCCATCTGCAAAATAGACCTCAAAACCGTGCACAAACTAACTTTTGCAATTTGACTGACCCCATAATCCCACCACTCACGATCAGTGCATCATTTTCAACAGCATCATGATCGATTAGTGTTATCCTTCGTCCTCGAGCCAAATTGATACTTAGGGTTTCATGTCCCAAATCTGGTGACCCACCACCTCCCGTTCCTAATAGTGCTAGTCCTTCCAGCACAGGTTCTATATCTTCCAAATTAATATCATCAGCGATCAGTATTCTCATCGCCAGAATGTTATATTTCCTGAAAATTGTACGTTTCTTCGAACACACAGTGTGCAGCCTTTACTCCTGCGCCGAGTTCCACCGGAAAACCGAAATCAAGCAAAGTACTCTCAAGCGCAGCGATGGTCGGAATTACATAGCGCGGATCAGCCACAAAACCCATATTGCCGATCCGAAAATCGCCGGCAATGGCGATGCCATAATCCATAAGCATTTTGCTTGCAAATTTGGTCCAATCCACCGGCTTAGGGAAGACGATTGTCGTTGCCATTGGAGCTGCTACTTCCTCATCTGCTTTGACACCAAGACCCAAAGCACGGAGCGCAACACGGATTGCTTTAGAAGCCGAGGAATGTCGGTGATATACATTCTCTAAGCCTTCAAACAAGATTGCCTCCAGGGAAGCCTTTAATCCGTAAACGAGTGAATAGGAAGGAGAAGGCCCATGAACGCATTTGGTGGTAACTGTCGATATGTCCTGCCATTGTCCCGTTGTGCTTGCTACTCGCACACCATCGTGATACTCCTTCCAAACCGTAAGATCCATGCAAAGGGAGTTAATTGGTGTTTTCCTGTCTTTAATGACAGCCCATGCTCGGTTGCTAACAAAAACGATGGCTAGCCCTTGGGGAGCGTTGACACACTTTTGTGGGCTTGTGCAACAAATATCTATTCGCCACTCATCAAGTCTTAGTTCCAAGGCAGCGAGCGCTGATACGGCGTCTACCATCAGCAGAACGTCAGGGAAATCCCTCATCATATCCCCGATTTCAGGAACTGGATTTACAGTGCCCTGGCTTGTATCAGCATAGACCAAGGCGACCATCTTGATCTCAGGATCGAGTTCAAGTTGATCACGAATAATCGATGGTTCCACACTCTTGCCTTCTTCGACCTTTATCTCTATCGGTTGTGCACCGACGATCTTGGTCAAGTCAGTCAATACCTGTCCATACATACCCGAGTTAACAGTCAGAACCTTATCACCTGGTTCAAGAAGGCTCAACATAGCGGCTTCTTCGCCATATGTAGCCGAACCCGCCATCAGAAGGACGTCATTCTGAGTATGGCAAATTTTACGGAGCATATCAACAACAGCTATTTCCGTTGACCAATACTCTGGATAGTAAATGGGCTGGAATATTTGCTTACTTAATGCCTTTAAGCACTCAGGGTTTAGTGACGTTTGTCCACAACTCATGTTTATCATCTTATGTTTCACTCCATAATCTCTAACCGTTTTGTGTCTATTAGATTAGGAAGATGGTTTTGTGACAGTCAGGCTGATACAGTCCAATGGTTCCCATAACAAGGTCACTGCATCGCCTTTCTTAAAAGCAGGGCCGCAAGCTTCATTTGGTACACTAACTACAATCCTTCTCTCGTGCAATGAACAGAGATATTGGATAGTTGTTCCCAAGTATGTCACAAATTCCACTTTCGCTTTAATGGCATTTTGCTTGGTTCTATTATTTTCAATATCCTTATAGCTCCCTTCCGGTAAAATCTTTATTCGCTCTTTTTTTATCGCCAGGATGACATCATCGCCATTTTTCATGTCTGAGTTAGCAGGGGCAAATAGAACCAACCCTTCGGCAGATTTCACATTTATCAATCCATCAATATTGGATACAACTTTGCCATCAATAAAGTTTTCCTGACCAAGGAAGCTTGCCACGAAGCTATCTTTTGGTTTTTCGTAGATCTCAATTGGAGTCCCCTCCTGAACAATGCACCCACGGACCATGACCAAAATCCGATCGGAAAGGCTTAATGCCTCAATTTGGTCATGGGTAACAAATATTGTGGTTATCCCAATACGTTGTTGGATGTCTTTCAACTCAACGCGCATTTCCTGGCGTAGCTTTGCATCTAAATTGCTGAGAGGTTCGTCAAGAAGTAAAAGCTGAGGCTCAATCACCAATGCGCGGGCTAGTGCCCCACGTTGTTGTTGACCTCCACTCAACTGGTGCGGGTAGCGTTTTTGCAATCCGGTCAATTGTACTAAGTCTAGCGCTCGATCAATTCGTCCCTTTATATCAGAACGGGGAACTTTGTGCATTTGGAGACCAAAACCGACATTATCCTCGATTGTCATATGCGGAAAGAGGGCATAATCCTGAAAGACCATACCAATTCCTCTTTTTTCAGGAGGCAGAAATGTAATATCGCGGCCGCCCAATATTATCTGACCCTCATCGGGAGATACCAAGCCAGCGATCATGCGGAGCGTTGTTGTCTTACCACAACCACTAGGTCCGAGCATGGAAACAAACTCGCCCTCTTTAACTTCGAGAGAAAGGTCTTCGACAACCAAGTTTTTCTGGTATCTCTTGGATAAATTATGTAATATTAAATCCTTCATTGGCATTCCTTATTTGAATGGTGGGTGGAACTGGTAACCCAGTTCCACCCACCTTATTCCAATGTTATCCAGCTAACCACTCGTTCCAACGCTCGATCCAGGCATCTTGATTTTCAGACACATACTCTGCATCTTCAAACCAAAGGGAATCCATGGCTCCACCACATGGCATAACCGCGCAATACTTCGGATCATCGAAAGTAACTGTTTTGTTAGTCGGGCCATAGTGCATGTACTTGCCAATGTTCACCTGTTGTTCAGGTTCAAGGGAGAAATTAATGAACTCTTGGGCAATGTCCTTATTCTTGGAATTCTTGGTGATGCATAGAAAATCAAAGGCCGCAAATGCTCCCTCTGATGGGCTGGAGAACAAGACATCAATGCCGTCATCCTGCTGCACAGCCACCCGTCCATTGAAGAACACAAAAGCGTCAATCTCCTCAGCATTGTACATATTACGAAGATCGGCATCCGATTCAAACATCTTCTTTATGTTCGGTTTGAGCTCATCAAGTTTTGCAAATACCGCGTCTGTATCGACCGGAGACATTTTTCCAGTAATCAAACGGTTAATGGTCTGAACTACGTAGGTTGTTTCTGTTTTGCCCAACGATAATCGACCCGCGTACTTTGGATCCCAAATGTCCCACCAACTGGAGTAATCCCCAGTTCCTGGCCGATAGCCTATTCCGTAGCTATAGACAAGATAACCGAGCCCCCAAGGGAGTAGTGCTTTGGCTTGATCAAAGAGGTCAGCGGTCATAGGCACACTTGCAACATTGATCTCTTCAAAGAGCCCATCCTTGCCTCCACGAACCACATCACCAGGAAGTTGAACGGATATATCTAATGTTGGGTTACCACTGTCGACTTCCTGCTTAATCTTGGCAAGGTTATACCACTCAGCCTGGGGGGTGCTTGTGATTTTGACACCGGTCTTTGCCGTAAACGGTTCATAGACATACTTTTTGAAGATATCTTCATAGCTACCAGGCCAAGGCTGGATTGCCATGGTTCTTTCTACCGCCTCTGAGGTTGCTGTAGGATTAGCACCACATGCTACCAGAAATGCTCCCAAGCCGGTAGCTCCTGCGACCTTTAAAAACTCACGTCGGCTTAACTGTTTTGGAACCTGGATGAACAATTCTTCTTTCATGGTTCTTCCTCCTTTTATTTGGTGTTATATTTTCTATTTATGGTTTGGACGCGTCTGTGGTCAGACAGGCAATCCAATTAGATACTTATTCCAATGCCACTTGTTGAGAATTGTCTTATTGCTTCCTCCTTTATCAACTCCATGAAATTACTTCGCTCTCCGTAGACGCTGAAAAAGAATCACTCCTGCAAAGTTCGCAGTAATGAACAGGGTGGAAACAGCCGTGAGCCGTGGGTCAACCTTGTCTCTTAGCGCAAGAAACATCTTGATTGGAAATGTTTCAGCACTTGGACTAGCTAAGAAAAAGGCAAGTATGAATTCGTCAAATGATGTAATAAAAGCGAATATTGCTGCTGCGGCAATGCTACTACTGATCAGAGGTAAGGTAATGCGTCTGGTTGTGGTTATTCCAGAGGCACCTAGCGTACGTGCGGCATCCTCCAGGGAGCGGGGTACTGCAATTAATCCGGCAGAGACGACCAACAATACAAAAGGAATACAGATTACCGTATGAGCGATTATTATTGAACCTATGGTGCCTTGTATGCCTAACAGCGCAAAGAGACGGTACAAGCCAGTTGCCTGGACAATCCAGGGTACGATAAATGGAGCCAGCATGGCCAAGCGGATTACCTTACCGCCTCGTATGGTATAACGGGATAGTGAAAATGCAGCCAATGTACCAATAAGGATGGATAATATTGTGGCTGCAAAAGCGACCTGCAGGCTGATGCCTAAGGCCGTTAGAAGCTGCTCATCTTTGAAGAAAGTACCGTACCATTGCAAGGAGAAACCAGGAGGTGGGAACTCCATGAACGTAGAGGAACTAAATGACAATATTATTACCACAAACCCCGGGGCAAGCAGGAACATAAACATAATCGCAGCATAAAAAGCAAGAGGATTCCAGTGAAGTCTATTTAGAATTCCTGGCTTATACTGAACAACATCTCTAGCCATATATGCCTCCGAGCCGTTCCAACCCTACCAAGCGATCAAACAGTATTACGATGATCAGAACAATAAACACCAATATCATGGATAATGCTGCAGCAAATGCATAATTCAGAATTGCTATTTGCTCATAGATCAGCATTGGAATGACAATCTGACTTGGCCCTCCCAGGAGGGCGGGTGTCAGAAAAGAGCCCATGGCGCTGATAAACACCAGCAGAGCCCCGGTGGCTGCTCCTGGCAAACTAAGGGGCACTGTCATACGCATGAAAGTTACCAGGCTGCCTGCGCCAAGGGTACGTGCAGATTCCTCAATTGACTCCTTAATACCGGAAATGGATGCATATAACGGAAGAATCATATACGGTAAGAGTATCTGGACTAATCCAAAAAGCACACCAGTCTCATTCCAGATTAACTGTACTTTTGGCAAACCCAGACCTGCGAGAACACTATTTACTACTCCTTTGTTTCCTAACAAAACCAGCCAAGCATACGAGCGAATAATAATGCTGGTCCAAAATGGGAATAGAACAGCAAGTACCAATAAATTCTTGTGTTTTGACTTGGTCCGTGCTAAAAAATAGGACAGGGGGTAACTTAAGACCAATGTAATAATTGTGGTTACGAGCGCTAACCAAAGAGTACGAAATATGATTTTAAGATATAGGGGTCGGGTCAATGCTCGCAGATAGTTATCGAGTGTAAAAATGGGCTCGATAGATCCACCCAAGACACGAGTATAGAAGCTGTAAATAACCATTAGAGTAAGTGGCAAAAGGAAAAAGAATGTTATCAGTACAATTCCTGGTGTTAGCATGATATACGGGGGGATCCACCGGGTCTTCAAATTTCCCGTAGAGCTACTGTTTATCCTTCTTTGTATATTTTTTACCATGGTCTTCTTCCTTGTTTTTATCTAAATCCTATTATCACCAAGAGTATCTGCATTCCAAAAACAATTATCCTGTTCTTTTAAACAGTTTTCGTTCTGTTCCAGTTATTTTTTCCAGTGTTGCTTCAATAAATACTCGCGTCTCTGGAGGGAGTGGGGATGGATGATGGGTTTCAAGAATCTGCTTGACTTGGTCACGTGCCTTGGCGAGTGTGGTTTCTAAGTCTGACTCAGGCCATCTAAGCAATGATTCCTTGGAGAATAACTTTGAAATATAAAGTTCCTTTTTGTAATTCTTGGCGGTGTGGTTCTTATTGAGAAAGTTCCCGCCGGGTCCGACACTTTTGATTATGTCAAAGGCAAGAGTTTCATCATTTACTTCGATCCCATTTAGTAAACGATTTATCAGATTCGCCATCTCATTATCAATAATCAATTGCTCAAAACAATGAGCCATCGCGCTGCCAATTAAACCCGACACGCCATCATGGATCATCTCTACACCGCACATCGCTGCAAAAAGTGTTGTAAGCGTCTTCTCCAAACCCGCCCGAACATCAGGTATTTGTGAATCGGCTATTCCACCCGTCCCATAACCAAACGGAATCTGATAGCGCTTGCAAAGCTGAGATGTTGCACCGCTAATCAATGCCATTTCAGGGCCGGCAGCAGTCCATTTTCCAGTTCGCATGTCAACCCCGCCTGAAAAGGTTCCATACGCGACCGGTGTACCTGGATTAACAAGCTGGCAAAGGGCTGCTCCAGCTAAAACCTCAGCGTTCTGGACAACTAGTGTTCCTGCAAGAGTGACGGGTGCCGTTGTTCCCGCCATCGCTCCACTAACAATTAGAAAGGGGATGCCAGCACGTGAGGCCGCGATCAACTTGGGTAGACTATCTTGGGGAAAGCCCAGTGGGGAGTTGGAAACACATCCCCATGAAAATACGGGGCCTTCCACTCCCAGGTCACCAGCCACCCGTTTACCAATATCCAATATTTCCCCAATAAACATTGAGTGGGGTGTGCTGATTCCTATATGCTTTTCCGTGTAATTGAATTGTAAAGCCATGGCATAGAGTTCTGCGTATGCCGCAGGAACATCTTGGGGCACAAAAGGCATTAACTGATAATGGACGTTTTCCATTGCATCCGCCAAGATCAGGTATTTCCTCACATCAGCTAATGTGGCTTGGCGATACAATTGATTTTCAGAGTCACACACGAAGGTTGCACCATAACCACCGGAATAGAAAACTCGATCATCACCCATAGAAAGCGTGAATTTAGGATTTCGAGCATGCAGCTGGAAGTGACTGGGTGACTTCTCAATGGTCTGCTCGATCAATTTGGGTTGAAGCTGAACCAGTGATCCTATTACTTGAGCATCTGGGCATTTTCGAAAAATGGACAAAGCTTCTTTGTCCTCAAAGCGCACACCTACTTCACTCAAGGTACGCAAAGTTGTCTCGTGAATAATATCAAGTTCTGCCTCTGATAAAACTTGAACACTCCTCCCACGGAGGGATGGTGTACCCAACATAGTTCACCTCTAGCTTCTACTTAGATTAAAACCTCGTTATCCATTGATGCGTTTGGCATAGTATTCAAGGAGAGTTTAATTTTCATCATATGGTTGACCGAATGTGGACATTCTTGGATTTTTGCCACATACCAACGGAATCGACCTGTAAGCATCCAGTCCCTTCACGTAACAATCGATGGCGAATGGAAGCCACATCGCGTGATTGCCAGATCAATGTGGTGAGAATTCCTGCTTCAGCTGTATTCCCGAGCATGATCATGCCTACAACACGGTTATCATTGAAAAAAAATCTGCGGTAGGTTTGAGTAGTTATATCCTCCATGATATCTTCGTCATCTTTTCCTGCGGAAATCCGACCTACTGAGACGAGGGGCAATCCAAAGATGCTAACTGCGTTACATCTCAGCCGTCCCCTATAAGGTATTGATTGACCCAGCATATTATATGCAGCCAGTCGGCCTTCTCGTTTTGAGTTTATCCAATTTGCCACGGGTAACGTTTCTTTGGAATCGAGCCGGTTGACTTCTGCCACATCACCTGCGGCGAAAACTCCAGAAAGGCCGGTATGCATATTTTTATCTATAAGCACACCTTTACGAATACTAGCCCCTGTCTTCTCAAATAAATCGATATTTGGCCTGGTACCTACAGCCACGACAAGCATGTCGCACTTTAGCACTTCTCCAGAGGCAAGCAGCACACTATTAATCTTAAAATCCTTACCAGATCTCACTTCGGTTATTGTTCCTCCGGTGAGTACCTGTATTCCGTGACCTTCGAGCTGGCTGGTGATAATCCGGGCTGCCCGAGCATCGATAGTATCGGGTAGTATGGTCGGACGCTGTTCGATCAGGGTTATTGTTTTTCCCGTTTCACACATAGACACAGCAGCTTTAACTCCGATCAGACCTGCACCAAGCACAATAATATGTTTGGCTGTCGGCAACCAACGCTTTATACTCAATGCAACCTGAAGGTTATAAAGAGTGAACACGCCACGGCTAGAAATTCCGGGTATGGAAGGTAGATACGGAGATGCTCCTGTGGCAACCCCAAGTCGATCGTATTCAACTATCTCACCGCTAGACATCAGCAACTTCTTTTCCCGGGGGGAAAGACTGGCGACTTTACCAACCATCACTCGTAATTTCAAATCCTCTGCCCAGTTTGATGGGCGAAACTGCAATTCCGTTCTTGATCTGGCACCATTGATGAATAATGGAAGTAGACAGCGAGAATAGTATGGAAGCGATTCTTCGCTGATAAGCGTGATCTCTGCACCTGGTTCAAGTCGTCGTGCGGTCTCACACAGGCTTCCCCCAGCAGCGCTCGCTCCAATCACCACGATCTTCACCCATTGCCTCCATGTGTCATATATGAGGAGGTCTCTGGACCATCTACCCGTCTTTCGATTGTTATCATCTTCTCACTACTCCGCCGTCGGTGTGTTCCTGCGATCCTGGCTTTCTGCTCCAACTGGAGAGCTTCTGGTCTGCAAGCATTGATACATGGTGGTATTGCATGGTTTGGGCAACCATCACATTTGACAGATTTTTCTCGATCTTTGTTTAACCAGATAGCACCGAATGGACAAGCCATGGTGCACATCCCACAACCAATGCAAGTTATGTCGTTGAGCATAACACCTATCACAGCTTGACGTAGCGCTCCAGTAATACACGCATCCACACAAGGTGCCTCTATGCATTGACGGCAAATAGTCAAAAAGAAGAGAGGTTCTGTTCCCAGTACTTGGATTCGGCTGGAGATGCAGTCATCTTCCTTTTGGGTTCGCTGTTGTAGTTGTTCGATGCATGCCACAACACAATCCTTACAACCGGTGCATGCCAATGAATCAATCGAGATCCTGTTTGAGACCATGGTCGACTATTCGGTGATTTGGTCTTTCGTCAAATCGAGAAGTCCCAATTGTTCTACTGTTTCATGCGTTGGAATGCTTGTTTTCCGATCCCATCCGTGAAGGTCATAGTATTGGTCGAGCAGTTTATTAAGCTCCTCCGGGCTGTTAATAGCTCCTTTTCGGGGGCCGCTGCTGACTGGCTCGTTCATAAGCCTCCATGGAAGAGTATCATCTTCTCTTCGTGCTCCTTCGCGAATATTGAAAATACGCTCCAGTGTTACAATCCGGCGGCCTGCTTCCATCAACGTATCGGTACTTAGGCTTTCCCCGGTGAATGCGTTGTACATAGCAGCCATGTTCTCAGGGTTGACTGCATAGGCAGCAGTTGAGGAAAAAGCGCAGAAACCGAGCGCGTCTGTGATTGCATAAGTATCTTCATGCCAACGAACGATTTCTGCTCGTTTTTCAGTCAGATGGGGGGTGGCATACTTGGCATCCCCGGTAATCTTCCGTATGAGTTCGACAGCTTCTGGTGAAGCACCATACTCTGCGAAGGTCTCGGTCATCAGGTGGTCTGGCCCTCGAGGATTGACAGCAAATGCAAGTGAATAACCTTTGGCAGACCGGGTTTCTACACACGATTGTTCCAGTCCTTTAGCCTGGACTGCCCATTTCCATGAATCACCACCCAATTCCTGGGATGCTCGGCGTATACCCTTTGCCAATAAATCGCCCAGTCGTCCTTCCCGCCTTCCGATTTTCTCGATCATTTGGACCAATGCTTCACCATTTCCCCACCTCAGGTCAATGCCATCGCTGTCTTCCTTCGTCAGCATACCTTTCTCATAACACTCCATAGCCCATGCCACATAGCTGCCAGCCGATACGACATCCAAACCCAGTTGGTTGCAAATTTGATTGGCCATCAAGATAGCTTCAGTATCGCTTACATCAGTTGCAGAACCGAGTGAGGCCATGGCTTCGAATTCCGGACCCGCACCATTAACTCCGCGGAAGGGTCCGTTTTGATTTACAACATAACGGTGACACGCAGTAGAGCAAGAAAAACACGCAATCCTTCCTTTCAAATAACCTGCCTCTACCAGATATTGTCCACTGAGTTTTTCAGCGTATTCAATGTAATTGTTTTGAAAATTCCGATTGTTGATGCTATATAATTCGTTAACAACTGGAAGCGAACCAGAAGTGCCCCACTGCGCCAAAGTCTTGGTACCCGAGTCGTTTGCCAGTTCCTGGCGAACCTTATTGGAAATGTTAATAAAATTAATCGGATCAGCGACTTTTATGCCTCCAGTACCCCGGACGGCTATGGCTTTTAGGTTTTTGGATCCCATCACCGCTCCTGCTCCAGCTCGACCAGCAGCATGATGCCAGGAAAAGTTGATGTAACCGCACATTACCCGGTTCTCTCCTGCTGGGCCGATCGTTGCAACCTGGATTTCTTCGTCACCTAGATCTTCTCTGATTAGTTGATTCGTTCGTTTGATATCTGACCCCCAAATTTCACGTGCATCACGTATCTCCATTTTTCCATTATCAATCCAAAGGTAGACGGGATGGCTTGAGACGCCGGCAATAATGATATAGTCATATCCGGCATACTTCAACTCGGCTCCCCAGTGTCCACCGCTGTTGGTTTTATTATACAAGTTTGTTACCGGGCTTTTACAAGTCACACTAGTGCGTCCAGAACAAGGAGCCGTGGTTCCAGTAAGTGTTCCCGGGCCAACTATCAGCACATTCTCTGGACCGAGAGGATCGATCCCGGGTTTAATCATCTTGTAAGCATAATAAGCATTAACACCTCGACCTCCCAGGAATTGGGTCGTGACTTGCTTCGGCACCAGTTCGGATCTAAGTGTTCCGTGCGAAAGATCAACATGTAAAACGATCGGTTGTCTCATTTATGCCTCCCGGACTAATTCGTAACGAATTGTGGTCCGGTCACGCCGTTTGGTTTTCGCTTGATTTGATCCGACCTGATAGCTAAGGGCACCTGGAATACAGCCTTTGACGCATTCTGGATCCCCCTCGCATAGATCGCATTTATACGATACCCTGGTCGTTGGGTTAAAATCCATTGCGCCAAAGGGACATGCCGCAATGCATTCCCTACAACCGATACAAAGAGCTGTATCCACTTTCATAACTTGACAAGCGCCTGTTGGACAGGCGTCGACACAGGGCATCCGGCTGCAATCCAGACAAGATATAGGATTGTTAAATCCCATCTCATGAATCTTTACTATTCTGATTCTGGAAAGGGAAGGTACAAACATTCCTTCATGCTTGAAAGAACAAACCAGCTCGCATACTCTACAGCCAGTACATTTGAAGGGATTGGCAAGAATCACTTTTTCATCCATATTATTTCCTTTGATCTCTGAAAATATCCAAGAAAATCACCATCTTCCTTCAACGCTAAACTGAAGTGGAGCTGTAAAGATTCAAAGACTTCGGATTGCCTTGTCGATCCTTTGCATTGCTTGCCTGAGGTTGGGTTCTGAGGTCGCGTAAGATATCCGTAAGTAACCTTCACCATTTGCACCAAATCCATTACCCGGTAACAAGGCGATGTCAGCATGGTCCAGCAAATAATCAGACATTTGTTGAGAACTAAGCCCGGAACCTTTGATATTCGGGAAAGCATAAAAAGCCCCAGCTGGAGTATTACATTTCCAATTTGGGATTGTGTTTAAACTACTTACAACCAAATCCCGACGGCGATGGAAGGATTCAGCCATGGCGAAAACCTGATCTTGCGATCCAGTCAGTGCAGCGATTCCAGCGTATTGAGAAAAATCTGCCGAACATGAAGTGCTATTTATAATCAAACGAGTAATTGCCTCAGCAAGATCCTCAGCACAGATAACATAACCCAATCGCCAACCCGTCATAGAATAACTTTTTGAGAAGGCATCGAGAATGATGGTACGATCTTGCATTCCAGGTAGCGATGAAATACTTTGAAATTTATCATCAAAAATTATGTGACGATAGACCTCGTCACTTAATACCCAAATGTCATTCTCCTTTGCTAGTTCAGCCACAACCTCCAAGTCGGATTTGTTCAACACACCACCGGTTGGGTTTTGAGGGGAATTAATTATAATCATCCTGGTACGAGGCGAGATTGCTGCCCGTAATTCAGCCTCATCAAAATGAAACTCAAGTTCCTCGTACAAGGGCAATGCTATCGGTTTTGCTCCAAGCAAGGCAACAACTGAAGAATATGCTGGGTAGCCTGGGTCAGGTATTATTACTTCATCGCCAGGTTCAATCAACGCAAGTAAAGTCAGCATCAAGATGAATTTTGCGCCTGGCACGACAACGACATTCTCTATAGATACAGCAATTCCACGCGAGCGCATCACCTCGGTAGCAATAGCTTTGCGTAATTCGGTTATTCCAGGAGCTGGAGTATAGCGGGTACGCCCTTGTTGTAAGGCTTCAACACCCGCAGCTACGATATGATCAGGCGTAACAAAATCGGGTTCCCCGATCTCAAGGTGGATGATTTTACGCCCTTGTAATTCAAGGTTCTTCGCTTTTGCAAAAGTCTCAATTGCGCCTTCGCCTTTAAGCAATTGCATACGGCTGGCCAAACGCGACTTAGTAGATTGATCCATTCGCTTCTCCTAGGTTTTCAAAATAAAAGTAATAATTTCAAGAGTTGATACAATTAACTCCAAAAGGGACAATTTACTGTCCAGGTATCTGAACCTGATCCACTCCTCGCCGATAGCCGAGTTTGTTCGAGATTTCGACTGCAGCCTGTTGAATCTCATCAATTATCGGTTCTTCTTTAAGATGTAAACCCATTCGATTTGCTGGTCCCGAAATACTCAAAGCTGCCGTAATTCCTTTATGGTCAAAGATCGGGGCAGCAATGCAGAAGACGTCCTCTTCGTTTTCCTGATCGTCAATGGCATATTCTTGTTGTTTAATCCGAATTAATTCCTGTTTTAGATTTTCCAGTGTGGTAATGGTGTTTTTTGTTCGAGAATGTAGATCGGGGAAGGGGAACAGCTTTTGCACCTCGGTCTCTGGTAAATATGCCAGTATGGCTTTGCCCAACCCAGTAGAGTAAATTGGAGTTCGACCTCCTACATTTGAAGCCATTGTCCCTGTGGGACGTAAGCTAGGAAGTTTCTCCAAAAAGACAATTTCACATCCATCTCGCCGGCCTAAATGCACAGTCTCGCCGAATATTTCTTGAAGCTTGGTCATTTCACCGAGGGCTATATCCCTAAGGTGATTGGCTTTGAGAAATTGGCTACCTAACTCCAAGCATACTACATCAAGCTGATACTTACCCGTATCAGGATCCTGCCGTACAAAGCCCTGATTCTCCAAAGTGACAAGCATGCGATAAGCTGTGGTCGGATGAAGATGAAGGTTGGTCCAAATCTCACTTGCGGATAATTCAGAACCTAATGTAATAAATGCTTTGAGAACAGAGGTTGCTCGTTCTACCGATTGAATATTATATTGCCGGGTATCTACACGGGATCCGGATATTATCTTTATCGTTTTCATAGTATGAAAATGACTTTCATTTTGAATATATTATCACCTGTCATTGTGTGAGTCAAGAGAACACGGTGATGGTCAAGAATTCATAAGGTTCCAGGCCGTTATTTCCGCTTCCGGCGGCGCTTCACTACCCCACATGCGGCTAGGCCACCAGCCAAACCTGTTAGCCAGGTCAACCAGGAATTCGGCGTACTTGAATGGGGCCAGGATCGCGTCAATCACGGGCACACCGAGCTCAGCTTGCATCATTTCGTGGAATCCATATTCTGCCGTGCAGCCGAGGATGATAACCTCAGCGCCATCTTCCTGAATGGCCTTGCGACCTTCTACCAGAAGGCGGTCGCAAGTACGGTCGTGGTCGGTCTGGAAGTCAAGCACTCCCAAATCCAAGGTGCGCATCGAAACCAAACGATGATCGTGTCCGTACAGATGCACGTTCTCACGCATCTTCGGGATCCACTTGCGTCGCCCTACTAACACCGAGAAGGTATTGCCCAAATTGCTTGCAATGGCAGTGGCCGATTGGCATGGCGCTGTCACGATCGAGCGTCCTGACACCTCGCGCGCCTCGCGCAAACCAACATCGTAGAAGCAGCTAATGACGATCGCGTCATATTTGTCGGCGGCCTGGCGAGTCAATCGCACGATGTCGCCTATAACCAATCCTTCGTAGGCATGGTACTCCAGGTGCTTAGGCCGGTCGGCAGGCAGGGAAACCACATCCACCTGCGTACCATCCTGCTTCGCCTTGTTCAGAATATTCAAAATGTCGGTGTCAAATATATCCGTTCCAACTGGGTTAATCCACATAATACGCATTATCTACTCTCCTTTTTTAGGGGCAAATCAGCTCACCAAAGTTGATGCACCGCTGCCCTTGTGGGCATTGACCAAGATACTACCCATCCATACAACTCCCGGAGAACCGGTTTCTCAACTTAACCAAAGGCAGTGATTTGAAAATTTACAACCTCTTCTGGTAGCACACAGTAATATATAGGTTGCTTGTGCATCTAGTGGAATCGTTTATCAATATCCAAAATCTTTTAAGACGTGACCGCGCTGCTACGCAATCACAACCCCTTGGTATACGCTTGACCCATGATAAGCATGGCAGCAATAAGCTTATAGACCATGCAATCCTGCATAACATGTTGCCCATCCAAAGCGCGAGTCACTGCCGTTGCTGGTATTAAGCATTGACACTTTAGGTGAGTAGTTCGAGAACGATTATGCGTTTGAGGCACGTTTCTCCAATCCATAGTATCGATTTGCTTGTTCTTCGGTGATGAACCCGTTTTTGAGATCTTCCTTGACCAATTCTAAATTGCGCTGCATTGGATTCCCCCACCCTGCACCCGTGCCCGTCATGACCCGGATGATATCATCCTTATTCAGCATCAAGCCACTTACCACCGAGTAACGTTCAATAGGGCCACTCGCCCGGATAATCAGCACGTAGTTTAGTGAACCTTGGCAACCACCTTCAAGAGGCCATGGTGGAATCCTCGACCGGGTATAGGCAACAGTCAACCAGGCATTGTCAGATTTGATGCGATAATCAATCCGTACACCCTTGCCACCCCGATGCAAGCCTGCGCCACCTTCGTCGTCATGAAAACTGAGGTAGTCAACCGTCACACCATAGCGCGCTTCAGCGACCTCAGCCGGACAGTTGTAGGTTTCACCGTGCGCTGCCGAAAACTGTCCAGAATTGCCATCAGAGTGCGAAGATCCACCCCAGCCTCCCAACTCGGGCTCGATCACGGCATACTGGCGGTCAGTATCAGGATGAGTGCCACCGAAAAGCGTTCCACAGACCGAGGCAAAGCTTCCGGCAGGCAACCGATCAGGCATGTGTTGGGCCAGGCAGCGCACGATGAGATCATAGAGCCGGATGGTAATCTCATAGTAGATGCCTTGAGCTGCCGGGTAGATTGGATCAAAGACGCTTCCAGGTCGGGTGAGTACCTTCAAGGGACGGAAGGTGCCGCCGTTGACGACTTTGTCGGGTGAGGTGACGCCCTTGAAAGCCATCTGGCACGCAGTGACCGCTTCATCTCGGCTCATGTTAAAGGGTCCTTTATCCTGATCGGGACTACCGCACAGATCAATGATAAACTCATCGTCTCGAATCTCAATAGCGACTTTATAGGCTGGCCCTTTATCTTGCTCTTCGACCAGCGAGTACTTGCCCTTGGGCACACGCTTCAAAGCACGGAGACTCACTTGTTCGCCATAGTTCATATATTCTTCCACAGCATGGAGGAACACATCTTTCCCGTACTTGTTGGTGATTTCCAGGATGCGGTGCTCGCCGACCCGAACTGAAGCGACGCCGGCCCAAAGATCTCCTGTTAGAAAATCGGGCATTCGGCAGTTTGCCGTGAGAATATCGAATACTGACTGGATCGGCTTGCCCCGGGAGAAGATCTTAATACCAGCCAAAATCAACCCCTCCTGAAAAATCTCGGTCGCATTGGTTGACATGCTGCCAGGCACCATGCCGCCCACATCGTTCCAGTGGGCGATATTGGCTGTCCAGGCAACAATCTCATCGTCCACAAAAACAGGCATGACCAGGACAATATCATTCAGATGTGTCACGCCACCATTGTACGGGTCATTGGTGATAAAAATGTCTCTCGGCTCAATATCGCCAAGTTTTTTGAACTTTTCGATAACCCACTTGACGGTTTTGTCCAGCACACCGACGAAGCCTGGGATGCCGGCTCCGGAACTGGCCAGTTCTCCGTTCTTGTCGGTGATGCCAGTACCCATATCGAGCACTTCGTAGATTATCGCGCTCATGGCCGTGTGCCGCAGAGCTGCAAACATCTCATCGGCTGCCGCCTGTAATGAGCTTTGGATAATTTCTATCGTAATCGGATCATACTGCTTTGTCATGGTGATCCTCCTAATTACGCATTAAGCGGTCTGAATGCAGTAGTTGCCGAAGTCATCCACTTGACACGGCAGACCGGGCGGGATCACAACCGTGGTGCCCGACTCTTCGATGATCGCTGGACCAATGAAGCTCATACCCGGTTCCAGGACATCACCATTATAGATCGTCGCCTGGTGGATGCCAGCCTCAACATAATCCACCTCCCGCTTTCCATTGATGGCAGCTATAAGTTTGCGCCCTGTCCTTGGGTGTTTCTCAGGCTTCAGCTTATCCACTTCGATCAAAGCAACTAGGTGATAACAGACCAGTTCCGCAGACGCTTCCAAACGATAAGTGTATTCTCTTTCGTATTTAGTGTGAAAACGCTCGATGATGGCATTAATCTGGCCAGATGTAATTGCACCATCCGGCAGAGCGATTTCCACGAAATGTTCTTGGTTCTGGTAGCGGCACCGGCCATATCTGAGAAAGAGTATCTGCGAGCGTTCAATGTTTTCAGAGGCGAATTCCTGGATGGCGTGTTCTTCGAGCAATATCAACGCTTGGTTGATCTGAGCAGCTGCTTCTGCGCCGGAAAGTTCGACGATCTGGGTTTGTAAATAGTCGCGGCGCAAATCGCTTAGCAACATTCCCCAGGCTGAGAATACGGCGGAAAGACTGGGGATCACCACCTTCTTGATTCCCAACTCTTTAGCCAGGGCGCAAGCATGCATTCCACCGCCGCCACCAAAAGCAATCAGCGTAAAATCACGCGGATCATGTCCCCGATTGACTGAAATCAGCTTGATGGCGTTAACCATGCTGTTGTTAGCGATACGAATAATGCCACGGGCAACCTCCCGCTGACTGGATGAGAGGATCGCGGCAAGTTTATCCAGCTCTTTGTAAACAGCAGCCATGTCTGCAATCTGTGTTCCACCGCAGAAGTAGTTCGGATTGATACGCCCTAATACCAGATTCGCATCTGTGGTCGTTGTTTCCATCCCCCCAGCGCCATAAGAGACCGGGCCTGGTACGGCTCCAGCGCTTTGGGGACCCACATGCAATCTCTGGAATTCATCCACCCAGGCGATGGACCCACCGCCATTACCAATTTCCACCAGATCTACCACTGACACCATGACCGGATATCCAGCCGAGGTCTCGTTGTGCGCTACCATGTAATTGCTGTTGAGTTTGACCTCTCCATTGGTGATCAGCCCGCACTTGGCTGTCGTGCCACCGATATCGAGTGCGATTGCGTTCAATTCGCCGATTAGCCGGCCAAGCGCAGCTGCTCCCCAAACCCCACTTGCGGGACCGGATTCAATCATCGTTATCGGAATCTGGCGTGCGCTCTTGAGAGTATCCACACCGCAGTTCGATTGCATGATATATGGTGTACATCGCATGCCAGCCTCTGATAGACAATTGTTCAGTCGATCCAGATAGCGATGGGCAATGGGTTGGACATAGGCAGACAACACGGCTGTGTTCGTCCGCTCATACTCTCGCCACTCTCGCGTGATCTGATAGGAAGCTACCACGGAGACCTCAGGCCATAGTTCCTTCACTTTCGAAAGCGCAGCCTCTTCGTGTGCCGAATTAGCATAGGAATTGATAAAGCTGATCGCAATAGCCTCCACCCCTTCAGCGCAAAAATCATCGAGTATTGCCGGTAGATCGGAAAGATCGAGCGGTTTGCTCTCTATCCCTTTGAACGAGATACGTTCCGGCACCTCACGGCGAAGATAGCGAGGCACAAATGGCTTTGGCTTGGGATATTCCAAATTAAAGAAGTCCGGGCGATTGCCACGACCGATTTCAAGAATATCGCGAAAGCCTTCTGTCGTAAGGAGCGCCACCTTTGCGCCCTTCATCTCTATGATCGTGTTAATGACAATCGTCGTACCATGAATAAAAGAAATGAATTCTTTGGGAGTAATGTGACTAGCCTTGATCACATCCATCACACCTTTTTCGAATTGCCCTGTAGTCGTATGGCTCTTAGCCGTGCCAACCTTTCCACCTGCGGTAATATACACGAGGTCCGTGAATGTCCCCCCGATATCGGTAGCGACTCTTAACATATTACCTCCTTAATTCATGAGATATATATTTGATTGAAGCCCTCGCCCCGCTTAATCATCTCGTATTCGATGCATATATTTTACTTCAAGAATATCTGTTCTGCAATTGAATTCCACCCAATTCCTGCTACAACTGACTAAAACCAAATACTCTCTAAGAACTCCCGTCCCAACCATTAGTATTTAGGAAATATTACCTTTTTATGTAGCTAATCTGGCATAATTAGAGTCAAATGTCATACGAAGATAGTACGAAAGATTCTAGCACAACCGGTGATAATTATGGATAATCAAGGTCATGGAACCATATCAATTACCCAGCGACGAAGAAGTAAGGCAGGCTTATCAGCAGGGAGAAGATGCCATGGTAGGATTGGTTCGGAAACTGACCGACATTATCAAGGTCCTGGCAGCTAGAATGCAAGCTTTAGAAGATCGGCTTGCCAAGAATAGTGGTAATAGCGGCAAACCGCCATCGAGTGACGGATACAACAAACCTGCACCGAAGAGTCTTCGGAAACGGCATGGCAAGAAAAGTGGAGGTCAGTCAGGACATACAGGGTATACATTGGAAGCAGTAGAGGATCCGGACCGCATCGAGGTTCATCGAGTCAGGCAAGGCAGTCACTGCCATGCAGTGTTGGAAGAAGTAGAAGCGGACAAACATGAGAAGCGGCAGGTATTTGATGTGCCCCGGGTGCGAATTGAAGTTACGGAGCATCGAGCGGAGATCAAGCAGTGCCCGCAGCGTGGGGAAGTGAACAAAGCTGCTTTTCCTGAAGGTGTCACCCAGCCGGTGCAGTATGGCCCGGAGATCAGAACGCAGGCAGTCTACTTCAACCAGTATCAGCTAGTGCCTCTGGAACGGACAGGTGAGATCTTTGCAGAGTTATATGGGCAAGCGCTATCCGAGGGGACCATCCTGGAAGCCTGCCAGAAAGTTTCCGAACAGGTAGAACCTGGGAATACTGCCATCAAAAAGCACTTGACCGAACAGGAAGAGGTGGTGAATTTTGATGAAACGGGAAACCAGGTGGAAAGCAAGCTACAATGGCTGCATTCGGCCAGCACAGAACTACTGACCTATTATGCAATGCACGCCAGGCGTGGAAAACCTGCCATGGATGCGATCGGGATCTTGCCCGATCTGAAGGGTCGTGCCATCCATGATGGCTGGAAGTCCTATTTCAAGTATCCCATACTACACGGGTTGTGTAATGCTCATCACTTACGCAGGTTGAAGTTCCTGGAAGAGCGTTACCCGCAAGGTTGGGTTACTGAGCTGGTCGATCTGCTGGAAGAGATCAAAGGAGCAGTGGATAGGGCTCGGCAGACCTGTCTGACACACCTGACACCCAAACAGCTAACTGACTTTGAGAAGCGATATGATCGACTGGTAGAACAGGGTTTTCAGGCCAATGCCCCACCTGAACAACCAGACGATCAACCCAAAAAGCGAGGCCGGATCAAGCAGAGCTCGGCAAGAAACCTGTTGGATGAGTTACTGTATCATAAAGAGTCTGTGCTGGCTTTTATGAACGATTTTAAGGTGCCGTTTGATAACAATCTGGCCGAAAGGGATATCCGCATGATGAAAGTGAAGCAAAAAATATCCGGATGGTTTCGCTCAAAAGAAGGCGCTGATCGTTTCTGCCAGATCCGTGGCTACATTTCAACTTCCCGTAAGAATGGGGAGCAAGTTCTGAATGTGTTGCGACTGGCCATAACAGGTACACCTTATCTACCTCCCTTTGTCTCACCTACCTGAGCAGTCACGTTAAATCGAATATACTGCCCACTTACTTTTTATTTTCAAGGGGACATTTCAACTTTGATAGAAGGGGACTTTACAAATTTGGACTTAATTTTAAAGTGAGGGTGTTTAAGAAATCCAAAAAAAATCAGCAAACTAGTGACAAAAGGCAGAATTTCTGAATAAATTTTCGATTATTTAGTATTTTATCTTCCAAAAACAGGGTAAATATTGCCCGAATGGGAGTAATATAGCCAATATCGACA